>ENA-ORXR01000005-ORXR01000005.1-marine-metagenome-genome-assembly--contig:-NODE-5-length-511825-cov-7.862329_pt1 | contig 511825 bp, 458 predicted proteins | sample MGYA00237866_ERZ511479 | MGnify/ENA metagenome assembly ERZ511479 | reverse complement strand
TAAAAAAGAACCGATAAGGGTAGCTACACCCAAAAACACTTGACCGAAGAAAAGGTGTTTTTAATCAGATAAAAGGGGAATGATTTTATAATATAAATTTGATACTAGCGCTTTGAAAAGATTTTTTAAGTAGTTACTTTTCGATAGCCCTTGAATTTCTACTCGCTAAATAAACTCCGAATAACACTAAACAAGCCGCTAAAATTTTGATGGTAGTAATTTGATCTTGTCCCGTTGCGACGGCATAGAGAATACCAATAAGAGGTTGCACATAAATAAAAGCGCTAACGGTCGAAGCTTTTAGCTGTGTTAAAGCAAAAATATTGAAAAGGTAAGTGCAAAAGGTTGTACCGAGAATAACAAAAATGATTTTCCAAATAGCTTCAAATGGGAGCTGCGCCCAATTAACTTCAGCTAATTCTTGATAACCAAAAGGAAGACAAATTAAAATTCCTAAAGAAAACAACCATTTCATAAAGGTAAAAGGGTGATAGGTTGCAATAAGTGTTTTTGCAAGTATTAAATACGATCCGTAGAAAAGTGCATTTAGTAAAATGTAAAAATTACCTAATGCTATATTAGTAGCATCTAGCCGCACTTCATGGCCGAACAAGATGAGACCAAGGGCGCCAGAAAGGCCAATGATAATTCCCACTATTTTTCTGCCGCTTATTTTCTCCTTAATAAATAAAGCGGAAAGAATTAATACAAAAATTGGCGTTATGGTTATAATTACTGCACTATTGATGGGTGTTGAAAGTGATAATCCTTTAAAAAAAATAAGCATGTTTATGCCCATACCTAAAAGAGCACAGAGTATAATGCGGCGATAATCTTTTTTATTGATTTTTTCTTTTGGTCCAATCAAAGAAAACAACCAAAATAAAGCAGAAGCTCCAATTACCCGAAGCATAACTAGTCCGTATGGTTGAACGTAGTCTGGCATAATGCCTTTGGCAATAGTGTGGTTGAGGCCGTAAATGGTAGTCGCCGCAAGTGCAGCGAGTATGGCTAAGGTACGTTTGTTCAAGAGTGAATTGCTGTTTTAGCCGCCTCAACTACCTTCTTACTATTTCCAATAAAAATCTGATTTTCAACAACAATTACGGGTCGTTTTAAAAAGGTATACTGTTCTAAAATTAGCTTTTTAAAATCGTCTTCAGAAAGATTTTTTTCATGCAAACCTTGCTGGCGATATAGTCGAGCTCTTTTGCTGAACAAGGCTTCATAACTTCCTACTATCTTGTGCATAGCTTCAACTTGAGAAATAGTTATAGTTTCTGTTTTGATGTCTTGAAATTCGAAGCCTTTTAAAGCTTGTAATTCTTTGATGATACGCTGACAGGTATCACAGGTGCTCAAATGGTATATTTTCTTCATTCTGAATAGAATTTGATACAAAGAAATCGATTTCAATTCAATTGTGCTATTTTTGACACTTACTTTAGATAAGAGATTACTATGAAAAATGTTTTGGATCAAACACTAGCTATTAGAAAAGGGTTTTATAGTATTTTAAAGAATACTCCAAGGGAAGAATTACTAAAAATACCAACAGGGTATAACAACAACATCTGGTGGAACATAGCCCATATCGTTTCAACCCAACAAGCATTAATTTACGGTTTAGGCGGCGTTGAACTTCAGATGCCTCAAGGTTTGAAAGATAAATTCAAGAAAGGCACTACGCCTGATGGTACCGCGACCGAAGAAGAAATAGAACAGATCAAAAAATTGCTTTTCTCAACTATTGAAAATACAATAGAAGATTATGAAAAGGGAGTTTTCGCAAATTATAATGAATATACTACGAGTGCGAATGTGACTTTAAAAAATGTAGAAGACGCTATTTCTTTTAATTTCTTTCACGAAGGGTTGCATTATGGAAGTATTCTAGCACTTAAAAGAGCGATAAAATTATAATAGTCTAAGATTTTGTTTTTTTTGAAAGGTATTTTCTTACCTCACTATGAGGTAGTATTATTTCAATGGCACCCTCAGCATAAGAAGACACTTCGTATGGGTTGTAGAGCAATTGTAGTCCGTCTTTTGTAAAACCCATATTTTCGGGCAAGTAAAAAGTTTCATCTTCAAACATTAACCCCGTATAATTAATCGGCTTATCACTAGGGATTTTTTCTTTTTCGCGAAACATTTTTTCTGCATAGGTTCGAAAACCATCCAAGTCTTTGAAAAGTTCTAAATAGCTAATGCGAACGCCTTTGTCTTTGTCAAAGTTGAGTAATTGCTTTGAAGCATACCCGTGGGCACCGCCTGTAAAAAGAAAAGCATCAAGCGCAATAGTTATAAAATGTGCATCTTCATACAATATTTTGCCTTTTATTTCTGCTTCCCACGGGGTAGTCTCATGACTATATAATTGCTGTAATTCTAGATATCCTTTTTTAAAAGACTGTACTGCTTCATCACGTGTTGTGACCTCCATTTCTTTATCGTATGCCAATAAATAAATGAGTTCTTCTTCTAATTCAAAATTAATAGTTTTTGAAATTTTAGCTTCACCAAGTGCCTTGGGAATAGCTATTGCAATGGTCGGGCAATTATCACAGATATCACTTTCAAAATTATGAGGTTCAAATGAAAGTTTGTGATCGCTCTGACAACCAATGCAAAATAATAACAGGAAAGCGTAAAACCGTATAAATTTCATTAAAATTGGGATAAAAATGGGGTGCCATTGTATGCTTTCAAAGATAAGGATACATTTGTAGTTATAATTAGTTGTCATGAGCGAAAAAAAGTTAAAATTTAATAGTAAAACTATTCACGGTGGGCAAAAACCTGATGCTGCTTATGGCTCAGTTATGCCACCAATATATCAAACATCTACCTATGCCCAAACCACGCCAGGGGGTCATAAAGGGTATGAATATTCAAGAAGTGCAAACCCAACACGAACGGCCTTAGAAAATTCTTTGGCAAGTATTGAAAACGGTAATTATGGTTTGGCTTTTGCTAGCGGTTTAGCAGCGATTGATGCAGTTGTGAAATTGCTGAACCCTGGCGATGAGGTGCTTTCAACCAATGATTTATACGGTGGAAGCTATCGTTTGTTCAAGCAGATTTTTGAAAAGTTCGGAATAAGCTTTCAATTTATTGGTATGCAAAATGCTACTAAAATTGAGACCTATATTACAGATAAAACCAAATTGCTTTGGGTAGAAACACCCACGAACCCTATGATGAATGTAATTGATATCATGGCGGTTTCGAAATTGGCCAAAAAGCATACTATTTTATTGGCTGTGGACAATACATTTGCGACTCCGTATTTGCAAATGCCTTTAGATCTTGGTGCCGATATCGTAATGCATTCTGCCACCAAATATTTAGGGGGTCATAGCGATGTGGTGCTTGGTGCTTTGGTTGTAAAAGATAAAGCGCTAGCTGATCAACTATATTTTATTCAAAATGCTAGCGGTGCTGTTTGTGGCCCAATGGATAGCTTTTTAACGCTTCGCGGGATAAAAACATTACATGTTCGCATGCAGCGACATTGTGAAAATGGGAAAGCAATAGCCAACTTTCTGGCGAATCATCCGAAGATTGAAAAAGTATTCTGGCCCGGTTTTGAAGATCATCCAAACCATAAAATTGCAAAAAGCCAAATGAGCGATTTTGGGGCTATGATTTCCTTTGTTCCAAAAGGGAGTAGCTATGAAAATGCTATTAAAATAGTTGAAAAATTAGAGCTATTCACCTTAGCAGAATCTTTAGGTGGTGTAGAAAGCTTGGCAGGTCACCCAGCAAGTATGACACATGCCAGTATCCCGAAAGACGAACGCGAGAAAAGTGGTGTGGTTGATGCTTTGATACGTTTGAGTGTTGGCATAGAAGATGAAGCCGATTTAATTGAAGACTTAAAACAGGCAATCGGGTAATTTTTTATCAAATTTCGAAAATAATTGGGTTTAAATTATAGGAATAGCATAATTTTGCCGTTATATTTTAAATTCAATAAAAAAATAATTTATTCCTAAGAGTTTATGGACGCAAAAATGCAAGCAAAAATCGATGGTTTTATGGACGAGGTCAGAACCAGAAATGGTCATGAACCAGAGTTCATTCAAGCGGTACAAGAAGTAGCAGAAACTGTTATTCCGTACATCGCAAGAAAAAAGATATATAGTGGTAAGAATATTTTACTTCGTATGGTTGAACCTGAACGTTTACTTTCTTTCAGAGTTTCTTGGATTGATGATAAAGGAGATATACATGTCAATAGAGGGTACCGAATTCAAATGAACTCGGCAATTGGCCCATATAAAGGAGGACTTCGTTTTCACCCTTCAGTAAATGCTAGTATTTTGAAATTCTTAGCTTTTGAGCAAGTCTTTAAAAATAGTTTGACAACTTTACCTATGGGTGGTGGTAAAGGGGGTTCTGATTTTGACCCGAAAGGAAAATCTGACGAAGAGGTGATGCGTTTTTGCCATGCTTTTATGGCAGAATTAAGTCGGCATATTGGCCCTAATACAGATGTTCCTGCAGGAGATATTGGAGTTGGAGCTAGAGAGATCGGATTTTTATTCGGAATGTACAAGAAGATCAGAAATGAGTTTACGGGGGTTTTAACTGGTAAAGGACTTTCTTGGGGTGGTTCTAAAATTCGACCTGAAGCTACAGGATATGGAACGGTTTATTTTGCGCAAAGCATGTTGAAAACCAAAGATGAAAATTTTGAGGGTAAAACCGTTGTGATTTCTGGTTCAGGAAACGTTGCCCAGTATGCTGCTGAAAAAGTTATTCATTTAGGTGGAAAAGTGATTACACTTTCTGATTCTCAAGGCTATGTCGTCGATAGTGAAGGTATAGATGCCAAGAAATTAGCCTATGTGATGGATTTGAAAAATAACAAAAGAGGCAGAATTTCTGAATATGCTAAAAAATATAAGTCTGCAAAATTCGTAAAAGGCAAAACCCCATGGGAGGTTAAATGTGATATTGCATTGCCTTGTGCTACTCAAAATGAATTAGGTGGAGCAGACGCTAAAAAACTTTTAAAAGGGAAATGTATTTGTGTTGCAGAAGGCGCAAACATGCCTTCGACGCCTGAGGCAATTCATGAATTTGAAAAAGCTAGAATATTATTTGCACCCGGAAAAGCTTCTAATGCTGGTGGGGTTGCAACATCTGGTCTTGAAATGTCTCAAAATTCATTGCGTATTAGTTGGACACGTGAAGAGGTTGATGAACGATTGAAAGATATTATGGAAGATATTCATGATTCATGTATTCAATATGGCAAAGAAAAAGATGGCTACTGTAATTATGTGAAAGGTGCAAATATTGCTGGCTTTGTAAAAGTCGCTGACGCTATGTTAGCGCAAGGTGTCATATAAATATTTAGATTCGAAATAAAAGTTTCAATCGGCTAAAAAAGGCCTGTGGTTATAAACCGCAGGCCTTTTTTCAATGGGCTTCTTTTCCATATTAAATGCTATTCAACCAAAATGAAGTTACTAAAATGAAAACCTAAAGATTAATTATCAAAGCTTTTTTCAGTATTTAAGCTATTTTTGAAGGGCTAAACACATCAATTTTGTTATTCAATTCTTTTGAGTTTCTTGTTTTTTTGATCATCGTGTTCGCACTATACTGGTTTGTTTTTAATAAAAAACTAAAACATCAGAATATTTTATTATTAGGCAGTTCATACCTTTTTTATGGTTGGTGGGACTATCGATTTCTTTCACTTATACTATTTTCAACGTTAGTCGATTATTTTGTTGGGTTGGCCATTGAAAAATCTAAAAAAAATAGAAAAAGAAAATTACTACTCTTAGTTAGCCTAGTATTTAATTTGGGTCTTTTAGGTTTTTTTAAGTATTATAATTTCTTTGTTGATTCTTTTATTGAGCTAATACAATCCGTCGGTTATTCTACGGAAAGTACATGGTCGTTGTATATTATTTTGCCCGTAGGGATATCGTTTTATACGTTTCAAACCATGTCGTATAGCATTGATGTGTATAGAGGAAATTTAAAACCAACGACTGACTTCGTCTCTTTTGCTGCATTTGTATCATTCTTTCCGCAATTGGTTGCGGGTCCAATTGAAAGGGCTTCTCACCTATTACCTCAGATACTGAGAAGTAGAACTTTTAGTTATGAAAAAGGAATGCAAGGTTTGCGTTTAATTCTTTGGGGTTTGATAAAAAAGGTAGTGATTGCAGATACGCTCGCAATAAAAGTGGACGATATATTCGAGAACTATGCTTTTTTTGGTGGGGGAGTGCTTTGGCTTGGAGCAATCTACTTTGCCATTCAGATTTACTGTGATTTTAGCGGGTATTCTGATATTGCCATTGGCGTATCAAAGCTTTTCGGAATTGAGTTAAAATCGAATTTTAAGTTTCCTTATTTTTCGCGAAATATTGGTGAATTTTGGAGAAGATGGCATATTTCATTATCCACCTGGTTTAGAGATTATTTGTATATACCTCTAGGGGGGTCAAAAGGATCTAAATGGATTTCACTTCGAAATATTTTCATCATTTTTTTAGTGAGTGGCTTTTGGCATGGTGCTAATTTGACTTTTATTGTTTGGGGTGGTATTCATGCATTGCTTTTTGTACCTGGTTATATTTTAGGAAGCAATCGAAAATATACGAGTGCGATAGTGGCGGAAAGTTCATGGTACCCAAGCATAAAAGAATTATTTCAAATAAGTGTCACTTTCTTGGTTGTGATTTTGGCATGGGTATTCTTCAGAAGTGATACACTACAGATGGCTTTTGAGTATTTGACCTTAATGTTTACAAAAATTGATTTTCCTTTGATGCATAAAAACGGATTATATAGTGTAGCTTCTTTATTGGTTTTAGATTGGATTTTCAGAAAAGATGAACGCTTAAATTTTACATTTTTGAAAACAATAGACAAGAGAATCGTATTACTATTAGAAGTAGTTAGTGTTATTTTTGCGGTATATTTAATTAGTTTGAATTCAAACTCTGGCCAGTTTATATATTTTCAATTTTAAATGAAAACTTTTTTAAAAAAAGCCTTGTTCTTTGGGCTACTACTACTTTTATATTTTTCGATAACAGGTATTTATAACTATGTTTTAGATCCTTATGGAATTTTAGAAACGCGAAAAGAATTTGTTGGTATTCGACCTAACGAACACAGTTTGAAAGTTCATTTTGTATTACAAAACAAGGATAAATTTAATAGCTTTTTATTTTCAAATTCCAAGGGAGGCGTTTTACACTTCAATCAACTAAATACCGTATCAGATGCCTGGTATAATATGACGTATTCTTTGGGCACCCCCGAAGAATTCTATAAGGACATGATTCTTTTTTTGAAAAATAATCTGCAAATAAAAACGATTGTGATGGGTTTGGACGAAGGTGCTATTTATGAACGGGCAAGTTCACACAAAAATCAAGCTTCACGAAAGTTTATTGGAATGGAAGACCAGGCTATCAATTGGGAATATTTTTTTCTTCCTATCTCTTTAAAAAAGTTCTTGCGAATTGACACCACTAAGAAACATGTTATTCACGATATTTATCAGAATGGTAATTATTTTGAAAAGAATGCCTATCTCGAAGGATGCGATTTGGTTGAGGAACTTATTGCGACACCATTCCCTAAAGAGGAGCTAAAGCAAGCTTTAGATTTTTCTTCACAAATAGCAACATTTCGAAGTATTCAAGACCTGTGTCTTGAAAGAAGTATAAATTTAACTTTTTTAGTACATCCTACTTCAGTTGAAAATCATACGAATTCAGTAGAAAAAAGATTTCAATTCAATCAATTGCTCTCCGAAATGAAAAAAGAGAATTTTAGGGTATTTCAACCATTTGAGAAAACGCTATTAAAAAATAACCCGTGCTATTGGCTCGATAAGCATCATTATACGAAAATAGTAGGTGATTCGATACTTAGAATGTATACCTCATTCGAAGAATTAGAGAAAATAAATCAGCATTGAAGAGCTTTGTGTTTTGTATATAGTACTTCGTATTATTAAGAGTTATCTTTGAACTAAACCCTAGCCATTCAAATGCAAGTGACCACAAAAGCTATAGTTCTTACTTCATTGAAGTACGGCGACTCAAGCCTTATTACTAGAGCTTTTACGGCATCAGATGGTTTAAAATCGTATTTGTTAAAAGGTATTTTAGCTTCTAAAAAAGGAAAATTAAAAACGGCATATTTTCAACCTTTAACCCAACTTGAAATAGTTGCTAATCATAAAAATAAAGGTACTTTAGAATCTATTCGTGAAGCGAAAGTTAGTTATCACTACCAAACCCTGCATTCTCAAATTATTAAAAACTCAATGACTCAATTCTTAGCCGAGATGCTCAGTAATAGTATTCATGAAGAAGAGAGTAATCAAGGCTTATTTGAGTACATTGAGGCGTCACTACAATGGTTAGATGTGAATGATGAAATATCTAATTTTCACATTCATTTTTTAATTAATCTAACACGTTATTTAGGTTTTTATCCTGATACAGATGCAATACATTTTGACTATTTTGATCTACAAGAAGGAGCCTTTACTAACCAAGCTTCATTAAATCCGATGTTGACGGGAGAAAATCTTATTTATTTTAAAAGGCTGTTGGGCATAAATTTTGATGAGATACATACAATCAAAATGAATAAAATAAACCGACAAGAAGTATTGAAATCTCTTGTACTATATTTTGAATTACACTTACAGGGATTTCGAAAGCCGAAATCTCTTGCCATTTTAAATGAAGTTTTTAGCTAGTGTAACTATGATGAAAAATATCATTTGTGGTATTGTTTTTCTATGTTTCCAAATGGTTTTTGGGCAAGAGGTCTTCATTTTAAATGTTGATTCGAAAGAGCCTATTTTAAATGTGGCTGTGTATAATTTAGACAAATCAAAAACAGCACTTTCTGATTTTGATGGTAAATGTGATTTATCGATTTTTGATCGTAATGAGCGTATTTCTTTCAAACATATTAGTTACGAAATTCGTAAATCATCAAAAAGTCAAATAGTAAAACAAAAAGGGCGAATTTATCTTGTACCAAAAGCAGAACAGTTAGACGAGGTGATCATGTCTGTTTCGAAATGGGAACAACAAAAGAAAGATATTCCAAACAAAATAACTTCAATTGATGCTCGCGAGATTGCTTTTTCTAATCCGCAAACATCGGCTGATCTTCTTCAGAATAGTGGCAAAATCTTTGTTCAAAAAAGTCAATTGGGCGGTGGTAGCCCAATGATACGAGGTTTTGCTACAAATAGACTTTTGTTATCTGTTGATGGGGTTCGAATGAACAACGCAATTTTTAGAGGTGGTAACATTCAAAATGTAATAGCTATTGATCCGTACGCGATAAAAAACACAGAAGTTATTTTTGGTCCGGGTTCCGTAATTTATGGAAGTGATGCTATTGGCGGAGTAATGAATTTCTATACTAGAGAAGCAGAGTTTTCAGCGAACGATAGTCTTGTTTTCTCAGGAAATGCTAATTACAGATTTGCATCAGCAAATGCAGAAAATACCGTACATGTCGATTTTAACTTTGGAAAAAAGAAATGGGCTTTCTTTACAGGGCTTTCTTATAATAGTTTTGAAGATTTGAAAATGGGCAAGCACGGGCCAGATTCTTATTTACGAAATACGTATGTAGTTCGTACGAACGGCCAAGATGAATTGACAAGTAATAGCAATCCTGAAAAACAAATAACTACGGGATACAATCAGGTAAATTTATTGCAAAAAATAGCCTACAAACCTAATAATAATTGGAAATTTGATTTGGGCTTACATTACTCTGAAACTTCAGATTATTCTAGATACGATCGTTTAATAAGGCCTGAAAATGATGGCACGAACTTACGTTCTGCGGAGTGGTTTTATGGCCCACAAAAGTGGTTTATGGGTAACTTTCAAATAAAGAAAAAAGGGAAAGGATTATTTTATGATGGTTTAAAAATCACAACTGCTTACCAACGGTTTGAAGAAAGTAGAAACAATAGAGACTTTCAAGATATTATACGAAATACAACAAAAGAAAACGTAGACGCGATTTCAACAAATATTGATTTTGAAAATAAACGTATCGGTGATTTACGGCTTTATTATGGCGGGGAGTATATCTTTAACAAGGTTGCTTCTTTAGGTAGAACTGAGAACATTGAAACCAGAAGCAGCACTAATGCTGCTTCAAGATATCCTGATGGGTCTACATGGCAAACCTTAGCGGGTTATATAAATGCGGAGTATAAAGCAAAGCCGAATTTCACCGTACTTTCAGGTTTACGCTATAGTCATGTTTGGCTTGATGCAGATTTTGACACCACTTTTTATCCTTTTCCATTTGAAGATGCTCATTTAGATAATGGAGCATTAACGGGTAGTATTGGCTTAAGTTGGTTTCCAAAAGCAGATGTACAAATAACATGGAACGGTTCGACTGGTTTTCGATCACCAAATATTGATGATGTCGGAAAAGTATTTGATTCAGAGCCAGGTTCAGTAGTAGTGCCAAATCCTGATTTGGAACCCGAATATGCTTATAATGTAGAATTAGGGCTTCGAAAGAACTTTGCTGATAAGCTAGTCTTAAAAGGTTCAACTTTTTATACCTATTTAGTTGATGCTTTGGTTCGAAGAGATTTTGAATTCAATGGTCAATCACAGATTATGTATAATGGGGAATTGAGTGATGTGCAAGCAATTCAAAATGCTGCAAAAGCATACGTATATGGATTTGAATTTGGATTGGAAGCTTTCTTATCTGAAAATTTATCTGTTGTTTCAAACCTAACAATTACAAAAGGAATTGAAGAAGAGGCTGACGGTACCGATTCACCTGGAAGACATGTTGCCCCTACTTTTGGTGATTTTCATTTGCAATGGAAAAACCAAAAATTAAGAGCGGACCTTTTCTTCAATTATAACGGTGAAATTGCTTTTGAAAATTTAGCTTCTTCAGAGCAAAGTAAAGCTTATATTTATGCTAAAGATGCGGATGGAAACCCGTTCGCGCCGTCATGGTATACTTTGAATCTACGTACTCAATACAAAATATCAAATGCCTTAAAATCGACCTTAACGCTTGAGAATTTAACCAATCAAAGGTACAGATCGTACTCTTCGGGTATTGCAGCGCCAGGTACAAATCTCATTTTAGGCTTAGGATATCATTTTTAGCAATAAAAAACCCCAACGTTTCCGTCAGGGTTAATTTTTTAAAAGAAGGTTGAATTTAGTTATTCACCTTATCTTTTACATCTTGTACCGCACCTTTTGCTTTGTCAGCAGCAGCACCTGCAGCATCTTTAACATCACCTGCAGCTCCTTTGGCAGCATCAACAGCGTTACCTGCAGCATCTTTGGTAGCATCAACAGCGTTACCTGCAGCATCTTTAGCAGAATCAACAGCATTACCTGCCGCATCTTTAGCAGCATCTACTGCATTTCCAGCAGCGTCAACTGCATTTCCAGCAGCATCTTTGGTAGCATCTACTGCATTACCAGCAGCATCCATTGCATCAGATCCAGCTTCACTAGCAGCATCCATTGCACCACCAGCGGCGTCGCCGGCAGCATCAGCAGCATCACCTGCGGCGTCGGCAGCAGCTTCAGTAGCTTCTTTTGCTTTATCAGCAGCGTCTCTGCATGATACAAATGATACAGATAGGGCAAGCATCAAAATTGAACTTAAAATTACTTTCTTCATGTTTTTTAGTTTTAGTGTTTTTGTTCTAATTGCAAAGATATACGTATTACTCGGGTCTTTAGATGCTATTTGTTAACATATTTTTAAATTTAGTCAACAAATAGACTAAAATTCATGTAAAATGGGCAAATATAAAACATGCTTTAGCGTATTCAATTGGCTATATATGATACAAAATCGTTAATTTTGCAGCCTTAAATCGCAGTAACAGAAGCATTTCGTATGAAGTTCGCAGACTATAAAGGATTGAACCTACCAAAGGTCGCAGAAGAGGTTTTGGCCTATTGGAAAGAAAATCAAATTTTTGAGAAAAGTGTTTCCACACGTAAAGACAAGCCAAGTTATGTCTTTTATGAAGGGCCGCCGTCCGCGAACGGAATGCCAGGCATTCATCATGTGATGGCTCGTACCATCAAAGACATTTTTCCGCGCTACAAAACGATGAAGGGCTTTCAAGTAAAACGAAAAGCTGGTTGGGACACACATGGGTTACCTATTGAACTCGGAGTTGAAAAAGAATTGGGTATCACCAAAGAAGATATTGGTAAAAAAATATCGGTTGAAGAATACAATGCGGCATGTAAAAAAGCGGTGATGCGTTATACCGATGTTTGGAATAAAATGACCGAACAAGTAGGGTATTGGGTAGATATGGAAGACCCGTATATAACCTACAAGTCTAAATATATGGAGACGGTTTGGTGGTTGCTCAAACAGATTTATAATAAAGGGCTTATTTATAAAGGGTATACCATACAACCGTATTCTCCAAAAGCAGGTACAGGATTAAGTTCACACGAATTAAACCAACCAGGCACATATCAAGATGTTACCGATACAACAGTAACAGCTCAGTTTAAAGCTATTGAAAGTACTTTGCCTGATTTCTTGCAAAATGAAGGGGATGTATATTTTTTAGCATGGACAACTACACCTTGGACGCTACCTTCAAATACAGCGTTAACCGTTGGGGCTAAAATTGATTACGTTTTGGTAGAAACGTACAATCAGTACACCTTTAAACCTATGAATGTGATATTAGCCAAAAATTTGATATCAAAACAATTCGCAGGAAAATTTAATGCGGTTGAATCGAAAACCGAATTGTTAGCATACGCTTCTAGCGATAAAAAGATTCCATATTTTGTTGTAAAAGAATTTAAAGGAAATGATCTAATAGGGATCAAATATGAACAACTAATAAACTATGTACTGCCCTATGAAAATGCGGAAAACGCTTTTCGCGTTATTGCAGGCGATTTTGTAACGACTGAAGATGGTACTGGTATCGTACATACTGCCCCTACTTTTGGTGCCGATGATGCCATGGTAGCAAAGCAAGCAGTACCAGAAATACCACCCTTATTGGTTTTAGATGATAATGAAAATCCCGTTCCTTTAGTAGATTTGCAAGGTAAATTTAGACCCGAATTAAAACAATGGGCTGGTAAATATGTCAAGAATGAATATTATGATGATGGTGAAGCACCAGAGCGTTCTATTGATGTTGAAATTGCAATTCAATTAAAAGAAGAAAACAAAGCGTTTAAAGTAGAGAAGTATGTACACAGTTACCCGAACTGCTGGCGTACTGACAAACCAATATTATATTATCCTTTAGATTCTTGGTTCATAAAAATTACAGATGTAAAAGATAAAATGTTTGCCTTGAACCAAACCATTAACTGGAAACCTAAATCAACTGGCGAAGGTCGATTCGGCAATTGGCTGGCTAATGCGAATGACTGGAATTTATCTCGTTCTCGCTATTGGGGAATTCCTTTGCCTATTTGGAGAACTGAAGATGGCACAGAAGAACTTATGATTGGTTCAGTCGCTGAACTGAAATCAGAAATGGTTAAAGCTTTAAAGGTAGGGATACTTGAAAAAGATATTTTTGAAGACTTCGTGGTTGACGATATGTCAGATGATAATTATGAAAAAATCGATTTACATAAAAATATAGTAGATAAAATCACTTTAGTTTCTGCTTCAGGAAAGCCCATGAAGCGCGAAAGTGATTTGATTGATGTGTGGTTTGATAGCGGTTCAATGCCGTATGCGCAATGGCATTATCCTTTTGAAAATAAAGATTTAATAGATAAGAAACAGACTTTTCCTGCTGATTTTATTGCAGAAGGTGTTGACCAAACAAGAGGATGGTTTTATACTTTACATGCTATTGCAACGATGGTTTTTGATTCCGTAGCGTATAAAAATGTGGTGTCAAACGGACTGGTTTTAGACAAGGAAGGTAAGAAAATGTCGAAGCGGCTTGGAAATGCAGCAGACCCTTTTGAAACCATGAATGAGCATGGTGCTGATGCTACACGTTGGTACATGATTTCTAATGCGAACCCTTGGGATAATCTTAAGTTTGATGTTGATGGTATCATTGAAGTAAAGCGAAAGTTCTTTGGCACTCTTTATAATACTTACTCTTTCTTTTCACTTTACGCCAATATTGATGAATTCAAGTATTCTGAAGATGATGTTCCTTTAAATGAAAGACCCGAAATTGATCGGTGGATACTTTCAGCGTTATATTCTTTAATTAAAAAGGTTGATGAAGCATATGCCGATTATGAACCTACGAAGGCAACTAGAGCTATATCTGAATTTGTTCAAGAAAATCTGAGTAATTGGTATGTTCGTTTATGTAGAAGGCGTTTTTGGAAAGGGGATTATCAACAAGATAAAATATCAGCATATCAAACTTTGTATACTTGTTTGGTAACTGTAGCAAAAATTTCTGCTCCGGTAGCTCCATTTTTTATGGATAGGCTTTATAAGGATTTAACAAATACCACAAAAAAAGAATCTTTTGCGAGTGTGCATTTGGGTGATTTTCCTGAGTATGATGAGGCAATAGTTGATGCTGATTTAGAAGGTAAAATGCAAAAAGCACAAACGATATCTTCGTTAGTACTATCTATACGTCAGAAAGAAAAAATCAAAGTTCGTCAGCCTTTGCAGAAGATTATGATTCCTGTTTTAGATGAAAAACAAAGGCTTGAAATCGAAGCCGTTGCTGATCTAATAAAATCAGAAGTGAATGTTAAAGAGATTGATTTACTGACAGATGCTTCAGGTATTTTGGTAAAGCAAATCAAGCCCAATTTTAAAATTTTAGGTCCGAAATACGGCCAAGAAATGAAGCGCATTGCTAGCGCAGTTGCTGAGTTAGATCAAGAAGATATCCAAAAAATTGAACAGGATGGCGAATTATCCATCGAAATAGAAAATAAAAGTATTATTTTACAGTTTCAGGATGTAGAGATCACCTCACAAGATATTGAAGGATGGTTGGTGGCTTCTTCAGGTTCGTTGACTGTTGCATTAGATGTAACCATTGATGAAAACCTAAGAAAAGAAGGTGTCGCTAGAGAACTTGTAAATCGAATTCAGAACATCAGAAAAGATTCTGGTTTTGATGTAACGGATAAAATTGATATTAAAATTTTAAAAGACGGATTTGTTGAGAAAGCTGTTGCAGATAATATAGAATATATTAAAACAGAAACACTTACAGCAGAACTGGCCTTTGAAGAAAAACTAGATGTTGGTATAACTATTGCCTTCGATGAAGTGAACACAAAATTATTTATTGAAAAACACTAGAAAAATGGCAGAAGAATTAAAAATTAGATATGCGGACAAAGATTTGGCTGAATTTAAAGCACTTATAGAAGAGAAAATAGAAAAGGCGAATAGCCATTTAGAACTTTTGAAAAGCTCTTATATGAATGATGGTAACAATGGTACAGATGATACCTCGCCCACATTTAAGGCTTTTGAAGAAGGTTCTCAAACCATGAGTAAAGAAGCAAATACACAATTGGCTATACGACAAGAGAAGTTCATTCGTGATTTAAAAAACGCCTTACTTCGTATTGAAAATAAAACGTATGGTATTTGCCGAGTAACCGGTAAGTTAATTAATAAAGAGCGTTTGAAATTGGTGCCCCATGCAACCCTTAGTATTGAGGCAAAAAATATGCAGGGGTAATTGTATGTATTCAGTTGATATTAGAATGACCTGTATGATTTTTAAATCGTACAGGTCTTTTTAGTTAAAAGAATTATGAGAAGTTTATTAATTTTACTTGTAATGACCAATTTTTTGACCGCTCAAAAGACGGTTAAAAAATCGTTTGTGAACACTAATATATCTGCTATTCAAATTGATGTTTCAAAATGTTTTGAATTGAACATTGAAAACAGCGATACTAATGTGATGATTGTTAGTGCTACTATTGATGGCGAGTACAGAAAAGACCTTTTATTAAATGTTAAAGAAGAAGGAACCACGCTTTTTATAGGGGCTGATTTTCAACCCAATTTTAAAAACCCGAATGATAAGTTGAGCGCACATAAAGTAATTTCAATTGCTTTAGATATAAAACTGCCTGAAGGTAAAAATGTCAACATTTACGGCACCCATTGTAATGTTAGCATTCAAGGGGTGTATGAAAAGGTTAAAGTCACATTAAATGATGGATCTACTAAACTTTGTAATGTTTCGGGCAGAGCCGAAGTTAGCGCTCAAAGTGGAAATATTTACGTAAAAACTCATAAGGCCAATATCATGAGCAATAGTAAATATGGAAAGGTGACTGGAGATGAGATTCTTTCAGGAAACAGCACTTATATATGTAGCACAATTACTGGAAATATCTTCTTAAATAGAATCGAATAATATGTCTATTTTTGCCAAATCTATTAAAAGCAAATGAACCTTAGGAAATCGTTACTGCTAATCGCCGCCATACTGATAATTGACCAGGTCAGCAAAGTCTATATCAAGACACATTTCGTTTTAGGGCCACAAGGTGCTCTCGAAGTTTTTAGTTGGTTTAAAATTCATTTTATCGAGAATTCAGGAGCGGCTTGGGGAGCGAAACTGAGTGATTTTTTACCTATTTCTGATTCCTCAGGAAAGCTAATTTTAACAATTTTCAGATTATTTGCTGTTGCGGGTATTGGTTATTGGTTATACGATACCATAAAAAAGAAATTGTCAAAAACGCTTATTTTGGCAGTATCATTGATTTTTGCTGGTGCACTAGGTAATATTATTGATTCCGTTTTTTATGGTCTCATCTTTGACCATAGCAACAATCAAATTGCCACTTTATTTTCTAATGACCCTTATGGGGGTCTTTTTTATGGCAAAGTGGTTGACATGTTATATTTTCCAATCATTCGAGATGCGAATTGGCCAGAATGGGTGCCCTATTTTGGAGGAGGAACTTTTAGGTTTTTTGAACCTGTTTTCAATATAGCAGATATGGCAATTAGCACTGGGGTTGGCATATTATTGGTTTTCAATAAAAAAGCATTTCCGAAAACGGAGGAGCTACAAGAGAATGATTTATCAAATACCAATGATGATCAATCGTTTGAAAATGAATAAATTTTTTCTGGTGTAACACAAAAGTCGAGCGGAATATCATGATCACTTACATCGGTAATTTCATCTTCTGCTGTAAACATAGAAAGGCCAACTTTTATAACATCTTTTCTGCAATTGCTTAAAAAAGTATCGTAAAAACCTTTACCGTAACCAATTCGATTGCCATATGTATCAAAAGCTAATAGAGGTACAAAAACTACGTCAATTTTAGATGGTTTGATTTCAATTCCTTCAACAGGTTCAGGAACACCCCAAGAATTAGCTACAAGCTTTGTGCTATCAGTTAGTAAAATATGTTGAAGGGTAGTCGCGCCTGATACTTTTGGCACAATAATGTTTTTGTCTTTTCCATGTAAAATAGAAAGCGTAAAAGAAGTGTCAACCTCATTTTTAGTGGCAATCGGTAAATATAAATGATAGTAATTTCCTATCCAGATAGGTAATTGCAAAAGTTTATTAGCAATTAATAAGCTTGAGTGAAGAAGCGAATCACGAGATATTTCTTTTCTTAATAAATCATATTTAAATCGCAAATCTTTTTTCAACATGAGAAACTGCTAAATTTTTGCGATTGGGGAAAACGTAGAAACTATTATTCTTTAATAGCTATAGCGTAATACACCTTTATAAATAACATTAAGATTACGTATGTGGCGATTGTTATAAAATATTTGTCCATGAGTTGGTTGTTTTTGATGGTTAAATATATACAAAAAAAAACTATTAAGTGTACTTTTTTATCGATGAACTGCACGTTTATTTTTAAATTTTTAAATTTCAGTAAAGATGTGAGAGTTAAAATTGAATTTAAATATTTGAAAATCAAATAGTTATACTAAAAAAGAGTTTTATGACTAAATTAAGTGATTTTTCGTATTTGCTCGCTTATCTGTTGTTTTTGATTAAATAACACCCTAATTAGTTGTTTCGAAATGCTGTGAAATACCCAAAAAGGCATAAAAAAAGATGATTTTGTAACGTTAAATAAAATAAAACTCAAAGAAATTTTACAAAAACGTGGTAATTTAACATCAGCTATAAAAATTAGAAAAACTCTTGACGAATATGTCTCAAGTTCCCATTGAAGTTCAACTAAAAACCTTACCCAATACTCCTGGGGTGTATCAATTTTATGATGCTGATGACAAAATATTATATGTTGGAAAAGCAAAAAATTTAAATAAAAGAGTATCCTCTTATTTCAATAAAAAGCATGAGTATGGTAAAACTCGTGTTATGGTTAAGAAAATTGTACGTATCAAACATATTGTTGTAGCAACGGAATCTGATGCTTTGCTACTAGAGAATAATCTGATAAAAAAATATCGCCCGAGGTATAACGTTTTATTAAAAGATGACAAATCGTACCCTTGGATATGTATAAAAAAAGAACGTTTTCCGAGAATATTTCCGACTAGAAAATTAATTAAAGATGGTTCTGAATATTTTGGGCCTTATACGAGCATGAAAACCGTTAGAGTGTTGCTTGATCTTATTCGAAGTGTTTATCCTTTGAGAACATGTAATTATGATTTGTCTGCAGAAAAAATAAAAGCAGGCAAATACAAAGTTTGTTTAGAATATCATTTAGGAAATTGCTTAGGTCCGTGTGAGGGGTTTCAAAGTTTAGAAGAGTATGAAAGGCAAGTAGCTGATATTCGTGAAATAATTAAGGGAAACTTTAAATCTTCAATTCATTATTTTAAGGAGCAGATGAAAGTATTGGCTTCAGAACTGAAATTTGAAGAAGCTCAGCGAATTAAAGATAAAATAGAAGTTCTTGAAAATTATCAAGTAAAGACAACTATTGTAAATCCGAAAATTAACAATGTAGATGTTTTTTCAATTATTTCAGATGAGGCATTTGCCTATGTTAATTTTATTCAGCTTTCGCATGGTTCTATCGTTCGATCGCACACCCTCGAGATTAAAAAGAAATTGGAGGAAAAAAATGAAGATTTGTTACAACTAGCGATAGTTGAAATTCGCAATAGGTTTGAATCTGACTCAAAAGAATTGTATTTGCCTTTCAAGGTAACTGTTGAACCACATCTAAAAGTAACGGTACCATTACTTGGTGACAAGAAGAAAATTCTAGATCTCTCTGAGCGAAATGCCAAATTTTATAGGCAAGAGCGTTTCAAACAAATTATGATTATTGATCCTGATCGGCATACAAAGCGCATTATGGCTCAAATGAAGAAAGACATTCGTTTGTCAAAAGAGCCAAGACATATTGAATGTTTTGATAATAGTAATATACAAGGAAGCAACCCTGTGGCCGCTTGTGTTGTCTTTAAAGATGGTAAGCCTTCAAAAAAGGAATATCGCCATTACAATATTAAAACCGTAGATGGGCCTGATGATTTTGCTTCAATGGAAGAAGTTGTTTTTAGACGTTATAGAAGGCTAATTGAAGAAGGAGAGTCTTTACCACAATTAATTGTCATAGATGGTGGAAAAGGGCAATTATCTTCAGCCTTAAAAAGCCTTGATTTATTGGGTTTGAGAGGTAAAATAGCAATTATTGGAATTGCAAAAAGACTGGAAGAAATCTATTTTCCTGAAGACCCAATACCTTTATATTTGGATAAAAAATCGGAAAGTTTAAAAATCATTCAACAGCTTCGAAATGAAGCTCACCGTTTTGGAATTAGGTTACATCGCAATAAAAGAAGCAAGGCAGCCATTAATTCAGAGTTAGAAAGCATTGAGGGTATTGGAGAAAAAACAGCTCAAGAATTATTGAAGTCTTTTAAATCTGTTAAAAGAATTAAAGAAGCTTCGATAGAAAAATTAATAAAAGAAGTAGGCCTGTCTAAGGCAAATAAAATTTATAAAACTTTTCATCAAAAATAACTACCCATAAATGCATGCTTAAGTCTATCATAATATTCCTAACATTTTTATTCACCTTGTCTGCTCTAGCTCAAGATTCGGTTTTGAAAAAGAACGTAAAAGTGGGCCTCGTATTAAGTGGTGGAGGTGCAAAAGGTTTAGCGCATATCGGTGCCTTAAAAGTAATTGAGGAAGCAGGTGTGAAAATTGACTATATCGGCGGCACAAGTATGGGAGCCATTATCGGGGCGTTATACGCTTCTGGGTATTCAGCTTCTGAGTTAGATTCCATATTCCGAACAACTGATTTTGCAAGTTTAATTCAAGATAATTTGCCGCGAAGCGCAAAAACTTTTTATGAAAAGGAAGATTCTGAACGCTATGCAGTTACTTTACCTTTCAACAACTTTAAAATATCAGTACCACCAGCTTATTCTGGGGGTCAAAATATTTATCATCACTTAGTTCGATTATTATATCATGTTAAAGACGTGAATGATTTTAACAAACTTTCTATTCCCTTTGTTTGTGTTGCAACTGATGTTGAAACTGGCAAAGAAGTTGTTCTAAATAAAGGATATTTACCAGAAGCTATAATGGCCAGCGGGTCATTACCTTCACTTTTCGAGCCCGCTAATTTAGATGGAAAAGTACTTATTGATGGTGGTGTAGTGAATAACTACCCTGTAGAGAAAGTTAAAGCCTTAGGTGCCGATGTAATTATTGGTATTGACGTGCAACATGGCCTTTTAGGTCGAGAGGCATTATCTTCAGCTACAGAGATTCTATTGCAAATAAACAATTTCAAATCGGTTGAAGCCATGGAGGAAAAATCAAAGATTACGGATATTTATATTAATCCTGATATGACCGATTATTCGGTATTAGACTTTGATCAAAGCAATACTATAATGCGCCTTGGCGAGACCGCTGCTCGACAGAATTATGTTGCTCTAAAAACACTTTCAAACAGTCAAAATAATGAAAAAGTAAACGTTGAAACTATCGCTCCTAAAGATGTGATAATTGCAAATCGACTAGTGATATCTGGCAATAATAAAAATTATTCAAGAGGGTATATTAAAGGAAAACTTCGATTCAATCTTGGAGATAAAATTACATTTGAGAAGCTACAACAGGGTATAAGTAACTTGGCCGCTACCGGAAACTTTCAAACCATAAGATATCAACTTGTGTCGAATGGGCTTGGTGAAGATTTAGTATTGAAACTCGACGAAAATCCAAGTAAGACGTTCATAAGGCTAGGTGCCCATTACGACGATTTGTATAAAACGGCGGCGATGGTGAATTTAACGCGTAAGAGCTTTTTGATGAAAGATGATGTAACTTCATTAGATTTAATTATAGGAGATAATTTGAGATACAATTTTCAATATTATGTAGATAAAGGTACTTACTGGAGCTTTGGCTTTAATTCAAGATTTAATAGTTTCAATAAGGAGGTTGATTTTGAAATACTACGAGATAATTTTACCATACCCAATGTAGGGAACGTAAATACAATTAATTTCAACGTAACCGACTTCACGAATCAACTTTATTTACAGACGGTTTGGGATGAGGAATTTGCATTTACAACAGGCTTGGAGTTTAAATATATAAAGTACAGTACGCGTACATTAAGTGAGTTGTTAGATCAAAATGAAAATGACCAAGCAAATTCTATAATAGGTAGTGACGGAAGAACAGTTTTTGAAAAAAGTAATTTTTATAGTGCTTTTGGCCAATTGACTTTTGACACCTACGACGATAAGTATTTTCCAACTAAGGGTTTATTTTTTAATGGAGATTTTCACTTCTATTTACTTTCATCTGATTTCAATAATAATTTTAAAGAATATTCAATTAGTAAAGCAAAATTAGGAGGAGCTTTTAAATTAGTTGAAGGTTTATCTTTAAATCTTGAGACAGAAGGCGGTTTCAAACTAGGCACCTCGAATGTAACCTCCTTTGATTTTATTTTAGGAGGTTATGGAACGAATCTCATTAATAATTTTGTTCCTTTTTTGGGCTATGATTTTCTGTCTCTGCCAGGTAATAGTTTTGTTAAAGCCTATGGCAGGCTAGATTTTGAAATTGCACCCAAAAATCATGTTATGTTTTCTGCCAATTTTGCAAATGTTGACGATGATTTATTTAGAACCGGAGAATGGTTTACTGAACCCAATTATTCAGGGTATGCCTTGGGCTATGGACTTGAGTCATTTTTAGGACCTATTCAGGTGTTGTATTCTTGGTCACCTGAAGTGGATAAAGGCAATTTCTTTTTTAGTATTGGATATTGGTTCTAGCATAAACATCAATTCTTAAAGCATTACCAAAATTGCGCTTGATTGTTTCAACAATAGCAATTGATGCAGTTATTTTTACGATATTTGTAGGTCTTTAGTACTTAAATATCATGATACAATTAAGAATTGATATAACAGCTCACGGCAGAGCGATGTGGTAATTAGGTAACTTTCTTACTTCTTAAATTTGACAATTTCTATCAACTTTTGAAATTACGTCGAAACCAAAGTCTTTTAATCGTAATGAATGAACTTTAAAAGACTATAGTCAAAATCAATTCAAAAAATAATTCTAATGGCAGCAGAAATAAAAAATCTAAAAGATCTAAAAAACACCGAATACTCCCTTAAAAAGCTTTTTAAAGAAGCCGAAGACTTTCTTCCCTTACTTGGAACAGATTATGTAGAACTATATGTCGGTAACGCAAAGCAATCTGCTCATTTTTATAAAACGGCTTTGGGCTTTCAATCTGAAGCATATGCAGGTTTAGAAACTGGGGTAAAAGACAGGGTCTCTTATGTGTTAAAGCAAGATAAAATACGTTTGGTACTTACTACACCACTTCAAAAAGGAGGGGAGATTAATGAGCATATTAACATACATGGTGACGGTGTTAAAGTAATGGCTCTTTGGGTTGAAGATGCTACAAAAGCTTTTGAAGAAACTACAAAACGAGGTGCTAAACCTTATATGAAACCAATACGCGAAGAAGATGAAAATGGTTATGTAGTGCGTTCAGGTATATATACCTATGGCGAAACGGTTCATATGTTCGTAGAACGCAAAAATTATAACGGTATTTTTTTACCGGGCTTTAAGAAATGGGAATCTCATTACAACCCAGAATCTGTTGGTTTAAAATTTATTGATCATATGGTTGGTAATGTTGGCTGGGGTGAAATGAATAAATGGTGTAAGTTTTATGGTGAGGTTATGGGATTTGCTCAAATTGTATCTTTTGTTGACGATGATATCGCGACTGAATATACTGCACTTATGAGTAAAGTGATGAGTAATGGTAATGGTCGAGTGAAATTTCCAATTAATGAACCCGCTAAGGGCAAAAAGAAATCTCAAATAGAAGAATATTTAGATTTTTACAATGGCGCAGGTGTACAGCATATGGCACTAGCAACTGATGACATTGTAAGTACTGTTTCAGCAATGAGAGATAGAGGCATTGAATTCCTGTATGTTCCTGAAGAGTATTACGACGATTTATTAGACCGAGTGGGCGAAATTGATGAAGATATTGAAGTCTTGAAAAAACATGGTATTTTAATAGATCGTGATGAAGAAGGTTATTTATTGCAACTTTTTACAAAAACTATTGTTGACCGACCAACGCTCTTTATTGAAATTATTCAACGAAAAGGAGCACAGTCATTTGGGGTTGGTAATTTCAAAGCACTCTTTGAGGCGATTGAAAGAGAACAAGAAGCTCGAGGAACCCTTTAAAGAGGGCTTTTTCTTAAGAAATTCACAATTTTCAGGTGATTCCTATAAATTACTGTTAACAGATTAGTTAAAGTAAGTTAAAACGAAAATCAGCTGACGCTTATGTGTTAAATTTACACCAGTAAGGGGTGGTTCCCTTACAACTTTAAGTATTGGTTTTTCATAATTTAAAGTTTGGTTGGTTATTTAGGAAAAGCCCAGTTTTTTAACTGGGCTTTTTTTGTAAACAACAATTTTATCATCTATAATGAGAAGGAACAATATTTTTTCATAACAACTTTAACAATACTTTGGAATAAATTTTGTTAATGTTATAGTAAACATGGTTATTAAGTAATAAAGACATTTACTATTTTTACTCTAATACTATTAAGCTATGAGAATTTTAATACCTCTATTTTTTATAAGTATCGGCTTAATGGGTTTTTCACAAAACTCAAGCACTAACGATTTCGCGTATAACGTGAAAACTAGTAAGACGTCTAAATCTTTAAAGAAGATCAATACTGAAAAGAAAAAAGAATCTACATTTAAAGCAGGTGAGTGGTTAAAATTTAGAATGCATTACGGAGCCTTAAATGCAAGCTATGCTACGTTACATGTAAAGTCTGCCAAGATTGATGGTGTACCAGTATACCATGTTGTTGGAAAGGGTAAAACAACTGGTTGGGCGAGTATTTTCTTTAAAGTTGATGATACTTATGAAAGCTATTTTGGAAAAGAAGACGGCAAACCCTATAAATTCGTGCGAAAGATAAATGAAGGAGGTTATAAAAAAGATCTAGAGATCAATTTTGATCATAAAGAGAATACAGCTGTTCTAAATGATAAGAAGAACAAAAAGAAAACCAACTTTGAATTACAAGATAGTATTCAAGATTTAATTTCGGCATTTTATTATTTGAGAAATAATTATGATGCTGATAGTCTAGAAGTAGGTAAGTCTATTAATATGAAAATGCTTTATGATGATGATGGAATTTTCAATTTCAAATTAAAGTATATGGGCAAAGAGGTTCTGAAAACGAAATATGGTAAAGTTGAATGTCACAAATTTAGACCTCTAGTTCAATCAGGTCGTGTTTTTAAAGAGCAAGAAAGCCTTTCATTATGGGTGAGTACTGATAAAAATAGAATCCCCATTCGTATTAGTGCTGATCTTGCAGTTGGTGCTATCAAAGCAGATTTAGATGGGTACAATGGTCTTAAATATCAGTTTAAAATTATAATGGATTGATCATTTATCAAATTGAATTCCTTTTCGCGATGATTGCGCTAGTCTCTCATTAAATATTCTTTCCGTAATTTTGAGTTCTGTACAATTTTTCCCTGTCTGTGTAAGCAATTAGATAGGCAAAAAGAAAATACAAAGCATGAATAAAAAGGAGCAGATTGATTCTCAAATCTTAAAGCTTGAAGAAAAATATAAAGATTCCGGGCAAGATCTAAGCTCTTATTTAGATGGATTACTTTATCAACGCTACTTAACGTATTGGGATTATATACATCTTGACACCCTTTTAAGTTTGCAAGTTCCAAGAACTTATTTTCCTGATGAAGAAATATTCATCATGTATCATCAAATAACTGAATTATACTTTAAGTTGATTCTTCATGAGCAGAAACAACTCGTTGATGATAAATCTCAAAAAATTGACTTTTTTATTGAAAAAACACGTCGCATCAATAGTTATTACCAAGCCTTGATTTCTTCTTTTAGTATTATGATTAAAGGTATGGAACGCAAGCAGTTTCTGCAGTACAGAATGGCCTTGCTGCCTGCTAGTGGTTTTCAATCGGCGCAGTATAGAATGATTGAAATTTATTCAACAAGAATGGAAAACCTTGTGCATCATACAGAACGTGACCAATTTTCTTCAAAGAACTCCATTGAAGAACTTTATGAAAATATCTACTGGAAGAAAGGAGCTACTGATATTTCAACAGGTGAAAAAACGCTTACCTTAAAGCAGTTTGAATATAGGTACACGCCACGTTTGGTTCGTATAGCAAGGCAAGTTAAAAACAACACAATTTGGGATAAATACTTACAATTATCTTCAGAAAAACAAGATAATAACACGCTTATCGAGGCGTTAAAGACTTTAGATATCAATGCCAATGTGAATTGGCCGTTGATGCATATGGGTTCTGCCCATCGGTATTTAAATAAAGATAAAATGCAAATTGACGCTACAGGAGGCACGAATTGGAAAGAATATCTTCCGCCAAGCTTTCAAAAGGTGGTGTTTTTTCCCGAATTATATGATAAAGAAGAGTTAAATAATTGGGGCAAACAATGGGTAGACCATATCTTTAATCCTGATAAAGTATAAAACCAATTTCGAAGTAAACCTGCAAAATAATGAACAAATTCTGGGGCATCCTTTTTACCATTGCTGCATTGTATTCTTGCAATGAAAATTCTTCTTCTGTTGCCAACAATAACACAGACATTAAAGGAGAAATTGAAAAAGTAACTGTAGTTAAAAAGCCTGTAGTTAAATTTGGATTTAATTTGGAAGATTACACGGTAAAGCAAGATACCGTTCGATATGGTGACAGTTTTGGCGAATTGATGATACAACATAAAGTGGATTATCCGAAGATTGCTAGAATATCACAAGATTTCAAAGATACCTTCGATGTTCGAAAAATTAGAGTAGGCAAACCTTATACGATACTAAAATCAAAAGATACAACTGAAGGGGCGCAAGTTTTCATTTATGAGAATGATTTAATTAATTATACCGTTGTAGACTTACGCGATAGTGTAACTGCTTATACCAATAAAAATGAAGTTAAATATGTGGAGCGAGAAGTATCTGGTGTTATTGAAAAATCTCTTTCAGAAGCAATTTTAAATCAAGGCATAGATTATGCAATAACACACAACTTGGCCAATGTATATGCGTGGACGATAGATTTTACGATGCTTCAAAAAAATGATAAGTTCAAAGTAATTTTTAAAGAAAAGTATATTAATGATTCTATTTATGCCGGAGCAGAACCTATTGAGGCTGCTTACTTCGAGCATAATGGAAAGCCGATATATGCTTTTGCATATGAAAATGACTCTCTAAAAAACCTTGTAGATTATTTTGATGAAGATGCTAACAATCTTAGAAGAACATTTCTAAGAATGCCAGTAGAATATGGTAGACTTTCGTCAAGATACAACCTAAAACGAAGAATACGCTATTACGGAAATAGAGTACGACCTCATAAAGGAACCGATTACGCCGCAGCAAGAGGAACCCCAATTTTAGCAACCGCTGACGGTACTGTAACTGAATCTACAAGAAAAGGAGGAAATGGTAAGTATGTAAAAATTCGCCATAACAGCACCTACAGTACGCAATACCTGCACATGAAGAAACAGAATGTTAAAAGAGGTCAATTTGTTCGTCAAGGTGATGTTATCGGATGGGTAGGAATGACGGGTAACACAAGTGGCCCTCATGTTTGCTATCGATTTTGGAGAAATGGAAGGCAGGTAGACCCTTTGAAAGAAGAATTGCCCAAGGCTGAACCGCTTGCTGAAAATTTACAACCCACGTACTTTGACTACATATTCCCAATTAAAGATCAGTTAGATTGTATGGAGTATACTCCAACCCCCATTGTCGAAGAAACAGATGATTTGGTTTCTTTAAATCAATAGATATTTTTCCGTACCACCTGTGGCATATTAAATTTATTTCGCGACTTTTTTACAACGGAATCATAAAACTAGTATAATTCTGAATTCTCAGCATTATGGCTTATTTTCACGGCTTGAAAATCCAATTCACTTGGATTAAATGAAGTTGTAAATCTTAAAATTTTAGAATGGCACTAGAAAACGTCAACCCTACCCATACTCAGGCTTGGAAAAAACTTGATGATCATCACAAGAATAACAAAACAGCACATATAAAAAACTTGTTTGCTTCTGATTCGAAACGAGCTGAAAAGTTCTCCTTAAAATGGAATGACTTTCTAGTAGATTTTTCGAAAAATAGAATAACAGATGAGACCTTGCAATTGTTATTTCAGCTATCTGAAGAAGTGCATTTAAAGGATGCAATTCAAAAATGTTTTAATGGTCATGCAATTAACCAAACGGAAGGTCGTGCAGTACTTCATACAGCATTAAGATCAAAAGAATCGGATACGGTTTTGGTTGATGGTAAAAATATAGTTGTTGAGGTTTATAATGTCAAGGAAAAAATCAAAAATTTTACGGAAAGAATTATTTTAGGAAGTAAAAAAGGATATACCGGAAAACCATTTACTGATGTAGTCAACATTGGCATTGGAGGCTCTGACTTAGGCCCCGCGATGGTTACAGAGGCTTTAAAATTTTATAAGAATCATTTAAAAGTTCATTTTGTAAGTAATGTTGATGGTGATCATGTATTTGAAGTTTTAAAAGAACTTGATCATGAAACCACCTTATTTGTTGTTGTTTCGAAAACTTTTACTACCCAAGAAACCTTGAGTAATGCAACTACCATTAAAAAGTGGTTTTTAAAGAATGCTGCTCAAGAAGATGTCGCCAAGCACTTTGCCGCTGTATCGACAAATACGAAGGCTATTTCAGATTTTGGTATTGATTCAGAGAATGTATTTCCCATGTGGGATTGGGTTGGAGGGCGGTTTTCACTTTGGAGTGCAGTAGGCCTTTCAGTCGCATTAGCTGTGGGGTTTGAAAACTTCAATGCGCTTTTGTCGGGTGCAAATGATATGGATGAGCATTTTAAAAACGAAAGTTTTGATAAAAATATTCCTGTAATTTTAGCGCTTTTGAGTGTTTGGTACAATAACTTTTATGGTGCAGAGACTGAAGCAATAATTCCGTATACCCAATATTTGAGTAGGTTTTCGGCCTATTTACAACAAGGCATTATGGAAAGTAATGGTAAGAGCGTTGATAGAAATGGAGAAAGAGTAAGCTATGAAACAGGAACTATTATTTGGGGTGAACCAGGTACGAATGCGCAACATGCCTTTTTTCAATTAATGCATCAAGGAACGAAAATGATTCCTGCAGACTTTATTGGCTTTAAAGAATCGCTTCATGGTAATTCAGATCACCATAACAAATTGATGGCGAACTTTTTTGCCCAGACCGAGGCTTTAATGAATGGTAAAACTGGTGATGAAGTTCGAAAAGAACTTGAAGCCAAGACTATTTCTGAAAATGATATACAAAAACTACTTCCATTCAAAATATTCAATGGTAATAACCCAACCAATACCATTTTGATTAACAAACTTACCCCTAGAAGTTTAGGGTCATTGATTGCATTATATGAACATAAAATTTTCGTACAAGGCGTGATTTGGAATATATTTAGTTACGATCAATGGGGTGTTGAATTAGGTAAACAACTAGCAGGAACTACTTTGAAAGATATTCAAGGTTCTGATATTAGCAATCATGACAGCTCAACTTTGCAACTTTTGCAATTTTTTAAAGAGTAAAATAGCATTTTAATAGTTCTTGTTAAAGTCTAACGATTTTGTTTGAATTGAAACCACATATGCCAATTTTGTGTTAAATTCGCATGTTGTAAATTTAACGTTGTCTTAATCAATGAGGCGTAAAAAAGCTACACATTTGCAACAACTTTAAAACTAACTAAACTCAAGAACAAATGAAAAAAATGTATTTCGCAATGGTTGCATTTCTGATGACTGCTGTTGCATTTTCACAAGGAACAATTACGGGTACGATTCTAGATGGTGATGGTAATTCTCCATTGCCTGGAGCAAGTGTAGTCGTGGAAGGGACAACCAATGGAACTTCAACAGATTTTGATGGAAATTTCACAATTGAAGTTTCTGAAAGCACAGGAACTTTAGTAGTTTCTTATATTGGATACCTTCCTAAAAAAGTAGGATATTCAAGCACGGGGCCTATAGGTCAAATAACTTTGCAACCTAACGCTGAAGAGTTAGAAGGTGTCATTGTAACAGGTGTGCAAGATATTGCCAAAGATCGAAAGACACCAGTAGCGGTTTCAACGATTAAATTTGCTGAAATTCAAGATAAGTTAGGATCTCAAGAACTACCTGAGATTTTGAATACAACACCTTCAATTTATGCAACTAAGTCTGGTGGTGGTTTTGGTGATGGTCGAATTAACATTCGTGGTTTTGACACGAATAACTCGGCTGTAATGATTAACGGAGTACCAGTAAATGATATGGAGAACGGTCGTGTTTTCTGGAGTAACTGGGCCGGACTTTCAGATGTAACTTCTGCAATTCAAGTGCAAAGAGGTTTGGGTTCTTCTAAACTAGCAGTTTCATCTGTTGGGGGAACCATAAATGTAGTAACAAAATCATCTCAAAACCCTCAAGGAGGTATGATTGGCGGAACTGTTGGTAATGATGGGTATGTAAAAACTTTAGCATCTTATTCTTCAGGCATTTTAGAAAATGGTTTTTCTGCTTCTATGTTGTTAAGTAGAACAGGTGGTAACATGTACGCCGATGGAACTAATTTTGAAGGCTACAATTATTTTATGGGTTTAGGCTACACCAAAGGAGTTCATAATATTGAATTTATGGTTACTGGTGCTCCGCAATGGCACCACCAAAGAAGTCGTGCAGTATCGATTGAAAATCAAATTCAATATGGTGATGGTGATGGTGAACCAAATAGAAGATACAATGAAGATTGGGGTTATCTAAATGGGGAAGAATTTAGTTTTAGAAGAAATTTTTATCACAAACCTGTTATTAGCTTAAGTTGGAATTGGGAAATAAGTAATAAGACTACCTTACAAACCAATGCATATGCTTCCTTTGGTCGAGGCGGTGGCACAGGTGAAATCGGTGAAATTGGCGGAAGAAGACAATTTGCTTTACCAAGAACTGCAGACGGTCTAATACGCGTTGATGATATTGTGGCCTTCAATAGCGGAACTGCGGTAGCTGATTTTAATGGGGGTAATCCAAGAGAGCAAATTAATGGTCAATTCGTTAATAATAGTGATAGAAATGCGAATGAAGAAAATACGAATGGAATCTCTAGAAGAGCTTCAGTTAATTCACATAACTGGATTGGTTTATTGGCCAATTTTAACAACCGAATTAGCGAGAAGTTGACCATTGATTTTGGTATTGATATTAGAAAATATACAGGATATCATTATCGTAGAGTTGACAATAGGTTAGGTGGTGATGTGTATCAGCAAACCGACGATCAAAACAATCCACTAGGTGGAGGAGCTTCTAACCTGTTTACCGAGACTTATGATTCTAACCAACCATGGTGGGTTTTTGGAAATATTGATGATGAAGAGAAAATTGATTATAACAATACAGGTTTTGTAAACTGGTTAGGAGTTTTTGGACAAGTTGAATATAATTTCACAGAAGATATTACGGGCTTTGTTCAAGGTGCTTTATCAAATCAAGGTTTTGCTCGTGAAGAATTGTTCGGAACTACCCCTCCCGAAAAGACGGATTTTGAAAATATTTTAGGCGGAAACTTCAAAGGAGGTGTAAACTGGAATATTAATGAAAACCATAATCTTTTTGTTAACGGTGGTTATTATTCAAAACAGCCACTTTTTGATGCGGTTTACTTGAATTTTGGAAATAATTTAAATCCAAATTTAACCAATGAGAAAATTGTAGGTTTAGAATTAGGGTATGGTTTTAGAAGTTCAAATTTCAGAGCTAATGTTAACTTGTACAGAACTAGTTGGAAAGATAGATTTGATTCTGTAGGCGCAACTTTTAATTTCGGACAACCTGATGAAGTAAGAGGTACTGCAAACCTATTAGGCATTACCCAAGTGCACACAGGTTTAGAAATGGATGCGAGACTACAAGCAAGTGATAAATTATCATTTACAGGTATGATTTCTATTGGAAATTGGGAATATAAAGATGATGTTACAGCAACATTTTTTGATAATGACCAAGCACCAATTGTTATCGCAGGTGTTGAACAAACGCAAACTTTAGATCTAGAAGGAGTTAAAGTAGGTGATGCTGCTCAATTTACAGCAGCGATTGGTGTTGATTATAACATCTTAGAGAACCTAAGTGTAGATTTAGGGTATCGTTATGCTGATAACTTGTATGCTCAATTTGATATTACACGTATCGACGAGAACGGATCATTACAGTTACCTTCTTTTGGATTAGCCGATGCAGGTGTTTCTTTCAGATTACCTGTAGGTGAAAACGCATTAAACTTTAGAGTTAATGTAAATAACTTGTTTGATACCACATATATCGCAGAATCTGATACAAATGATTTTGTTGAAGCAGGAGATGACACCTATGACGGTATTAATGTTAGTAACAGAGTATTCTTTGGTTTCGGAAGAACATGGAATGCTAGCGTTAGATTCAATTTTTAGTCGCAATAATTAAAGTTATAAAAACCCTGTTTATTCAAATAAACAGGGTTTTTTATGCCTAAAAATTACTACATTTAATTACTAAAAAACCAACATTATGTACGAAACTATACTAACGATTCATTCTTATGTTGCCTATGTAGTACTGGCAATTCTTATTCTTGCGGTGATCAATGCAATTACAGGTTGGTTGGGAAATCGAATGTTTACACCAGAAAAAGATTTTAGACTAAGCTTATTCGCTTTAATTTTATCACATTTAATGTTGGTAATTGGTTTGATTTTGTTTTTTGTCTCTCCCAATGGTTTTAGCGCTATTCAAGAGCTAGGTATGGGTGGTTTAAGCTCCGCTGCTCGATTGTTAGCAGTCGAACATCCTTTTACGAATATTCTTGCTATTGTTTTTATTACAATAGGCTGGTCACGACATAAGAAATTTATAGAAGGTAATAAGAAATTCAAAAGCATTGCTATTTTTTACGGTCTAGGGCTACTATTATTTTTAAGTCGTATTCCCTGGGGGCAATGGTTTAACTAATTGAGTTTTGTCAATTCCGCTTAGTTGGCAAATAAGAAATTTAAAAATCTAAGTAGTATCTAACATCCTATTCAAAATGAAAAAAGCAATTTTAATAATTTCTGTATTAATTTTAACAACTTCTTGTAAACCAAATTTAAAAACAGCAGCGAAGGAAACCAAGTCAACAGCCTTATTTAATGGAAAAGACCTAACAGGGTGGACTATCTATGGCACCGAAAAGTGGTATGTTGAAGATGGTTTATTAGTCTGTGAAAGTGGTCCTGATAAAGCATATGGTTATTTAGGAACTAAAAAAAATTACAAGAACTTTGAATTAACCCTAGAGTTTAAACAAGAAGCCAACGGCAATAGCGGGGTTTTTGTGCGTTCAACGGTTGACGGCACCAAGGTGAGTGGTTGGCAAGTTGAGGTAGCGCCTCCTGGCAATGATACCGGTGGGGTATATGAATCGTATGGTCGTGGTTGGCTAATTAAGCCTGAGCCAGCCAAAGACAGAATGCTAAAAATGGGTGAATGGAATCAGATGAAAATTCGATTAGATGGCGACAACTTAACGTCATGGCTAAACGGTACGCAAATGGTAACCATTAACGACGAAAAAATTGGAGCTGGCGAAGGTGGTGTCGCCTTGCAAATTCATGATGGTGGAGGTATAAAAGTACGATGGCGAAATCTTCAGATTACAGAGTTATAATTGTTGATTTAGGGTATCTTCTTTATTAGATACATGTAGACCGGAAAATGATCGCTATAACCTCCGATGTAAGCGCCTCCTGCATATGTTCGTAACGGATATCCTTTGTATTTACCGTTGGGGTCTAGAAGATATGTAGGGTTGAATACATCTGCTTTCCAAAAACCAAAAGTAGCCAGTTTATCATTTACCAAATTACTAGTAAAATATAGCTGGTCGAAAAGGTTCCATTTATCTCTGTAAGCTAATGAACCAACACCTTTTTTATATAGTTTCACCATAGGGTTAAATAAACTTAAAGAATCTAAATCTTTAATTTTACCCTTGGTTCTAAGTACTAATTTTAAGCTCTCGTCTACAGGGTCGTCATTAAAATCACCCATACTTATAATTTTAGTTTGAATATCAAGTTTTTGAAGTGAATCGATGATGCGTTTATTTAATTTTGCAGCTGCTAGGCGATTAGGTTTACTTCGCGCTTCACCTCCACTTCGCGAAGGCCAATGATTTATTATAAAATGAAATTGCTCGTTGTCAAGAATTCCACCAACTACTAGTTGATCACGCGTAAAGTCTCTAAATCCCTCTTTTTTATATAACAGCAATCGATGGCTTTTGAAACTATTGGCAATGAATGCAGATTTTTTATAAAGTAAAGCAACATCAATACCTCGTTCATCAGGTGAATCATAGTGTATGATCTCGTACCCCCTATCACGAAGATTGGGGTGAGCAACTAGGGCTTCAATCACCTGCCTGTTTTCTATTTCACAAAGCCCTATAACATCAGGTGAAGTTGCTGTTACCTCGTTACCTATTTCTGATAGAACCTGAGAAATACGAGCCACTTTTTTTGCAAATCGTTCTTTAGTCCAATGATCTTTACCTTCAGGGGTACGGTCATCATCAAAAGTTAGGGAGTCGTTTTCGATATCGAAAAGATTCTCTACATTATAGAATGCAACGGTTCGTATTTTATAGGTATTGCTTTCTTGCGAAAATGAAATAAGCGGAATATATAACAGTAAAATTAGTGCAATAAACTTCATTTTTAAATGAATTATATTCTAAAATACGTCATTTTTTAATGATTTTTCCTTCATTTAAGTAGGTTTATTAATATATTGTTTGCTACTTTTCATAAGGCATCAAACAACTGAACATGCGATATTCGCTTACTTTTCTTTGTTTAATTCTTACATTTTGTACAAGTGTAGCCCAAGAGCCATTGGCCATAAATGGTCAAATCGTTACCGAACGTGAGAAAGAATCATTACCTAACGTTTTGATCTTTTTAGAGGGAAACGAAAGAGAGTATAAAACTGATACGGAAGGTCTTTTTGAAGTGCTTACACTTTCAAAAGGAGATTACATTTTAAATATTTCATTAGCTGATTTTCTAACCAAACGAATACCAATTTCGCTAAAAGATGAGAATCTAGATTTAGCTACTATCTATTTAGAAAGAGATTTATCTATAGAGCAGACTGACAATTTGATTACGTTAACTGATGCTGAATTGCTTGATGATGAAATAAGTTCAAGTTCTGCGGGTTTACTACAAGCAACTCGCGACATTTTTTTAAATCGAGCAGCATTCGATTTCGGACAAGCCTTTTTTAGAGTTAGGGGATATGATTCGCAATATGCTAAGGTTTTAGTAAATGGAATACCCATGAATAAATTTTACGATGGGCGACCTCAATGGAATAATTGGGGAGGGCTTAATGACGCTACTAGAAACCAACAATTCACACATGGACTCCAACCCTCAGATTTTAACTTTGGAGGTATTTTGGGCACAACAAACATAGATACCAGACCTTCAGGCTTGCGTTCAGGTACACGTTTATCTTCTTCAATTTCAAATAGAACCTATGCGGGAAGGCTTATGGTAACGCATACTTCTGATCTTTTAAAAAATGGACTTGCTTACAGTATTTCTGCGTCAAGAAGATGGGCCAAACAAGGCTATATTAATGGTACGTTATATGATGCGTTTTCTATTTTCGGAGCGCTAGAGTATCGTTTTAATGAGAAAAACAGCTTTAATCTTACAGGTGTTTTTGCATCTAATCGACGCGGTCGATCTTCTGCACTAACAGAAGAGGTGTTTGAGTTGGTTGGTAAAAAGTATAATCCGTATTGGGGAGAACAAGATGGAAAAATTAGAAACTCAAGAGAGCGTAAAATCGCTGAACCTTTTCTAATGTTTAATCATTTTTTCAAATCGAACAAATTCAATTTGAATACCGGTTTATCATATCAATTTGGCACTAATACTCGAAGTAGATTAGGCTATTATAATGCTCCAAACCCTGACCCGACCTATTACCGGTATTTACCAAGTTTTTACGTGAATAGCCCAATTGGAGCTAATTTTATCAGCGCTAATACTGCAAAAGAGGGATTTTTAAAAAACCCACAATTTAATTGGAACCAAATTTATCAGGCGAATGCTAGTGCAAAAGCTAATTATGTTTTATATGATGATGTAGCAAATGATAAGCAGTTTGCAATAAATACCATAGGTAACCTAATGGTAAGTGATAGGCTAAAAGTAGACTTTGGGTTTACCTATAGATCACTTTCATCAAGAAATTATGCAAAGATTAATGATTTGTTAGGATCTGAATTCCATCAAGACATTGACCCTTTTTCGAATACCTTAAATGATGTAAATGGTAGTCCTTTAAAAACTACAGATGATATTTTTAATTATCAGTACACAATGAAAGCTACCCAAAGTGAAGGTTTTATGCAACTTAGATACCAACATGAAAAATGGAACTCTTCTGTATCAGCCAGTTATTCAGCTACGCACTATAAGCGTATTGGTCATTTTCAGAATCAACGTTTTTTTGAAAATTCTTTAGGTGAAAGTGAGCAGACCTCGTTCTTAACTTACGGGCTCAAAGGAGCGTTTACCTACAAGTTTAATGGTCGACATTTAATGATGGTGAATGCTAGTACCTTAAGTAAGCCAGCTGTTTTGCAGAATATTTTTATAAACCCAAGAGAAAGTAATCAAGTCGTACCTAACATTAAAAGTGAAAAGATAAATTCTCTTGATTTGAATTATTACATGCGACTTCCAAAATTAACAGGTAGAGTAACAGGTTTTTATACTAGATTTCAAGATGTTACCGATGTTAATTTTTTCTTTGTGGAATCTGGTGTAGGTTCTGATTTCGTTCAAGAAGTCATTACGGGGTTAGACAAATTACATAAAGGTTTAGAGCTAGGTTTTGAGTATAAATTGTCTTCTGCAGTACAATTAACGGCAGTTGCGGCAATTGGAGATTACTCCTATGCCAATAACCCTTCAATTTCAATAAACTTTGATACAGCGGGCGCTGAAGAAGACCTAATTAATCAAGAAGGAACTATTGATTTAGGGTTTGCTAATATCAAAGATTATAAACTCGCCCAAGGCCCGCAACAGGCTTATGCCATTGGTTTGAACTATCGTGATCCAAAATACTGGTGGGCTGGGATAACCGCAAACTATTTGGCTCAGAACTATGCGAATATTTCAACAATTACAAGAACACAAAGTTTTTATCTAAATCCTGATACGGGACTTCCTTTTCTTGATGCAACCGATGAAAAGGTAGACAAATTATTAGAGCAAAACCCATTGGATAATTTCTACCTTTTGAATTTGGTAGGAGGAAAATCATGGCTCAAAAAAGGTAAATACATAAGCATTTTTGCCAGCGTGAATAATGTATTTGATGCTGTTTTTAGAACTGGGGGTTATGAACAAAGTAGAAACGGAAATTTTGGTCAGTTGCAACAAGATAATTTAAGCGGCACCCCATCTTTTGCTCCAAAATATTGGTATGGTTACGGTCGAACCTATTTTTTGAATGTGGCATATAGTTTTTGATTGAGAAAAGTATGGGCTCCTCCCTAAAGATGAATGGAGGTGTCCAACTTGTTCGTCCGAGGGTTTGAATGCGCAAGCCATGGCTTTAACTCTTGACATAGTATAGGGTGAGCAAGTTTGCGAATCTAACTCTCCTTTCTTCCGCAAAAGCGGAATTAATCCCCCTCTTTTTCTAAAGAGAGAAGCAAAAAAAATGAATAATGAAAAGAATCATAGAAATTAGATACTGGCTTTTGGTATTTCTTGGAGTTATGTTTTTGACCTGTGTCAAAGATCGAAACTTTGATACCCAACAAGGTAGTTGTTCAACAGAATTGGTTGCAAACATTACCTATTCTGAAGTTAAAACTAGGTATGTTGACCAAACGCTACAAATTCAAGAAGATCTTATCATTGAGGGATATGTAATCTCATCAGATGAAAAAGGAAATTTTTTCAGCGTACTTCATTTTCAGAATGATCTTGAAAATCCGACTGAGGGTTTTCAGATTGAAATCGATCAGCGAGATTCTCATTTGTTTTATCCGATAGGTACTAAGATTTATATTAAACTCAGAGGCCTGTATTTGGGTAAAAGTAAAGAAGTATTTAAAATTGGAGGCGCGTTTACTTCTTTCGGAAACACCACGGTAGGTAGGTTGCCAACTACCGTGGTGAATCAGCATGTGTTGCTTTCATGTGATGAGCAAGTTGCAGTTATTGCCACGCCGCTATCCATAAATGACCTATCTGAAAAGTATACAAACACTTTAGTGCAGTTCAATGCTCTTGAATTGAGCGCTGAAGATCAAGATAAAATTTTCGCCGTAGAACGAGAGGAAACCGAACGCACCTTAGTGGATTGTATGGCTAATGAAATTACTCTAGTTAATAGTGGTTTTTCTGATTTTCAAGCGGAATTACTACCAGGCGGAAATGGGAGTATTTCAGGAGTGCTTTTGAGAGAAAATGATGATTATCAATTGGTCATTCGAACTTTAGAGGATATTAATTTTTCTCAGGAACGCTGTATTGAGAACGGAACAGCATCGTCAAATTCAATCTTCATTTCAGAGTTAGCAGACCCTGAAAATGCTACCGATGCACGTTTTATTGAGTTGTATAATGCGAGTAACGAGGCAGTAGCGTTAAATAGATGGAAATTACTACGATACACCAACGATAATACAGAAGTGAGTTCTGAGATTGACTTATCTGGCTTTCTTATTGGTGCTGAAGATACCTTTGTGATTTCTTCGAATGAAACTGCATTTGAAATAATGTTTGGGTTTGCTCCAGATTTAAATGGAGGTAATAATTCACCAGCAGATTCTAATGGCGATGATAATATACAGCTTGTAGATCCTTTTGGTGAAGTAATTGATATGTTCGGTGTAGTCGGCGAAGATGGATCTAATACCAATCATGAATTTGAAGATGGTAGAGCGCTACGTAAAATAGCAGTTCAACAAGCAAATGCTGTATATACATTTAATGAATGGCAAATTTTTAATGATACCGGTGCGGAAGGAACAATCAATACCCCACAAGTTGCACCCGATGATTTTACGCCAGGAACACATCAGTAATGAATGAATTGAAGTTAGATAAAAGGCTTTTGGTCTTAAAGAGCAGAAGTACTAGGTTGGAGGTTGAACTTTATTATAGAAGTAATAAAATTTAATTAGATAAGTATGCCTTGCTCGATTTGCATGTGCGATTAGAAATGTTAACAATTTTAGAAAGTGAATTAATTCTTTATTTGAGCTTTAGTCTAGAAATCTAATAAGATTTCTTCCTCCAAATAAAACTCTAACAATTCTTGTTTTGTCTTTTATAATTCGATAAAAAATAATGTGGGAAACGTACGGTAGACTATAAAGACGTTTTTTGATGTCATTCCTTGTTCGGCCGATATGATAATTAGTGCTTAACTTATTAAAGTGGTCTTCAAGTCCAATCAAATACTTAATGGCTTGGTCATGGCCAAACTTACTTTCACCGAATTCATATATTTCATCTATGTCGGCTTTAGTTTCTTAAGAGAGAAAATATGGAGATTTCATTTACTTTTCTTGGATGCTATTATCTGACTCATTGATAAATTACTGTCAGGACCACCCCATCCTTTTTCAATTTCTCTTCTTAAATCTCCAATAACCTTTTCCCTATAAATACCATGCAATCTTAATGCAGCTTTTATGACTTCACTATTGTTTTGATACTCTCCTAAAGCAACTTGCTCATTTATGTATTCTTCCTGTTTTTTGGTGAAACTAATATTCATATCTACAATGATTTAAACCTAATATAATAATTGTCCAAATATGTTTTATTTGGACATATAATTGATATTTTATGAGATTTAATGGATCCTTTATTTGAACTTTACTTTAAGTGTTTCGGAAAGTCCATTTTACCTCCAAGGACTCTTACTATGAAAATTCCGTCACTTAAGAGATAATAAAAAATTACATGTGATTTGTACCTATAGCGCAACAACATTTTATTTTTGACGGCGATATACCTCCTGCCCAACTCAGGGTTATTTGCTAATTCTCCTAAAGCCCTCTTTTGGCCATTTGCATATTTCAAAGATTGACTCTGTCCGAATTCCCTAATGGTGTATTTGGCAATGAACTTAAAATCGCTAATTGCCTTGACACTTATTACATAACTATTTTTCGGCATTGTGCTCGTTTATAGCTTCTTCCCAAATACTATCTATTGTGGCATCTGATGGTCCGCTTTCCATTCCCTCGATCAGCGCCTCGTTCAAGTCTACTATACGCTTTCTTCGCTCTTGGTCTTTACGAATAATGTCTCTGACATATTCGCTGTCATTCGTGTAAAAACCCTGTTCAATTAAGCTTTTTACATAAGCCTCCTGTTGTTCCGTAAATGTGATTGATTTTCTTATTACTGCCATAATGAACCAATATTAATATTATTGATGCAAATTAATGATAATTGGGAAATCTTGCAAATATTGAAGTATCCTTTATTTAAACTTTGTAACGGTTAGTTCATGAAGCGCAGTATGATTCTAGGTCCGATGATTTGATATATAATGTTAGCTTTCATTTTAATCGCTCTCCGTAGTTTGCATTTTCGCTCTATACTCTTCAATTGCCTTGTCAAATTCTCTTATTGTACCTTTAATTCCAAATTTATACAACCAACGAAATAAGATTCCAGGTCCTTTGCTAGCCCTTTCCTCTCGAGCAACCCGTGCTCTTGGATGATCCATAAAACTTAAATAACCCTGTTTTACAATTTGCTTTTCTGCATAAAACTCTATGCGATTTATGTGCTTTAGACTTTTGTAACCATAATGGTCGGGTGCAACAATCCTGATCGGTGCGCCATGCTCTATAGTGAGTGGCTGATTATCTAGTTGATCAGCGAGCAAGACATTTTTTTTAAGTAAATCAATTAATGGCAAACTTGTTTTATATCCATCTTGTGCCCTTAGAATAACAAAAGAAATATCATTTGCTACTTTTGGTAAAATCAATGTTGTATAAAAATCATTGAACTTGTACCCGCTCCAATTGAGATTCAACTTGCTCCATGTTGTTACACAATGAAAATCAGAAAGCTGAGTTGTTCTTGATAGCGAATTCAATTCTTCAGATATTTCGAATTCATCCAAATCGCCTCCTATCGAAAACCTTATGCTATCTATATTTTTTGGGAAACGATTTGCATATTGCGGAAGTCCGAAGCGCGGGAAAATACTTGATACTTTCTGGCCTGGCGGCAAGATTTTCTTGTTCTTCATTCTGTTCATTTTTCCTTTATGGCAGCTGACAATTCGATATAGTTAATAGTAAGTATATTTCTTTGACATGTGTTCCTCTAATGTAGGAAATTAGTAATCCTTTATTTAAACTTTGATTTTTAATTCAGCTTTAATTTTTTGTTCTTGCCAATAAACAGATATAATATTGAACCTAAAATTGGTAGTAGTATGACAACTAAAATCCAAATAACTTTATCATTTTGCTCAAACTTATTTTTTAATATATCGATCAAGCAATAAACCCAAAGTACAATAGAAATCAGTATTAACGATTGCCAAAAGAAAAGGCCGAAAGAAAAATCAGTAGTTGTTTTGTCCATAATATTTGTTGCTTAATCTTCTTAATTATTTATCCTTTATTTGAACTTTTAAACGAGACTAAGACTTTTCATAGGAGGTATTGTTGGCAGCTGGTTTTACTTTTTGGTTTTTCAGGAATTCGATCTGAAACTCTAATACGCTCTTTTTTTTATAGGTTATATATGCTAAAACATTAATCAAGGGTTTGTCCTTATAATAGTAGTTAAGATAATGGATTATCTCTCCATTGCGCATTCGAGGATTATGTGTTTGAAGAATTAGTACAATTTTATGTGCTAGGTCTTCATCTTCCACTAACTTTAGAATTTCAGTGCGATATTCATTTGTTTTTCGAATGAATTCATCTGCCCTTTGATTATAATCTAATCCTTCGAAGAAGTAATCATTAATGAACTCAGACTTGGAAAAATTACCGGAATATTTGATTGGGCTTTTGTAATCAACATTATTTAGTAACGTAAGTAGTGTACTATCTAAAAAAGAAATATAGTCGTTGGTTAGACTATCATATATAGCATATGAATTTTTCCATTCTGTGTGTCCATCCGCCATTTCATTTTTAATTTGTTTTGTAAGACGTTTATTTAACGCTTCATGCTCTTCGTATAATAAACCATATCCAACAACGTTGGTATTAGCTATTTCATTTTCGCTTTGATTCTTACAAGAAGTAATAATCCCAAGTACAAATAATATTAAAAACAACTTCTTCATAAACTAACTTTAACTTGCTGTCAACACGTATGTATGTCTGTATTTAGGCTCTTTTCTTCGAAGTTAATAATTATTTCGGATTCACCTTATAGCAGGAAGTTATGCAAAATGCCTAGGTAATATCATCCTTTATTTGAACTTTCAGGAACTTGGCTAAGGCTTTTCATAGGAGGTTTTGTTAGGCAACGTATTTATTGATTAAAATCATTATCCAAATTTTTGAAATCACGAATAAAAAACCTCTCAATGTAAGGAATTACACCTTTCTCATTATAGACTTCGATTGAACTCATATACCCCGCCTTTCCATAAAATATCCAGAATCCATAATCGCTTGAGTTGTTGCCTACTACTGAGATTCCCATTTCATGATTTGATTCATTGTGTATGACTGAGGTTGTAGGCGAAACATTACGTTTTTTATTTGCTTAGGTTATTTGTTCCTTCCAGTCAAATTTTTCAAATGCATTGATAAAAGTGTCTTTTGAACATTCGCCTTTACTTTCCACTTGTCCAGTTTCAAAGTGAGCTAATTGGACATTGTATGCAAATTCCCCGTCTGTGGAGAATCTTTTATTGGAATCTGTTTGTCCTTTGCAACTTAAAAGTATTGCAATTAGACCAAATAAGTAAGTTGCTTTTTTCATATGTTGCTTAACAATTGTATAAGCGAACTAGTACGCTTATTTCTATTTAGGAGTAATTTAATAAAATCCTTGTAAATACTGGTGTTTTGTAGGTTTTAGTAGTGTAGTAAACGTATCCTTTATTTGAACTTTAGAGAACTGGACTAGGGCTTTTCATAGGAGGTTGTTTTAGGCATAGTTATTTTACCGGTTATTGGGGCGTTCGTTTATCCAATTGAACCCTCTAGAAGTAAGTCTAAAGTCCTTTCGGTCCATTCGCTTAGTTTTGCAAAAAATAGTATCCTTTCGAAAAATACCGCTGATGTTTAACGTGGAATCAGTTTTCTTGAAATCCAATACATAGACCTGAGTGGAATCATTAAATTCCGTCAGTTTGATTTGGTTTTTTAATGTGTCTATCTCGGAGTTAAGGCCATATCGCGATTTATTCATTCTAGAAAATTGAATGGTATTTGGGTACTCGAAAAAAATGTATCGCCATCTTTTGTCATCCGTTAAAAGTGGTTGGATAGTGTCTTGATTGCTGACAAAGGTTGTAACTTCATATAGTCCAAATAATTCAGGTTTGTTTTGTCTTGTTTTATATATTCCTGTTGTTAAGTCAATAGTGTTGTATAATATGAAAAGAACAAAAAGCCACTTAATAACATTAGTCCATAAAACCCATTTTTTTGTTTCGAAAGGACTGGCGAAGTTCACAGCATATGTAGGCTTGTTAAAAATTATTAGATTTAATAATCGTTTGAAGTCTGGTGCTACTACTATAATTGCCATTAATAGCAACGCAGATGAGAATAGTTTAACTGGCACATCAAAAAAGAAATTTACGGCTACAACGTTTACTATAACAGGTATTAAAATTAGCGCACCTAATAGTTTGGTTCTTTTGTGGAAAAGTAAAATACCGCCAATGAATTCTGATAGGCCAATAAATAGACTATAACCTTTTGAATGTCCGAGAAAAGTCCACGCTAAACCCATTGGCGAGGATTCTCCATATGGTTGTAGCATTTTCCAAAAGCTGATTTCTCCAAATTGTATTGGCATTATTTTAAAAAGGCCATAATAAATCATAAAATAGCCTAGATAGTATCTTGTAAGAACAAGAAACCAATAATTCAAGTTTTCATAGCTCCTGTTTTTTTTGTCTGCAATTGACCAAATTATAGTTCCAATAACGGCGATAATCAAAAGAAATAGAAGAAGGAGATAATCGAACGTTCTATCTCCACTTCCAGTTTGGGCTATTGAAAAAGAACTCCCTAGATTAAAAATATTCTCCCCAATCCAAGAGATGATTTTTTGATAAAATTTCAGAATGGACTCTGAAATGAACTCTAATTTAGGAGATGTGTTTAATGGAAAAGGAATTGTCAGTAAGACAACGAAAAGGACTAAAAACCTAAGTAAAATTTTGTTATTTGTTACCATTTCAATAATTATGACTAACAATGGGATATCATCAAAGATGATATCCTACTTATATCACTAAGGTACAATCAAGCTAAATATTTCGATTTTAACCTATCCTTTATTTGAACTTTAGTTATTTACTTGCCTCCTGTTGGCGGTTGTCCTTCATCGCTACCACGGTCACTTTATTTTTATCGAAAATATAATAAACAGTTGTGTTCTTATGGATAACGGCACGTCTTAACCGCTTTTGACTTAGAGATTCTGGATAGAGTGTTGGAAAATTAGAAACTGTTAGCTCAAATTGTTTTAGCAATGTTTCAAATCTGGGTACTTCTCTCTTACTGAATTTTTTGACTAGGTAGTTTTTTATAGAAAGTGCGTTCTTCAATGACCTTTTGGTCCATACTACATTATAAGATTTATCCATCTTTCAAACCATTCCAGAAATCCTGAGATGACATAGTATCGCCTTGCTGATAATCTCTAATGCCGCTTAAAATATTTACACGGTCGCTTTCGGTAAGTTCTTCCCACCAGTCGGCAGTTTTACCTTCGCTGGACAACTTTACGGAATTGAGCAGGCCCAATATAGAATCATCGGTCAGAGATTTAATCCAGCCAACAAGTTCCTTCCTCGTATTGTTTAATTCTGCTGTACTCATATTATCACTTTAAAGTAAAGTTACAAAAACTGTGCAATTGCTATTTTTCCGAAGAAAACCCATCGTTTGTTTGAACTTTTTTAGGAAGTTACTAAAATTCTCAAAACAGCAGTATAACCTCTTTATGAATGGTACGATTTGTAAAAGAATAATTATTCCTGAATTTCAAATCACTCCAAGTTTTCCATAATAAAATAATTCATTGGAAGCATAAAAATAGTTTTTATGTTGGTTATTAAACCGGAAAATACTTAATCTAGATATCGGCATAAAATTTGATTGAAATCATGTATGAAACAAATAATATTAATACTTACAATTCTGTTTTTTACCTCAGAAGTTCTATCACAGAATGCGTGGGAAAAAATGGAAATTGATTTATGGAAACAGTTTAAGAATAAGGAAATTACATTACAAGAATTTGGAGTGAAAATGAAAGAAGAAGCCGGCAGTATTGGCCGTTCATTTTCGGCCTGGCATGAAACTACCGATACTCTTAAATCAGCATCTGAAAAAAAAGGAATCAAACTATATTTTGCTGAAGATTTAATAGTTACAAAAGGTAAGTTTGGCGTTTACTTCCAAATGTATCTTGAAAATCATTCCGACTCGGAATTTATTATACAGAGAATTGACGCCACTATCGGACATATTAGTGAATACTTCTTAATAGACAATAAGTGGATTGAAGGTCGTTCAAATTACAAGGCTATGTGCGGAAATAGTTATTACTCAGTGAAATTTAAAGCCAAACAAAGAGTTTATTTCCAATTGGGAAATAGGCTCTTCAAAAAGGATAAAAATAATACCAAATATAAGGTTGCAATCCAATTGAAAGGAAGCTACGGAAATCCAGATGTGATTGTTGAGTCTAACGTGATTGAGGTAAGTCTTTTGGAAAATCAACGGAATCGTTTAGCGGAATCACAATCTAACTAAAAACACACCTGGTATAGAATATAATTTCACCTATAATCGAACTGTTTTAAGCAGAAAAATCATCCTTTATTTGAACTTTGGTTTTTAACATTAACCTTTTTAGTATTTATAAATGTTAAAACTTAAAGATTAAATCTTTCCTTACAAATATGTTTTTCAATAGCAATTTTCTCACCGTTTTCGCCGAAAGAGTATTCCATTATGTTTTCACATTCAGCATGATCATTACTGAAATGAATAAAACATATTATGCTGACGGTAAACAATGCAATTCCTAAAATAGCTCTAAGAATGACCTCTTTCTTCATAATGCTTGTATTTTAAGTATTAGAAACAAATTAACTATCCTTTATTTGAACTTTTAAGAACTGGACTATGGTTTTTCATATGGGTTTTTGTTGTACTCAGTTATTTACCAGTATTGAGCTTGAAATCCAATATTTCCGATAAGTATATTTCATTCAAATACTCGTTATAAGGATCATCTCTTTTATAAATCATCTTGTCTTCGGCTTTTTCAATATGTATTTTTTCTAATTCAAAATTACCTAATTCCCTGTAGGTTTTTGCAAGTCCAAAATGAGCCTCGCACACACTTTCTGATTGCGCCAAAGCTCGTTTGAATTCTGAAACTGCTTTTTCATAATTACCTAGTTCATACTCACAAAGTCCTAAATAAACGAACGTATGAACATCCGCCCAATCTTCATCTTGGTTTTTTACAGAACGATTAAAAAACTTAATTGCTTTTAGGTAATCCTTATTCCCAAAATGACATTCTCCTCGCAGAAAGTCAATGTCTTCGCCCCAAGGCGCATCCACAACATTTGGGGTTAAACTATCAAGTCGGTCAAAGTCTATTAGTGCTTTGTCGTAATCTCGCATTTTTCTTAACCTAATCCAACCGCGGTATCCCAGGTGTTTTTGTGGGTCTAGTACTACTGCTTTGTCCAGATACTCGAAACCTTGATTAAAATCACCTGCTTTATTAAGCGAAACAGAACGCTCCATCCAAGCATCGCTATTATCTTGATCTAGTTCGATTGCAGCTTCGTAATCATGAGCGGCAACCATAATGTTTGATTTTTCTTCATCCGTTTTAGTGGACCACCATACTACGACCCCAATAACTGCCAATAGAATTACTGCGCCAAGACCAATGAATAAATATTTAAAAAATTTCTTCAATTCTTCCGTTTTTGATTTTGAACCGAATTAGGTTGTACGTCTTTACATCTTTCTCCCGTTTCCAGTTGGTAAGTCCGGTCGCGATATTTTTGAGCTGGGCGATGACTTTACCGTCGTCAAACTCGGTATCTTCATAATTTTCGTCGATTTGGAAGGCGTTGATATCGCAGAGCTCCCCATTTTTTGAGATGTACAGCCTTAAGGTAATAAATCCGTTGGCTGGTTGAATGTCGGTTTCCTGTGTTTGAACTTCTCGGAATGCTTTTCTTAGGGTTATGGTTTCTCCTTCAATTGCACTATTCACTCCATGCGCCCAATACGGTACGGAACGTTCATTGCATTCATTCTTGTCTTGAGAAAAAGATAGAAGACTCAGGGTTATTACTAAGAGTAAAATTCCTTTCATTTTGAAACCAATTAGTTAGTCTAAATCTACTCCGTATTTATTAGTAATAAAAAGATGAATGAGTGAACAACCCTTTTCATTTCGTAAACAAGCTATTTCTATCCTTTATTTGAACTTTTATGAACTAAACTAAGGCTTTTCATAGGAGGTTGTGTTGTAATGCGTTTTTATTTTTTGCGTTGCTTTTCCATTAAAATGTCCTTCGGCGATTCTTTATTCCAAGTGATGTTGTAGTTCTTGTCCGTTTTGTAGTTTGCCCAACTTTCTATTCCATCTTTTACGAAATACAGACGAGTGTGCAGTTCATAGTGTCTTACTTTTAAGAATCTTAATCCATTCTCTTCGCAGTACTTTTTTCCAACTTTCTTGTTCCTGAGTTTTATCAGATAATCCCATGAGCGAAAGAAAATAAATATTCCAATCATCAAAGCTAAAAGTATCGCCCAAATATTCATTCTAAATTTAGTTTCATTAAAAAACAGCTATTTTGAAATGCATTACAACAATTGTATATGGTAACAAGTTACTATATTTCTGTTTTGTGGACGCAGCTAATTAAGTTGATTAAACAATCGTTTTAATGAACTTTCACCAAGGTTACATTCTCACTTTCTTCTATTACTTCCAGAACTCTCTTCAAAAAGACCGGATGTAAATGAGATTCACTTGTCTTAAAATTCTTCCATTGAAGAATAATATTCTCCTCCAAATCAAAGCGCCCAAAGCCACCTTCTAGTACATCAGCAAAGGCATCTAAATTCCTGCCTATTTTCCAATCTAAACCATTGGTAAGCACTTTTTCAATTTCATTATAGAATATCTTCTCGCTTTTTATTCGAGTTCCGTTGATTACATATTCTGTTTCCATCCTTTATTTGAACTTTGATTACTCCTTTTCGTTTTTAGTTCGGCATGCACTTGCGAATTTAAGAAAAGGTAAATTGTAGCTACATTCTGGACAATACTTACCTTCTGTCATTTTTATATCCGTCACTTCTCTAGCTAACTGAAAATCTTCGTAGCCAATCCGTGTGCCTTTTTCAAAACCAAAATAGGTTGGGTCATACGAACCAAAATCAACATCACAAAAGTCACATAACACTAATCTTAATTCGTGGTATAGAACATATTCATGATACTTATGCTCTTTGAAATGGTCTAATTCAAAATCATCTGCCCCACATTCATCGCATGGTGTAACTTTCTTAAACAACAACTTGGAATAACAAAGTGGGCAATGTGTATCTTTCAATTTTACAATCGTTTAATTATACTTTAAGAACTAGTAAGGGCTTTTCATACAAGGTATTATTGTACAACTTTAATTTTTATACAATTCCTCTATGACCGGGTATCTACCTTTAACAAAATGTTCAAGATATTTTAGTGCATTCTCAAAAGTAAAAGACCAAACATCATCAACAACTGTTTTCTCTGACTCTCCCAATAATCCAAATAATACTTTAACCTTTTTTGGTCTACTGTACCATAACGAAAACTCGATTTTTCGTTCTTTGTCGTAAACTGCAGTTAGACATAAACTTCTATTATTTTCCAGACAAATAAAATCCAAAGAAGGGCTATAATAAATTTCTTCAAGGGAGTCTAAAAGATTTAATTGTTCAATCCAGGAGTACTTTTCTGCAACTCTAATTACTTCCTCATCTGAGATAGGGTTATTCCTGTATTCTATGTTTTCTTTATTGGGATGGCAAATAGAATATTTAAATGTCATAAGATACTTGTGTTATATTAAGAAGGAATTTAGAGCATTTTGCTGTCAAACTGTTATAAAACACGTTGTAATACGCCTATATTGACTAATAATTTCATCGTTTATTTATACTTTCAAAGTTTAGCACCAATTTCCTGGCGACCTACTATAGCCATTATTTCAACACTCCCTTTCTCAACTCGAAAATAGATATTGTCGGCCTTATAAGGACATCTTCGATATCCGAATTTAATGTAATCTAAAGCTTGATAATGTTCTGGATTAAATGAAATCAATTCGAACTGTTCGTATAATGCATGGAAATATCGTTCTGCTTGAACCTCTCCAAATTGGATAACCCCGTATCGATAGATACGAATCAAATCATCTTTGGCTTCTTTACTTATTCTGTAGTTGGCCATTAAGCATCTTGCTTTTTGGCTTGTTGCAAAATTTCAGAAGCTGTCAATTCAGTAAAACCACTTTGCTCAGCTTTGATAAGCTTAGCACGAATCCAATCTATTTCTCTTTGTTTTTCTCTTTCTCGACGAATCAGGTCATTTACAACTTCACTCTTGCTGGAATATTCTTCGCTGTCAACCAATGATTTCAACCAATCATCATTTGGCCTTGTTAAGGAAATACTTTGTCTTGCCATAATTAAATATTTAATATTGATGTAAATATACACCATATTAACACCTAAAACGAATCAATATTGTAATAATTAACGCTTTTATTCCATCCTTTATTTGAACTTTAAATACAAAGAGTTTCACATTAGTTCATCGGTGAAATGACCCCCATGTTTACCCTTTGATATTTTTTTAGAATTAAAGTCTTTAGACTTCCCTTTAGGTATTGACAAGCTTTTCCAGTCTTTTCCTTTAAGCATTCTTCCAATATAGACAATCTGTCCGATGTGATATGCATAGTGCATCATTTGTCTATTTAATGCTTCTGAAATGCTATGGCTTTGATTCCTGATAAATATTTCCGATTCAAAGTTATCCTTGCTAATAGAATTAATTGCGTTTAACAAAATATCCCAGCCCTCGTTCCATTTATCTAATAACTCTCTTTTTGACTTTATGACCGATTCGAACTCCATATCTCTATCTCTCCACTTTTTCTCTCCATCTGCTGTAAGAAAATCAGTCCATCTTGATTTCATATTACCCCATAGATGATTGACTGTAATTGCTATTGAATTGCTCTCATCATTAAACTGCCAAAACAACTCATCTTCATGTAGTTGGTCAAACGTTTTCTCTCCAAGTGATTTGTAATATTGAAATTGGAGTTTTACACTTTTTAAGTAATTGTCTTCCATTGACTTAAATTAAATGTCATGAGAGTATGATTTGTAATACGTAATCCATCCTTTATTTGAACTTTTAATAACTGGTCTATGGCTTTTCATAGGAGGTTTTGTTGTAACCAGTACTTATTCCGCGAGCTTTAGTTTTTTGTCTTTTTTAGAGGAATAAAACATAACACTAGATACAATCAAAATTAATATTAGAAAAGACAGTTCAAAATAACCAAAGTTGAGTCGTAAAATTCCAAAACTTTTAGATCCAATAGAGTGCGCTGCAGAAGTTAAGCTGAAAATACTTAATAACTTAGTAACAACAATTGTAATTACCAAGAAAGGGATATTTGAAATAATTTGCATATTGAATTTTTCTTTCTTGTATTTATTATAGAAAATAACAAACGGAATTAGACTTAGAGATATTAGAATACCAATTGAAAGCCAATTGAGTTGATTGTCATTTAGTTCCATTTTATCAGCGACTAATATTAAAGTGTTTGTTACTAGTTCTGTGATTGTCATAAAAGCAATAAACACCAAAATACCTTTTAAAAACGGAAGAATTCTACTTCTGAAGTATACTTTTCTATTAACTTTTCCGTATTCAGATGTTAGTTGTTCAATTGTTCCAATTCTTTTTGAAGCCACTAAAAATGATTCTTCTTCATTTAATCCAATTTCACTTAATCCTTGAATTTCGTCTAATAGATGACTTTCTAATTCATTGATATTGTCTCCAGTAAAATTCGATTTTTTCGAAAGCTGAGATTTCCAGATATTTATGCTTTTATCTATACTAAAGTCGGTTCTATTTTCCATAATTTTGATATAATTTCATTAATTACTGTCCAATTTTCTTTTTCCTGAGAGAGTTCTTTTTTACCTTTTTTACTAATTTTATAGTACTTTCTTTTGCGGCTAGTTTCTCCAACTTTCCAATAAGATTCTATTAATCCTTTTTTCTCCAATTTATGCAATACAGGGTACAAAGTACCATCTCCGTATTCTATTCGTCCATTAGAAATTTCTTTTACGTTTTGGATTATTTCATATCCATAAGATTCTTTTTTGGATAATATTGAGAGAATAATTGGCATGGAAGAAGCACCAATTAATTCTTTAGATAGTTTTTCCATTTGAATGTTTCTTTAAAACAAATATACATAGAAGTTCGATGTATAAAAATAAAATTAGATATTTTTTCAGTAATGGTTACAACGTTATAGGATTAAATCATTGATACTTTCCTGAATATAAAACTGAGCTAAAAACTAATAGATAATTATATAGAAACGCATCCTTTATTTGAACTTTGGTAACAATAGATTAAATAATTTATTCTTCAAAAATAACACTTAATGACCCTATTTTTCCATCTGTTGTTATTGTACTAGCCTCAATCTTGATAATAGAATCATGAGATAATATTGGAATCTTAATGATAGCTTCTCCAGATTCGTTGGTTTCCAGTTTTGGGTTCCAATACAGTAGATTAGCCCCTTTTTTTGTTCTTTTTGAAAGACTCTGGTTGTATGCTCCAAATTCAAGAAGAGGTTCATATCCTTTAAAAACCAACTGCCCTTCCTTTCTTGAAATATATTCTTGTTTTTTTCCAGATCTGGTATATACTGCAATCACTCCACCAGACCCTCTTGATCCGTATATCGATGCATTTGCTCCAACCAATAATTCAATTCTTTCAACATCTATTGCTGAGACCAAGTTCATTATTTCAGATAATGAACTTCCTACACTAGCTCCCAAGCTGAAACCATTATCTCCTTGTGCAAGAGGAAAACCATCTAAGACCCATAGAACAGGTCCCGATCCTCGGATAATTGTAACAGAAGGATATATCTTTCCCATTCCAGAAATCGCAACTCCAGGAATTTCAGAAAGCATTTCCGCTATACTTCTTGGTCGTTTAGGGTCCTGATATTTTATTCGAGTTTTTGGCACATCAATTCCATAAACGGAGGGTGCATATTTTTGCCTTTTAGTATGATTTTCACTTACTTCTACTTCCTCTAATTCGATTAATCCTGTTGTGTCGACCAGTACCGAAGGCTTGGTATTAACTGGTTCCAAAGATGTAATTTTGTTAACATCCTCTTTCTTTTGGTTTATATTGATCTTAGGAAACGAATTATTTTTTTCTTTCTCCCATTCTTTTAAAGGGATAATCTTTACCAATCTAGATTTAGTGTCCTTTCCTTTTGTCCTAAAAATCAATTCTGGACTTCCAATTATCTGAATGTCATCTAGTTTTAACAAGCCGTTAGCATCTGTTTCAGTCTCTCTAAACCAAATCTCATCTATGGTTTGAGCCATAACTTGAATTTTGGTGTTATCTAACAGATTATTGTCTAAGTCATAGGCATAACCAGTAAGTTCAAGCCCTTTTTGAATCGAATATTTTATACGATTTTTAAACCTATTATCAATTGAGGAAATCTTCTTATCACTAACATCGGACACCAAAAGGTTTAAGTCTTTTAAGAAACGATTCTTTCTGTCTGCTGAGATTTTATTTCCCTCCAACGGTTCTGGATATGTGAACAAATTAAGGCGTTCAGTTGAATATTTTTTTACCATCCTTTCAGTACCGATTTCATATCGATTGGCGCTTAAGGCCAATGTAGTTTTTATAGGCGAGTTGGTTTTGTCTGTAACCTTTATTTTGTACGCTATTTCATTGTTGTTAGAAGAAATAGGTTTGATCTCGATGTTGAGCCGTTCTCTATCTACCCAAATTGGTCTTCTAGCCAGTTCTGTTCCCACAGCGTCAACAAGCCTAAGGAGGAAAACTCCATAAGGTATATCCTTTTTAGAAAGGTCTACATCCAAAATGTTACCACCCTTAAAGTCCAATTGATTTTCAAAATATTTTATATCACCAGATGTCCCTACCAAAGTAACCGAAGTCCCTAAAACTTCTGAAGAGGCGGTAACTCTAATCTTGACACTATTCTCGTCCAGATTGTTTACATGTAAAAGATAACCTTGTGTTACAGCTTTGGGAATTGGGTATATGTCTCCATTCTCTAATTCGATTTGATAAATCTTGTCTTTCATCGGTTTAAAAAGACTAGTTCCTATGCCAGTTGAATAGTAATTAACGGTTGCTACTTCTTTTCTTTTTTCATCCAGTATTTTTCCAACTTGACCGACATTAGTAACTTTGGAAAAGGGTGTTTTAATTATTAACTTGTTTTCATGATTATTTAAAAGTGTTCCTCCCTCGGATAGAATGATAATATCAGATTTTTTACTAATTTCCTTTTCTTGGCTTGTTAGATTGCCGATCAAGATGTCCTCTAGTGCAAAAAAATCTTCGCCGTAATTCCGCATCCATCTCGTATATGCTTTAAGACGATATTTTCCAGGAGTAATTTTTTTTGGAAGTTGCATATATCCTTCTACCATTCCGTCAATGACCTTGTGAAAACCTCTCTTTACCACAACTCCTTTCCTATCTAAGAGCTCTACGTTTAATACGCAGCTGAAACTGGATCTATTTTGTTGGGGACCTGCTAAAAGATAGCCCTTGAAAAACAATGGATTATCGTTTCCCAACTGCTTGTTGGCAATATGAAGCACAACACGTTCTTGCCAAAAGACCAAGGAATCCTGAAGGGTTTCTTGAAAATCAAAAGATGATTCGTTCCAATCAATGTCACTTTTGTCGAAAGAATTTTGAGCGTAACTAGTGAAAATATTGAGTGCACAAGAAAAGAAAAGAAAACAGCAAAATCGAAGACCCTTTCTCATAACTTTTAATTAGCGTTGGACAACATAATAAAGGAATTAGTTCAATCTAAAGTATCCTTTATTTGAACTTTATAGTGCCTCGCACTAAATAAAAAAGACAGTACTCAAAGTAATACTGAATTTATTCGGCTGCACTAACTAATTGATAATAATTTGTAGCTGCCAATTTAAACAATTGATACATAGGAAATATAAACTCTTTTACTAATACCGTGTCAGGAGCATTTTCATATGTGGGTTGATTTATAAAGGTAATGTCCTTTATTTTTCCATAAGAGCCATAACCAGCTGAAATCGGATAAATCCCATAGGTCGCTTTAAAACCGTGTTCGGTACTTTCATATGTTATCAATTCATCTTTCTGTTCAAGATGGTTGTTTTTATAATCTACTAATTGAATTAGACTCCCAATCCTTTTATCCACAAAATTATTTCCACCATGAAGTTTATGCGCTGGTTTAAATGAGACCAAGAGGTTGAGAGCTTTAAGTAAATTTTCTTTTCCGTCAAGTAATTTGTTAAGTAGGTAAATTTCTATAAAAATTGGTATTGAAAAAAGGTAAATGTTTTGACCTCTTAGTCTTATGGTTTTGTCTGGAAATAATAAGTTTGTATTCAGAAATTTAAGAATACTCCTTAAGCTAAGGCTGCCAGATAACACCATATCACCTAATACCATTGTAAGGTCAGTCTTTATCATGCTACCTCGGACTTCCAAGGCGTCTTTAAGTATTTTGTTGTTAGTTGAAATGCGAGAAAGAAAGTATGTGACATTGTCTTCTATTCTCCTTGCAAAATCATAGTGAAAAATTTCATTTGAATAAAATTTATCTATGTATCCGGAAAAATCAGCATTTTCACCATACCGATGACAAAATACTGACTTGATGTTTTTGATATCACAAACTAGAATAACCTTATCAAATTCAAATTTGTTTTGGCCACTATATCCGTAGTAATCGAAATGTGCAGAAAATACATTGAAAATTCGAAAAATGTGTTCCGGGTCAACTCTATCTATATCATCAATTACTAAGACAAATTTTCTTTCAGAATTGTTGTTTTCCTCTTCTGATTGTGACTGCAACAATTTATTTATCAACTGTGATGTCATATTGAGCTCAACAGGAGTACCTTTTATATTAGCCAAAAACTTAAGAAACTCTGCCGCTTCTTCTTTGTCGTCAATTTTACTTTTTTCTTTTGTTTTTTTTACCCCTTTTATTGTGTTTTCTAACGGTTTTTCAAATAACTCTATTAAACCCTTAATGGGCAAAGCCATGTCAAAGATATTTCTTCCCACTTTTGGAATTCCCTTTGCAAACTCTAAGAGTATATTTTTATAATTTTCTTTTAAATAAAGATCAGCAGAATTTAGATAGTCTAGTTGGAAATTTTCATAATCAATCTTTTTTCCAAGCAATTGAAAAAGGATATCGAATTTTATTAATTCGAAAATGTCTTCGTTTGAAGAAACGGAATAATTTACTGGACTAATAATTATTACATCATAAATATCCTCATTGACTTTAAAATAGTCATGTATAAAGTATGTTTTGCCAATTCCAAAAATACCTGAGAGAATTGTCCTTTCGTTTTCGGGGTCTTTGAGGTGCTCATCAAACCTTTTAATTTCCTCATCGAATGGAATATGCTCAATTTTCATATTTACTTCTTCGGTTTAATTTTTAAATGCTTCTTGCAAAAAGCAGTTTCCATATCTTGTTTGGTATCCCAAAAAATAACATCACAATCTTTGCAATTTCTTCTACCCTGAATTGCTAAATATTTATACAAGGTAGGTTTTGATTTTATTCCCACCAACTTCATAATATCGATTATTGGAAGTTTATTCTCTTGATAATAGGTTGCGGCCAGCATCGCCTTTTGCTTCGCTTCCTTATTCAAGCCTTTTTTACGGCCCAAACGCACCCCTCTTCTTCTAGCGCTTTTAAGACCGGCGCTAGTACGTTCGATTATGATGTCGCGTTCCAATTGGGCAACGGCACCGAAAAGGGTAATTACGAATTTACCATGGGCTGAAGTAGTATCTATAAACGGATCATTGATACTCCTGAATTTTACGCCGAGTGACTCAAACTTGTCCACTAACTTCAACAGATGTGAAATGCTCCTTGCGATCCTATCTAGTTTCCAAACAATAATGGTATCTCCTTCACGGAGTTTCGAAATCATCAAGTCCAGATCATGGCGTTCCGCCTTTGCCCCGGAAGAAACATCACGATAGATATTTTTCTCCTTGACACCTTCTTTTAAAAGTGCATCGATCTGTAAACTTGGGTTTTGAGTTTTGGTACTGACCCTGACATATCCGAATAGCATATCAGGTATAATTATACGTCTAAAAGTAAACTAATTAATTATACCAGAAAAATGAACTCGTTTATATGAAAAAAGTGAAAATTGTGAAAGTTTAAAAAAACGGTCATTTTATTGTACTTAAACGACCGTTTCAATAGATTTTTTGAAAAGAGTAAAAATGAATTTAGCTGATTGTATGTCACAAGTAAATTGACCCGATGATTTTACGCCTGGTGAGCATTAATAACGAAAAGAAAAATTAAGATTCAGAAAGAAATGCTTTCCAGCCTAAAATGGCAGAGGTGCCCTGTTGGTGTGCATCATGCGAATGAAAAAGCACCTTCTTTTTTAGGTCTAGAACAACAGGCCATTTGAATTCATCTAAACCCTGGCCAAGTAATTTGTTAATACCAGTCTCTACCATTTCTTTGCATACAGCACCTACGATGCGTACTGATTTACCACCTTTAACACCTGAAAGACCAATGTAAAAATCAGCTGCACTCCCAGAGAAGGAGCATTTTTGAATTTGAGGAAATTTTTTGGTCTGGTCAGCGTGTTTCTGAAATTCATTTTGAGTTTTCGAAACTATTTCCATACTAGAAAATTACACATTTTTAAAAAGCAGCGAACTTGTAGTTATTAGCAGTTATTAACTATCCATGTTGTGTCTTCACCCATTCGCTGTTATTGGTTAGGCTGCCTTAGATCAAAAAAAGGATGATCTTTGTTAAGACCATCCTTTTTACTTCATGTATTGTTGAATTTAACCTTAGGTCAAATCAAAGCGATCAAGCTGCATCACTTTTGTCCAAGCTGCAACAAAGTCAGCAATAAACTTCTTTTCTGAATCATCGCAGGCATAAACTTCACCATAGGCACGTAATTCTGTATTCGATCCAAAGATGAGATCGGCACGTCTACCTGTCCATTTAATAGAGCCCGTCTTACGATCGCGACCAGCAAAAAGGGTCTCATTATCTGAAGTATCGTCCCATTTTACAGATAAATCAAGAAGATTTACAAAGAAATCATTGCTTAATACTTCACGACGATCGGTCATAACGCCATGTCTTGACTTGTCGAAATTGGTATCAAGAACTCGCATTCCCCCTATTAGAACGGTCATTTCTGGCGCAGTTAAGGTCATCAATTGCGCGCGGTCAACCAACAATGCCTCAGCGGAAGCTTTATAATCTGCGTTTTTATAATTTCTGAATCCGTCTGCAGAAGGCTCCAGCGCTTCAAACGAATATGCATCGGTTTGCGCTTGAGAAGCATCCGTACGTCCGGCAGTAAAAGGTACCTTAATATCGTGACCTCCATTTTTTGCTGCTTCTTCAATACCTGCACTACCACCTAAAACAATTAAATCTGCTAATGAAACTTTTTTGTTTCCTGACTGTGCATCATTAAACTCTTTTTGAACACCTTCAAAAACTTCGAGTACTTTTGAAAGTTCTGCGGGGTTATTTACTTCCCAGTTTTTCTGTGGCTCTAATCGAATTCGGGCTCCGTTTGCACCTCCTCTTTTATCAGAATCACGATATGTTGATGCTGAAGCCCAAGCGGTAGTCACCAATTGAGAGATAGACAGCCCTGAAGCTAATAGTCTTTTTTTCAATTCAGAAACATCTGCATCATTAATCAAATCATGGTCAACCGCGGGTACCGGATCTTGCCAAATGAGCTCTTCAGTAGGTACTTCTGAACCTAAATAACGTGAAATAGGCCCCATGTCACGATGTGTTAACTTAAACCATGCACGTGCAAAAGCATCTTCGAACGCGGCAGGATCTGCATGAAAACGTTTTGAAATTTCTAAATATGTTGGATCTAATTTTAAAGCCATATCAGCATCAGTCATCATCAAATCTTGTGTTTGAGAAGCATCACCTGCACGAGGTGCTTTTTTAGCTGCAGATGCAGCAGTAGGCCGCCATTGATTTGCCCCTGCCGGACTTTTCGTTCGTTCCCATTCATAACCTAAAAGCACTTCGAAATAATCATGATCCCATTTAGTTGGGTTAGGCGTCCACGCACCTTCGATACCACTTGTTATGGTATCATCTAAAACACCTGTACCAAAAGAATTCTTCCAGCCCATGCTTTGCTCTGAAATACTCGCACCTGCCGGTTCTACACCAACAAATTCATCAGGATTGGCGGCGCCATGTGCTTTGCCAAAGGTATGACCCCCTGCTGCCAATGCTACTGTTTCTTCATCATTCATGGCCATTCGACCAAATGTTTCTTTCATTAATTTTGCAGTTCCTAATGGATTAGATTCTCCGTTTGGTCCTTCTGGGTTTACGTATATCAAGCCCATATGAGAAGCTCCTAAGTTGGCTTCTAATACATATTCGCCATCTGAGAATCGTTCATCGTTACCCATCCATTCCGTTTCAGAACCCCAATAGATATCTTCTTCGGGCTGCCAAATATCTTCACGCCCCCCAGCAAAACCGAAAGTCTTGAAACCCATAGATTCTAATGCACAGTTTCCTGTTAAAATCATCAAATCTGCCCAAGAGAGTTTTTTGCCATATTTCTTTTTTATAGGCCATAATAGTAATCTTGCTTTATCTAAATTGCCATTATCAGGCCAACTATTTAACGGTGCAAAACGTTGCGAACCTGAGCTTGCACCTCCACGACCATCGCCTATTCTATAGGTGCCCGCACTATGCCATGCCATTCGAATCATAAACGGACCATAGTGACCATAATCTGCAGGCCACCAATCTTGTGAAGTTGTAAGAGCTTCTACGATATCTTTTTTTACTTCAACTAGGTTTAACGTCTTAAATTCAGCTGCATAATCAAAATCTTCATCCATTGGGTTTGTTAACGATGAATTTTGACGGAGTACATTTAGTCGAAGTTGATTCGGCCACCAGTCTAAGTTATTGGTTCCGCCACCAGCGGTTTGTTTTTGGGTTCCTCCTAAGTAAGGGCACTTGCTTGAATTGTTAATGTCAAATGCTTCTCCGTGAGGATTATCGTTTTTAGTATTGTCCATAATGTTCTTTATTTTTAAAGCTCGATATGTAAAGCTAACAAAAATGTTTCATGGGCAATATACCTATAGTCTTGATTTGTATTATTTCAATATTGATAATATCTATGACACTTAATACGATGGATGATCATAAGAAATGACCGTTTTTTAATACCTTTAAATCTATGAGGAACACAGAACACTTTTTTAACGAAATACGGAATGGGAACCTTGATGAAATTAGTAATATGCTTGTCGAAAATACCGAGTTGATACATGCTAAAGACCAACGCGGATCAACTCCCTTGATATTAGCAAGCTACTACAATCATATAAAATTGACAAGTATGCTGTTGGATAAAGGGGCGCAAATTGATGAAAAAGATTCTTCAGGTAACACCGCTTTAATGGGCGTATGTTTTAAGGGCTTTCTTGAACTTACTAAACTACTAATTGAGAAAGGTGCTCATGTAAATGAACGTAATTCGATGAGAAGCACTTGTCTAATTTATAGTGTAACATTTAAGCATCTTGAAATTGTGAAGGTGCTATTAGCTAATGGTGCTGATGTATCCGTTAAAGATGCTCGAGGTAATACTGCTTTAGATCATGCTAAAATGCAAGGTGTGCCTGAAATCATTGATTTGTTGAGCGCAAATTGAACCGAATGAAAGAATTCATTGAAACGCTAGCAATTGAATTGCAAAAAAATGCTGACCTAAAAATTGCTGCTGAACAAAAAGCCTATTTGAGAGGAAAATTTGAGTTTTTTGGCATCAAAACTTTAAGGCGACGTGAAATTCAAAAACCATTTTTAATACAGCAGTTTTTGCCTCAAAAAAAAGAAGCGGTGCAAATAGTAAAGGTGCTTTGGAAAAAACCACAACGCGACTATCAATACATTGCTCAAGAATTGATGTTTCGGTATTTCAAGCAAATGGAAGAAAAAGACATTGTGATTTTTGAATTTATGGTCGCCAACAAATCATGGTGGGATACTGTTGATTTTATTGCTACAAAATTAATGGCAGCCTACTTTAAAACCTTTCCAGATAAAAGAAAAGCGTTCGTTGATAAATGTTTGAATTCTAATAATATTTGGTTGCAAAGATCTGCTTTGTTATTCCAATTAAAATACAAAGAAGAATTAGATACGCATCTTTTGAAATTCACGGTCGATCAGCTTTTGGGTTCTAAAGAGTTTTTTATTAATAAAGCCATTGGTTGGGTGTTGAGAGAATACAGTAGAATAAATCCGCAATGGGTTATCGCTTATGTTGATCAAACGGCATTACCTAATTTGAGTAAAAGAGAGGCGCTACGGTTAATTAATTAGAACTCGTATCGTTCTAGTTGACCTAGTTTAACAAGCTAAAAATATCTTTTAGATCAAGTTTTTGAGCATCATAAACCTTTTTTAAATTTTTTAGCAAATTGCCTTTTAACCATATAGGCTAAAATTATTCCAGCAAGAATCAATGTCACCAAATTACCAAGAATGATAGGCATTTGTTCGTTTAATGCCCCGTATATTAACCAAAGTGAAACTCCGGTTACGAAAAGCAAATACATAGGAAAAGACAAACTAGCCGTGTCTTTTGTTTTTATCGTTTTGATAGCTTGCGGTAAAAAACTGATCGTAGTTAACAATGCGGCTACATTGCCAATAATTGAAGTAAAATCCATTTGTAATTTTTAAGTAGGTACATATTTAATACCCTACAAAGTTGAATTTTATTCGTCTGCTGCGCTACAACGATATTTTCTAAATTATATACTATTTTATCTTATGAAGGCATTTAACCAAGAAATTGTAGGCAATATAAAATAGATTTATATAAATCTTAAGATTTTTTTCTTGCTAGAATTGTCAAAAGCTATCTTTGGTTAATGAATATTAAAAAACAATTAGATCTTATTAAACGTCTAAAATCTCTTGCTGAAACGGGCTTAGTTTACGTTGAGAATGAATATGATAAAGAACGTTATAATGAGATACGAGAAATAAGTTTGCAATTAATGGGCGAAGTGTCTAATCAACCTTTAAAAGTGTTGCAAGATTTTTTTCTTCCTGAAAATGACTATCCAACGGTAAAAGTTGATGTTCGTGGATTTGTACTTAACGATTCTGATGAAATTCTTATGGCCAAAGAAAGTGTTGATGGTAGGTGGACAATTCCAGGCGGATGGGCTGATATAGGCGATTCTCCATCTGAAGCTGTGCGCAAAGAAATTAAAGAAGAAACAGGTCTTGATGCTGAGGTTGTGCGATTATTGGCGATTTATGACAAACGTCTTCATCCGCATCCGCCAGAGCCTTTTTATATTTACAAAATCATGTTCTTTTGTAAAATAATCGGGGGTGAGTTAAAAGCTGGTTTTGATATGCAGGGTGCAGATTTTTTCCCTTTGGATAGCTTACCTGAGCTTTCTAAAGATCGTATTTTAGAATCACAACTAAAGCATTTATTTGCTTTGGCAAAAGAAAAAGCTGAAGTATATTTTGACTAATTTTAAGGCATGGCTCAAGAACTCAAAGTTGCTCTTTTACAATCTTCTATAATTTGGGAAAACCCAGAGCAAAACAGAATTAATTTTACTCAAAAAATCGATTCAATTGCTACGGATGTTGATTTGATTGTTCTTCCTGAAATGTTTACTTCGGGGTTTACGATGACCCCAGAAAATATCAGAAAAGAAGAAGGTATACATACCCTTGATTGGATGAAACAGTTGGCTAAACAAAAAAATGCTGCTTTAGTTGGAAGTCTTCCATTTTATGAAAATGACAAATATTCGAATCGCTTATTCTTTGTCTTACCAAATGGTAGTTGCCACCAATACGATAAGCGACATACTTTTACTTTGGCAGGTGAAGACAAAGTTTATGAGGCAGGTTCGAAAAGATTAATTGTTGAATACCAAGGGTTTCGTATTTGCCCTATGGTTTGTTATGATTTAAGATTCCCAGTTTGGGCAAGAAATACCGAAAATTATGACGTATTGATATATGTTGCGAATTGGCCCAAACCTAGAATTACAGCTTGGGATACTCTTTTGAAAGCCCGTGCTATCGAGAATATGAGTTTTAGTATTGGGGTCAATAGAGTTGGATTTGATGCATCAGGGCATGAATACTCTGGTCATTCGGCAGTCTATGATGTTTTGGGTGAACAACTGGTCTTTTCAGAAAATGAAGAAATAATGTATACTTCTTTGAATAAAGATCATTTGACAACTGTTCGCGAAAAGTTAAAATTTTTAGACGATCGCGATCGTTTTACTCTTGAAGAATGAAAGTCTCATCGCCTTCCCAATTCGGTCTCATTTCTATAACTGTAGGATAATAACTAACCCTTTCTGGTTGAATTTTATTCAAATAAGAACCAGTATCCCACCTTCTATTTTGATTGATATCAAATATTACCCTTAACCGATAATTAGAGGGTTCAATATTGCTGAATTTAATTGGTTTTTGCTCTGTTGCGTAGAATTCACTTTGCGTTTTTCCTTTTTCATCGGTAAGCTGAACAATCAACGGGTAGGAAACTGCACCTTTCAAATTGATGGTCAGATTACTGTAATCAGAATAACTTTTCGTATTTAATCTATAATTGGTTGTATCATTGGTATGGCCGAAAAAATCTATAATTGCACCTGGTAATAGATCTATGGTGTAGTTCTCATCAGGATCTTTCTTAAAATTAAAATCGATTTTATTAGTAACAGAATCAATACTTACTTTGAAATTAAGGGGAATTGAATCTTTAACTAACATACTAATTTTTGAAGTATCAATTTTCAGCAAAGGGGTATTTGTTTCAAGATAAAAAGGCGCATTAAAATCAAGTGAGCCATTTTGGTTGGGGGTAATTTTAAGCGAGTCAATACCCACTTTTCTTCGTTTTACAGTAAAAGTATCAACGACCTTTTTCGTTTCATTAGACATGATGAATATTATTGAATCCATTTCATTTGGGGTAAACCAAAAATTGATAGTATCCTTGTCTCGCTCTCGAATGGTGTACGTTTTTACAGTATCGGGTATTGTAGAAAGTGGAGTAATATTTATAGAATCATTTTCATCCCCATAATAACCAAAAATAATTTTATTTCTAGCAACAAAACTGGGTGCCGAAGCACTATAATTAGGTATTTCTTTGAAAAGAGTAAGTAGCGGTAGTTGTGTGGAATCTGACGGCAAGATTATGGTATCTCTTATAAAAGCAATCTTGTCTGCATTTTGATCAAAAACATTGTTTTTTGCCTCATCTTTTAATGCGAATATCGCGTACTTTCCTTGCTTTATATTTTTTAAATTGAAAATGATCGTACTATCTAAGGTATTCGTTATGTAATTTGGGGGCTTTTTAAAAAGCGTAGAATCGGTGTATGTAGAGTCTATTTCATAAAGCATAACGCTTATAAATTCATCGGCATTTTGATTAAAGGCATCTTTTACAACTCCTTGAACTTCAAGAGAATCAATATAATTTCCTGTAGAAAAGACATAAGTCAAAAAACTACTTGGGTTACCTTCGTTGTTATCTTGTACACTTTGTCCAAAATTTATAGTATAGGTGGTATTGGGTTCAAGTGTATCCTTTATTTTAATTTCGATAAACTTCTGTGCCCCGCCTTGTGGAGATATTTCAGGTTGATATTTTAATGGCGGCGATACGATAAGTTGATCTTGAACGTCTTGAAGTTTGATGAACTCATTAAAATAAAGCTTTATTTTTTTTGCCTTGAAATTTGTTGTTAAGTTCTCTGGTTCAGACTTTTCTAAAATTGGCGGATCTTCATCTTTAGGTCCACCAGTTAGGGTTCCACCGCGTCTGCCACATTGTAGCAAAGAAATAATAATTAAAAGAAAAAATAGGAAAGCTAAAAAACGACGAAGCATAGCGAGTTATTCTTTTAATTTTTCAATAATTTCTAAGCAAAGAAACGACTAATTTGTAGATTATTGAAATTGGGGTACAACTGCCATACTTGCTATATAAATAGAAATTCCATCTGCCTCTTGAAGAGCTTTTGCACAAATTTCCATAGTTGCACCACTTGTGATTACATCATCTAAGAGAAGCACTTTTTTATTTTTAAGAAATTTAGCATTCGTTAAAGTGTAAAGCGCTTTGTTATCTTGCCAACGCCCAATACGTGTTTTTCTAGTCTGGGTTTTTGTATTTGCGGTTTTAACTAAAATAGTATCTACGTAATCCGCTTCAATATGAAACGCAATTCTTTTGGCGAATAATACAACTTGATTATAACCACGTTGGCGAAGTTTCTTTTTGTGCAAAGGCACCGGAATTACTAGATCAATGTGATTTAAATTGCCGTTATTTTTTAAAAATTGGCCATACCAATCACCAATAAAAACCCCAATTTGTTCTTGGTTTTTATATTTTAGATGGTGCATGAGTTGCTGAACAATGCCGTTTTCGGTAAAAAAAAGGAAAGAACTGGCCTTTATGATATGAATTCGACCATAAAAAATACGGTCAAGGGTGTTTTCTTCGTTAAAAGTGTAATCGGTGAGTGGCAAGTTATTTCGACAAACGGTACATAGTTGTTGTTCTCCTCTTGATAAATGCGCATTACATCCAAAACATACTATAGGCACTAGTATGCTATTGATATCATTTATTACCTTTGAAAGCTTACGAGTAAACAAATCTTAATAGAATTAAAAACCTACTTTAAAAAGCCCTATCCATCTGATGGACGATCAAGATACTAATTTCAATTATAAAATAATACTTGCTGCGCTTTGCGCGGTGATTCTTGGGGTGCTTATTGCTTTCTACTACAGTTATGCACAATCAAAAAGTGAGATTAGTTTTTTGGAGTATGAAAAAGAGCTACTGGTAAAAGATCTTACGTTGATGAAAACTGATGTAGATCGACTTACGGCGCGTGATGAGGTAACTGATCTTGAATTACAATCTTCAAGATTTAAAATACAACAATTATTAGATTCTGTTGGAAGGCTAACTTTTACTATTGAAAGAATGAGAGCCTTCAAAACCGAATTAAGCAGACTTCAAGCCAAAAATGACAGTTTAAAATTGAAAAATGATTTTCTCAACTATAATAATTTGCAATTGGTTGAAAAATATGAAGCGTCACAAAATGAAATTCAAGCAATTCGAAATGCCAATGCTGCAATATCAAAAGCCGAAGCACTTGAAAGAGATAAGATACAGGAAATCAATAAAGAACTTAAGGTTAAAAAATATTTAGAAATAGAAACAACTGCAGGTATCGCTTTTAGAATGCGTTCTGATGGTAAAGAAGTACAGACCAATAAAGCATCAATCATTGAAAGATTAAAAGGTAGGGTGGTCATTGCTTCAGATATTTCGTTAGCAAATCAAGAAAGGATATTATATTTTCAGTTCTTAGGCCCTAATATGGGTGTTATTGAAGATACTGCCAATACGATCAGCGTTAATGGTAATCCGTATAGTAAGAAAGTTTCATTTAACTTTTCAGGTGAACAAACCGTAATTGTTGATCATATTAATATACCTCAAGGTTCTTTGCAACCTGGCGATTATATTTTGAATGTTTTTGAAGATGAGAAATTGCTTCAAACTTCAGAATTTCAGCTAAAATAGTGAGTTCTTTTTCAAGTACTGATTTTTTAATTTTTCAAAAGGATATTTTAATAGTCTTAGAAATCGGATAATGTTCTATTTTTGCCAAATGGCAAATCAAGAAGACAATTTCAAGAAGGTAATTTCTCATGCAAAGGAGTATGGTTATGTATTTCAGTCTAGCGAAATATATGATGGTTTAAGTGCGGTTTATGACTATGCTCAAAATGGTGCTGAACTTAAAAAGAACATTCGAGAGTACTGGTGGAAAGCCATGGTGCAACTCAACGATAATATTGTAGGTCTAGATGCAGCAATTTTCATGCATCCCACTACTTGGAAAGCTTCAGGTCATGTAGATGCCTTTAATGATCCCTTGATAGATAATAAAGATTCAAAAAAAAGATACCGTGCTGATGTATTGGTTGAAGACTACGTGCTTAAAATTGAAAGTAAAATAGAAAAAGAGGTTAACAAAGCTGCAAAGCGTTTTGGAGATGCTTTTGATAAAGAGCAGTTTTTGGCAACCAATCAACGTGTTATTGATTATCAAGAAAAAGCAACAACCATATCAAAGCGACTTGGAAAATCGTTAGAAAATGAAGATTTAGCTGATGTCAAAAAATTAATTGAAGAGCTTGAAATAGCCTGTCCTATGTCTGGTTCTAAAAATTGGACTGATGTCAAGCAGTTCAATTTAATGTTTGGCACGAAGCTCGGAGCATCTGCAGAATCAGCGATGGATTTATATTTGCGTCCAGAAACAGCACAAGGTATTTTTGTTAACTTTTTGAACGTTCAAAAGACGAGTCGTATGAAGATTCCATTCGGAATCGCTCAGACGGGTAAAGCTTTCAGAAATGAAATCGTTGCACGACAGTTTATTTTCAGAATGCGCGAGTTTGAACAAATGGAGATGCAGTTTTTTATCAAACCAGGCTCTCAGAAAGAATGGTACGAACAATGGAAAGAAAACCGAATGAAATGGCATCTTTCATTAGGCTTGGGAGAAGATAATTACCGCTTTCATGATCATGAAAAATTAGCGCATTATGCCGATGCTGCCGCAGATATAGAATTTCGATTTCCTTTTGGATTTAAGGAATTAGAAGGGATACATTCTCGAACTGATTTTGATCTTTCAAAACATCAAGAATTCTCAGGTAAAAAATTACAATATTTTGACACGGAGGAAAATAAAAATTATGTGCCTTATGTGATAGAAACTTCCATTGGTTTAGATCGCATGTTTTTGGCTGTTTTCTCAAATTCGCTTCAAGAAGAAGCGTTAGAAAATGGAACTACCAGAACCGTACTTAAGTTACCAGCGGTGCTTGCACCAACAAAGGCAGCTGTTTTTCCGTTAGTTAAAAAAGATGGTTTACCCGAATTGGCAAAAGAAATTATTGAAGATTTGAAATGGGATTTTAATGTGCTCTATGACCAGAAAGATGCGGTAGGTAGGCGTTATAGAAGACAAGATGCAAACGGAACTCCTTTTTGCATCACCGTTGATCATCAATCTTTAGAAGACCAAACGGTAACCATTCGGCATCGAGATACTATGAAACAGCAAAGGGTTGCTATTTCTGAAGTTAAAGCAATTATTCATAAAGAAGTGGATATGAAGTCTTGGTTGCAGAAGATGTCTTTATTATAGCTTGTAACCAAGCCTCAAGCTCCCATAATAATTCTGCGCGTCACCAGGATAAAAATAGCGGGGTTCGCTACCTCCAAATCCTTGTGTATTAATGAGTACAGATTGCGCATAAACTTTATTGAATAGATTGTTGATGCCAAAATCAACCCCAATAGTGAAGTGTTCTGAAATCTTTTTCAGATAGCCTAAACGGGTGTTGAACACGGTAAAAGCTTCGCTATACAAGTCAGCTGCATTGGTCAATGGAATTTCGCTCACGTGTTGATGAACAATATTCCAATAGAAGTTTGTAAAAAGCTTAGATTGAATTCCTGAGGTTCTTCGTTGTTTAGGTACTCCGGTAAGTGGGTTTCCTGAAAATTCGTCTCCATCATCAATGAACTCGATAAAACTATGATTGGTTAAGGTATAGTTTACAAAGGGAGAAAGTTGTATGTTTTTTGAGATTTGCCAATGGTAACTCATCGCTATTTCCAATCCTCGGTGACGGGTTTTTCCAGCATTCTGCCAAACGGTTCTGTCTTCGCTGATGCGTTCTGCTACTAACAAGTTTTTGATATTCATTTGGTAGATGGATAGATTAAGCTGAAATCGTTTTTCATCAAAATACAAGTTCGTACCCAATTCAAAATTGGTGCCGGTTTCTTGCGCTATATCAGGATTTATTACTCCTTCAGGATTCAAAGTTTGTTCTAGTCCTGGATTAGAAAAACCCCTACTTATATTGGCGAATAATTCTTGATTTTCTGAAAAGGAATAGCTCAGATTCAGGTTGGGTAATAATATGGCTTTGAAATTCCTTTCTGCATTTTTATTTTCCAAACCGCTATTAAATAAATCTCGATAATCATATTGCGTTTTGTTGAGGCTGAGTCCGAATTGTGCAGAAAATTTTTCTGTAAATGGTAGCAGAAAGTTTCCAAAAGCATTCCATTGGCTTCTAAATTCTTTATTACGTGTAACTTGCGCTCCTTTAAGACTTCCGTTTTCATTGTTATCTCTCCATAAATTTTCAAATTCATCCCAATCATATTCATCTTTGAATAGCTCTGCGCCAAAGGAGTAATCGGTATTTTTTTCGAAGAAATTGAAATTTCCCGAAAACTTAGTTCGAAAACCAAAACCCTTAGTAATTTCATCAAAAATTGCAAAATGGGCAGCTTCCTCTTTATCCAAATAATTATAAAAAATACTGGTAGAATTTTCTAAATTGTCATTGAATTTATGCGAATAATTCAATCCTACCAAAGTATAGTTATTGGTCTCAAAACCTTGAGAAACACGCCATACAAAAGTTGCTTGTTGTGGGTCTTCTTCAAAAGCGGTAGCGCCTAGAGAACTTGGAATTTGCGCAGTAAAATCAATATGATTTACCAATAATGCTATTTTATTCTTAGCATTAATTTGATAGGATGTATTCAATAAAAAACCATCTCGTTCAAAATTACTATTTTGTCTATATCCATCCGTTTCTAAATGACCGTATTGCAAGCCTAGTCGTAGCTTACCATCAAAATGATTGAATGACAAATGGTTTTTTAGAAGTCCGAATGAGCCTGCAGTAAAATTATTAGAAAAGTTGGTAGATCTACCCAGAGCTTTTTTTGGACTTAAAATAATGGCTCCGCCCAAATTAGCCCCAAAAGAAGTTCCTTTAGGCCCCTTAATCACTTCTATTTGACTTAGGTTTTCAAGATCATATTGTTCAATTGATGAAAACCCTGACCCATCGGTTACCGGAATATTTTCGTAGTACATTTTTAATTTATCTGTACCGAAAAGAGTTCTGGCACCAATACCTCGTATCGTAATTCTGTTGGTATTCAAAGCACCAGAAAAAACATAAACTCCCGGAATTTGGTTTAAACTATTAACCATTGAAACCGGGCTATAATTTTGAAAAACTTTTGCAGAAATAACCTCCGAAGCGATATTTCCGGCAGCATTTTTTTTCTTTAAGGCATCTAAAAGAATAACCTCATCTAATTGGGTAATGCTATCATTAGTGTTTTGCGCTTGTGCAAACGTAGCGCAAAAAATAAAAATCATAAGTAGTGACCTCATAATGCTTTAGTAAAGGCCAAAAATAGGATTTAAAAACGAAAGCCGAGTGACAAACCTGCACGATACATAAAGGCATCTTGAAACTCATGCTGATTGATATTCCGCCCAAGGCCCGCATAAATTTCCATTGTCAATTTTTGGCCAAAAGTAGACCATTTTCTACCTAAACCTAGACCTATTGCTGTAGTGCTATAATCATTGTTTCGGGCGCCAAGATTATCGGTGATATCAATATCTCCTGTATAGTAAAGCCCAAATGCCTCTGCGAAAATGCCGCTTTTAGGATTATAGCCAAAGTAAGCTCTTAGATTTGGCCCAATACCAAAATTACCTGTTCTGCCTAATTTATCTCCGTTAAAAAATAAAGTACCACCAATACTAGTGTCTGGTGTGAAATAGTATTCGTAAGATCCTTCGATTGCGGTGGTCGCCAAAAACCGACCCATATTGAAACGGAGTTCGTGATTGTTAAACCCGTCTTGATAGGCTTGAGCATTCATCAGTAATCCGCCTGCCAAGAATAAAGTTATGTAGCATAAATTTTTCATTTGAATATGTTTTCTCTACCATAGAGAATCAATTTGCGTTCCAAACTTTTTTTGTCCCTGAAACATTCTTTATTTTCGAATAAAATATAGATTGATGAAAATAGTATCCTATAATGTGAATGGAATTCGTGCGGCTTTGAAGAAAGGTTTTATAAATTGGGTACAATCTGTAGATCCTGATGTGATTTGTTTACAAGAAATTAAGGCAATGGAAGATCAGCTTGATCTTTCTGTTTTTGAGGAAGCTGGTTATAGCTATACCTATTGGTTTAGTGCTCAAAAAAAGGGGTATAGTGGTGTTGCTATTTTGTCAAAAACCAAGCCCGACCATATCGAGTTTGGAACGGGCATAGAAACTATGGATTTCGAAGGAAGAAATATTCGAGTTGATTTTGGAGATCTTTCAATTATGAGTATGTATCTGCCGTCTGGTTCTAATATGGCTCGTTTAGATTTTAAGCTGAATTACATGGCTGAAATTCAAGAATATTTTAATGAATTAAGAAAAGAAAAGCCTAACCTAGTTGTTCTTGGTGATTATAATATTTGTCATGAAGCGATTGATATACATAACCCAAAGGGACTTAAGAATGTTTCTGGATTTTTACCTGTTGAACGCGAATGGATTGGCAATTTAATTGAAAGTGGTTTTATTGATAGTTTTAGACATTTCAATGATGAACCTGATAACTATACCTGGTGGAGCTACCGAGCAAATGCTAGAAATAACAACAAAGGTTGGCGTTTAGATTATGCGATGGTGGCTGAACCGTTAAGAGCTCGATTAAAACGATCTGTCATATTATCAGAAGCAAAACATAGTGATCATTGCCCAATTTTGGTAGAAGTAGCGGTTGCTTGAAATAATACATTAAATAACCGATCAAATATCATTTAAAATTTTTGAGGATATAGTTCTTTCCATTTTTCTTTGATGGTCATGTTATATATTTTGTTAATTTGCCCCTTCAAAAATTAAAATCCCTACAAGGCTTATGCAGTACAACATACTACCACATACCGATATCGAAGTAAGTAAAATTTGTTTAGGCACAATGACCTGGGGTAATCAAAATTCTGAAGAAGAAGGTCACGAGCAAATGAATTATGCTTTGGATAAAGGGGTTAATTTTTTTGATACTGCAGAGTTGTATTCTATTCCTGCGCACCCTGATCGTCTTTCAAACACCGAAAAAATAATCGGAACGTGGTTTAAGAAGACGGGTAATCGTGATAAAGTTGTTTTGGCTTCTAAAATCGCTGGAAAGGCTGATTTTGCCAAATTTATTCGTACCACAGGATTTACACGAGATTCTATTATTGAAGCAGTAGAAGGAAGTTTGCAGCGCCTTCAAACAGATTATATCGATTTGTACCAATTGCATTGGCCTGAACGAAATACGAACTATTTTGGTAAGCGTGGTTACAAACACGACATATCAGATCATTGGCAAGACAATATTCATCAAGTTTTAGAAACGCTTCGCGACTTGATTCGCGAAGGTAAAATACGACAGGTGGGTATATCGAACGAAACACCTTGGGGTACTATGCGATTTCTCGAAGAGAGTAAAGTACATGCAAGCTTGCCTAGAGCCATTACAATTCAAAACCCTTACAGCCTTTTAAACCGACTTTTTGAAGTTGGATTGTCTGAGGTTTCAATGCGAGAAAAAGTAGGGCTTTTAGCCTATTCTCCGCTTGGTTTCGGCGCATTAACAGGTAAATATTTAGGTGATCGAAAACCAGAAGGATCGAGATTAACCTTATTCCCTAACTACGATAGGTATATCAAAGGTAATTCAGTATTAGCCACTCAAAAATATTATAAGTTAGCTCAAGAAAATGATCTGTCTTTGACTCAAATGGCTTTGGCATTTGTGAATAGCCAACCTTTTGTTACGAGTAATATTATCGGAGCAACTAACCTCAAACAATTGGAAGAAAATATAGCCAGTATTAACCTAACCTTGAGTGATGAAGTACTTAAAGGAATTGATACTATACATGGTGAATTTCCAAACCCAGCCCCTTAAATTTAACATATGTATTTTTTGAGAATTGGTATTTATCAAATTGTTTTGATACTGGTTGTGATTGTAGTTCTTATGGTTTTGGCCAGGATAATGCGTGATAAACGCTAATCAAATAAACCATTCACAACATCTTCGATTTTAGAAACTAACGCGATGGCGATCTTCGGATTTTTCAAACTTATTTTGTTATTCTTGGAAACATAAATCGTTTTAAAGCCTAATTTCTCAGCTTCTAGAATTCGTTGCTCAATGCGTTGCACAGGTCTTATTTCACCGGCTAGACCTACCTCCGCAGCAAAACAGACCCCCTTTTCAATGGGGATATCTTCATTACTAGATAAAATGGCAGCGATAACCGCCAAATCTATTGCCGGGTCATCAACTGAAATACCCCCAGTAATATTTAAAAAGACATCTTTAGCTCCTAATTTAAAGCCTGCGCGTTTCTCTAATACGGCTAATAGCATGTTTAGTCTTTTGGCATTATACCCTGTGGTAGAACGCTGTGGTGTGCCATAAACTGCCGTGCTCACTAAAGCTTGAATTTCAATCATTAAAGGCCGCATGCCTTCCACTGTTGAGGCAATTGCAGTACCACTTAAGCCCTCATCATTTTTAGAGATTAATATTTCTGAAGGGTTATTGACCTGTCGCAGTCCACCTCCTTGCATTTCGTAAATACCTAATTCTGCAGTTGAACCAAAACGATTCTTCAAGGCTCTAAGGATACGATATACGTAGTTTCGATCACCTTCAAATTGCAAGACTGTATCGACCATATGTTCCAAAATTTTTGGCCCAGCTATAGACCCATCTTTAGTAATATGGCCAATTAATATAACCGGAGTATTGGTTTCTTTTGCAAATTTGATTAGTTCTGCGGTGCATTCACGTACTTGTGAAATGCTTCCGGCGGCAGATTCGATATAATCTGAATGCAAGGTTTGAATAGAATCAATAACCACGATATCAGGTTGAGTAGCTTCAATCTGTTGAAAAATATTTTGGGTTTTTGTTTCGGTTAGGATAAAACAGGTTTCGCTATTTGGATGGATACGATCTGCACGCATTTTTATTTGCTTTTGACTTTCTTCGCCTGAAACATATAAGGTTTTATATGGAAGTTTTAAAGCAATTTGTAGTAGCAGGGTGCTTTTGCCAACTCCTGGTTCGCCGCCTAAAAGTACCAAAGCACCAGGTACAAGTCCACCTCCTAAAACGCGATTGAATTCTAAGTCAAAGGTGTTCAGTCGAATTTCTTTGTCAATACGAATCTCATTAACACGAAGTGGTTTTGCAATTTTACGTTTAGCGTTAGAAGGGGTTTTCCAACTTTGTTTCTCTTCTTTTTGAACTACTTCTTCAACAACGGTATTCCATTCTTTGCAGGCAGAACATTGACCTACCCATTTGGCATATTGCGTACCACAGTTTTGACAAAAAAATGCTGTTTTTGTTTTAGCCATTTGCTCGTTTGAGAGTTGGCAATAAAGGTAACAAAGAAGTTTGAAAAGGGGAACTTAGTTTTGTGCAAGAAACCTATTTCTAGTACCCAAAATCAGCTTTTAAGGCATCAATCTTCTCTAATGCCATTTCTTTTGTCAAGAAATCAATCTCATCCATGCCAAAAGATTTTTCGAAAGTTTTAAGGGCCTTTTTAGGTTCGCCCATATATTCAAGATATTCTGCTTCAAAATAAAAGCCTAGCATAGTGCCTGGAAATTCTCGTTTACAAAGATCTGAAAGTTGTTGAAGTGATTCGAAATCTTCTTTTTTGCGTACTCCTGCATAGATAGCCATGACATCATTTAGTTCAACGGTTTTTGTGAATCCGAAGAGCTCTTCAATACCTTTATATTTATCCGTTAGATATTGAAAAACAGGTTCTTCTGATGTCAAAATTTGAGTTTTATATTCCTTTGGACTAATCGGTTTAAACATTCCGAAGATATTATCAAACGCTTTTCCAATACCGTAGGTTGCTATAGAAATATGATCAGCACCTTCATATTGGTCGAAGTAGTAATGCAATGATTCTTTTTCAATGGCTTTGATTGCCTTGTCCATTTCCATAATTCTAGGCGTGTTTTTATTTTTTTCACCTTCTAAAATTAGTTGATAGAAAATTTGCTTGTCAAAAGCACCAAGTCTTGAAGGCACTCTTGTTTCCATTTCTGGAGCAAGCTTTGGAGAAATGTTGATATAAGCGTTGAACAACGACCGCTCTTTAAAAAGCCAATAATTCTGAAAATTAGCTGATATATCATAGCCTACTATCATTTTAAAAGGTGCTGTGCTATAATTGAGGTCTAAATAGGGTATAAGCTCCATTCCAATAAACTCAAAAAATGTTTTTGCTTTTTCTCCAGGTAACCCACTTTCTTCGTCCCATGAACAATCATCTAAACGAATACTATTTTCACTTTGATTAATACCTACAACAATCATTTCAGGCATTCCGTGAAATTTGCTAAAAAACTTAGCATTTGCCACCACCTGATCAAATAGATATTCGCCGTCTAAAACTAATACAAGTGGATATTTCTTTTCTTTATCGTATTCTTCAGGTATATAATATTGAACATCTCGTCGTTCTTGTAATTTAAAAGATTCAAAAATTTCTTGTGTTACTTGAGCGCTAAGACTAAAACAGAATAACAGTATAGAAAGAGTAAAAAGTCGTTGCATAATCATTTTGGCTATGATAGATAATTGCCTACCGGTTTCTGTTCAATAACGGTAATAACAGAAAAGATATTGCCCCAAAAACAACAACTACGAAGGTTTGTGCAATCCACATAATCCACCCGAAAGCATCACCAGAAACTTTACTTATGCCAAATATGGCTAGGGCTTGACTAACAGCAATGGGGTAAAGGCCAATTCCTCCGTTGGTAAACATCATCGAAAGCGCACCCGCAACAAAGGCAACCATTAATTGCATTAATGATAAACTTGCTGTTTCGGCGACGGTATATTTTATAACCCAAAACATACCTACGTAACATGCCCAAATGATGAACGTATGAAAAACAAAACTCCATTTTTTTTCCATTTTGAAAACGCTCAAAATTCCACTTAACAAGCCTTGAATAAATGTTTTAATTTTTAGTGCAAATTGGTGTTTTGACCGTTTGATAAAAAATATAAAAAAAAGAAGACCTGCTAGGCCAACACCAAGAATTATAAAAATTTTATTTAATGGGAAGCCTTTACCTTCTAAAAATGATAATATTATTTCAGTCTGAAGAAGTAAGGTAATAGTGATAACAGCTAAGAGCATAATAACATCTACCACTCTTTCTGTTACAATAGTACCTAAACCTTTTTCAAAGGGCACACCTTCATAAGTCGCCAATGCTGTAGGGCGTAATATTTCGCCCATTCTCGGCACTCCTAGATTGGCAAAATAAGACATTAAGATGATTAAGATGTTATTGCTTAATCTTGGTTTATAACCCATGGGCTGTAACATATAGTTCCATCGTATGGCTCTAGAAACATAAGCGATCAGACCAATTAATATGGAGGCAAAAACCCATAACGGATCGGCCTTTTTAATATTTAAGAGAATGAGTTGCCGATCATCAGGTGATGTTGAATTATACCAGTACCAAACTAAAAATACTCCCAAGGCTATTGGGAGTATTGTTTTTAAAGTTTTTTTCAAGGAAAAGTTCAAATCAAACTAATAAATTATTTTCAGTATTTGGAAATACTAGTGAAGGGTTGAAGGTTTTAGCTTCTTCAATATCCATTCTAGCATACGTAATTAGAATCAAAATATCACCTACGGCTACCCTTCTTGAGGCAGCTCCGTTCAAGGTAATTTCACCACTTCCTCTCGGACCAGGAATGGCGTACGTTTCTAAGCGCTCGCCATTGTTGTTGTTTACAATTTGTACCTTTTCACCTTGTACAATGTTAGCAGCATCCATTAAATCTTCATCAATGGTAATACTTCCGATATATTCAAGGTCAGCACCAGTAACTTTTACACGGTGTATCTTTGATTTTACAACTTCAATCTGCATTTGATAAAGTTAATTAATTAAGAGCAATATTATCTATTAGTCGAATGTCTTCCGCATAAACGGCAATGAAAGCTCTATATTTTATTATTTTTTGTTTTTTTAGAGCAGGTGTCAAACTATGAACATCAGCGATCTCGATATATTCAAGCTCTAAATGTGGTTGTTGTGCAAACTCTTTTTGAACCCATTCTTTAATATATGGAACACTATTCGTGCCAAATTTTTTTTTGGCAGTTTTTAGCGTTTTATAGATAAACGAAGCTTCTTTTCGCATTGATTTTGAGAGTCTTTCATTTCGCGAACTCATGGCAAGTCCACTAGATTCTCTGACAATTGGGCAGCCAATTATCGTGGTAGTGATTTTTTGTTGCTCCACCATTTTTTTAATAATTTGTAATTGTTGAAAATCTTTTTCTCCAAAATACGCATTATTGGGCTGTACTAGATTTAATAAAGCTTCTACAATGGTGCCAACACCATTGAAGTGGTCATCTCTAAATTCACCTTCCATAACTTTATCCAAACCATGAAATTGATATGTTTTAGTTTTTACATCTTTAGCATAAATTTCTTCAACACTAGGTGCAAAAACAATAAGTTCTTCTGAAATTGAAGCCAATAACGCCATATCAGCCTCTAACGATTTAGGATATTTTTTTAAATCTTCTGAATTGTCAAATTGGGTAGGGTTTACAAAGATGCTTACTACAACATTTTTATTTTCAGAAAAAGCTTTAGAAACTAATGACAAATGACCCGTATGTAGGGCACCCATTGTGGGCACTAATCCCAAACTATCATCTTCTTGCAAAGTTAAAAGATGCGATTTCAACTCTTTTTTGGTTGTAGCAAGCAGCATATAATAAATTTTAAAGCTAGCAAACTTACTATAATTACAGCTAATCTGTTTAATTTTTGTAATTTTGCAGCCACGCTAAGATTTTAAAAGGACACTAAATCAAACAAAGCTTTTATGAACGGTAAAAAGATATTATTTGTATCTTCAGAATTAGTACCCTACTTGCCAGAGAATGAAGTCTCTCTTATGTCGTACGAAACACCGAGAATGGTCAACAGTAAAGGAGGCCAAATTCGAATTTTTATGCCGCGGTATGGTAATATCAACGAGCGTAGACATCAACTTCACGAAGTTATTCGGTTGTCAGGTATGAACTTGGTAATCAACGATATGGATATGCCTTTGATTATTAAAGTTGCTTCTATTCCAAGAGAACGTATTCAGGTTTACTTTATCGATAATGATGAGTATTTTAAAAGAAAGTCGACTTTTTCTGATGAAAATGGAAACCTTTTTCCTGACAATGATCAAAGGGCTATTTTCTTTGCAAAAGGAGTTATTGAAACGGTGAAGAAATTAAACTGGTCACCTGACATTATTCATGTTCATGGATGGATGGCATCACTTCTGCCTTTGTATTTGAAGAATTATTACGCAGATGAACCTCTTTTTGAAGAAAGTAAAATAGTTACTTCAGTATATGGGCAAGCTTTTGAAGGCGAACTTGATAAAGACTTGGTTAAAAAGATTGCTTTTGATGGTGTTTCTGAAGACAGTTTGAAACATCTCAGTACTCCCAATTATAATAATTTGTTAAAAGTAGCTGTAGATAATTCAGATGCTGTTATTTTAGCTTCAGAAGAAATTTCTGAAGAATTACAAAACCATATTTCCAACCTTGAAAAACCTGTGTTGCCTTATGTTTCTTTACAAGAATTTGAAGAGGCATATGATAATTTTTATAACACCGAAGTTTTAAAATAATCTGAATGAGCTTTTTGAATAGATTTAAATTTACTGCATTTGCAGCAATTTTACTTGTCATTATACTGGTATCTTGCGAGCAAGACCTAACTACCATAGGTGCTGAAGTGATAGGTGGAGAACCATTTAAAACGGATAAAGTAGTTTACAACGTTACGGCCTTCAATAAAAAAATTGGTGCAGTTCAAACCAATCAACTTCCTGTATACCAACTTGGTGTATACAATGACCCTATTTACGGTAAAACAGAAGCTCAAATTACGACTCAGGTACAATTGCAATCGCCAAACCCGACTTTCGGAAGTTCTAGTCAGGCAACAGAAGAAGCTGGAACAAACGGCGCCATACTAGAAAACGAAACCATTGATAGTGTGGTGGTATATCTTCCTTATTTTACAAATGTGCTTGATTCAGATGTTGATGGAGTTCCAGATGCACTTGAAACAGGTGATGATATTTTAGATGCAACGAATGATAGTGATGGTGATGGTGTCGCAAATAATGATGAAGCTGCAAATGGAACAAATCCCTTAGAAAAGGATACGGATGGCGATGGTATTGAAGACGGAACAGACGAAGTAAATGATGTAACGGCATTCGCCAAAACATTTAAGTTGGATAGTATATATGGTGATAGGGAGCAAAATTTTGGTCTTAAAATAGAAACATCTACTTATTTTCTTAGAGATGTTGATCCAGATTCTAATTTTCAAGATGAGCAAGAATATTATTCTTCACAACAGTTTTCGCCGATGTTTACCAATGAAGTTTTATTTGATGCAAATAACTTAACTATTGGTGACAAGGAAACTTTGTTTTTTACTACTCAAGATGATCCAGATACTCCAGATATAGATGAATCTACAAATGTAGAAACAAGATTTGGACCTGGTATTCGAGTTCAAATGGATACGGACGGGATGGATTTTTTTCAAACCAACTTGCTTGATAAAGAAGGTAGTGCGGAATTGCTTAGTTCAGCTAATTTTAAAAACTTTTTCAGAGGCATTCATTTGACCGTTACCCCTACTGATGATGAGTTGCTTTTTTTTCTTGATATTTCTAATGCTCAAATAGAAGTTTATTATCATTATGATAAATTAGAAGATGGAGAAACTATTCAAGAAACTTCCTCTTTTAACATTTCATTACTTGCTGGTTCGCCCACTACTGGGTTACAAGGTAACGCAGTAAATACATTTATCAACGAATTATATCCTACTAATATTATGGACGTGATGGATGCTCCTGATAATGCCTCAAGAATATACTTAAAGGGAGGAGCAGGTTCTTATGCCGAAATACAGTTGTTTGATAATGAGCAGGAAATTAACTTAATAAAAGCAAATAATTGGATAATCAATGAAGCTCATTTGATCTTTTATATCGATCAGAATGCGGTAGGAACTGATGGTCAAGAACCACCCCGATTAAATTTATATAATGCTGAAACTAACTTGCCTTTATATAATGCAGCTACAGAGATTCTTGAATCTGACGATGCACTTGGTGTATTTCTTAACTATAATGGTATTATCGAAAAATCAGGTAACAGAGGATTAAAGTATACTGTAAATATTACTGAACATATTAATAATATTGTAATCCGAGATTCAATTAATGCTACTTTAGGTCTTCAGATTACGGCAGATTTAAGAATTACGGGTACTAACAATGTTATTCTTAATAATGGTGACGATAAAGATTTACCTGCATCTTCAATTTTAAGTCCGTTAGGCACTATTCTTTTTGGAAGTAATGTTTTACCATCGGAGGAAGACAAGAAATTGGAGTTAGAAATTTTCTATACTGAAACGAACTAGAAAGTTATTGTGCATGCCACGATTCTAAAATTTGCTTAAAATTAGAATCTGTACTTATTTTGATTATAAAATACCACTTGTAGAAATTTTACGTTCTAAAGCTATGAGAAGCTTCTTTTAAAAGAAAGCTTGAATGTAAATGAGTATAATTACAACCCCTAATAAAATTTAAACTTATGTGTGGAATTGTTGGATACATTGGCCATCAAGAAGCCTACCCAATCATCGTAAAAGGACTTCAACGACTAGAATATCGAGGGTATGATAGTGCAGGTGTTGCTATTTTTGATGGTAAAGAAATTAATTTGGTCAAAACAAAGGGCAAAGTAGATGACCTTAAAAAGAAAGCCAAAAAAAGTGTTTCAATAGAAGGTAATCTTGGTATTGGACATACAAGATGGGCTACCCATGGTGTGCCTAATGACGTTAATTCACACCCCCATTTTTCCAATTCTGGTAATTTAATTATTGTTCACAACGGCATCATTGAAAATTACGAGTCGGTAAAAAAGGAGTTAACCAAAAGGGGATATTTCTTTCATTCAGATACAGATACTGAAGTTTTAGTAAACCTAATAGAAGAGGTTCAAAAGACAGAAGATGTAATGCTAGGTCAAGCGGTTCAAATTGCTTTAAACCAAGTAGTCGGAGCATATGCAATAGCTGTCTTCGACAAAAGAAAACCTGACGAAATAGTGGTCGCCAAGTTAGGTAGCCCTTTAGCGATTGGCGTAGGTGAAAATGAGTTTTTTATTGCTTCTGATGCTTCTCCTTTTATTGAGTTCACAAACAATGCTATTTATTTAGAAGATGAAGAAATGGCAATTATTCGTTTAGGAAAAGAAATTAAACTTCGAAAAATAAAAGATGATGCAATAGCTTATCCTAATATTCTAGAACTTCAAATGAATCTTGAAGAAATAGAAAAAGGGGGCTACGATCACTTTATGTTAAAAGAAATATATGAACAACCAAGAGCTATTTTAGATACATATCGCGGTAGACTTCTGGCTGATCAAGGCATTGTAAAAATGGCGGGTATTGATGAACATCTTGAAAAATTCATGAATGCGCATAGAATTATTATCGTTGCTTGTGGTACTTCGTGGCATGCTGGTCTTGTTGCAGAGTATATTTTTGAAGATCTCGCCCGTATTCCGGTTGAAGTTGAATATGCTTCTGAGTTTAGATATAGAAACCCCGTGATTACAAAGAACGATGTAGTCATTGCAATATCTCAATCAGGAGAAACTGCTGATACTTTGGCCGCAATTAAATTAGCAAAAGAAAATGGTGCTTTTGTTTTTGGAGTCTGTAATGTCGTAGGTTCTTCAATTGCTAGAGAAACTCATGCAGGAGCTTATACGCATGCAGGCCCTGAAATTGGAGTGGCATCAACAAAGGCATTTACCACTCAGATTACCATATTGACTTTAATAGCGCTAAAACTTGCTAAAGAAAAAGGGGAATTTTCAGAATCGAAATTCCACGAATATCTTTCAGAGTTGGAAACTATTCCTTCAAAAGTAGAAAAGGCTTTACAGTCCAATTCCCTTATAGAAGTTATTTCAGAAGTATATAAAGACTCTACTAACTGCTTATATTTGGGAAGAGGATATAATTTTCCAGTTGCTCTTGAAGGAGCATTGAAATTAAAAGAAATTAGTTACATACATGCCGAAGGATACCCTGCAGCTGAAATGAAACATGGGCCAATTGCTTTAATTGATGAGCAAATGCCTGTTTTTGTTATTGCAACTAATAAAGGTCATTATGAAAAAGTAGTGAGTAATATTCAAGAGATTAAATCTCGTAAGGGTAAAATTATTGCTATTGTTACTGAAGGCGATGAGCAAGTAACAGCATTAGCTGATCACGTCATTGAAGTGCCAGAGACTCTTGAAAGTTTAACTCCACTTTTGACTACAATACCGTTGCAATTATTATCGTATCATATTGCTGTGATGAGAAATTGTAATGTAGATCAACCAAGAAACTTAGCAAAATCAGTTACTGTCGAATAAAACAGAGAGTAAATAGTACAGAGAAGTAAAAGGCCTTGATACTAAGTATTAAGGCCTTTTTTCTGCAATAATTTTGCGAATTCTCTTTTTTTGCCACCTAATTTTATCAAAAAAGTACTATGCATGCATAATTTTTTTCATTTTATGATTCTTCATTTAAAAAAATCGGTATCTTGCCAGTAACTAGGTAACTAATTTAACTCAAACATAACATGCGAAAAGTTTTTTTAATTCCCCTGCTATTGCTGGGGTCCTTTGCATTTGGTCAAACTACCGTAACTGGTACTGTGGTTGATCAAAATAATGAACCAATTCCCGGTGCGAACGTTGTAATTGTGGGAAAAGCAATTGGAACAACTTCCGATTTTGACGGTTTATTTACTTTAGAGACATCTGAAGTTCCTCCGTTTCAATTAGAATTTACGGCCCTTGGTTATTCATCGGTAACAGAGAATGTGACACAAAGTGGCCAAAGTATTACTGCTGTCTTGAATGAAGCACAAACCTTTTTAGACGAGGTAGTAATTTCAGCTTCTAGAACTCCTGAACGAATTTTTGAATCTCCGGTTACTGTCGAAAGAATGGGGTTACAAGAGATTAAAAATACTGGTGCTGCCGATTTTTATGGCGGATTAGAAGATTTAAAAGGTGTAGATGTTAATACCAATAGTTTAACATTCAAATCTGTAAATACTAGAGGTTTTGCCAGTTTTGCCAATACCCGATTCATGCAATTGGTTGATGGTATGGATAATTCAGCACCAGCCTTAAATTTTCCAATAGGAAATTTGGTAGGTATGGTTGAAACTGATGTGCTAAGCGTAGAATTATTACCTGGTGCTTCTTCAGCACTTTATGGCGCCAACGCTTTTAATGGTATTTTATTTATGCGCAGTAAAAGTCCATTTGATTATCAAGGTATTAGTGCCTCGATAAAAAGAGGTATGACTTCACAAGATGCCGCAGGTGATAATGCATATACTGATTTGGGTATTCGTGCAGCGCACAAGTTTAGTGACAAGTTTGCTGTTAAAGTTAATTTTGGATATCTAAAAGGTACCGATTGGGCAGCCAATGATATCACAGGTAAAGATGCAAACAATAATGTTATTGCGGGTAGTACTAGAGAAAATGATTTAGACTACAACGGCCTTAATGTTTATGGTGATGATTATACGGCTAATATCAAAGATGTAGCATTGGTGTTAGAAGGGCTAGGTGTTTTACCTGCAGGTGCCAATGCAGCCGTACCTTCTGTAGCAGTTAGTAGAACCGGTTATAATGAAGGTGATCTTACCAATTATAATGCAGAAAGTATCAAAGCAGATTGGGGCTTGTATTACAGGCCGATAGAAGGCAATAGTTTAGAACTATCATATGTAGGTAAAGTAGGAACGGGATCAACCATCTACCAAGGAACTAACCGATATAACATTAGTGGTTTCTTTCAAGAACAACACAAACTAGAGATTAGAAATGATAACTTCTTTGTTCGTGGTTATGTAGTTAATGGTAAATCTGGTAACTCGTATGATATGGTTTTTACTGGGATAAATATTAACAGAGCATGGAAAGATGATAGTACTTGGTTTGGTGAATATGCGGGCACTTATTTTGCAGCTACTTTAGGTGGCGCAACCGATGAAACGGCCCATGCGGCAGCAAGAGCTCAAGCAGAATCTGGTCGATTTGAGCCTGGTTCTCCTGAATTTGAAGCAGCATTTAATAAAAGTATAAATGATGCTGATTTGTCTAAAGGATCAAAATTTCAAGATGCATCATCGTATTATCATGCAGATGCTAATTATAATTTTAGTCACTTAATCGATGCTGTAGATATCCAAATTGGAGCATCCTATAGACAGTACAGCTTAAATTCTTCAGGAACTATATATACTGATCTTGACGGGCCAATTAACTATTCTGAATATGGAGTTTATACACAACTTCAGAAAAAAATTGAATTAGCTGGTGAAAAGAGTCTCAAACTGACGGGTTCTGTCCGTTACGATAAATCTGAATTTTTCGATGGTTTCTTTTCTCCAAGATTGTCTGCTGGTTTTACGTTAAACAGAAATCATAATATTAGAGCTTCTGTTCAAACAGGTTTTAGAAACCCAACAACACAAGACCTTTTTATCGGTTTAGATGCAGGTAGAGCGATTTTAGTCGGTTCGGCTCCAGACAATTTAGATAGATATAGTAGAGATTTTGGTATAAGTGGAGCGGGTCAACTTTTAGGACAGCCAGCAACTATAAACCAAACAGGAAGAGCAGCTTACGAAAACTCGTATTCGTTGACTTCTGTAACTAGACTTGGTCAAACGGGTAATCCTGCCGATCTAGTGGTATCCAATCCAAATATTGTAAACCCTGAACAGGTAGCATCGGTCGAAATAGGGTATAGAGGAAAGATTGGCAAATTAATAGTTGATTTTAGTACCTATTATAATTCATATAAAGACTTCATTTCTTCAGAAGTGGTTATTTCACCTTTTTATGGTACCGCTGGTGATGGCGCACTTTCTGTAGCTGCAGTAGCAAACGGCGATTTTCAAGTATATAGCGCTTACACTAATTCTGAGGCAGATGTTAATTCTTACGGCGCATCTTTAGGGTTGAATATGAAGGTATTGGGTAATTTTGATTTAGGAGGAAGTTATACCTACACAAAGCTAGATTTTGATAGAGGACCATTTCCTGATTTACAGCTGAACTTTAATACTCCAGAGCATAAATTCAAGGCTTCTTTTGGAAATGAAGAATTGTTTAAGAATTTCGGATTTAATGTTTCGTACCGATTTAGCGATGATTATTTTTGGGAAGCAACGTATGCAGAAGGTATAGTACCTGAATTCCATAATCTTGATGCACAAATAAACTATAGTGTGCCGAGTATTAAGTCTACGTTTAAAGTAGGAGGCACTAATATTTTAGGTGATGAGTACTTTACAGCTGTTGGAACAGGTTTGATAGGATCTATGTATTATCTCTCATGGACAATTAATAACTAAAAAGACACATAAAATGAAAAATATAAAATACATATTATTAGCTTCGGTTGCAATCTTTTTGGTTTCATGTAATGATCCAGAAGATGTTGATTTATCAGTTCAAGAAATAATAGAAGATGTGCCTGAGGCTACGGCAGGATCAGCTAATTTTTCTAATTATGTTGCTATTGGAAATTCTTTAACAGCTGGTTTTACCGACGGGGCGTTGTTCAAAGCAAGTCAAGAGTTATCAATGCCAAATATTTTGTCAGCTAAATTTGCATTAGTGGGTGGGGGAAGTTTTACGCAACCCTTAACTAATGATAATTTTGGAGGTTTAGCCGCTGGCGGTAATAGAATAGCTGGTCCAAGATTAGTTTTTGGAGGTGCTGGCCCAGTTGGTTTAGAAAGTTTAATCGGTCCAGTAACTGTTTCTACAGATATTGCTTTGAATAATCCTGCTGGTCCTTTCAGTAACTTGGGAGTTCCGGGGGCGAAAAGTTTCCACTTACTAGCGCCAGGTTATGGTAATTTAGGGAATGTAGCTTTAGGTTTAGCGAATCCTTATTTTGTTAGAATGACTGGGGCCACTCCTAATGCTAGTGTATTAGATTTAGCAGTTGGGCAAGCGCCAACGTTCTTTTCTTTGTGGATAGGTAACAATGACGTTTTAGGCTATGCTACAACAGGTGGTGACGGTACAAATCCATTAACTCCGGTTTCTGGTGCACCAGGTATGGGCTTTGATGGTAGTTATAGTGCTTTGATTGCAACTTTAACATCTACAGGTGCGCAAGGCGTAGTTGCTAATATTCCAAATGTGACTAGTATTCCGCACTTTACAACAGTTCCTCACAATCCAGTTCCTTTAGATGCTGGCACAGCTGCAGCAGTTAATGGTGCATATGCCCAGTATAATGGTGGTTTACAAGCTGCATTTGGGGCATTGGCAGGCACGGGCTTGCTCACGCAAGAAGAAGTTGATGCCAGAACAATCAGTTTTACTGCAGGCGAGAATAATGCGGTAGTGATTGAAGATGAAACATTAACTGACCTAGGTGCAATTAATCCGGCTTTTGCTGCTTTACCAAAAATTAGACAAGCGACTGCAGCTGACTTATTGGTTTTGCCAGCCGCTAGCTTTATTGGCACTCTTGCAGTTGCAGGAAACCCTTTAACTGTAAATGGAGTAGCCATTCCACTTGCTGATAAGTGGGTGCTTTTACCTAGCGAACAGGCCGAAATTGCTGCAGCAACAACCGCTTACAATGCTATAATTTCAGCCGCGGCAAGTCAAGCAGGCTTAGCTTTTGTAGATGCCAACGCATTATTAGATCAATTAGCAAACAGCGGTATTACTAGTGGAGAGTTTACCCTTACCTCTAGTCTAGTAACAGGTAGTGCATTCTCTTTAGACGGAGTTCATCCAACAGCAAGAGGATATGCATTATTAGCAAATGAATTTATGAAGGCAATTGATGCTACCTATGGTTCTAATTTTGAAGCTTCTGGTAATTTTGTTAATGTAGGAGACTACCCAACAAATTTCTCGCCTACACTTCAATAATAGCCTAATATATCAAGATTAAAAAAGCCTTCTATGTGAAGGCTTTTTTTTGTCTAAAAAAGAGATAAAACTAGTTTTCAATTACAGCATTATGTCCTATCTTTGCAGCCTGAAAATCAGCCTTATTTTGCTGATATTTTCTAAAAAAGAATTCTTAATACATTAAATACGTTAAGTAATGTCAAAAGTTACAGGTAAAGTTTCTCAGATTATAGGCCCAGTTGTCGATGTTGAATTTCAATCTGGTGATGAGCTTCCAAAAATTTATGATTCGCTTGAAATTGATAAGCAAGACGGTTCAAAATTAGTTCTAGAAGTACAATCTCATGTTGGTGAGAACACCGTAAGAACCATTTCTATGGATTCTACTGATGGTTTAAGTAGAGGAACTGATGTTGTAGCAACTGGTGCTGCAATTCAAATGCCCGTTGGAGATGATATTTACGGTAGGTTGTTTAATGTTATTGGAGATGCCATTGATGGATTAGGAGATTTACCAAAAGCTGGTAAAGACGGACTACCAATTCACAGAGATGCGCCTAGATTTGAAGACCTTACTACTTCTGCCGAAGTATTATTTACAGGTATCAAAGTAATCGATTTGATCGAGCCTTATGCGAAAGGTGGTAAAATTGGTTTGTTTGGTGGTGCAGGTGTAGGTAAAACAGTATTGATTCAAGAATTAATTAACAATATAGCTAAAGGCCATGGTGGACTCTCAGTATTCGCAGGAGTAGGAGAAAGAACCCGTGAAGGAAATGATTTACTTCGTGAGATGCTAGAATCTGGCATTATCAAGTACGGAGATGATTTCTTGCACTCTATGGAAGAAGGCGGATGGGATTTGTCTAAAGTAGATAAAAGCGCCATGAGAGATTCGAAAGCAACCTTCGTTTTCGGTCAAATGAATGAGCCTCCTGGAGCACGTGCACGTGTTGCACTTTCAGGTTTGACTATCGCTGAATATTTCCGTGATGGAGCAGGCGAGGGGCAAGGTAAAGATGTACTCTTCTTCGTAGATAATATTTTCCGTTTTACACAAGCAGGTTCTGAGGTATCGGCGCTTTTAGGTCGTATGCCATCTGCTGTAGGGTATCAACCAACTTTGGCAACAGAGATGGGTGCGATGCAAGAGCGTATTACTTCAACAAAAAGAGGTTCAATTACTTCTGTACAAGCAGTATACGTGCCAGCAGATGATTTAACTGATCCGGCGCCAGCAACTACCTTTGCCCATTTAGATGCGACAACAGTACTTTCTCGTAAGATTGCCGAATTAGGTATTTATCCTGCGGTTGATCCATTAGATTCTACTTCAAGAATTTTGACGGCTGATATTTTAGGAAATGATCATTACGATTGTGCGCAACGTGTAAAAGAGTTATTGCAACGATATAAGGAGCTTCAAGATATTATTGCCATCTTAGGTATGGAAGAATTGTCTGAAGAAGATAAATTAGCAGTAGGTAGAGCAAGGCGTGTACAACGTTTCTTATCTCAGCCATTCCACGTAGCTGAGCAGTTTACAGGTCTTAAAGGTGTTTTGGTTGATATTAAAGAAACAATAAAAGGTTTTAATATGATTATGGATGGCGAACTAGATCATTTGCCAGAATCAGCTTTTAACCTAAAAGGAACTATTGAAGACGCTATCGAAGCTGGTGAGAAGATGTTGGCTGAGGCTTAAAAAAAGTTCAGAGTTATGAGTTATGAGTTCAGAGTTACTCATAACTCATAACTCATAACTCATAACTTGAAAAGATGTATTTAGAAATCGTATCACCAGAAGCGACATTATTTGCAGGAGAAGTAACATCTGTAACTGTACCAGGTATTAATGGCGAGTTTCAGATGCTAAAAGATCATGCACCTATCGTTTCATTGCTTCAAGAAGGAAATGTACAAATAGAAGGTAATGTAACTATTGGTGAGGCTTATGAAAGTAAGTTTTCTAAAGATGCAAACGGAAAAACAATTTTACCGATTACAAGCGGTACAATAGAAATGAAAGATAACAAGGTGATCGTTTTGGCTGATTAGACTAGTTAACTAAATTATAACATTTGAAACCCGACTTTTTAGTCGGGTTTTTGTTTTTTTAGTTGTTCTTAACACACATAAATGATTATATCAAATAATAAGAAATGCTATATTTTTACATGCACTTGCGAAATTTTATCTTTTTCATTGTTTTCTTTTCGATAACTAATTTCTTTTTTGCTCAAGAAGAAGAGATTTTTGCAAACTATAAAAATCAAATTTCTACAAACTTAGCACTACCTATCTTTGGTAGTTTTGATTTATCCTACGAAAGAACTATTGCAAATAAATGGGTAGTTGGGCTTGCAGGAGCAATCTATGGAGACCGTATTCAAGAATTGAGTACAGAAGGTTCATACGATAATAGGTATGATACTAATTATGAGCTAATGCCATTTGCTAGAATTTACTTTCAAGGAGCTCAAAACAAAAGTCATTTTCTTGAACTTTTTGGTTCCATGAGCCAAGTTGTAGAATCAGATAGATTTATTAGAAACACCAATCCAGAAGGTTTTGGAGTTTATGAAAAAGGAGAAAATAAATATACAGCCGGAGGTTTAGGTATAGGGTATGGTTACCGTTTTTTAATGTTAGATCGTAAATTGGTATTAGAAGCTCAGTTTGGGATTCGAACTAATTTTAATACCAACTATATTATTCTAAATGGAACTTTGGTGCGAACAGGAATTAAAGTGGGTTATAGATTTTAAAAAAGCAAAGATGAAATATATATATTCGGTATTAGTTATAACAATTTGTTTAACTATCGTTTCTTGTTACTCGGATGATTATGGAAGTAATCGTTACGTTTCTCTATCAATTAAAGATGCTATTGAGTTTGAAAATCTCGAAAATTATGTAGTTGGAGATACTATTTTTATTGATTTGAATTTCAGTAGATACCTGGCAGAAGAAGGTTATGATAATCTTTTAGATATTTATGAGAGTTCTGGTTCAGAGACATTTAATTATAATTTCGCATTTAGTAAATTTTCTGAATTGTCTAACGGGTTTAGGTCAATTGCTATTGACCCTAATTTTATAGTTGTCGAAAAAGGAAATGTGGGGGAATATAGTGGTGCTAGCGCCTTACTTAATGCTGATCAGAGCGCATATGAATCAAGAATAGGCCTAATTCTTGCGGAAGCAGGTAGATTTCGATTTGACTACGATTTCTTTTATATTCAAAGCGATAGTTTTTCAAATGATCACGTTCAAATTGAGATAGAACACAGTTTTACAGGCACACCTCCGAATTTTGAATTTACTGTGACAGAATGATAAAGTGTCTGGTAGCATATTTAAGGTAATTATGCCTTACGAATCGTATGGCTCTTTTTGTATATTTTAAAGGCTAATGATGTGTCTAATCAAAACAATCTTTATTTATAGTTTTTAACTATATTACTGGTTCTATTCAAGTAAAACCAGCTATGAAAATCCAATTATCGATATTTCTCTTTTTACTTTCCTTAACTTTTTCTCAAGCTCAAAAAAAATCAATAACCCATGACGATTATGATTTATGGAGAAGTCTTTCAAGCGTAAAGATTTCTGATTCCGGCAGTCTAATAGTTACAGAAGTAGACTTAACTACCAAGCGTGGAGATGGTCACCTACAAATACACCACACTAAAACTGGAAAAACCATAACCTTTCCAAGAGGATATAATGCAACTATAAGTGTAGATGAAAATTATGTTGTATTCAAGAGAAAACCAAGGTATGAAGCAATCCGAAGTGAAAAGAAAAAGGAAGTGACGAAAGATGATTTATCAAAAGATGCGCTTTTTATTTATGAGGTCAAAAGTAGCACGATATACGATTCTATTTTAAATGTAAAATCTTATAAAATGCCTAAAAAGCTTGAGGGCTGGCTGGTCATTGAAAATTTTAAAGAGAAGAAAGAAAAGAACAAGAAAAATGAAAAAGACTCTTTGACCGCTACGAAGAAAGATACTATTAAAAAGCAGGTCAATCTTGCTTTTAAACAGAACTATGCCTTGGTATATCAATTGAAAAACAGAAATCGTGATACAATTCACCAGATAAAATCATTTGTAATTCCTGAAAAGGGCAATTCTTTTTTATACGCCTTGAAGCGAGAAAAGAAAAAAGAGAAGGATATAGGTATTTACCGATATGATGTTTCTAAAGGTCAGAAAGTAATGATTGATTCTTCTAAATATGCATACGAAAACCTAATTGTAGATTACACGGGTAGTCAGTTTGCTTTTATGGCTACCCCTGATTCTACTGCGGTAGATTCATTAAAATATGAATTATTTTTTCTCAAAGATGACAAGCTTAAAACTTTGATAGATACATCTGATACAAATCTCAATAAAGAATGGAAACTTTGGAAAGGCAAATCTCCATATTTTTCTGAAAACGGGAAACGTCTTTACTTTGGTTCAAAACCAGATATTCATTTTGAAAAGGATACAACATTATTAAAGGATGAAATTGCAGAGGTCGATGTATGGTCATGGAAAGACAAACTATTGCAACCTGAACAAAAAGCAAAAGCAGAAGATTTATCAAAAAAAGCATATTTGTCTTATTACAATACAGAAACCAAGACTTTTGTTCAACTACAAGATGAGATGATTGACAATTTAATTTTCGATAAGAAAATTACACAACAGCATATTTTGGGCGCTAGCACTCAACCCTATGATATTTCACGTTCATGGTCTTACCCTTGGAGGAAAGATTATTATATTATCAATAGTACGACTGGTAAACCTAAGCTTGTTTTGAAAAACGCAGGCATTGATCCTACAATCTCTCCCGACGGAAAATTCGCGGTGTATTTTGATATCGATTCACAGAATTGGTTTACTGTAAATCTTGAAAGCGGAGAAAAACAGAACCATACAGAAAACTTACCTGTGGTTTTTTATGATGAGGATGATGACCACCCAATGTTACCTTTCCCTTATGGTTTTGGTGGTTTTGACATAGATGGGAATGTTCTTGTTTATGATAAGTTTGATATTTGGCGTTTGATAGCCGGAGGTAAAAGAAAAGCAATAAACATTACGAAAAATGGCAGGAAAAATAATATTCAATATAGACTATTGAACTTGGACCCTGAACATAAAGAACGGGCAAGCTATTTAAATGAGGAGTTGTTAATTACGAGTTTTGATAAAACCACAAAGGCTTCGGGATTGTACTCCTTAAATAAAAGTAAACTGATAGAACAAATAAGACCTTCAGAGTACTTTCTTCGACGCTACCAAAAGGCAAAAAACGCAAATATCTTTAGCTATACCAAAGAGAATTTTTATAAATATGGTGATTTGGAACTAACTAAAAATGGATTCGATAGTAGTGTACAGATAACCAACTTGAATCCACAAGAAAAAGAGTTTAAATGGGGAACTGTAGAACAATTTAGATGGACAGCATTTGATGGTACAAAACTAGATGGACTCATTTACAAACCAGAAGATTTTGATGCCACAAAAAGTTATCCGTTAATTACATATTTCTATGAAAAAAGAGCTGATTCGTACAGAAGGCACGCAACACCAAGTCCGAGCCGTTCGATTGTGAACCCTACCTACTTAGCAAGTAATGGGTATGTGATGTTTATTCCAGATATTGTTTACAAAGATGGTCAACCTGGCCAAAGCGCATACAATTGTGTAATATCAGGAGTAGAAGCATTGGAAGAACTTGGTTATATTGACAGTCAAAATATGGCTTTACAAGGGCAAAGTTGGGGAGGATATCAGGCAGCCTATCTCATAACTAAAACCAATAAATTTAAAGCTGCAATGGCTGGTGCCCCTGTCAGTAATATGACATCGGCCTACGGTGGTATTCGTTGGAAAACAGGTTTGAGTAGGGCATTTCAGTATGAACGCACCCAAACTAGGATCGGGAAAAACCTATGGGATGGACTCGATCTTTACATCGAAAACTCGCCTTTGTTCTCAATTCCTAGTATAGAAACGCCACTATTGATGATGCATAATGACGAAGACGGTGCAGTACCGTATTATCAAGGTATTGAAATGTTCATGGGTATGCGACGCTTGCAAAAACCTGTATGGTTATTGGTATATAATAAAGAGGAACATAATCTTACGAAGATCAAAAATCGGCAAGACCTTTCAATTCGAATGATGCAGTTTTTTGATCATTATTTAAAGGATGCTCCGGCCCCCGTTTGGATGACAAAAGGAATACCAAGAGTAAATAAAGGAAAAGATATGGGATATCAATTTGATGAATGAGAAGTCCAATCCTAATAAATTAACTCCCACGGAATTCCATCTAAAGTTTGTGTTTTTAAAATTTTTAACCCTACACTTAAGTTCGCTTTTAACGATCGCTGCTTACTAGTAGCTACTTGCGTTAACAAACAATCAAAATCATTTTTAAGTTTCTGCTTTGTAAAATTGGTACATTCCTCTAAAAACACCTTGCTTTCGATAATCTGAAGCAACGCATACTTGACCCTTGGCAACATATTTTTTATCACCTACTACTCAGGTTGCTTTTTCAAACATACCAGATAATATTGATATTTCTTCTCTGAATTTTTCAAGCATTACTAAAGCATAACCAACAACCTGTTTTTATCCTTTGCAATAATGTGAGGGCAAGTATCATTCATTTGCTTAAGAATTTCAAAGGAATGTGACACCGTAACAAAGCCTTCTCTTTTTTGCTCAGTTTCCTATAGTGAAGAAATAGCATTCTTTTTTTGAAGCACTAGTATTTCTTGTAGTTCTGTTTTAGAAGAAGCTCTTAAATATTGAACCTTCATTTATTCTATTTTAAGCCACTCTTTTCGTTTGGCGATAATCTCTACTGGTGGTTTAATGCCTTTTTTTTCAATTAAAGATATACTATACCTTGGGTCTTGTTTTAAAGTGATGCTGGTGACTTTTTCTAAATCTAGCCTTTTGTACGTAACCTCAAGCTTATCACCAATTTTAAATTTGTTGATAAAAGCATCGAAATTTTGTTCATCAGAAAATGCTTCGCCATTAATCGCGGTTATCACATCATTTTTATTCAAACCGGCATCATATGCAGGTGTTCCCATTTTAGTATTCCTTGTTACAACAGCGTTTTTATCATCATTCATTACAATATTTGCTCCCAAATAGGGAGTATTATTTTGTTCTAAAGCTACTCCAACTGATGCGAATATATCTTTGTAATTAGGCATCTCACTTTGGTATATATAATTATTGAAAAAATTATCTCCGAAGGTTTTGCCTGCATAATGATTTAAGCTTTGGTGAAGGTCATTTATAGTATAAGAGTTTTCTTTTTCACCATAGTTCTTCCAGATCAATTTCATGTAATCATCTAGATTCAAATTATTTTGGCGGAGCGATAAATCTAAGGCCAGCCCTAAGACGCTTCCATAAGAATAGTATGAAATAAAAGTATTTTCGCGATTGACCGGGTCAACTGATGTAGCGGCATCAACGAATGGAGCCTGATAACTCATTTCGATGGGGTTAAAAAATTGTCTCGCGGGTGAATTCCAAACATAATTAAAAGTGCCAGATAAGCCTTCTACATAGTCTGAAGGTGACAGTAATCCTGCACGGCAAAGAATCAGATTGGTGTAATAGCTAGTAAAACCTTCAGCAAACCATAATTCACCACTCATATTAGTATTTCCAAAATCAAAAGGTTTTAGCGAAGCTGGCCGTATTCGCTCCACATTCCATGCATGAAAAAACTCGTGTGATACGGTGCCAATATTCCGTTTCATTCCACCATTCGATAAACTTCTTGTACTGGTTAATATGGTAGAATTTCTGTGCTCCATTCCGTCACCCGAAGCATTCGGAATATAACAAGCCAAAAAGGTATAGGAGCCATAATCAAAGACAGGCAATTCGTCAAACACCTCTTTTTCGGCCAATACCACTTTTTTAACTTTTTCGAAATACGTATTCGTTTCTTCTTCTGTGCCATTGTGATGCAAAGCGAGTCTTATAGTTTGCTTTGAACCATTTCTATTACTTACATCAAATTCACGCAAATGGTGATTGCTAAGTTCTGTGGGAGAATCCATAAAATAAGAAAGATTCGAAGCTATATAGGTGCTATCACTAGATATGGGTAATTGGGTAGCTACTTTCCAATTTAGATCTTCGCGAACTTTAAAACGAATATGTATTCTATGGTGACTTTGCTTTGGGGCATAAATAAAAGTTGCTGGCATATTTAAGTGTGCATGTGTCTCATCAATTTGAGAATAGGTACCGTCACCCCTATTTGCAAATAAGATATAGGTCGCTTTAACTATTTTTTTATGACCCACGATTTGCCATTCATAGGGGTTAGGGCGTATTACTTTTAGGAGGTTGCCTTCCTCATCAAAAGCTTTAAATCCATAAACATTCTTGGCAAATTCATGCAGGGCATATCGCCCGGGTGAAGTGCGGCTCATTTGTAATGATAATGTATCTGATTTTATATCAGTAAAAGTTGCAGTTATTTCTGCTTCATGGTGTACGGCATTTTCAAAGGAAATTTCATAGGAATTCGTTTGGGAAAATCCGATAGTTGAAAAACAAAATATGAAAGCAATCAAATAGATTTTCATAAGTCTAAGAGTTTGAAGCTAATATACTAATTCTGAGGTATTAACATTTGCAGCTACTTCGTAAATCAAATCGCAGGTATTTGGTTAACATCTAATAATAGATTTTCAGCACTTGTATTTCAGCGGAAGTACTACCTTTATCTTATGAAAGAATTCCCCAAAAAGCTATTAATCAAGTTAGCTGAAAGAGAAAAAAATAGTGCACTAAGAAGTTTACCAAACCTTAATAAATTAATTGATTTTACAAGTAACGATTATCTTGGTTTTGCTAAAAATGAAGCAATCTATGCCCATACGTTTCAGTTGCTCTTAAATAAGGGAATTTCAGAAAACGGCTCAACAGGTTCTAGATTACTTACAGGCAATCATTCTTTATACCTTGAGCTTGAAGCACAATTAACCAAATGCTACAAATCAAAAAGCGCTTTAGTTTTTAATTCTGGTTATGATGCCAATATTGGCTTTTTTAGCACGGTACCGCAACGTAATGATATTCTTTTTTATGACGAAAATATCCATGCCAGTATTCGTGATGGTATTAAAATGGGAAATGCAAAAAGTTATAAATTCAAGCATAATGATCTAGAAGACTTAAAATCTAAATATGAGGCCGAACGCAGTCGTACATCAAAAGAAACAGCGTTTTATTTGATCACAGAATCCGTTTTTTCTATGGATGGTGATTCCCCTGATTTAAAAGATTTTACTGAGTTTTGCACCAAAGAAAACATATTTTTAATTGTTGATGAGGCACATGCTATTGGTGTTTTGGGTAAAAAGGGAGAAGGATTGGTACAGGCCTTAGGTCTAGAAAAAGAAGTATTCGCTCGCATTATAACTTTTGGAAAGGCTTTGGGGAGTCATGGAGCTGCAATTTTAGGTAACCAACAACTCAAAAGCTATCTTATTAACTTCGCAAGGAGTTTTATTTATACTACTGGTCTTCCACCGCATTCTATTGCAACGATAATTTCTGCGAGTAATTTTCTAGTTTCTTCAGAAGGAAGAGCGCAAGACAAGGTCTTGAAAAAGAATATTTCTTTCTTTAAAAATAGGCTCAAATCTTTGAAAATTGAAAAGCATTTTATTACTAGTAATTCAGCAATACATTGTTGCATAATACCTGGAAATGAAAATATTAAATCAGTTTCAAAAAAGCTTTTTGATGAAGGGTTTAATGTGAAAGCAATTTTATCGCCCACAGTTTCAGAAGGTGAAGAACGATTACGATTTTGTATACATAGTTATAATACAACAGAAGAAATTGGTTTAATGCTTCAAGTATTGAAAAATTACCTTTGAAGTTATGAGTGATAAATTTTACATAATTGGCGCTTTCGAATTTGTTGCAGATGTTCAAATTATAAAAGGAAAATTAGAATCTGAGGGTATTCCAGTGTTTTTGAAGGATGAGAACACCTTGAATTCAGATCCACTTATTAGCAATGCTATTGGAGGGGTTAAATTGCAAGTTTACTCCAAAGACAAAGAAAGGGCTCTTGCTATTTACAATGAAATTAGAGCTTATTCTTTGGATGATAATGGTAATCCAATTGTTTGCCCGAATTGCAAGGCTCAAAAATCGGAAGTTTATTACGAAAGAAAAGGTTTTTTTTACAAGCTTTTTCCTTTTTTTGAAAAAAGAAAATACAAATGTCTAAATTGTGGTATAATTACAAAACCAAAGTGAAATGAAGCAAATTTTTGTTACAGGAATTTCTACAGAGGTTGGCAAAACGATTGCTTCTGCAATTATTGCTGAGGCACTTGAAGCTGATTATTGGAAACCAATACAAGCAGGTGATCTTGAAGCTACAGACAGTCATAAAATTGCCGACTTAATATCAAATTCAAAAACTAAGATTCATAAGAGCAGCTACGAATTGAATACCCCAATGAGTCCTCATGCAGCGGCTGAAATTGATGGTATTCAAATTAATCTTCAAAAAATTGTAGCACCAGAAACTAATAATCATTTGGTTATCGAAGGTGCAGGTGGACTTCTAGTGCCTTTGAACAATGATGATACAATTCTTGATATTATTATGCCCAATTATAAAGTTGTTGTAGTTTCAAGACATTATTTAGGTAGTATTAATCACACCTTACTTACGGTGAATTGGCTGCAACAAAAAGGCTATGATGTAGCGCTATTATTTAGTGGTGATGAAAATCAAGCAACCGAGAAAATTATTCTTCACAAAACGGGTGTTCCTCTCATTGGACGGATTAATGAGGAAGCTATTTTTAACAAAAAGGTGATTCTGAAATACGCTGATCAATTTCGACCCTATTTTAAATCACTTTAGGTACGTATAAATTTCAGCCTTATCAACTGTTGCCTTTAGTTGGTAATGATTTGATAAATACGAGTTGATATAATTATTTTCTTCTACTAATTTAGGGTCAAAAATAGACCTGTTTTGACGTATCACGACAGTTTGCGGTTGAATTTTTTCCATGATATAAGTTATTTCTTCAAGGCCAGTTTTTCTTGAATTTTCATAGAATCGAAACAACTCATTTCGACAAATATTACTGGGGTGCGTAGCAGATTTTGTTGGTGGTTTGGCATTTAATTGCCAATATCCAATATGATATCCTAAGAAAAGAATATTCTCAGTATTGATATTATTCTGGTCGATATAGTTAGGTACTGTGATTCCCTCTCCATTAAAGAATGAACCTTTATCAATCTTATGTTTAATAATAGTAACATATTCTAGATATGCTTCTGAGGGAAGTAGTAATAGAATGAAAAAAACATAAGGGCGGTAATTTACTTTTTGCAAAAAGGCAATTTTACTAATAAAAATTCCTATTAGAACAATGATGATAGGATGCAGTTGTATGAGATAATGACCATTGATTCTTCCGCCTTTAATAAAGGATAGTAAAATACTGATTACCGTTAAAGTCAAAATTTGAACAGGTACTTCTTTATAATTCAGAAATTTCTTCTTCCATGTGATATAGAAAAAAAATGCTAAAAGTAAAGTTATTGGCAAAAAACTAGCTAAAGATTCACGCCTAGCTCCCGTATATTCTAAAGGGGCTAACACTACTGATTTCCACCAAATAGAGCCGTTACCATTTGTATAGTACGGTAAAAACGTAAAAAAAATGACCAATAGAATGCCCGTTCCATATGCTAAGCTATTTGCAATCGCTGCATTGTAATTTTGGGTTTTTAAATTTTTAAAAACCAAATATAAGCCAAGGGCTAAAACGGGGTAGGCTATATTTAGTTTCGTCATAACTGCGAGTCCCATTAAAATACCAGCATACCCTAACCATAACCAATATTGCTTTTTGATAATATAAAAGAGAGCAGGGGTAAAAAAAACCATACAAACATGTTCTGACATAACGCCTTGCAAGCTGCCTATCGTACTTAATAGTACAACGCAAATAATTCCTATCCATAACGCTACTTTTTTTGTAGTAGTAGTTATTGCAATTTTATAAGTATAAAAAGCTGTGATGGTAACTATCAAAACGCCGATAAAACGAATAGCCAAAAAGCTTTTACCAAAAACGGAAAGTATTATAGCAAAAAAGAGATAAGTAACAGGAGGTTTTAAATCCCATAATTCCATATAGGGTAAGTTGCCATCGACCCATGATTGTGCCATAAGAATAAATGTACTTTCATCACGATCAATATAATCTCTAAAGAAAAACGGGAACCGAACAAAGAAAGAAACCACGAAAAGAATAGCTAAAATAGTACTGTATTTTAGATGCTTGTAGTCGGGCGTAAGTCTATTAATAAGGCGATTTAGCATACTCCATTTTCGAATGAAATTCCCATCTTTGCAAGATAAAGAAACCCTAGACTAATAAATTCAATAGGCATTGAAAAATCTTTCAGAAAGAGATAAAGAACACATTTGGCATCCGTTGACGCAACACCAGACAGCTGCTGCTCCAATAGGAATCGTGAAAGCCAAGGGTGCTTTGCTTTGGGATGAAGATGGCAATGAATACATTGACGGAATTGCTTCTTGGTATACCGCCATGTACGGCCATTCAAATGAACAGATCAATGCTGCTATGATTGCACAAATGAAGCAATTAGATTTTGTGATGTTTAGCGGATTTACCCATGAACCTGCTGTTGTATTATCAGAAAAATTGATGCAAATATTACCTGATAATCAAGCGAAAATTTTCTTCAATGACAACGGTTCAACAGCAGTAGAAGCAGCTATAAAAATGGCATTACAGTTTCATCATAATAACGGTGATAAAAGAGACACCTTGATCGCTTTTGAAGACGGTTTTCACGGTGATACCTTCGGGGCGATGAGTGCTTCAGGACTATCATCGTATAATGGTCCATTTGAAGATTTTTTATTAAATGTTAAACGAATACCAGTACCTCAAAAAGATAATAGTGTAGCAGTAAGAAATCTCTTGAAAACAATAATCAAAAATAATTCGTGCGCAGCGTTTATTTTTGAGCCTTTAGTTCAAGGCGCGGCCGGAATGAAATTTCATTCTGCTGAAGGGCTTGATATACTCATAAAAACTTGTCAAGAATCAGATATATTATGTATCGCAGATGAAATCATGACTGGTTTTGCTAAGACGGGTAAAAACTTTGCCTCTGAGTATTTATCTGTTAGTCCTGATATAATATGCTTAAGTAAGGCTTTAACTGCCGGAATGTTCCCTTTAAGTATTACAAGTTGTTCGCAAGCTGTTTTTGATGGATTTTTAAGCGAACAAGTTCATAGAGGTTTTTTTCACGCGCATACTTTTAGTGCGCACCCCTTGGGTTGTGCTGCTGCTATTGCGGGAATAGAATTGCTTTCGTCAAGTGAAATTTTAAAAAGAAGAGTTGCTATTGAAGCAGCACATCAACAATTTGCCGTCAGTATTAAAAACCATCCTAAAGTAAAAGATGTGAGATGCTTAGGGGTAATATTAGCAATTGATTTGAAAATAAAAATGGAACGATATGGAAATTTACGCGATGAATTATATCAATTTTTCATGCAAAGAGGTGTTGTTTTACGTCCCTTAGGAAATACAGTTTATGTACTTCCTCCATTTGTTATTACAGAAGAACAATTGACAAAAATTTATAATGTTATAAGAAGCGCTTTAGCACATTTCTAAGTGCTATTCTAACAAATCAATATTTTCATTGTCTTTAATTTCGACTCGAATAACATTATAGGTCCAATTATCATCTTCTCCTGAGGCTTCTACAAATAAAACACCTGTTCCTTTTGGCCCAGTAATAGGAATTTTCATATCAGCAGTTTTAATGCCATTGTTGTAGTTATAATTTCCTTGAATCATGCCGTCTTTTGTTATTGGCGAGCCAAGAACTCCTAAAATAGCCTCATCTTCATTTATTTTCTCTAAGGCATATTCATAAGGTTGAGAGCCTTCAAGTGCTGAGGTAACCCCATAGAAAATTGACCCTACAAACACAATGAGTAAGATAATTAAGCTAAAGCAACCCCCAACAGGCACAACCCATTTCCAATTCCGTTTCCACCAACTCGGTTGCGGCACTAATTCATTGTTCATTGTTTTTGGTTTAGAATGTATTAGATGAAGATAAGAACTTTTACTTTTGCTTGATAATACATTTTTAGTGATTCAACCGATTTCTATTACCGCTATAAGTTCTATTTCTGCTCTGGGGTCATCTCAAGAAGAAGTATGGTTGAATTATCAAAAAGAAACGCATTTTTTTGAATATCGAAATTTTGATGGCTGTCAAGAGTGGGTTGCAAGCTTAAATCAATTGGCTAAAAATGAAATTAAAAAACTTCGAAATTCTGATGCGAAGTATAAAAAGTTAGATGATTCTGTATTGTTTGCTCTCTATGTTTCTAGAAAAGTAATTGAAATTGCAAACTGGAGCACAAATGATAATTTCGGAATTAACATCGGCTCCTCTCGAGGAGCGACGGCCCTATTTGAACAATTTCATTTTGAGTATATTCAAGATAAAAAGACGGCAACACTTACCTCGCCAACTACTACCTTAGGAAATATTTCATCTTGGGTAGCTCATGATCTAAACTCTCAAGGCCCAGAAATATCACATTCTATAACCTGTTCTACTGCCTTACATTCTCTTCTGAACGGAATAGCTTGGTTGAATTCTGGAATGGCAGAAAAATTTTTGGTCGGAGGTAGTGAAGCCCCTTTAACACCATTCACCATCGCACAAATGAAGGCTTTGAAAATTTACAGCAAAGATTCTTCAAACTATCCGTGTCAAGCCTTAAATCTTAATAAGAAACAGAATACCCTGGTTTTAGGGGAAGGCGCAGCAATAGCTTGTTTAGAAAAAGGTATTACCGAAAAATCAGTAGCTATTATTGAAGGAATAGGGTATGCAACAGAGGTTTTGCAACATAGTATCTCTATTTCTTCGGATGCAACGTGTTTTCAACGTTCTATGAAAATGGCTTTAGGTAATTTGAATGTAAAAGAAGTTGATGTCATTGTTATGCATGCACCGGGTACCAAAAAGGGAGATACTTCAGAGTATATGGCGATTCAAGAGGTTTTTGGGCGGCAACTACCAGCTTTAACTTCGAACAAATGGACGGCGGGTCACACCTTTGGCGCTTCTGGAATGTTGAGTGTAGAATTAGCAATACTCTTGCTAAAACACCAAGAATTTATTGGAGTGCCTTATCTTTCCAATTCAACCAAGCCCAAGCAGATTCGAAGAATTATGGTTAATGCTGTTGGTTTTGGAGGAAATGCGGTAAGTATTCTACTAAAAAACCCAAGTAAAAATATATAACTGCAAAAGTTTTTCAAAATTATATTTTTAATAATTTGAGTTTTCTTATTTAGATTTTCAATAGAAGAAAGGTTATTTTTGAATCAGATATACTACTGCATGAGCACAACAAAACACGATTGGACGAAACAAGAAATACTTGACATCTATAACAAGCCAATGATGGAGCTGTTATACGATGCTGCAACCATCCATAGAGAACATCATGACCCAAATACGGTTCAAGTGTCCACATTGTTATCAATAAAAACAGGCGGTTGTCCTGAAGACTGCGGGTATTGTCCGCAAGCTGCTCGTTATCATACTGATATTGAGGGCAATGATTTGATGACTGTTTCTCATGTGAAGGCACAAGCGCTTCGAGCAAAAGCTTCAGGTAGTTCTAGAGTTTGTATGGGTGCTGCATGGCGAAACGTTAAAGATGGTCCTGAATTTGATCAAGTCCTAGAAATGGTGCGTACCATCAATAAGTTAGATATGGAGGTTTGTTGCACACTTGGGATGATTACAGAAAACCAAGCCAACCGTTTGGCCGAAGCCGGATTGTATGCGTATAATCATAATTTGGATACCTCTGAAGATTATTACAAAGATGTGATTTCCACACGGGCTTTTGAAGATCGATTAGAGACTATTGAAAATGTTCGTAAAAGTAATGTAACTGTATGTAGTGGTGGTATTATAGGAATGGGTGAGGAGTTAGAAGATCGTGCGGGCATGTTAGTAGCACTTACTTCTTTGAATCCGCAACCAGAATCAGTACCTATAAATGCCTTGGTGGCAGTTGAAGGCACGCCTATGGCAGCTATCGAACCGATTGCCATTTGGGATATGATTCGTATGGTAGCGACCACGCGAATTGTAATGCCAGAAACACAAGTTCGTTTATCTGCCGGAAGAACAGAGATGAGTCGTGAAGGTCAAGCCATGTGTTTCTTTGCTGGTGCGAATTCCATTTTTGCAGGGGATAAATTATTGACTACCCCAAACCCAGATGTTAATGATGATATGGAGATGTTTAAGTTGTTAGGCTTAAATCCGCAAAAACCATTTACTAAAGTTTTGCAACCTAAGACGGTTGAAGCAAAAGATTCAGAACTACAACCTTTAGGAGAAAAACCAAAATGGACAAGACCAGCTCATAAAATTGAACGCAACGAAAAAGCGAAAGAAAATTCAAAGGTCAAGATCTAGAACTTTTATAGAGAAGATTCAATTCGACCTGAGCTTCTTCTTTAGATAAATTTTAAGAAATTTACGACATACTTTTCCTTAAATTTACCGTCAAAATAACCCAAAATCCATTGCATTTAGTAGAAATACCAAGGGTAAAAACACTTACCAAGAAAGATTTTATAGAGCAATACTTCAAGCCACAAAAACCTGTGGTTATTGAAGCGTTTGATTCTGGATGGCCTGCTCACACAAAGTGGAATTTGGAATATATGAAAGAAGTGGCTGGTGATAAAATTGTGCCACTTTACGATGATCGCCCTGTACATCATGACGACGGTTTTAACGAGCCTCATGCTGAAATGAAGATGTCAAACTATATTGATCTTTTAAAAAAAGAGCCCACCAAATATCGAATTTTTCTTTGGAATGTTTTAAAGGAAGTGCCGGTTTTACAAAAAGATTTTGATATACCTGATTTTGGAAGACGAATTTTAAAAAAGGTGCCGATGCTTTTTTTTGGAGGTACTAATTCGCACACCTTTATGCATCATGATATTGATTTTGCCAATATTTTTCATTTTCATTTTGAAGGAGAAAAATCATGTATACTTTTTTCACAATCGGAAAATAAATACCTATACAAAGTGCCATATTCTATTATCACTCATGAAGGTATAGATTTTTCAAATCCTGATTTTAAAAAATGGCCGGCACTACAAAATGCAAATGGGTATACTACTCGCTTGAAACATGGTGAGGTACTTTATATGCCAGAAGGCTATTGGCATTATATGAAGTATTTGAGTCCGGGTTTTTCAATGAGTCTGCGAACTTTAGCGCATAACCCTTTTAATTTTTTAAAGGCTGCTTATAATATATTCTTCATGCGACATTTTGATGTGTTCATGAGAAAATGGAAAGGTCAAAAATGGATTGATCAGAAAAACCAAAAATCCATTATTCGCACAAACCGGCAGTTGTAATCTTTTCCTTTTTTTGGTACATTCGAATTTGATGAAATTTGTCAAATTTAAACGCAGAAAAACCAAAAACCATGAAAACTGTTCTCCCTTTCCTCTTGCTTCTTTTTAGCGCATACGTAGTTACGGCACAAGCCTTCAATGGTAGCATTGATCAAAAAGGACAGTTAGGCGCTAGTCTTCAAGACTCTGGTGCTGGTATTGTTTTGAGCTATGATCTTGGTATTACAGAAATCTTTTCTGTGGGTGTTAGCTCTACGTATTTGTTTGGCGTTGAAGAACTTATTGCTGTAGGTTTTGTTGACCGTTTTGATGCGAAAGCAAGAGCTAATGTTCATTTAGGAAATACTATTGGGTTTAATGATAATTTAGATGTGTATTCAGGGTTTAGTTTAAGCCTTAAAAATTTAGGCTTTCAAGGTGGAGCACGTTATTTCTTTTCAGACAATATTGGTGTTTTTGCTGAAATAAATCACCCTATAGCTAGGTATAAATCTGAAGGCAGAAGCCCTGCTGAAGAGCTAAGTAATCAATTGGTGCTTAATTTGGGAGTTTCATTTAATCTTTAAGTAGAGTTAATATGGAACTAACTCTTTAATCTTTCCATAAACCAAATGACTTTCCCAACCGCGATAGAGTAAATAGTCAGCTAGTTTTTTTCTGCGTTTTTGAATGTTTGTTTCGTTGATTGCCCTTAATCGTTTGTGGGATAGTTCATCCAAAGTAATCAGATATTGATCGTCTTCAATTTCTTTGAGCGCCGTTTTGATATTATATTTTGAAATCCCACGAAATTTCAATTCCCTTGTAATACGAATTCTACCCCATTTTTTAATATTGAATTTTCCTCTAGCATAGCTTTGGGCGAAACGTTCTTCATTGAGATAATTTTCTTGAATAAGCTGCGCCACAATTTCGTCAATAGCTTCGGGAATCATATTCATATTTCGAAGTTTTTGTACCACTTCTTTATGACAACGTTCTTGGTAAGCGCAGTAGCCTTCAAGTTTTTTAGTAGCTTCTTCGAGGGTGTAGGTTTTGGTTTTTTTGAACAAGACTATAATATTTAACTAAAAGTCATAGGTATACAAATTAAACTAATGGTTTAAGAATGCTATTGCTATTCCTAAGATAAAACTTAAAATCATTATGATAAAAAAAGATGCTATTAGTATCACAAAAAATTTAAAAAGCTTTAAAATGGACTCTGCAAAAGTGAGCTGGTGAAGTTTGCCATAGGCATAGGTGTAATATAGAATTAACAGACCAATGGTTAACATATACACAGATGGGTTTGTAAATACACTAATCGTGAATATGATAGAGGTAACCAAAAAACTAAGGCCTTGTATATAGCTGTTAATCACTAAATGCTCGCCATAATTATAAGGTTTTCGGTAGGTTAAAAAAGCTAAAAAAGTGTAGCAAGGTAAAAATAAGATAACTAATAAATTGAAGTATTTCAACATGAAAGAACTTACATTAGTTATCATTTCTAGTTGTTCTTTCTTATAAGTAACGGCATCGAAGTCTTCGCCCATTTGTTTTTCCATCATAGAAGCGATCACTTCAACAGACTGCTTATTTGAATCAACATTTAAGGCCATGTAATCTTCTGCGAAAAAATTAAAAACAAATAGCGCCAGAGCAGTACCTAAGGCTAAAAAAGTAAAGGGGTTCATGTACTTTTTTCGAGTACCGTTGATATATTCTTTAAAAAGAATTTGAGGTTTGGAAACAAGCGTTTTTACCGTAACAAAGAACTTATTATCCCAACCAAACACATTATTGGTAAAATCTGAGACTAGATTTTTAACCGTTATTCTTTCGCGGATAATTTTTGCGCCACAAGTATTGCAGAAGGCTTGATTTTCAAGCAAGATACCCTTACAGTTTTTACATTGAGGAGACGTTAATACAACCAAACCAGTTTGATTCATAATTTGGCTTATTTGCTTTTTTCAAAATATAAATAATGGTAAACAGCTGCGCCAAAAGTAACGGCGTCGGTCGAAACTAAAACCCAACCCTCTTTACTACGTTCCTCTAATTTTGCTTGTATTTCGGCGGTAGAACTTTTGATGACATGATTGCGGTCAAAGGTAAGTTTCGTGTAGAAAATGAATGATTCAACTTTATATTCTTTCATAATTAGATTTCTTAGAACTTGTAAAATACGAAATTCTAATAGATGACTACAAGCAGTTTTTATATGCGATTAGTTTGGATTTAGGTTTAAGAGATTTTAGCCTGTACGGGAGTGAAAAAGCAATACTTTTATTCACAAAAAAAGCGACCTCTCGTTGCCGAAAGGTCGCTTGAATTTTGACAGCCATAATGGCTTAATAAATGGTTTTGCCGTCTTTATCTTTAAAACGGTATTCGAGGTACGTATAAGCATCTCGCGGTTGTACTTTTATTCTTTTCTTATGCTCTAAGAACCACTTAGAACGTATAGATGGGAAACCTTTGGTTAAATAGGCAGCGATAAATGGATGTATATTTAAAGTAATACCATTATCAGCTTTTGGCCCTTTTAAAAGTTTCTCTAGATCAGAATTGATTTTATCAACCAAAACTATAGGAGCTTCCACTTGTTGGCCAGAGCCATTGGGGTTGTCTTCAGTAGTTTTGATATTCATTTCAGGTCGAACTCTTTGTCTTGTAATCTGTATAAGTCCGAACTTACTTGGTGGTAGTATCTTGTGCTTTGCACGATCATCTTTCATTTCATCACGAAGATGATCAAAAAGTTTTCTTCGATGTGGTGCTTTGACCATATCGATAAAATCTACCACTATAATTCCTCCCATATCACGCAAGCGTAATTGACGAGCGATTTCTGAGGCCGCTAAAATATTTACCTCTAATGCGGTGTCTTCTTGATTCTTGGCCTTATTTGAACGGTTACCGCTGTTGACGTCTATAACGTGCAATGCTTCGGTATGCTCTATGATTAAGTACGCGCCTTTGCTCATAGTAGCGGTGCGACCAAAAGAAGTTTTAATTTGTCGCTCTATTCCAAATTTTTCAAAAATGGGAACAGAAGAATTATGTAATTTTACAATCGATTCTTTGGCTGGTGCAATTTCCAGCACATAGTCTTTAATTTGGTCATAAAGCGTTTGGTCATTTACATGAATTCCTGTGTAGGAATCATTGAATACATCTCTCAAAATACTAGAGGCTCTATTGAGTTCTACTAAAACTTTTGAGGGGGTAGGCGCTTTATATAATTTCTTGCACATTGCTGACCATTTGGCCAACAAGTTTTCTAGATCTTTGTCGAGTTCTGCTACTTTTTTACCTTCTGCAACTGTTCGAATTATTACTCCAAATCCTTTAGGCTTTATACTCCTAACGAGTCTTTTAAGCCTATCTTTTTCTTCTCTACTACCAATCTTCTGAGAGACTGATACTCGATCTGAAAATGGGACCATAACTAAATAGCGACCTGCTAATGAAAGCTCAGAGCTAATTCGAGGTCCTTTAGTGGATATGGGTTCTTTAACAATTTGCACTAACAGAGACTGATTGGCTTTGATAACATCTGTTATCACACCATGTTTATTTATATCTTTTTCAGTTGGAAAATTCTTAAGGGAATAATCTCTTAATTTTCCTGTACTCACTTGTTTAATGAATTTTAACATCGAAGCAAGCTGCGGCCCAAGATCATGATAATGCAAAAAAGCATCTTTTTCATAGCCTACATTGACAAAAGCAGCGTTTAGACCCGTAACGGGTTTTCTCACCTTGGCGATTAAAATATCACCTACAGCGAAGTCGTTTTTATCTTCTTCTTTATGTAATTCAGTAAGTTTTCCATCCTTTAGTAAGGCAAAATCGACGGCATCTGAACTAGATCTTACGATTAATTCTCTATTCACCTGAATTTATTTATACTCATTACACGTGTCGTGTAATAAATAGATTAAACAATATTGAAACAGGCTTTATTTGCCTGCCGAAATTCACTTGTGGAATTTCTATGTCAATGAACGTATAAAATGAAAAAGTAGTTGTTACAACTACTTTTTCTTGTGGCGGTTAGCTCTTCTGCGCTTTTTACGCTTGTGAGTCGCTACCTTGTGTCTTTTTCTTTTCTTACCACTCGGCATAAAGTATTTTTTTTATGATTATTATTTTATTTGAACGTTGCTTTTAACTCCTTCAACAAAAACCTTTGCAGGTTTAAATGCAGGAATATTATGGGCTGGTATTTTTATTGTTGTGTTTTTCGAAATGTTTCTTCCTGTTTTTTCAGCTCTTGTTTTGATAATAAAACTTCCAAATCCCCTTAGGTAAACATTATCTCCTCCTTCTAGTGAAGATTTCACCTCTTCCATGAAGGATTCTACAGTTGCTTGAACATCTCCTTTTTCAATTCCCAGTTTATCTGATATTTTTGATACAATTTCCGCTTTCGTCATCTTTTTTGTTAGTTTTTCTGTGTCAATTTTTGGCTTGCAAATATATAAATTAAATTCATTCTTTCATGCTAAACAACTAATTTTAAGTGAATTCATTGGTGTTTTGGATATGAAGCGTTGAATTATATTTTGTACGAATAATCCTAAACTATTAAAACGTTTTAAATAAACCTGTATTTTTAACGAACCCGTAGCATTCGTATGACTTTTTCTCAAAATATTCTTATTTGGTACGCTCAAAACAAACGTACCTTGCCTTGGAGACGTACCCGAGACCCCTATAAAATATGGCTTTCCGAAGTTATGTTACAGCAAACCCGTGTATTGCAAGGCACGCCTTATTACTTAAAATTTGTAACAAACTTTCCTTCAGTATTTGATTTAGCAAAAGCTTCTGAAGATCAAGTACTAAAACTATGGCAGGGACTTGGCTATTATTCAAGAGCAAGAAACTTGCATGCTACTGCCAAAACTATAGTGAATGAATATGATGGTAGCTTTCCTCAAAAATATAAAGAACTTATAAAATTAAAAGGCATCGGAGATTATACAGCTAGTGCGATTGCATCTATATGTTTTGACGAACCAGAGCCTGTTGTTGATGGTAATGTGTATCGCGTTTTAGCACGCTATTTTGGGGTCGATATTCCTACAAACAGTACAGCTGGAATTAAATATTTCAAAACTTTGGCTCATAAAGTCATGAATGCCGATAACATTCGTGATTATAACCAAGGTATCATGGAGTTTGGCGCAATACAATGTGCTCCTAAAAATCCGAATTGTGGGGTATGCCCTTTGAACGAAAGTTGCTTAGCATTAAAAGAAAAAAAAGTACATCTTCTACCTTTGAAAATTAATAAAACTAAAGTTAGAATCAGGCATTTTAACTATCTCTTTCCTATTATAGAAGATGAAGATGGGGTTAAAAGAACGGTTTTGAGGCAGCGCATTGAAAAAGGTATTTGGCAGAACCTTTTTGAGTTTCCTTTAATAGAATCAGAAGGGCAGATGAATCTAAATGCTGTAAAAAAAGAGCTGGTTGCGGTTTTAGAGCTTAAAGATACTCCAGAAGTTTTTGCCCATAATGAAAAACTAATCGTACATAAACTATCGCATCAGCATTTACAAACTAGGTTTTGGATAGTTAAAACCACTACTGAAATTGAAGGAACTATTCCGATTTCAGAAATTCACAATTTTGCAGTACCAGTATTGCTTGCTGATTTCATCAAAACGGCTAAAAATTTGTACTTTTGATGACATAATCAAAGAGTTTAAAGTCATTTCGAATTTTGGTCAAAAAAGAATGATACTACTCTAAATGAGTACTAAGTTATAGTTATGAGTGGAACGGTTAATAAAGTTATGCTTATTGGGCATTTAGGTGATGAAGTTAAAATGCACTACTTTGAGGGTGGTGGCAGTATTGGACGTTTCCCAATAGCAACCAATGAAACGTATACCAGCAAACAAACAGGCGAAAAGGTTACAAATACTGATTGGCACAACATTGTTTTGCGTAATAAGGCGGCAGAAATCTGTGAAAAATACTTAAGTAAAGGTGATAAAATATATGTAGAGGGGCGTTTGAAAAATCGTCAATGGCAAGGCGAAGATGGCAATACTAGGTATACCACAGAGGTTCATGTTCAAGAGTTTACCTTTTTATCTACGAAAAAGGAAAGTATGATAAATGCACAATCAAACGCACAGGCTCAACCACAAAATTCAGTTCCGCAGCAAACTAGTGCTTCAGAAGAAGAAAGTACACCCATCAACCAAACAGATCAAGATTCTGATTTGCCTTTCTAGCGATGCTTTTGTTAGCAAGGGTATTAGCTAAAGTGGTATTTCGATAGTTTTGTATCTTAATGTAAGAGTTCTTATTTTTAAACTAATGAAGTGTTTTAAAAACGCACCAACATCTAAACTGTAACTATTGGACCCTGACCCCCTTAGTTTATTGCCCTATTTATTGGCTTTTAACGCTGCCTTCTTTTTTAAGATTGGTATTTTACTTTTGTTATTATTCTGTTCTGCCTTAATTTCTGGTGCTGAGGTCGCCCTCTTTTCGCTTTCTCCGACTGATATTAATCAAATTGAAGAAAGGAAAACAGCGAGAGGTGGTATAGTTGTTAAATTGCTTGAACGCCCTAAAAAATTACTAGCCACTATTCTAATTGCAAACAATGCGATTAATATTGGTATCGTACTGTTATTTAACGTGCTTGGCGATACCATATTTTCAGACATTACGTATAAGATTTTAGGTATAATTCCCGTTCGATTTTTACTTGAAGTTGTTGTAATTACGTTTTTGATTTTAATGTTTGGTGAAATACTTCCTAAAGTGTATGCAAATAGAAATCGCGTTAGTTTTTCACTTCTAATGTCGTATCCGCTTAAGATGCTAGATTTTATTTTTTCGCCCTTAAGTATGCCAATGCGTTCGACAACTTTATTTTTATTTAAAAAATTAGGTAAAGAAAAATCAAATTTGAGTGTTGATCATCTCTCACAAGCTTTAGAGCTTACCTCTGAAGGTGATACTACAAAAGAAGAACAAAAAATTCTAGAAGGTATTGTTTCCTTTGGGAATACAGATACGAAACAAGTGATGCGGCCAAGAATTGATATTTTTGCCTTAGATGATGAAATGAAATTCTCTGAAGTACTTGAGGAGATCAAGAAAAATGGATATTCTCGAATTCCTGTTTTTTCAGAGGGAATAGATAAAGTAGTAGGTGTGCTTTACGTTAAAGATGTTTTACCATTTATTGACCGAAAAACTTATAATTGGATATCTCTAATACGAGAACCTTACTTTGTGCCTGAGAACAAAAAGTTAGATGATTTGCTAACAGAATTTCAAGAAAAGAAAAATCATTTAGCGGTGGTAGTGGATGAATATGGTGGAACCTCGGGTATTGTTACGCTTGAAGATATTATAGAAGAAATTGTAGGTGATATTAGTGATGAGTTCGATGATGAAGATTTAATTTTTTCAAAGTTAGATGATTTCAATTACGTGTTTGAAGGAAAAACTGCGCTGAAAGATTTTTATCGTGTTATTAAAATGGAAGATGAAGAAGATTTTGAGTCTCAAAAAGGCGAATCAGAAACCATTGCTGGTTTTGTATTGGAAATTGCCGGAAGCTTCCCTAAAAAAGGGGAAAAAGTAATTTTTAAAAACTATCAATTCTTAGTAGAAAGTTTAGATAAAAAAAGACTAAAACAGATTAAAGTAACACTTCCTCATGAAAATTAAATTGCTTTTTATATTACTTGTTAGCACTATTATTTTCGTTGGATGTAATGAAGAAGAAACCCTACCTAAGCCTAAGGCAATGTTGCGGTTAGAATATGTGAAACCTCCGGTAATTAAGGCGGAAACTCCAAATTTCACTTTTGATTATAATTCTGTTGCACAATTAAAGATTAAAAATGGCTCAGCTGTAGAATTAAAATATCCTGAAATGAAGGCCTCAATTTTTATGAGCTTTAGAAAAATAAAAGGAGATTTAAAGAACTTGACCATTGATGCACGAAAACTAAGTTATGAGCATGCTTCAAAAGCAGACGGAATTCGCCCAAGAGCTTATGAAGATGCCAAAAATAAGGTGTATGGTGAGTTTTTTGAAGTAAGTGGTGACGCCGCTTCTCAAGCCCAATTTTATGTCACAGATAGCGTAAAACATTTTGTAACAGGCGCCCTTTATTTTGAAACTAAGCCCAATTATGATTCTATTTACCCAGCGGCGGTTTATTTACAACAAGATATGGGCCGTATTATGGAAACGCTTCGCTGGAAATAACCTTGAGCACTCGCTATTCTTGCCAGCGATTTTTGCTACTTTTATAAAAACCTCTTACGGTCATGAATTTTTCTGATGAACTTCTTTTCTTTTTTAGTGCATTAGGTGTTTTCAATGCCTTGTTAATCAGTTTTTATTTTTTCTTTATTAAAAAGCCAAAGAATATTTCTAATTTCTTTTTAGGCCTTATGCTTTTGATGTTTGCCATAAGGGTCGGGAAATCGGTTTTCTATTATTTTAATGATGACCTCGCCCTGATATTTATCAAAGTTGGTCTTACAGCTTGCATATTAATAGGGCCTTCGCTTTATTTTTATCTTAAATCCGTTGTTTTCCCAGATACCAAAATGCGGTTTTGGTCGATTCACTTCTTATTTTTATTGTTGCTATCGATTTTGGTTGGTTTATTGTATCCAGAAACACATATGCCCGAAATAGGAGGGATTAATTGGATTTATATAATCTATACAGTCTGGATGGCCTATATCATTGCATCTGGCATGATTATTAGAAAAAGTATAGTGAAAATTTTCAAGAAGAGTGAAAAGTCAACTGGTCTCGATTTTTGGCTGTTAAGCGTTTTTGTTGGAAACATCATCATATGGATAGCCTATAGAACGGTTCCTTATACCTCTTATATTGTAGGAGCCCTATCATTTTCGTTCATTTTCTATTTGCTGTTTCTTTTGATTCATTTTCGTAGAACCAAAGGTGCGATTTTTAACAAATCTCCTAAATATTCGAACAAAAAAATAGAGGTAGGTGAAGCTGAGAATCTATCTAAACAATTGAACGACCTATTGGAAAAGGAGAAAATTTATACTGATGCTGATCTTAAGCTCTCTGATGTTGCCAGTAGGATGAACATTCTGCCCCACACCCTTTCACAATTACTTAATGATAACTTGGGAAAAAGTTTCACATCTTTAATAAATGAGTATCGAGTTCAGGAAGCAAAAAACTTAATTCAATCTAATCCACATCTTAAATTAGAGTCAGTAGGCTACGATTGCGGCTTTAATTCAAAATCTACATTCTACTCCGCATTTAAAAAAATAGCAGGTACTACGCCAGCGAAGTACAAAGAGCGCATCTCTTAAAAATTCCTTAAATCGCTTCTTGATTTATAAATCCGTACTCCAGATTTATAAGAAATGCCTGTTTTGGGTTGCCAAGGGCTTAATTTTATCCCATACTTAAAAATCAATATCATGAAAAGAATAATTCTATTATCGATATGTACCATTGCACTTTTAACACTAAGCTGTAAAGAAAAAAAGGAATCGATTTTAGCCTTGACAGAAAACAAGGAAAATATAAATGCGTCTAAAATCTTATTCATTCTTTCTAATGCCAGTTTTTATGGAAATTCTGAAATAGAAGCTTCCAACCATTTTGCTGAAATTGTTTTAGCCTATGATGAATTTAAAAAAGCTGGTTGGGTTGTTGATTTTGTAAGCCCAAAAGGAGGTGAAATTCCGGTTGGGTATTTAGATACCACAAGCACGACTCAAAAAAAGTATTTGAATAATTCTGAATTTATGAATCTTTTGAAAACTACCAAATCACCTAAAGAGATAAATACGTCGGACTATATCGCGGTTTACTATGGGGGTGGGGGAGCTGCGATGTTTGGTGTTCCAGAAAATATCGGCATACAAAATATTTCTATGGCTGTTTACGAAGAAAACAAGGGTATTATCTCTGCAGTTTGCCATGGTAGTGCCGGGTTAGCTTATTTGAAGACTAAAGATGGTGAGTTTTTGGTTGCCAATAAGAAAGTAAACGGATACCCCGATCAATTTGAAAGCATGGACGATGACTATTATGCAACCTTTCCTTTTTCTATCGAACAAAAATTAAAAGAGAATGGGGGTGACTTTAGATATTCTGAAGAAGGTTGGGATGATTTTTCAATTGAAGACGGACGCTTAATTACTGGCCAAGACCCAACAGCCGCACGAAGCGTAGCAAAAATAGTAATTACAAAACTGCAACAATTGTAGATAACTCAAGACGAGCATATTAATGCCTAGAGTAGGGCTTTATTGTGACCTATTAATAATAAAGGACAAAAGATTTTGAACAATAAATTAATAATTAGAAAACATTTTATTTATGAAACATTCACTTCAATCATGCTTAACCTTTCTTATGCTTATCGTGTTCAACGCTTCGTTAAGCGCTCAAAAAACAAATTTTTCTGATCGCCAAGCTATTATTACGACAACTGAAAATTTTTTTATCGGTGATCATACCGGAAGTATCAAGCATAAAAAACTCTCAATGCATGAAAAGGGAGCTTATAGATATGTCAACAGAAATGGAGAATATGCAGATGGTATTTTTAACTTAGATGAAGCTGAGGCAGACACAAGCTATAAAGAGGAGGTGTTGAGTATTGAAATTTTTGGTAAGGTAGCTTTGGTTCGAGTTCGAATGGCAGAGGTTACTGGAGGGCAACATTACAAAATGCTGACCTTACATAAAATTGCTAATGATTGGAAAATCACAACCATTACTTGGGGGCTCGAAATTACGCAATGATGTTTTTTTGAAAAAACGAAACATAAAAATCTAGCATCTTGTTAGCTTGCCGGCAGGCAAGGATGTCTGAAAAGGAAACGCCTTTGTAGAGCCTAAGTTTCAAAAACAAATCGATATGAAAAATTTAATCGCAGCATTTTTATTTTTAGGGAGTACCTTCTGTTTTTCGCAGGAGGTTAAAAAAAGGCAAATTACCTCAGCTCAAATAGATACCATTTTCTCCCAATGGGATACTCCTAATAAACCCGGAATTTCCGTTGATTTCCAATTGAAATCAAAAAAATAAGAACCAAAATAATTATGATGCACAGAATAAAAAAAGCAGTATTCATTATCGTTCTATTAATTATAACGTCCTGCGGATTAACCGAAAAATCAAAATCTTCGCAAGACACCCCCCTTGAAGAGATTACTTCTAATTCCTTTAAGACAGATATAGATGAATATTTGGAGGAAGTTATTCAAGAAAATGATATTCCTGGCGTTGCTTTAGGTGTTGTTAAAAATGGCACTACAGTTTACGAAACTTATATTGGAAAAGCATCTTTGGAGACTGGTGAAGAAGTTGGTGAAAATACATTGTTTAGGGTTTATTCAACTACGAAACTTATTACGGTTACCGCAATTTTTAAATTAATTGAGGATCAAAGAATTGATTTAAATGATTCAATTTCAATGTATATTGATAATTTACCAGAAACTTGGAAAGATAGAAAAATACATCATTTGATTTCGCATTCATCAGGGTTACCTGATATGTCAAATTTTAGCTATGGGTTGACAGAGCAGAATCTTTTGAGAGAATTAAATAAAGTAGAGCTTGAATTTGAAGCAGGTGAAAAATGGTCATATAATCAGACCAATTACTGGTTTTTAGCTAAGATAATCGAAAGGATATCCAGTTTGACTTATGAGGATTTTGTTTTCAAAAACCAATTTGAGAATAATAAAAATGGCATTGTTTTTTCTTCAAATCATACTGATCTTATAGAAGGTAAAGCCCCATTGCATTGGTTTAATCCAGAAAGCAAAGAATATGAACGGGTAAAAGTTGATTTTGCACCTAGAGCAAATTCGGGATCAGGCTTACATTTATCATTAAGAGAATTTGTTGAATGGAATAAGCGTCTAGATAAAAACATATTGCTAAGCGAAGAAACTAAGCAAATGATGTGGAAACCTTATGTATTTGCAAATGAGAATGATGATTTTTTATATGGATGGGGCACTTATGATAATAATTCAATTGGTTTTACAGGGAGTGGTGTGACAGGATATAGAAAATTTTTGGACCATGATTTAACCATACTATTTTTATCAAATGGGTTTAAATCTGACCCTGCGCATAATGAGATTATTGATACTGTTGCGAAAATTATACTTCAAAACTAAGTCTTGGTTTATATAAATAATCAAAAAAATGAACAAAATATTAGTCCTCGTATTTCTAGTTTTTGTAATACAAACAATTAACGCTCAAACCGAACTAGAAGCCATTACCAGTACCTTAATGGATTATGTTGAAGGTACTGCTAACGGAGAACCAGAACGAGTTAAAAGAGCCTTTCACTCTGAACTTAACCTCTATAGTATTCGAAATGATAGTTTAAGTGTATGGTATGGTCAAGATTATACTGGTGGTATCAAAAAAGGCAAAAAAAGCAATCGAATTGGAAGAATTGTGTCTATAGATTATGAAAACGATGCTGCTATGGCAAAAATAGAATTCATTATGCCAGGGCCAAAACGAATCTATACAGATTATCTGATGCTATTAAGATATCAAGGCAGTTGGAAGATTATTCATAAGTCGTATACTTATGTGAATTATCCGGATTAAGAATCAATAAAAGTTGCTTTGAGTTCTAAAATAAATCAAACAAAAATGAAATAGTCTTTGAAAAGATGTCGTAAAATAATAGTCATATTGACATAAAGATAAAGCTTGATACGTTTTTTTGTAACCATTCTTCAAAAGGGGAGTTTACTCTTTTATACATCATAAAAAACAACATCATGAGAACGATTATCAACCCAGGCATTTACATTTTATTCGCTTTTTTGTTTCTGTTTCAGGCATCTTTTAGTCAACAAAAGGAAAAACGGAATCATAACATCAACTTTGTCACTTTTAATCACCAATCTGATATTGATAAAGGTATTTGGTTTGCAACCAATTCAAAAGATGGAATTTGTCTTCAATTAATGGATAAAACCAATAGAAACAATCCATCATTTATCATTAGTTTTTGTATTCCAGAAGAAGAATTTACAGTAAACAATGGGGAAGGTTTTGAACTAAAAAAACCAGTAGGAACCATTAAGTTTCAAGGCTCATATCCAAACGATAAAAGTCAAGGAGATTTCACCTTCGTTAAAGACCCAGATTTTGAAAATTTTCTCAAGAAAGAGGGGATTGACATAGATAGCAATGACCATTCGTATTATTTTAAATTGTTCTTGGGCTCCGTCTCTAAAGATTATGTACTTGGAGTAAAGAGAAATGGGTATCAACCCACATTAAAACAACTCGGAAAACTTGGAATACACGATGTCGATTTAAATTACATCGATTCAATTGCCACTACAAATTATAAAGGTTTGGAACTTGATATGCTAATAAAATTTGCGATTCACGATGTTTCAATACACTATATAAAGGAACTTGAGAAAGCAGGCTATGGCCATATTGATGTTAATATGGTTAAAAAATTCGCTATTCATGATGTTAGCGTTGATTTTATAAATGGCCTTTCTGCAGCTGGCTATAGCAATTTAGATCCTAATATGATAAAGAAGTTTGCCATTCATGATATTACCCTTGATTATATTCAAGGCTTGTCTGCAGTTGGTTTTGCTAATATAGATCCTAATATGTTGAAGAACTTTGCTGTTCATGATATAAGTCCGAAATATATTAAGTCGATTCGAGATACGGGCATCAATAACCCAAGTGCATCTAGCTTCAAAAAAGCGAAGGTTCATGGCTTGACCGCGAATTACATTAAAGGCGCACAGGCTAATGGTCATAATTCTAATGAATTATCAGATTATATTAGACTTAAAATTCATGGTAAATAGTCTTTTTCATTAAATAAAAGATGGGATAATTTGTGATAAAAAAATTAACTTGCACGGGTATTTAGATCCTATGCAAAAAGAAAAGCTCTTAGAATGTCACTCAAGAATCATTCCCTACATTCATAGAACGTCTGTTCTTTCTTCTCGTTTAATCAATGATATTACTGGGGCTGAGGTCTACTTTAAATGCGAAAATTTCCAGCGTGGGGGAGCTTACAAAATGCGAGGCGCAACTAATGCTATTTTACAATTGAGCGACGAAGAAAGAAGTAAAGGCGTAGTCACACATTCTTCAGGTAATTTTGCACAAGCTGTTTCTTTAGCGGCAAAAAGTTTAGGTGTTACTGCCCATATTGTGATGCCAACTTCTGCGCCTGAAGTAAAAAAAAACGGAGTAAGAGAATATCAAGGCATTATCTACGAATGCGAACCTACCTTAGAAGCTCGAGAACAAAATGCTAATAGAATAGCACAAGAAACAGGAGCTACACTTTTACACCCCTCAAACGATATTGATGTAATCATAGGTCAGGGCACAGCCGCTATGGAACTTTTAGAAGAGCAGCCAACTTTGAATGCTATTTTTTGTCCGGTAGGTGGTGGAGGACTCATTGCGGGTTCTGCTTTGGCAGGAAAGTATTTTGGAAATGATTGTCAAGTTTTTGGAGCTGAACCTTTTGAAGCAGATGATGCGTACCGTTCTTTACAAAGCGGAAAGATTGAAGGCAATGAAACTACAAACACCATTGCTGACGGACTTAAAACTACCTTAGGTAATAATAATTTTCCCATAATAAAAGAACATGTTAGCGGAATTATTCGAGTAACCGAAGAAGAAATTGTTTCTGCAATGCGATTGATTTGGGAGCGAATGAAAATTATTGTGGAGCCTTCAAGTGCCGTGACCCTGGCCGCACTTTTACGAGATAAAGAGCACTTTAAAAATCAAAAAATAGGGATTGTGATTTCAGGGGGTAACGTAGATTTGGCTAACTTACCTTTTTAATCAGTATAGTATCCTCTATATAGCATCAAATATGAAAACAAGACATTTTTTAAAACTAACTAGAGGATTTCTAGTTGTAGTATTTTTTCTGAGTTGTAAATCCAATACTGAGATTCAAGAAAATGAAATTGATGGGGTTTGGAAGTCTGTGGGCTATGGCAGAATAGTAAATATTGAAGAGGGGGAATATTCCTTGGCAGATGTCACAAAAATTTCGTGTCTTCCTCTAATGGAAGGAGATATTTCTGATTTTGGAGATAAATTGAAAATTCAGAATGATACCTTATCTCTTGAAGATGGAATAAATAAATATTTCTTTGTTAGAGTAGGTGAAGCGCCTGCAGTATGTCAAAACGACTCTCGGGAGTATGCCGAAAATCAAGCAAAAATTGATGATCCTGAATATAATTTTGAAGTACTGTGGCATACCTTCAAAGACCATTATGCCTACTTTGATTTACGAAATGTTGATCCTGAAAAAATGTATGAAGAATATCGCCCAAAAGTCACGTCAAAAACGACCAATGCCGAGTTGTTTCTAATTTTATATGAAATGTTAGAATCCTTTGAGGATGGCCATATTAGTATAAGTGCAACTGATGAAATTGAAGAAGAGGCAAGCGCACTTTATCAGGCGAAAAAAGAAATTCAAGATGAAGCACCAGAAGAGCGCGTTGATCAAAATCAGGTGCTGCGTAATTACGGAGTTGCTCAACAAGTTGCAGCTAAATATATTCCTCAAGGAAAAATGGCAAAAGCCGGTAACTTACGCTGGGGCACATTAAATAATAATATCGGTTATTTTCAATTAAATCAAATGATGGGCATGGCAGATTACGGTATTAGCGATACCTTATCATATCGAGAGTATTGGACCATCTATTTTGACAAACTAGAAACTGTTGAAAATGATAATGAAGATGAAATGAAAGGTATTTCTAAGGCTTTAGATATCATTATGAAAGATCTTAATAAGACCAATGCTCTTATAATTGATTTACGCTTTAATGGTGGAGGGAAAGATGAAGTGGGTATGGCTGTTTTAGAACGCCTAAATGATAAAGAGAAGGTAGTCTTTACTAAAAAAGGAAAGATGGGAGATGGGTTTACACCAGTCAATAAGGTAAAACAATCTGGTTCTGAAAATTCGTATTCCAAACCTGTTTATTTATTAATAGGTCCTGAATCAGCAAGTGCTACAGAGATTATGGCTTTGAGCTCTTTGTCATTGCCCAATATCACGCGAATTGGTTCTAATACAGAGGGTGTATTTTCTGATGTTTTAGATAGAACCTTGCCTAATGGTTGGGAGTTTGGTCTTTCAAGCGAGGTTTATTTAGATTTAAAAGGGACTAATTATGAAGGTATTGGTATTGCCCCTGATATTGAAATAGGGTATGAACGAGATACCCAAAAGTTTTTACAAAAGGTGGTTAACGATCTTGAAAAGACAGGTGATCAATCTATTTTAAAAGCACAAGAATTAATAAATGCGAGTAATTAAGAATCGTGATTAAAATAAACTATAGTTTAGTTGACCTTAAGCAATTCTTCAGCCCTTGCAATACTGCTGTTAATTTTTTCTTTTACAATATTCACCTTTTCTTCCTCTTTATCCAACAAAAGCTGTTTTTCTGGGGGTAGCGCTTTTCCGTCTAAAATTTCTTCTGAATCAAAATTTTTGCCAAATCCTTGCATCCAATCCATCATACCTTTATGAGCATCTTGTAAATCCTCCATTGCTTTTTTGTGTTTCGCCGTACCCTGATCCGCATCTAATTTTTTTCTAAGCTCAGCAACCAATCTGCTAATTTTACCCATGTCGAGCATTGCCTCATCGTGTATGTTCATGACAACTTCCATCTGACTAGCATTCGAAGAAACCTCTTTTTTTGCAGCTTGATTACAACTGAATAACAAACTCATCAAAAGGGTACTCGCAATTAAAAAATACTTTTTCATCTTTTTGAATTTTATCTCATAGCGCAATCCAAGCTACGATTCAAAAATAAACAATACTAGTGCAATTAATAGGGTTAAAAGTAGCACTTTTGCTAAAATTTATATGCATTGAGCAACGATCAAAAAAAATGGTTTTATCTGATATTGCTTTCCTTAATTTGGGGTTCTTCTTTTATCTTAATTAAAAGGGCACTTATTGGTTTTTCAGCATTGCAACTAGGTGGTTTGCGTATTGTATTTGCTTCATTGGCCCTTTTTGTTTTTGGTTTTCGAAGTTTAAAAAAACTCAGCTGGACAGATTGGAAATGGATGATTTTTGCGGGTTTAGGCAGTTCCTTCTTTCCACCTTTTTTATTCGCTTTAGCACAAACTCAGTTAGATAGCGGTATCACCTCTATTTTTAATTCGGTGGCTCCGTTAATGACCACTATTGTCGGTATCGCTATGTTTGGCGCCATTATTACCAAAAGGCAGCTTTTAGGGGTTTTTATTGGACTTTTTGGTACGGTAGCTCTGATTCTAGCGGGAATGGAGTTTAATCCGAATCAAAATTACTGGTATTCAATTTTTGTTTTGTTGTCAGCCCTTGGTTACGCTTTTAATATCAATATTATAAAAAATCACTTGTCTCATTTGAGTCCGTTAACGGTTACAACTGCTAGCTTTGGTATTGCCTTTTTGCCTGCTTTGATACTCGTATGGTATTCTGGCTTTTTTAGTGAAGTTATAGCTGCAACTAAAATGCATGATGCTATTTGGTATTTGTTGGCGTTAGCCATAATTGGCACCTCTATGGCTAATATTTATTTTAATAAGTTGATTCATTTATCGAATCCGGTTTTTGCTGCTTCGGTAACCTATACCATTCCATTGGTTGCTGTTGTATGGGGTTTTTGGGATGGAGAAACGATCAATATTTTTCAACTTGCAGGCGGTGTAATAATTCTTTTTGGGGTTTGGTTGGTAAATAAAAAGAAAAAAATAAATGTTGAACTGTAACAGTTTATATTTTTAATCCTCTTTGTAGTAGTTAAAAAACGAACAATCATGAAAAAACCAATTGTATTATCAATTTTTATAGCAACTATTTTATTGGCTCCAAAATTTGCAATAGCTCAAAAAGTCACGGTAGTCAAAGCTTTTGAAAAAATTATAGTGAGTCCGCATATTGAAGTGGTTCTTGTAGAGGGTGATGAAGAATCTGTAAAGATTGAGAATGCTAAAGTTGCTGAGAACAAAATTAATATTGAAGTAGAAGGGAAAACCTTGCGCCTTTATTTAGACGGAGCCAAAACTGTTACGAAATCAGAAAAGGTAAACAACGGCAAATGGAAAGGTAAAAAGTCTATTTATAATGGTACCATGGCAACCGCGACGATAACATATAAAAAATTGAAAAATCTTTCTATTCGTGGTGAGGAGATTGTAAAGTGCGAAAGTCGTATAGAACAGAAAGATCTAAAATTAAGTATTTACGGAGAATCAAAAGTCTATTTTAAGTCTTTAACGACCGAAGAATTAATTGTAGCTATTTATGGTGAAAGTTATTTGGAAATTCAAGGTGGCGATGTTGGAAGACAAGTTTATCGTGCCTATGGTGAAAGCGAAGTAAATACTTTTGATATGGAAAATACTTCAACGAAAATTACGGCCTACGGAGAAAGTAATTTCAGGGTTAAAGTTTCAGATCGCTTGAAGGTTACATGTTATGGCGAAACAACCATTAATTATAAAGGTGATGCAAATGTCGATAAAGGAATCGTAATTGGTGAAGCAGAAATTCGAAAAATTGGATAATATAGTTTAGTGTTTAATGAAAGAAACCCTGACGATTATGTCAGGGTTTCTTTTTGTTTGAACGTAAACAAAAACTATTCAAAGTCAGCGTCGGTAACACCTTCATTGATTTTTATTTCACTTACAATAAACTCAAAACTTTGAGGACCTACAGTTTGCCCTATAGCAAAAGGAAACATAATACCTTGTACCTCTTTGTAATTACCAAAAGTCATTGTACTGGTAACTTGTTGCCCCATCATCTCTGCTTGAGTAACCTCTTGAACTTTAAGTCCGGTTTCAGCGTCGTAGAATAATGTTTTTTCTTCCGATACTTTCACTTTATAGGCTTTTTTACCATCAACATCTTCCATGCCTAGAAGTACAACACCACCATTGAGATAATCTAATTCAGGAAAAGGGGCCGATTCTTCTCGAACTTTTTTAAGTTCTGATTCATCCATATCTTTACGTTGACCTTGCATTACAACATACCCAGAACCATCATTTAACACTTGCTTACTCATAGAGTTACCACCAACTTTCACGTCTTGCATGAATTGGTTTTTAGATGTTTTTTTCTGTTCCAAATTTAATTTCATGCCTTGCACTTCTGCTTCAGCAATAAGCATATATGAATTCACCGCTTCTAATTTAGTTTTACCACCAATGGCTTTGATATAACTATTCATTACCTCGTTGATGCCCAATCCTTCTGGCATTGCAGAATCAAAATTGGGTTTTTCTGTAGCAGCGGCATACTTATCGAAATATTTAACAGGTACAGTCTTTCCGTTAACAGAGACCTTTTGCAGATTTTCTAATACTTCACTTCCTTTACCTGTTACCACAACACGGGCATTGTCTGCGCTAAAGTATTTTTGAGCAGCTTTTTGAACATCACCAACGGTAATTGCATTTAGTTTTGCCAAATAAGATTGGTAAAAATCTTTGGGTAGATCTTCGGTTTCTATATTAAGCGCATAGCGTGCAATTGTTTCTGGGTTTTCTAAAGCCATTACAAACCGACCAACATATTTTGCCTTTGTATTCTTTAATTCTTCATCGGTCACGGGTGTATTTCGAATCTTATCAATTTCTTTTAGTAATTCAACTACAGAACTGTCAGTTACCATATTTCTAACACTTGCGGTAGCTCTAAATCTACTAGGCCCGTATTTGTCATTACCTAATCCTGAATATGAACCATAGGTATATCCCTTATCTTCTCTTAGGTTTAAAAATAATCGACCTTCACCGCCACCACCTAAAATCTCATTAGCCATTAATCCCGAAAGATAATCATCGTCTTTCATCTTTAGATTTACTAGATTTTGTACTGATATTTCAGATTGTACTGCGTTTGGTACATCAACAAAGCTAATTTGCGTGTACTGAACATCTACTGGATTGGAAAATCCGAAAGAGGGAGGTACAGCTTTTGTCCAAGGGGTGAAATAGGTCTCTACCAAGCTTTTTGTTTCTTCTAAGGTAACATCACCTATTATAACTAGATATGCATTTGCAGGAACGAAATAGTCAGCATAAAACTGCTTTGTATCGCCAAGAGTAACGTTATTAACTGTTGCCTCGGTTGTGAATTCACCGTAAGGATGGCTTTGCCCATAGGCAAGAGCGCCTTGTACACGACGAGCAATCGCTTTGACATCTTTCTCTTCGGTTTTGAGCCCTGTAAGCAACTTACTTTTTTCCTTGTCAAATTCTTCTTGCGTAAAATTAGGATTGATACTTGCATCAGCCATCATCTCTAAAATTCTTGGAAAATATTTAGACAAAGAACTTGCAAAAGCACTTTGAGAACCAAAATTAATGCGTGCTCCTAAGAAATCGACTTCCTCATTAAAATCATCTTTTGAAATTGAGGTAGAGCCTTTTCCCATAAGACTTCCAGCAAGCGAAGAAACACCAGCTTTGTCACCCTCTAAAATAGGGGGGTTATCTATTCGTAATTGAATCGATACTCTTGGCAATTTATGATTTTCAACAACCAGTACTTTGAGTCCGTTTTTTAGCTCAAAACGTTGTGGGTCTTCCAAGTTTATTTCTGGTGCCGGACCAGGTTTGGGCATTTGGGTGCGGTCTATTTGTGCAGTCAAACTACCTGCAAATAGTACAAATAATAGCGTATATAACTTTTTCATATGTTCTAGTTTTGAGTTGTATCTTCAGGTAAATAAGAAAGTACCAAGCGTTGATTCGGATTTAAAAATTTACTAGCAATCTCCATAATTTCCTCACGGGTGATCGAGCGGTAGATTTCTATTTCTTTATTAATCAAAGCAGTATCGCCATATAGCATGTGATATCGTGCTAATGAATTGGCAATACCTTCTACACTTGAGTTAGAATTTACAAACTGATTTTCAAATTTGTTGAGTAATTTTTGGTAGTCATTTTCAGAAATAAGTTCAGAACGTACTTTCGCAATTTCTTCTTCCATCTCTGTATTTAAAACATCCAAAGTAGTTTCTCCTACCGGAAGCGCAAAAACAACATACATACTATAATCTTCTTGCCCAATATTGAAAGCACCTACCTGTAAGGCTTGCTTTTGGTCATCTACCATTTTCTTGTAGAGTTTTGAACTTCTACCATCGCTAAGATAGGTTGACAACATATCTAAAACATAAGCTTCTCGGGTCGTGAAACCAGGTGTTCTGTATGCAATCATTGAAGCCGGTATTTGTATGTTCGGATCATAAAACGTAGCGTTCATCTGCTCTGTAATCGGCTCTTCTTTCGGAAAGCTGCGTTCAATGGCCGCACCTTTTGGTATTCCTGAAAAATAATCAGCAATCATTTGTTTGGTACTTGCAGTTTCAAAATCTCCGGCGACTACCAATACCGCGTTATTAGGTACGTAATACTTTTTATTGTAAGCAATAACATCTTCAAGAGTGGCGGCGTCTAAATCAGCCATATAGCCAATATTCGGGTCTTTATACGGGTGTACTTTAAACAAGTTTTTACCAATAGCATATAGAAATTGACCATAGGGGCTGTTATCATATCGAAGTCTCTTTTCTTCTTTAACCACTTCTTGTTGCGTATCTATTCCTCCTTGATCAATGATAGGATGCAGCATACGTTCTGATTCTAGCCATAAACCTAATTTCAGATTATTTGATGGAAAAACCTCGTAATAGTATGTTCTATCTTGTGAAGTGTTCGCATTATTTTTTCCACCGTTAGAAGAAACTATTTTGAACCATTCGCCTTTGCCTACATTCTTAGTGCCTTCAAAAAGCAGGTGTTCAAAAAAATGTGCAAAACCAGTTCGACCTGCTGTTCGATCTTTTCCACCCACATGATACATGACAGAGGTAGTAACCAATGGAGCCGTGTTGTCTTTGTGCAATATGACGTGAAGACCATTGTCTAAATCATACTCTTCGTAAGCCACTTCTTGGGCTTGCATTAGCCATCCGATACATAAAAAAGGAAGGGCTATTAGTAATTTTCGTTTCATATAAATTGTGTTTTGTTATTCAAATACTTCTTGTTAGTATATTTTTAGGTATTTGTGTTACAGCGAATATAATTTTTTTACATGTTTTGGGCAGAAAACTTACGTTATTTTAACACTATTTTTGAAGCAAATGCGAAATTCTGAAAGAATACAGCAATTACTTTTTTAGGTTTTGTTTCATTCGAGGTAAAAAAACAATCTAAAATCTTTTCAATTACCTTGTAGATTACCTATTTACGCTTATATTTGCATCCGCTTAAAGAAAATTTAAGCTATAAATTTTAAATTAACACACACGCTATGTACGCAATTGTAGAGATGGCAGGGCAGCAATTCAAAGTTGCAAAAGACCAAAAAGTGTATGTTCACCGTTTGCAAACGGAAGAAGGTAAAAAGGTAACTTTTAACAATGTACTTCTTTTAGATGACGGTAAGAACGTAACTATTGGCGCCCCGGCTATAGACGGAGCCGCTGTTGAGGCTAAAGTCATTAAGCACCTTAGAGGTGATAAAGTAATCGTTTTTCACAAGAAAAGACGAAAAGGATATCGTAAGAAAAACGGTCACCGTCAGTCATTGACTGAAATCGTAATTGAAAGTATCATTGCGAAAGGTGCCAAAAAAGCAAAAGCTGAAGCACCAAAGAAAGCTGCTCCTAAAAAAGAAGCAGCCCCTAAGGTTGAAGCTCCAAAAGTAAAGGCTGTACCAAAAGCAGTAGCGCCTAAGAAAGCTGCAGCTCCTAAAAAAGCCGCAAAACCTGACGATTTGAAAAAAGTTGAAGGTATAGGTCCAAAAATTGCATCTACTTTAAATGATGCCGGAATTACAACATTTGCCGAGCTAGCGAAAACAAAGCCAGCAAAAATTGCTGAAATTATATCAGATGTTCGCGGAAATCACGTTACTGATACTTGGCCAGCACAAGCGAAATTAGCAGCTGATGGTAAGTGGGATGAGTTGAAGAAATGGCAAGACGAATTAGATGGTGGTAAAGCATAATTGCTAAACTATCTTAAATATAATAATATAAAACCGTAAAAAAATGGCACATAAAAAAGGTGTAGGTAGTTCGAAAAACGGTAGAGAATCAGAATCGAAACGTTTAGGTGTTAAAATCTATGGTGGTCAAGCGGCAATTGCTGGTAACATCATTGTGAGACAACGTGGCACCACCCACAACCCAGGTGAGAATGTATATCTTGGTAAAGATCATACCTTACACGCCAAAGTTGATGGCTTGGTAAAATTTCAAAAGAAAGCAGGCGGAAAATCATATGTTTCTATTGAGCCATTTGAGGCTTAAATTCTATTTTCTTAACATATTTAAAAAACCCTCTTCTTTTAAGAAGAGGGTTTTTCGTTTTCATCGTATTGGAATTCGAAGTCCCATATACCATTGGGGTGATTCAATAATACGAGAACAACAAACAATACAAAAGAATCATAACAAAGCTCTAAAATAGTAGTAAGAACCGTATCACAAAACAAAACCCGTGGCCTTTATTACTTAGGATCACATTTTTAGCAAGTGAATGGTTCTATTATAATTTATAATCAAAGGAATGCCGGTGAACCCTGAAAGAAGGTGTATCACACATAGGAGTGGGAGCAAGTTATATTAAAAGAAAAAAAGGTGGTTTAAAGCAAAAAGGAAATATTAATTATCTTTAGAGAAGTGGACTAAGGCTTTTCATAGGAGGTGTTGTTGTACGCTGGCATTTCCGTCCGAGTGTATTATTTACTTACTTTTTAGTTTTTCAGCTACTTCATCATAATATTCCTGAGTAACTACTTCAGTCCAAGAAGTTGGTTGTCCACCACCATATAAAGCCAAATATGTTACATCACTAAGCTTTGAAGAGGAATGCCAATGTTCGATATCTTTCTCACATTTAATTACATCTCCTTCTTTCAAAATTACAGGCTCATTTCCTCTCTCCTGATAATAGGCTTCTCCATCTACAATTATTAAGACTTGCGCCGTTCCATGTTTATGCCAGTCCAAGGTTGAGTTTGCTTTAAAAGTTGCTTTTGTAATATTATAACCCAATTCCTCATCATCGTGAATAATGGCATTCAACCAAGCTTCTCCGATATGATGAGTATTTGGCGCTTTTGTTCCATCTGTTAGATATGAGGATACCTTGTAATCTGAGTTTTGGGAAAATACAGATACAGAGGTTAAAATTAATAGGAGGAAAATTGATTTTTTCATTTTCTTGATGTTTAAATATTTCTTGTTTGTTCCGATTTTCATGCTTGCGTACAACGGTCTTGTATATGAAAAGTAGCGGGTTTTATGCACTAATTTTCAGTTTGGTAATGACCTTTAAATCATTCATTTTGTTTCATTTAAGCGATTAAACTGCTATTTTTTATATACCTTGTTGTACGCTGGCCTTTTCGCAATCTTTATGTTTAGACAGATTGTTTTTTGAAAATCACATTTTTAATTCTGCCGTTTTCAACGTTTAACCCTTGTATACTTCCTTTTTTATCTCTAATGACTCGAATTTTGTACGAACTCATCATTCTTAGATAGTCTTTTGTAATGAGTTTTCCATCTCGTTTTCTTCCATTTTTCATAATGTTGTAATTAACATCTTTGACGTGTTCAATTACAATCTCTGTATCGGTTTCTTCATTGAAATAGGTTCCGTTTAAGCTCGTATCATAACCATTTTCTATTTCTTCAGTTGGTAATTTATGATAAACGCTTGGTTCTTGAGTAGCTAAATATAAAGTCAACTTTTGTTGCTCTTTCCCAATATTCGAAAAATTCATTTTAAGCTTATCGTTTGTCTCATAATGAAACAAGCTTTGTTTTTCGTTTATCATTTTTACTGGTTCTCGTTGATAAATCTCTCGAAATAAAGAACCATCTTTTTCACTTATCTTTATTATCGTACCATCAGCGTTTTTATAATTACCTATAACACTTTTGAAATTTTTTAGTCTTTCCGTTTTCTTGGGAACTGAAGGGTATTTATCATTATTTATGTCTAATTCAAAAACAATATCTGTCAATTGTTGCGCTAAATAATTAGTAGGTACATTGTCATTATTAGAAATTATGATTATAGATAAATTTTTATCAATAAATCGAAAAAATGTTGTTTTATATGCTCCTGTGCTACCATCGTGATAGGTGTAATCTAAACCTTCATATTTGCCGAACATTAATCCATATCCATAGTTGTCAAAATATACATTTTCTATTGTCGATTGGCTTTGGTCGATTATTGAAGTTGATAGGTATTTACCATTATTTTGTTGAATAATTTGCTCCCATTTTAATTGGTCTTCCAAAGTTGTGAATAAACCACCATCTCCATTTAATTCTGTTACTATTGGATATTCTCGCCAACCATTCCAATTACCGTAAGGTCTTGCCTTATTTGGAATTATGGCCATATAATTGGTGAGAAATGATGAATTTTCCATTCCTAATTCTGTAAACAATGAATTAGAAAAATCTTTGAATTTAATGCCGGTAACTTTTTCAACGATTTCTGTAAGAAGTATATAGTTAGAATTGCTGTATAGATACTCTTTTCCTGGCTCAAAATTCAAGTCTGTTTGAGATTGTAAAAGTTCGATTGCATCATCGTTATCTATAAAAAGTTCATACCAATCTTTACCTTTCAATGCCCATAAACCGTAAACGTCTCTAATTCCACTTGTATGTGTCAATAGATTTGATACAGTAATTTTGTATCCAATTTCTTTATATAATTCGGGTAAATATTTTCTGATATCATCATCTAAGGCTAATTTGTCCTGCTCAATTAGTCTCAATATGCACAAAGCGGTAAATTGTTTGGCATTTGAGGCTATATTGAAACTTGTATTTTTGTCTATTTTTATTTCGTGTTCAAGGTTTGAATAACCAATATACTTTTCGAATACAGTTGCTCCATTCTTTACAATTCCGACTGCCATTCCTGGCGAAATCCCATCGATATATTTCTCAATCTGACTGTCGAGCCTGTCAATTATTGGATTTTCCAATTCTTGGGAATATGCATTTATTCCAAGAAATAAGAATGTTATTATTAATGTTTGTTTCATTGTAGAATATTTGTTTTGGCTTGCGTACAACAATAGTATATGCGTAATATTACGTATATACCTGTTATAGGCATAATTTAACAAAATTTTGCCTAGTATCTACTTTTAAAGGCACTTAAGCGGTAGTAAAAGTATAGTATGCGTTTACATTCATGTATTCGATCTTCATTTGGCAATAGAGAAGTTATTAAATTTATATTATCAAAAAAGTATGATTTGCCTAAAATTTGTGAAAAGTTTGGCAGCGAAAGCATGCCATGGCCATACTAAAAAGAAAAAAGCCTTGTTCTGAAAGGTATAGTACATGTAATTTTAAACTTTGTAATAACCGGGCTTAACCAATGATCAAAATAATTTGAAAACCCTACTTACTTTATTCTTTTTATTAAGCACTATGGTTTGTTCGGCGCAGCAGAACTATACCAAAACCCTCAAATTGATGGGTAGTCGCTTTGATATTACCGTTACTGCAAAAGACTCTGCAATGGCCTATGGGCATATAGATGCTGCAGTAGCCGAAATCCTTAGAATAGAAAAACTGATTTCTTCATGGGATGCAAACTCTCAGACTGCTGAAATTAATAGAAATGCAGGTATCAAACCTGTTCGTGTTGATGCAGAACTGTTTGATCTTATTCAGAATGCGATACGCATTTCAAAATTGACCGACGGCGCTTTCGATATAAGTTATGCTGCTATGGATAAGATTTGGAAATTTGACGGAAGCATGTTTGCGATGCCTTCCGAAGAAAAGATAGTAGCTTCCATCGTTAAAGTGGGGTTTCAAAACATCATTCTAAATAAAGCAAATAGCTCAGTTTTTTTGAAATTCGAAGGTATGAAGATTGGTTTTGGAGCAATTGGCAAGGGTTATGCAGCAGATAAAGCAAAAGCACTTCTAATTAAAAACGGAGTGTCTTCAGGCATAATTAACGCATCAGGCGATATGAATACCTGGGGCAAACAAGCTGACGGAAATGAATGGACCGTAGCGATTACCAACCCTTTAAACAAGCATAAAGTATTTGCAGTACTGCCTATTACTAACGGGGCGGTAGTTACTTCTGGCAATTACGAAAAGTTTGTTTCGTTCAACGGAAAAAGATATACCCATATCATAGACCCCAGAACAGGATACCCCTCAAGTGGTATCATAAGTGTAACTGTTTTTGCACCAAAAGCAGAACTTGCTGATGCACTCGCCACTTCTGTATTTGTAATGGGAAAAGAAGCAGGCTTAGATCGCATCAACCAACTGCCTCAAGTAGAGTGTATTATTATTGATGATCTAGGTGCTATTTCAACATCAAATCATATAGAAATAGAAAAGTTATGAGATATAAAATTTTAATTCTGCTAATACTTACGTTGTTGTGTGGTAGTTGCGTAGTAGTCAAAGAATATGAAAAGGTAAATATTAATGATCCTGATATGAATCTTGCAGAAAAACCCTGCGATCGAAATGTAACCACAATGCACTCATATCGAGAGGCAGCGGCTGGGGCAAATGGTGGAAAAACCGGTGGCGGATGTGGCTGTAATTAGTACTATATTTTTAGTTCAGATGAAGGTATGAATAAATTGAAGATCCTTATAACATTGAGTTTATGTGCTGCTTACTTTTCGGTAGCTGCCCAAGAGACACAAGACTCTACTACAGTTTATAAAAAAAGAGTGTTAGAATCTACCGAAGTAGATTTTCTTACAAGCTATTATAAGCAAGATGGTGACAATGCAGCCGTTAGTGGAGGCATAGGTACCGAAGAACTAACAGATGTTACAGGTACTTTTGTTGTTTCTATTCCTTTAAATGACGATGATGTTTTGACGATTGATGCAGGTATATCAGCCTACACTTCTGCTTCTTCGAGTAATGTGAATCCGTTTGATGGTGGTCAACCTGCAGATCCTTTTGTGGCAAGTTCTGGTGCTTCAAGCGGTGATGGTTGGGCGAATTTGACGGGCTCTTATAGTCATAGTTCTGATGATAGAAATGATATATGGTCAGCAAAAATTTCGGTGTCAACGGAATACGATTATTTTTCATTAGGCTTTGGCGGCAGTTATACAAAGTTATTCAATGAAAAAAACACCGAGCTAAGTATCAACGCTAATGTTTATCTTGATTCATGGAATGCGATTTACCCGATAGAATTACGACCTTTTGGAACCAACGGCATTGGCACATTTCGACCAAATTCAATAACTGGCAATACGAATTATAATCCGAATTTTAGCGAGTTTGATAATGAAGGGCGCAACTCATATGCTATTGGGCTCGGGTTCTCGCAAATACTTCATAAAAACATACAGGGTTCAATAGCGGTTGATTTTGTACAACAACAGGGCTTACTTTCAACTCCATTTCAAAGGGTATATTTTAGTGATGTTGCAGACTCTTTTATTGATAATTTTCAACTTGCCGATGACGTAGAACGTCTGCCAGATAACCGCTTTAAAGTTGCTATTGGAGGGCGATTAAACTGGTATTTAAATGAGAGACTCACCCTGCGAACTTTTTATCGCTATTACTTCGATAATTGGGGTGTAAAGTCGCATACTGCAAGTGTAGAGGTTCCGATAAAAATTACAGATAAGTTTACACTATATCCATCCTATCGCTTCTACAATCAAACTGCTGCAGATTATTTTAATCCGTATGAAGAGGCCTTATCTACAGATGACTTTTATACCTCTGACTATGACTTATCAAAATATGCTGCCAACCAATTTGGCTTCGGAATTTCGTACACCGATATTTTTACCAAATTTCATATTTGGAGTTTTGGCTTAAAAAGTGTTGACCTGAAATTTTATCAATACAACCGAAATAGCACCTTTAAATCAAGTATTATTACCGCTGGTTTTAAGTTTGTTATGGATTAAAAAAGTTCTTCACATTCAAAGCCTAATTTTTCTAATTCTTTGGCTAAGAATGCGTTGACCATTGTATTGGCATCGATTCTTAGAATATTATCGATGTCTTCAAGATCAACGTTCCATTTACCTTTGCCAACGATGAGATTCAAGATGTTTGCTACACTTTGAATCTCGTTTTCATCTGAGATAGTGGTTCTAAAAATGGAAATCTCTTTTTGCTGCACAAGAATGTTAGTTTTTGCTTCAGTCATTCGCTGTTTTTTAACGTGTTACTGTAGTTTTTGTAGGGGTATAAACACCTAAGGTTACTACGGCTAGTGCTACATCGGCAAATGTTTGTTTGGTTGAAATGGTATAGTTTTCTGCGTTTCCAGCCATTTCCTCCGTATTACAGGATTGATCTTTTAACGTACCGAAGAGCATATTATGGTTCTTAGCTGTAGCGTACGAATTGCCTTGGGCTCCTTTACCTACTATTTGCCGACTTGAAAAGCATGAACTTAACATTAAAGTTATTGCGATTGCTACAGTAGTCAATTTAAGTTTGCGTGTCATAATTATGGTTTTAGATTACTAGTTAGAATTGAAATCGATATCCAAAGTCGGGAAAAAACCCTATTTGGTTTACTTGGTCAATAGTATTGGTTACACGATTATAGCGACGAGCAAATACATTTTCATTTGCCGTAACGTTTTGCAGGTCTACATAAAATTGATGTGAACGTTTCTTTTCTTTGCTATTGATTCTAATCCCGAATTTGAGATCCCATCTGAAATAAGAATCGTATTGTTCACTAAAGGCTACGTTTTCTTGTAATACTTCAAAACCGCTAGTGCGCGAGGCTTCTAAATCAATAGGCGTATAGAACCGACCGCCTGAGGTGGTGAATCGAGTATCTATGAAAAAGATATTCTTTTTCGCTTTGCCGATCTTGAATTCTTTTCCTGATAAAAGATTTACTACATATTTATTATTGAAGGGCGAATTGCGTTCGATACCATCGCTACCGGTATATTTACTTTCGAAAAATGAGCCAGTTAAAAGTGCGTAGTAGCTCTTTTTGAAAAAACGTTCTAGCGTAAATTCTAAACCGGTGTTATAACCTGTTCCTTCATTGATCAATGAAACACGATCATTATCAAAACCAAAGTTGGCTCCTTCAGTAAGTGATGAATACCTTGATGCGAAAGGTTCAACACCAGCCTTATCAATATCTTGGTAGTATACTTCGAATTTTCCGCGCCAGTTGCTAGATAATTTTACATCATAACCTAGTACATAATGATGACTGCGGGTAAAATCAAGGTTTTCATTTGTACGTTCAATGTTGCCATTTATATTTTCGTTTAAAAAGAGAATCGGTAAGGGTATATTTTGTTGGTGTAAGCCATAGCCCAAATTAAGAGTATGATTTGGAGCCAATTGATAGTTAAATGCTGCTCGGGGTTCAAATGCAAATTGCTCGTTTAGGGTACTGTATTGCATGTGAAGGCCTGCATTGAGCGTCAAATTTTGGGTCAATCGAAATTGTCCTTGCGCATAGGGTTGCAGTAAAAGTACTGTAGCATCTGAGTCGCGAAAAGTAGTAAAATCAGGATCACCGTCACCATTTTGGTCGGGCTGTTCATTGCGGGCTTGAAAAACCCCTTTCAGATTAAAATTTTCTGCTAAAACACCCATTCTTAGAGTGCTTTTACTGCTTAACTTTGAATTAAATAGCGTAGAAAAAGTAAAGCGAGTTTCAATATTATCGGCATAGGTATATTGTAAGGTTCGTTCTTGAGGAGTTTCTTTATCAATAATACGATCTACATTAAATTCGTTGCCTGAGAAAGAACCGGCTACTATTGTTTTTAAATAAGAACTTTTACCGATTGCAATGGTATGTTTTAATCCGGCTACGCCAAATCGAGAATCAGCAAAGGTATTTTCATCATCTGCTGCAAAGAGGTCATCAGATGAAATATCATCACCTAAGAATTCAATATCTGAAAATCCGATAATACCAAATACTGAAAAACGACCTTTGTTACTTTTTCCAAAATCAACATTAAACGAGAGGTCGCTGTAATTGGGCGTGGCTGATGTTCCACCAGCACCAACTCCTAGAATACTAATCAATGAATACCGAGCTGCTATTAGAAAAGAACCGTTCTTTTTTCCTAAAGGTCCTTCTGCCATGGCTTCCACTCCGGTAAAAATTCCAGTTTGCAGGGTGAATTCATAGTTATCAGCATTTCCGTTTCTAAAACCAAGATCAAAAACTCCCCCAAGGGCGTTTCCATATTCAGCAGGAAAAGCTGAGGTTAGAAAATCAGAGTTTTTCAACATATTAGGGTTTAAAGCAGATACAGGTCCACCGGTTGTGCCGGCAGTACCAAAATGATTCGGACTCGGTATAGGAATCCCCTCTAATCGCCATAATAGTCCTGTTGGCGAATTACCTCGTATTACGATATCATTTCGACTATCATCAGGAGAAGAGACCCCAGCGAAGTTTGCTGCTAATCGACCTACATCACTTCGCCCACCAGAAAATCGAGTAACTTCTTCCAAACCAAATTGTCGGGTAGAAACGGTTGCTAGTTTATTTAGAGGTGTGTCTTTATTAGTATTTGTGCTAACAACTACTTCTTCTAGTTGACTAAAGGCTTCTGTCAACCCAATATTTACAAATACATCTTTACCAGAAGTAACTTCAATATTCGGAATCGTATAGGTTTCGAAGCCAATATAGCTGACGCGAATAGTTCGTCTTCCAACAACCACATCTTTAAGGGAAAACCTGCCGTCGAAATCAGAAATGACTCCGGTCGCTAAATTTGAATTGAGAAGTTCTATCGTTGCTCCATCTAAAGGTCTTTCAGACTGTTTATCAAAAATGAGACCTTTGATTGCACCTGTTTGAGCTAAAACAGATGTAATACTAAATAGCATACAATACAATACAATGCTTTTCATAGCTTTAATGATTTGACTCAAAGATGTGCAATTGAATCAGCCAGATCGAGCTTAAAAGGAAGAGCTGTTTGATTTAATGTTGAACTGTTGAAGAATAGTCTGAACGTTTACAGCCTAGCGATTTTGGTGATGTATCAACTTAAAGTGAATTTGTACAGTTCAACAGGTATTTTCTCAATTGAGCCATAGCAATTCTTAAAAAACAAAATACTTGGGTATCTTTAAATATTATATTTTAAGGTATGTTCAAGAAAAAAACATTACGAAAATTTTTTTTCCGTTGGTTGGTGGTCACCATTGTTTTCTTGTTGGTAAAGGTTACTATGGAACACGAAGAGGATGCGATGCATCCATTATTGTCAGCTCCTGCTATTTACTATTACTGTACCGCCTTTTTTCTTTTTATGGTCACTTGGGAGTATAATGATTGGTTAATTATTAAACAGTTAAAAAATGGAGGCCTTGATCTAAAGAATAGTTTGCAAATTCTCTTTAAAACGATGGCTTTCTTGATACCCATAAGTGTATTGGTGTATTATTTAGCCTTATTTCCTTTCAAAGATGCTATTGGTCATTTTACTGACGAACCGTTGATATGCCTATTAAGAGATGTGCTTCGTGCCACTTTGTTAGGATTGGCTGTTATTTTATTTAACCTGCTATATTTTTCAATGAAGCAACGCGATGAAATGAAGAAGCAAATGGAAGACCTTAAAAGAGAGATGTTGGTTTCTAAATATTCGTCGTTGAAAAACCAAATTAGTCCCCATTTTTTGTTTAATAGTTTGAACACTCTAACTTCCTTGATGTATGAAGATCGCGACATGGCTTCTGATTTTTTATCACGTTTGGCTTCGAGTTATCGCTATATTTTAGATAATACTGAGGAAGATTTGGTGAGTTTAAAAAAAGAATTAAATTTTTTAGATTCTTATATATTTATGATGAACATCAGACACGAAGGCGCACTAAAAATACAATCGGAAATTAAAGTAGGTGCAGAAGAATTTTTAGTACCAACGTTGTCATTACAAATGTTGGTGGAAAATGCTTTGAAGCATAATTATTTTTCGAAAGAAAAACCGCTACATATTCGAATTTCTTCGGTCGGTAGAATAGGCCTCGTAGTTGAGAATACCTTAAGGCAGCGAGTAAATGAAGAAAATTCTACCCAACTCGGTTTAAAGAATATTCAAAAAAGATACTCATATTATACCAATCAAGAAGTGTCTATTGAAAAAGAAGATGAACTATTTAGAGTAACAATGCCGCTTTTACAGAAAAATGCTAAAAAAGTTACTGTTTTAGCAGTTTCATAAAACTTAAACAAACCTTGAATATTGAAAGCAGTTATAATTGAAGATGAAAGTATTGCGTCAAGACGATTGGCTAGTCTAATTGCTGAAATAGCTCCGGAGATTGAAATTAGCGCGCAACTTACTTCTGTAGAAAATAGTCTTGAATGGCTTGCAGTAAATGATTTACCACAGTTGATTTTTCTAGACATTCAATTAAATGATGGATATGGGTTTGATGTATTAGATCAATTAGAAAACCATCCACCAGTTATATTTACAACAGCTTTTAACGAATATGCAATTCGCGGATTTAAGTATAATGGAATTGATTATTTGCTTAAGCCAATAGATAAAAAAGATTTACAAGTTGCAGTAAATAAGTTTCGAAAAAATAATGGCCATGCTACTAGGGCAATACCTTCCGATAAGCTTGAGCAGATAAAGAAATTATTTAACAAAGAATATAAGCATCGTTTTATGGTGAAAGTGGGCAATCAGTTCAAATCATTTAACATAGAAGATATTGCTTTTTTTAAATCACATGAAGGGTTGATTTTTCTGTATACTTATCTAGGGAAATCGTATCCTATTGAATATACAATTGACCAGTTGGAAAACATTCTAAATCCGGTTCAATTTTTTAGAATAAACCGAAAATTTATGGTTTCTGTGAAGTCCGTGATTGAAATTCATTCCTATTTTAACAGTCGCCTTTTATTAAAGTTATTGCCAAAAGAAAAAGATCAAGTAGTCGTTTCGAGAGAACGGACTTCAAATTTCAAAAGATGGTTAGATATGTGACGAAAAAATGCGTCTAGGAAGTATACTTATATTTTCTTAATCCACGAATCTATACCAAAAGCTTTGTTTAGCTCACTTAAAAGCTTTTGCATCTCTCGCTCACTATTACAAGAAACAGGCACGCCTACATAATGCAGCCGATCTCGCAAAATTCCATCTGAATGATTGTAACCAAGAGCTTTTAATTTTTCTATTACAGCTTTTTTATTATTAACCTCTTTAAAAACCCCAACGATCGCAATACAGTTTAAAGTATCGTCAGATGTAGTTGACGCTTCATTTTTTAAGGTTTCAGTAGGTTGAACTGTTTCAGTTTTGGGGATTTCTTCAAATTTATATGTAACTGCTGGTTTTTGCTTTTTTTCTTCAACTATAATTGTAGAATTACTATCTACAGCGGGTATTTGAGTTTCTTCAGGGCTAATAGTTTCTTTTTCTTCCGCGATAGGTTTTGTGATACTATCCGTTACAATCGGTGTGCTATTTTTAATATCTGAAATAACAACAGCGGTATTTATTTCACTTTCGTAAGCATCTTCTACTGGTATTGTTTTAGCGTAATACGTATCGGAGTTTGAATATAGATATTGAGGTACTTGATCTTCAATATGGGTTGAATCAGAAGTTACCAGGGTAGCATTTGATTCAATTGGGCTTTGAACGCTAACTTCTTCAGATGTTTTAAATAAGAATTGGTAGATAAAAACTGAGAAAATAGTTATTACAATCAGGGCAATAGTAAAATCCCATTTGCCTTCAGAAGTACTAAAAATATCCTTTTTAGGATTCATAGTGATATGTATTAAGGGCTAATTTAACAGCTTATATACAAAGTTACAATATAGCTATTCTTAACTAAACAACTTAAAAAAGGCCTTAAGTTTATATCATCTTTGGGATGCTTAAACTTAAGACCTGATTTAAATAAACCAATAACCTTAACTGTTTCTATGCAGTAGGGTTTCCTTTCAAACGCTTTTCGATTTTCTTTTTAAGTACCGTAAGGCGTTTCATAGTATCCATCAACTCGACCTCTTTGGTCTCTTTGTATATTTCATTGATTTCTAATATCAATGCTTTTACTTCTCTTGATGAGGTAACTCTGTCGCTTGTGGTCATACCTGACATTTTTCGTCCTTCGAACTCTGCGACTCTTTCCATTAAATCCATATAAACTTTTTTATTCTAAATTTTAAATAACCTAGCAATTAATTCTGAAATGTATGTAAAATCCTTTGAATTTCACTATAAGTATTATAACTAATTCTTATGTAGCTATGTGTTAGCCCTTTAGCACATCAAATTTCTATCCAAAAACTACTTTTTAAGAAAAGTTTACGAAGTTCTTTGTTATACCACGCAGCTTTACTTTAACTACCCAAAGACACTAATAATTAAAAACCCTAACATTTTGGTCAGGGTTTTTAAATGTGTAAATGATTTGTTTTTAATACCTGTAATATTCTGGTTTGTATGGTCCTTCAACAGTAACTCCGATATAAGACGCTTGGTCTTTTCGCAATTCGGTCAATTCAGCACCCAAACGAGATAAATGTAATTTTGCTACTTTTTCATCTAAATGTTTTGGTAGCATGTACACTTCGTTCTTATAGTTTGCACTATTTTTCCATAGCTCAATTTGTGCCAAAGTCTGATTGGTGAAGGAATTACTCATTACAAAACTAGGGTGCCCTGTTGCACAACCTAAATTTACCAAACGACCCTCAGCCAATACAATTATATCTTTGCCATCAATGGTATATTTATCTACTTGAGGTTTGATTTCATCTTTCGTATTGCCATAGTTATCGTTTAACCATGTCATGTCAATTTCGTTGTCAAAATGCCCAATGTTACAAACAATAACTTTATCTCTCATGGCTTTAAAATGTTGCCCTTGAATAATGTCTTTGTTTCCAGTAGTTGTAATCACTACATCTGCATTTTGGATAACATTTTCCAACTTTTTCACTTCAAAACCATCCATGCAAGCTTGTAGCGCACATATCGGATCGATTTCAGTTACGGTTACAATAGAACCAGCTCCTTTAAAAGAGGCTGCAGTACCTTTGCCAACATCACCATAGCCAGCAACCACTACTCTTTTGCCTGCGAGCATGGTATCAGTAGCTCTTCTAATCGCATCTACAGCACTTTCACGACAACCGTATTTATTATCAAATTTAGATTTGGTTACCGAATCATTTACATTAATAGCAGGCATTGGTAAAGTACCATTGTTTACTCTTTCGTATAATCGATGAACACCAGTTGTCGTTTCTTCAGAAAGACCCTTAATAGCGGCTGTTAATTGAGGGTATTGATCAAGAACCATATTGGTCAAATCACCACCATCATCAAGAATCATATTTAAAGGTTGGCGATCTTCACCAAAAAATAAGGTTTGCTCAATACACCATTCGAATTCTTCTTCACTCATTCCTTTCCATGCGTAAACAGGAATACCAGCTGCTGCAATAGCAGCGGCGGCATGATCTTGAGTAGAGAAAATGTTACATGAACTCCAGGTGACATCAGCGCCAAGAGCCGCTAAGGTTTCGATGAGAACTGCCGTTTGAATTGTCATGTGAAGGCATCCGGCAATTCGAGCGCCTTTTAAAGGCTGTTCGGCACCATATTCTTCGCGAAGCGACATAAGACCTGGCATTTCTGCTTCAGCCAAATTGATTTCTTTTCTTCCCCAGTCCGCTAAGGAAATATCTTTTACTTTAAAGGGTACGTAAGGAACAGTTTCTGTGCTCATATTCTTTTTTATTTTTTACTTTCGTTAAGTAGTAATTTTCTTTACTAATTACGGCAACAAAGATAAGAAATACTAAAATAATAGCATGCCGATTTATCGTACAATTACTTTTAGTCCGTCTATTAAAGTTTACATCTGGAAGATTGAAGAATCTGAAAGTGAACTTGCTGAAAATATTGAATTAACAGCGGGTTGTCAAAATCGAATGAATGGCATGAAATCAGAAATGCATCGTAAGGGTTTTCTGAGTATTCGTCATCTTTTGAAGGAGCAAGGCTACGTTGATGCCGATTTGCATTATGACGCTTTAGGAAAGCCACATCTCAAAGATAAAAAGCACATTTCAATTACACATTCTAATCAATTTACGGGTATTATTATTGGTGATGACCAAGAAGTGGGTATTGATATTGAAATGCAGCGTGATAAAATATTGCGAATTGCCCATAAATTCACTCCAATTGAAGAATATCGTACCATCGCTAATTCAGACGCATTGGTGCGAAAATTGACTGTTGTTTGGGGTTGTAAAGAATCACTTTATAAGATTTATGCCCAACCCGGATTAAGCTTTTTACAACATATTAATGTAAAAGATTTTTCTTTGGATGATGATACTACCAAAGGTGAAATTCTGTACCAAGGAAATACTACCCTTTTTGACATTAAATTTTTGGAGTTTGAAAAATTTACCTGTGTCTACGCGATTAAACGAAATTAATTTCCGCATTTGACTTTAGAACAATTATATGTTGCATCCTTAGAATTTTATATTGAGACAAGAGACAAGAAATACTATTCTTAAATTATTTTAGATTAACTATTAACCAAATACCTCAATGAACATTTCAGTAGAACTTACCTTTTCACCATTGCAAGATGATTTTGAAATACAGATCATTAATTTCATCAAAAAATTACGAGCATCAGAGCTAACTGTTTTAGAAAATCCTTTAAGTACGCAGGTATATGGTGATTATACCTCGGTAATGAATGTACTTCAAAATGAAATTAAGGAAGCTTTTGAATTGATGGATAAAGGCTTACTTTTTATGAAAATTGTCAAATCAGATCGAAGCGGCTATGAACCAAATTTTTGATTTTTTTCTAGAAACGTATAGTAATAAAGAAAACTACATCATTGTTTTAGAGGCTATTGCTTTGATTGCAGGTGTAATAGGTGTTTGGTATGCCAAGAAGGAAAATATTCTTGTATATCCAATAGGTTTGATTGGCACAATAATTTCTTTTTATATCCTCTTAAAAGATGGCCTTTTAGGTGATATGATGATGAATTTTTATTGGTCTGCCATGAGTATATACGGGTGGTGGAACTGGTCAAGAAAGAAGAACGACAAAGCAATTGTTCAAATTTCGAGAACAACAACTAAAGAAAAGAGTATCGGCATTGGTCTCTTTTTGGCTACTATGTTAATTAACTATAGCGTCTATAAGGCTTTTGATGTTGCCATTGAACCTTCAAACTATATTGACATATGTACCTCTGGTATATTTTTTACTGCAATGTGGTACATGGCATTAAAAAAATTAGAAAATTGGACCCTTTGGATTATTGCTGATTTAATAACAATTCCCCTTTACGCATATAGAGGTTGGGGTATGTTATCACTTCAATACATTATATTTACCATAATTGCTATACAGGCTTATTTTGCATGGAAGAAAAGTTTAGACAACAACCGTCAGACCTTTTAAAGGTAGTTTTGTTCGGCCCTGAATCAACGGGAAAAACCACATTGTCAGAGCAATTGGCAAGACACTACAATACGGTATGGGTGCCTGAATATGCGAGAGAATATTTGCAAAATAAATGGAATAAAGAGCGTAAAACCTGTGAGCCAAGTGATTTGCTGCCCATCGCAGAAGGCCAAATGCGCTTAGAAAATACGTCTGCAAAAATGGCCTCCGAAGTATTAATTTGCGATACTGATTTGTTAGAAACTAAGGTCTATTCAGAAGCCTATTATGTAGGTAATTGCGACCCAATTATTGAAAAAAATGCATTGCAAAATAATTATGATCTTTATTTGCTTACGTATATCGACGTACCTTGGATAGGTGATGATTTAAGGGATAAACCGAATGAGCGTGAGCGAATGTTTACATATTTTAAAGAAACCCTAGAGAAGTATAATAGAAATTATATTATTTTGAAGGGAGACAAAACGACCCGACTTAAAACCGCTGTTGAACACATTGATAAACTATTGAAAAAATGAGTACATTTTCTGAAAATGATTTAGAAGTATTAAAAACCAAAGGAATTCCGATGGAAAAGGTGCGTGACCAAATCGATACTTTTCGTGAGGGTATCCCCTTTGTGAACCTTGAAAAAGCAGGCGTAGTAGGAGACGGTATTTTAAAGTATACCAAAGATGAAGAACAGCAATTGATAACAAAATTCGATCAGGAAAAAGCAGGATTGTCACTTTTAAAATTTGTTCCGGCTTCTGGTGCGGCATCCCGAATGTTTAAAGCTTTATTTAATTTTCTGGAAGCCTATAATCCATCCGAGGAAAAATTAGAAAGTTATTTTGAAAGAACTGGCGATAACGACCTTAAAGTTTTTGCAGAGAACCTTAAAGAATTTCCGTTTTACGACAAAGTACATGCTAGAATTGCAGGAAAATCGGAAGATGAAGGTGAAAAAGTTTATTTGTTTGTAAAAGAATTATTAGCTGAGAATGCTTTGAATTACGGATTTTACCCCAAAGGCCTGCTTCCTTTTCATCATTATGGAAGCGCTACTGCTACGCCCTTTGAAGAACATTTAAAAGAAGGGGTGCAGTATGCAAAAACAGGCAATACTGCTGAACTTCATTTTACGATTTCTGAACAACATCTTGCTTTGTTTCAGTCAGAATTTAGTAGCATAAAGAATAGAATTACATCAACCTTAGCGACCCAATTCAATATTGAATATTCTTTTCAAAAGTCTGCCACCGATACCATAGCAGTTGATCTGCAAAACGTTCCGTTTCGTAATACAGATGGTTCTTTGCTTTTTAGACCAGGCGGACATGGGGCACTCATAGAAAATTTGAATGAACAAGATGCTGATGTAATTTTTATTAAAAATATTGATAATGTTGTGGTGCCTGAAAATTTAGAAGGCGTCACCAATAGTAAAAAAACACTTGCAGGTGTACTTATTCAAGTGCAACAAAAAGCATTTATATATGCGAAGCTATTAGCGGGTCATACCATAGGAACAGTACAACGAAAAGAAATTAAAAACTTTTTAGAACAGCACCTAAATGTTCGATTTTCTGATGAATTTGAATCGTATAACGAAGAAGAGCAAACGAAAGTTTTAATAGACAAAATTAATAGACCTATTCGTATCTGCGGCATGGTAAAAAATGAAGGCGAACCTGGTGGCGGCCCTTTCTGGATTAAAGATAGAAATGGCAATAGTTCTTTGCAGATTATAGAATCTGCTCAAATTGACTCAAATAGTAAAAGTCAAATGGCAATAGTAGCAAATGCTACACATTTTAACCCTGTTGATTTGGTATGTGGCGTGCGCAATTACAAAGGTGAAAAATTTGATCTTTTAAAATTTGTGGATCATAAGCAGGGTTTTATAACTGATAAAACCAAAGACGGTAAAGAATTAAAAGCTTTAGAATTACCAGGACTTTGGAATGGTGGAATGGCCTTTTGGAATACCTTATTTGTTGAGGTTCCTTTATTGACCTTTAACCCCGTAAAAACAGTTAATGATTTGTTGAAGCCATCACATCAAGTGAAATAATTTTATGGTTTAATTACGGTATCAAAGACTTAGCCATTTGTATCGGAATGAAAAAAGCATAATGGTTAAGTTAAACAGCTTTGATTTGTGCTACTCAATCTGTTCTTTGGTGTTATTTTCAAAGCACATATTACGCAGATAACATACAAAAGATTCGGATATAAAAGCTGTTTTTTTAATAGCTATTTATTTATCGATTTTATTCGAAAATATTAAAATTCCGCGCTACCTTTGTCACATCTCAAAGGGGTGCTAAATCTCAAACAAGTTTCAGGCAAGTTCTGAATCAAGTTCAAGATGAAGCTGAGATTATACCCAATGAACCTGGGCAGGTAATGCTGCTAAGGGACCGAGCGTTTACAAAATGTCTAGTAGACATTTTTAGCGAGGGGCCAGCCGGCGCGATGGCTGGCCTAAATTTGGATAACAAGATCCTTAATTGGATATCAGCAATTTTAACTTAGAATAATAGCCCCTTTTATTCGTAACTAAATTTTAGTACGAATGAAACCGTTTTGTTCAAATTTTTCTTTAAGGATCGCTCGCCAAAAGAGCGGTTCACTGCGATCGTTGAAAAGCTTTAAAATGCATCGCATTATAACTATTATCACAACATTAGCCATATTCGGGCTAACTATGGCCTCGCAGGCTCAAGAACTACCCAAAGACTCTTTAGAAGTTAAAAAAGTAGTTTTAGACGAAGTCTTTGTCTCTGCCATTCGAGTAACCAATCAAACACCAGTAACTTTTTCTAACCTTAGCAAAGAACAAATTAAACCCAGAAATTTAGGTCAAGACATTCCGATTTTGATGAATTTCTTGCCATCTGTAGTCACCACTTCTGATGCAGGTGCCGGAGTTGGGTATACGGGCATTCGAGTGCGTGGTAGTGATGCTACTAGAGTGAATGTAACGATAAACGGAATTCCTTATAACGATTCAGAATCGCACGGAACATTTTGGGTGAATATGCCTGATTTTGCTTCTTCTACTGAAAGTTTGCAATTGCAGCGTGGGGTAGGAACTTCCACCAATGGTTCTGGTGCATTTGGGGCAAGTTTAAACGTTTTAACAGATGGAATTTCTGAAGAGGCTTTCGGTCAAATTTCATCGTCTATAGGTAGTTTCAATACCTTGCGAAATAACCTGAAATTCAGTACGGGCCTCTTAGGTGATCATGTCGAAATCGCAGGTCGTTTATCACGAATTACTTCTGACGGATATATTGATAGAGCTTCTTCAGAACTTGATTCGTATTTTTTACAAGGAAGTTATAAAGACGATAACACCCTGATTAAGGCCTTGCTGTTTGGCGGGCACGAGATTACCTATCAAGCTTGGTATGGTATTGATGCGGCGACTTTAGAAAGCGATAGAACTTTTAACCCTTCAGGAATTTATACGGATGCCGATGGCACTACCCAATTTTATGACAATGAGGTCGATAATTATAAGCAAGACCATGCACAACTTTTATGGAATGAAAAACTAAATGCCCGATGGAGTACGAATTTAGCTTTCCATTACACGCGAGGTCGAGGGTATTTTGAACAATTCAAAGAAGATGATGATTTTAGCACCTATGGCTTTCTTCCAATTACTGTTGACGGTGTACTAGTTGATCAAACTGATCTTATTCGCCGCCGATGGCTAGACAATGATTTTTACGGAACGGTATTTTCTGCCAACTACATAAATGAAGCATTGAATATTATAATAGGAGGTGGTTACAACAAATATGAAGGAGATCATTTTGGTGAGGTGATATGGGCTCGTTTTGCCAGTAATAGTGCTATTCGCGACCGGTATTACGATGATAATTCTACCAAAACAGATTTTAATATTTATGCCAAAGCGAATTATAAATTAAATGATCAATGGAGCCTCTTTGGCGATTTACAATATCGAGCGGTAGGGTATCAAGCAAATGGTGCAGAAACAGGTTTGGTGGACGATACCTTCAATTTTTTCAATCCGAAAGCGGGTATTACGTATGATTTAAATCAAAACAGTAATTTTTATTTTTCCTACGCAGTAGCCAACAGAGAACCTAATAGAAACGACTACGAAAATGGTAATCCAGAACCTGAAAAACTGAACGATTTTGAACTAGGTTGGCGTTATGTTTCATCCACTATACAAGTAAGTACGAATGCTTATTATATGGGATATAAGAACCAATTGGTTTTGACAGGTGAACTTAATGATGTAGGTGCGCCGCTGCGTGAGAATATTGGAGATAGCTACCGATTAGGATTAGAAATAGATGCCAATATTAGTTTGGGCGATCAGTTTCAATGGAGTCCAAATATTGCCTTGAGTACAAATAAGAATAAAGATTTTAATTTTGAACGTGATGGCGAATTGCAAAACCTAGGTAATACTAATATTGCATTTTCTCCTGATGTGGTGATCGGTAATCGATTTACCTATAGTGCTGCAGAAAACTTGCAATTTTCTTTGTTAACGAAATATGTTGGCAAGCAATATATGGGTAATATTGACTCAGACGCTTCTGTACTAGATGCATATTCACAATCAGATTTGAATATTCAATATGTAATCGAATGTGAATCGTTTATCAAAAGCATTACGCTTTCAGGTTTGGTAAATAATATCTTCAATGTAGAAAATGTTACCAATGGCTATTTTTTTACCTACGATGATGATTTTTCGAATCCGGGTACGATTACTACCATTGAAGGTGCTGGTTATTACCCTCAGGCAGGGTTTAATTTTTTGTTGGGTGCAACTGTTAGGTTTTAATTTGTGAAGATTTTCGTAGAAGGCTTGATTTCGTGAAAAACACTTAATTCGAAATAATAATCAAATCGCTACCATTAAACGAAGCTCGATATTCGAGCATGTCATAGTAGCGTTTGCCATCTTCTGGGCGGTTTAGCATTTGCCCAGTTATGGTGCTATATTCGTAATCATCACAAGAGCAAGTGACGGAAGTGGAATTCAAGGTCATGGTAGAGCAATCGTTTGGAGCATGGTTTGGGCAACTAGCTTCAAAAACTCTAAAAGTATCAAAGCCAGAATTACTGACAAAAGCACCGCGAGTGCCTACTTGAGCATTACCAATAAAAACAGTAGTGCCAGGATTCGTTAACGGACTATATAAAGGGAGATTTAGGTTAAGGTCAAAACGAAAACCAAGTTCTTGTAAATAAGGATTCCTATTCGTACCGTTTTTATCACAAGAGAGCAATGAAAACAGCGTAATTAAAATGCAAATTCGTTTCATATATAGGTGTCTATTCATAGAATGATTAGCACAAATTTGAGCAAAAAAAATGTATATTTGTCTTAAATCCTCTCTAAAAACTTTGATTTAACAAAGTCTTCATTAGGGGATTTTCCTATGTATTAAACGGTGAAGTTATGAGTAACGTATCTTATTATACAGCAGAAGGATTAAAAAACTTAAAAGCTGAGCTCAATCAGCTAAGAGACATAGAACGACCCAAAGCATCACAAGATATTGCGGAGGCTAGAGATAAAGGCGATTTGTCTGAAAATGCGGAGTATGATGCAGCGAAAGAAGCGCAAGGACTTCTTGAAATGAGAATTTCAAAAATGGAAGCTACATTAGCAAATGCGCGCTTAATAGATGAATCTCAATTAGATACTTCTAAGGTTTTAGTTTTATCAACCGTGAAGCTAAAGAACCAAACCAATGGTATGGAAATGAAGTACACCTTAGTTGCTGAAAGTGAGGCGGATTTGAAAACTGGTAAAATTTCAGTTAATTCACCCATAGGTAAGGGTTTACTTGGCAAAGAGGTTGGCGATGTAGCCGAGATTACAGTACCTAATGGCACTATGAAATTTGATATTTTAGAAATTACAAGAGCCTAATTCCTCAATTAAATTTCGATTTGATCCAAAGATTTGTCTTTGGATTTTTGCTATTTAAAATAATATTTAGATATTTGTCTAAATATATAATTAAAATGAATAATATTTTTAAAGCATTAAATGATAAGACTCGCAGAGAGATATTAATGCTTTTAAAAGAAAAAGATCGTACCGCTGGCGAAATAGCTGAAAAGTTCGATATTTCGAAGCCTAGTATTTCGCATCATTTAGATATTTTGAAAAGAGCTGATTTGGTAACGAGTGAAAAAAAAGGACAATTCGTTTGCTACTCAATAAATACCACCATAGTCGACGATATTTTTCAATGGATTTTAACTTTAAAAAAATAGAATCATGAAATTAAAAAAAGAATTACCTATCCTGATAATTGTATTGTTACCTTTTCTTTACCTCGCCTATATCTGGCAATCATTACCTGAAAAAGTGCCAGCGCATTGGAATTTGAAAGGAGAAATTGATAGGTGGGGTGACAAAGATGAATTAATTTTGATTCCCTTTTTATTACCTGCTTTTATCTATCTGATTTTAAGTGTTGTACCTAAAATTGACCCAAAAAAGCGAATCGAAAAAATGGGTAATAAGTTTTATCACCTCAAATTTATAATGGTTTCATTTATGTCCGTTTTGGCCCTTTATATTCTATATTCAGCGGAACAAAAAACGACCTCTAATATAGCAGGTGTTTTCGCTTTAATAGGTTTTTTGGTAATGATATTAGGTAATTACTTTAAAACATTAAAACCAAACTATTTTATTGGTATACGAACACCATGGACTTTAGAAAATGAAAGCGTTTGGAAAGAAACGCATCACATGGCAGGTAAATTATGGTTTGTAGGAGGTATTTTAATGGTTTTAGCGGCTTTGGTTGTACCCTCACCATTTAACTTTTATGTTTTCATGTGTATAACGGCTGTGATAGTTATTATTCCTCTTGCCTTTTCCTATATAAAGTTTAAATCCCTTTCAACAACTTAAATCATTAAAAAGGGGTTTTATGTATCTTTGGTTATCTTGAAAAATAGAGATTACCATGCCAACCATTTTTACCAAAATTATCAACGGAGAAATACCATGCTACAAAATAGCTGAAGATGAAAACTTCTTCGCTTTTTTAGATATAAATCCGAATGCAAAGGGTCATACCTTGTGTATCCCCAAGAAAGAAGTTGACAAATTAACTGATCTAGACGAAGTCACTTATTTAGGGCTTATGACCTTCTCTAGGAAGGTAGCTAAGGCAATCGAATCTGCCATTATATGTAAGAGGGTCGGAATGACTGTAATAGGCTTAGAAGTGCCCCATGCGCACGTACATTTGATACCGTTAAATGAAATGAAAGAAGCTTCATTTCAGCATAAAGTAAGCCTTCAAAAAGAAGATTTCGAGGCTATCGCAAAACGTATACAAGCTAAATTGTAATTAATCCTTCTAGGTATACATACACACCACCGCCAATCAGGGCTAGTACAATTAAAATCAAAATATAAAATAAGGCTGTAAACTTCAAAGATGATTTTTCAGGTACTGCCGTTTTTTGGTAGTAATTGAAAATCCTTTCGATATCATCGGTCCATTTTGATGGATAAATATCTGAACCACATTTATTACAAAGTATTTGGTTGGTTACATCACTTGTTGTTCTGTGAATAAAATTACCGTAATAATGTCTTTGGTAAAAGGTAAGTTTGAGGTCTTGGTTAAAACACTCAGGACAATTATTTGAAAGCTCCATTTCTTTAATAACTACCAATTTTTCGGTCGCCATAATCTAAGAATTTACTTTTAACGAAATTTGCATTATCGTACCTTCTTTACTTGATGACAGTACTTTTATTTTGCCATCATGGTATTCTTCAACTATTCTTTTTACTAGTGATAGCCCTAGGCCCCAACCTCTTTTTTTAGAAGTATGCCCTGGGTTAAAGATAGCTTTATAATTGTTTTTAGCAATACCTTGACCAGTATCAGACACCAAAATATTGACATTCTTTCCGTCAGGTACGATCTCAATACCAATGCTTCCACGTCCTCTCGTGGCATCTATTCCGTTTTTAACCAAATTCTCAATGGTCCAATTATACAGCGAATGATTTAATAGTACGGGTAGTTCGTCAACCTTAGAATTAAATGAAAAGTGAATCAGTTTAGAGCTTCTAAGTTTCAAATAATCGTAAGCATCTTTGGTTTCTTTAACAATATCGTGTTGATCTAATTTGGGTAGCGAACCAATCTTAGAAAATCGATCAGTTATCATTTCTAAACGTGAAATATCTTTCTCAATTTCTTTTGTAATTTCAGGATTGATGCTTTCAGCCTTCAATAGCTCATTCCACCCTAAAAGCGATGAAAGTGGTGTTCCTATTTGATGAGCGGTCTCTTTTGCCATACCAGCCCAAAGTTTATTTTGTTCTGATGCTTTATTGGTTTTAAAGAAAAAGAATATGACAGTCCCAAAAAGAAAAATAATAAGTAACAAGGCTATTGGATAGTATTTCAATTTGTTCAATACTTCTGAATTTCCGTAATAAATAGTCGCATAATGTTCGCCTTGTTGATCCAAATTTATAGGTGAATTTTCACTTTGAAATTTTAATATTTTTTTATTGATATACGAAGTGTCTTGAATTGCCTCTTTGGGCATATTATTAGTTTTGATAACCCCATCTTTATTAACTAAAATCATAGGTGTTGAGGTATTATTTTGGAATACTTTTAGTGGTAAGTCACCCGGATCTTCTTCTAAAGAAGCTTGTAATAGCTCAGAATGGGCCGTTGACCAAATTTCCATTTTCTGACGTTCCTCTTCTTTAAATTTTTTGAAAAAACTATTAGTATTCCACAAAATAAGACTCACAATACCGAAGGCAGCTACCAGAAAAATAATGTTGGTTGTCTTGTTTTTAGGGCTGAAATTCATGTAACGTTGGTTCTATTTCAAAGATAAGTGAATTTGAAGAAAAATGATGAAAAGGAGATTCTACTAAGATCTACTACATCAATTTACTTTATCTTTAAACAGCTAAAGCATAGTGTAAAAATGAAGCGAATACAATTATTCGAATTTGAAGATTATAGTTGGTTTCCGGCTTGGTTACGTAGATGTATGACCCATTTAATTGTAGTTTTTCATAAGATGATGGGCGTTAGTGAAGTTCTTTCCAATCTCATTGCAAAGGTGCTAAAAGAAAATAAATTAAATAAAATAATTGATTTGGGCTCAGGCTCAGGTGGAGCTATGCCTGAAGTTTTAGCAAGCTTACATGCGATTGATGGCTTAGGCCATGTGGAATTAGTCATGACCGATTTATTTCCGAATAAAGAAGCTATTGAAATGTATAATTCAAATACATTAGATAAGATAAGTTATTTAAAAAATTCAGTTGATGCAACCAATCTACTTACTGCACCAAAGGGATTGAAAACAATGATTAATAGCTTTCATCATATGCAACCTAAAGCTGCTCGTCAAATTCTTAAATCAGCAGAAGAGAAAAAGCAAGCCATATTGATTTATGAAATGGCAGAAAATAAAATTCCTTTGCTAATATGGGTACTTCTATTGCCACTTTCACTAGTCATAATAATGATTATGACCCTTTTTATGACACCATTTGTAAAACCGATTACCTGGCAGCAATTAGTTTTTACATATTTGATTCCAATAATTCCCATTTGCTATGCTTGGGATGGACAGGCTTCTTTGCCAAGAATGTACACACTAAAAGATGTCGATGAACTTTTAGAAGGCTTAGGAAAAAGCAATTATTATTGGGAGCATGGCCTAGCTAAAAAAAGTAAAGGCAAAACACTTGGCACTTATATCCTTGGATATCCAAAAAGCTAAGCAATGAAACTGTTTAAAACTGTTCACTTTATAGTATAACTTGTTCTTAATTTGTTAGGTGGATTATGGGATTAAAGGTATTTTTAATCCTTTATTAATTAGTACACATATAATTCATAGTCATGGAAATTGAAGGAAAAATTAAATTGGTCGGTGAGACCCAAACGTTTGGTAGTAACGGATTTAGAAAAAGAGAAGTTGTTGTAACAACTGAAGAACAATACCCACAACACATTATGGTTGAGTTCGTTCAAGACAAAACTGATTTATTAAATAATTTTAATGTAGGGCAACCTGTAAAAATTAGTATAAACCTTAGAGGTCGAGAGTGGACAAACCCTCAGGGCGAAGTAAAATATTTCAATTCTATTCAAGGTTGGCGCATTGAGGGTTCTCAAGTTTCGCAACCTGCACAAGGCATACCGCCGGTACCACCAGTAGAAGCTTTTGCACCTGCCGATAATTTGAATGAGGAAGATCACGACGATTTGCCTTTTTAAAAAAAATCATCTGTATTACTATACTTATGCTTAATTTATTTAAGTAAAAGAAGTACTATTTTAAAAGACCTATTCTGTATGTAAAGCAGAATAGGTCTTTTTTGTTAGGGGCGATTTAGATATCTTTAAAAAAAATTAATTGAAGAAAGATAGTAGCCAAAATCCCCTTTGTTTTCTAACTGATCGTTTGGTATTTCCCCCAGTAGAAAGTGCCAATGCCGAAGGTCTATTGGCAGTTGGTGGTGATTTATCCTCAGAACGTCTTTTGTTGGCATACCAAAGCGGAATTTTTCCTTGGTTCAATGAAGATTCACTTATTTTATGGTGGAGCCCAAACCCAAGAATGGTTTTAGTTCCAAAGGAAATTAAGATATCAAAGAGCATGCAAAAGGTGATGAGAAATGACCAATTTCAGTTAACCACAAATACTTGTTTTGAAAGGGTTTTGGAAAATTGTTCTGCAATAAAAAGGAAAGGGCAAGATGGTACTTGGATCACGAATGACATGAAAAAAGCCTACTTGAAACTACACGAAAAAGGTTTTGCAAAATCGTACGAGGTTTGGGAAAATGACACCTTGGTTGGGGGTTTATACGGAATTAATTTAGGCCATGTGTTTTGTGGTGAAAGTATGTTTAGCATTACAAGCAATGCATCAAAATTTGCTTTTATTAAGCTAGCGCAAGAATTTCAAGAAAAAGGAGGTCTTATAGATTGCCAGTTGTATACCAAACATTTAGAAAGTTTAGGCGCTAAAGAAATTTCACGCGATACTTTTATGAACATGTTACAAGCTTAGAATTAAAGAAGTCAGCACAAAAAAGACATTCGACGTGTCGTGTGTATAGTCCTCAAAACGGTATTCGAGTCCTACCTGTAATTTGGTTTTCTCACGAAGTAACCACCCAATGTTCGCGGTGAAACGTTGGTCATATTCTGGCAAATTACGTTTAGCGGTACTTAATAATGCTTCTAGATTACCCACAAAATAAGCCTCACCAATATCTAATTGCTCTCCTTGTAAAGGAAAATCAGCTGTAAATCGATATCTAAAACGATGAATAGTAAGTGATGAGGTAATACGTTGCTGCAATTGTATTCTATGAACATATCGCACGTTACGCGGTTTGCTTGTAAAATTATACTGTTGGGTTAAGCGCAATTCATCGCTTTTGTCAGTTTCAAAGGTTTCTCTGAATCGATATTGAATTCCTAATGCAATACTCTGGTTATCTTTAATTTTTAGATTTGAAAAATGAATCAAGTCAATTTGGCGAATTCTAAAATTAACCGACTCGTCTTCGAAAATAAAAATACGTTCAGCTATTGAAAAGTTGTGTTTGTAGTTGTTTGCCACTTTATAATTAAGGGCAACCTTAGGTTGAAAATATCCTGTTAAGTTTTCTTGCCCTAAAAGGTTGTTCACGGCACAACTGCACATCAGAAAGAGTAATGTTCTAGTAAAGCACATGATCATAATTCGGAGGTAACGATTTTCGGAGGGATTTAAAATTTCCCGTTGCATCGAAAAGAACCTCGTATTGGTTGAAATCACTTTCTTTCTTGCCCGAAATAATCAATTCGTAATTTATATACGGAAGCATCAAATTTTGAAATGCATTTTTGACGGTTTCCTCTGCGGTCTCTTGGTTTGTTACCGGGTATTGTTGTTGAATTTTACGAATTCTAAATGTTGTGAAATGGTCAGATAGGTAATTATTTATAGTTTTAAAAGTCTCGTTGGGTATATCGATAGATTTAATTAATATCTCGATATCTTCAAGAGCACCCATTTTATCAAACTCAATACTATACCATAAGCGATTTTTTTTAAACTTTGCTTCATAGCTAACTTTGGCACTATCTGTTTCTTTGTAAAATCGAATGCGTTTAGCACCAACCAGTTTATTCTCAATGTACCCAAGTGCTTTTTCTGGAAACTGTACTTTTCGAATTCGATATTCACGTTCATATTTATTTTGAGCGGAAACGCACCAAGCGAAGCACAGAAATAGAATGATGAAAATGGATGCTGATTTTTTTATCATTTTTGACTTTATTTTTAACTAACATTAGACCTCATTATATCTAAAACAGCTCAGCTCATGGTCATTTACCATTCCTGTGGCCTGCATATGAGCGTAAACAACTGTGCTTCCAACAAATTTAAAACCTCTTTTTTTCAAGTCTTTACTTAAAGTGTCAGAAAGTTTAGTATTCGCTGGTGCGTTTTTATAGCTTGTAATTTTGTTTTTAATTGGTTTCCCATCTACAAAGTCCCAAATGTAATTGCTAAAGCTTCCAAATTCTTTCTGAATTTCCATGTAAGCTTTTGCATTTGAAATGGTCGCCTTTACTTTAAGTTTGTTTCTAATGATACCTGCGTCTTGTAAAAGAGAATCAATTTTTTTCTGATCATAATTAACAATTTTTGTGTAGTCGAAATTATCAAAGGCTTTTCTAAAATTATCTCGTTTTTTAAGAACGGTAATCCAAGATAAACCTGCTTGAAAAGTTTCTAGTATTAGAAATTCGAATAAAGTGGCATCATCTTTTACGGGAACTCCCCACTCTAAGTCATGATATGCTTCATAGAGTTCATCGCCCTTGCACCACCCACATCGCTCTTTTTTCATGTCGTTGATTTGAAAATAAAGATATGCTAATAAATCAGAAAGCTTGAACGATACATAAATAAAGAGGCATACCTAAAGTGATATTGAAAGGAAAAGTTATTGCAAGAGCCATTGGTAAATATAAACTTGGGTTGGCCTTCGGGGCTGCCAAACGCATGGCAGCTGGAACGGCGATATAGGACGCACTAGCCGCCAATATTGCAAATAAAAAGCGGTTACCAATACTTTCGGTAAATACGCTGCTAACAATAGCTACTATAGAACCATTGATTAAGGGTATGATAATAGCAAAGAAGAAAGCAAACCAACCTTTCTTTAAGAAGTCAGCAAGTTTTTTGCCACTTGTGATACCCATATCTAATAGAAATACCGCTAAAAAACCTTTAAAAATATCTGTTGTAAAAGGTTCAATGCCTCTAGCTTGTTGATCACTTGCTAGAAAACCGATTACTAGACTTCCCATTATTAATAACACACTTCCGTTGGTTAGGGAGTGATGTAAAACATTACCTAGCTTCAGTTTCTTTTTTTTGCTTTTTTGAAAGTATGCCATAAGTAGTACTCCAATAATAATGGATGGTGCTTCCATCAAAGCCATTACAGCAACCATATGACCGCCAAATTCAATTTTTTCAAGTTCAAGAAAAGAAACTGCGGTGACAAAGGTAACGGCGCTCACAGAGCCATAGGCGGCGGCAATAGCTCCTGAATTCTCAACACTAAATTTTCTTCGAAGAATGAAGTACGTATAAATGGGAACGAAAAGGGCTAAAAATACCCCAAACAATAGCGACCAAAGAATCTCCATGTCAAGTTCACTATGCGAGAGTTCCATTCCCCCTTTAAATCCTATAGAAAACATAAGATAAAGTGAAATGAATTTGGCTGAGTTTGGTGGAATTTCTAAATCACTCTTTACCTGTACGGCAATAATACCTAAAAAGAAAAATAAAAGGGCAGGGTTAGTGAGGTTGTCTAGTAAAAGGGTTAAATCCATTTTGGTATTTCAGTTTTGGTCGTAGTTGATTTTGACCCAGGTAGGGTCGTATAATTGATAAAAAGTTTTTGGATAAAAAAGAGGGGCGGTTAATGCCGCCCCCCAAAGGTTTTTGTAATAAGTACGAGACAAATTATTAAGGCAGATGGCCAGAGATAATTAATATACATTGAGCCGTAGCTCATTGATAAAATTAAAAAGAAGCCTAGAACTGCAATTCCCAATAGTGGTAGTACTTTATAATTTTCGGTTTGCTTTTTTGTGGACATTGAGAATATTTTAAAAATTAATTAATCTAAGGCTGCGGTAATTTCAATAGTGCTATTGATTCTGAGCTTCATGCCCTCTTGTCTCATTTTGATAATAAATTCTTTTGCAATTCTCTTTTCATTTTCAAGCTCTATAATTCTTTTATCAGCGTACTTTGTTGGGTTGTCACTATTACCTTCTAACAAGGTTAAGCGCTGTAGTTTGTGAAAATTGATTTTCTCATCTAATAATGCGCTAACAATATGCGCTGCCTCAGAGGGTGTAAATTCACCTTCTACAAGATTAATATTCTGCTTTGTTTTTTTGACTAACTCTAACTCTTGTGTTTGCATGATATTTTTTATTTTGTTTAACATTACAAATTTCTGAATTTTTATTCATATAATATTATTTATATTTGTTATGACGTACATAAACATTACTTATGAATTATACATTGCACCAACTTCAGATATTTTTAAAAATTACTCAAAAACAAAGTATAACAAAGGCGTCTGAAGAGCTACATTTAACCCAGCCGGCTGTCTCAATTCAGCTCAGAAATTTTCAAGATCAATTTTCAATTCCGCTAACAGAAGTAGTAGGTAGACAATTGTATATTACTGATTTTGGAAAAGAAATAGCGGTAGCTGCTCAAAAAATATTAAACGAAGTACATGCTATTAATTATAAAACCCTTTCATACGAAGGGCGTTTGGGAGGTAGATTGATTATTTCAATTGCATCTACTGGTAAATATGTGATGCCTTATTTCTTATCAGACTTTATGAATCTGCATAATGGCGTTGATTTGATAATGGACGTTACAAACAAAAGTAGAGTGGTAGAAAGTTTAGAAAAAAATGAAGTTGACTTTGCATTGGTATCGGTTCTTCCAAAGAAGCTCAAAATAAATAGAGTCGAACTAATGAAAAATAAGTTGTTTTTGGTTGGAGGTGCTCATAGAGTTTTCGATAAAGGAATTACCAAGAAAAAGTTGTTCGAAAAGTTGCCTTTGATATACAGAGAGCAGGGCTCTGCAACCCGAAATGCCATGGAAGGTTTTATAACCAAAAATAAAATAGCCGTAGGTAAGAAAATAGAACTGACTTCGAATGAGGCAGTTAAGCAGGCTGTCATTTCAGGACTTGGCTATTCTATTATGCCATTAATAGGTATTAAAAGTGACCTTTTGAATAATGATTTACAGATAATTCCAGTAAAGGGACTGCCGATTAGTACAACCTGGAATTTGATTTGGCTAAAGTCTAAAAAATTATCGCCTGCTGCAACTGCCTTTCTAGCGCACTTAGAAAAGGAAAAAGAAGAGATTATAAGTAATCGCTTCGCATGGATTGATTCCTTTTAGGTCAGCGTAGGTCATTCTGATTTGATTTATGAATATCCCCTCCATATTTCTCAATAATTTTGGCCAGTAAAAGACAAAGAATTACCGCGATAAATGCCCAATTAATATTCACGTGAGCATATTCATGAAGGAGTATAAATACCATTAGGGTTACAGCATATAAAATACTAATTGCTGTTTTATTAAAAAATTTTGAATCAAGCATAATAGTATATTTTAAATGAATTAAATCTTCGTTATTTATTTGTTATTGGGCTCAATCATTAATGGTGTCTTTCCGTCAGTAATAATAATTTTACTATTCTGTGACTTTGAAAGTTCTTTGAACGCTTCTATACTGCGTATCTGAATGATTTCATCAGTAAGGCCTTCAGCCAGAATTTTTTGAGCATCTCGTTCACCTTTAGCTTCAATAATCTTTCGATCAGCCTCTAAAGTTGCCTGCTGTAAGATAAACTCCATTCGCATTGCATCTTGTTCAGCTTGTAATTTTCGTTCTATAGAATTGGCTAATCCATTTGGTAGTTGAATGCTTTTCATTAAAACGGCTATAAGCTCTATCCCATCTGCTTGTTTGCTAAGGTTTTCTTCCATCTTAATCTTGATTTCCTCTTCTATTTTTGCTCGCATTCCTGAATGCATATCCTTTGCGTAAAACTTAGCGCAAACATCTGAAGATGCTGATCTAAAAACACTTGTGATGATCGATTCATATTCTTGTCCTAAATTTTCTAATACGGAAGGAATCTTATTTTGCTCCAAACGATATAGAATTGAAATCTCAGAATTAACGCTTAGTCCTTCTTTACTTGGTAAACTCAAAACAAGTTTTATATTATTGGTTTGCGTTGATTCTTTTAAAACTTTGCTAGTAAAGGGGTTATATACAACCGTGCCTTGAGTTATAACTTCGTTCGAAAATTTACCTAAGGTTTGCTTTACTCCAGTTTCCCCAGGTCGTATTACTGCACAACTGGTAGTTAGTAAAGCAGCTGAAGCTAAAAAAATTATATTTCTCATTTTTTTTAATTTTGTATTAAACCTAATTTTTGGTCTATGTAGTACTGTAAGGACAGGCTTAGTCGTCGTTTGATTGGTATTATAGTTTTATGCGAGGTCCGAAACCTTCAGCTACATACTCAAATCCGTTAAAAATGAACTTCTGAGCCGGTACAGACTTTAAGTCTTTGTGTAGTGTATTTGCTTTAGGAAATTCTGGATCATTCGCAGCTAATAGTGAATTCAATCGCTTTTGGGGCTTAGCGGCTACATGTTCAAAATCATACATTCCGGCAAGTGAAAATGTTGTTAGATTTCTAGGTATTTTATTCGTGATGATTTGTTTTGACAACAACGAAGTTTTGTATTTACTTTCAGAGTTACCCATTACTTGTGTAAGCGTTGAAGTATGATCTACAAATTTATAGGTGAGTAAATGTTCATCGTTTTCATTTTCAAAATTGCTATCTAAGTTAATTTGATTTTCAAAACATTCGTTTTGAGTTTCATTTATGGTATTTGCTAATGCCATAAAAGGTACAAGTATTACAATCAATATATTTTTCATAGTGAGCGTATTTAGATTAATATTTTCTTACTACTGATGTAAATATATTATAAATTATTCATATATTATTATTTATATATTTAATGTAATACATAAAAATAATTGATATATTTTAACAATGAATACGAAATTATACGATTTCAAATTTGCAGCATCCTGTTAGGATATTACCTTATTTCTACTTTTAGTTTTATAAAATAGAATGGGAAAAGAAGTCTGCTAAATTTTTGCAGTATTAGACCTTAAAATTGTAGCAAGCTCTTCATCCATATAAACAATAGGGACAGCATAAAGCAAGGGCATATTTTCAGTAAATTGATTTTTAAGTTCCTTATTTATTTCGTTGAAAAGTAAAGCTTTGGTTTTGCCAATGATCAAAGTCTGTTTTTTACGTATAAGTTGACCAGTTTCACTATGTCTGTGATAGATTATTTTTTTAGAAATTGCGGCATGAAGTAAAAGCCTTTTCTGCATTAGAATATCTACTATTTTTAGCGCTTGTTTTTTGTTTTTAGCAATAATATCGGTTAGAATCATAATAGTAGTTTATAAAAAAGCATCGACTTTTAAGGTCTTCGATTGTTTAGTGAGAACAAAGGAATCAAGTCGATGCTTCTGAGAATAACTAACACTCAACTTTAATTTTGGGCAATTGAGTTTTGCCTATTTTGTGGTCTTATTTTTAATTCTTTAGATTCAATAGCCTGATTAATATCTGCTTTTACTTCAGAAAAAAAGCGAAAAAACTTTAAACCATCTTTTCGTACTAATTTGGCTGTTGTTCTACCATTTTCATCGGTTTTGATATCTTTCACCATTAGACTTTTACCTATTAGCGATTTTAAGTCAACAATGGCACCGCGCTTTATAATTATGTTTTTTTTGGGAAACTTATGTTTTGATAATTTGCTACCGATGGTTTGCCTAATATTAAAATGTCGCCATTGTTTATGGATTTATGTTGTTTTGAGCAAATAACATTCCTGAGCTTATAAAAAATGTTATCATGATAACAGATTTTCTCATAATGAGTTGTTTTGAGGCTAAATTTAATCAGCTAAAGTTTCATCAGTTTCTATAATATTTAAAGGAGTTAACTTGGCGCTCAGCGTTGGGAATAAGTCAAAAAAATTGCGACCGTCTTCTCTGCGTAATATTAATTTATGAGATCCATCAGAATTAACGCCGCGCTCATCGATGATTAACTTGCTTCCAAAAATGTTAAAATAGTTGTTCAAGCCATCTAAATCATTTAATCCTCCCATTACAATTATTGCATCTTTAAATGGAAACTTCATTTGATTCTTCAGAGAAGTACTACTATCTTCAACCAACTGAAAATCATCAAATGAAATTTTGTATTGCTCCTGTGAAAAAGCAAAAAATGGGATCATTACGTACGCTATTAAAAGAATTACTTTTTTCATAACTTCGATTTTAATGCACAATTTAAATCATGTACACAGCAAATATATTTTTTTTATTCAATCAAAAAGCAATACTTTCGTTAAAAATTAGTTAAACTATTAATATATCATAGTAATACTATTATATTTGTAATCATAATTAAATAAGTACTTGAGATGGATCAACTTTTACAATCTGTAAAAATCGGAATTAACGAAAAAATTTTTGTTAAAGACCCTGAGTCTTCAGACTTGGGTAAGCGCATAATAGAGCAGAGTATATTAATGATTATCGAAATGGGCTTTGAGAGCTTTACGTTCAAAAAACTTGGAACTAAAATAGGTTCCAATGAGAGTTCAATCTATCGCTATTTTGAAAATAAGCATAAGTTGCTTTTGTATTTAGCTTCTTGGTATTGGGGTTGGTTAGAATATCAATTGGTATTTGCCACCAACAGTATAGCTGATCCAAAAACTAAACTTGAAAAGGCTATTGAAATCGTAACTAAAACTACGGTTGAAGATTCTTCTTTTTCTCATATTAATGAAGTTTTATTGAATAAAATAGTCATTAACGAATATTCTAAATCTTATTTGACTAAAGAGGTAGATTCGGAAAATAAAGAAGGCTATTTCAAGATTTACAAAAGATTGGTCAACCGAATAAGTAAGATGATTACGGCTGTAGATTCTAAGTATATATATGCTAGTAGTTTGGCGAGCACTATTTTAGAAGGTTCGTTACACCAGCATTTTTTAAAAGACCATTTTCAATCTTTAACCAATTGTCATCAAAATGATGATTCTACTAAATATTTTATTCACTTAGTATTCACATCACTCAAATAAGTAGAAAGCATGGCCAAAAATGTTTTAACCTCTTGGCAGAGGCTAATAAGTATGTTGAAACTAGATAAAAGAGATGTTTTACAAACTTTTTACTATGCTATTTTTGCAGGTTTAGTTAGTCTTTCTTTGCCTTTAGGTATTCAAGCGATTATCAATCTTATACAGGGGGCTCAAATAAGCACTTCTTGGGTAATTTTGGTGATTCTTGTGACTGGTGGAGTAGCTTTTGCCGGACTTTTACAATTGATGCAAATACGAATTATCGAGAACTTGCAACAAAAGATTTTTACTCGTGCATCTTTTGAGTTTACCTATCGTTTCCCGAAAATAAAGATGAGTGAGCTGCGCGATTATTATCCGCCAGAATTGGCAAATCGTTTTTTTGATACTTTAAACGTACAGAAGGGAGTATCAAAAATTTTGTTAGATGTTCCAGCAGCTATTCTACAGATTATATTCGGACTCTTGCTGTTATCTTTCTATCATCCGTTTTTTATTATTTATGGAATACTATTGCTAATCCTCATATATATAGTTTTTAAGTTCACCATTCAAAAGGGAATGGATACTAGTCTTGACGAGTCAAAACAAAAGTACAAAGTTGCTCATTGGATACAGGAAGTTGCAAGATCTCTCATTAGTTTTAAATTATCAGGTGCGACTAGTCTTGCGGTTGATAAAAATGACCTGTTGGTTACAGATTATCTCAAAGCTCGTGAAAGTCATTTTAGAATACTGGTGATTCAGTTTATTCAAATGATTGGGTTTAAAGTTTTGGTTACTGGAGGGTTATTATTAATTGGGGGTCTTTTAGTGCTCAACCAAGAAATGAACATAGGTCAGTTCGTTGCGGCTGAAATTATTATTCTTTTGGTAATAAGCTCTGTTGAAAAACTTATTCGTGGCTTAGAAACCTTTTATGACCTTTTAACATCGTTAGAAAAATTAGCACAAGTCGTTGATAAAGATTTGGAATTTCAAGAAGGAGAATTTCCATTAGCTGAAATTAAAGATTTGAATGTAGAATTAGAAAATGTTTCATTTGGTGTAAATGAAAACGAAAACATTTTAGAAAATATTTCAATGAAAATCGAGGCTAGAAGTTCACAATTAATTGTAGGCTCTAATGGCTCAGGTAAGTCTACCCTACTTCGTTTAATTGCAGGTATTTTAGACCCAAATGAGGGCGATATATATATTAATAATACTTCACTAAGAGGGATTAATCCGAATCATTATCGCTCGTTTATAGGACAATCTTTGATAGAAGAAAGTCCGTTTGAGGGCACCATTCTTGAGAACATAACTTTTGGAAACACCTCTATTTCTCAGAAGGATTTGCAATGGGCAATAGCGGCAGTTGGTCTAGAGCAATTCGTTAAAAAACAACCGAAAGGCTTGAATACTATCATCTATCCAGAAGGAAAACAAATATCCAATACCGTATCGAAGAAAATTGTTCTGGCCAGAAGTGTGGTACATAAACCGAAATTATTGCTGCTAAAAGACCCCTTGAACCAATTTGATGAAATTGAAGCATTACGTATTATGAACTTCTTAATTGACAAGAGTAACCCATGGTCTTTAGTGGTGGTTAGCCAAGATCCGAAATGGGTTGGACGCTGCGAAAAAATTATTACAATGGATCATGGAAAAATTGTTTCTATAAACTAAAAAAGGTATGCTTAACATCTCTAAAAACCCATTAAATAAAACGGTTCATCTTACTGGTTTCAAATCAACGGATCGGGTATTTCATCAAAGGTACTACAAGCATTTTAATCGATTTTTGCTGGGTTCTGCCATCTTCGGTTTTATTTTCCTTTTTCTACCGTGGACCCAGAATATTCGTGGTGATGGTTTTTTGACTACCCTGAAGCCTGATCAACGACCACAGACGATTCAATCACCTATACCTGGGCGTATTGAAAAATGGTATGTACAAGAAGGTGATTATGTGAAGAAAGGAGATACTATTTTATTCATTTCTGACATTAAGAATGAATATTTTGACCCTAAACTAATGTCACGTACAGGTCAGCAAATAGTCGCTAAGAATGCCTCCGTGACTTCATACGAAGGAAAGGTGAAAGCATTACGCAATCAAATGGGAGCTTTATCAAATGAACGTGCCCTCAAATTAGAGCAGGCAAAAAATAAATTGTTACAAGCAAATTTAAAAGTGCAGAGTGATAGTATTGACCTTGAGGCTGCTAAAACAAATATAAGTATTGCCCAACGCCAGTACGACCGTGTGGTACAATTAGAATCTGAAGGTTTAAAGGCAATTACCGATTTAGAAGAAAAGCGGGTTAAACTTCAAGAAACGCAGGCTAAATTAATTTCTCAAGAGAATAAATTATTGGCATCTCGTAACGAAATCATCAACGCGCAAGTTGAAATCGGAAGGGTGCGAAATGAGTATACGAACAAGATATCAAAGGCAGAAAGCGATATGTTTACCGCTCAGTCTAGTCAATTTGATTCTGAAGCGCAAGTAACGAAGCTAGAAAATGAGTTTACAAACTATTCGATGCGTAATGAAATGTATTACATACGTGCTCCTCAAAACGGATTTATAAATAAGGTTATTCAGGCTGGCATTGGCGAGACTTTTAAAGAAGGCACAGGTTTGGTTGGTATTATGCCTGCTGATATTGATATGGCGGTTGAAACATTTGTAAAACCTTTAGACCTACCACTAATGCACTTAGGTGAGAAAGTGCGCATTCGATTTGACGGATGGCCCGCGATTGTTTTTAGTGGTTGGCCTAACGTTTCTTATGGTACTTATGGCGGGGTAGTAGTGGCCGTTGAAACCTTTATAAGTGATAATGGTAAATATCGAATTTTATTAGCGCCAGACCCAGATGATCATGAGTGGCCAGCTGAGCTTCGGGCAGGTTCAGGAGCGAATACCATAGCGCTGTTAGAAGATGTGCCTATTTGGTTTGAACTATGGCGACAAATAAACGGTTTTCCACCTAATTATTATCAACCAGAGGGTGCACAAGGTAAACCTGTAAAAAAATAAGATGCGCAAGTACATTACTTATGTTGTGTTTTTGGTCACTTTCTCAATGACAAGTCAAGTTCAAGATTCTATTGTGCTTAGGTTCAATGAGTACTTGGGCTATGTTAAAAAGTACCACCCTATTGCCAAGCAAGCCGAACTTGCACTAAGTATTGGTCAGGCTAATTTGATGAAAGCTCGCGGTGGTTTTGACCCTAAAATTGAGGTAGATTATGATCGTAAGGAGTTTAAAGGATCTGAATATTGGGACCGATTGAACGCAGCTTTTAAAATACCTACTTGGTATGGTATTGAATTAAAAGGAACTTTTGAACAAAATGATGGTGATTTTTTAAGTGCAGATGAACTTGTTCCAAATGATGGGTTGTATAGCGCAGGTGTATCTATGTCATTAGGTCAAGGTCTTTGGATCAATGATCGGATGGCTACTTTAAAACAAGCGAAGCTATTCAGAGAACAGACCAAAGCGGACCGAGATTTATTGGTCAACCAAATACTTTATGATGCGGCATTAGCCTATTTCGATTGGTTACAAGCTTTTAATGAAGCTACTATTTTTAAAAATTTCTTGAGCAATGCTGATATTCGTTTTCAGGGTATTAAAAGTAGGGCTGAGGCAGGTGATATTGCTGTAATCGATACGGTAGAGGCTAAAATTGCTTTACAGACTAGAGCATTAAGTTTAGAGCAGGCTAAAGTCAAACTAATGAAGCGTTCTTTAGAATTATCTAATTTTTTATGGATGAACGATAACGTTCCAATAGAGCTTCAATCAAATGTGATTCCTGATGTTGACATAAGTGGCGAGATTGATACTACTTTAGAAATTCTTGGAAGACCATTAGATGAATTCACAATTGAAAATCATCCGAAATTATTGTCTTTGGGGTATAAAATTGATGGATTAAGAGTCGAGAAAAACTTAAAAGCGAACAAACTACTACCTAAAATAGATTTAGAGTATAACTTCTTGACTGAAACACCAGAATTTGTAAACTCTTTTGAAACGCAACAGTATAAGGGAGGAATCACCTTTCAAATGCCTTTATTTTTGCGCAAAGAACGTGGTGATTTGAAACTTGCTAAGTTCAAACTTAGAGATGCGCAGTTCGATTTAGATAATGCCGAAATAGAATTAAAGAATAAAATTGTTGCACTATATCGCGAATTAGAATCTTTTGAGACCCAAAATGTTCTTATTGATGGTATTGTTGAAAATTATAATACATTATTGGCCGCTGAGGAACGAAAGTTTAGTTTCGGAGAGAGTTCTTTGTTTCTTATCAATTCTAGGGAAAGTAAATTAATTGATGCGGAGTTAAAACAAATAGAAGTTCTAAATAAATTCTATACAGCCAAGGCTAAATTGTTCAACAGCTTGGCGGTGAATCCTGAAAATCTTTAATCCTTAGCGAATGAAAAATAAGAAAACCGCTGCGAATAGTGAATCGGGTTTAGATATTAAATTACTACTCAAAGATGGGTTTTTTATTATTTCAGGAATTTTTTCAGCAGCATTTGGTTTAGAAAGCTTTTTATTTCCGAATCAATTGATTGACGGTGGCGCTACTGGAATTTCACTTTTAATTGCCGAGGTGTCTGATTGGCCACTCTCTGTACTTATAATTTTAGTAAATATTCCTTTTTTAATTTTAGGTTTTCGGGTCATAGGTAGAGTTTTTGCCATAAAAGCTACTGTTGCAATTTTAGGATTGGCATTGGTTTTAGCGACGATCAACTTTCCTGAAATTACACAAGACAAACTTTTAGTGGCCGTTTTCGGAGGTTTTTTTCTTGGAGCAGGTATCGGACTGTCGGTAAGAGGAGGCGGAGTTTTAGATGGTACTGAGGTTTTAGCTATATTTCTTAGTCGAAAATTAGGGACTACTATCGGAGACATTATTATTCTCATAAATATTCTTGTTTTTATTGCTGCTGCTTATTTTCTATCTATGGAGACAGCATTGTATTCAATGTTAACCTATTTATCAGCATCTAGAACTTTAGATTTCGTAATTGAAGGAATTGAAGAATATACAGGAGTCACAATTATTTCTGATTATAGTAATGAGATACGAAATATGATTATAGATACCCTAGGTAGAGGGGTTACTATTTATCCTGCTAAGGGAGGATATGGTACGCATGGCCTTCATAATGAGTATGAGGTAGTGTTTACGGTAATAACTAGATTAGAAATACGCAGACTAAATATAGAGATTTCTAAAATTGACCCGAAGGCTTTTGTGGTGATGAATAAAATAAATGATACCAGAGGTGGTATGATCAAGAAGCGTTCTATATAGCTGTTCATTTCTTCAAAATAGTAATTTTTATATGATAGTATTACTATCATATAAAAATAGTTTAACTTTCATTTAACTAAGTATTACTTTTAAATTTGATTCTTCTGTTTTATCTTTATTATGGCAAAAAGTTAAACTATTTAGTCATGAAAAAAGATCCTTTAATATATTTTCCAAATAGTGCTGATAATACTAATGAAAAGACGGCCAAAGTAGGCCAACTTTTAGCTATTGGTGCGCCTTCTAAGAAATACTATGAGTACATAAATCAATCTTTGAACTATAATTCATTATCAATAAATGATTTTAAAATACTCTTAAAATTAGAAGGGGTTCATGTGAAAATTATTAGCATTATGAATATGAAAAACGGAAATCTAATTGCAGTTGTTCGCAAAAAAGATGGAAGTAATTTTTTAAATAATATTGAAAAACTCTTTACAGATCTTAACAAAGCAATAGCCTCGAAAGAATTAACCGTTATTTAAACTTTCAAAAATTACCTTATGAGAAAAATGAACGTATTACGTGCAATTAGTATAACATTGATGTTATTTTCTTCTATTGAAGCCAAAGCAATTACTATCCCAGAATATGAAGTTATGGCGGTGTCAGATGATGTAGAAGCAACATCAGAAAGAAAGATGCTTGAGGATATCGTATACATTGAAGAAGTTGACGAACTAGTACTTGGTTTTGATCCTTACTTGTATCTTCCTTTTGGGTTTAATCCTCATGCTGGAATGGAGTTAGACCTTGATGATATTGAGTATATTGAATTCGATGAGGATTATTTTTAGTTGCAACAGACGCAATTGAACCATTGAAAAGGGTGTCATAATAGCTATGACATCTTTTTTTAGCGGATGTAAGTTTTTAGACATAAACCTACTAAGGTTAGACATCAGAATGAATATTGAAGTTTAGACTACAAAGGTTTTTAACGTAAGTATGGAAGATAAAGCCGAAGAAAAACAAACAAAAGAGCTAATTCATGAAGGGGTATTAAAGGCCATTTCATATTCAGCATATAGAAGCTTGGTCGCTCAATTGGCGAAAGAAGGAAAGTCAACTGGCCCTGAACAGACAGAAGCTTTAACGAACTATACCCAATTGAATGATAAGCGAATGAAACGTTGGGATAAGACTTTAAAATTTGACGATGAAGCTATAGCACAAATTTTAAAAGTAGATCAGAAAATTACCTGGTTGGTACTAACTGAAAGTTGGTGTGGCGATGCTTCCCCTTCGCTTCCAGTAATGCATAAAATAAGTGAACTAAATCCGAATATTTCGTTGAAGATTATTATGCGTGACGAGCATTTAGATTTAATGAACCAGTTTTTAAGCAATGGCGCAATGTCGATTCCGAAGTTAATTGCTATTGATATAATATCTGGTGATGTAGTTGGCGATTGGGGTCCGCGTTCAACGGCTGCAACAAAACTTGTACAAGATTATAAAACAGAACATGGTATACTAACACCAGAATTTAAGCAAGACCTTCAAGTTTGGTATAATAAAGATAAAGGTCAAAGTGTACTCAAAGATTTATTAGCGAGCCTTCCCTTGAAATAAATAGGTAATGGTGCCTTTTTGAGAAGCCTTATTCGAAGAATTGAATTTAGCCTTTTTCGCATACGTGATTGCGTTGTCTACCAAGCAACCATTTGAGGTGCCAGAACTTTTTGAATTATAATCAGCTTCAATTACGTTGCCATTGACATCAACCTTGATGTTAATAACAACTTTTCCACCTTCAATACAAGTGTAAATAGGCGGTGGCAGTTTATAGTTGTTTCGATCTACTAAAGAATATGAAACGGAAGTTCTTCTTGCTGCTAAATTGTTGGTAAATTCTTTCTTTTCAGCTTCCTTTTCACCTAGTTTTTGTTTCGCTTCTTCACGCTTTTTCTTTAGTTCTTGCACCCGCTCGGCATATGCGCCATCGGCAGTCGCATCAGTCTGTTCAGCATTACTCGAGGCTGCCTTTTCTGCCATAATTTCCTCTAAGGTTTGTAAAGGCTCAGGGTAACCATAGGTAGGTTTTGCCGTTTCATTATAGGCCGTATGGCTTTTAACCGGTGCAGCATTTGATAGATCTTCTAATGCTTCTTTTTCTTTGAGCAATTCTTCAATATCCTCTTCCGCCAGCATCATCTCAACAATATATTCATCTTCTACACTACCAACTTCGCCTAGGCTGATGCTGAATAAGGTCAACACCACAATAGCCATAGTAAATACGGTGATTAGAAATGATAAATGTTTGCGATTCAGATTCATAGTGATATAACCCCAATTTCTAAAAAATATTTAAATTTTTCGTTAAACGGGCCGCCATTTTTTATCTTTTTAAGAATCTTTTGACTTTCCGAGTAATTTTTCTTCAAAATCTAGAGGTCCTAAGGCATTATCTACGTTGTAATCGCCTATTTTGGTTCTTCTTAGTTCAGATAAATGTCCTCCTGAATTTAAGGCTTTTCCGAAATCATAGGCTAATGAACGTATATAAGAACCTTTGCTGCAAACCACACGAAATTGAATCTCAGGTAATTGTATGTGAGTAATTTCAAATTCAGAAATGGTAATTTTTCTTTTTTTTATTTCAACAGATACACCTTCTCGTGCATATTCATATAGCCTTTTGCCATCTTTTTTTAAGGCAGAAAAAATGGGCGGAATTTGTTCAATTTCGCCGGTAAAAGTATCGGCTGCCTTTTCAATCATACCCTTTGAAATATGAGTTATGGGGAATGTTGCATCAATTTCAGTTTCTAAATCATACGATGGGGTAGTGGCACCCAAGCTAATGGTACCGGTATATTCTTTTACTTGACCCTGAAGGCCTTCAATAGTTTTAGTGAATTTACCGGTGCAAATTAATAATAAACCGGTTGCTAAAGGATCTAGGGTACCCGCATGGCCAATTTTGATTTTCTTTAAGTCAAACTTCTTACGAATCACCCATTTCAATTTGTTAACAGCCTGAAATGAAGACCAACCCAAAGGCTTATCTATGAGTAATAATTGTCCGTTTAAGAAATCTTCCTTGGTTTCCACTTGCAAATTAATGTTCAAACAGGTTTGGTTTTTTATGTACTCCTAACTTTTTGAAAAGATAAATCAAAAGAAATAAAAGGAAACCAATTAGGTAAAAGAATTGAGATTAAAAGAAATAGCTGTCAAAGTCCTAAAGTTTTCATATTAACTAGACCAAAAACCATATCCAATTGCAATCAAACCGACTAATAAGCAATAGATAGCAAAATAAGAAAGTTTACTTTTCTTTACCAATTGAATCATCCATGTGCAAGCAGCTAAGCCTGCTACAAAGGCAGCAATAAAACCTGCGCCCATCGCAATATTATTTTCACCTGAAAAACTAAGATCACCGCTGAGAAGGTCCTTTCCTATTTTTCCAAAAATTAGAGGTACAACCATCAAGAAAGAAAATCGTGCAGCTTTTGTTTTATCAACACCCAAGAGTACCGAAGTAGATATGGTAGCGCCACTTCTTGAAATACCAGGTAGCATGGCTATTGCTTGAGATACGCCAACAATGAAAGCATTTTTAAAGCTTACCTTTTTGTCAGTATCCTTAGCTTTATCTGCGAAGTACAGCAGCACCGCAGTAATTAATAACATGAAACCTACAAAGCGAATATTACCCCCAAAAAATGCTTCTAGTTGCTCTTCGAAAAATAAACCCACAAATACTGCGGGAAGCATTGACACAATTATTTTCAAAGAGAACTGCGTTTGTTCATTCCATTTGAAACTAAATAGTCCGGTTAAAATTTCCCAGACATCTTTTCGAAAAACTACAATGGTGCTCAAAGCAGTAGCAAAGTGCAGTATTACGGTAAATAAAAGGCTTTCTTCAGGTACGGAGCTATCTCCTAAAATTGCTTTTCCTAATTCTAAATGTCCGCTTGAAGATACAGGTAAAAATTCGGTTAAGCCTTGAATGATGCCTAAGATGATAGCGTCGAATATATCCAAACTATTTTTTCTTCTTGTGAGGATTCAACAAAATGGCATACACTTGAATACCAAGACCAATAAGTACTAAAGTTGGAGCTAATCGTATGCGTCTGAAGTTGTAGATGTCTTCGCTAAAAACATTGGGGTCATCACTTCCGCCACCACTCATGAGAATGAAACCTAAAGCAATAAAGCCTAAACCAATAAATAGAAACATATAGTTCTTCTTCTGAAAAATAAATTCTTGTTTTGATTGATCTTCTTTGTATTGCCGATTTTTACTCATGGTGCAAATTTAATAATATAATTCGTCTGTTCTTAAATTTAAGAAACGTTGTGTCGCAAAAAAGGTGCTAATTAACGAAATCAGTAAACCTAAAAGAAACACGCTGATAAAAAGAATAGCTAAAACCGTAGGGTCATCAAAAAGCCCTAAATCCGGAAAATTTTGGTTGATATAATACAGTACGCCGGCAAGAGCTAGAATGGCTACCAACGACCCTACCATGCCTAGTTTGATGTTTGTCCATATAAAAGGTCGCCGAATAAAAGTTTTGGTAGCACCTACCATTTGCATGGTTTTGATTATAAAGCGCTTTGAATAAATAGATAAACGTATAGAACTATTGATTAACAGAACAGCTATGAATGTAAAAATAGCACTTGCGATAAGAATCCATAAGCTGATTCTTTTTACATTATCGTTTAATAAACCAACTAGCGGTTTGTCATAACTGACTTCATCAACATAGCCTTTAGAAGAAATCTCGTCAGCAATGTCCATAATTTTTTCTAAAGAGACAAAATCAGCGTTAAGGTTGACATCGATAGAATTCTTAAGTGGATTATAGCCCAAAAAATCAATGAAATTTTCACCTATTTCATCAGCATGTTTTTCGGCGGCTTCTTCTTTCGAAACATAGGTAGCCGTTTTGGTGTAGTCTGACATTGACAGACTTTTTTGCAATTGATCAATTTCGACTTCTTTGGCACTTTCTTTTAAAAATACTGAGATGGTAATCTGTTCTTTAAAATGATCTGCCATTTTTTTTGTATTCAATACCAATAAGCCTAAAACTCCTAATAAAAAAAGTACAAGAGCAATACTCAAAACTACCGAGAAGTAGCTCGAAATCAACTTGCGTTTTTGGTATTGTTCGAAAGATTTGCCCATAGAAGGAAATGAATAGGTAAAGTTAGCAAAGTAAATTGAATCATACTCGCTTATAGTTTCGGTTTCTAATATTTGGAAGATATCTTCGTTAAAAAAACATCATATAAGATATATGAACCTTTTAGATCTAAAAATATCAAGACCCGGTTTATGGTTTCCGACCATTTGGATCTATTTGGTGCCCTTTGGCAATCAAGATGTTTTTTGGAGGTCTCCCTTATTTTGGGTAGGACTCTTTTTTGTTACTTTTCCATTAAATTATCTGGTCTACGGATTGAATGATTACAACGACGAACAAGCCGACGCAGTCAATAAAAGAAAAGGAAATTATTTATTCGGAGCAAAAGCATCGCGTAAACATTTAGATGGTTTGCTTAAAAAAATCACAATTGTAATTCTTCCCTTTGTTCTTCTTTTTACATATTTGTCAGGGCTAACAATGTTTCTACTATTACTATTTATGGTCTTCGTAAACATCGTATATAATTTTAAGCCATTTCGCATTAAAGAAAGACCTCCGTTTGAAATATTGATTCAGATTGGTTATGTTACTACAGCGTTCTTTGCCACCGAATTGAACCAGCTAGAAACCTTACCCTGGCAAACCCTAACTTACCTTTCGCTTTTTGCTTTTCAAGCGCATATTGCTGGTGAGATTATGGATATTGAGCCAGATTTAGAAGCAGGTAAGCGAACTACGGCGACTTTATTAAAACGTAAAAATTCAAAATTCTTGATGCTAGTGCTTTTGGTGCTAGAGTCTTTTTTGGTTTGGTACTGGTTTGAAGATTTTGTTTTGTCTACATTCTTAGGAATATTTGCACTTTGGTTGGTGTTAGATATTTTTGTCTTTTTCAAAGACCAGCCGTATACGGTAGCTCAGATGAAACTTTTTGGGTATGCTATTAACATTTCGGCAATTGCGTCAATGGCTTGGGTGCTCTATAGTGGTAATTTACTTTTAAGCTAATAGTTATCGCTATATCTAAACTTTCGGCTTTCCTATAATAAACCTATTTTTGCCCTTTACTCTATAAGTAGCAAGAATTATGCAATACAATTTCAACGAAATTGAAGCCAAATGGCAGAAATACTGGGCAGAACACCAAACCTTCAAGGCAGAAAATAATTCTCAAAAGGAGAAATTTTATGTCTTAGATATGTTTCCGTATCCTTCGGGAGCCGGTCTGCACGTAGGTCACCCATTGGGTTATATTGCAAGTGATATTTATGCACGATACAAAAGACACAAAGGTTTTAATGTGATGCATCCGCAGGGCTATGATTCTTTCGGACTTCCTGCAGAACAATATGCAATTCAAACGGGGCAGCACCCAGCTATCACTACCGAAGAGAATATTAAGACCTACAGAAGGCAATTAGATCAAATCGGATTCTCCTTCGATTGGAGCCGTGAGGTACGCACCTCTGACCCAAAATACTACAAATGGACACAATGGATTTTCATTCAATTATTCAATTCATGGTACAATAAAGACAGCGATAAAGCAGAAGGCGTTGAGACTTTAATTGCAATGTTTTCTGCGGATGGAAATGCTACTGTGCATGCGGTATGTGATGATGACATCGAAGTGTTTTCAGCAGCCGATTGGAAAAGCTTTTCAAGCAAAGAACAACAAGAAATCTTATTGAAATATCGTCTTACCTACTTGGCTGAAACCGAAGTGAACTGGTGTCCTGGTTTAGGTACTGTTTTGGCGAATGATGAGATTGTAAACGGAGTTTCAGAGCGCGGTGGTCACCCAGTAATTCGAAAAAAGATGACGCAATGGAGTATGCGCATCAGCGCCTACGCCCAACGATTATTAGATGGCTTAGCAAAAATTGATTGGCCGCAACCCTTAAAAGATTCGCAAACCAATTGGATTGGTAGAAGTCAAGGTGCCTTGGTAACATTCTATACGGTCACTTCGAGCGGAGTCGAGAACAAACATGCTATAGAGGTTTTCACAACAAGACCAGATACTATTTTCGGAGCTAGTTTCATGACTTTAGCCCCTGAACATGAATTGGTTGCTAAAATTACAACCGCAGAACAAAAATCTGCTGTTGAAGGATATATCGAAGCCACAGCAAAACGTTCAGAACGCGAACGTATGGCAGATGTAAAAACCATATCAGGTGCCTTTACAGGTGCTTATGCTGAACACCCCTTTAGCAAAAAACCAATCCCGATTTGGATTGGAGATTATGTGCTAGCAGGTTATGGCACAGGAGCCGTCATGTCTGTACCTTGTGGAGATCAGCGCGACTATGATTTCGCGAAAAAGTTTAATATTCCGATTCCGAATATATTTGAAGGTGTTGATATTTCGGAGGAAGCTTTTGCGGATAAAGAAAAAACCATCATTACAAATTCTGATTTCTTAGACGGATTGCCGTACAAGAAAGCGGTCAAAACGGCGATCTATGAATTGGAAAAACTAGGACAAGGTGAAGGTAAAATCAATTATCGTTTACGAGATGCTGTTTTCAGTAGACAACGCTATTGGGGTGAACCTTTTCCGGTCTATTATGTAGATGGAATGCCGCAAATGATTGCGCCTGAACATTTACCGATCAAACTACCGGAGGTTGAAAAATATTTGCCGACTGAAACTGGTGAACCGCCTTTAGGTAATGCTACCGTGTGGGCTTGGGATACTAGTAAAAATCAAGTTGTATCAAATGAGAACCTGTCATCTCGAGCGGAGTCGAGAGAAGAAGGTTCAGGGGGCAATGGTGTCTACCCACTTGAACTAAACACCATGCCAGGTTGGGCAGGTAGCTCACAATACTTCAATCGCTATATGGATCCACATAATGAGGAAGAAATCTTCTCACAAGAAGCCATAAACTACTGGCAAGATGTGGACTTGTACATTGGCGGTAGCGAACACGCTACTGGGCATTTATTGTACAGTCGTTTTTGGCAGAAATTTATGTTCGATAGAGGTTTGGTACCCAAAGATGAGTTTGCTAAAAAACTGATCAATCAGGGTATGATTACTGGGACGAGTGCTTTTGCATTTAGAGTGACAGGTGTTTTTATGAAGTGTCAAGAAATTAATTTAAGTCACGCATTTTCTTTAAAAACACCAGTATTTATTTCTGATGATTTAATAAACAGAGATTCAGAGAAGGATCAAGAGTTAAAGAAATTGATAATTAATAATTTAAATAAAGGTATTCCTGGTGATATAGATATTAAAAGGGTTAAAAATCTTTTAAATGAACAAAACCCAATGAATATTAACTTTAACTATATAGAATCTGATAATCCTCGAGTTAATGTAAAATTTGTTAATTCGTCTGATGAGTTAGATATTGAAGCTTTTATAAACTGGCGAAAAGAATATAAAGAAACAGAATTTTTCAGGACAGAAAATGGTCTTTTTAAAGTTCATCGCGAAGTCGAAAAAATGTCGAAATCCAAATACAATGTCGTCAATCCTGATGATATTGTTGCCGATTATGGTGCGGACAGCCTTCGTTTATACGAAATGTTCTTAGGCCCTTTAGAGCAATCTAAACCGTGGAATACTGCTGGTATTACAGGGGTGCATGGTTTCTTGAAAAAACTATGGAAATTGTATTTTGATGATAATGGTGCTAAAGTTACAGCTATTGAAGCATCCGTAGAAAACCTTAAGACATTACACAAAACCATTAAAAAAGTAGAAGAAGATATTGCGAATTTTAGTTTCAATACCTCGGTGTCTACCTTTATGATTTGTGTGAATGAATTGACAGCGCAGAAATGTACCAGCAAAGCAATTCTTGAACCCTTGGCTATTTTGGTTTCTCCGTACGCGCCACATATTGCCGAAGAGCTTTGGGAGAAATTGGGTCATACTAAATCGATTTCAACAGTAGCTTTCCCAACATTCGAATCCAAGTATTTAGTGGAGAGTAGTAAAGAATACCCAATTTCCTTCAATGGTAAAATGAAGTTTACGATGAAGCTTTCTTTAGATTTATCAAAAGAAGCTATAGAAGCAGCGGTAATGGCACACGAGAAAACGCAACAGCAATTAGCAGGGCGAACTCCGAAGAAGGTAATTGTAGTGCCTGGTAAAATTGTGAATATTGTTGGTTAAACAAATCGACATTTTGGCAGAAAAAATACCTCGCCCAATTATGGCGGGGTTTTTGCGTTTAAATAAGAGTCGCATTTCTGTGAAGACAGGAATCTTTTGTAATTTTAATAAACACTAATACTAAAAATTATAATATGTTAGGATTTGATATGGGCTATATAATCATAGCCGCAGTTTTTGGATTATTAAGCATGCTAGTGAGCAGACGCTTGAAAAGTAAATTTAAACATTACTCTAAGGTACAATTGCGCAACGGAATGAGCGGCGCTGAAATTGCAGAAAAAATGCTCGCCGATCATGGTATTCGCGATGTAAAGGTAATTTCTACGCCAGGTATGTTGACTGATCATTACAACCCCGCTAATAAAACGGTTAACTTAAGTGAAGGTGTGTTTGCGCAACGAAACGCTTCGGCCGCCGCCGTTGCAGCCCACGAAGTAGGTCATGCTGTGCAACACGCCACGGCATATCAATGGTTGGGTATGCGCTCTAAATTAGTGCCCGTTTTAAATGTTACTTCAAAGTTTTCTATGTGGGTAATTTTTGGTGGGTTGATGTTAATGCAAACAACGGCTATAGGAGGTCCTATTGCTTGGGTAGGTGTTGGCTTATACGGAATAGGAACCTTGTTCAGCTTTGTGACGCTACCTGTAGAATATGACGCTAGTAATCGCGCTTTAGCTTGGTTAAAGAATAAAAATATGGTAAGTCAAGAAGAATATGCTGGGGCAGAAGATGCTTTAAAATGGGCTGCACGAACCTATTTGGTAGCAGCAATTGGCGCTTTGGCAACCTTACTGTATTTTGCAATGCGAGTAGCGAGCAGAGATTAATAAAGTATTCAGTTGGCAGTAGCAATTAGTTCTGCTGCCTACTGTTTCTGCAAATTGCTTACTAAATAGTTATCTGCCGATCAATCTGTTGATCTAATGAAATGAAAGTTTCAGTTCTTGAAACTCCTTCAATTTGCTGTATGTTCTTATTTAACACATGCATCAGGTGTTCGTTATCTCTACAAAGTACTTTTATGAGAATAGACCAATTACCAGTAGTATAGTGACATTCTAATACTTCAGGAATCTTTTCCAATTGTTTAACAGCATCAGGGTTGCTCATCGCTTTGTCTAAATAGATGCCAATATAAGCCATGGTAGTATAGCCCATTGCCTTAGGGTTGATCACAAACTTTGAACCTGCCAGTAAGCCTGAAGCTTCCAATTTTCGTAGCCTTTGGTGAATAGCTGCTCCTGAAATACCAATGTTACGCGCTATTTCTAGAACCGGTTTACGAGCATCTGACATTAAGAATCTTAGAATCTTTTTGTCAATACCGTCTATTTTAACGTTTTTGGAATTGGATTTCATCTATACAGTTTCAGATTTGTAGTAAAAGTAAATATTTTATAATAAAATGAATGTGTTTTGTTTCTTCACCAGAAAGGGGAAGATGGCATTCAACGAAGTGCAGCAGATGTAAGGGGGTTAATAGGCTTGTTTTTTGGAAAATATGAAATCTAAACAGCAAAATCGTTTTTAGACAAAATTGAAATGTTTAGAATTGATGAACTGCCTAACTCCTTCCAGCGTTTATTTGCTTGTATTGCATATGAGAAAACTCGGCTTAGCCTTTTTGGGGTAAAACTTGACCTTAGTTACTTATCATAAACCGAATCGGGATTATACCCTAAGTAGGGTACATCATATTCTTTAAAAACAATGCCGTACTCTTTTAATTCCTCAAGTATAGGTTCATACACTTCTTTTTGAATCGGAATCTGAACCCCTGGGGTGGTGATTTTTTTGTTCAAAATGGCTAAGGTAGCAATGGCAACCGGTAAGCCCACAGTTTTAGCCATAGCCGTATGCATTTTGCTTTCACCTTTAACCACCGTATTAGCATCAATTTGAAATTGTTTTCCGTTCAATTCATATCCGAATTTATGATACATCACAATCATATCTTTATCATCTTCACCAAGCGACCAACTATCCTCTAAAATAAATTGAAGTATTTGAGCGGGAGTAGCATTTTTTAAAGGAATTGTTTTTTTAGTATCGAACAAGTTCAATTCTAAAAGCTTTTCCCACATGATGTCATCTTGTTCAATTTTCAGATAGTGACGTAGTTTCAATTCAACAGAATCAGTTGGTGAATAGGGTAAAAAAGAATTTATGAATTCCCGATAGGTCATTCCCTCTGAATTTTCTAGCGTATAGCTATCATCAGTCGCACCGAGTTGAACGAACATATTCCAAGCCTTTGAAAAGCCCACCCTTCGCATTGTGCCGCGATAAAGAGTTAGCACATCTTGTAACCCGTACGCTTCTCTATATTTTAGAGAATCACGATTTGCGTAGCCTTCAAATCTACCATAGCCCTCAATTTGAAAAAACTCCGTTCGACGAAATAATTTATGATACGGAATGTATTTATAAGTACCTTCTTGTAAAAATTTTGCAGAACCTCCTTGACCCGCTACTACAACATTTCTAGGGTTCCACGTGAATTTATAGTTCCATAAGTTGTTATCGCTTTCTGGTGCAACTAAACCACCAGTAAATGATTCAAAAAGTATCATTTTACCTCCCTTTTCACGAATATGATCAATAACCTGCATGGCACTCATATGGTCTACTCCTGGATCGAGCCCAATTTCGTTCATAAAAACCAAACCTTTTGCTTTTGCTTTTTTATCTAAGGTTTTGATTTCTTCGCTTACATAAGAAGCAGTAACTAAATGCTTTTCATAAGTGATACAATCATTTGCAACTTTCATATGCATTCTTGCGGGAAGCATTGAAACAACAATGTCACTTTTTTCTATGGCTTTTTTACGCTCGTCATCTTGAAAAATATCAAGCTTTTGTATGGTGCAGGCAGCATGATTTTTGACAGCAGTTGCAATACCATTAGGGTTCATGTCACAAATGGTTAAATGCAGATTTTCAGTATTTGCCTTTTCTAAGAAGTAATCAATCAAATAAGAAGTTGATTTTCCCGCCCCCACCACAAGTACATTCCTCGTCATATTACTTTTGCTTAGTTTTAACTATAAACGAAATACTAAGGTATCAAATTGTTACATTTATAAAAAAAGAAGTCACTTAAGTTATGAACAGAACAATATTGTTAACAGGAATTGTATTTGGAGTACTCGCAATTGTTTTAGGTGCCTTTGGTGCACATGCTTTAGAAAAGCTAGTTGAGCCATCTGCTATACGTACTTTTGAAACAGGCGTGAAGTACCAAATGTATCATGCCCTGTTTCTTCTCTTTTTAGGAAGTTCGTCACGACTTACAGAAAAAAGTAAAAAAATAATTTATTATCTCATTCTTACAGGAGTTATTTGCTTTTCTTTTTCGATCTATTTTTTGGCAACAAATAGCTTAACTGACTTTGATTTTAAAATATTTGGCATCATAACACCGTTAGGAGGTATGTTGCTTATTGGCGGATGGTGTTTGCTCGGTTATCGAGCATATAGGCAGTTTAATTAAAATATTCTCAAAAAACAGCCCCAAAAGCTAAATTTTCAATAATTTTACCGCATCAAAATAGATATTTAATGAGTAATTCGAAAAAAATTCCAAAAACGATTTCACTTAGTTCTTATGGAATAGAACATGAAAACGTTCATTATCAATTATCGCCTCAAAAGCTTCAAGAAATCACTTTAGCGAAGAAAATGGGTAAAGTAGCTTCCTCTGGAGCTCTTGCTGTCAACACCGGTGAATTCACCGGAAGATCTCCTATGGATCGTTTTATTGTAAAAGATAAAATTACAGAAGAAAAGGTTTGGTGGGGTGATATTAATATTCCTTTTGAACCTTCAAAATTTGATTTATTATATGATAAGGTAATAGCTTATTTGAATGAAAAAGAACTTTATGTTCGTGATTGCTATGCTTGCGCAGATCATAACTATCGAATGGATATTCGTGTTGTTAACGAGTTTCCTTGGAGTAATATGTTTGCATATAATATGTTCATTCGACCTACGGGTGAAGAACTAAAAAACTTTGAGCCAGAATGGACGGTTATCAACGCACCAGGTTTTATGGCAGAAGCAGCAATTGACGGAACGCGTCAGCATAATTTTGCAATTTTAAATTTTACAAGAAAAATCGCTTTGATTGGTGGAACGGGATATACCGGAGAAATCAAAAAAGGAATATTTTCTGCGCTTAATTTTATTTTGCCAGTACAGAAAAATACCTTGCCCATGCATTGCTCAGCCAATGTTGGTAAAAATGGAGAGTCCGCTATTTTCTTCGGATTATCTGGAACAGGAAAAACAACACTTTCTACGGATGCTTCACGAAAACTAATTGGTGATGATGAGCATGGTTGGAACAACGAAAACGCGGTTTTTAATTTTGAAGGTGGATGCTATGCCAAGGTGATTAATTTATCAGCAGAAAATGAGCCTGAAATTTTCGGGGCAATTCGCAAAGGAGCTTTATTAGAAAACGTAATTCTAGATGACGATGGAAATGTTGATTTTGCAAATACGTCTATCACTCAAAATACGAGAGTAAGTTATCCTATTTATAATATTGATAATGTACAACGACCTTCTATTGGGAAGAATCCAAAAAATATTTTCTTTTTGACCGCAGATGCTTTCGGAGTTCTGCCTCCAATATCAAAATTGACACCTAGTCAAGCGGCATATCACTTTATGTCAGGGTATACGGCTAAGGTGGCAGGTACTGAAGCAGGAGTAAAAGAACCAATTCCTTCTTTTTCTGCTTGTTTTGGTGCTCCTTTCATGCCATTGCACCCTGCGAAATATGCTGAAATGTTGAGCAAAAAAATGCAAAAAGCTGGAGTAAACGTATGGTTAGTCAATACAGGTTGGACTGGCGGGCCTTACGGAGTAGGTACTCGAATGAAATTGAAATATACCCGAGCTATGATTAATGCTGTTTTGAATGGAGATTTAGGCTTGTATAACTATGATGATTATCATATTCATTCGGTATTTGGTGTTGCACAGCCGCGATCTTGCCCAGGAGTACCAACCGATGTATTGAGTCCAAGAACGACTTGGAACGATGATCAAGCTTATTACACAACTGCATTTAAATTATCAAATGCGTTTCGAGAGAATTTTAAAAAATTTGAAGCTTATGCTAGTGAAGAAATACGAAGAGGAGGCCCACAGCGATATGCTTTTTAGAACACAAACGTTTAGATATAAAAAAATCCCTGTAGAACTACTACAGGGATTTTTTTTTGAGTCAGAACGACTATTTATTTCTTATTTGCAGCGCTAATATATTTGCGCAAAGCCATGGTCATCGATGGTGTCTCGGGGGTTGGTGCCGTGATATCACAGCGCAAGCCAGCCTTAGTGGCTGCTTTGACTGTTGAATTTCCAAAAACGGCAATTCTAGTTTCATTTTGTTCAAAATCTGGAAAGTTCTGCAAGAGGGAATCAATACCAGAGGGACTAAAGAAAACCAAAATATCGTAATAAACATCTCTTAAATCAGATAAATCACTAATTACAGTTTTGTAAAATATACCTCTCGTCCAATTAATGCCTAGTTTGTCTAGCGTTTCAGGAACAATAACTTTTAAAGAATCAGAAGATGGTAAAAGAAATTTTTCATCCTTATACTTTTTGAACAATACCACTAAATCAGGAAAGTTCATTTTACCAACGTAAATTTTACGTTTGCGATATACCACATATTTTTGCAAGTAATAAGCAACTGCTTCTGACTGGCAGAAATATTTCATTGAATCAGGCACTTTAAAACGCATCTCTTCAGCAATTCTAAAAAAATGATCAACGGCATTTCTGCTGGTTAATATTATGGCGGTATAATTTTTTAAGTCTATCTTTTGTTGACGCACATCCTTGGCATCAACGCCTTCAACGTGAATGAATGGTCTAAAGTCGACTTTAACCTTCTCCTTATCAATTAGCTTGGAATAAGGGGAGTTTTCCATCTTCGGTTCTGGTTGAGAGACCAAAATCGTTTTTACCTTCATAGTTTTCAATCGTTTATGTAGCTTCCTATAATTACCCAAGGGGCAATTTCGAGTGCGCAAAGGTACAAAATAAAATAGAAAAAGTTGCTTGCAATAAACTTTTGATGATTCCTCAAGAGAGTTGCCCATCCTATGATGTTTACCATAAGAATTAAGAAAAAGGTAACGTATATAACAGGCTTCGAATCTTTCAAAACGTAACTGAGTATAACATTGGCAATGAACATGATAATTCCACAATAATTTAAATACGATAATTTTTTGAAAACAAGTTCACTTATTATTCTGTTCGACCTGAAAATAAACCCATTGCCTAACTGCAACAAGATTTTAAGTATTAAAAACAGTAAAACTGTACCCAAAATTGTAGGATATATATAGCGATTCATGTCGGTTGTTTCTTCAGATCCGAAAAACACTTTCCAAGAAAGAAACAGGAATAGTGAGAAATTAATTACCTGAAAGACCGTAAAAAATACATGGAACCAATTAATCAATTTATCCTTTTTATTATACATAAAAATGTATTTATTATTAAAGGGAAGAATGATAAAATTTAAAAATCTATTGTAAAATGTGCTTTTAGCAATAACAATTAGTAGTAGGCTACCAAAAATTAGTATCGTAACCCAATCAATATTTTCGATATGTCTAAGAAGAGGTTCCATTAATCAATTTTGATATTGTTGCCGTTAAGTCCGTACGGCAATTTATTTTCAGAAATACCTATTTTAAAATAGGCGGGCTTTTCTGCATCGTCGGTTTTGAGTTTAAAGGTATTAGGTCTTACGAGTTTAAACGTAAAATTAACAGTATCATTTGATTTTAAGTCGCGTACTTTTTGATCTAAAAGTACAGGGGTAATTTCCTTTAGTTCAATAACCTTTTTGTTCTCATTTAAGTAGGCAAGCCCGAATTTGATTTTCTCTAACGGAATGTTTACATCATAAGGGTTATAGACCTTTAATTCAATTTCTTTATCTAAATCAAAGGTGATATGATCTTTTTCAATGATACATTTTAATTTACGAAAAGATTCAAAGCGATCAACATACCCACCATAGTAAAGCGACCCATCAAGACGGGGGAAAGCAAAACCTGGTTTTGGGGTGTATTTAGAAGCATAAAAAATTCGTTCATGTTGCAGTTCAGCCGCAGAATTATCAATTGAATATTGATTCTGTCGAAACATTATATTGTTCAATGAAATGGCTTTTCTACCTGAATAAAATTGATACATAGATGCATTACGCCACGAATTTTCAAATACTACTGGAATATCCCAAACCTCATAATCCAATCGTTCTACCCATTCTTTATTGCCATGTGTTTCAAAAACTATTGGAAATAGTGGTTCGTAAATGAGACCCACCCGAAGAATTAATAGTACAATAACATTGACAATACTTAAACCAAAAAACCATTTTCTGATTTTCTCGTTTTCGATGATGTAATTAAATATTAATAGTACTAGAGGAATAGAGATAACAATAATCCATTGGGTTTGTACTCGCTTTGAAAAGCTAGAGATAAAAAAGAATAGTATAAAACCGTAAGTAAGGTAAACCAAAGCTTTTGTGAATTTGTCTAAGGCTTTGGTTTTGTATAAAATATAATATACTAACGGAAAAGTAAATCCGAAAAGAGCAACAAGATTTAAAAAATATCCTCCGGTAAACTTTACAAAACTATATGCTTGATTAGGTCTTTCAAATAGGTGATACTTTATAGAAACAAAATCGTGATCGTATAACCATAAAAAATGTGGAGAATAACAAAGGAGTGCTACTATTACTGCCAACCAAGCATATTTGTTTTTTATAAGCTTGATATTAGAGAATAATACAAAAATAATTACCAAAACCGCGTGGTATTTACTATACATCATAGCTGCCATAACTATACCCAATAGCAGCGCTAAGCTAGCAGCGGGTAACGCGATAAATTTTTTATAAACCCATAGAAAAAATGTAGTAAAGAAAAGTAAAGGTGTATCTGGTAAGGTAAAAAAACCGTATGCATTAAGTAGCGTCATTGAAAATGCAACTGCAAAAAAATGGAATAAAAATTTTTTCTTTTTTGGGTGATCAACCAGCAACCACAGTAAAATGAAAGTTGCTGCAGAAAGAATACAACTCATAAATCGAACCCCTAATTCTCCATTAAAAAACACACTACTCAATTTAATCAACCAGGCTACCATTGGAGGGTGATCAAAATACCCCCAAGCAATATTTTGAGCATAGTACCAATAATAGGCTTCATCAAAAATGAGCTCTGTAAAATGTGCTTGAAGTAGGTTAATGACCAAAATTGCACCCAAAAGGTACATAAACAGTTTTGGAAGTTTTGAAAGCATCTGCAGCGGTTAATTCAATTCAAAATTACGAATTCCGTTTCGTAGCTAAGGCTTAAAAATATCATAAATGATAAAATGCCATTTTTTGGGAATAGCGAAAAGACTATTTTTGCCCAAACAGAAACAGAATATATGTCTGACGGCCTTGTCATAATTCCAACCTACAATGAGATTGAGAACATTGAGGCTATCATTAGAGCTGTCTTTGTGCTGCGAATAAAATATGATGTGCTTATTGTAGATGATAATTCTCCTGATGGCACCTCTGCCGAAGTAAAAAGGTTACAAGAAGAGTTTTCAGAACGATTGTTTTTAGAAATTAGGAAGGAAAAATCTGGTTTGGGTACCGCGTACATTCATGGCTTCAAATGGGCAATTGCAAAAAAGTACGATTATATTTTCGAAATGGATGCTGATTTTTCGCATACACCTACTGACTTATTACGCTTATATGCTGCCTGTAAAAATGGTGCTGATGTTGCGGTAGGTTCACGGTATAAAAAAGGTGTAAATGTTGTTGATTGGCCATTGCACCGTGTGCTTTTATCATATGGCGCATCGTTTTATGTGAAAATGATAACGGGTATGCGAGTAGATGACCCTACCGCAGGTTTTGTTTGTTATAAACGAACTGTTTTAGAAGAATTAGATTTAGATTCCATACGTTTTGTAGGCTATGCATTTCAAATTGAGATGAAGTTTCGTGCTTATGTGAAAAACTATAAAATTGAAGAAGTATCCATTATTTTTAGAGATCGTATTAAGGGAAAATCTAAAATGTCGTCTTCTATTGTTAGTGAAGCTATTTTTGGTGTTCTAAAAATGAAGTTTCGAAGTATGTTTCAAAAAAATAGATTTTAAAGATGGCAAAGCAACTCATAAAAAATGCAACTCTTATTAATGAGAATAGAATATTCGAGAGTGATGTATTGCTAAAAGACAACCACATTCTTAGAATTGATAGCGACATTTCTGATGCCGAAGCAAAAATCATTGATGCGAAGGGGTCTTATTTAATACCCGGGGTTATAGATGATCAAGTGCATTTTAGAGAACCAGGTCTCACCCATAAAGGCAACATCGCTTCTGAAAGTAAAGCAGCTATTGCGGGAGGTATTACCACTTTTATGGAGCAACCGAATACAAACCCACAAACTACAACTATTGAAAACTTAGAGAAAAAATTTGCTGTTGCAAGCACTTCTTCATTCGCAAATTATTCTTTTTTGTTTGGTGGTACGAATACCAATTTAGAAGAGCTGAAACGATTAGACAAAAATGCTTGCTCAGGGGTAAAGCTGTTTTTGGGGTCTTCAACCGGAAATATGCTAGTTGATGATGAAGAGGTACTAGAGAAAATATTTCGGAGTACTGAAATGGTAATTTCTACCCATTGTGAAGATGAGACTACTATTAAAAACAATTTGGCTAACTACAAAGAAAAATACGGTGATGATATTCCTGTAAAATACCATCCGCTGATTCGAAGCGCTGAGGCTTGTTATATTTCATCATCAAAAGCAATTGCCCTAGCAAAAAAAACAGGTGCTCGGTTACATGTTTTTCATTTGTCTACAGCTAGAGAGATGGATTTGTTTAGAAATGACATCCCTTTAAAAGAAAAGAAAATTACCGCTGAAGTTTGTATTCATCATCTTTGGTTTTCAGATGAGGATTACGACCGTAAAGGCACTTTAATCAAATGGAATCCCGCGGTTAAAACCGCAGCCGATCGCAGCAAACTATGGGAAGCCTTACTAGATGACCGCATTGACCTAATTGCAACCGACCATGCGCCTCACTTGTTATCTGAAAAAGAAAATGTATACACTAAAGCACCCTCTGGTGGACCTTTAGTACAGCATGCTTTAAATGCAATGATAGAAAAACATAAAGAGGGCTTTATATCTTTAGAGAAATTGGTAGAGAAAATGTGCCATAATCCAGCGCAGCTTTTTGATATTAAAAAAAGAGGGTTTATTAAAGAAGGCTATTACGCTGATTTAGTATTACTTGATTTGAATAAGCCTTGGAAAGTTACGCCAGAATCAAATTTATATAAATGCGGATGGTCACCTTTTGATGGTCAAACTTTTAGCTCGAGAATAACCCACACTTTTGTTAATGGACATTTGGCTTTTGAACACGGAAAATTTTCAAATATACGCAACGCGAAGCGACTAACTTTTGATCGATAGTTATGAAAAAAGTAGTTTATATTCTTCTCCTTATTCTAGCTAATTCTTGCGCTGAGAAGCTTTTAGAAAAGCCTAATAATCTTATTTCAAAAGAGAAAATGATTGAGATTTTGAATGATTTGGCCGTTTTAAATGCCGCTAAGACAACGAATATGGCAATTTTAAGAAATCATGATATTGAACCCATGCAGTATATTTATGACAAATATGATATTGATAGTGTACAATTTGTGGAAAGCGATAGATATTATGCCTCGCTTCCTGAGCAACATGAAGAAATTTACATTGCTGTTGAAGAAAAGTTAAGCAAAGAAGAAGAGCGTTTGTCAGATGAAAAAAAAGTTCGTGATAGTCTAAATAGGGTGAAAAGTGAAGCTTCGAGGAAAGGGAATAGAACGATTAATGATTCTCTTTTAAAAAGTGGTTACAAGAAAAATCGATAATAGGGTCTAAGGCTTCAAATTCAAAATCTAGTGCTTCCTTTATTTTCTCATTAGCGTAATCATCACGATGTTTCATTGAATAAATTGAATTTTTAGTTATTTTTCTCGACTTCTTGGTTACCAATGACCATAATAAATCAACAACTCGGGCTATTTCTAAGTGCCAAAATTTTAGTGGTTTGTTAGGTGAAGGTTTTTCTAAAGCGCTAGTAAGTTTTTGAAGAATTTCTTTAAAAGTTAGGTTTTGAGCTACAGCGATAAAACGCTCGTTTTTTATATCAGAAGCCATCAAGTTGAGCATTATTTGAACAACATCATGCACACTAACAAAACCAGTTCCACCGGGAGGGTAAAACCGATACCCTTTGTTTGCAGTTGTGAATAAGGCTCCACTACCAGATTCCCAAAAACCTGGACCAATAATCACCCCGGGATTTACAATAACAGCAGGTAGCCCTTCTTGAGTGCCCCTCCACACCTCCATTTCAGCTGCATACTTACTAAGCGCATATACGTTGACATGTTGATCATTCCACTCATTTTCCTCTGTGGCTAAACCACCTTTTATGCTTTTGCCGATCGTACCAATAGTGCTTACATAGCAGATCTTTTTGACCTTATTGGCAATACATAAGTTGACCATATTTGCTGTTCCGTTGGCGTTGGTTTGGAGTAATATATTAAATTTTGAAGGGTCGAAACTTATAAGGGCGGCAGCATGATAAACGTAATTTATACTTTCAAAGACGTTCTCTAATGCAAAAATATCGTTGAGTTCTGCTACTTTCCATTCAATTTTTTTAAATAGTGCTGATCCATTTTCATGGTAGTAATTAAATATTTTTTCAACGCGTTTTAGCTGGCTTCCTTCTCTGTAAATAGCCCGAACTGAATTACCATTTTCAATCAACCGCACCAATAAATGTGAACCAACTAAACCCGTGCCTCCTGTCACTAAAATCATAACTCAAAGTTAGGTAATAGACTTGGATAATTTCCTTAACCTAGTAATGGAAAACCGTTGTATTTCCTTTTATATTTGCAATAGAATCTTAAAAATTAAGTAATGGCTTCAAACTTTGTGGAGGAATTGAAATGGCGTGGAATGTTACATGATGCGATGCCAGGTACAGAAGAACATCTTTTGAGTGGTATGCAGTCAGCATATGTGGGTATCGACCCAACGGCAGATTCATTGCATATTGGTCACATGGTAAGTGTTATGATGTTACGTCATTTTCAATTAGCAGGACACAAACCCTTTGCTTTGATAGGAGGTGCTACAGGAATGATAGGTGATCCTTCAGGAAAATCAACAGAACGCAACTTATTAGATGAAGCAACACTTCGTCATAACCAAAATGCTTTAAAAGAACAGTTGTCTCGATTTTTAGATTTTGAAAGTGACGCAAGTAATGCCGCCAAGTTGGTCAATAATTATGACTGGATGAAAGATTTTTCTTTTCTTGATTTTATTCGTGATGTGGGCAAACATATTACGGTGAATTATATGATGGCAAAAGATTCGGTAAAAAAAAGACTTTCTGCAGAAGCTAAAGAAGGAATGTCTTTTACAGAATTCACGTACCAGTTGGTACAAGGTTATGATTTCTTACATCTGTACCAAAATCACAATTGTACCTTACAAATGGGCGGTAGTGATCAATGGGGAAACATTACAACAGGTACAGAGCTTATTCGGCGTATTGGTGGCGGAAAAGGGTATGCCTTAACATGCCCACTAATTACCAAGGCCGATGGAACCAAATTCGGAAAAACAGAAAGTGGGAATGTATGGTTAGATGCGGATCGAACTTCACCTTATAAATTTTACCAATATTGGTTAAACACGTCAGATGCTGATGCTGAAAAATATATTAAGATATTTACTTTTTTGTCGAAAGAAAAAATTGAAAAATTAATTATTGAACATACAGCAACACCGCATTTGAGAATATTACAGAAGACGATCGCAGAAGAAATTACCAGAATGGTGCATTCACATGAAGATTTAAATAATGCCGTGCAAGCGAGTAATATTCTTTTCGGAAAATCAACTTCTGAAGACTTGAAAAACTTAGATGATAAGACGTTTTTAGATGTTTTTGATGGTGTACCTCAAGCGGAGATTTCAAAGAAAAGTTTAGAAGAAGGGCTTGACATGATTGCTGCTTTGGCCGCCGAAACAGGTTTTCTAGGATCAAATGGAGAAGCGCGAAGAGAGTTGAAACAGAATTCGATATCCGTAAACAAAGAAAAAGTTAAGGAAGATTTCAAAATCACAATGAAAGACCTTATTAATGACAAGTTTGTGCTTTTGCAAAAAGGGAAAAGAAATTATTTTGTGCTACTCGTAAATTAATAAAGCGAACAAATTAAATTTTGTCAAGCGTAACCTCGAGTTATCTTTAAAATAGTATCCCTTTTTCATGACACATCAAATAAGTCTTGAATTGTTGCGTTTTTAGAATATAAAATTATTCTAATATTCGTTTAAATGCTTAAATCAGTTTTTATTTTTGCTTTGGTAATTCTTTTAGTTAGTTGTGATAAACTAGATGAACTCACAAAATTTGATATTGATTATGATACTCAGGTGAGTATTCCGTCTTCGGCCGGTATTAATCTTCCCTTTGATATTTTCACGCCTGAAACAGAGACTAACTCAGAGAGTAAATTTGAGTCGAACGATACGCGTAAAGATCTGATTGAAGAAATAAAATTAACCCGTTTGAAATTGAATATAATTTCACCTTCAGATGCTGATTTTAGTTTTTTAGAGTCTATTGAGGTATATATTTCTGCTGACGGAATTGATGAAATTAAGATAGCCGAAAAGACTGATGTGTCCGAAACAGCAACAATTTTAGATCTTGATATTGTTGATGTAGATTTAAAAGAATATATTAAAGCAGACAGTTATAATTTAAGATTGAACACAGTAACTGATGAAGCAATGAGTTCAGATCATGTTATAGATGTACATTCAACTTTTTTCGTTGACGCTAAAATATTAGGCTTGTAGTTCTATAGAATCATCAAATTACATCCGCGAATATCAGAATTATCAAAACGGCCTAAAATTTCAAAACTACCGTCATCATTTCGTTTTCCTAAATCTTGTGTTGCAATAAAAGAGCATGAATTTACATTGGCTAAATCAATGATGTTCAGTCCACCTGTGGTTCCATTCAATTGTAAACTAAGCGGATCTTCAGGGTCACGTATTAAAATTTGCATCCATGGTGGGGTTCTGAAAATTCCATTTCCATCCGAATAAGCTTGTGATAGCAATTCAGTCATACCGTACTCAGAGTGAATAGAAGAAACCCCGAAACCTGATTTTAAAATATGGTGTAATTCTTCTCGAATTAATTCTTTTCGCCTTCCCTTCATTCCACCTGTTTCTATGATGATGGTGTTTTTTAATTGCATTGAATGTTTTTCAACAAAATCTAACAGGGCAAATGAAACACCTATTAGTAAAACTTTGTGTTCTTCGGTATCTAATTTCTCGAGCTTGCTTTTCAAAGTTTCAAAATCGTCTAAATAAAAACCGCTTTCAGCGTGTTTACTTTTTTGAATAAGGTCATCAACCATATAAATCAAAGAAGAATCTTTTCTGTTTAGATAAGAAGGTAATAAGGCGAGTATACAGTAGTCATGAATTGGTCCGTAGAACTGCTCAAAACATCGAATATAGCTTTGTTCGTAGATTGAAATGTCGGTAATCTGGTGCGTACTTGTTTTTTTTCCAGTAGTTCCGCTGCTGGTAAAAAGAACTTCTGTTTCGTTGTTGCCTGAAACTACTTTTCTATTTTTGAAAAATTCAATAGGTAAAAAGGGAATTTCATCAATACTAATTATGTCTTTAGGTGTTTTTTTTAAATACGAACAATATTCTCGATACACCGAGTTGTTTTGATATTGAAATCGAAAGACATTCAAGACTTTAGTTTCAAAATCAATAATGCTTTTTAAATTAAAGATGGAGCTAATATTCATTACTTCAATCAAATAGATTTGTTATCAAATCTGAATTGGATTCCAATTACTATAATGTCTCGAGCTTTTTAGGTTACGGTATTGGTTAGGTCTAAAGTTTTTTTAAACCTACTAATTAGGGTTAGTACAAAAATAAACATATCAAAATTGTTTTAAAATAAAAAAGTCCTCACCATTGGTGAGGACTTTCTGTTAAATGAGTTAGTATATCTTATTTGACTACTAATTTTCGTGTCATTGTTTTATTATTTTCCATAACCTGTAATACATAAACACCAGCTACTAGTCTTGATATATCAAGAACCTTAGTCTTTATCCGATCTCGAAGTACAATTTCGCCGAAAACATCGTAAATAACAATTTCTTTCGGGCTATTAGTTATCGTAGTTATATAAACCACATCATCAGTAGCTGGATTCGGATGAAGAGTAAAAGAGGCTTTTTGTAATGGTTGAGCCTTTTCTGTTACAGTATTATCTTGACCATAAGAGACTATAGATAACAAAAGCAATAAAACAAAGTAGCATTTTTTCATAAGGTATTGATTTGGGATCAACAGGATAAAGATAATCAAAGGGTTTACCTAAGCATTATAAATGTTGTGAAATTCGATAAAATGTAGGTCAATGATGCAGTAGTTGCATTTTGTCGATGTTATTGACAACTGAACGAGTAATTAAGCAAATAGAATAGGGGATAAAGCTGTTAACTATTTAATAATCAATTTTCTAGTGGCTACTTTGCTGCGCTCAATAACTCGCAATACATATACGCCAGCGTCAAGATCAGAGAGATTTAGTTCTTTGCCGAGAATAGTGGTCTCAAGCACTTGTGTACCTAGAACATCAAAAATTAAAATCTTTTTTGGCGCATTTATTTTTGTTGAAATATAAACCTTACCACTTGTAACGGGGTTTGGATAAAGTTTAAAACCATCTATATCACCTTTAGTCGTCGAGCTTTGACCATGACTATAAGAAACAAATAAGAAAAAAACTATAAGGTAGACGTGCTTCATGCAGTAGTATCAACAAATTTTGTACCACAAAGGTAATAATATAAAATTCGAATCGAAAGAGTACTGTTGTTAAAGTCAGATTTTTTCGACGAACTACAATATGACACTTGATTAGCTGTGATTTAGAGAAAATTTAAATAGTTTCTTAGAGCCAATGTTATCAAATTGTCAACAGATTAAATCAACGTTAAGAATAATATTGGTATTGGTTTTATCTTTACATTTGAGAAGAATAGTTTTGGCGAGTTATGAAAAAAAAGGACATTCGAATATTATTGGTTGATGACGAACCAGATATTTTAGAGATTTTAAACTATAATTTATCTGCTGAAGGATATTCGGTTTATACTGCTAATAATGGTATGGAAGGTGTCGCAAAAGCAAAAAAAAAGCTACCACACTTGATTATTTTGGACGTAATGATGCCAGAAATGGATGGTATTGAAGCCTGCGAAATTATTAGAAATACAAGCGGTTTAGAAAATACAATTATCACTTTTTTAACTGCTCGTGGTGAAGATTATTCGCAGGTCGCTGGTTTTGATGCGGGTGCAGATGATTACATTACAAAGCCTATAAAGCCAAAGGTTTTGGTAAGTAAGATTAAGGGATTATTACGAAGACTGAAAGAAGATAATGCTGCTACTGAAGATATTGTTACCGTTGGCAAGATTGTAATTAATCGTGAAGAGTACAAAATTGTTAATAATGGCGTAGAATTAGTATTGCCAAGAAAAGAATTCGAGTTACTTTCTTTATTAACCTCCAAGCCAAATAAGGTTTTCAAAAGAGAGGTTATCTTAGATCGTGTTTGGGGTCATGAAGTTGTTGTTGGAGGTCGAACTATTGATGTTCATATTCGTAAACTTCGAGAAAAAATTGGTGAAGAACACTTCAAAACCATAAAAGGAGTAGGTTATAAGTTCGTTTTATAAAATTCAAGAATGGCAACTCGATTAAAGAGATCCTTCAAATTTGCTTTTCGCACAGCTGGTTTTATTGTTATTATTCTTGGCCTGCTTTTAGGTCTCTTCATGTGGTATAAGAATGCACTAGATTGGGTTTTTCTGGTCATTTTTACTTTGATTTCGTTTGGAATTTCATTTCTAATTGTTCAGCTAAGAATTGAAAAATTTATATATCGACGAATCAAAAGTATCTACGATGACGTCTCGCTATTAGAGTCAAGCTCTTTAGCATCTAGAACAATTACTACTGACATGACAACCTTGACTCAAGAGATTGAAAAATTTACGCAAGACAAAAAAATTGAAATAGATACTTTAAAGATTAGAGAAGAATACCGTAAAGATTTTTTGGGTAATGTTTCTCACGAATTAAAAACCCCTCTTTTTACGGTTCAAGGTTATTTAGAAACATTACTTGATGGAGCTTTAGATGATAAATCAGTACGAAAAAAGTACCTTCAAAGAGCTAATAAAGCGGTAGAACGTCTTATATATATTGTAAAAGACCTTGATTTAATAACGAAACTAGAGGCTGGTGAATTAACTGTTGAAGAAGAAATATTTGATATCATTGATCTTATTAAAACCAATTTTGAACTTCTTGAGATGAAGGCGGCAAAAAAGAAAATTGCGCTCATTTTTGATATGGAATATGAAGAGCCAATATATGTGAGAGCAGATGCTGAAAAAATAGGTCAAGTAATAACCAATCTTTTAGTCAACTCTATAAAATATGGTCAAGAGAATGGTACTACAGAGGTAAGCGTTGAAAATTTAATTCAGAATAAAGTTATTGTAAGAGTAACTGATAATGGTGAAGGAATTCCTGAACAACATATTCCGAGACTTTTTGAACGTTTTTATCGTGTTGACCAAAGTCGAAATCGCAAAGAAGGCGGTTCAGGGCTAGGGCTTGCGATTGTAAAGCATATTATTGAAGCACATGAAGAAAGAATTTATGTGGAAAGTGTTGAAGGTGTCGGTTCAGAGTTCTCATTTACCTTAGAAAAATCAGAAAAAGAAGTACAACATAACTGAATTTAAATGCAGCTAAAAATGTAATACATTACTGATTAAAATCAATAACATGATCAGATTTACTTAGCTTTGTAAATCATTAAACATTGGTTGCGGTGGGGAGTAAGAATAAACTCAAACGATTCAGAGAGAACGATACTTTCAAGAATGTTATACAACCTGAAAGGAAAGCCTTAGAAGAGGGCTCATTGCTGCTAAAAGGTAAGTGGTCTGAACATTTTGGCAATGAAAATCCTATTGTTCTGGAACTAGGTTGCGGAAAAGGAGAATATACGGTAGGATTAGCAAAAATAAATACTGATAAAAATTTTATTGGCATTGATATAAAAGGGGCTCGTTTTTGGAGAGGAGCTAAAACTGCTTTAGAAGAAAACCTAGAAAACGTTGCCTTTTTAAGAACTCAAATCGAATTGGTTGATACACTTTTTGAAGAGAGCGAAGTATCAGAAATTTGGATAACCTTTCCTGATCCACAGATCAAGTATAAACGAACCAAACATCGAATGACGAATAAGAATTTTCTTGATAAATACGAGAAAATTCTAAAACCTAAAGGATTGATTCATCTCAAAACTGATAGTGAATTCATGCACGGTTATACTTTAGGGCTTTTGCACGGTTTAAATTTGGAAGTTATTTACGCAAATCATGATGTGTATAAAAATGAGGGAAGCCCTGATGAGGTTTTAAAAATTCAAACTTTCTATGAAAATCAGTACCTTCAAAAAGGCAAAGCCATTACCTATTTACAATTTAGGCTAAATTGATTTTATGCAACAGCTTGGTGTTTTATTTTTGTTCACTTTTAGTGCTGCGTTTATTGCATCGCTTCCACCGGGTTTGTTAAATATGAACGCTGCAAAAACTAGCGTTGAAAAGGGTAAATCGAACGGTGTTATGTTTGGGCTGGGCGTGGCTGTTGTAGTTATGATTCAAGCATATTTAGCGGTAAGAATAGCTAAATACCTATCTAGAAATACAGCGGTTATTGAACTCTTTATGCAAGTTGCTTTAGTGATTTTCGCTGTTTTAGCTATTTTTTTCTTCTTAAAGGGCAAAAAACAAGAGAATCAACAAGTACACTTTAAACCAAGTAAAAAAAGGGGAAGCTTTACAAAAGGAGCGGCCTTGGCTGCGATTAACTTGCTAGCAATTCCCTATTATAGCGGTATGAATACCATATTTCATGCTCAAGGTTTTATGAAATACAAGGTTGTTGATGAGATCGTTTTTATTTTAGCCGCAGGCGGGGGCACTTTTTTGGTAATGTATTTGTATGCCTTCTACTTCAATAAAATGGAGCATAAAACCAAAAGCTTCTCGAAAAAAAGCAACTATATTTTGAGTATTTTGATGGTTGTGCTATTTCTTATCACGGCGATAAGATTATTCAATCAAAGTTAGCTTAAGTATAATGAAACCAGAAAACAAAAATTTCTTTCAAAAAGTGTACGATGTGGCTGAGCAAATACCATATGGCAGAGTTACTTCTTATGGCGCAATCGCTAAATATTTAGGGGCTGCACGTAGTGCCCGTATGGTTGGTTGGGCAATGAATGGAGCACATGGTATGGAGCATATTCCAGCGCACCGCGTAGTAAATAAGGCCGGTCTTCTTACTGGAAAGCATCATTTTGATGGCACAAATCTCATGCAGCAATTATTAGAAAGTGAGGGGGTTGAAGTAATTGAAAATCAAATTCAAAATTTGGAAAAATATTTTTGGGATCCTTTTAAAGAGCTTCAAACACCTTAATCGGTGAGTTGACTAGTTGAACATTAGTGTGAATCGTGTGTTTTCTTTTGAAACAACGGTTATACTTCCCCCGTGAAGATGCATTATTTGTTTAGATAAGCTAAGACCTATTCCTGTTCCAGTATTCTTTGTAGTAAAAAATGGCACAAATATTTCTTCGATAAGATCTGGCGGAATTCCGGGTCCATTGTCCCATACACTAATGTATTTTTTATGGTCCTTTGAGATGCCCGCCGCAATTTTAATAGCGCCTCCGTTTTGATCTCCTAATGATTGAAATGCATTTTTACAAAGGTTGATTAATATTTGAGAGATTTGTTTTTCATCAATATATAATTCTAGATTACTTGGGTCGATTTCGATTTCAAAAGAAATATGATTATTCTCATTTTCTTGACTCATTAAAACTTTAATTTTGTCTAACAAACGCAGAGCAGAAACCAAAGTTTTATCTGGCTTAGGTAGACTAAGAAAACTTCGATATGATTGAACAAATTCCATCAAATCATTTCCTTGTTCTTTAATAACTTCTAAGCCTTTTGCAGTATTCTTAATGTGGTCCTCGGTATACTTTTCTAAAGAAATTAGACCTTTCGTCGTTTTGTAATATTTTAAAACAGATTCAGAAATTGATGTTATTGGTGTGATTGTGTTCATAATTTCATGAGTTAGAACGCGTATGAGTCGCACCCAAGAATCGGTTTCTTTTTCGTCTAATTCTTGGTGAATGTCTTGCGCTACCACTAACATAAATTCTTCATTGTTTAATGTGGTATTGGTTGATTTTAGCGCAATTTGTTTTTTTCCTCGTTCATTTGAAAGTTGAATTAATTTTCGTTCAAATGGATTTAGCTTATTAAAAAGGTCATATAGTTTGTCATCAACTTGAGAAAGTTGTTTAATGTGGTTTAATGGCGTATAGTTGAATAATTCTTCAATTTTTGGGTTAGCGAAAAGAATATGTCCCTTTTTGTTAAAAGTTAGAATACCAATATCTGCTTGCTTGATGATTTCTTGATAATACTGCTCTTGAGCTTGTTTTTTTAGATGAATATCTTGAATCATGGCATTGAGCATATTCAAACTATGATTCAATTCTTCAAGAGATTTAACACTCAATTTTTCAGGAAATCGAAGTGTAAAATCTTCATTTTTAATTGCATCAAAAAAGTAAGCAATTTTTCTGTTGGTTTGGTTAATATATTGAATCAATAAGGTAGTTTGAACTATTAAAAAGATACATAATAGTGCTGCTATGATAAAGCGCTCTTGAAAATACAAAAAGGCCATACCGACAGCAGTAATAGAAAGTAGTATTACTCTAAATATCAACTGCCAATAAATGCTTCTGCTTACCATATTAGAAAATTCAAGTTAAGTTCAAAAAGTTGTTATGTTAATGGGATGATTTGTTTTTTGAGCATTTTTTTTTTCCTTACTCCTTACTCCTTACTCCCTTTCTTCATTTTATTATAAAGCGTTTGCCTAGAAATACCTAATTGTTCAGCTGCAGCACTATAGTTACCTTCATTTTCGTCTAAAGCTTTGCTAATCATTAACAATTCCATTTCCTCTAAAGTATTGGGGCCTGCATCGGTAGAAATTTGGTGACTAATATTCAATAAGAAATCGGTAGGTTTAAGCACATTACCTTCTGAAAGAATAACTGCTCTTTCAACCGTATGAAGAAGTTCTCGAATATTACCTGGCCATTGATAGGTGATAAGCTTTTCTTGTGCAGCCTGATTTATTCGCAGCCCTTGTTTTCCATATTTAGCAGCAAATTTATTTAGATAGAAATCGGCCAAAATTAATACATCATCTTCGCGGTCTCTTAAAGCAGGCACTTCTACGCGAATGGTATTGATTCGATATAATAGATCTTCTCGAAAAAGTCCGTCAGCAACCATTTGATCTAAATTACAGTTAGTTGCGCATACTAAGCGAATATCTACAGCGATTGGCTTGTTTGAACCTACCCGAACAATTACTTTATTCTGAATTGCAGAAAGTAATTTCGCTTGGGTTTGTAACGAGAGATTTCCGATTTCATCTAAAAATAGGGTGCCTTTATTCGCTGCTTCAAACTTTCCAGCGCGGTCTTCTTTTGCGTCGGTAAAAGATCCTTTGGTATGTCCAAATAGTTCACTTTCGAAAAGTGATTCGGCAATCGAACCCATGTCCACACTTATGAAAACTTCTGAATTACGTGTTGAGAGTTTATGAATCTCTCTAGCAATTAATTCTTTGCCGGTACCATTTTCACCTGTTACTAAAACATTCACATCGGTTTTAGCAACCTTACCAACCAACTTTAAAACAGCTGTCAACGCTTTCGAATTACCAATAATTTCATTTTTGTTTTCGTTGATAACTTGCTTAAGGTGGCTTTCTTTTTGTTTGAGATCACTAAGCTCCTTTTTCGATTTACGAAGTTCGTAGGCAGATTTTACCGTAGCCAATAGCTTATCGTTATTCCAAGGTTTTAATATAAAATCAGACGCACCTTCTTTTAATGCCTTTACCGCTAAATCTACAGCACCATAAGCAGTCATCATTATTACTGAAGTTTGAGGAGCTTTCTTTTTAATTTCTCGAAGCCAATAAAGTCCTTCATTGCCGGTATTTACACCCGCAGAAAAGTTCATATCGAGCAAAACTATATCACAATTTTTAAGCTCAGAAAAAGAGGAAATCTGGTTCGGATTCGAAAATGTGATTACACTTTTATATTCAAATTGTAATAGAATTTCTAAAGCGCTTAACACACTTTTATTATCGTCTATGACTAAAATTTTTGCATTTAACATATATAATGTACTTGCGATTACTTCGGTTAAAATTACAATTTGAAAAGCATACTACTTAAAAAGTGTCAAAATTTTAGACAATACATGTAAAACTATTTTACACAAATATTAAATATTACATAGAAAAATATATATAAGTATTTGATATTCAGTAAAATTACATTCTTGGCACATATATAGAGTACCAATTGGCATACCATTATGAAAATGAACAAGTACTTTAATTTAGTTACCTTATTAATTTTCTTTGCGCAAACAGGAATTTGGGCACAAGAAAAATGGAGCTTAGATGATTGTGTAGCATATGCATTAGAACATAATTTGCAACTGAATAATTTTAAATATTCAGAACAAGCTGGCAGAGAAACATATCGACAGTCTGTTAGAGATTTGTTACCATCAATCGAAGCTTCTTCAAATTACGCGATCAACTTTGGGCGAAGTACAGACCCATTTACTAATGATGTGGTTACTACAGATTTTTTCTCGAATAGTTATAATATAAATTCTAGTGTTGATCTTTTTCAAGGTTTTCAAAAGTTGAATAGTATTAAAGCTTCGAAATTTTTATACAAAGCCTCTTTAGAAGAAACGACACATCAGAAATATCTTTTGGCCTTTCGTGTAATGCAGGCATTTTATGACATACAATTTTTTGAAGGCTTGCTTGAAATTTCGAAAGAACAAGCGCGCGTTTCGCAAACCAACTACGATTTGGTCGAAAAGCAAATAGAACTAGGCTTGAAAGCTGGAGCAGATTTGTATGAGGCTGAGTCGTTACTTTTAACCGATCAGCTGAGTGTCACTCAAAGTCAAAATCAATTAAACGCTGCTAAGCTCAGTCTAATACAAGAAATGAATTTAGAAAATGTTATTGATATTTTCATTCTTACAAATTTGCCAGAAGACCCAAAAGAAAATCAGACAACTTCGCTGCCCGATTCAATATTCAATAATGCTAAAAGTTTTATTCCTTTGATTAAAGCACAAGAACTTAGAACTAAAGCTGCCAAAAAACAAGTTGCAATTGCAAGAGGCAATTTATACCCTTCGTTAAGCTTATTTGGTGGTGTTGGTACCGGCTATTTTGAAACCACAAGAGATACACTAGGTACAACTATCCCTTTTCGTGATCAATTTCGAGATAATACGTTTCAATTTGTTGGCTTGTCTTTGTCTGTTCCTATTAGTAACGGGTGGTCAGGAAGATCTCGAGTAAAACAACAAAAGATCGCATACAAACAAGCTCAAAATAATTTAGATATTCAAGAACAAGAATTGCAGCAAACCATTCAACAATTGGTACAAGAACATGAAGCTTTACAGGTAGAATTAAAACAAAGCACTAAAAAAATGGATGCTCAAAATATTGCTTTTACCATTGCACAGAAGCGATACGAAAAAGGAATGATTAACGCTATTGAATTGTTTACGGCAAAAAATTTATCTGCTAACGCACAAAATGAAAATCTTCAGGTTAGACTGCGATCAGAAATTAACAAAAGCACTCTTGATTTTTATAGGGGTTTACCAGTATTTAACATTAATTAGATAGAATAGTATAAAAAATGGATATAAAAATTGAAAAGAAAAAAGGATTACGGCCCAAGCACTACGGCTATATTGCCTTAGGTCTGCTAGTCCTTTTTGTGGGATATCAATTGGTTTTTGCAAGTTCAGTTTCAACTTTTCGAACAGAAAAAGATAAACTTTCGATAACTGAAGTAACCCAAGGTAAATTTGACGATTATATTACTATTAATGGTAATGTCGCTCCTATAGCAACTATTTACATGGATGCTTATGAAGGCGGTCGTGTAGAAGAAAAGTTGATTGAAGAAGGGGCTATGGTGAAAAAGGGAGATATTATTTTGAAGCTAGAGAATATAAATCTTTACCAGCAAATATTACAAAGCGAAAGTGGATTGGCATTGAAACAGAATGATCTTCGTTCAACGAAATTAACGTTCGATTCTCGTCAAGTTGAAGGTAGAAGATCTTTGGCTACAGCTGGTACAGAATTGCAACGATTAAAAAGAAACTTTGAACAGAACCAGGCTCTTTTTGAAGAAGAATTGATTTCAAAAGAAGCTTATCAATTATCGAAAGAAAACTATGAGTTATCACAAAAACAGTTTGACATTGTAAAAGTACAGACTGAAAATGACGCCGAATTGAGAAAAACTTCTTTACCAGTTTTAGAAAACGATTTGAACCGTATGCAAAAAACCTTAGGTATGGTATATCAGCGTTTAGATCATTTAAACGTTCGTGCACCGGCAGATGGGCAGTTAGGTTTTTTAGATGCCGAAATCGGTCAGAGTATTACACAAGGTCAACGAATAGGTCAAATTAATGTGTTGACTGATTATAAGATAGAAGCTACTATTGATGAGCATTATATTGATCGTGTAAAACGTGATTTGGTTGCTGTTTTAGAAAGAAATGGAAATGAATATCCATTACGACTGAGAAAAGTATATCCTGAGGTTCGAAATGGCAAGTTTAAAGTTGATCTTGTTTTTACAAAAGATAAGCCAGAAACTATACGAACAGGTCAGAGTTATAATATAAAGCTCCAATTAGGTGAGTCGTCTGAAGCGCTATTGCTTCCGAAAGGAAGTTTCTTTCAAAGTACGGGCGGCCAATGGATTTTTGTTGTTGTACCTGATGGTGATACAGCTATCAAACGACCCATCCGTATTGGAAAGCAAAATTCAAGATATTTTGAAGTGTTAGAAGGGTTAGATGCTGGGGAAAAAGTAATTACCAGTAACTATGATAATTTTGGGGAAGCCGAAAGAATAGTGCTAAAATAAAATAGAAATACTGTCACATCAAGCTTAGTCGAGATGTCTTTATACTAATACACAAACAATCAAAAAATGATAACAATCCAAAATTTAAAAAAGAGCTTCAAAACTGAGGAAGTTGAAACCCTAGCTTTAAACAATGTTAATCTTAAAGTAGAAACGGGGGAGTTTACTGCAATAATGGGGCCTTCAGGTTGTGGTAAATCGACCTTGTTGAATATCATAGGCATGTTAGATAACCCGACGGAGGGAAGCTACAATTTTGCAGGTAACGAAGTAGGTGGACTCAAAGAAAGTCAACGTACACAGTTACGAAAAGGTAATTTGGGCTTTGTCTTTCAAAGTTTCAATCTTATCGATGAACTAACCGTTTATGAAAATGTTGAACTACCACTTATCTATTTAAAGATGGGAAAAGCGGAGCGCAAAGAAAAAGTGATGAAGGTGTTAGAGCGCATGAAAATTGCGCATCGAGAAAAACACTTTCCGCAACAACTTTCAGGGGGTCAGCAGCAGCGTGTAGCAATTTCGAGAGCGGTTGTAACGAATCCTAAATTAATATTGGCCGATGAGCCTACAGGTAATCTTGATTCTAAAAACGGTATCGAGGTCATGAATCTTTTAACGGAATTGAACCAAGAAGGTACCACCATTGTAATGGTTACGCATTCTGATCGCGATTCGCATTATGCCCATCGTGTAGTGAATTTATTTGATGGTCAAGTAGTGACAGAAAGTAAAAATAGAGCAATCGGGGCTATGGTATAAGAGTTTATTCATCAATCAATCAATCAAAAATCATGTTCAAAAACTATTTAAAAATCGCTTGGCGTAACCTGATTAAAAACAAAACATATTCGGTTATCAATTTGACCGGATTGACCATTGGCATGACTTGTTTTATTTTGATTGCCTTGTTCATCCAGTTTGAGCTTAGTTTTGATAAACATCATCAAAATTCGGAGAGAACATATCGCATTGTACAACAACAAAAAGGAAATAGCTACCAAGGAACCGATATGTTTGCGGTAGCACCATTACCTCTTGGTGAAGCCTTGCTTAGGGATTTTCCTGAAGTCGAAACCGTAACTAATCTTAATATCGGCGGTGCACTTTTGATCAAGGAGGATTTGTCTTTTGTGCAACAAGGATTGTATACAGATAGTGATTATTTTGATGTATTTACGACAACAATTAAAGAAGGAAATGCGCAAAAAGCCTTGGAGGACCCTGACGCCATCCTTCTAACAGTATCATTGGCTCGAAAGTTTTTTGGAGATACGTCACCACTAGAACAACATCTAAAATTTGGTAACGGAAAAACCTACACCGTAAAAGGTTTGGTGGAAGACCCACCAAAGAATCAGCATTTCAATTACGACTTCATAGTTTCTTATAAAGGCCAAGGATATTATCCTAATGATGTAGGGTTTTGGGTCAGTAATAATTATCACACTTATATCACCTTGAACGATGGTCTTAAATATAAAGATCTAGAGGAAAAAATGACGGTTTATGAAGAAATAACAAAACCTGCATACGAAAAACAAGGGTTTGAGTTTTATCCAGAATACAAGTTACAGCCCTTAGAAGACATCCATTTAAGATCTAATATAAATGTTGAGTTAAGTCAAAATGGCGATTTCAAATATGTAAGACTATTTGCTTTTATCGCCCTAATAATTCTAATGCTGGCGGCAATTAATTACACCAACTTAGCAACGGCTAAATCAGCGCAGCGCTCAAAAGAGGTAGGTGTAAGTAAAGTATTAGGGGCCAAGAGAAGTCATCTGATTGTGCAATACTTAAGTGAATCACTTATGTTGACCCTTGTGAGTTTCGTGCTTTCACTCCTTTTAACATCGCTGCTCCTTCCCTATTTTAATGAACTATTAAATCGGGAGATCAGCTTTACTGTTGTTGCTAGTGCTTTAGTGCTGCTGACGCTATTTGGCATTGCAGTTCTAACGGGAATCCTATCGGGGCTTTATCCCGCATTTTTTCTGTCAGGCATGGGTCCAATTAAGGCCTTGAAAGGGAATTTTCTAAAAAGTCCCAAAGAAGGAGCCTTTTTAAGAAACACATTGGTTATAGGCCAATTTGCTGTTGCTATTGGATTGGCAATCGCAAGTGTTGTCATTCATCAGCAACTGCAATACACTCAAAATAAGAAATTGGGCTATACGAAAGATCAGCTAGTTCACGTGCGGTATTTTGAGCCTGAAATTACTGCCAAACAAGATGTTTTGAGAAATACGCTTTTACAAAATTCTAAAATCCATAAGGTTTCCTTAAGCTCGCAATTACCATTTAATGTAACTAGTCAAGGCCCTGTAAGCAGATGGGAAGGAAATATAAATAATGAACAATTATACGTGCATAGAACTTATGTTGATTATGACTTTTTAGACCTGTTTGAGATGGAATTGGTGGTGGGTAGAAACTTTTCTCCTGAAATAGCTTCCGACTCTATGGCGTATCTCTTAAATGAAGCTGCGGTGAAGTCTTTAGGCTGGCAAACAGCCATTGACAAATCTTTTGCGAATGGTAAAGTAATAGGGGTTCTCAAAGACTTTCACTTAAAGACCTTTGACCAAGCTATTGAACCCTTATTTATGGCGCTAAGAACTCCTGAGTATACAAGAAGTTTTGGCGAGGTTGTGCTGAAGGTCAGCATGGAAGACTATGAAGAAACGGCCGAATTTATAGAAAAAACTATGAAAAGTATTGTTCCACAAGTTCCATATGAAGCCAAATTTGTAGAAGACTCGTATTCCCAATTTTATGACGAAGAAAGACGCTTAGGTCAAACCTTCAATTTATTTACGATTTTGGCTTTGTTTATTGCCGCAATGGGGTTATTCGGCATGGTCTCTTTCCAAATTGTTCAGCGCTCAAGGGAAATTGGTATTCGAAAAGTTTTAGGCAGCTCCGTGACGGGAATTGTAAAACTATTAGCGAAAGGTTTTTTCAATCAAATTTTAATAGCACTATTGATAGCAACACCCTTAGCGTATTATTTTATGGAAGAATGGTTGCAGGAGTATGTATATCGAATTTCAATAGAATGGTGGGTGGTAGTTTTGATAGGATTTTTTGCTTTGACCTTAGCCTTTTTATCTGTCGGGTTTCAAAGTGTTAAAGCGGCAATGGCAAACCCAGTTAAAAGCTTACGGACCGAATGAATTAAAATTGGCATCACTAAAAAACGAGAATCATGTTTAAAAACTATATAAAAATCGCTTGGCGAAGTATCAAAAAGGATAAACTATTTACTTTCATAAAAATAGGTGGTTTTGCCCTAGGTATAGCTGCATGTCTTTTAATTGCTCTATTTATTCGAAATGAATTGAGCTACGATAAGCATTATGAAAATAAAGATCATATATATCGTGTAGTCATGCAAGGCCAATGGAATGGAGAAGTCATGAAAAGTGTGCATTTTCAACTGCCTTTTGCCGACGCATTACAATCTGATTTTCCCGAGATAAAAAAAGCAGGCAAAGTCAATACCATAGAGATTTTTGGGGCTGGTAAACGAGGAATGCGACTTTCAGGTAAATCACAAAATAACTTTGAAGAAGGCTTTATTCTAGTAGATCAAGAGGCCTTTGATATACTAGAGATACCATTAGAACAAGGCAATCCCGCTAAGGCAATTACAAGTCCGAAAAGTATTGTTCTTTCCAAATCGAAAGCTGATAAATATTTTCAGAACGGGCAAGCATTGGGGCAAACCATTATTTTAGACAATGACGCTTCAAAACCATACACAGTAACAGGTGTAATGAAAGATGTGCCCAAGAATTCACATCTCGATTTTGATTACATACTACCCATCGAGGATACTAATATAAACTGGACCAACCAGAACTACTTCACTTACATATTGGTCGATTCGAATACAAATGTTCAAGAGCTGGAACAAAAAATGCAATCTATTATAGAAAATTATGTAATTCCGGCGCAATTAGATAACGGTCGAGGTGCTGATTTTATAGATGTTCTTAGAACTATTGAATATAAGTTACAGCCCATTGCCAATATTCACTTAAAGTCTGATATTAAAATGGGTGACGGTTTAAAACATGGAGATATTCGTTTTGTTTGGCTGTTTGCAGCGATTGCAGGTTTCGTTTTACTTTTGGCGGTAATTAATTTTATTAACCTTTCTACAGCCAAATCAGCCAATAGAGCCAAAGAAGTGGGTCTGCGAAAGACCGTGGGAGCTTTTAAGAGCAATCTAATTGCTCAGTTTCTTACCGAATCGGTTATTTTCAGTTTTATATCTTTTAGTCTAGGTGTAACATTGGCTTGGGCTTTACTGCCAGCGTTCAATGGTATGGCAGCCAAAACCATTGCAATGCCTTGGTCAGACTGGTGGTTTCTACCTATACTTTTTATTGCTGCATTGATTGTGGGGGGTATCGCTGGATTGTACCCTGCATTTTATCTATCCGCTTTCAAACCTGTTAATGTATTAAAGGGCAGTTTGTCTCTCGGCGGTAAAAGTGGAAATTTACGAAGTGGCTTGGTTATCTTTCAGTTTACTACTTCAATTATTTTGATTATCGGAACGTTGATTATTTATAAGCAGATGGACTATATTCTTAAAAAAGAACTAGGCTATGACAAAGAGCAAGTCGTAATTCTTGAAGGTACCGATGTCTTAGCAAATAGGGCCGATATGTTCAAAGAACAGTTAAAGCAATTACCTCAAGTAAAGGAAGTTAGCTCAAGTTATTATTTGCCGATTGAAGGCGGTAATAGAAATGGCAATACTTTTAGAAAGGTAAATGAAGGAAATGAGGGAAGGGGAATTCCAGCTCAAATATGGAGGGTGGATTACGACTATATCAAAACATTGGGTATGAAGCTAAAAGAAGGTCGAGACTTTTCTAAGAAATTCGCTTCTGACTCTATCAATTCCATTATTATCAATTCCAAAATGGTGTATGAACTTGGATTAATACAGCCCCTCGGAAAAGAAATTGACAATAACGGCCAAATTTGGACAGTCGTTGGGGTTGTGGAAGATTTTCATTTTAAATCATTGAAGGAAGATATTTCATCACTTTCTCTAGTCATCGGTAAGGACATAGGAGCGGTTTCCATTAAATTGGAAAAAGGAGACATCAACCAAGCTTTGGCTGCCATCGAGACTGTTTGGAATAAAAACGTACCCAATCAATCTATTAATTATAGTTTCTTAGATCAAGAGTTTACCCAAATGCACGAAGATGTAAAACGAATGGGAAAAATCTTCAATAGCTTTTCCCTTTTTGCACTTTTCGTGGCCTGTTTGGGTTTGTTCGCACTTTCAGCTTTTATGGTAGAGCAGCGAAAAAAAGAAATCAGCATCCGTTTAGTGCTTGGTGCACCATTCAAGAGTATTTATCAATTGTTAACCCTTGATTTCATGAAATTAATTTTGATTTCGATTGTTATTGCCATTCCTATAGGTTGGTACGTCATGTCAAGATGGTTAGAAGATTTTGCATATCGAATCAGTATAGGATGGGGAATATTTGTAGCCGCAGCTCTATTAGCTTTAGCAATAGCCATATTAACCATAAGCTACCAATCGATGAGCGCAGCTTTGATTAAACCGTTGAACAGTTTGAGAAAGGAGTGAAAATGTTACATCAATCAAAATAAACAATCATGCTTAAAAACTATCTAAAAATTGCTTGGAGAAATTTAATTCGAAATAAGAGTTTCTCATTGTTAAATATTGTTGGGCTTTCTATCGGCCTTGCAGTTACAGCACTCATTTTGATTTGGATAAACTTTGAAGTAGGATATGATCGATTTCACGAAAAAAGTGATCGTATTTATCAGGTAAATAATATATACCCCGTTGATGGTGAAATTTGGACTTGGAATTCCACACCCAAAGTAATGGCGTCGGTAATTAAAAAAGACTACCCAGATGTGGAAGGTGTTTCAAGGTGGTTCTACGAAACAGAGTTCTTATTCTCAAAGGACGATAAAAGAATAAAATCTACAGGGAGTATCGCTGATCCTGATTTTTTGAAGATGTTTAGCTTTCCGTTGATTGAAGGCAATATTGAAACCGTTTTTGAGGAGGTGAATTCAGTAATTATTACAGAAACATTTGCAAAAAAAATATTTGGTGATGAGCCACCAGTAGGAAAGATTGTAAAAATTGACAATGTTGATAGTTTTATGGTTACGGGGGTTTTAAAAGACCTTCCTATGAATACAAGTTTCAATTTTGAATTCTTAATCTCTTGGGCATATCTAACACAAAAAGGTTGGAATGATGAAAATTGGGGTAACAATTCAATTGCAACCTACGTATTGTTAAAAGAAGGAACTGACTATGCTTCTTTTTCGAAAAAAATAAAAAATTTACGTGAGCGATATGATAAAGAATCTCCGGAAATGGAAACCATGCTCTATCCATTTTCGCGAACGTGGCTTTATGATGAATTTGAAAATGGAAAGGAAACTGGGGGAAGAATTGATTTGATTCGAATGTTTGGTATAATTGCCGCTATCATTTTAATAATAGCTTGTATCAACTTTATGAATTTAAGCACAGCGCGTAGCGAGAAACGCGCAAAAGAAGTGGGAATACGTAAAGTTATTGGAGCTGAAAAAAAAGCACTAGTTTTTCAATTTTTAGGTGAGTCTATTCTTATTTCTTTTATCGCCGCCATGCTAGCACTTATAATCGTCTTTGTTTCTTTACCTGCTTTTAGCACTTTAATCGACAAACCTTTATCAATAGATATGACGAATATGTCATTTTGGTTATCGGCACTTGTTGTAATACTATTTACAGGGATATTGGCAGGCAGTTATCCGGCTTTATATCTTTCTGCATTTAGACCTTCTTCTGTTCTAAAGGGTACTTTTAAAAAAACGAGTAGCCCGATTACTCCTAGAAAAGTGTTAGTAGTACTTCAATTCGCTGCTGCGATTATTTTGATAACTGCAAGTATCATCGTAACGCAACAATTGAAAAAAGTTCAAGATAGACAAACTGGTTATGCTAAAAATAATTTGGTTTATTCAATAATGGAAGGCGATGTAGAAAAGAACTACATGCTCATTAAAGAAGAATTGTTAAGAGCCGGTACGGCAACATCAGTCACCAAAACAAGTGCTCCAATAACTGAAGGGTGGAGTAATACATGGGGTTTTGAATGGCAAGGAAAAAACGAAGATGATAAAACTATAGTGAACCGTTTTGTTGCTGATGATGCCATTATAAAAACAACTGGTTTGCAACTTATAGAGGGACGCGATTTTGATTTAAATAAGTTTCCTACAGATTCTACTGCAGCTATTATTAATGAGGCCGCCGTGAAGTTGATGAATTTTGAAGATCCTATAGGTCAAATTATAAAAGACAATGGTATTGATTGGCATGTGGTAGGTGTTACAAAAGATTTTGTTTTGAAATCTCCATTTCAGAAGGTAGAACCTATGGTTATCGAAGGTGCACAGGCATTTTTTAATGTAATTCACATAAAGCTCAATCAAGATGTCACTACTAACGAAAGTCTTGCGCAAACCGAAGCTATTTTTAAGAAATATAATCCTGAATACCCTTTCAACTACGAGTTCGTGGATCAAGCATATGCAAAGAAATTTGATGATGAAAAAAGAACTGGTCAATTGGTGAGTTTATTTACTTTACTAACCATTTTTATTTCTTGCTTAGGCCTATTTGGCTTGGCTAGTTATATGGCTGAAAATAGAATCAAAGAAATTGGTATCCGAAAGGTACTAGGGGCTTCGGTTCAAAACATAACAACCTTACTTTCTAAAGATTTTCTAAAATTAGTTGTGATATCCATTATAGTTGCCGTTCCCGTATCCTGGTATTTCATGAGCAAGTGGTTAGAAGATTTTGCGTATAGAATTACAATTTCATGGTGGACTTTTATTTTGGCAGGGGCGTTGGCTTTGGCTATTGCTTTTTTAACCGTTGGGTATCAGGCTATAAAGGCAGCGATTGTAAATCCAGTTAAAAGTTTAAGAAGCGAATAAATCATCAATCAAAAAAAGAAAATCATGTTCAAAAACTATTTAAAAGTCGCTTGGCGAAATCTTACAAAGGATAAAACCTTTACCCTAATAAATATGGTTGGTCTCTCGGTAGCTTTTGGAGTTGCTATATTATTATCTATGGCAGCTTTTTTTGATTTAGGGTATAATAAATTTCACGAAAATGGTGATAGTATTTATCAAGTATATAATATTCAACAGACACCAAAAGGACCAGAAGCGGGAACGAGCCAAGCTGCCCCGTTTGCAAATGCTTTAAAAACTGAAGTGCCAGGAGTGCATAAAATAACCCGATTTCTTGAACAAGAAGCACTAACCACTTACAATGAGAAAGAAATCAATTTAGACGCTGTATGGCTTGATCCTGAATTTTTTGAAATGTTCACGTTTCCTGTTTTAAGGGGTAATAAGAATAACCCACTACAAGAAAAAAATTCAGTAGTGGTTACTGAAAATACGGCTAACAAGCTTTTTGGTAATGCTGCGGCTATAGGGCAGACCATCAATATTCTAATTGATGGAAAAGATGAGCCTTTTACCGTGAGTGCTGTAGTTGGTAACCATGAGTCTCAAAACAACCTAGAATTTGATATTGCTATTCCTTTTGAAAATCATGCTGGTTATGCTGATCGGATAGAGACTTGGAATGCACAATATCATTATGTTTATTTACAATTGGAGCCTGGTGTTTCTGTCCAACAATTTGAAAAAAATACACATTCTTTTGTGGACTTGCACTATAAAGAAGGTATAGAAGATTTAAAAAGAGACGGAGCCATAGCAAATGAAGAAGGGCGGTATTTTCAAATTGGATTATTACCACTTAAAGACATGCATTTTACAAGTTTTAGAAAAGGGTATGCCGATGTGAGCAGAGTTGTACCTTATATTCTTCTTGGGGTTGCCTTTCTTATTTTGTTCATAGCTTGTGTGAACTTTATCAATATGAGTATTGCGAAAAGTGCACAACGTTTGCGTGAAATAGGGATGAGAAAGACCTTAGGAGCCCAGAAAAAGCAACTATTTTTTCAATTTTGGAGCGAAAGCCTCTTCGTATTTTTAGCATCTGTTGTATTAGGAATTCTTCTAAGTTATCTATTGATTGACCAATTTAAAACAACATTCAGAACTGATATTTCTTTTGATATGTTGACTTCGCCAACAGTCATTGTTGGATCTTCATTAGTCGTTTTTCTGATAACATTGGTCGTGGGCGGCTACCCTGCGATATTGTTAAGTCGATTAGGTACCATTCAATCTTTAAAAGGTAAATTAGAAACTTCTGGTAGTAACCGTGTTCGTAATGTGTTAATGGTCGTTCAGTTTGGTATTGCAATTTTGCTCATAAGTGGCACATTAGTGTTATGGGGTCAGGTAGATTATATGCGGAATAAAGATTTAGGCTTTGATAAGGAACAAGTACTTTCTTTTCCTATTGATGGTAAAAAGAACCCGTATGACGCCGTTCAATTGTTACGAGAAGATCTTAAAGGCAATCCTGATATAATGGGAGTTTCTGCTTCTAGTGGTAATCTAGGTCGGGGAAAAGATGGAAGCATGTCTACAAGCGTTTGGGGCTTTGATTATAAAGGCAAAGGTGTTAGGACCAATGCTGTAACAGTAGATTATGATTATATAGAAACCTTGGGTCTTGAATTGGTGCAGGGTCGAACTTTTGATAAAAACTACCCAGGCGACACCCAAGCTGTAATTATCAATGAAAGTATGGCTAAAGAATTAGGCGAATCTGATCCTTTGACCGCTTTCTTGCCAATGAGTGATAGCCTTAGATCACCGATAATTGGCGTAGTTAAGGATTATAATTTTCAGGATATTTCAAGAGCAATAGAGCCCTTAACTTTCTTCTTAGATAGAGAGTCAGGGCTGTACTATGCTTTTGTTAAAGTTGCTCCAGTAAATATGGCGAACTCTTTTGATGCCGTCGAAAAAGCTTGGAAAAAAATAGAACCAAATGCTGAATTTCTTGGTTCATTTTTAGACGAAAATATTGATAATACTTTTGGAAGAGAAAAAAAGATGGCTACGATGATTACTAGTGGATCAATTATAGCTATTGCGCTTAGTTGTATTGGTTTATTCGCCATGTCTTTACTAATAGTGGCACAACGGACTAAAGAAATAGGGGTGCGAAAGGTACTTGGAGCGAGTGTCTCATCAATTACGGTATTGTTAACCAAAGATTTTTTGAAATTGGTTCTGATTTCATTTCTAATTGCGACGCCAATAGCTTGGTATTTTCTAAAACAATGGTTAGAAAATTACGAAAATAAACTAGACTTAAATATTTGGTTTTTTGCTGCTGCAGGCCTATTAGCGATTATCATAGCTTTTCTGACCGTAGGCAGCAGAACAATCAAAGCCGCTTTGCAAAACCCAGTAAAAAGTTTAAGAACGGAGTAAATAAAAAATTATGCTACTACAACTAAACAACATTTTCAAATGGGTCAGCTCAGGAGGTCAACGTATTTTTCTGCTAAAAGATATCAATCTTGAGGTCGAGGAAGGTGAGTTTATCTCTATCATGGGGCCCTCGGGTTCTGGAAAATCGACCTTGCTGAATGTGATCGGAATGCTTGATAATTTTGATGAGGGAGAATATAATTTCTTACATGAATCGGTGCATACTTTAAAAGAAAAGTACAGAGCTAATTTGTACAAAGAATATATCGGTTTTGTATTTCAATCGTATCATTTATTGGATGAACTTACGGTTCAAGAAAATTTAGAAATGCCTTTGCTTTATAAGAAATATAAAGGATCAGAACGCAAAGCAATGGTTGCAGATATGTTAGATCGATTCAATATTGTGGGAAAGAAAGATTTGTTTCCGTCGCAATTGAGTGGTGGTCAACAGCAGCTTGTGGGCGTAGCACGAGCGTTAATTGCAAACCCCAAATTGATATTGGCTGATGAACCCACCGGTAATCTCAATTCACAGCAAAGTGAAGAAATAATGGAACTTTTTCAAAAGCTAAATGAAAAAGGTGTAACCATTATTCAAGTGACTCACTCTGAAAAAAACGCCGAATACGGAAAACGAACTATTAATCTCTTAGATGGGCGAATGATTTAGATTTTTTTCCTTTCCAACAATCCAATCTACATTTCATCTCAAACACTTTAGCATATCACGGCTATACTGTATCTTTGTTGTTTAGAATGAATATACATAATGAAGATTGAAAAACAGGTAGTTTTAAAGGCGTTAGAAAATATTACCGTACCTGGTGAGGGGCAGAATATGGTGGAGAGTGGTGCTATCAAAAATGTTCAAATTTTTGGTGATGAGGTAGAAATTGATATTACCATCAGCAACCCTAGTTTACAGGCGAGAAAGAAAACAGAAGTTGAAATTCTGAAAATTATACATCGTGAAGTTTATGAAAAGGCGAAAATCAAAATCAACATCAAAGTAGATGCCGCTGCTGCCAAACCGAAAACAAATGAAATAAAAGGAAAACCCATTCCCGGAATTAAGAATATAATTGCTGTCGCTTCCGGAAAAGGAGGTGTAGGCAAATCTACGGTAACTGCAAATATAGCGGTAACCTTAGCAAAAATGGGTTTTAAGGTTGGTGTATTAGATGCAGATATCTACGGGCCTTCAATGCCTATCATGTTTGATGTAGCAATGGAGAAACCTTTAGCGGTTAATGTTAATGGTAAATCGAAAATGAAGCCTGTTGAGAGTTATGGGGTAAAAATGCTCTCTATTGGATTTTTCACAGCACCAAGCCAGGCCGTAATTTGGAGAGGCCCAATGGCTTCAAAGGCCTTAAATCAAATGATTTTTGATGCGCATTGGGGTGATATTGATTTTATGTTGATCGATTTGCCCCCTGGCACGGGCGATATTCATTTGAGTATTATGCAGGCAATGCCAGTTACAGGCGCTGTAATTGTAAGTACACCTCAAGAAGTTGCTCTTGCAGATGCTAAAAAAGGAGTTGCTATGTTTCAACAAGATTCGATCAACGTACCTGTATTGGGTATTGTAGAGAATATGGCGTATTTTACACCGGAAGAACTTCCTGAAAACAAGTATTATATCTTCGGAAAGGAAGGCGCCAAGCACTTAGCCGAAGATCTAAATGTGCCTTTTTTAGGTGAAATTCCTTTAATTCAAAGTATACGAGAAGCAGGAGATATTGGCAGACCAGCGGCTATGCAAACAGCATCAGAAATAGAAGCTGCTTTCGAAATATTAACCAAGAATGTAGTTCAAGAGGTAGTAGCGAGAAACAAAAGTCTTCCGCCAACAGAAGCAATTAAAATAACAACAATGGCAGGTTGCTCAACCGTTAATAAAAAGTAGTTATGACAACAATGACATCTGAAGAATTAGTACTAAATGTAGAAAAGGCGTTGGATGAAATTCGCCCTTTTTTACAAAGTGATGGGGGTGATATAACGCTTGTTTCTATCGATAACGAAAATTCGGTTAAAGTTCGTTTAGAAGGTGCATGTATTGGTTGTTCAGTAAATCAAATGACTTTAAAAAGCGGTGTTGAGATGACAATAAAAAAGTATGCCCCTCAAATTGAAGAAGTTATTAATCTTTCAAAATAAGCTGATTTACCCTTTGTTTTTTAAGCTGAATGCTTCTTAACTTCGTTTAAAATAAAAACTCTTTTTTTTAATGATTGAAACAGATATACTCATAATAGGAGCTGGACCTACGGGTCTTTTTGCTGTTTTTGAGGCAGGTTTGTTAAAGCTGAAATGCCATTTAATTGATGCGCTACCGCAAGCTGGCGGGCAATGCTCGGAAATTTATCCTAAAAAACCTATTTATGATATTCCTGGCTTTCCAGAAGTATTGGCAGGTGAATTGGTTGATAATCTAATGGAGCAAATAAAACCTTTTCAACCTGGTTTCACCTTAGGTGAGCGTGCTGAAACTATAGAAAAATTAAAAGATGGCACTTTTGTTGTCACCACAAATAAAGGAACAAAACATCACGCGCCCATTGTTGCCATTGCAGGTGGATTAGGAAGTTTTGAGCCTAGAAAACCGTTGCTAGAAAATTTGGCAAAATTTGAAGATAAAGGTGTTGCGTATATCATAAAAGACCCAGAAGTTTATAGAGATAAAAAGGTGATTATTGCTGGCGGAGGTGATTCTGCATTAGACTGGAGTATTTTCCTTACAGATGTAGCTTCAGAGGTTACCTTAGTGCACCGAAGAAATGAGTTTAGAGGTGCCTTAGATTCCGTAGAGAAAGTACAGCATTTAAAAAATGCCGGAAAAATTAGATTGATTACTCCTGCTGAAATAATTAGTTTAGAAGGTAGTGATACCCTTGAGGCGGTAAAAATTAAAAAACATAGTGATGCAGAGGCTGAAATTACTTTGAAAGTAGATAATTTTATTCCATTATTTGGCTTGACGCCAAAGTTAGGCCCTATAGGAGATTGGGGACTAGAAATTGAAAAGAACGCCATAAAAGTAGATAACACCTTAGATTACCAAACCAACATTGCTGGTGTGTACGCCATTGGAGATGTAAACACCTATCCTGGAAAATTAAAATTGATTTTATGTGGTTTTCACGAAGCAACTTTAATGTGTCAAAGTGCTTACCAACGTATTTTTCCAGATAAGAAATATGTAATGAAATATACCACCGTTGGTGGAGTAACTGGTTTTGATGGAAGTAAAAAAGAAGCCCCCAAAGCAGTCATTAAGGCAATAGATTAATAGTTAGAATTGTCCCCTTTAAGAGATTTAAAGGTGTACTTGCAAACAAACTTAGACAAGTTAATGTCAGACGTAAAAATAAAAATTATCGATAGAGAAGGTGTAACGCACGAAGTAGACGCCCCAACTGACATGAACATGAATCTCATGGAAGTAGTTCGTTCTTATGAACTAGCTCCTGAAGGTACCATAGGAACTTGCGGTGGAATGGCAATGTGCGCATCTTGTCAATGCTATGTAAAGTCTGATCATGCGCTTCCAGAAAAGTCCGACGATGAAGATGCGATGTTAGCGGAAGCTTTTAATGTTGAAGATAATTCTCGGTTAGGATGTCAAATTCATATGACTACAGAACTAGATGGCCTAGAAGTGGAATTGGCTCCCGAAAGCTAGGAAAATTCTTATGTATTGAATTTTATAAAACACATATTTTGATCTATATAGAAGGTGATTTAATGAGAAAATACATACAAAAGTAATCTTCGCATACATTATATAGAATTTCACAACTTTTTTTTGGTTTACTTTAATTTCTAGTATAGGTTGCGGCCTAGCATCTGCATTTTCAGATGCTGTTGTTACTATTGGATATGCCTTCAGCAAATTTTTTAAATAAATTGCTTTTTACGCTAGGCGTAATGGTTTTGACTTTAAATACTTTACAAGCGCAATGCCCAGGTCCAGCTCCGTGTGTTCCTGGTGCTTTTGTAAATACGTATGAGCAGATTGATCCTACTTCGATTGTTGGTGCCGTTTTTTGTTCAGGACAAACAAGAACCTTTACTATTGCAGTTGGTCCAGGAACTACAAACGAGGCGGCTACAGGAGATATTGAATATATTACGCTATTTTTTGATTTTGATTGTGATGGTATTTTTGAGTACAGCGTGAATGATTCTTGTAGTTATGTTAATCCTGGGGGTTGTAATGTTGATTTGTCTGTTGAGGCGCCAATAGTATTGAGTTCAACAACCTTCAATGCGAGGGCTCATTTAGTGTACAATACTCCAACAACAGACCCTTGTGGAGACTTACCAGGTTCCACGCCCTGGGGTGATATTATAGATTTTACGATTACCGTAAATTTACCTCCTGACCCTGTGCTTTCAAGTAGTGATTTAGATAATGTTATATGTTTAGGTGATTCAGTTACATATACGGGTACGGATGGCGATGAATATGAGTTTTATATCAATGGAACTAGTGCCCAAGCTCAATCAGTAAGTAGTACATTCACTACATCTTCGATAACAGATGGTGATGTTGTTACCGTTAGAGCTCTTGATAATGCAAATGGTTGCGATACTTTTAGTTCAGGTATTACGATGACCGTTGTTAATCCTTCAATTTCAGTTCAACCAATTGTAAGTCAAACTGTTTTTTCAGGTGATAATCCTATGTATTCGGTAGTAACCTCAGATGTCGATACTTTTCAATGGCAGGTAAGTACTGATGGAGGAATTACTTTTAATGATATTTTTAACGGTTTGTCTTATTCTGGCAGTACAACAGCAACCATGACCGTACTTTCTGCAGATTTAGACAAAAACAACAACCTTTATCGCGTTGTTGCTTCTAATTCTATAGCTAGTTGCCCACCAATAAATTCAAGTAATGGACTTTTGTTGGTTAGGGTTCGTAGTGTAATTTCTAATCGCAGAATTACATACAGGGTAAAAAAGACATAGTAATTATCTAAAAAATTTTGGAGGTAGTAGTTGTTTTAAATTCTTGCCTGATATGTAAACAAATTATAATACCTTCCCTCTTTGGCAATCAATTCATCATGCGTACCTTGCTCAGCAATTCTACCGTTTTCAATTACTAGAATCTGATTGGCTTTTCGAATGGTACTTAATCGATGTGCAATCACAAAAGTGGTTCTTCCTTCAGTTAAAGTAGCCAAACTTTTTTGAATCAAAGCCTCACTTTCCGTATCTAAATTGGAAGTAGCCTCATCTAAAATCAAAATTTTAGGGTCTGCCAGTACGGCTCTAGCTATTGCAATCCGCTGTCGTTGACCTCCAGAAAGTTTTACGCCACGCTCTCCAATGAGTGTATCTAAACCATCTTCAAAACGATCTGTAAATTCATCAACATAGGCCGCTTTTACTGCTGCTTGTAATTTCTCTTCACTAGCATTCGGTCGAGGAAAAAGTATATTCGCACGTATAGTGCCTTCAAAAAGAAAATCATCTTGTAAAACCACTCCTAAAAATTGACGAAAACTGGTTAGATCAACTTTTGCCAAATCTTTTCCGTCAATAGTGATTTGTCCAGAATCAGGATTTAGAAACGTAGCTGCTAATCCGGCAATGGTTGATTTACCTGAGCCTGAACTTCCAACTAAGGCTATCACATCTCCTGATTTTGCTTTAAAACTAATATTATGGAGTACATCTTTATCTTCTTCATATGCAAACGATACATCATTAAACTTCATATCACCTTTAAGATCGGTAAGCTTAATAGTACGATCTTTCTCATCTGCTTCACTTACTTGATTCATTAATTCTTCGGTACGATCTAAACCCGCTAGCGCTTCAGTCAATTGACTACCAATATTGCTCATTTGAACGATGGGCGCTACCATAAGTGCCAAAAGAAAAGTGAATTCAAAATATTCTCCAGTTGTCAATGTGCCATCCATCAATTGAAGACCCCCATAACCCATCATAATGCCTGTTGTTGCCAAACCTAAAAGAAAGGTGGAAGAGCTAGTCATTATTGCTGTAGCAGTCAAACTCTTCTTTACATTTTGGTATAATCGATCTACCCCCTCTTCAAAGTTTTTCCCTTCCTGCGCTTCGGCGTTAAATCCTTTAATGACTCGAATTCCCCCTAAAGTTTCGGTTAATCTTCCTTTTACTTCCGCATTAATTTTACCACGATCTCTAAAAACGGGGCGTATAATTTTGAATGCCTTAAGTGCAATGAAAGCAAATAATAACAGCGGTACAAAAGTGAGAAGCGTCATGATTGGACTTATTCTCAGTAAAAGTATTAGAGATACTATGGCGGTTATAGAACCACCTACTAATTGCACTAAACCCGTTCCGATTAAATTTCGAACTCCCTCAACATCACTCATAATTCTAGAAACTAGAGCACCCGATTTCGTGTTGTCGAAAAAACGTATAGGTAAGGATAGTACTTGTTTTTGAACTTGAGCGCGAAGCTCAGAAATCATGAATTGTGCTTGTATGCTTAAAACCTTGGTTAGGAGAAAAGACATTATCCCCTGAATGAAAAAAGCAAAAATCACAGCTGCTACCAAAATTTTGAGTAACTCATAATCTTTATTAGGCACAATATCATCTAAAAAATATTTTAAAGAAATTGGCGCAACAAAACTTGCTGCTTTACTAATTACGATCAACAGTAATCCTAGAAAAACGAGCTTTCGTCTAGGCCAAATTATAGTTTTAAACGCAGTAAGAATACTAACTTTTTTTTCGCTCATGAAATATATTAATTCTAATAAATATGCAAGTTACCTCAAAAATTCTTTTAATTTAAGGGTGTATAAATTGAATTGAAAATTCTTGTCGCATGAAATATATATTTGTTCTAATTAGTTTTGTTTTTTTCACCTGTAAGTCAGAATCAAAACAAGATACCGACAACTTAAGTTTAGCCCAAAAATCAGAAAATATTACTATCATTCGCGATGATTACGGAGTGCCACACATTTATGGAAAAACAGATGCTGATGCCGTCTTCGGGTTATTATATGCGCAATGTGAAGACGATTTCAATAGAGTTGAGCAAAACTATATTTGGGCAACGGGTCGTTTGGCTGAAGTAGAAGGTGAAAAAGCTATTTATAGTGATTTGAGGGCTAAACTTTTTATGACTGAAGAAGAAGCCCTAGCGAATTATGAAAAGAGTCCTGAATGGTTAAAAAGACTATGTGATGCTTTCGCAGATGGGATCAATTACTTTTTGGAAACCCACCCTGAAGTAAAACCTAAATTAATAACCCACTTTGAACCTTGGATGCCAATGTATTTTAGTGAGGGCTCTATAGGTGGAGATATTGAGCGCATTCGGACTGAAAAAATTAAGGCATTTTATGAAAGTTGGATGGATTTGCCCGAATCAGAGCTGCTTGAAATACAAAAGAAGGAAGCCATGGCAGAACCTCAAGGTTCAAACGGAATTGCAATTTCGGGTAATTTGACGCAATCGGGAAATGCCATGTTATTAATCAATCCACATACTTCATTTTATTTTCGTGGAGAAGTACACGTTGTTTCTGAAGAAGGATTAAATGCGTATGGTGCAGTTACTTGGGGTCAATTTTTTGTCTATCAAGGTTTCAATGAAAAAACAGGCTGGATGCATACCTCAACGTATACCGATGTTATGGACGAATTTTTAGAAACTATTTCTAAGGTGGATGAGAAATATTTGTACCAATATGGCGAAGAGCTTCGCCCAGTAGAAGTATCAGAAATTAAGCTAAAATATAAAGAAGGAAGTTCTTTAAAGGAAAAAACTTTCCCAGCTTATCGCACCCACCACGGACCAATTACGCATAGAACAAATGATGTTTGGACAGCATCCGCTATGATGTGGGACCCTGTTAAAGCTTTAGAGCAGTCGTTTACAAGAACCAAACAAGATGGGTATAAAGGTTTTCGAGAGATGATGAATATACGAACCAATTCTTCTAACAATACCGTCTACGCAGATGCGGGTGGAAACATTGCTTATTTCCATGGAAATTTTGTGCCGAAGCGAGATCAAAGTTTTGATTATACCAAACCAGTAGATGGAAGTAACCCCAAAACGGATTGGAAAGGTTTGCATACCGTTGATGAAAATATTTTGTTGTTAAACCCTGAAAATGGATGGTTGCAAAATTGCAATTCTACTCCCTATACCGCAGCTTTAGAATTTAGTCCTAAAAAAGAAAACTACCCCAATTATATGTCTCTTGATCAAGAGAATTTTAGAGGTATTCATGCCATAGATTTATTAACCGAGAGAAAAGAGTATACATTAGATAGTTTAATTCAATTGGCACACGACCCATATTTGCCTGCTTTTGAAGCCTTGATTCCAGGCTTGGTAAAAGCTTATTCCGAACATCATGATAGAAATCCTAAAATGCAAGGCGCGATTGATGTTTTGGCTGATTGGGACTTTAAAACCTCGAAGGAATCTGTTGCGATGACCTTGGCGCATTTTTATGGATCCAAAACTTTATTGTGGGGGATGTCCGGAAAAATGAAAAAACGGCCAACTCAGATAGAGCTGTTTACTAATTTTGAAAAATATAGCGCTAAAGGCGATAGACTAAGGATTTTTGAAGCTGTCATAGATGAACTTACTTCGGATTTTGGTACTTGGGAAATTCCTTGGGGTGATGTAAATAGATACCAACGTTTAAACGGAGATGTACGACAAGAATTTGACGATTCGAAACCTAGTATCCCTATTGGTTTTGCTTCTGGCCGTTGGGGTGCTTTAGCTGCATACGGTGCTAGATATACTGCTGAAGGAGCAAAAAAACTCTATGGTACCCGTGGTAATAGTTTTGTTGCTGCTGTAGAATTTGGAGAAAAAGTAAAAGCAAAAACGATTTTAGCCGGTGGCCAAAGTGGAGACCCACGCTCTCCTCATTTTGCTGATCAGATTCAAAAATATGCAGATGTGAAATGGAAAGATGTGCCTTTTTATAAAGAGGATGTCTTGAAAAGGGCAAAGAAAACCTACGTGCCAGGGCAAAAAAAGTAATTATTCTTTAGTAATAATCAAAGAAGCTCTTGACCCACTTGACAACAACCATTTGTTAGAATAAATTAATTGGCCTTGATCGTCGTAAACATCTACTTGTGCTGTATTTGGTGCTGAAGAACCTTCATTTAGCGCTTCAAATTCTATGCGATTAAATCCTTTGTGTAAATCAATATTTACACCTTTAAAAGCTCCAGTTAAGAGCATATTTGGATCAATAACAGTTTCATTTAAATAAATTTTTACACGATCACCATCAACAAATTCATGATCTCGAGCCACAATACCAACATATTTTCCATTGTTTTTAATAGACCCTAAGTTTTGGTCTGCAAAATGATCTTTTGTACCTTCTTTTGCTGTTCTTGGGCCTACTTTAGGATCAATTTTCAATCCGGTTCCCGCTTGAACTAAACCTCTTTCATCTATCATTTTTACAGGGCGTCGACCTGTTAGTGAATCTTTAAAGTCAATTTTGGGTTGTTCTTTAATCACATCAGGAATGCGTAGGGCTGTGCCTTGATCTGTTTTGCCTTGATCATTTTTCTTATTGGCGACTTCTATTTCTAAAGGCTTCGCGTCAGGAAGATCACCTTGAGCCCAACCAAATAAGGGAAGTGAAAATAATAAAGATAAAAATAGATGTTTCATTGTATAGTAAAGGTCGCTTAATCTCCTCAAAAATAACAAATACCTTGCCAGAGGGGTTTAAAATGCTGTTAAAATGCCAATTCTTCGCTAATCGTAAGTGCAATCAATTGGTGACCTTTACTGTTTGGGTGAATGGGATCATTCTCATAACAAGCTGCCTGATTTTTTGAAAGAGGGGTATGAATATCAATACTTGTTAAGAGTGCATCATGTTTGATATTTAGGACGGTATTTTTAAATTCTTGTAAGACTTCTTGATCATAATTAGGATATGGATTTAACCAAGTAAATTCTGCTGTAGTATCAATTTCAATAGGAACAGTATGTAAAGTTAAAGGAGGAGGAGTCAGCATAATTGCCTTTATGTTTTTTGACTTAGTTTTTTCTAAAAATGAAAGTACACCTAATTCATAACTGTCAAAAAGCCGTTGCGATGGCCGACCATAAATGCCGCAATTAATACCATAACAGCACATGACAAAGTCAACTTTTGTTCCTTCAAAAAGAGCGTCTAATCGATCAAATAAATAGGGTCTTGGACCTGGATGACCTATTTCAGTCAAACCTGTTAAAGTCTCACTACTTTTACCCCAATTCAAAAAAGTAAGGTTTAATTCAGGATGTTTCTCATCTGCTAATTGTTGCAATAGTTCAACATAGCCATGACCTCCACCATAGGTAACGCTATCTCCTAAACATGCGATTACTTGATTCTTTTTAAATGGAAATATTTTGGTGTCAGTACAACCGAAAAGAAGGCTTCCAGTCAGACCTAATGCTGATGTCAGCGTAAATGTCCTTCTGTTCATTGCCAAGTATCTTGTAAAAATCGAAGAAAATTTTTGCTCATGATATTTTCTATATCTAAAGAAGAGTATCCTCTATTTAGTAACATATTTGGAATTTTTTGAAGATCGGCAATAGTATCTACATCTGTTGGGCCTTGTTCTTTTCCAAAACCACCGTCTAAATCGGTTCCAATACCTACGTGAAGTGCATTGCCGGCTAATTGGCAAATATGATCGATATTAGCTACCATTTGCTTCAAAGTTACTCCCATACTTTTTGGATTAGATTGGCCGCGCACCCAATTCGGCACCATCATCCAAGCATCAAGAGGCATTCCTATCACGGCTTTTCTACGAATCAGTTCTTGTAGTTGTTCATCAGCGAATTGCCGGTTGTGATTCACTAAAGACCTACAATTGCTATGACTCGCCCAAACAGGGCCATTATAATTATCCATGGTTTCCCAAAAACTTTGGTCGCATAAATGAGTAGCATCTAAAATTAGGTTCAACCGTTCAATTTCTTTCAAAAGTTCTTTTCCTTTTCTGCCGATACCTCCAACAGAATCAGTACCATAAGCATAGGTGCCCGGGCCGTAATGTGCAGGACCAATGGCGCGTAATCCTTGCTCAAAACTGCGATGTAAATGATCAATAGTAAGTATAGAATCTGCCCCTTCTAAACTTAAAATATAACCAATGGGTTTTCTTTCTGCCGATGTTTTCCAAAGCTCTAAATGCCTATGAAGCTGTTCAGTATTTTGAATTTGAACGAGCTCGCCAGCCTCTTCCATAGCTCTATACCAAGCTAATTGTGCTTGTGTTTGCGCCCAAGCTTGTTGTGGTGAATTCCAACCAGGTAGCGGATTCTCTTTCTTTACATATCTCGCAATTTGGGTAGCCATACAGAGTCCGATATTTCCGATGCGCATGGCTTCAAAAGAGACCGTATTATTTCCCCTATCAGGTTTGTCGGTCATTCCTTTTTCGCTTTCGCGAATTTCTTGTACAGACCAAGTTAAATCGCGGTTCCATTCCATGGCATTCATAGAAAGATCAAGATGGGCATCGAATATGAACATAATTAAATCGTAATTTTTTGATTTCGAGCTGCTACTTTCCAAGAACCTGTAACTTGTCCATCTGAAACCGTTAATACTTCTTCGTATTTCGCAACTGTTGGGCATATGTGATACGGAATCGCATAAAACCCATTCCCTACTTCAAATTCATCAGCACGTTGGGTTTGAACTACTAGATGCTCTTCGCTCTGCCCAATTTGTTGGCTATCCTCTAGGCCTAAAATATTAATTCTTGGGAAGTCCATCTCACAGGCAACAGATTTATGACCCAAATCAAAACAGAGTATATTTTCAGAAGGCTTACTGATAATTCGTATGAACAAAACAGCAGCATGTAAAAAGTTCATATCTGGAAATAGCTCGGCGTAGCGTGCATCCCATAGCAATGTAGTGCCAGGGCTAGCATCAACTGAGGTTCGTTTTCCATGAATGGGAAATGTTGGAGAGCCGCCAGTAATAATATTTGGAACGGTAATACCTTTCTTTTTAACTGCAGCTTTCAAATCCAAAACCAATTGAAATGCCTGATCGCATACCTTTTTCCTTTCTTGGATATCTGTATTACGAATGTGCCCGTCATACGAATGAAAGCCTTGCGCTTGGATATTGAGATTGTTTTCCATAGCACTGTATAATGCAACCGAATTTTCGTTTGGAATAATACCTGTTCGGTTCATGCCTGAATTGATATCTAAATATAAGGAAGCAATTTTACGTACTTCAGCTGCTTTGATCGCAATTTGAGAAAGTGTATGCATATTATCAACCAATGTTGAAAAACGAGACCTCGGAAAAGCATCCATCAAACTAAAAAAACGATTAATATTAGCCCCAACGGGTTGCATGGCTAAAAGTATATCTTGAGCACCGCAAAGGCCTAATAGTTCTGCTTCAGCGATTGTAGCACATTTAAACTTTTGAATACCATGACGTTGTTGTAGCTGCACAATTTCAGCCATCTTATGTGTTTTTATATGTGGGCGTAAATTCGAAACACTCCCGGAAATAGAAACCATCGTTCGAATATTTTCCTCAATTCGTTCAGGATATACCAATAAAGATGGTGAATTCAAACTTGAAGTGTCTGAAACTTTATACCAGTTATCTGTCGTCATATATTGCAAAATTAATTCCCACTTTGGGAGTTTGGGCTTATTTATGAAGTTCAAACATAGCTTCAATTTCAACCGCAATTCCACCTGGAAGCATCATGCCAACAGCACTCCGAACTCCAACACCGTTATCAGCGCCAAAAACATCTGCCATCAATTCACTAAAACCATTGATAACCAATGGATGGTCTTCAAAATCAGGATGGCAATTCACCATACCTAATGTTTTTACCAAACGTTTGATACGATCAAGATCTCCAAAATGAGTGGCTATGGTGGACAACATGGTCAGACCTACATGACGGGCACCTTCTTTGCCTTGTTCCAAAGTGAGATTGTCTCCAACGCGACCTTTGTATAGCGATCCGTCTGGCAACATGGGTCCTTGACCTGATACGTAGAGAAAATTATCTACAACTAAAACGGGTTTGTAAAGTCCTGCTGGGGGTGGTGCGGGCGGAAGTACTAAGCTTAGCGTTTTTATTCTTTCTGAAGGTTTGCTCATAAGTTTTTTGTTTAAATAAATAGATCAAGTACCAATACGCCTAACAATCCCATAACTCCGACGGTGGTTTCCATTACCGTCCATGTTTTTAAGGTATCTTTTACAGATAAATTAAAGTATTCTTTATACAACCAAAATCCGCCATCATTAACATGTGAGAGCATCAAACTACCAGAGCCAATAGCTAAAACCATCAATTCAGGACTAGCACCTGAATCTCCTATTAGTGGTAGCGCAATACCCGCAGCAGTTAAACCTGCTACTGTCGCAGAGCCGACACAAACACGAATTACTGTTGCAATTAACCAAGCTAAAACAAGGGGAGAAATTGCTGAGCCTTTGAGCATATCACCAATAAACGTGCTTACACCACTATCAATCAGCACTTCTTTAAGAGCACCTGCTCCAGCAATAATAAGTAAGACCATAGTAATACCTGTCACACCACTAGAAACTGAATCCATTACTTCTTTCATTTTCTTACCGCGTGCCAAACCAAGGGTATAAATAGCAACTAATACTGAAATTAACATGGCAAGGACTGGGTTGCCAATGATTGAAGTTAGCTCTTTTAAAATACTGTCGTCAGCAGCTACAACATCAATAATGGCCGCCATTCCTATTAAAATAACAGGTAATAACGCGGTAAAAATACTAATGAAGGTGCTAGGCATTTCATCGTTTGTTAAAACCTTAGGGTTTAAAAATTCTTTCAAAGGCGTTGCTTTTATATTTTTAATGGTTCTTGAAAATAGAGGGCCAGCAACTACAATTGCAGGAATGGCGACGATTATTCCATAGAGCAAGGTTTTTCCTATATCTGCTTTAAACATCACAGCAATGCCTGTTGGAGCCGGGTGAGGGGGTAGATAACCGTGAGTTACAGAAAGAGATGCTAACATGGGTAGGCCAACATAAATTAATGGTAAGCCCGTTGCTGCAGCAACTGTAAACACTAAAGGAATCAATATTACAAAACCTACTGTATAGAACATCGGTATTCCTACAATGAAACCGGTAAGAACTACCGCCCATTGAATGTTCTTTTTTCCAAATTTGTCAACAAGTTTGCTAGTTATTCGTTGTGCTGCACCGCTATCGGCTACTAATTTGCCTAACATTGCACCTAGCCCAAGTATCAGAATAAGACCACCCAAGGTTTTTCCAAGTCCAGTTTCAATTGATTTAACTACGTCTAGAATTTGCATATTATTACCAACTCCCACAAAAAGGGAGACTAAAATAAAGGCAATAAATGCATTGAGTTTGAATCTTGCGATGAGAAGAAAAAGAATAAGTATTCCGGCAATAACAATAGCAATTGGCATATAATTATATTGAAAAGTAAGTTCTAAATATACCAAATAAAAAATGCACGCCAACCATAGGACAGCGTGCATTCATCAAAATATTTATATGTAGTTAATCGTTTGTTTCTGGAGAAAGAAACTTATAAGCCAAACCAGCTAAGATTGCACCAACTATTGGAGCTACCCAGAACAACCATAGTTGCCCCATTGCCCAACCGCCTTCAGCGAAAAGTGCTTGACTTGTGCTTCTTGCAGGATTTACTGAAGTGTTTGTTACTGGAATACTTATTAAGTGAATTAAAGTCAAACAAAGACCAATCGCTAATCCAGCTAAATATTTAGGAGCTTTTGAATGCGTGCTACCTAGAATTACAAAAAGAAACATAAAGGTCATTACGATTTCAGTAATTAGGGCTGCTGTCATGTTATATCCTTCAGGAGAATGCTCTCCAAATCCATTTGCAGCGAAACCTCCAACTCCATCAAAACCAGCTTGATTTGAAACAATCATAAATAAAATTCCTGCCCCAGCTATACCGCCAAGCACCTGTGAAACGATATAAGGTATGAGATCTTTAGCATCGAAACGACCACCCATCCACAATCCTATAGATACTGCGGGGTTTAAATGACAACCAGAGATATGCCCAATAGCATAAGCCATAGTTACCACGGTTAAACCAAATGCAAGCGATACGCCAACAAAGCCAATTCCTAAATCAGGAATTCCTGCTGCAAGAACAGCACTACCACAGCCACCTAGAACTAGCCATAGGGTTCCAATAAATTCTGCTACTAATTTTTTCATTTTAACGAGGGTTTAATTATTTATTAAAATTTTTTTCGAGCATAATTTAGTTAAAATTATCTTAACATGAAACACTAAAAATTAGATATCTAAGAAATTACGGCCTCAGTTCTAGGTTTTTATAAGATTTTTTACTCGCCTAACTCTGTAATCTTTTTTTCATATAACTTTTTACTCTCTACTACTGCAACATTGAGTTCTTGCATAATACCATCAACTCTACCTGCAATACTTTTCATTTGATCATTGATATTATCAAAAGAATTTAACGCGGCAGCAACTTCTAACGCCTTTACAACTTCTACAGCATCACCATGTAGTAAACGAAGTTTATCTATTGCCTTTGATGTATTTGTCAAAGTACCGTTGTATTTGGTCCGTGCTTTTTCTATGGCAGCATTTAAAGTTTTTTTACTAGTCTCGTCACTTAAGCTGTTGGTCTGAGTTTCCATAGCCGTAAACAAATTAGAGGCATGATTTTTTAAGTCTTCATACTCTTTGTTGAGGTTTTCCACACGTTTGTTTACTTTTTCCCAATCGCCGTAGACCTTTGCAAATTCTTTATCCTGATTTTTGGTGTCTTCTAGAGCAGCTTGCAATGAATTTAAGGTTTCAAGACCTTTGTTAACATTCTTGTTGGCGTTCTCTTTCTTTTTTTCAAAGGAAGAAACTGTTGATTTGAATTTTTCTTTCAATCGTATCAAGTCTTCTGGACTTTTATCTTTCCAGCAAGAAACAAATAACAAGGTGACTAAAGAAAGAACTGTAATTTTTTTGAACATGATTTGTGTTTTTGAATTTGTAAAAATAGAGATTAATTGATGGTTTTCTTTTTTGAATTTTGAATAGGTCTCGGAAGTTTCCATGAAGTTCCTATTGGGCCTTTATAATATGCTTGGTTAGTCCTCCAATTTATTTCTGGTGTTAAATTTATCATTTCAATGTTTCCGGTACCTATAATCTCTTTTTCAATTTCATCATAAAGCGTTACTGTACCTGGTGAATCTCCTGAACTACCTGGCATGACGGCCATAAATTTCATATAAATCTTTTTTGAGGCATAAACGCTATACTGACTGTCTGGGCTATAGGTTCTATACATTTCACCGGTTGAGCTAAATAAGAAAGCAAAAATTGCGAAAAGTATTATGATTAAAGTATAACGTTTTTGAAAAAATCTTTTTTTCATGATTACGAATTTATTTTCTCATAATCTGCTAAGCGTTGAGGTCCTTCAAGTACAACACGAACTATTTGAAGTGTGCCATCATCTTTTGAAGCAATTTGCCACTTAATAAGGGTGATTTTACCATCTTCAATTTCAATACCGGTAATACTTCTTGGGTGAACACAGCTACCGTCATTGAAAAGCGGTATCTCGCCAGGTTCAGGAAATCGAGGCCGATGTGTATGACCTACAATCGTTATCAATAGGTTTTTTTCGAGAATCCATTTTTTGATGCGGCGCTCTACTTTTTTTAATTCGATATAATTTTTAGCTGGGCTTGTGGGGTCAGCAATACCCCAAACTTGCAACGGTTTCCACAATACACGAACCAAAAATCTACCAACTCGCCAAAAATTGTAATTCCACCAATCTGCTTGGTGACCATGAGTTAGAAACAGTTCTTGCTGGGTTTGGGCGTGTTTTAAAAGTATAGCTTCATGATACGTAATACCTTCGAATAGTTCTCTTTCACAATCTTCTACGGGCTCAAAATATTTGTATAAATGTTTTTCTACATAATCAGCGTTTTTATAAACCATATCATGATTCCCCCAAATCATATGCAACCGCTTTTGCAAGTGAAACTGCTTCAGTAATTTGAAAACGTTTTTATGCGCTTGAAAAATAGATTCAAATCGAATGTTTTCCCATAATTCATCACCATCACCAAGTTCAACGTACTCAAAGCCATCATTGAAATAGTGTTTTAAAGCATGAAAGTAAATATTACGATTTTTGGCAAAATCATCTGCAAAACTATTATCTCCACGATGACAATCACTAAATAAAATGAATTTTGAAGTGTCATCAAAAGTCACAACTTTGGCTTGCTCATACGCTCTTGTTAACCGAAATCTAGATGACATGGACTAATTTTTTATAAATATCGGAATTCATGCTATATCTTGAACTAACTTCATGAGATTTCCTTTAACAATTTTCTATCCAATGTTTTGTAATTTTATAATGAAAAAGTAGACCAATGGATTCTATGTCTTTGAACAATTTTGATAATATGCCTATTCAACGGGTTATTAGTTTCAATAAACTTTTGAACTACTATGATGAGTTGGCTAAAAGTAAAGATTCGTTTTTGGCTGCAAAGGCGAAACGGGTACTTGATGCTCAGGCTCCTTACCCTGAACTGCGCGAAGGATTTACAGATTTGACTATTCTAGATAAATGCAGAGAAGTTATTGATATTATTTTTGAGGACACTTTTTCTGAGATTTTAGGAAACAACGAAATCAAAGCGGCTGCGCTACCGTATGACAACGTTATTTTTAATGCCTCAAAACGATTTCAGAAAATCTTAAATGATGCAGGGCCTAAATTTCAGCCTATTATTAGAAATCAAGAAGACGATTTTAATTACATTATGGCTGCTGTAGTGGTTTTGAATTTTTATTATGGCTTTAAGCTTGATTTTTCTAGACCTTATTTTTACGATATTCCTGATGCTAAAGGCATTATGCATCACTATCGGATTTTATACAATGCAGAATTTTTAGAATTACAACCTACTGAAAAAGCAAAAGACTTAAAGCAAAAGGACGTTGACGAACTTTTAGAGAACTACAATAATATTGATCTTTGGAAAGAAAAGATTCCTCCAGGAAGTTTCGTTTCTAAAGGATTTGTAATTTCTAATATGTTTGATGTTACCGCCGAACAATCAATTTCTGAAATCAAGTCAGCGCTAATATCAAATGAAAGAGAATACGGAGGCGAAACTTTCATGGATAACCTACAAGAAACGTTTCGCTCATTTTTTAGATTAAAATCAATAAAGGTCGGTTTTGTATCGTATAACGACAAACATAATCAGTTTGAATGTGTAAACGGAAACGGTTTAGAAAGTTCTATTCTAGGCGATAAAGATTTTATCTCTTGTGATGAAGCCTTGTGTCCAGGTTCATTCAAAGCATTGATGCAGGAAAAGGATTTTTTTACTGTAATTGACGTCAATAAGTATTTTGAAATATCAGAAGGAACGGCTCCTTATAAAAATCTAAAAGATGCAGGTTTTCAAAGTGCCATTTTTGCTCCAATTGCTGATAAGGGTAAACTTTTAGGTGTACTTGAGATTGGGTCTCCTAATAAGAATGAATTGAATAGCGTTGTAGCAACCAAATTGGAGGATATTATGCCGTACATCGTTACTGCTGTGCTTCGATCGAATGCAGAAGAAGAGAACTTAATTGACGCTGTGATACAAAATGAGTGTACATCGGTGCATTCATCAGTATATTGGCGTTTTGAAGAAGAAGCAAGAAATTTTATTAAAGATGATATACAGGGCAATCAACCTTCGTTTAATGAAATTGTCTTTAGTGATGTGAGCCCTTTGTATGGGCAAATCGATATTAAAGATTCGTCGCAGGCAAGAAATATTGCCATCCAGCGAGATTTGATGATTCAGTTGTCAGATATTAATAAGGTGATTACTGCGGCTTTGAGTATCACTAAACTGCCCATATATGAAGAACTTATTTACAGAGTAAATAATCACATTGATGAAATTAAGGGCACATTACATACGAATAGCGAGCAAGCTATTTTCAATTTTGTAATGGATGAAATTAACCCGGTTTTTGAACATCTTAAAAAGGTAGATAAGGACATTGCTGGCTTAGTTTTGAAGTATGAATCTTCAGTCGATGCAGGAACGGATTCGTATTACGATCATCGCAGAAATTATGATGAAAGTGTCATGTTAATTAATAAAAAATTAGCTTCTCTAATTGACAAAAGACAAGAGGAAGCTCAAAAAATGTTTCCACATTATTTTGAGCGTTATAAGACAGATGGCATTGAACATAATATGTATATCGGCAAAGAAATTGCTGGTAATCGAGACTATAACCCTTTATATTTGAACAACCTTCGCCTATGGCAATTGCAGGTGATGTGTGAAATGGAAAATACGCATTACGGCCTGCAATCCGAACTGCCAATCCCATTAGATGTTGCTTCTCTTATTCTAGTTTATAATACCTCATTGTCTATTCGTTTCCGAATGGATGAAAAGAGATTTGATGTTGATGGCACCTATAATGCGCGATATGAGATTATTAAAAAACGTATTGATAAGTCTTTTGTAAAAGGAACTAACGAGCGCTTAACCCAAACAGGTAAGATGGTCATTGTATATTCTCAAAAAAGCGATGAATTAGAATATTTGCGTTATGTGAAATTTTTAAAAGCCAAAGGCTATTTTACTGGCAAAGTGGAAATAGTGGAATTAGAAGGGCTTCAAGGAGTAGCAGGATTAAAAGCAATCAGAGCAGAAATTCTTTATAAAAAAGATAAAGCATCAGAAAAAACCTATACTTACGAAGATTTGATGGAAGAATTAAGAGCTTAGACGGGTAATTGCAACATTCTTTCTGGACCAAAAAATTTCAAGGCCACAAAAAACGCTATTACTGACAAAATCATGCCGATCATAAAAATAGTGTATGTCCAACGAAGTAAATTGTATTTCTTGTTTAAAACCACTCCTAAAAAGTATAAATCTTTAGTTAAGTTGGAATATAAGTAAGACTGATCTTTAATCATTTCTTCAATCGCCCACTCATAATCGGGCAATTTCATTTTATGAAAATTACCAAAAAACAATAGGTTTACTTTTTTATCTTTCACATCTTCCTTATTGAACTCACCACTAGTCACGTTGGGTCGTGTTGCTAATACAGACATAATCATTGAAACGACGCTAAACATTACAAAAATTCCTGTAGGGTATATTAAATAGTCATTACTGGGGTTATCAAGTTTCGGTATTAGATTAGTAAGCAACATTGAAATAATAATTGCATTAACCGATAGTAAGATGTTTGCTTTCGTGTCTGCTATATCACTTAATTTCAAATGATTACGCATTGTAACACGATACATAGTCTGAATGCCACGTTCAGGACTTTTGTTTTTTAACTGTACTTTAAGCTCTTCTTTTTTTAAGGTTTTTCGTTGTTTTTTACGATTTTTCACTAACTTTTTTAGATTACTATCTTTTCCTTCTTGCCAGTTACTTTTAGCATAATCCGTATAAAATCGATGTTCAGTCTGAAACAATTTGATATTGGCATTGCGCCATTTTTTCGGCGTAAAGTTTGCAACACCAAGAAGTGCCAATTCTTCCCGTAGCATTTCTGAAGTTTCTAAATAACTAGATTGGCCTAGATGTGAGGCATCAGCATCGCGAATTATTTCTTCAGATAAATCTGTTGGCTCATGTTCGCGTTTAGTTGCCATTATAAGTCTAGAGATCGTTGCTATCCTACCTTCATCATAACCATGCCCGCTGAGAAATTTTTTAGCTATTTCACAACTTGATGCTTCGTGTTCATTAATGCCTTTAATGTAACCAGTATCATGTAACCAAGCTGCCAAATGAATAGCTTCAATTTCTTTAGCATTGAGTTTATAGTTGTCCAGTAATTCTTTCGTATTTTTAACGACTCTCTGTGTATGCCTCAGATTATGATACAAAAAGTTTTTATCTAATTCATTCGTAAGTAAATGGGTTACGAATTCTTCTGCTTTGGAAAGTATGTCGGACATGGGCGTTTTTTATAGACTCCAAATTACAAAATATAAATAATGAAGCGTAGCGCTATCCCCAAACATTTTGTCTTAATTGCAGTATTCCTTTTTTTGACAGGGTGCGCAACATATAGTCCAAAATATAGCAATCAATCTGAGGCTCAAGATATACCAACTTCGAAAGAAGTTTCACATACGTTTTATTTGATAGGTGACGCAGGTTTATCTCCCCAAGGCGAAATGAACAAAACGCTCAAAATATTTAAGAACAGATTAGATAAAGCAGATAAAAATAGTACCGCTATTTTTTTGGGAGATAATATTTACCCTGCGGGAATGCCAGATAAAAAGGATTCTACAGCAGCTTATATAAATGCGAAGAACGACTTAGACGCACAGTTAAAAACATTAGAAAATTATAAAGGAAAGCCTTTTTTCATTCCTGGTAATCATGATTGGTATACCGAAGGACTCGTTGGGTTAAAACGAGAACAAAAATACATTCAAAAGAAATTGGATAGCAAAGAAGTTTTCTTTCCTGAAGATGGTTGTCCGATGAAAACCATTGAAGTTAATGATGAGATTATAATTATTGCAATTGATACGGAGTGGTATCTCACCAATTGGGATAAGCGTCCTGATATAAATGACAAGTGTACTATTAAAGATCGTGAAAAACTTTTTGAAGAGATAGAAGGTGAAATAAAAAAAAATGAGGGTAAAACTATTGTAATGGCCTTTCATCATCCTATGTTCAGTTACGGATCGCATGGTGGACAGTATAGTTTAAAACAAAGTTTCTTTCCGAAAAGTAAAATTGGTCCACTACCAGTTTTAGGAACATTTGTAAACGTACTTAGACGGACAGCAGGGGCTTCAATAGCCGACATTTCAAACAAACGATATACTGATTTGAAAAACCGCTTGGTAACCTTGGCACAGTATTCCGACAAGGTAATATTTGTTTCTGGTCATGAACATACCTTACAATACATAGTGGAGAATAACACACCACAAATTGTAAGTGGTTCTGGTGCTAAAAAAGGTTGGACACGTCTCTTAAACGGAAGTAAATTCTCAACCGGACAGATGGGTTACGCAACTTTGGAGGTGTATGCTGATGGATCTTCTCGCGTTCGATTTTACGGAGTTAAAGATGAAAGTGCGCAGGAAGAATTTTTGTTTACTACGGATGTCTTGCCTGCAAATAAGGAAATAAATAAAGAGAAGTATAACGAAGGTTTTGGGTCGACAGAAACAGCCTCTATATATACAGCAGAAGAAATAGATAAAAGTGGATTTTTCAGAGGGTTGTGGGGCGAACGCTATCGAAAATATTATGGTACAAAAGTAAAAGCCCCTACGGTAAATCTAGATACTCTTTTTGGAGGATTAGTTCCTGTTCGAAAGGGTGGGGGGCATCAATCTAAATCATTAAGGTTACGTCACAAAAATGGGAAGGAATATGTGATGCGTGCTCTTCGAAAAGTCTCTGAACTCTACTTACAAGCAATGGTTTTTCAAGATCAATTTTTAATGGATGATTTGAATGGTAGTTATTTAACAGAGTTTCTCCAAGATTTCTACACAGGTTCACACCCATATGCGCCATTTACTATTGGCGAACTTTCTGATGCTGTAGGTATATATCATACAAATCCGATATTATATTATATTCCAAAACAAGCTGCTCTAGCAGATTTTAATGGCGACTTCGGAAACGAATTATATATGATCGAAGAACATGCTGGCGATGGTCACGAGCTAGAAAGTTTTGGTTTTAGTAAAGAGCTAAAGAGTACCGACGCCATGTTCGAAGACCTTCGAGATGATGAAAAGTATGAAGTGGCGTCAGATTTATATTTGCGCGCGCGCTTATTTGATATGGTTATTGGTGATTGGGATCGTCATGTAGACCAATGGCGATGGGCGGAATTTAAAGATGAGAATTCCAGTAAAATCACGTATCGCCCTGTACCTCGTGATCGAGATATGGCATTTTCTAATATGGGCGATGGTTTTATTTTGAATCTTGCTACACGAATTATTCCCGGTTTGAGAATTATGGAGGGGTATAAAGAGCAAATTAGAAATGTAAAAGGCTTTAATTCATCACCGAAAACCTATGTTTTAGATGTGGCTTTGCTCAATGAAACTCAAAAGGATGAATGGCTGAAACAGGCCAAATTTATTCAAGAGAATTTAAGTGAGGCGGTCATTGATAAAGCCTTTCTAAATTTCCCAGAAGAAGTTCGCGATAAAACTGTTGATGAGATTAAGAAGATTTTACTTTCTAGAGTGAAGCATTTGAGTGAAACCGCAAGCGAATATTTTGAAATAATAAACAAATTTGCGGTAGTCACCGGAACCGATAAAGATGATTATTTTGAAATCGATTATAAAGAGGATAAGGTGACTATTAAAGGATATCGTATTATAAATGGTAACAATGAGAAGAAATTCTATGAGAATACATTCTCTAGTAAAGTCACAAAGGAAGTTTGGGTATACGGATTAGATGATGACGATAAATTTAAAGTCAAAGGAAGTAATAATAGTGGTATCAAAGTCAGATTAATTGGTGGTCAAAACAATGATATTTATGACGTAGGAAAGGGTAATGGCACATATATTTATGACTATAAGTCGAAAAAAAACACCCTTAAAGATGTTTCTAAGGCTAAAGTTAGGTTGACTGATACCTATGAAGTAAATACGTATCGCCCTTTAAAATTCAGAAGTAGTACCAATCAACTTATTCCTACAATTGGTTTTAACCCTGATGACGGAATGAAATTGGGAATAAGTAATTTGTATACCTTCAATGGTTTTCGACAAAATCCGTTTACGCAACAACATTATACGAGCCTATCGTATTACTTTGCTACAAGTGGTTTTGAGTTTGATTATCGAGGAGAATTTGCCAACCTTGGTAATAAAATGAATCTAGAGATAGCTGCGAGATTTACGAGCCCCAATTTTGCTTCAAATTTCTTTGGATTTGGTAATAATTCTGATAATCTAGACGATAATTTAGGACTTGATTATAATCGTGTGCGATTGCAAACGGTTCGATTATCACCATCATTGGTTTGGCGCGGACAATTGGAAAGCAAAGTAAGACTCGGAATCAATTACGAAAAAATTCAAGTTGAAGAGACTGATGAGCGATTCATCAATACCTTTTATCAAGCTAACGGAGAAGAGAGTAGTCGCAGTTTTTTAGGTATTGATAGTGAATACACCTATGAAAATAGCGATAACCAAGCTTTTCCTACTATGGGTATGACAACCTCATTACAAGTGGGGTATAAGACAGAAGTGAGTGGCCAAGGCGGCACGTTTGGGTACATTATTCCAAGTTTATCTTTTGATTATAAACTAGTACCGAATGGAAAATTCGTGTTAGCTACAAAATGGAAAGCTCATTTTAATATTGGCGATGCATATGAATTTTATCAAGGCGCTAATATTGGTGGTATCGATGGGTTAAGAGGATTTAGAAATCAAAGGTTCACGGGCAAAAAATCATACTTTCAAAACACAGATATTAGATGGAGCATAGGCAAAGGAAAAACTGGTATTCTTCCCACAGCTTATGGGTTGTATGGTGGGTTTGATTATGGCCGTGTTTGGCAGCGTGATGATACTTCAAAAATTTGGCATACTTCCTATGGGGGAGGACTCTTTTTAAATATGTCTGATTTGATTTCTGCAAGAGCTGCTCTTTTTAATAGCGTAGATGGCCTACGTTTTTCTTTTGGATTAGGGTTTGGGTTTTAATTAGAATTTTATTGGCATTCCCGTCAATACTAGAATCCATTAAGATTTAATCCAAAGTATAAGAATACAAATTACCACCCGAACCATCTCTAACTTCATCTGAGAGTAAAAGTGTTTTATTATCTGTAAAAAAAATAGATTCTAGCTGTGTTCGAATCTCTAGGTCTACTTCTTTGATGATAACTTTTGAAATATCTCCGCTGTAAAAGTTAGTTAACAGCCAAATTTTGCCATATCCTAAAAGAACTATTTTTTTTCCATCAGGAGATATATCAGCAGAAGTTACTTTACACGTATTCCAATCAGAGCACAATTTAATTTTTCCTAGAAATTCGGCTTCATAAGAACCTTTTTGGTCTTGTACTTTATAAACAAATGTTTCTCCTGTAAAAGGATTGGCTCTGTTTTTAGTGAAAATGTAAAGATGATTGTCGAAGTGAAAAAATGCTTCAGCATCATAGACTAAGTCTTCTCGTTTTGGAGGAAATTCTTGCTGTTCAGGGTAATTAAATTTAATAACTTCTACATCAATTTTATCTCCTTTTTCCACCTCAGGATTTGTCATTTTAAGAATGGCAAGATTTTTCCGTAAGTTTTCATTATTTCCAAAATCACCGATATATAAATTTCCCTTTTTATCTTTGGTAAGATCTTCCCAATCTATATTTTTTTGATTTTTTATGTCGAGATGCTTAATGATATTTCCTTTGAAATCAATTTTATAAAGGTTGTCGCTATTGCCACTATCTTCTATTAGCCACGCTGATTCTGGGGCAAATTGTGCCATTCCAGATGTTTCACTTAATTTTTTTGGTAGTTGATCTATGTATCTAAGTTGACCATGATTTTTACAGCTTTGAAAAAGAAAGAATGCTAAAAAATATAAAGTATATTTCATGCTATTCTTTTAAGGGCATATAAACCTCCGCTTTCCAATTTAGTTCATCATCACCCATGTTTGGGTTATTATGATAAACTTCCACGGGTGTTTTTAAAATAGCTAATTGGTTCTTTTTTGCGTAATCAATTAACGCATACCAAGCTCGATCTGAAGTAATATAATTGCCATTGTAAATTGATTTAATGGCCTTCTTAGCGGGTACTTGCTTATAGGCTAATCCTGCAATTTCTGGGAGCGTATCTTTTTTTATAATAGGATAGCAAAAGTTATAGGTAATACTATCTTTTTCCATATCCCAATCTTCAATTTCAATAAAGGGAAGACCGTCAAGCTGTACTTTGTTTTTTGATAATACACTATTCAAAAATGGATAGTTTTCCATCATTTTAAGTGCTTTTTGGGTTTGTGGGCTTTTTAATGAAACATAGGCACAATACTTTGCAGGAATATTTTCAGTACCAGATATGGTTACTTTAAAACTATCGATGTGCTCTTTTAAGGTGAACATTAGATTTTTTACAGTACTCTTGGTGCGTTTCTCAAAATCGGTTTCTGAAAAAGCAATAGCTACTTTATTTGACAAACTATGCTTAACGTCTTTTACAAGAACTTTAACTTCTGATACAGAGTCATTCAAAGCTTTAATTTGCCAATCATATTCATAAATAGAATCACGAAATTGAATTTGGTGTTTGAAATCAAATAAGTTAGTTTGACTTATTAGTTTGGTCTGATCTAAACCAGCCGCCCATAATTTAATAGATTGGTTAACCGTACCTGGTATAGCTTTGGTTCTAAAAGTAACCTGATAATCATTGGGTTTTATAAATAAATACCAGACTAACGATCCTAGAAGAATTAGTATCAGTGTCCAACCTAGTTTCTTTTGCATAGGCTTAGTTTGCAGTCATGTTAAGGTTGCGTATCACGAAAGCACCCAAATCACGACCTTGTTTAACACCAACTTCAACTGCGGCGCGATAATGAATTCCACCATACATTCTGCTTATTGCGGCTTCATCAGCAGCTTGATTAAATGAAGTGAAATTTCGAATTGGTAATCCATAGGGTACCTCAGTATCGTCAGCAAAACTAAAATTATCTCCAAAAATATTAGTTAAAGTAGTTGAAGCTGCACCCGATACTACACTATGACCACTTGTATATTCGGGGAATGGTGGAGTTTGCAAAACTGGTTTCCAATTTTGATCAATATGTTCATTGATTAGTGTTTCTGGGCGAATCAGGTTGCTTCTGTATTTTTCATCCCAACAGCTAATAAATGCATCAGCCATTGCTATTGATGCTTTCGTATACGCATACAGCGTTCTTGCAAAATCGCTATCTGTTTTTCGGCTAGCAATTTTGGTAATTCCCATCCAATGTGCACCCGGAGTGATCTTTTTAGTGGCAAACATCAAATGGCCACGAGTTACAGAAACATAGGGGTTACAATCCCAAAACTGAGCAATTTTGATTTCTTCAGAGTCATCTCCTTTTTTGGTGATTTGATTGCTTATATCATATACCTCTACTAACTCTTTGTAAAAATCAGATTCTTTTTTCATTGAGAACGGGGGGGGGGGAACAGGTTTGAATTGTGCCGCAGAATCAATTACGAAGGGGCGAATTTTGTTCCAATGTGGTTCAATACTTTCCATATAAGCAGGAGGAGTAGGTTGCCATCTGGTCTCATCTTCGGTATCTACCATGAATTTAGGCATGGTACGCGTTTGATTATAGTTGTCTTTTGACATCCATTCGGTGATATGTTCTACAACTTGAAGACCATAATCTTTTGAATCAGAAAAGAGGGTTTGATTTTTATTTTCCCAGTTGCTGTAAAGACTATCTCTGAGCATTTCCATTTTATCCTCAGAAAAAATTAATTTTTTATTTAGCTCCATATGAGCTACCATAGCTGCAACTTCATAATTAATAGTTTTTGTTGAATCAGGCCTTGGTATTGCTGTAAATTCTTTTAATTGGCCTGCCAACGAATTATATTTAGAATTTTGAAATGCTATAATTTCGTAAGCCGCTATGCTTGGGTATGCAAAAATTCGACTTGCAACAGGAGGAGAAAAAATATCATGAATCATAATTTCAGTTACTTTATCAACTGATGCATGAAGGTCTTCTGGCGAAACAGAAATTGCTTCTAATTTTTTTGGTGTCTCCTTACAAGAAGCCAAAAATATAATACTGACAAGCATGACGAATATCTGCTTCATTTTTCTTTATTTAATTGATAAACTTCTGCCTGACCATTATTGACGGTTACAAGCAAATATGTTTGTTTATTATGTTCAATAATATTCAAATGTCTGACTGACTTTTGAGTAAAATTTAGGCCAATTTGATCTCCCAAAATTACATTATTTTCATCTGAAATCAAGGCTCCAGAAAAAGAATCGTACCGGCCATGAAAAGGCTTAACTCCGAAATAATTTCCAGCGGCTAAGGCTTCTTTTTTGCCGTCATTGTTAAAATCATAAGTTAAAAAGGTCATAATTGGCGATACCTGAAGCTTATTACTAAAAGGAATAAATTGAAATTTACCGTTTTCATTTCTTAAGAAACCAGATTGCAATTCTGTTACTTCAAGCAATTCGACATTTTGAAATACTTCTTTCTCAAAAATTTGATCTACCGATTTGCCAGCAAAATCAGCGTAAGTGGTAAACTTCTTTTTAAGTGAAACTAATTGTTTTGATAATCCATCTAGATTTTCTAACGGATAATAAGAGCCATTTTTTTCGGTAGCTAAAATAGTTTCAGTCTGACCGTTATCGTCAAAATCTCCATAGTACATTTTCATTGGAGATTTCTTTGATGCAACAAACTTACTATTGCTGCCCCAATTACCTAATAAATAATCAACATCGCCATCGTGATCGATATCAAAAGGAGCAATGCTTTGCCATAGTCCTTTAAGAATACTGTCGACTAGGTCTATTTTTGTTAATTCGCCATTAACATTCTTGAAAAAAGTTGGAGCCATCCATTCGCCAATGACAATCAGATCATCAATACCATCGGTATCAAAATCATGCCAGATGGCATCTGTTACCATACCAATGTTTTGTAGCGTTTTATTTTCATGGATGCTAAAATTTCCGCTTTCATTTTTGAGTAGATATGAATTTGGTAACCTACCGAAATCATTTGAGACCGCTTGATTTCCAACGAACACGTCTAAATCACCATCATTATCAAAATCATTCGCCTTCATAATGGAAGCATTTTCAAAATAATCTGGTAAAGACATTCGCTCAAAAACGGAATCTCTTTGCTGATAATAACTATCAAGTAAAGGTTGCATCGTGTTAAAAAAGTCAGCGCCACCAGAGCCTATAAGCAAATCATTATTTTGATCGTTGTTGAAATCTGCAATAAGCGCAGTAACATCCTCATTAATAGAGTCTTTAGTAATAGAAGATATGTTTTGGTTTACAAAAATAGTATCGGTTTGCACATATATTTTTGAAGAGATATATTTAGAACCACCGAAGAATATGTCAGTAGTTGCATTATTATCGAGATCACCTAGAGCGGTTGCTGGCCCGCGATCACCTATTTGATACGGAATTAACTTCTGCCTATTAAAATCAATATAAGGGTCTTCTTTGTGTGTAAAATTTATTCCTAGGTTGTCTTCAACTTTTGTGAAGAGCTTATGACTTTTGGCTTGTAGTGATTTATAGCTAAATATTTGGGTGTTCTCTTGAGAAATTTTTAGTGTTTGATTTACCTTAATATCTTTTAGTACTTGAAATGTTCTATCTGGCCATATAATTTTTAGAGAATCAATTTTAGTGACTTTGTCGCCGTATCCAAAATGAATTATCGGTTCTGAAGAAGCTTGAAACCCTCTTACGGTATAAAGTTCTTTATACTGTAATTTACTTTTACTGTATGAGAAAACTTTAGTGCCGATACCAAATGGATTGCCACCTTTATATTTAAAATTTATTTTCAGAAAATTGGCTTTATCATTTGTGCTGTTGATGTAGAGCGAAGCAGGCTCATTACTATTATTGATAATCAAATCTAAGTCACCATCTAAATCGAGATCAGCCATTGCAGTTGCGCCTGATTTAAGCGTATCGTTGGATATCCAACGGTTAGACATGTCTTTAAATCTTAGGTCTTCAGCTCCTTTAAAAATATAGTTATGCGAAGCACCAGAAGGCATTAATGCCAAAGCTTTTTGATCAACTAATTTTGTATTGTTAATTTTTTTCTGAATTTGTTCGTTAGACACAAAGTTGATATAGTCTAGGTTGTTTGGTCTTTTCGCTATGCCATTGCTCACAAAAATATCTTGTTGACCATCTTGATCATAATCGGCGAATAGTGCGCTCCAACTCCAATCTGTTGCAGCAACCCCACTCAAGAGAGCAGTCTCTGTAAAATGACCACTCGAGCTGTTTACGAACAACATGTTTCTTGAATATTGATAGTGATAGCCAAAACGGTCGGTTCTCAATTTTTGTGTTTGCATATCATCAGATCCCTCCGAAGATTTTAGAATCTTTTCATCCGCTGGTAGCATGTCTAGTGATATTATATCTGGCCATCCGTCGTTGTTCATGTCAGCAACATCATTACCCATCGAAAACCGAGATGTATGACCAAAATATTGCCGTAAACTTTCAGTAAAGGTTCCATCACCATTGTTCAAGTAGTAATAATCATCTTCATGAAAATCATTGCCGACATAAATATCCGGATACCCATCTTGATTAAAATCAGAGACCGCAACTCCTAAACCATATCCATTTACACCACCATAAATACCTGCTGTTTCGCTAATATCTACAAATTTTCCTTGGTCGTTTCGAAGTAGTTTATCACCTGTTTGATAATCTCTTTTTTTTCGAATTTCAGCTTCACCGTAAGATTCTTGAGTATGTACAGCGTGATTTAAAAGGTAGATATCTAAATCACCATCTAAATCAAAATCTAAGAATGCTGCAGAAGAACTGTACGAATCGAAATCAAGACCATATGCTGCAGCGCTTTCTGTAAACGTTATGGAGTTTGCATCTTTTGAATAACCATTATTAATATAAAGTTCATTGAAGCCATTGAAGCCATTGATACCAACGACCGCACATACATAGATGTCAAGCAGACCATCACCATTAACATCACCCATTACTGCACCAGTATTCCACGTGCTATTACCAAGAATACCAGCAGTTTCAGAAATATCTTCGAATTTTAAGTTGCCTTTGTTTAAATAGAGTTTGTTTTTAACTTGATTACCTGAAAAGAAAATATCAGGAAGCTCATCTCCATTAATGTCACCAACAGCAACTCCACCACCATTGTAGAAGTACAAGTAGTCTAAAATGTTGAGATCTTCTGTTTCTGTTATAGTATTGGTAAAAGTAATGCCCGTTTGATCTGGTGTAGGGTTTTCAAACAACCTTTCAGAATTTCCGCAACTTGCCAAAACTATCAAGCTTAAAATATAGCCTATTTTTTTAATCATTTATAGCGTATATTTTAGGCTCTGTATCATTTATTGCGGTTATCAAGTAAATGTTGCCTTTTAAGTCTTTAAATTGTTTTAAATGTTTAATTTCTTCACGAATTGAAAAGCCGCTGGTGGTATAATCTTGCCACTTAAAATCCATATTGCCATCGCCTAAAAGAACATTACCATAGTTAGCATCTAAGCGAGAATATTGCGGTTTAAACTCAAAATTGTTTCCGCCCATTATCAAGTCGAGATGACCATCTTGATTAACATCTGCACAGGTAATTCCGCAGATGCAAGATAACTGTACACGATTTGGTAATTTTTTGATTGTAAATTTCCCTCCTCCTTCATTAATTGCAATGATCGATTCAGAAATACGTGCTTGCCTCATAATGGAATTCTCGAAAATATCAGATGGAAAGAGTTCACCAATGGTTTTGGTAGCATATACCGAAGCCTTTATATTTTGTTTTTTTAAAGCAGTAATCTGCCCTATCATTTCTTGCTTTTGATGAATGGGATAATCTTTACCATTTTTACTTTGAGTTACGATTTGTTCTAAAGTTCCGTTATTGTCATAATCATTGATCCAAATTTTCATTGGGCTTTTTTCGGAAGGTGTATAATGAAGATTACTCCCTTGATTTCCCAAGATAAGATCAATATCGCCATCGCTATCTAAATCAGCTGCCTCAACAGCGTTCCACCAACCCGGTAGGCTGTCTAATGTGGTCGCTATTTTAGTCAATCGTCTACCCGAATTTTTATACACATTAGCGGTGCCCCATTCAGCTGCTGTAATCAGATCTTTTTTGGAATCTCCATCCATATCTGCCCATACCGAACTGGTGACCATACCTGCATCTTTAAGATCGTATGCATTTTTTTCAGTTGCATCTTGAAAAGTTCCATCACCATTGTTAATTAAGAACAGATGATTCGGGTCAATGCCGTATGAGCCAACAACACTTCTTGAACCTACAAACACATCAATATCACCGTCAGCATCAAAATCGTTAGTAGCAATGGTCGAAATATTTTTGAAAGTAGAAGAAATAGGACTTGGAGATTTACTGAAAGTACCTTTGCCATTGTTTAGATATAATCTACACCGATAACTATTTTCTTCACCTACTTGGTTACCACCCGAACCTACTAATAAATCTAAGTCATTATCGCCATCTGCATCAAAAAAAGCCGCGGCAGTATCTTCATAAAGTGCATCTTCATTAAGAACCTGCTGGGGTATTTGTTTTAATTTGCCCTTACCAGTATGTCGATATATTATACCGGGACTTTCTTTTGCTCCGCCTATAAAAACATCTTCGTTGCCATCACCATCAATATCACCAACTGCGAGCGAGGGGCCTTCTTGAGAAAGCGATTTAAAAATAAGCCCTTCATTATTAAAATCGTTGTAATTATTTTCTTGGTGGGTAATTAAATTGCTATTAACTACTTCTGCAAGTAGACTCTTTTTAGCACTAATTTTTGGAACTTTATATGTTTCTAAGGCTTCTTCTTGCTTTAGTAAAAGCGATTGATTTGCCTTCACATTGACCATCTTTTGAGTGCGATCATTGGGCCATATTACGCGCAACGAATCTATATTCGTAGATTTTCCGAGGCCAATTGCCATAGTGTAATCCATAGAAGATTGAAAACCTCTTGATGGTATTTGTTCTTGCAAAACTACCTGATCATCATGGTAAAGTAAAACAGAGGTGCCAATTGCAAATTTGTTCTTGTCAGAACCCTTAAATTTAATCTTTAAATAGTTATTCGCTGTCTGCGAATCAGATTGATTCTCATAAACAAAGACCTGCATGTTTACATTATTCACTATTAGATCTAAATCGCCATCATTATCAAGGTCGCCATACGCTGCGCCGTTAGACATACTAGGTAGCTCGAAACCCCAATCTTCGTTGGCATTTGAAAAGGTAATATCACCATTATTTCGGTAAGCATAATTTGGTTGCGGTCGAATAGGCATTTTATTGATAATAGAGTCAATAGATTCCTTACGGCCTGTTAGGGCCATTTTTTGCATGATTTCATTGGCGAAGAAATCAACAAAATCTAAATCTGTCAAATCATGATTAATACCATTGGTGATATAAATATCTCTAAAACCATCATTGTCCATGTCGAAAAGAAGTCCAGCCCAGCTCCAATCTGTAGCGTCAACACCGCTGAAATTTGCAATTTCAGAAAAAGAACCATTACCGTTATTTAGTTGTAAGGTGTTCTGAATATATTGCTGATAGAAATCTTTACTTTGCTTAAGTTTAAAGACATTGTAGCTTTCAAACTCCATTACAGATTTAACACGTTGATCGGCTTCAGGAAGCATATCAGTAATAAAAATTTCAGAATTACCATCATTATTTATATCAGCGATATCAATACCCATTGCTGATAGCGATAGGTGTTGCGTATAATTTTTGATTTCTTCTGTAAAAGTGCCATCTTGATTGTTAATGTAGAGGTAGTCTCTCTCATAAAAATCATTTGAAACGTATAAATCAGGAAACAAATCTTTGTTGATATCAGTTACCATAACACCCAAACCAAAACCAATAAGACTTCCGTAAATACCTGCGTCTTCACTAACATCAATAAATTTACCGCCATCGTTGCGCAATAGCATATCACCAACGCCTTTAAAAATTTCAGGCACGCCCTCCCAGTCTTGTGCTCTTACTTGGCGTTGCTCAGCATAGCCCAAACTGCTTACCGGAATATTACTATTATTTAATATATAAGCATCTAAGTCACCATCTTTATCATAGTCAAAAAAAGTGGCATGCGTTGAAAAACCGGTTGTTGCAAGATTATAATCTTTGGCTTTTTCAGTAAAAGTTAGGTCGCCATTATTAATATAAAGATCATTGTCATGATTGTTGCCTTTCATGTTTCCGGCATTACTTACATAAATATCTAATAAACCATCAGCGTTAATGTCTACCATATTGACACCGGTTGACCATGGTTTGTTGCCTTCTACACCTGCTTTGATCGAAATGTCTTCAAAAGTAAGGTTTCCTTTATTGAGGTATAATTTGTTGGGAACCATGTTGCCGGTTAAATAAATATCAGGAAGACCGTCATTGTTAATATCGCCAATAGCAACACCACCGCCGTTGTAGAAATTACGATACTTAAAAATATTAAAGTCTTTCTGATTTTCAACAGCATTGATAAAATCAATACCCGTTTTTTCGGTGGTCAATAGTAAAAATAAAGAACTATTTTCCTTCTCTTTTTGAACATCTTCTTTTTTAGAAGTACATGAAAAAATCATCAAAATCATAGTGAAAAAGAAAATGACTCGAATGGAGCATTTTATAATTTGGGAGCAAAACATGGTAAACATTTTCATCAAAAACTAATAAATTATTAGTGCAGAAACGGTATTTTATTTATTGGTCAAATGTTATCTTCTTTAATTAAATATAAACTTTGAAACCCTATAAAACTTAGGGTTATGAATCTATAATTTCAGAACATAAAATAACAACGCAATATATACAAACTTTGAGCAAGAGTTAAGATTGAATTAGTTAATATTTTTCAAAAGAATGGTCTTATTTCTTAATAAAACGATGTAGTTGTTACCAATTTTGTTATTTAATTTTTTTGAAGACTATTGTTATAGTAAAATCTAATATATTTAGAGGATATATTTAAACAATTTAGCCCTATGTTAGCAATAGTTTCGTTTTTAGGTTTTACGATTTTAGTAGCCGTAATTGCATATTTGTCAACGCGTAAAACTAATGAAAACACAACAGATGGTTATTTTTTAGGAGGCAGAAGTCTTACTGCTGGGGTAATTGCTGGTTCTTTGTTATTAACCAATCTTTCAACAGAACAAATAGTCGGATTAAATGGTTCTGCGTATAGCGATGGTATTTTGGTCATGGCATGGGAAACTTTAGCTGCAATTGCCATGGTTATTTGTGCAATTTTTCTCTTACCAAAATATTTGAAGGGTGGTATTAGTACCATACCAACCTACTTAGAGAGAAGATTTGATACCACAACTAAAGCGATGACGTCTGGTTTGTTTCTAAGTGGTTATGCTATTGTTTTATTACCCATCGTATTGTACTCTGGTTCTTTGGCTATAAGCGGAATGTTTGACTTGCCCGGCAAATTGGGAATTTCTGAATGGGCTTCTATTTGGGTATGTGTATGGAGTATTGGAATCATTGGAGGTATTTATGCCATTTTTGGAGGACTTAAAGCAGTTGCTGTTTCTGATAGTATCAACGCCATTGGTTTGTTGCTAGGGGGGCTATTGATTCCTGTTTTTGGACTTATGGCTATAAGTGATGATGGTAGTATTTTGGGTGGAATTGCTACGCTGACGGCCGAGCATCCTGATAAATTTAATGCTATTGGTACCGATGCTTCAAGTATTCCTTTTCATACCATATTTACAGGTATGGTGTTAGTTCAGCTATTCTACTGGGGTACAAATCAACAAATAATACAACGAGCTCTTGGCGCTAAAAATTTAGTGGAAGGTCAAAAAGGACTTATGCTGGCCGCTTTTTTTAAGATATTAGGACCAATCATCGTTGTGCTTCCTGGTATTATTGCATATCACATGTTTGAAGGCCAATTAGAGAGAGCAGATCAGGCTTATCCGAAATTAGTAGCTGAAGTTTTGCCAACAGCATTTGTTGGGTTTTTTGCAGCAGTACTTTTTGGAGCCATTTTAAGTTCCTTTAATAGTGCTTTGAATAGCTGTGTAACATTATACGGAATTGACATTTACAAAGAATATATTAACAAAGAAGCTCCTGAAAAATTAATTGTTAAAAAGGGAAAACAATTTGGAATTGGATTAGCAGTTTTCGCAATGGTTATTGCTCCTTTTCTTTATTACGCATCCAGCGGGTTATTTGGGTATTTACAAGAAGTAAATGGGGCCTATAGTATTCCTATTTTGTCTGCAATTGTGATAGGATTTTTATCTAAAAGAACGCCTGCTGTTGCGGTCAAATCTGGAATTATATTTGCCTTTGTCGTCTATGTAGCATATATCATTATGTCTAGAGGCTTCGGTGTAGAATGGTTGCCTCATATGCTTGATATGCAGGCGATTACATTTATTTTAACGATGCTATTAATGCTGATAATTCGATTGGTAAAACCAAGAGAAACACCTTATATACAAGAATATACGAATGAAGTAGATATTTCAACATGGAAATATGTTAAACCCGTTGGTATTGCAATCACTTTAATCGTTATAAGCTCTTATATAGTTTTTAGTTAGGTTCTTTTGATATTGCAAACCGCAAAAAATCCGACCTAAATAGAGTCGGATTTTTTGTAGTAAAACAACTAGTCTATCTAATTAAATATATTGATTCACAATATTTTCGAATAGTTCTTGCTTGCCACTTTCTAGTTTTAGTTCGCCATTATCTTTAGCTATGTCGTACAAGGCTTTAAGGTCTAATTTTCCGTTTTCAAAGTCTTTTCCTTTTCCTGAGTCAAACGAGCTATATCTTTTTTCACGAAGTGAATCATAAGCAGAAGAAGAAATAATTCTATCTGCAACCAGAAGAGCTCTTGCAAAAGTATCAGCACCACCAATATGTGCATGAAATACATCATCCATATCCGTCGAATTTCTTCTGATTTTAGCGTCGAAGTTGACACCACCACCTTGCAATCCACCTGCTTTTAAGAAAACTAACATAGCTTCGGTTACCTCGCCAATATTATTAGGAAATTGATCGGTATCCCATCCATTTTGATAATCACCTCGGTTAGCGTCAACACTACCTAGCATACCATGAGCAGCTGCGATTTCAAGTTCATGTTGCATGGTATGACTTGCTAAAGTTGCATGATTAACCTCTATGTTGAGTTTGAAATCATCTTGCAATCCGTATTGGCGTAAAAACCCAACAACGGTGGCACAGTCAAAATCATATTGATGCTTCATCGGTTCCATAGGCTTAGGCTCTATAAAGAAATTACCTTTAAACCCTTGGCTTCTCGCATAATCGCGCGCCATTCCTAAAAACTGCCCCATATGATCTAACTCGCGTTTCATATCGGTATTTAAGAGAGACATATAACCTTCACGACCGCCCCAGAAAACATAGTTTTCACCATCTAATGCCATTGTTGCATCTAAAGCTAATTTGATTTGCCCACCAGCTCGCGCTAAGACATTAAAATCTGGATTTGTTGAAGCTCCATTCATATAGCGCGGGTTCGAAAAGCAATTTGCCGTTCCCCATAATAATTTCACTCCTGCTTCAGCTTTTTTACCTTTAATGTAATCAACGATAGTCGCCAATCTCTTTTCAGATTCTACAAAAGTTGAACCTTCTTGAATCAAATCAAAATCGTGAAAACAGAAATAATCAAAGCCCATTTTTGTAATGAATTCAAAAGCAGCATCAGCCTTTGCCTTTGCTGCTTCGACTGGGTTTGAATGCTGATCCCAAGGAAAATTTTGAGTTCCAGGTCCAAAAGGGTCTGCACCTTGACCGCAGAAAGTATGCCAATAAGCGATAGCAAATTTAAAATGCTCACGCATTGTTTTTCCAGCTACGACTTGATCTGGATTATAATATTTGAATGCCAAAGGATTATCTGATTCTTTTCCCTCAAATTTCACATCGTTAATTCCTTTAAAATATTCTGTATCTCCTAATAGCGCCATATTAATTATCTTTTAAAAGTTGTTCTAATTTATTTTTCCATTTAGTGTAAGCCTTTGTGTGCGCTTCTTTGTTTTCTAGAGGTTTGAAGCCCATCACAAAATCATTATTCATAATTTGTTTCCCAAAAGTGTCGAAATCTCCATCGTGAAGTTGACAAGCTCTTGCAGCACCAATTGCTCCCGTTGTATTGTATATTTCAATTTCTTGATTGATTAAGGTAGCTATGGTATTCGAAAATATTTCAGAACGAAAAAGATTGTCATTACCTGCTCGAATTACATGAGCCTCTAAGGCATCTGATTTCATGATTTCCATTCCATAAACAAAGGAGAAAGCAATACCTTCTAAAGCGGCTCTGCATACGTGTGCTTTGGTGTGATTATTTAAATTTAAATTGGATATTTGTGTTCCTAAGGATTTGTTATCTAACATGCGTTCTGCCCCATTTCCAAAAGGATGTATGATTACACCGTTAGAACCAATAGGAATGGAAGATGCCAGTTCATTCATTTCTTCATAGGAAGAGACTTTAAGGTTATTCAATAGCCAGCGGTACTGAATACCTGCACCATTAACACACAAAAGTTTGCCAATGCGAGGATTATCGACAGTATAATTTACATGAGCAAAATTATTAACCCGCGAAAATTCTTTAACGGAAAGACTATTGGTTACGGCATAAACAACGCCAGAAGTGCCACCAGTTGCAGCTACTTCGCCAGGATTAAATACATTAAGTGAAAGCGCATTATTGGGTTGGTCGCCTGCTCGGTAGAATATGGGCGTACCAATTGCTAAACCAGACTCAGAAGCGCCTTTTTCAGATACTTTACTTTGAACAGAAAAAGTGTCCACTATTTCTGGAATCATTTCTTTGTCAATTCCATAAAGTTCCAATAGTGAAAAGGCCGGTGAATTGGATTTAAAATTCCAAAAAATTCCTTCAGATAATCCAGAAATTGTTGATGCTATTTCACCACTTAGCTTGTAGGCAATATAATCACCGGGAAGCATAAATTTATGAATCTTTTGATAAATTTCAGGTTCATTTTCTTTAACCCATTTTAGTTTAGAGGCTGTAAAATTACCTGGGGAATTCAATAATTGATCTGTGCATTTTTTATTACCAAATTGATCAAATGCCTTTTGTCCGATTTCAACAGCACGACTATCACACCATATAATAGAATTACGTAATGCTGAACCACTTTTATCAACGATAACTAAGCCATGCATTTGATACGCTATTCCTATCCCTTTAATAGCTGCTGGCCGAATGTTATTTTCTTTAAGTAGCCTTTTTGTGGCATTACAAATATGAAGCCACCAATCATCTGGATGCTGTTCTGCCCAACCATTTTCTATGGCTAACATCTCCATTTCAACGTCAGGTTCGCTGACAACTGCAATACTTTTACCGGTTGCAGATTCTATTAATGCAGCTTTAATGGAAGAACTGCCAATGTCATAGCCTATGGAGTACATGAAATTTCGAACGTTAGAAAATTAAGAAACTAAAGTTATGTTTTTTTAGCTTTATAAAGGTAAAAAAAAAGCCCTGACGATTTTAACGTCAGGGCCTTTAACACTTAAAGTTTATTTCTTAGTAGCCTGGGTTTTGTACCAAAGCTGGGTTAGCTAAAATTTGAGCTGCAGGAATAGGAAACAATTTCCATTTGTCATTGTTTACAGAACCAGGAGCTTTAAATAGCCAGTCTCTTGTATACTGACCAAAACGAAGTAAATCTCCTCTTCTCCATCCTTCTTGAAATAATTCACGCCCTCTTTCAGCTAACATTTCGGTTTCACCAACCGTTCCAAGCGGAGAAGCATTTCGTAATACTCTCAATTGATTCACCATTGCAGTTGGGTCACCACCACTTCGCATCATCGCTTCCGCTTTCATTAAATACGCATCAGCATATCTAAAGATGATTTTGTGACCGTTGAATGCGCCATATCTCGGGTTATACTTTATAACTCGAATTCCAGTAGTTTCATCATTGTTGATAATGTTCAAATTACCATCGCCATCTTTAAAATCTCTTTTGAACGTCAACGGAGCACCAGCTCTATCGGTTAATGCTGTACCATCAGCTGCATATTGCTGCCCAATCAAGTAACCGTTTCCTACTTGTGAGTCTTCTAAAACACCATCACCCATTGGTGGAACTCCTCCACGTCTTTCTTCTTGACCATCTAACGGAGTGAAGTCAACTTGCATTCTGTTTGAATTGGGGTCCCCTTCAAAAAGGTCATAATATTCTGATAAAGTGGCAAAGCCATTCCAACCACCACCACCTTGACTCATGGAGTTGTAGTGTAAACCGTTGAAAATGTTATTACCAACACCAGAAGCTAATGACCAAATGGTTTCGTCATCTGGAGTATCTCTAAAGATATCAAAATATCCAGCTTGTAACTGATAACCATCCGCTGTAATTTCATCTACTAGAGAAATTACTTGTGCCATATCACCAGCATCAGCGCTTGTGCCAAGAACAACATTCTTGTTTAATAAAATCTTAGCTTTTAAAAATCTAGCGGCAGCTTTACTACCTCTTCCATTTGCTTCACCGCTTGCGGCAGGTGTAGTTGGCAGGTTAGAAATAGCGGTATCGATATCAGAAATAATAAAATCGATAGCAGCTTGACCGGAAATTACTTCAGGTAAGGTACTAGAAGGTAATGTAACATCTCTAAAAGGTACTTGACCATAATAGTCTAAAATAGTCCACATACTTAATGCTCTTAGGAAAGAAGCATCACCTATGTTTTGAGGAGTTGGATTACTTCTTGCATCAAGAATTTGTGAAGCAACTAATTGGTTTGCGTTCCATTCATTCCAAACACCAATAACGAAAACGTGTTCTGGTGTCCATAAGTGTTGGTGTAAACTTGACCATTGCCCGTTATCACCCCAGTCAGTACCACGTGTGGGCACGATAGCAGCATCAGCGGTAACTTCTTCGAAAGAATATCGATTTCCTTGATTTTCGAATTGCCCTCTCACGCTGTTATATAAACCATCAACAGCTGAATTTGCATCTGCCAACCCTTGAAATCCGGTACTAATAATAGAGTCAGATTCTTCGATCTCTAAATCGGTACAAGACCATAATCCTGCTGCCAAAAGAAGGCTAGCAAAATAAAATTTTAAATTAAATCTTTTCATGATATACAATTTTTTTTAATTAAAATGATGCGTTAATACCGAAAGTAATTGTTCTTGGATTTGGAAATGCAGACCAATCAATCCCTCTCGTTGGTACTCCTGATCCTAAATCACCAGTAGCAACCGTAATTTCTGGGTCTAATCCACTATAATCAGTTACTAAGAATAGGTTTTGACCTGTAAGTGATAATCTTAAAGATTTAAACGCCCCTTCACCACTAAGAGGTACATTATAGCCTAAGGTTGCGTTTTGGAACCTAACAAAATCACCTTTTTCTAAATATCTAGTAGAAACATCAGCAGAAGTTCCTGCGGCCTCAGCACTATTAGCTAGTTCTCTTGTAACGTTTCGAGCGTTTGTAATAGAACCAGATGTAAATAGACCGTTTGCAGTATTGTTGTAAACAGAGAAACCAAATTGGCCTGTGAAGTAAGCCGAAAGATCCCAATTTTTAACACTTAAGTTTAACGATAAGCCTGTAGTAATGTCTGGTAAGGCATCTTCTCCAACAAAAACTTTGTCTTGAAAAACATCACCAACACCATCACCGTTTTGATCTCTATATGTTGGTTGACCTGAACCATCTAAACCGGTGTATTCAGCCATATAATAAGAGAATAGTGAATACCCAGCAGCAAAACGTTGTGCAAACGCACCAGATAAACCTTGACCATTAATTGCTCCCGTATCGATTAAGCCTCCAAAATCTTGAACTTCATTTGAATTGTAAGCAATATTAAAAGAAGTTGAAAAGTTTACATCATCTTTTTGAATCCAATCATAGGCTAAAGCAAATTCAATACCTTGGTTAACAATTTTCGCGTCTACATTACCGAATTGAAAAGGATCTACAGCAGGTGCAGCTGGTGGAGTTCTTAAAAGAACATCTGTCGTTTCTCTTTTATAAACATCAATACTACCTGTTAAACGATCGCTTCCAAATCCGAAATCAAGACCAACATTATATTCTAAGGTAGGCTCCCATTTCAAATCTGGTACATCTGTTGCAACAATTGCAAGCCCATTTTGATTGACTTCGTTATTATTTTGAACGTTTAAACCTCCAAAACGTTGTCTAGCAACAAAGTTACCATAACCTAAACCATCTTGGTTACCAGTAACACCTGCGCTCAATCTTAATTTAAGAGTTGAGACACCATCGCCAACAAAATCTTCTTCACCTAGTTGCCAAGCGAAGGCACCTGAAGGAAATATACCATATTGATTTTCTGGACCAAAACGTGAAGAACCATCTGCTCTTACGGTTGCAGTAAATAAGTATTTGTTTGCAATAGAATAGTTGATTCTACCAAAGAAAGATTGTATCTCATCGGTAAAGTCAAAAGTATCAGCTCTCATACCATCAACATTTCTCTTAAAACTATAAGCTACTGGATCACCAGCAACTACAGTAGGAAATAAGCGGTTTACTTGAAGTGCTGTTGTATTTGAACCATAATAGTATTGTTGATAAGCACCAGTAATTGAAGCAGCAGCTCCATTTACAGTTTCTCTTAACTGTTCACCCATAACATTTAAATCTGAAGAAGAAAATCCTCTACCTTGAGCATTTCTTCCATTAGACTTAAAATCTTGAAAAGAATAACCTACAAGTACGTCTAAATTAGAATTCTCTAATTCTTTTCTATAATTTAAGGTCGCTTCAATCAAGCTGTTTTCTCTATCTAGAATGTTATAAAACCCAAGACCTACATCTTGAACTCCATCTAGGTTTCTAACTCTTGAAGATATAACCGAAGTATTCTCACTTTCTGACTTGTCATAACCTAGGTTTACTTTAGCAGTAAGCTCCGATGTAATTTTATAGTCAATAGAACCGTTAAGAAGTACTCTATTCGTATTCGTTATGTTTTGTGTATTTGCTAAATAATTAGCTGGTGATAAAAGTCCACCTTGTGCACCAAATGCTGGTGAGTCTGACCAGGTAGGATTGGCAGAGTATGCTGCACCTAGAATATCACCCCTAAAACCTGCGCCACCTGTTAATGGAGCAGTTTCATCATTTACTCTTGAAATAGTGGTTGAAAGCCCCAAAGTTAATTTGTCATCAAAAAATCGATGTCTAATATTAAGTCTACCAGTAATTCGCTCCATATCGGTTTTTTCAACAACACCGAATTGCTTACTATATCCTAAAGTAGCACGAACATTACCTTTTCCATAATTATTAGAATAAGAAATGTTGTTGTTTGTTGAAGCTGCTGTTCGTGTAATGTAATCTTGCCAATCGGTATCAAAACCAAAATCAGTAGTTGCTAAATCAGCATTTGGGTTGAATTTGAATACTGCATCAACAAATTCATTTCTATCTAATAGGTCATATTTATTGGCAGGTTTTGCAACACTTACACTAGTTGAAAACTCAATAACTCCACCTTGAGAAGTTTTACCACTCTTGGTTGTAATTATAACAACACCGTTAGAACCTCTTGAGCCGTAGATTGCTGTTGCAGAAGCATCTTTTAAAACACTTATACTTTCTATATCTGCAGGGTTTAAGAAATTAAGCGGATTTCTTACAGCACTTGCACCGTTACCCGTATCACCACTAGGTGACGTGTTTTCACCTGAAAGTGGAATTCCGTCAACAACAAATAATGGATTGTTGTTCGCACGTACAGAGTTTGAACCTCTAATGTTTATTGACATCCCAGCGCCTGGTTCACCACTTGACTGCTGAATGTTAACCCCAGCTGTTTTACCTTGTATTAGTTGTTCTGGTGAAGCAATTACACCTCCATTAAAATCTTTAGAGGTAACGGCAGATACAGAACCGGTCGCATCTTTAACTGTGGTTGTACCATAACCAATAACAACAACCTCTTCTAATGCTTCAGCATCTTCTTGTAAGGTTACATTAACGGTAGATTGATTGTTAACAGCAATCTCCGTTGTTTTAAAACCAACATAACTAAACACCAATGTGGCATCACCATCAACAGCAATGGTATAGTTACCATCAAAGTCTGATTGGGTACCCGTTGTTGTTCCTTTCACCACGACACTTGCCCCTGGCAATGGTCCGTTAGCATCAGAAACAGTTCCGGTTACTTCCTGCGCTTGTGTAAGCCCAAAGCACAAAAGTGCTCCGACCACTAACAAGCTTTTAAGTAGCGTAATCTTCATAAATAGATAATTTTAAGTTGAGTTAATTAAATTTAAGTTATTGAAAGGCGTTAAAAATATGTAAAAAAAGTGTTAAATTTAGTTTTCTGGTTCATTGAAAAACTACGAAAACGGTTTCGTGTTAATAACTTTTCAAAAATACGACTACTTTAATTTAATATTCTATTAACTAAGCAATTCTCAGTTTTGAGTTGTAAAAAAAACGAATTTCATAAATGTGGGCAAATATAGCGCTTTTTATTTATGCCATTTTTTCATCTTTGTTAAACAGCATTTTATCAGAATGTTAAATAGCATCTTTTTATTACTATTGGTATTGGAAAAAAGTAATTTGGTTTAGAGAAACAAATAATATTTCAAAGTTGCGACGAAAAATAACATTAAAAGATATTGCAAGAGAACTTGAAGTTTCGATATCAACGGTATCAAAATCGCTAAAAAATAGCGAAGAAATTGGCAGAGATACTAAAGAAAAAGTGCAAGCATTTGCGAAGCTCTATAACTATCGCCCAAATAATATTGCAGTAAGCTTGAAAAATAAGTACACTAAGAATATTGGTGTAATCATTCCTGACATAGTGCATCATTTTTTTACAACGGTTTTTAGAGGAATCGAAAAGTATGCGAATAGCCGAGGATATAATGTCATCATTTGTGTATCTGACGAATCTTTTGATAAAGAAGTCATTAATATGGAAATGCTAGCCAATGGCAGTATTGATGGTTTTATTTTGGCGCTATCGGGCGAGACGCAATTAAAAAACGACTTTAATCATTTAAAGCAAGTTACAGAACAAGGAATTCCTTTGGTGCTCTTTGATCGTGTAACCGATGAGATTCAATGTGACAAGGTAGTTATAAACGATACCGAAATTGCCTATGAGGCAGTTACTAAAATGATTACTTCTGGCAGAAAAAAAATTGCTTTGCTCACTACTGAAAACTTCTTTAATGTGAGTGTTGATCGTGAAGCGGGCTACAGAAAAGCACTTACAGATAATGGAATCAAAATTGATGAAAATTTAATTTTAAAGCTTCCGTTTAATGAGGAAACTGATGCAATTGGTCCTTTTTTCGATGAAAACCATATTGATGCGATTTTAGCAGTAAATGAAATATTTGCAATTCATGCTATGGGTATCGCTAAAAACAAGGGTTTAAAAATCCCTGAAGAAATTTCTTTTATTGGTTTTACAAATGGTATGTTATCGCAATATGCTTCACCTACTTTAACTTCTGTTGCGCAACATGGTGATCAAATGGGTGAGACAGCGGCCAAAATGCTCATTGAAAAAATTGAAATGGAATACCTAGAGGATCAACCTGATGTTTTTCAAACTGAAGTTATTAAGGCCACCCTCATAGAAAGAGAATCTACAAGTAAATAAATCACACGAATTTTAAGAAATGAAAAAAACCGGATTTATATTCGATTTAGATGGCGTAATTGTCGATACAGCTAAATATCATTATTTAGCTTGGCGTAATTTGGCTGAAGAACTTGGCTTTGAGTTTACGCATGAGCAGAATGAACTTTTTAAAGGAGTAAGCAGAAAACGTTGTTTAGAAATACTTTTGGACATAGGTAAAATTCAAGCAACTCAAGAACAGTTTGATCGATGGATGGTTGAAAAAAATATTGACTATTTAAAATACATCGAAAAAATGGACGCTTCAGAAATACTTGCTGATGTGCCAAAGGTTCTTGAATTTTTAAAAGGAAACAAATTTCCTATTGCCCTTGGTTCAGCTAGCAAAAACGCAGCTCCAATTTTAGAAAAAGTGAAATTAACAAGGTTTTTTGACGCCATAGTTGACGGAAATAGCGTCACAAAAGCAAAACCTGATCCTGAAGTATTTTTGATTGCTGCTTACAATTTGAAGGTAAAACCTGAAAATTGTGTGGTATTTGAAGATGCAGTTGCTGGTATAGCTGCCGCTAATTCAGCAGGAATGGTTTCGATTGGAATTGGAGATGCTAAGGTCTTATCGGAAGCTGATTACAATTTCAAAAATTTTACAGAAATCGATATAGATTTCTTAGAAGTATTAATAAATAGGTAACGGCTAGTTGTATCTCCAAATAATCTGGAGCTATTTATGAATAGCAATCGAATAAAAAACAAAGGACAGAAATAAATTAAAAGTTTGAACTGAATGAATCAAGATTATATAAAACCAGATAACTGGTCTATTATTGAGGAAGGCTTTGATCAAGAAAACGTAAAATCATCAGAAAGTCTTTTCAGCATGGGTAATGGTGCTATGGGGCAGCGTGCGAATTTTGAAGAACAGTATTCTGGCGAAACTTTTCAAGGTAGTTATATTGCAGGTGTTTATTACCCTGATAAAACGAGAGTTGGTTGGTGGAAAAATGGCTACCCCGAGTATTTTGCAAAAGTGTTAAATGCTCCAAACTGGATTGGTATTAACGTGCTTATAAATGGTGAAGTTTTTGATTTGAATACCTGTACATCTGTTTCTCAGTTCAAAAGAGAATTGAACATGAAAGAAGGTTGGTATCAACGTTCTTTTCAGGCAGTTTCTAAAAATGGGGTTAGTGTTGCAATGCGAATTACTCGTTTTTTAAGTCTTGATATTGATGAAATAGGGGCCATTAAATATGAAATAACACCAACAAAAGCTCCAGTTGAAATTTTGGTTGAGCCTTTCCTTGATAGCGGTATAACTAATGAAGATAGTAATTGGGATGATAAATTTTGGAATACTACAGCTATAACATCCGATGGTAATCAGGCATTTATAGAAGCTCATACCATGAAGACTAAATTTTCGACCTGTACGTATATGCAATCGCATTTGTATGTAGCTGAAAAGCAAATTGAAGCGCATCCGACAGAAGCAAAAAAAGAGCTTTTTATTGCGCATAGCTACAGCTATAAAGTGAAGCAGTCTCAAACGTTTGAGATTCATAAATTTGGGGGTTATACCGTTGATAGAAACCATAAAAAATCGGAATTGGTCTTAGCTGCAAAGGCAGCTTTGAAAAAAGCCACGGCCTTAGGTTTCGATGGGTTGTTAGAAAAGCAAAAACTGGCATGGGCTAAAATTTGGGAAATGAGCGATATCACCATTGAAGGTGATGTAAAAGCACAACAAGGCATCCGTTTTAATATTTTTCAATTGAACCAAACCTATTTGGGTAAAGATTCGCGTTTGAATATAGGTCCGAAAGGTTTTACAGGTGAGAAATATGGAGGTAGTACCTATTGGGATACAGAGGCATACTGCATTCCCTTCTATATGGCTACCAAAGACCAAACGGTAGCGAGAAACCTTCTGGAGTATCGATACAACCATTTAGAAAAAGCCATTGAAAATGCAACCAAATTAGGGTTTTCAAACGGGGCAGCTTTATACCCAATGGTAACCATGAACGGCGAAGAATGCCATAATGAATGGGAGATTACTTTTGAAGAAATTCATCGAAACGGCGCTATTGCTTTTGCTATTTATAACTATTACCGTTTTACTGGTGACTATTCATACATCCCAGAAATGGGACTCGAAGTTTTGATTGGTATTGCACGTTTTTGGCATCAAAGAGCTACGTTTTCTAATCAAAAAAATAAGTTTGTTATTCTAGGTGTTACTGGCCCCAATGAATATGAAAATAATGTAAACAATAACTGGTATACCAATTACCTAGCAAAATGGTGTATTAATTTCGCAGTAGAACAATTACAGAAAGTTAAAGAAGGTTTCCCTGAGGATTATAATAGAATTATTGGAATTACCAATCTGAAAGATGCAGAAACTAGTAAATGGAAAAGGGTAGCTAAGAACATGTATTTTCCGTATTCTAAAGAAAAAGATATCTTTCTGCAACAAGATGGTTTTTTAGATAAGGAATTGATTACGGTAGCAGATTTACCAAAATCTCAACGACCTATTAATCAAAAATGGAGTTGGGATCGAATTTTACGTTCGCCGTACATTAAACAGGCTGATATATTGCAGGGTTTTTATTTATTTGAAGATCAGTTTTCAACATCAGCGTTAGAAAAACATTTTGACTTTTATGAACCTTTTACGGTACATGAATCTTCATTGTCACCTTGTGTTCATAGTATTCAAGCAGCGAAGCTAAATCGAATGGATCAAGCGTATGCTTTCTATTTGAGGACTTCTCGACTAGACCTAGATGATTACAACAAAGAAGTTGAAGAAGGCTTACATATCACATCGATGGCGGGTACTTGGATGAGTATTGTCGAAGGTTTTGGTGGCATGCGAATTGTTAATGATAAATTATCTTTTGAGCCCCGGATACCAAAACAATGGAAAGCTTTCTCATTTAAAATAAATTTTAGAAAGCGTGTTCTTAAAGTTACTGTATCAAATGAAGGTTCAAAATTTGAACTTGAAGGAGGAAAAGAAGATATGTCGATTCGAGTAAATGGCGAGCGAGTTGTATTGCATCCTCAAGGAGTTTCAAAATCTTAAGATGATAAGTTCTCCTATTTTTTCAAAGGGAGGTAGCGATAGTCGGAGGAGGTTACCCTAGGAACTTGAATTGTGAACTTAGACTAATTTCATCAATAACCCCTCCGCCCTGCATGCACCTCCCTTAGATTAAAGGGGAGGACCTAAAACTTTTACTTTTTGGAGACCAAAAACTATGACCACAGCTAATAAAATCTTATTCCTACTGATTTCTATAGTATTTTTGAGCTGTAAAACGGATAAAAAAGCAACGGAGAAAATGACGAAAAGCCCACCAACTAAAAAGAAACAGGTCATTTACCAAGTGTTTCCGAGGCTCTTCGGCAATACAAACGCTACGAATAAACCATGGGGTACTATTGAAGAAAACGGAATAGGTAAATTTTCTGATTTTTCAAGAAAAGCACTTCAAGAAATTAAAGATTTAGGGGTTACATATATCTGGTACACCGGTGTTCCTCATCATGGGGTAATACGTGATTATTCTCAATATGGAATCTCAAATGACGATCCTGATATTTTTAAAGGTCGTGCGGGATCGCCTTATGCGGTGAAAGATTACTACAACGTTAATCCTGATTTAGCTGACAATCCAGAAAAGCGTTTAGAAGAATTCAGAGCATTAATTGAACGCACGCACCAAGCTGGTTTAAAGCTGCTTATTGATATTGTGCCCAATCACGTGGCTCGAAATTATGAAGGACAGTCAACACCTGTTGGTCTTGAACCCTTTGGGGCTTCTGACGATAGTACTAAAGAATATGATCGTAATAATAATTTCTATTATATACTTGGGGAGGAATTTAAGGTTCCTAATTGGGAACAAGGATATGTTCCATTAGGAGGTGATACAAATGGTTTGGCAGACAGAAAATTCAAAGAAATACCTGCAAAATGGACAGGTAATGGGTCGCGATTGGCGCAACCTAATGTAAATGATTGGTATGAAACCGTAAAGATAAATTATGGCGTTCGACCTGACGGTACTCATGATTTTGATAGTCTGCCTGATCATTTTGGAACAAAGAATTTTGAAGAGCATTTTCAATTTTGGTCTGATAAAGATGTACCCGATTCTTGGATAAAATTTAAAGATATTGCCATTTATTGGCTAAATATGGGTGTGGACGGCTTTCGATTTGATATGGCAGAAATGGTTCCTGTCGAATTTTGGAGCTATTTAAATTCTCATATCAAAATGAAAAATTCGGATGCTTTTATATTGGCAGAAGTCTATCAGCCAGGCTTATATCGGGACTATATTCATAAAGGAAAAATGGATTACCTCTATGATAAAGTAGAGTTGTATGATAGTTTAAAGCATATCATGCAAGGGCAAGGTTGGACCGACCATATTCCGAAAGTATTAGAAGGTCTTCAAGACATTGAACATCATATGCTCCATTTTCTAGAAAACCATGATGAGCAGCGCATTGCAAGTGCTTCGTTCGCCGGTGATGCAAAAAAAGGAATGCCAGCGATGGTAGTTTCCGCAACGTCGTCTACCTCACCCACCATGATTTATTTCGGACAAGAAGTAGGTGAACCTGCACTAGAAGAAGCTGGTTTTGGAGATCCTTCAAGAACTTCCATTTTTGATTACATTGGCGTTCCACATCACCAACGATGGCTAAATAACAAAAAATTTGACGGAGGTCAATTATCAAATAACGAACAAGAGTTACGAGATTTTTATAAGCGCCTTTTAAATTTTACTATTAATAGTAATGCCTTGATGGGCAAGTATCAAGATATTCACTTTTACAATAAAGAGCATACAGAAGGCTATGATCATAGAGTACTTTCTTTTGTTCGCTGGAATAATGAGGAAAAATTGATAATTACATCAAATTTTCAAGCCGATGATTCTCGGTGGTTTGAATTAAAAATCCCAAATGAAATCGTTAAAAAATGGAATTTAAAGGATGGTTCTTACCTAGTTAAAGATGTGCTTTATGAACATGAGAAAGAAATGAAAGTTGAAAATGGAGTAGGTAAAATTGAAATAATATTAAATCCGTTACAGTCTTTTATTTTTAAAATTCAATAAGCTTTTTCGAATTTAAATTTGCTAATCCAATTCAATTAGTCATTGTATATTTGAGTTGATATTAAATGGTACAAAAATGAAATTTTCTGGTCTTCTACTTTTATTACTTTTGTTTTCTAGCTGTTCACAAATGAATCAACCATTAATCATTGGGCATAGAGGTGCCATGGGACATGAAACGGAGAATACCCTTGCATCTGTTCAAAAAGCAATGGATTTAGGTGTTGACATGATTGAAATTGATGTTTTTAATGTCAAAAGCGGTGAGACCGTTGTCTTTCATGACGATACTTTAGAAAGATTGACAAATGCAGGAGGTGAAATAGAAGATTGGAATTACTTCGCATTGCAAAAGGTAGTGCTAAATGGCGGACACCAAATTCCTACACTTCAAGAAGTTCTCAAATTAATTGATCACCAAGTAAAACTCAATATTGAGTTAAAGGGTGCAGGCACAACCAATCGAGTTAATCATATAATCAATTATTATATCAAAGAGAAGGGGTGGAAAATTGATGATTTTTTAATCTCAAGTTTTAAATGGGACGAGCTTAGAGCCATGCGAGCACTAAATGCAGAAATTCCAATTGCGATTCTGACGGAAGACGATCCTGCAAAAGCTATTGAAATAGCTACAGCATTAAAAGCAGAAGCTATCAACCCTAATTTTAAAATGCTTAATCGTGAAAATAATCTTCAAATTCAAGAAGCAGGTTTTAAAATTTATGTTTGGACGGTCAATGAACCTCAAGATATATTAGCGATGAAACGCTTTGGTGTTGATGGTATTATTACCAACTACCCTGAACGAATTCGTTAATGTTTGATGTACTGATTATCGGTGGTGGTGCAGCTGGGTTTTATGCTGCGATTCATATTGCAGAAGCCGATCTAACCCTTAAAATTGCTATTCTTGAACGTGGAAAAGAGGTACTTTCAAAAGTAAAAGTATCAGGAGGTGGTAGGTGTAATGTTACCCATGCTGAGTTTGATCCGAAAGAATTAACACAAAATTACCCTCGCGGTGAGAAAGAACTCTTAGGGCCTTTTCATACCTATTGCAGCGGTGATACAGTTGCATTTTTTGAGGCACGAGGTGTTCCTTTAAAAATTGAGGAAGATGGCCGAATGTTTCCCGTTTCCAACTCTTCACAAGATATCATAGACTGCTTTCTCAAAGAGGCTGATCGCTTAAACATTCAAGTTTTGAAACATAGTAGTGTGGTTAATATAACCCACCAGAAAGAAGATGTTGAAAAGCAATGGCAAGTCACTTCAATTAAGAAGACATACTATTGTAAAAAGCTTTTAGTTGCTTCAGGTAGCAATCCGAAGATTTGGAAAATGATCGAAAATCTTGGACATTCTATCGAACCACCTGTACCTTCCTTATTTACATTCAATATAAAAGATGAACGAATTAATGGTATACCTGGGCTTTCAACTGAAGCTGAAGTCGAAGTATTATCTAAAAAAATGTATCAATCAAAAATAGCTATTGAACTTAGTAGTAAAGTATCTGACAAACCACTTTTGACATCAGAAGGGTCTTTGTTAATTACACATTGGGGGTTAAGCGGACCTGCGATTTTGAAATTATCTGCCTGGGGAGCTAAACTCCTCAATGAAATGAATTATAAATTTAGAATACGTATTAATTGGTTACCAGAATTTCACGCAGCATCAATAATTGATCTACTTTTTCAAATTAAAGATGTGGAAGCAAAAAAAACAGTTTTCAGAACAAAAGCGGTTGACATTCCCAGAAGATTATGGACCAATTTAGTTCGAGCTTCAGGTATACCCGAGGATATGAAATGGGCAGATACCACAAGGCCTTTGTTGCAAAATTTAGCAGATCAACTAACCCAAGGTCAGTTTGAGGTTGACGGAAAAAGTACTTTTAAAGAAGAATTTGTTACTGCTGGTGGTGTAACTTTAAAAGAAATCAATTTCAAAACCTTTGAAAGTAAGTTGCATTCCAATTTATTTTTTGCTGGTGAAGTAATTAATGTAGATGCTATAACAGGAGGGTTTAATTTTCAAAATGCTTGGACTGGTGGTTATATCGCAGCACAAGGAATTGTAAAGAAGTAAGATTATGCGAACCTATATAGCGCTATTGCGAGGGGTAAATGTAAGTGGAACAAAAAAGATTAAAATGGCTGATTTGAAAGTGATGCTCGAAGAATTTGGGTTTGCTAATGTTCAAACTTACATTCAAAGCGGAAATATTATTTTCAAATCAGAAAGTAATAAAGATAAAGAACTAGCCGAAAAAATCAAAAACGGAATTCATGATGTATTTGGTTTTGATGTGCCTGTATTGGTAAAAACGAAAACAGAAATTATACAAATTCTTGAAGAAAGCCCTTATAAGAAGGCAGAAGATATTGCTGCAAAAAAAATTTACTACACCTTGTTAAAAAGTACTCCTAAGCAAGAGAATATTGCTCAGCTCGATCAGAAAAAGTATCCCAATGAATTATTCAAGATTACTAAAAATTGTGTTTATCTCAATTGTCTGAAAGGAGCAGGAAATGCAAAATTAAATAACAATAGTATTGAGCGAAAACTAAAAGTTCAAGCCACTACAAGAAATCATAGAACCATGTTAAAATTGATTGAAATTTCTGAAGAAATATGATTTTTTATGGTTTCTGAATTTAGCGATTAACTAAATTATCAATTCGTAGCTCAAGTTAATCTGCTTTAAAACTATCTTTGTATAAATTGTGTTTTCAATGACAGAGAAAGATTTTATTCCTTTAAACTATTCACATGGCAAAAGCGCTGGTCAAGTAACTTTTAAATCTCCTAGCAACATCGCCCTCATAAAATATTGGGGTAAGAAGGAGAACCAAATTCCTGCAAATCCATCTATTAGTTTTACGCTAGATGCTTGTGCTACAACTACCAAATTGTCGTATAACAAATTAGAAGCTAAAACTTCTGATTTTTCATTTGATTTAATTTTTGATGGCAATACAAAAGAAGATTTCAAGCCAAAAATCAAAACTTTTTTTAGTCGTATTGAAAGCTATCTTCCGTTTTTGAAGGAGTATCATTTTAGAATTGACACCTCAAATTCGTTTCCGCACAGTAGTGGTATTGCTTCTTCTGCAAGTGGAATGTCAGCATTGGCTTTATGTCTTATGGAAGTAGAAAAGACCATGAACCCCGAAATGACTCTTAATTACTTTAACCAAAAAGCATCATTTTTGGCTCGTTTAGGCTCAGGTAGTGCTTGTCGCAGTATCGAGGGTGATTTAGTGCAATGGGGACGTCATGCAGAATTTTCAGAAAGCTCAGATTTATATGCTATAAAGTACCCATTTCATGTGCATAAGGTGTTTAAAAAATACCATGATACCATACTATTAGTTGATAAAGGTCAAAAACAAGTTAGCAGTACCGTCGGGCATGATTTAATGCACAATCACCCTTTTGCTAAAAAGCGATTCGTTCAAGCGCACGAAAATCTGACAAAATTAAAATCAGTTTTTGAGCAAGGTAATCTTGATGAATTTATTGAAATTGTTGAAAGTGAGGCGCTAACGCTGCATGCAATGATGATGACCAGTTTGCCGTATTTCATTCTTATGAAACCCAATACCCTTGAAATTATTAACAAAATATGGGCTTTTCGAACCTTGTCCAATACCCATGTATGTTTTACCCTTGATGCAGGTGCTAATGTTCATGTGTTATACCCAGAATCTGAAAAGGAAGAAGTATTTCAATTTATTAAGGATGAGCTAGTTGTATTTTGCGAAAATGGGCAGTACATTTGCGATAGAATTGGTTTTGGTGCTAAAAAGATGTAACTTTTAATCATTAAAACGATTTTAACACGTTAGATAGTCATCCCAAATTGAGTAAAAGTATGAAAGGTCCTTTGTTTTATTCTAAAATCCTTCTTTTCGGAGAATACGGAATCATTAAAGATTCTAAGGGTTTATCTATTCCTTATAACTTCTTTAAAGGTGCTCTCAAAACGGATGATGACTCATCTAAAGAAGCCATTGAATCAAACGTGCATTTAAGAAATTTGGTTAGTTATCTTGAAGAATTAACTGAGCAAGAGCAAGAGTTAGTTACTTTTGATTTTGAAGTGTTGAAAAGTGACGTTGAAGCAGGAATGTATTTTGATAGCTCAATTCCACAGGGTTACGGTGTCGGAAGTAGCGGTGCATTAGTAGCTGCTATATATGATAAGTATGCAACCGACAAGATCACGGTTTTAGAAAATTTGACCAGAGAAAAGCTTTTGAAACTTAAGAATATTTTTGGCAAAATGGAATCTTTCTTTCACGGAAAGTCTTCTGGTTTAGATCCTTTAAATAGTTATTTAAGTTTACCGATTTTAATCAATTCTAAAGATAATATAGAATCAACGAGCATACCTTCTCAAAATATAGAAGGAAAAGGAGCTGTTTTCTTACTAGATAGTGGTACCACAGGTGAAACAGCCCCTATGGTTCAGATTTTTATGAAAAAAATGAAGCAGGAAGGGTTTAGGAGTATGCTAAAAAATCAATTCATTAAACATACCGATGCTTGTGTTGAAGATTTTGTAGAAGGAAACATAAAATCGCTTTTTGGAAATCTAAAACAACTATCACATGTTGTACTTGATAATTTTAAGCCTATGATTCCGACTAAATTCCATCAATTATGGAAACAAGGTATTGAAACAAATGACTACTATTTAAAACTTTGTGGTTCAGGTGGCGGAGGCTATATTCTGGGCTTTACACAAGATATAGACAAGGCTAAATTAGTCTTAAAAGACTACAAATTGGAAGTGGTTTACAACTTCTAAAATCTCTCAAATGTTTACTAGAAAGAACAAGCTCTTACTGCTAAAGTTATTGAGCCTGTTTTCGGCAGTCAGAGGCTATAATATTTTAATGATAGCCCTAGCCCAATACCTAGCGTCTATTTTTATACTGGGTTACAAATTACCTATTAGCGAGGTAGCTTTTGATATCAATCTTTTTAGTATTGTTTTGGCTTCTGCACTCGTAATTGCTAGTGGTTATATCATTAATAATTTCTATGATGCAGAAAAAGATCTAATTAATAAACCGAAGAAAACTATGTTAGATCGTTTGGTAAGTCAGCGATTTAAACTAACCACATATTTTATTCTTAATTTTTCTGCTGTTTGTATTGCTAGCTATGTTTCGTTTAAAGCGGTTGTGTTCTTTTCTGCATATATTTTCGGAATTTGGTTTTATTCTCATAAACTTAAAAAGGTACTGTTTGTTGGTAATTTTGTATCGGCAACATTGGCCATTGCTCCTTTTTTTGCAGTATTTGTGTATTATAAGAACTTTGAACTTGTAATATTTGTGCACGCGGTGTTTTTATTTCTATTGATTCTAGCGCGAGAAATGATAAAAGATTTAGAAAATCTTAAAGGTGATTTGACGCAAAACTATAGAACAATACCCATAATATATGGCGCCAATGCCTCAAAATTTTGTATTTCGATATTAGTTTTGCTGACACTAGTTCCTTCCATTTTACTGATTGTCAATTTTGATGTAGGTCAAATGAATCTTTATTTTATGGGTTGTATCGTTCTTTTAGTACTTTTTCTAATTTTACTTATTAAATCTAACACTAAAAAGCATTATGTTTGGCTCCATAATATTTTGAAATTCATAATTATAGCAGGTGTTTTCAGTATTTTATTAATAGATATTAACTTGGTTTTAAATCGTATTCTCTAAGAAAAAATAGAAGCATTTAACAAAGAAAAAAAATGCGAAGTTGCTTATAGTTTCTAATGCAGTTTTGGATAGTTATTTTACAAAGTCTGCGTTCTCTTATATTTGTTCTGTATTCTTTTACATGTACTATGGAAAATAAATTAAAAGTAGCTCTTGCGCAAATTGCACCAGTTTGGTTGAATAAAGTTGAAACAGTTCAAAAAATAGCAGCAACTATTCAGGAAGCTGCAACAGAAAAAGCGGAGCTTATAATTTTTGGTGAGGCACTTTTACCGGGCTATCCTTTTTGGTTGGCGTTAACCGATGGTGCTAAATGGGATGAAAAGGTCAACAAAGAATTGCATGCCCACTACGTTCGAAATTCCATTCAAATAGAAGCTGGTGAACTCGATACTATTTGTGCGCAGGCAAAAGAAAACAAGATTGCGATTTATTTAGGAATTATGGAGCGCGCCAAAAACCGTGGCGGTCATAGTATTTATGCATCTTTAGTGTATATTAATCAAGAAGGAGAAATAAAATCAGTACACAGAAAACTACAACCTACCTATGACGAACGTTTAACATGGGCACCAGGCGACGGAAACGGATTACAAGTACATTCGTTGAAACAATTTACAATCGGCGGACTCAATTGCTGGGAAAACTGGATGCCTTTACCACGAACGGCACTTTATGGACAAGGAGAGAATCTGCACATTGCAGTTTGGCCTGGTAGTGATCACAACACTAAAGATATCACACGATTTATTGCTCGTGAATCTCGAAGTTTTGTGATTTCAGTTTCTTCATTGATGAGCAAAAAAGACTTTCCAAAAGATACACCTCACTTAGATGCTATTTTGGCAAAAGCTCCTGAAATATTAGCCAATGGAGGTTCATGTATTGCAGGTCCCGACGGCGAATGGATTATTGAACCCATACTTCATAAAGAAGGTTTGATTTACCAAAATTTAGATTTTAATAGAGTGTATGAAGAAAGACAGAATTTTGATCCTGTTGGTCATTATTCAAGACCAGACGTTACGAAATTGACCGTAAATCGCGAGCGACAATCTACTGTAGAGTTTCGAGATTAAGTCTACCTTTGTAATTAAATTAAAATTATGGAAAGGTCAAATTCCAAGAACGATAGAAAGAAACCTGAAAAAAAAGGGGGAGCGTTTCGCAATCGAAAAATTGGGAAGGGAAAAGTTTCAAGCAAAAAAAAAGCGGCCCAAAAGCCCTCTAATCCTAATCTCATACGATTGAATCGTTATGTAGCAAACTCAGGGGTATGTTCGCGGCGTGATGCTGATATTTTTATAGCCGCTGGTAATGTTACAGTAAACGGAAAACCAATAAGTGAAATGGGCTATAAAGTCAAATTGACTGATGATGTTCGTTTTGACGGTCGTAGATTGAATCCTATTAAAAAAGAATATGTTTTACTCAATAAGCCTAAAGACTTTGTGACTACTGGACGTGATGAAAGAGGGCGACGTAGCGCAACAAGTCTTGTTGCCGGAGCCTCTAAATCTGAACTTACTGCTGTCGATAAATTAGAAAAAAGTAATACGGGCTTAATGTTATTTACCAACGACGGAGAGCTAACCAAAAAATTAGCAAGACCCAAAAACGGATTACGAAAAATATTTCATGTTACACTTACCAAGGAATTGCGAAGCGCTGATTTAAAACGTATTCGAGAAGGAGTTACGGTTGAAGAAAATATAGTCCGAGTACAAGATATTAGTTTTGTTGATAACCAACCCAAAAATCAAGTGGGTGTTGAAATATTCAGTTCTAGAAACAATATTGTAAAACGACTTTTCGAAGAACTCGGTTATGAAATAACCATGTTAGATCGCGTGGTATACCATTCGCTTACTAAAAAAGATCTGCCAAGAGGGCATTGGCGTTATTTGACGGAGCAAGAGGTTATCAATTTGGGGATGATTAAGTAAGAAGTTATACCCAGCCAGCAATAGCGGCCATAATTGCGATAATGAAAAGTATTACTACTACGCCAAACGCAATAGCATAAATTACTATGATTTCTGAGTTTTTTCCTTTTTTTGTGCTGAAATATTTATGTGCAAATGGTATCGCTAGAACGGTACCAAAAATAAGTATCAAAGTAAATGCTAAGGAGTTTACAAAAGTTGCTGACTGATTATTTTTCTTAACATAAAGGGCTCTTGCGGCATAATGACAAACTATAGGGTAGGCAATCATAATTCCAGCAAAATTTATAAATTCACGGGAAGAATAAATCAAATGCATATAGTCTTCACGCCATAAATAGGTTGCTTCTAAATTTTCAATAATTGATGTTACAAAATTAAATAAGATAAAAATCAAGACCGCGATAAAGGCCATTTTAAACCACCTAAGAGTTAGGCCTAGTTTTGTTTTTTCAATCGAATAGACCGTGCTTTTTAACCAGAATAACCAAAGAGAAATAATAAGGAACAAAGTACCCAACAGCATATGGGTTGCCGTTGCTGTAATTGTTGTGGTTTCTGAGATATTACGCAGCGCAATTGTAAAAATAGTATGTACTAAAAACAGAATTAGGGGCGCTAATACCAAATAAATAGCCAGTTTTTTTGGAGTGATTTTGAAAATAAGATTTTTAAGCTTGCCCATTTTGTATCCTTGAAAATACTCCTTTAAGGATTAATTTTTCTTATATTTTCCGGTTTGCGGAATGCGCTTCATTTTACATTATTATTTTCATAAGGAACCTCGATACCTTTATCATAATCATACATCACATCAAGGCGTACTTTTTGCCAAGGTGCCAAATTATAAGCAAAATAATCTCCGGGTAAATCAGTATTGAAATTCTTTTTGCCCCATGCAAACTCGAATGCAACTTCTTCTTGCAATTCTTCTAAAAAGACAGTACCTAAAATGTAGGTTGACTTAGAACCTGTAAAGCCAGCCGTGTACCTCTTTGCTTCTTTAATTTTTAAGATAGTGCCTACTGGTAGCTCTTGACGGTTGCTAGACTTGGCTGAAACCGAGTTCTTTCTCATGTAAACGATATACTGATTTTCTTTCACCCAATGCTCGTAGTTAAGAGCAATATGGCAAGTTTGAACTGAGGCCAATTCTTTTCCGACGATTTCAGAAAACGGTTTCAAATGTGAAACATCTTCAGAGGTAGTTCTAAAGGTGAACCAAATAGCAAAATATATAAGTCCGCCTAGAATAACCAAAGTTGTAACTATGATTTTTAAAACTTTCATAAGTTAATTATCGGTTTTCTCTTCAGGAATTAAATTACCATATCCATCATATTTCTTGTCACCGAATTGTAGCGTGATATCAGAATTTGAGCTGCTCATGGAATAGGAACTGCCTTCTTCAGTAAGTAATACTTTTCCATCTTTTAACAATTGAAAATCATCTTCTGTTGAGACCCATGTAAAACCATTTTTGTGAGATAATATGCGTGAGTATTTTAATGGAATAACTATTTTTCCATATGTATCAATAATTCCATATTCGTTTGGGCCTTTGCTCACAATTGCATGACCATGTTTAAAGTTCTCAACTTCGCTGTACTCAAAAGGAATGATTACTTTTCCTGAAGTAGCAATAAAACCATACTTGTCATTTGATTTAGCTGCCATTCTTCCATCGAAAGGGTCGCGTATGCCAGTTATGTCCAAAAGTTCTTTACTTTTCCCTGTTGCGCTTAAAATGTAGTTTTCATTTTGCATTCCTATACCTTGAACAAATTGCTGGTCAATTGCATATAGTTTTTTATACGGAGTGTCTGATAATAACTCGAATTCTGCATTGTACATGAATAGGTTTTCATCTTTCTTTTTTTGTATGAAGGCAAGACCATTGGTGGCTTCCCATACATAAGCTACTTTGAGTTTGTCAAGTTTTTGGTTGCTAAGGTTCAAATGGTAGTACAAACTATCGGTTTTAAAATATCGAGACCCTAGAGATTCTATAGGGCTGTACTCGGTCCTGAAAAGTTCTTTGGCATTGGCATCTAAGAAAATATTTTCGGTTTTGTTTTGTGTGAAGATAATGTCGCCAAAACCACTATTATTCTTAGCAGTAAAGGAAATTGTTTTAGATACGCCTTTTGTTTGAATATAAACTTTTACTGTTTCGATATTCCCTTGAAAATAGAACTTTTTATGGTAGATTCCGTCAGTATCTTTCGCTTGCTCAATTTTAGACGCTTTTTTGAGCAAATATTTCTTAAAGTCATCGGTGTCTTTGAAATTTTTGTTGTTCAATTTTACTTGAACTTCTTCTAACATTTTTAAGATTTGGCTAATTCCGTCGCCTGCTTTATCATCAGCCGTAGGAGAGAATGAACTGCTATTCGAGTTTAAGACTTTACCTTCTGCATTTAATGCGTTTACATAAATTCCATCGGCGAATTCGTCTTCAATTGTTATATAAAGAAAATTTTTCTCAAGTTTTTTGACTTTGATTGCGCCGTCTTTGTACTTTACTTTTTTCGATTTTTTTGTTAAGACTAAAGAATCATAAGCGGCTGTATAAGTTATAGTGTAATCCATATCAATGCTATCAATAACTGCTATATCGCCCCAGGGTTCTTCAAAGAAGAAGCTAGTTTTGTAATCAGAAATACCCTTTAAAATACTAGTGCCATCTTTATAGTGAATCGCTTTAGGTCTATAAGCTTCTGACATACCTTCTTCCATCCAAATTGAATTCCAGTAATCGTCACCTATTTTTTGAAATTTGACCTGTGTTTTACCATTTTTAAATGATTGTCGAAACCCCATATTGTCAAATTGAAGCATAGCTTTAGTGACTATAGTAGTGTCAATTTTAAAAGAATCGTCATACTTTTCTTCTAATTCTCCACTATCATAATCTAAAATGTTTGTAGCATTAGTCACATCAAACATTCCTGAAAATGCTCTAAGACCTTTTAGACCTTCATTCAGTTCGGCTTCTATATCTGTTAGATTAGCGCCATCTATTTTATTTAAAAATTCTTCCATTTCAGGAGTCATTTTTTGCGCATTTAGGGTAGTTATCGCACAACTAATAACTAAAATAAAGACTAAAACTAGTTTGTTTCTCATAGTAACAGATGAAATTGTTCTAGGTTGTATTAATAAACGGATTATACGAGGTATTATTTCTTTCAAATTTAAGTAGTGTTCACCTATTTTTTCACCCTGTAAACCGTGAAATACTCTTAGTTGGTGGTATAGCCATTAAAGGGATTGGAAAAAAACGTTAACACTAATAAATAAGAAAAGTAGAGACAGTAGTTTTTTAAACGTGTGGCAATGTTATTTGGAAGTATGCGATATGTAAGAGTCTCTCGATAACGGAGTGTCTACTAAATTATTTTTTCCTTTTTATAATTGTTGTGAAAGCAATAAATTACGAAGCGAAAGAATTACAGCACCCCTAAAAACAGGAAGTTTTAAAGGAATAAAGTTGTTGCTATTTTAATAAAAGTCAAGCCGATCAAGGTTGAAATAAGAATTTTATGATGCTATTTTTCTTCGAATAAAAGCCAAAAATTCGGATCTATTTTGACAGTATCTGGGCGCGAATTTGATTCAATTTCAAAGGTCGATATGCCCGCTGTAATTTGTACTGTTGTTGTCTTAGATTTTCCATCTTTTTCAATAGCAATTTCCAAAGGGAAATTAAATGCGTAATGATCTTGAATTTGTGAAAGTTCTATGATTACCTTCCCTTTTTTAAAAGTCCATTCCCATTGAATTTCTGGGTAGCCTTTGGTAAAAATCCATTGTTGAAAAAAACCAGTTAGGTTTTTACCAGAAACGTCTTCCATCACTTTCTGAAAATCTATGGTCATTGCATTACTGTTTCTATACTTTTTATAATATGTCTTGATGCCTTTCCAAAAGGTTTCATCACCTAATTTATGGCGCAGCATGTTAAGTACCCAGCCGCCTTTTTGATAGGTGTTTGTACTTAGTACTTTCATAGGGTTTGTGATGCTAGGGTCCACAATGGGTGACGGTTTTTTCTTAAAATAATCAATGATTTGTTTGCGGTCTAAGGCTAATTCTTCTTTACGTTTTTCATCACCATAAACACTTTCTTGATATAGAATTGCGAAGTATGTAGCAAAACCCTCGCTTAGCCAGACATGATTCCAATCATTTTCAGTTGCAGAATTACCAAACCATTGGTGTGCAATTTCGTGCGCTATTAGTCCTTCCACCTCATTTTTTCCAGTAACTGAATTTTCAAAATAGGAAATTGTTCCAGCATTTTCAAGTCCGCCCCATTGTGTTTTAGCTTGCATATTTGCTAGTTTAGCATAAGAATAAGGGCCGATGTTTTCAATAAAGTATTTCATAACATCTGTTGCAACCCTATAATCAGAAAAGCCATCCAATCGATTTTCAGGATATACCCATGCCGAAACGGGAATGCCATCAACTTCATCTAAAAGTCTACTTGCAAATTTAGTTACACCAATAGTGACAACTTTCATGGCAACTGGGGCGGATTCTTTGTAGATAGTTAGTTTATAGCCATCGTCTAAATTACTTTCTTCAATTTTTTCTCCAGTTGCAACCACATCGTAATGTTCAGGTGCTGTAATACGAAATTCAATGCTGGCTTTGTCTGATGGATGGTCAACAGAAGGTAACCAATGTCTTGCAAGATTCGGCCAATTGTCACCGAAGAAAGACCGCTCTCCAAATTTTGTAGTGTCAATGACTAAGCCGCGTTCAGGAATACCATGATATTGTATTTTATATGTTTTATTTTTTTTCTCTTTTGAATTTGGTGTAATCTTAATTTTGTTGTCTTGGTAGGTATAGTTGACCTTCACAGAATCTTCAAAAATTCCAGTAATCTGCATTCCAAATGTTTCCGTTTTGGCAATAAGATCGAAGGCAAATTCATTGATTTCGTTTTTAAAAGCAACAGTTGCAATTGTTTCGCCTTTAATTTCGTTAGTTGCATCGTTTAGCGAAAGATTGAAAATATAGTTTTGAACATCTGCAGATGTGTTTCTTTGATACGTGTCTTGGGCATTTAAAAGATAACCAATGAACAGCATGGAAACTGATAAGAATATGTTTTTCGGAGTTTGTTTTTTCATGTAAATAAGGTCTAAGACATCACGAATATAACCTAAAAGTACTATGCAATTCCCTTCATTTTCTCTCTGATCTCTTTCAAGCACAAATTACCTAAACTACCTTCATGAGTATGTATGATGTTTCTTTTCGGAATAAAAGTACCGTCTTGAATCTCTTTCCCCATTTGTTTGTAAGCATCTCGGAAAGGCATTCCGTTTTGCACTAGTTGGTTCAGCGTATCAACACTAAAAAGATAATCGTATTTAGGGTCTTCTAAAATGTTCTCGCTGACCCGAATTTCTTTTAAACTAAAAGTAAAGATCTCTATACAAGCCTTCATATCTTGAATAGCAGGTACTATAATTTCTTTCACCAATTGCAAATCACGATGGTAACCACTAGGAAGGTTATTGATGACCATGGTCAATTGATTTGGTACTCCTTGCAGGCGATTACATTTTCCTCGTACCAATTCAAAAACATCAGGATTTTTCTTGTGCGGCATTATGCTAGAACCTGTTGTTAATTCATCGGGAAAGGAAACAAAGTTAAAATTTTGACTCATATACAAACAGATATCCATTGCCATTTTAGATAAGGTAGCGGCAATGTTTGCCATACCAAAAGCGGTGGCCTTTTCTACTTTACCACGACCCATTTGTGCAGCAACCACATTATACTTCATGGTGTCAAAACCCATTTCTTTTGTAGTAAAAGTTCGGTCTATTGGAAAAGAACTACCATAGCCCGCAGCACTTCCTAAAGGGTTTTGGTCTGCAACTTTGAATGCCGCTTCAATAAAGTACAAATCGTCAATAAGGCTTTCTGCATATGCTGAAAACCATAAGCCAAAAGATGAGGGCATGGCAATTTGTAAATGTGTGTAACCAGGCAATAAAGTAGCCTTATGTTGTTCAGCTAAATTCAACAGAACTTCGAAAAGATCTTTTGTTTGTGTCTTGATTTCATTTAATTCATCTTTTAGATATAAATGCATTGCTACTAGAACTTGATCGTTTCGAGAGCGGGCCGTATGTATTTTTTTGCCGGTATCTCCTAATCTTAAAGTAAGCAAAAATTCAATTTTAGAGTGCATGTCTTCAAAGGAGTCTTCAATTTTGAATTCTCCTTTTTCAATAGAGGTGCTTATTTTGTTTAATTCGTCTTCGAGTTTTCCGGTTTCTTCATAAGTTAGTAGTCCGATATCACCTAGCATTTTCGCATGTGCCTTAGATGCAATCACGTCATATTTTGCCAAGTGCAAATCAAGTTTTCTATCATTTCCCACCGTAAAGTGGTCTATTTTTTTATCGGTGCTAAATCCTTTTTCCCAGAGTTTCATAATGTCAAATTCAAATTTCAAGAACAAATACAATGGTTTTGAGTTTGTATTTGTGTTTTATAATTAGCCGCAAGCTTAGTGCAGAAATCCTTTTAAAATTTTAATATACAAATCAATGCCTTCTTCAATTTCGTGCACGTAAATATACTCATCTGCGGAATGGGAACGTGTACTATCTCCAGGTCCTAATTTAAGCGATTGACAGGTCAAGGCCGCTTGATCAGATAGGGTAGGAGAACCGTAGGTTTTTCTTCCCAAAGAAATTCCCGATTGAACCAAATCATGGTTTTTATCAATTTTAGAAGAGTTTAATTTTAATCCACGTTCTTTTAGTTCACAAGGCGCTTCAGATTTAAGTAAGTCTGCGATTTCTTTATTAGAATAAGCATCATTCACTCTAAGGTCAATGACTAATTCTACTTGAGCAGGAACTACATTGTGCTGACTGCCAGCATTGATTTGTGTGACGGTCATTTTTACATCGCCCAAAGCTTCTGAGGTTTTATCAAACTTGTAGTTTTTGAACCATTCTAAAACTTCAATGGTATTGTAAATAGAATTGTTGTTGTTCGGATGCGCTGCATGCGATGGAGTACCTTTTACGACTGCATCAAATACAATAAGACCTTTTTCCGCAATGGCTAAATCCATCAAAGTAGGTTCGCCAACAATGGCCACATCAATTTCTGGAAGACTTGGCAATAATCCTCTCAAACTATTTTCACCGGCACTTTCTTCTTCCATAGAGGCAACCATCAAAATATTATGATTCAGGTTTTCAGCAGCATAAAAATGGGTGAAAGTAGCAATAAGCGAAACCAAACAACCCCCCGCATCATTACTGCCTAATCCGTATAATTTTCCATCCTCAATATGCGGATTAAATGGGTCTTTGGTATATGCTTTGTTGGGTTTTACGGTATCGTGATGGGAGTTTAATAAAAGCGTTGGTTTGTTATCATCCCAGAATTTATTCTTGGCAAAAACATTATTATGAATGCGTTCAAAAGGAATATCGAAATCATTAAACCAATCTTGAATGGCATCTGCGGTTTTATCTTCCTCAGAAGAAAAAGATTGTATTGAAATTAATTGTTTCAATAAATTTATAGCCTTTTCAGTAAGTAGTTCTTGTGTCATTTTATAAGGTAATCGTAGTGAAAAGTTCATTTTCTGACTCAAGCATCGATGCCTGTCCGATACATACTTTATGTACATTTTTCTGTAAAGCATGAAAGCAGTTTTCTAGTTTAGGAAGCATGCCATCTGCAATTATTCCTTCCTCTAAAAGCTCCTGATATCTATTAGTGTCGATATGTTGTACCACGGAATTCTCATCCCGGACATCCATCAATACACCTTTTTTTTCAAAGCAATAGAAAAGCGTTGTATTATAGAGCTTGCTCATACCAATGGCTAGTTCAGAAGCAATAGTATCGGCATTGGTGTTTAATAATTGTCCGTTACCATCATGGGTCATCGCACAAAAAACAGGAGTTAAGTCAGCAGCTAATAAATTTGAAATCAATTCAATATTTACGCCATCTACATCACCAGCAAAACCATAATCAATTTCTTTGACAGGGCGTTTATGCGCCTGAATAGCATCTCCGTCTGCACCGCTCAATCCTATTGCATTACAATTATTAGCTTGAAGTTCTGCAACAATATTTTTGTTGGTCAACCCGGCATACACCATTGTAATTACCTCAAGTGTTTCTGCATCTGTAATTCTTCTACCACCGACCATATTAGAATCAATACCGAGTTTGGTTGCCATTTGAGTTGCTAATTTTCCACCACCATGAATTAAGATTTTATTCCCGTCAAGATTGGCAAAAAGTGCTAAGAACTTTGAAAGCTCTGTTTTGTTTTCGATGACGTTTCCGCCGATTTTTATGATAGATAGTTCGTTCATTACTTTTTGTTCATTCCTGCGAAGACAGGAATCTGTTTTATTTTAGGCATTAAGTATTCCACCATCAATTGTCATTGCAGTTCCGGTTATCCAAGACGAGTCATTTGAAACCATAAACAGCGCCAATTTTGCGACATCTTCAGGCGTGCCTAAACGATTCATTAAAGTTGCCTTTCCAGCATTTTCAACAGCTTTTTTTGGGTTTTTAAAAGCCTTAGCAGAATTCCATAATAAAGGTGTATCGACAGGACCGGGACATATTGCATTCACCCTAATTTTAGGGGCATATTCAACCGCCATTTGCTTCATCAAGGCTATTGAAGCTGCTTTAGAAGCGCAATAAGCTGGATGATTTGGAAAGCTTTTGAACGCTGCAATAGATGCATTAATTAAAATTGTACCATTCTGCTTTTGCATTTGTGGAATAGCATATTTAGATAAGTAAAAAATAGCACTCAAATTTGTATTTAAAGTTTGTTGCCAATCATCAATCGATAAATCAATCACATTTCCTAGCCCTAATATTCCGGCATTCATTGAAATGACATCTAATTTGTTAAAGTGTTTGATTGCAGAATTAACTAGTTGTTGATTGTAGCCTGGTTTACTAACGTCTCCTGAAATGAAAATCGAATTAACAAGTTCGTTGGCTAAGGCATTTCCCCGTTTTTCGTTCCGTCCAGACAAAATCAGTTTTGCTCCATGCTTATGAAATGTTTGTGCAATCGCTTTACCCATTCCGCTAGTTGCGCCAGTCACAATACAAACTTTATCTTTTAATTTCATGCTCATTTTAACTGTTTTCTAAAATCTTTTTTAAAACCACTTGTGCTGAAAAAGTCCGATTATTCGCTTGCTCAATTACCAATGATTGCTCTCCGTCTAAAACCGCATCTTCAACCACAACATTCCTTCGAACTGGCAAACAATGCATGAATTTAGACTTTCCTAGTTTTTCTTGGGTAATCATCCAATTAGAATCTTGATTTAAAACCTTGCCATAATCGGAATAACTACTCCAGTTTTTTACATAGATAAAATCAGCATTTTTGCATGCCTTTTTTTGGTCATACTCAATTTGAACATCTTTTGTGATTTCTGAATTCAGTTCATATCCTTCCGGATGTGTAATTACAAAATCAGCATCTTGTAACTGCATCATTTGAACAAAGGAGTTTGCTACTGCATGAGGAAGTGCTTTTGGGTGCGGCGCCCAAGAAAGAACAACTTTAGGTCTTGCTTTGATATTTTGTTCATCTAAAGTTATAGCATCAGCAAGTGCCTGTAGTGGATGCCCAACCGAACTTTCCATATTAACAACTGGAACGGAAGCGTGTTTTATAAAACCGTTTAGAACTACTTCAGTTTCGTCCTTTGTTTTATCTATGAGTGATGCAAATGCGCGAATAGCAACAATATCGCAAAATTGAGAAACTACCTTTGCAGCTTCTTTTATATGCTCTGACTTTCCTTGGTTCATGACCGCTCCATCTTCAAATTCTAATTGCCACCCTTCGCTACCAAAATTCATTACCATGACGTCCATACCTAAATTCATTGCTGCTTTTTGGGTACTTAAACGCGTTCTTAAACTATTATTAAAAAATAATAGACATATCGTTTTCCCTTTTCCCAGAGATTTGAATTCGGTTGGGTTTCTCTTGAGTGCTCTAGCTTCCGATACCCAAATTGGAAGGGAGTCGATATCTTTTATGGTCAGATAGTTTTTCATACTTTTTATTTAGCTCCCATCCTTTTTCAAGGAGGGAAATGAATCCCGATATTTTTCGGGATAAAGGGGCGATATTCCAAGCTTATGATGCTTTTCTCAAACTTGAATTTCTTTGTTCGAAGGCTTTGGTTTTCAACCCCTCCATCTTCATTTCGAAGAAAAGAATCCACCTCTCCTCGTCTCAGGGGAGGAGCTTTTTAATCGCTTTACTATTAACTTTTTAATGCTACTACTAATTTTGCGAAAAACGTATCTACATCTTTCTTTGTAATATTTAGTGCCGGCAAAACTCTTAGTACATATTTATCTTTAGCGCCGCCAGTAAATAAATGTTGTTTGTAAATCATGTTTTTGCGTAGTTCTGCTACTTCGAAACCAAATTCTAATCCGAGCATCAAACCTCTGCCTTTGGTTCGTTTTACCTCTGGAATTTCAGCTGCTTTTTTACTAAAATATGCACCTAAATTTTTAGCATTTTCGATCAAATTTTCATTTTCCAAAACCTCTAGCACAGCCATTGTTGCGACACAAGCTAGGTGATTTCCACCAAAAGTTGTACCTAGCAATCCGAAGGAAGCTTTGATGTCTTCGTGTATCAAAATTCCTCCTACCGGAAAGCCGTTGCCCATTCCTTTTGCTACAGAGATGATATCTGGTTGAATACCGTGATGTTGAAATCCGAAAAACTTGCCGCTTCTACCAAAGCCCGATTGTACTTCGTCAGCGATAAGAATTGCCTTGTTTTCTTTGCTTAGTTTCGCTATTTCTTGATAGAATTCAGTTGTAGGTTCATCCAATCCACCAACACCTTGAATAGCCTCTATAATTACACCGCAAACATCTCCTTTTTCTATTTCTACTTTAAACAATGAAATATCATTAAGAGGAAGAATAGTTACTTTTTGCTGCTTATTTAAAGGGGCATTAATTTTTTCATTGTCCGTTGCAGCAACTGCGGCAGAGGTCCTTCCATGAAATCCATTTTTAAATGCAATAATTCGAGTATTGCCGTTATGAAAAGAAGCCATTTTTAATGCATTCTCATTCGCTTCAGCTCCTGAATTACATAAGAATAGATTATAGTCTTCGCAGTTCGAAAGTTGGCCTAATTTAGTTGCTAGTTCTAATTGTAACGGGTTCTGAACAGCATTGCTGTAAAAACCGATTTTATCTAATTGATCTTTCAATCGCTTCACATAATGCGGATGCGAATGCCCAATTGAAATTACAGCATGACCACCATAAAAATCTAGGTATTCTTGACCTTTATTGTCGGTTACAATAATTCCTTTGGCAGAAACCGGAATCACATTATAAAGTGGGTATACGTCGAATAAGTTCATATGTATAAAATACAATTTAGTATTTGAGTTTTATGTCGTTTTAAACTCTGTTATCTTATTGTATGAGGCCACAATTCCTTGAATCAACGAAGAACTCAAGCCTTGAATTTCCATTTCATTTAAACCTTGTATGGTGCAACCCATAGGTGTCGTTACTCGATCAATTTCTTCTTCAGGATGATTGCCAGATTCAATTAGCAGACTAGCAGCTCCGTTACAGGTGTGCATGGCTAATTCTTGTGCTTCATTAGCGTCAAAACCTAATTGAATAGCCCCTTGAGTTGTTGCGCGTATTAAACGCATCCAAAATGCGATTCCACTTGCACATATAACTGTTGCAGCTTGCATTTGACTTTCAGGTATTTCCATCGAGTGACCCATTCTATTGAAAATGGCCTTTGCCAATTCGATTCTCTTTTTGCCTATCACATTACTACAAATACAAGTCATTGATTTGCCAACAGAAATAGCTGTATTGGGCATACTTCTAATGATATATTTATCATCACCTAAAATTGATTCCATTTTTGTAATACTAAAGCCAGTAATTGTAGAAATGATTACATGCTTCTCGGTCAATAAGTCTCTTATATCTTCCAATATTTTGGCAAAATGTCCTGGTTGTACAGCAAAAATCAGTATGTCTGAATGCTGTACTGCTTCTTTGTTGTCAGAAGTAACGGTAACATTACCGTAGTTTTCAAATTCTTTGATTGACGCAACATTTCTCTTTGTCATGTACATACTGGTGGCCCCATTGCTATGTAAGACCCCTTTTGCTATAGATAGTCCTAGGTTACCTGCTCCTATAATTGCTATTTTCATGATTTTATTTAGTATTAAGACGTACTCCTTATTCGTATAATTTTGCTAGAACCTAATTTAAAATACCCCTGCCTTTAATTTTAGACCTGTACTTTCAACAAATCCGAACATCAAGTTCATATTCTGAACTGCTTGCCCTGATGCTCCTTTTAACAGGTTGTCGATTGCAGATGTAATTAATAAAACACCTTCGTGCTTATGCAAATGAATATGACATTGATTTGTATTGACAACTTGCTTTAGATGGATAGGTTCTTCCGCAATGTGTGCAAACTCAGCAGCTTCATAAAATTCTCTGAATAATTCAATGGCTTCTTTTTTGCTACCTTCAAAGCTTGTATATGCTGTTGCTAAAATTCCTCTCGTGAAATTTCCTCTGTTCGGAAGAAAGAATAGTTCTCCGGTATTTTTTTGTACGGAGTTTAAGCTTTCATTGATTTCACCCAAATGCTGATGTGTGAAGGGCTTGTACCAACTCGCATTATTGTTTCTCCAGCTGAAATGCGTAGTGCTTGATGGACTAACGCCCGCTCCAGTACTTCCAGTAATTGCGTTAACATGAACGGGAGTATTCAGCAAACCTGCTTTTGCTAATGGTAATAGTCCTAATTGAATGGCAGTTGCAAAGCATCCAGGATTTGCAATATGATTTGCTTCTTTAATTTCATATTTATTTAGTTCAGGAAGTCCGTAAACGAAGCTTTTTCCATTAAACATGGCATTTTTTTGCAATCGAAAATCATTACTTAAATCGATGATTTTGGTTGTTTCAGAAAACGAATGTTCTTGTAAGAATTTGCTAGAGTTGCCATGGCCTAAACATAGAAATACAACATCTACTTCTACATTTATGCGCCCTATAAAATGTAAATCTGTAGTGCCCAACAAATCTGGATGTGCTGATGAAACAGCTTTTCCTGCTCTTGTAGAACTGAAGACAAAATCGATTTTCACTTGAGGATGATGCAAAAGAATGCGAATCAATTCTCCACCGGTATATCCTGAACCACCTATTATGCCTGCCTTTATCATATTTCTAAAATTAAAATTCAAAGTTCAAAATCAATACTAAGTTTTGTGTTTGATTTTGACATTTGTATTTGTGTTTAAGCTCTGTTTTCATAAGTTCTCGACTGCGGTTGAAGTGACCGTACGATTGGTTTTAAATATCGTGCCTTATTCCCCATTTACATAATTATAAATTCTACCTGAATTTGAAAGAATCTTTATAAAACCTTTTGCGTCATCAGCAGACCACCCTTTGTTTACTTCTCCGTAACTACCGAAAACATCAGTCATTAAATCATGTTTTGATGAAATTCCATTAAGTCTAAATTGAAAAGGATATAAACCAACAAAAACATCACCCGAAACCATTTTTTGTGTGTCGGTTAAAAAGGTTTCAATATTCCGCATAACGGCATCTAAATAATTACCTTCATGCAACAGCATGCCATAAAAATTACCTTGCTGTTCTTTTTGGTATTGCTGCCATTTGGTAAGGGTATGCTTTTCTAATAGATGGTGCGCTTTTATAATAATTAATGATGCACATGCTTCAAAACCAACTCTACCTTTCGTACCTATAATAGTATCGCCAACATGAATATCTCTTCCAATGGCATACTTTGATGCAATCGCCTCTAACTTTTCAATATTAGCAACAGGGTTATTTTTCAAACCATCAATAGCAACCAATTCTCCCTTTTCAAAAGTAAGTTTCACTTCCGATGGGTTCTTTTCTTGCAATTGACTTGGGTACGCTGAATCAGGTAAAGGTTTTTGTGAGGTCAATGTTTCTTCACCGCCTACTGATGTTCCCCAAAGACCTCGATTAATGGAATACTTTGCTTTTTCCCAAGGGTAGACTATTCCATTTTCTTTTAGGTAGGCTATCTCATCTTCACGAGCTAATTTATGATCTCGAATCGGGGTTATGATTTCAATTTCAGGTGCGATTATCTGAAAAATCATATCAAACCGGACTTGGTCGTTACCAGCTCCTGTACTGCCGTGAGCTATATATTTCGCTCCTACTTTCTTAGCGTAGTTTACAATTTCAATGGCCTGAACAATTCTTTCTGCACTAACGGATAGCGGGTAGGTGTTATTTTTAAGTACATTGCCAAAGATGAGGTACTTCACTACTTTTTCGTAAAAGGTTTGGACAGCATCGATTGAAGTATAAGAAGTTGCACCAAGTTGCAATGCTTTTTCTTCAATACTTTTAATTTCTTTAGATGAAAACCCACCTGTATTTACACTAACAGCATGTACTTCAAAACCTTTTTCTTTACTCAGATATTTAGCGCAATATGATGTGTCTAATCCGCCGCTATATGCTAAAACTAATTTGCTCATTTCTGTGTTTTTATCCCTGTGAATAAGGGCAATCTTTTATATTTTTTATACCTAGTAATTTAGAAGAGAGATAAGAGAACAGCGTATAAAGATTTTTTGTCTCTTCTCTCTATTCTTTTCTATTTTCTCTTCTCTTTTTTCTTCAAAAACAAATTCTCTTTTATACTTTTCAATCTTTTAAATGCTTTTCCATTTATTTTTTTCTCTTCCTTTGCTTTGGTTGAAGGATCGTATAACATACCTGTGCAAAGGCACATTTTTTGTTCCGTTCTAGTTAACACATCAAAGTTCTTGCAAGTTTGACATCCTTTCCAGAATTCAGGATCATCTGTAAGTTCAGAGAAAGTAACAGGCTTATAACCTAATTCGTAATTGATTTTCATCACCGGTAGACCTGTTGTAATTCCGAATATTTTAGCATCAGGAAATTTCTCTTGCGACAACTTAAAAATGCTTGCTTTAATCTTTTTGGCTAAGCCCTGCGCCCTGTAATCAGGGTGTACAATTAGTCCGGAATTGGCAACGTATTTCTCGTGCCCCCATATTTCAATGTAACAAAAACCGGCAAAAGTTTCACCATCTAAAGCAATCACGGCATTGCCGTTTTTTAGCTTTTTCTGAATGTACTCGGGTGTACGCTTTGCAATACCGGTACCTCTTACTTTAGCCGAATCTGAGATCGTATCGCAAATTACCTGAGCGTATTTAAAATGTGATGTATTAGCAACAATAATGTTCATTGCTATAGAAGTTTAAAGAGTAAAAATAAAATGTGATTGTTGTTTTGCGGAAATGGACTCACCTAATTCCATAATAGATATGCACCCTTACGGGCGACGGCGACGTGGGAAGAATGGACGTACAGGAGCGGTAGCGCTCGTAGAAATAAATATGTTCTTTTGTCCTTTCATTACGGTGTAAATGTACAAATTATCTTGAACTCACCTAATTCGGATGCTTTTTTTTACAAAAACTTCAAGTTTTGTTACGATATGCAACAAGTTCGTATATCAAAAAGCTAAAAACTGCTAGATATTCAATACTTAACAGCCATAAATTTTCTTTAAAGTCAGCTAGTGAGTAGGCGTAATAGCTCAAGACAACCGCTGCAGACCATATAAATGCATAGCGATATTTAGTGAACGCTGTTAATACTACAAGAAAGATGATATACCATGGATGTACTGTTGCCGACGTAAAATAGTACAATGTTAATACCCAAAGCATAGAAGAAAGTAGCACCGATAATTTTTGATTTTCTCTCAAAATTGTAAAAACTATTACTGCTATGATGGTGAGTATTGGAGTTATTTTGCCATAGGTTTTAATTAGTTCCCACGGTTTGCTATCAAACTGTATGGCTATTTTTTTTATGAGATTGTAAAGCCCTGCATTGAACTCAAAGTTTGAGAACCAAAGCCCAATAGTTTTCGAATAATTGCTGATGAATTCTGAAGAATAAAAAGGTGCAAAAAGAAGAAGTGAAGTAACCCCTACTATAATGTAAAATAGAACTGCTTTTTTAAATTTAAAATGTTTTAAAAAAAGCGGAAGAAATAATAAAGGAACCAGCTTCACTGAAATCGAGCAGGCATAAACTGCGGCTGCCCATTGCCACTTGTGAACTGATAATAGATATAAGGCCCAAACAAAAAAGAAAAGCATGACCCCTTCGAAATGAAGGTTTCCTGTTAATTCGATGATAACTAAAGGATTTAGAAAATACCATAAAATTAAGTGTGGAGACTGATTGATATTTTTTAAAAGCTTACGCCCAAAGTAGAAAATGCCTATATCTGCCAGAATTATAGTACTCCTCATCACTATAATCGAGCCCAGAATAGTTTTCCCTCCAAGTACAGAAGCTAAAGCAAATATGAGCTGATTTAGTGGCGGATAATTACTAAAGTGCCTTGCACTCAAACTTCCCATACCATGATACAATTCTTGGGCATTTGAAATAACTAAATTTGGATTTTCAATTAAGCTATTTGGCACATAGAGATATGGGTTGATCAAGTTTTTTACTAGGTCTCCATCCCAAATAAAACGATAGAAGTCTTGAGAAAGGTTGGGCTCAGCAAATAAAAAAATTAATCGAAAAATGATACCGAAACCGAGCAAGAATTTATAATTCCATTTTTCAAATTGTACGAGTTTAAAACATAAAATGAACAAGGCTACGAAAAGTGTAAGTAGTTTTATGAAGTCTGTTCTTTCTAATTGGTATGCGAAAATATAATAAAGAGCAAAACTCAGTATTGCTAATAGTATAGATACTTTGTGAAGGTTCCAATATTTAATAAATTGGCTAGGCATTTTTGGTTGAATAGTGGTTCTACTAAGAAACGAAATTTATTTTTTACATGTGTCTTTCTCTATGGAATAAGTTAGTGACGCAATTTTCCATTCTAACTCTTTTTTGATTAATGTAAATACCTCATAACCACAATGAGAATGTTTATCATTCACCCAAAAATCGTATGGAGCCCAAACTGCTGCAACGTTCTTATTTATGTGTATAACAATCTCTTCTTTACGAAGTCGTTCTTTCAAATTATTGTTTGAAGAGCTTGCTTTTAAAATGGAATTCCGCACTAGTGTAGAATCGCCATGCTGACGAACAGAATAGGCGTGGGCATTTTCTAAAAATAAGGCATTAAAAGCTATAGAATCTTTTTTTTCCATTGTATAGAAGAACTTTTCCACAACATTAAAAACCTCTTGTTTTGAATCTTGGGCTAGGCAATTGGCTTTAGCAACTAGGATAAGTAGAATTAAAAAATGATGGCACTTTAATTTCATTATCGGAGTTCTTTCAATCTATTCGAAGTTTAAATATATCCAAATAGATTGGTTTAACCTATCCGTCTTAAATGGCCACAAATCTTAACAAACCTCAGATGTAGCGTAAAGTTTTAAGCCCGTGCAGTAAGCGACTTAAAGAAAACATAGCCAAAGCCTAAAAACAACATAAAATGAAATGGAAAGAGTCCGAAATCATTTAAAGGTACAGCGCTATACATTCCGAAAAGGAAATAGCCCATTAAACCAAATTCTAGAATCATATTTGGTGATAGCTTTTTAGCAAGATATTTGTTGCCTTTCAAGCTATTGGTAATGTTATCAAGGTTGAATTTAGGCGTTCTTACAAATTCACTTCTTTTACCCATATGACCTTCTAAAACCGCAATAGAATTGTGCAAGGAGAAACCTAGTGCGACAGAGAAAAAAGTAAAGAATATTCTTATATAGTCAACAAAATTGTTAAAGCTACTGCCTTGAATGCTTTTATAGGTGAACCAATAACAAACGAAGAGTATGATGGTGCTGAGTACAAAGAACTGAAGCGTTTTAAATACCCAATCTAAATGCGGAAAAATATCTTTAATATACATCGCCGGAATACTCAGCAAGGCAACCATAAATACACACAAGAACATCGAACTATTCAACAAGTGCATTACGCCATGAAATTTGGTTTTAAAGCTAATATTTTTAGCTGTAACAACACTTAAAACTGTTTTTCTAAAGTTCTCAGCACCGCCTTTGTTCCAACGAAATTGCTGTGAACGAGCAGCACTAATAACAACAGGAAGCTCTGCAGGCGTCTCTACATCTTCTAAATACTTGAATTTCCAATCTTTTAATTGAGCACGGTAACTTAAATCTAGATCTTCAGTTAAGGTATCGCCTTCCCAGTTCCCAGCATCAAGAATACACTCTTTACGCCAAATTCCTGCTGTACCATTAAAATTGATGAAATGTCCTTTGGAATTTCTTCCGACCTGCTCTAGGGTAAAATGCGCATCTAATGCAAAAGCTTGAATTTTTGTAAGTGTAGAATAATCTCTATTGATATGACCCCAGCGCGTTTGGACCACTCCGATCTCGGCATCTTTGAAATAAACAACTGTTTTTTTCAACCAATCACTATCTGGTAAAAAGTCAGCATCGAATATTGCTATGAATTCACCTTTCGCGATTTCTAAACCTTCTTTTAAAGCACCTGCTTTAAAGCCTTGACGGTTGCTGCGTCGTATGTGCGTGATGTCTAATCCCGTAGCTTTTAGTGCTTCAACATGCTTTGCTGTATCAATAACCGTATCATCAGTTGAATCATCTAAGACTTGAATTTCTAACTTGCTTTTTGGGTATTCTATTTTGGCAATGTTTTCCAGTAAACGGTCCATTACATATTCCTCATTGTATACAGGAAGTTGAATGGTTACATACGGAATCTCTTTAGGGTCTAATAAATTGAATTTAGGAGCAGTTTGATTTTGGCGTTTGTTACCTAAGTAATTCACCAACAGGTTCAATTGGGCAAGGCTATAAAAGAATATCAACAGTAATGCTATACTGTAGATAACTAAGATGATATAAGCGATTGTTAAACCCATATTATTTCAAACTATATTTAAAAATCCAACCAAGAATTTTTATGCCTGCAAATATACTACCTTTTACGGTGCCTGACACTTTTGAAATGCCAATTCTTCTTTTGTAACGTACTGGTACTTCGGTATATGTCAGTTTCTTTTTAAGTGCTTTTAGCTGCATTTCTACTGTCCATCCATACGTCTTATCTTCCATTTGAAGAGACACTAATTTGTCATACTTTATTGCTCTAAACGGCCCTAAGTCAGTAAATGTTGCTCCAAAGAACAATTTCATTAAACTGGTAGCCAGCCAATTGCCAAAAACCTGCTGAGGGGTCATACTACCCTCTTCTCTGAGTCTCTTAACCCTTGATCCGATAACAAAATCTAAATTATCGTTTAGAATAGGAGCAACAAGTTTGTTAAGTTCTTCAGGATAATCTGAAAAGTCTCCATCAATAAATACGATAATATCAGGTAGAATAGATTGTTCTGCGACGTAATCCATCCCTTTTAAACAGGCATAACCGTATCCTTTTCGATTTTCTGTAAGCACCTTAGCACCTGCTGCTTCGGCGTTTTGTACTGTTTTATCGGTAGAATTATTATTGACTACAATAACCTCGTCTACCAAATCAGGAATCTCTGTTATAACCGAAGCAATAGAATTTGCTTCATTAAAAGCTGGAATGATGACCTTAATTTTTGCCATTACTTTAAATCAGAAAGCTTGTTTTCGCGCTTAAAACTACTGAAACTGAACCACTCTTTGACTTTTTCACCATTCTTATATTTTTCTGCTGAGGTCAATTTCGTGTTGTCATACATCAAACAATACCCATTTCTAACACCATTGCTTAGCTGGCATTTGTGATTTATTTTTCCATACTGATCATAAAATAGCCACCACTTTGCCTTTTTCCCATTTTGGTAATGACCTTCTGAAGATCTACGCCCATTTAAGTTGTAATAATACCAGTATTTTATGCGCTTGTTATTTCTGTAATATCCTTTTTCAGAAATCTTACCATTATTATGATAAAAGCGCCAGTAACCTGATTTTACTCCGTTATATATCCAACCTGCTGATTTTGTTTGACCCGTTTCATAGTATTCTTTATGGTATCTACTTTTCTTTTCGGGCTGATTTCCGAAAGATAGAAGAAACGTAAGAAGTAAAACTACTTTGGTTAACACAGGCTTCTTTTAAGTTTAAGTCGAATTTATGTGATTAAACTAACATTGAAAATCAAAACTAATTTGTCAGTCAGAGCTTGTTGAAGACCTTCTTGCCAGTTGAAAGTGATTCGATAGGTTCAATATGACATTGGTGTTCTAAATTGTTATTGCGTTCGAATGAATTATTTCTTATTGACCAAATCCATCAGATCAACATCATTGCCTAATAACACTTCGGTCGGATTGATACGACCTTCTTCGGGCCCATTTTCTAGTTTCAAAACCCCTCTTGGGCAAACTGCAGAACACACACCACAACCAACGCAACTAGAACGAACAATATTTTCCCCTTTTTGAGCATATGCCCGAACATCAATACCTTGCTCACAATAGGTAGAACAGTTTCCGCAAGAAATGCATTGACCACCATTGGTGGTAATTCTAAATCTTGATTTGAAGCGTTGCACAAACCCTAAATATGCAGCTAGAGGGCAACCAAAACGACACCACATACGGTTACCGAAAATAGGATAGAAGCCCGTTCCTATTACTCCAGCGAAAATAGATCCAATATAGACACTATAGGTGTTTTGTATGTTCGAAGTTTTTATGCCGAGAAGAGTACTCGATTCTGCAAAGAAGCTATAGAGCGTCATTCCTGTCATTACCACCGCGAAAACTAATACACCATGAATTAACCAGCGTTCAATTTTCCATGCAAACAATGATTTGTTCGAATGTTGTCTATATGGGTCACCCAGCGTTTCTGCTAAACCACCACAACCGCAAACCCAAGAGCAATACCATCTTTTTCCGAAGAAATACACCATTACAGGTACAATCACTACGGTTAAAACGATACCCCAAACCAAAATGAATAAGCCAATTCCACCGCTATTGGTTAACTCTTTTAAATTCCAACTAAAAAAGAAATCATAATCTAAGGGAAAGGCATTCTTGAAATCATAATAAGGCATTTGCAAGCGAACCATGATTTCAGGAATTAGAAATGCAAATACAATCTGAAAGAAAAGTACGGAAGTAGTGCGCACTATTTGATAAACATTATGACGGTATTTAATATACATACGAACCGCCATTACGGTCATAATCACACAATACATGAAACCGTAAACGAACCAATGCCCTGCCGGGTTTCCGCTCAAGCTTTCACTAATTGGGTCAACTAAATAGGTCCAATTCACCGCATATTCAGAACCAAAATATAAGACCACATAAAAGGAAATCAAAAAGAAAAATACCAGCCAAGCAATCCAACCTTGATTGGTTGAGCTTTGATGGTAAATTCCGTCATTCTTTATGCCTTTCTGACCTAAGGTAACCACTTGAGGAACTATAAACATGAGTGCTCCGATAATTCCTAAGCCAAAAGTGAAAAACCACATGATAGCTTTATTCTCGGCAATATATCCTGTTCCTGATTTCTTTCCTATTAAGGAGGTCATGTCGCTTGAACCAGTATAAATCTTCTTTTTATATTCCTTGTTTTTTACGTGGGTAGCATTTGCATTATCGAGCGCTGAAGAAATTTTAGATGATAAATTAATCATTCCCGTAAATTCTTTTCCCACAACGTTTTGTTGCAAATCTTCTATAAAGAGTTCGCTCTTAATTCTCTTTTCAGCTACGATTTCATTAAGAGTGCTTTGGTCAAGGTTGAATGAACCTAAAAAGGGTAGTGCTGCAAAAATTCCTAAACCAACTAAAAAAATGGTGATGCCTATGTTTTGTATTGCTTTCATAAATGCTTATTTATTGTTGGTTGTCAGTATGGGGTTGAATATTAATCTTTCAACCCTCAACTAAAAACGGTAAACTATTATGCGTTACTAAAAATTCGTTTCCAACTTTTTTTCTGTAATGCTATGCTTGTCTCAAATTCTGAATTGAATTGAGTTATGATTTTATTTTCATATTGCGTGTAAAATTCAGGATCGAAATTGGCATCTTTTAGATATTCCATCACGTAGTTAACATCGCGTTTTTCGGTCAGCCAGCGGTCAAAAATTTCATGACGCATCCGTATTCCGAAGGTGTTGATGCCTAAAAATTGTTTTGTGTTTTTATCAAAAGCTACAGTAACACAAATTTTTTCTTTGTCATCTCGCCAATGAAAATGCTGTTCATGGTCTTTCATACTACGTTCGCTAAATACCCAACCATAAGTTTGATACTCGACATCGAGAAATTTGGCGGAGTTAAACCAATGCCCGGGTTTGTATTCTATTTTATTTCCGCAAATTGTCTGAGCAACGGTTTCACCCATCATTCGACCAGTATACCAAACGGCCTCAATAGGCCTTCTTTGACCAATACCTTCGTGCTGTTCTGCACAGTCGCCAATAGCATAAATGTCTTTGATGTTGGTTTCTAAATGTCGGTTGACTTTTATGCCACGACCAAGTTCAATTCCAGATTCTTTAAGAAAATCGATGTTTGGTGTTACTCCTGCAGTAAGGCCGACAACGGTGCATTCAATCGTATCTCCTTTATCTGTGGTAACGGCTCTAGCTTTCCCATGTTTGTCAGCTAGTATTTCAACTAAATTGGTCTCTAACCGCAAATCGATATGATGTTCTAAAATATGCTCGTTGATTAGCGCTGATTCTCCAGCGGGTAAAACTCCGTTCCAAAAACTAGTTTCACGAACTAAAAACGTAACGGGAATCTTTCTACTGCGTAGCATTTCAGCCATTTCTATCCCTATTAACCCACCACCAACAATAACTGCACGTTTACAGGTTTCTTTGTTTGGCGCATTTGCTTCAAGTTGGTCTAAGTCTTGTTTTGAATATAAGCCTTGCACTCCGGGTAAATCTTGTCCAGGCCATCCGAATTTATTCGGTTTTGAACCTGTGGCGAGAATAAGTTTGTCGTATTTGACGCTATTGCCTTCAGCTAAAATCAACTTCTTGTTTTGATGGTCTACGGTCTTTACAAATCCTTTAACCAATTCAATTCGATTCTTTTTCCAAAACCAATTCTCATAAGGTTGGGTGTGTTCGAATTTCATATGCCCCATATATACATACATAAGGGCGGTACGTGAAAAGAAATAATCAGTTTCTGCAGAGACTATAGTTATTCTCTTATCAGAATTTTTACGAATATGTCTGGCGGCAGTAACTCCGGCAATTCCGTTACCTATTATAACAATGTGTTCCATATTTTGAGTGTGATTGCAAATTTGGTCGGCTTTAAATGTAAGAACTTAAATACAATGTTTAATTTAGAAAGGATTTAAATACTAGCTTATTTTGTAAGGTTTGCATACAACTTTCGTACCTGTAAGCCGTTGATTTTTATCATCTTAAAAAAACTATAAAAGTTAATTATTTTTGTATGGATGTTAAAATGCTTTCGACATAGTTGTCAGTTTTGAATATTAATACCATAGTATTATGAGAAAAAATATAAGTTTAGTAATTGTTTTATTTCTTACTTCTTCATTTGTGTTTTCGCAAAACACTTCGGAGTTCTTTTCAAAGTCCGATGCTTTTTTTATGGCCAACGTAAAAAATGGAAGAGTGGCATATAAGGCCATAAAAGATAATCCGGCATCCTTAAACGAGTTACTTGAAATGGCAAAAGGTATTTCAGTAAGCAAGGATAATGCTGCGGAGTATCAATCTTTTTGGATAAACGGTTATAATCTTTTAGTAATAGACGGTATCGTAAAAAACTATCCTATAAAATCACCCTTAGACAAGCCAGGATTTTTTGATAAGAACAAGAATGAGATTGGTGGTATTAGTATAACGCTAAATGATATTGAGAATAAATTGCTACGTAAGAATTTTTCTAAAGAAGCTCGTTTCCACTTTGTTTTAGTATGTGGTGGCTTGGGTTGCCCACCCATAATTGCTGAAGCTTACACACCTTCAAAATTAAACAATCAGTTAGAAAAGCAAACAAAATTAGCCTTGAATGACCCAAATTTTATTCAGGTAAATAAGAATAAAGTTAAGATTTCGCAGATTTTCGAATGGTACAAAAGTGACTTTGAGCATGAAGGCAAAGTGACCGATTTTATCAATAAATACAAATCCGAAAAGCTTCCTGAAAAAGTTAAGGTGTCTTATTATCCGTACGATTGGACACTTAACGAAGCAAAATAATAACTAAAATTTAGTAGATTTTTTATCCTAAATCCGAAGATAGAATGGACTAGGGCAGGAATTCTATTTGAGAACAACAAGAAAAGATTTCCTAGAAAAAGGAAATGACAATAAACAACCTAATTATGAAAACAGTAAAGAATTACATCGCAGTAGCAGGAATCCTCTTCGCAACTTCAATCGGTTTTGCCCAAGAAGATATGAAAGATGATGAAAAGGTAGATGAGCCAATTCAGGAGCAAAGTAATGTGCAACAATACACACCTTCTAAACTTTTAGGAAAAGGACAATGGGATATTAAGTTTTTCAATGGCTTGTATACCCAAACCAAACAAACTGATGGTGGCAGCACAGCACAAGATATAGCGAGGCAAAATTTTTTTACAAATACCACGGAAATTTATACTGGCGTAAGTGATAATTCTAGAATTAATATCGGGTTGATTTTTCAAGTAAGGGCAAACACTTATAATGGCGCAAAGGCGACTAGCGTTTTTAGTTTTGAAGATAATGCAACAGATGCTCGAAGTGGATTGACCACTATCGCACCCTCTATTCGCGTTCAGCCTTTTAAAAATATCGGAAATTTTTCATTTACTAGTTCTTTGTATTTGCCGCTCTTCAAAGATGTACCAAATGCACCTTATTTAGATAAGCGAAGTACTTTTTGGGAAACCAAATTTTTCTATGATAAAACTTTTGGAGGTAACAAATGGCAGCTTTTTACGGAAGCCGATTTAGGATTTAATTTCGGGGAAAAAAGATCAGAAGCAGACATGACAACTGCAAATATAGGTGAGCGTTTTGCAAACAATAGTTTGGCCATTCCTTTAAGTGTTTTTCTTAGTTATTTTCCATCTTCAAAGTCAACTATTTTCATCAACGGACAGCAGAATTTCTTTATAGGCTATGATAATCCGAATAGCGGCGGAGAGAACTTTTCGCAAGATTATACTGCCTTAGGTTTTGGTGGAAAATACCAGTTAACAAACGCTTTAAATGTCGAGCTTTCGTATAATAAATTCGTAAGAGGGAGTAACTTTCAAGGTTTAGGTCAAACCTTTAGCTTAGGATTACGTGCCATTTTGTAGCGATTCAGCTTAATTAGCTTATTTTTGCTAGCTTAATTGCTAATGAATGAGGAGTTTAGGTATTTTACTATGCTGTCTTTTGCAGTTTTCTTGTGCAAGTCAGGGCGTAAAAAAAATCAATGGTATTAGTTTTGTAGCTAATCAAGAAAAGGTAAGCCAAGAGCATGTAGATGAGGTTTTAGCGCTACATGCTAATCATGCAGCAGTAATGCCTTTCGGTTTCATTGGAGACATTACTTCACCCCAAATTGTTTTTAACACAGATCGTCAATGGTATGGTGAAACAAGAGAAGGGGGAAGGCAATACATTGAAATGTTACGAAAAAATGGAATAGCTGTGCTATTAAAACCTCAAATCTGGATTCGTCGTGGAGAGTTTACAGGAACACTTAAAATGGAATCTGAGGAAGATTGGTTAGCATTAGAGCAATCTTACGAAAATTTTATTATGATGTATGCTGAGCTTGCGGCAGAAACGAACGCTGAAATCTTTTGTATTGGTACCGAATTAGAACAGTTTGTAAAAAATCGACCTGCTTTTTGGAAACAACTAATTGGCAAAATTAAAGCAGTTTATGATGGGGAGCTAACCTATGCTGCCAATTGGGATGAATATACTAAAACACCGTTTTGGGAAGATTTAGACTATATTGGTATTGATGCTTATTTTCCTTTATCGGAAGCAAAAACACCTTCAGTTGAAGAATTAAAAGAAGGCTGGAAGCCCTGGAAAAAGAAAATATCAGCTCTAGCAGAAACGAAAGACAAACCAGTTCTTTTCACAGAGTTTGGGTATCGCAGTATGGACTTTACAGCGAAAAAACCTTGGCTTGTAGATCGTAATGAGGAGCAGGTAAATTTAGAAGGTCAAGCACAAGCCACCCAGGCTATTTTTAATGAATTTTGGAAGGAAGACTGGTTCGCGGGTGGTTATATATGGAAATGGTTCATTTGGCATGATAAGGCTGGTGGTGCTGATGATAATCGTTTTACACCCCAAAATAAACCTGCTCAAAAGGTGATAACTGAATATTATAAAATAAACTGACATGTTTAGATATTGTTCCCTCATAGTCACACTTCTAATGCTAGGCTGCTCTACAGATGCTGAAAATATTTTGACACCAACTTTAGATACGAGTTTAGCAAGCAAAAAAGTAGTTCTAGATAATGTGATAGCATGTGCAGCAAGCAATGCTGATGATGATAAGATTAGTGTTTTCTTTTACCCAAGAATCGGAGCTACAAATATGCAATATTTTGAAACTCCAGACGCTTCGTTTGACAAGAACGATTTTAAAAATTACACGGCAGAAGTAGTTCCAATATTTGATGTATTTAATGGGTATTTAAAGCGATTTGAAATTTCTTCAAATAATGAAAAATGGGTAATTATTTCTTTTGATGAAGCTGGAGAAACGCATCTTTCAAATCCGATTCGACTAAAGCAAAATACAAAACCGACTGAATATCTTCCGCAAAATATAACTGTAGATGCGTCTTCGCCTATGCCAAATTTTTCATGGCAAGATGGTTTGTATACAGATACAAAAATTTACTTTCAAGTAATTTCTAATGATGTGAATAATTTGCTGTCGGGCACCTACACTTTTGACAAAAAATTTGAATACTATTCACTAGAAAATGTAGTGTTGAATATTACAAACGGAACGCCACCGACTTTAATGGCTAAAGCTTCTTACAATTTCACTCTAATGGGGGTGAGCGAGGATAATTGGGTAAATCAGTTTTCAATGGCCTCTTTTAGTATAGAATAATTGTTTTGATGCTTAATGCTCTTTGTGATTTCTTTGTTACTTTGATACGCTATCTTTAATTTTTTAATTGGTTTTTGCAATGACAAGGTTACTTTTCACCGTCGTTTTCTTAGTGGTTTGTATAACTGGTTTTGCTCAAGAAAATTTAGTGAAAGTCATCAATTTTGAGGGTGCCAAGCGTTCGAAAATATCTGCCTTAAAAAAATTGATTTCTACAAAATCAGATATCGCATTAGATTCGATTATTATCATAAACGATATAAATCGATTGAAACGACTGCCAGCTATTTCAAATGCTAATTTTGAAGTGTTTTCTTTGAATGATGGATATGAAGTTGCGTTTACCATTGAAGAAAACTTTACATTAATACCTTTCGCAAATCTGTTTACATCTTCAGATGATGATTTTGCTTTTCGTATTGGTCTTCAAGAGTTTAATTTTTTAGGACGGAATATTACTATAGGGGGCTTTTATCAATATGATAATTTTAGTTCTTATGGTCTGAGTATTCGCGCACCCTATCTATTTAGTCACAAACTAGGCTTGGCTTTCAATTATCACGATTTCACAACCCAAGAGCCTGTATTCTTTGATAATACAACTGCAGATTATAAGTATAATAATAAAGGTTTTGAAGTTTTAGGGCTTTACGAATTTAATTTCTCAAACCGAATCGAACTTGGTTTTAGTTTGTTTACAGAAGATTATTCATATCTGTTTGGTGCTACGAATACGATGGTGCCTCAAGAGTTGAACGTAGACAAACATCTATATAAGTTGATCTATGAATACAATGATTTAAAATATTTTTATCAATATCTAGATGGCTTTCGTAGCACCTTAAATTTTCAATATGTGGGTAGCTCAGATACTAGTCTTCCTGAGTTTTTAATTGGATTTAATGACTTCGCCTATTTTCGTCGTATTGGTAAAAAGGGAAACTGGGCAAGTCGATTACGCTTAGGTTTGGCAAGTAATGTAAATACTCCGTTCGCACCTTTTACCGTTGATAATAATTTAAATATTAGAGGAGTTGGTAATACGATTGATCGTGGAACTGGGGCTATCGTTTTTAATACTGAGTATAGACATACCTTAATGGACAAAAACTGGTTTGTATTACAAAGTAATGTATTTATTGACGGGGGTTCTTGGCGAAACCCTGGTGGTGGCTTTGGTGATTTTGCCGATAGCCAAAACATTAGAATTTATCCGGGGGTAGGCCTAAGATTTATGCATAAAAAGATATTCAATGCAATCTTCCGCATTGATTATGGCTATGGTATTACTAAAGATCCTTCTCGAGGAGTAGTTTTTGGAATTGGACAGTATTTCTAAACACAAAAATTGTGTTTTGAATTGTTGAATAATTCGTTAATTAAATTTTAGAACGATTTGTTTGATTGCTTCTAGGTTCTCTAATTTTGTAAAAGTTATTTGAAGTTTTAGGCATCATTTTTGAACCTTGCTTTCATACTAAATTATTTTGATGACATCTGTTTTTTTTAAGAAGTTCTGTTTAATTGCTTTCATGAGTATAGCCGTTCAATTGGCTGCACAAGATAGCTTAGTTTCTGTTACTGCGAAAAAAGGTGACGGCATTCTTTCATTATTAAGAAATCAAGGAATTAACCCATATGACGCATATGACGATTTTATAGCGTTAAATATGGAGAATCTTAGAGATAGCGTTCATCTATTTGAAGGGAGAAGTTATCAAATTCCATCAGTCAAATTAGACACCGTTATCATAATTGATACCATTCAAAAGAAAACTAGCGAGATCAAAAAAATTCAATCGAAAGAATATTCTATTTTTGGAGAGAAGCATGAAACCATTCTTTCAAAAAGTAAAAAGCTTGAAAATGCCGTTTATTATTTAGTTTCTGGTCATGGAGGTCCTGACCCCGGTGCTATGGCGGTTTATGCAGGTAAATCAATTGCCGAAGATGAGTATGCCTATGATATTACTTTGCGATTAGCCAAAGAGTTGCTAGCTCATGGTGCTTCTGTATATGTTATTATTCGCGACCCTAATGACGGAATTCGTGATAGTAGACTTTTAGAAATTGACCATGATGAAGTAGCTTATGGCGAAAAAATTATTCCTTTAAATCAAACAGCAAGATTAAAACAACGGGTTGATATAATAAATGATCTTCATAGAAAAAATAGCGGAAAATATCAGCGTCTAATTGTTACTCATGTTGATAGTAGAAGTAGAGGGCAAAATATTGATGTTTTCTTTTATCACCATGAAAAGAGTAGAAACGGTAAAAAATTAGCAGAAAGTGTACATAAAACTTTTGAAAAAAAATATAAGAAGTATCAGCCTAATCGAACCTATACCGGAACTTTTGAGGATCGTACTTCGCTATATTTAGTCAAAAAGACCCACCCAGCAATGACTTTTATTGAAATTGGAAATATTCGAAACAAAAAAGATCAACGCCGAATTTTAGACCCTGATAATAGACAGGCCCTTGCTAAATGGATAAGTGAAGGTGTGCTTTTAGATTTTGAGGGTGGTGAGATTGGACGAATACGCTAAATAGCTATTTTCTTTCTGTAATATTCAAAGAGTTGGTCAGGTCCTGCACCAAAGTAATTCTTTAAATGGATAACCCCAAAATGGTATTGTAAAGCTATTTCACCTCGTTCCTCATATCTTCTTGCCGAAGTTTTTACTTTTCTAGGGAGTATTTTAAACGGTGCAAGTTCATACAATCTGCCAATAAATTCATTGTCTTCGTAAACAATATAATTTTCGTCAAAACCGTTCGATTTTTCAAAAAGTGAACTAGTAATAAACAGCGATTGGTCTCCACCTCTACAAAGTTTGTGATTCACTCTTGAAAACCAAGCAAAAAACCCTAAGAACTTGCTTTTACTATCAAATTTCATTTGATAGCAACCTGTTTTATAACCTTTTGCAACTGCTTCTAAGATAGTAACATCAAAATTACTTGGCGGAAGGGTATCTACATGTAAAAAATAAAGAACCGCAGCTGTTGCATGTTCGGCTCCAAAGTTCATTTGCCTAGCACGCCCTTTTTTAGAAATTAAAACTTGGCATTTAAATTGAGAAGCAATTGCTATCGTATTATCGCTACTGCCGCCATCGACCACTAAAATTTCCTTGATGTTTTTCGCCGTGCTATTAATGTTTAAATAAGATAACATTTGACCAATGGAGGCTTCCTCATTTAGTACGGGAATAATGATACTGATTTGAAGATTTCTAGGTTTCAATTCTTATAATTGCTTTATCAATTCTCTAAATAGCTTTACCATTTTAGGTTCCGTTTTTTCAGCGATGCTAATAATTTCTTGAATATTAACTGGTTGTAAATTATCTGGATCACATTCGTCGGTTAAAACTGATACTGCTATAATGGGAAGTCGTAAATGGTTGGCAACAATTACTTCGGGTACGGTGCTCATTCCAACAGCATCTGCTCCAAGAGTTTTTATCATACGATATTCTGCCCTTGTTTCTAATTGAGGGCCTACAACAGATGCATATACTCCTTCTTTGAGTGAAATGTTTTCTTGTTTAGCAATCTGTAGTAGCTTTTTCCGCATTTCGATATCATAAGGAGCTGCCATATCAACAAAACGATCTCCAAAAGACGCAACATTTTTAAAAGCTAAAGGAGATCCTCCTTGTAAATTGATATGATCTTCTAAGAGCATCATATCACCTTTCTTGAAGTCTAAATTGATCGCTCCGGCAGCATTTGAGATAAATAGCCTTTTAATTCCTAGTTGGTGCATTACGCGAATTGGGTAGGTAATATCCATTAGGTCATAGCCTTCATATAAATGAAAACGACCTTGCATTACGACTACCTTTTTACCTTCAAAAGTTCCATAAAGTAACTTGCCGGTATGAAACTCAACCGTAGCTAACGGAAAGAAGGGAATATGGTTATAGTGCGCTTCTATGGTATTTTCAATTTCGTCAACAAGTTTGCCCAAACCTGTACCAAGCACAATACCTATTTCAGGGGCTTCAAAGCCTTTGTTTTTAAGATAAGCAACAGATTCGTCTAATTGTTTTTGGGTCATTTTTCTAGATGTTTTAAAAAAGGTTGAAAGGCATCAATGGTCGCTATATCTTCGTAGATATCTACATCGTTTTTCACGTCTAGTAGTTGTAAAGTATCGTTCTGTAAATCGTTTAAGGTATCTTGTAGAACAGTTGCTGTTCCCCAATTTTTATTTTTGAAAATAGTAGCGTTAAATGATGTCATTCCGATAAGATAATAACCGCCATCTTCTGCGGGTCCTAAAACATAATCATTGTTTTCCAAAAAGTGGAAGGCTTTTTCAAGATTACGTTTATTTAAATCATACATGTCGCTACCAATGACAATAATGCGCTCATAGCCAGATGCAAAACCTTTTTGAAAAGCGTTGGCCATTCGAACGCCTAAATTTGAACCGTTTTGTAATCTTTTATCGAAAACGTTTTTATCCCAAATATCATGTTCCCAAATTTCCTCAGAATACCAAACTTGCTTGGCAGCGCTCACTTCTTTTGTTATTGCTGCAGTATGATTTAATAAAAATTTATAAATGTCTAAGGCACTTTGGTCACCAACCGTTGCTGCTAAGCGTGTTTTGCATTTACCTAGTTCAGGGTTACGCGTAAATATGACCAATAAATTTTTTGAGCTTATATTATGATAGTTTACGGCAGCCGCTTCTTGCTTTTTTTCTTGTGGTAATATTATGCCCATTATTGAAGGATAGTCTTTGTGTGGTAAATTAAAAGGAAATTAGTTGCTTTTTTTGATATTATATACTTTGATTCCTTTATTGAGTAGCTTTCCCCATTGTTTGTTAAAAGTATGCACGCTATCGGTCTCGGTGGTATTATTGTTATAAACAGAATTTCCTTGATTTTTCCATTCGAAAATACCACCGTAAAGATTTTTAACGTTTGTATAGCCTAGTTTTTGAAGCTTTTCACCAATGTCTTCAGAACGCACACCAATAGAACAATAAACTACTACAGCAGCGTTTTTATCTCTGATTTGATTATCTATAATCTCTTCATTAAAAGCCTTGTAGCCTACCCAAATGGCATTTTTTAGATGGCTAACATTATACTCTTCTTGTTTTCTAGTGTCTAAAATCACCGCTTCTGTTTTAGCTAACTGATCAACATATACATAGGGTACGCTTTCGTTGTTTAATTGTTTTAAAGTACGGTCTAGTTTTTTTTGACCCCATGACAAGGCGGTAAAAAATAAGAAAGCGATGATAAAAGAAATTAATTTCATATTATATTAAAAAATTATATCAAAGATACTATTTTAGAGTACTTTGGTTAAGATACGATGACCATAAATATTTTATTATGACTGCTATTAAAAAAGTTTTTCAAACCCTTATTGTAATTATGGTGTTAGTATCCTGTAAAAATAAAGAAGTGAAACAAGCATCAGCTGATACAAGTATTAAGACGAAGTATTACACAGAACCTTACCGATCTCAATATCACTTTACGCCAGAGGCTAATTGGATGAATGATCCGAATGGTATGGTATATCATAAAGGTGTTTATCATTTATTTTATCAGTATTATCCTGAAGATATTGTTTGGGGTCCGATGCATTGGGGACATGCAACGAGTAAAGATTTGGTGCATTGGGAGCATAAACCAATTGCACTTTTCCCAGATAAAAAAGGATTAATTTTCTCTGGAAGTGCTGTGGTCGATTTTGGGAATACCTCTGGCTTTGGAACTACTGATAATCCTCCTCTTGTTGCAATTTTTACGTATCACTTGATGGAAGATGAAAAAGAGGGCAGAACAGATTTTCAAACACAAGGTATTGCTTATAGCATAGATAATGGCAAAACTTGGACGAAGTATGAAGGTAACCCTGTAATTGGCAATGATGGTATAAAAGATTTTCGTGATCCAAAGGTATTTTGGGATGAGGTGAATCATGCTTGGGTTATGGCCTTAGTAGCTGGAGATCATTTACAATTGTGGAACTCAAAGGATTTGAAAAAATGGACAAAATTAAGCGAGTTCGGTAATGATAAAGGAGCACACGGGGGAGTTTGGGAATGTCCTGATTTATTTCCTTTAAAAGTTGAAGGAAGCGATGAAGAAAAATGGGTTTTATTAATTAGTATAAACCCGGGTGCACCAAATGGTGGAAGTGGTACTCAATATTTTGTGGGAGATTTTGATGGGGAAAAGTTCACCACAGATCAAACCGAAATAAAGTGGTTGGATTGGGGTACTGATAATTATGCAGGGGTGACCTATAATGTGCTTCCAAAAGAGTACTATGGTGACACCTATGTGAATGATCCAAAACAAGAGCGCATCTTTATCGGATGGATGAGTAACTGGATCTATGCCCGTGATACGCCAACCGAAAAATGGCGGAGTGCTATGACGGTACCCAGAAAGTTAACTTTGAGAAAAATAGTTGATGATTATAGGCTATTCAATTATCCTATTGATACCCTCAAAACTATTGTTGAACAAGAAAAAGCTAATGATTTTTCTATTGACGGTGGCGCAAAAAAAGTTATTTCGTCAGCGAATCTTAATCAGTCTGAAGTTCTTTTTAGAACGAAAGCAAGAGATTTTCAATTAAAACTGAGTAATAGTTTGAATGAAGAAGTTGTGCTAACTATGTTTGGTGAAGAACAGCAATTTTATCTTGATCGCACCAGTTCAGGTCAGGTTGATTTTCAAGAAAATTTTGGAGGAGTACAGTTCATGCCTGTCCCGAATTTGATTGAAAGTGATTATGAAGTACGTGTGCTTATCGATCATTCATCTATTGAAGTGTTCATTAATGAAGGACAATACGTAATGACGGCACAGTTATTTCCTAATGAAAAATATACAGATTTGACTATTGAGAATTTAGGCGAGGAGGAGTTTAGTTTAAAAGATTTTTCGATTAGTTCTGTGAAACGTATTTGGTAATTAGTATGCTGCTAATTCTTGAGCCATCGCCTCTAGGTCAATGCCTATTTGTTCTTTATTTACCTTGATGATTTCTTCTTTAAGAGCTATGGGTAGATTACTATAACCGTCTTTAGCACCTAAAATCATTCCAGCAACGGCAGCAACAGTATCATTATCGCGACCATAATTGACGATGAATTGCATAGTTTTTTCAAAATCGCCTTCTCCAAATTGAAGCCCTGTGATTAGAATCTGCCAAATTTCACCGGCATGAAAAGCAATTGCTTTTTCATCTTTTTCAAGCATTTTATAAGCTAACTCTTGACGTACCCAATCCTTTTGAGAGCCTTGGAAACCCTTAGGAATTTTGTGTTGTAAAGAATCTTTTAAAAGTAAAGAATCAATTAAAATCTTTTGCTTTATAGCTAACACATTTTTTATAGATGCATCCGCTGTGGCATACGATATGCGGCCAACCAAACGACTATCTTGATACCGATGTGGATCTACAAAAGTTGCAGTATTTAGAATGGAATCCATATTTTGAGTTTGCATTGCCATTTGAGTCATCGCGGCAACCAAAGCAGAAATATCTTTGGCATACCCTAAATCAAATAGGGTATGATTATAGGCCGTTATATATGCTTCTTCTGGGCTACCAGCTAGTAAGCCAAACATTGGGGTATACAATTGCCCAGCACAAGACATTTCGCCACCGTAAAATCTATTTTGTGCCTTTTGATAGGTCTCATCGTCTTTTTGATAAGCGATTGATACTCTTGCCCATTCTTTTATCCAATCAATTTTTTCGATTTGAACATCTAACATATCTGGATCAGAGCCAATTTCTTTCTCTCTTAACTCTTGAGTTAAATCTCCATAATAATCAGAAATAAAAGCAGCAAAGCTTTCTGTATTGGTATTGCCTTTATTCTGAGAAAAATAGTTCACCATTAAAAATTTCCATCGCGTGTCATCGGTAGTTGCACCAGCATTTAGATTATGACCCCAAGTACCTTCGGGTGATTGTTGACGAATTGCAGGGGTGAGTCCGTTGATGTAACCATATTTTAGTTGAATGTCTTTGCGATACCACATTTCTGTTGAGGCTCCCATCGCATCACCAATTGCAGATCCCACTAAGGCACCCAAAATTTTGTCATAACGTTGTTCTTTTGAGAGTTTACTGCTGATTGAACCATAGGCTAATTCAGTTGGAGCTTTGATATTTGGAGCGTTAGCAGTCTCTTTACAAGCATTAATAAAAACAAAGCAACCGATTATAAAAACAAATTTTTTCATGATAAAATCATTTTGCGTGCAAGTTCTAAAAGATACTGCTTTTCATCAATAGTTCTCTCTAATGGTAGTTGTGCTAAGCCAATAATTCGACGCATAATTTCAATTCCGGCTAGTTGAGTTGTTAATTTTTTGTTGGCAGCTCCATCATAAAAATTGTAAATAGTATTTAAAAAGCTTTCGTCGGCAGTAGCTATAATTATATGTGCAATCATAACTCCTAAATCGAATTCGGCAAAACCTACAAAACCAAACTCTGGGTCGATGATGTAAAGATTCTCACCCTCCGTCATCCAACTGCCAGGATAGTAGTCACCATGTAATAAGGTGTTTCCGGGCGATAAATATTTTTCTCCTATTTCATTAATAACTGCTTTTAAAAAAGTGTCTTTCTTGTAAGGGATCGATAGTTCTTGAAGCCCTTGTTGTATGTCATTAAGTTGAAAACCATTTTCTTCCATAAAGGGTAAGACAAAAATATGCTGATGATTTAGTTGTCTCATTTCCATATTTTCAGGAAAACTACCCGGCACTTCACTCTCATGTATTGCTTTTAAAATCGAAGTCAACCGTTTCAGCTGATTTTCATCAATTTGTTTGGAGGCATACATGCTATTCATATCTTCACATTGCCCTAAATCTTCTAAAATCAAAAGATGCTCTTTCGCATCATATCCCAAAATAGATGGCATATTTTGGCGAAGTGATTTATTTTGAATGGCTTGATAAAATTGATGTTCAACGGCTATGCGATTCAAAGGAGCTTCAATTTGTTGATACTTTTGTACAAAAGGGCGCGATTGTTTTAGAATAAAAGAGCTTGAATTTGTTTTAATTCGCAAAACCACATTCATATTACCCTCACCAGGTTTCTCAACAGATAAAATCTGTTCTTCGGGTTGCAGCCAATTGTTTGAAATCAGATAATTTTTTAGTTGGTTAACGGGGGTTTTAATATCAAAATAATTCAAAATGATTGATTTAAATGTCTAATAATCGACGATGGTAATTGATTTGACCTAAATGATAGGTTAAATGAGTCGCAAGATGCACTAAAAAATATCCTGTAGTCATTTTTTCTTTGAAAACAAGTAGAGGGTATTCGAGGGTCAAAGCCTCTTCAGGAAGTTTTTTCAATGTGCTATCAATAATTTCAATAGTTTCTTCTATTTGAGAAATTAACTCATGCCTTTTAATATTTTTTTGAGAAAACTCAAGTTCCCTTTGTCTTTTGTAACCAGATTGACCAAGTTCTGCTCCGATAAAGGCATTTAAATTCCCAAGAAGATGCAAACAGAGGTTGCCTCCACAATTGGTAATATTTTTATCAATGATCCAAAGATTGTCTTCATTGGTATAGGCTGAAATTTCCAATTTTAGTTTATTGAGATCTCTTTTGAAGAGCTTTCTTAGTATTTCTATAGTCATGGCAAAAACTTAAAAAATATTGATACATATCAAAAAACATCTGGTTTTTAAGAAATGAATTTAAACAAAAATCTCCGTAAATGCTCGATTTTATTGTGGTGCCTCCAGCCCCGATGCTTCGGGGGAACCTGGTTTGGATTTATCTATTGCCAAGAATATCATCTAGAATTTCTTGGTTTTCAATAATTTTTCTAGATAGCTAGCATCTTCTTTAGCAAAACATTTTTTAGCCAAAACAATTTTCCAATCGTTGGCCGCTTTGGTAAACCCATGTTTAAAATAATGTGAGTTATGTTGACCTAATCTGTGAATAACATCAGGAGATTCTCCTACATAATACTTGTCAATGGCTATGCTGTGGATAATATATAAATAGTGCATATACTGTTTATTAGAAACAAAAAACCCTGCAATTGCAGGGTTTTATTGTGGTGCCTCCAGGAATCGAACCAGGGACACATGGATTTTCAGTCCATTGCTCTACCAACTGAGCTAAGGCACCATACCCCGTAAGGGGCTGCAAATATAATTTCTAATTTATGATATCCAAACAAAAACTTAAAAAAAGGTGCAGGTTTCTTTTACATTTTACAATCTTTGTAATATGAACCTAATTGTAGATGCGGGGAATACCTCGGTAAAGCTAGCGGTTTTTCATAAAGAGAAACTTCTTCATAACGAAAATACAGAACGTGAAAATTTTCTTGAAAAAGCGAAAAAAGTTTTTAAGGAATATCCTAATGTCGCTTGGGCAATAGTTTCTGCTGTTGGTTATTTAGATCAAAAAGAAGTTGCTGCATTATCTATTTTTTGCAAGGTTCATATTTTAAATCATGATTCGCAATTCCCCTTTAAAAACTCATATGCTACACCTAATACTTTAGGGGTAGATCGTATTGCATTGGCTACTGCAGCTTATTATTTCAATCCGACAGCAAATACTTTAGTAATTGATGCTGGTACTTGTGTTACCTATGATATGGTTAATGATTATGGTGAATACTTAGGCGGTGCTATTTCACCGGGCTTGAATATGAGGTACAAAGCGCTTCATAATCAAACTGAAAAATTGCCTTTGCTGTCAATTGGTGATCCATTAGGTTTAATTGGCAATTCTACAGAAAGCAGCATTCATAGTGGCGTGGTCAATGGTATTACGGAAGAAATTGATGCCATAATCGATCAATATAAAAAACGTTTTAAAGATTTAACAGTTATTTTAACAGGCGGTGACGCCCATTTTTTGTCAAAACGGTTAAAAAATACCATATTTGCGGATTCCAAATTTCTCCTTACAGGATTAAACTTTTTGTTGGAATACAACAAGCACTAAATGGTTAAAAAAATTGTAATAACAATAGCCTGTATCGCAGCTATTGGTTTGAATGCTCAAGACGGAACTGTTTCTCCATATTCTTATTTTGGTATAGGTGAAATTAGATCTTCAAGTTCAGTAGAAAATCAAATGATGGGTGGTATTGCTATGTATACAGACAGTATACATGTAAGCTTATTAAACCCAGCTGGTTATAGTAAGCTTCGACTTACTGCATATGCGGCGGGTATCTCATACAAGCAGCTATCGTTAAAAAGCGCTACGGCTGAGGAAAACAATCAAATTACCAACCTTGACTACTTAGCGATCGGGTTTCCTGTTGCCAAAGGTTTAGGTTTAGGTTTTGGACTTAACAGATATTCTTCTGTAGGGTATAATTTTCAATCTGAAACCCAAGTTGTTAACGATGATGCTAGTACTTCAGATGTATTGAATCTCTATTCAGGTACTGGGGGCCTTAACAAAGTTTACCTTTCAATTGGGTATCAACTTGCAAAAAATTTAAGTTTTGGTATTACTGCTAATTATAATTTCGGAACCCTTGATACTGAGAGAGCTCAAAGTATTGAAAGTGTACAATTTGGTACAACAGACAGAAGGCAATCGAGAATTTTTGGGATGGATTTTAATTATGCCTTAAACTATACACCGCAGATCGATGATAAACATACCGTATATAGTTCGCTTCGAATTAATACACAAGCGAATTTATCAGGCCGAAATAAGCGACAAGTAGGTTCTTTTTCAACTTCAAACGGTACAAGTATCGAGGTGCTTGATGTAGATCTAGTACCCAAAGGTTTAGATAAAACTGCCCTTAAAGTGCCTACTACCACCACCATCGGATTGGGCTATGGTGAGAATAAAAAGTGGTTTTTAGGGGGAGAATATAGTTTTCAAAAATTAAGCACTTTTGAAAATGAATTTATTGATATTGACAATTTTGCATACCAAGATGCTAGTTCTTTTGCTTTTGGAGGATATTACATACCGGAATATACCTCATTTACAAGCTATTTAAAAAGAATAACCTACCGAGCGGGTATTCGCTTTGATAATACCGGTATGGTGGTAAACAATACAGAGATTGATAACTTTGGCATAACTTTTGGAGTTGGTCTACCGTTGGCTTCTGGTGCCGGTGGTTTTTCTAATATAAATCTCGGTTTTGAGATAGGAAAACGAGGCACAACAGATGCGAACTTAATTGAAGAAAACTATTTTAAAGTCAATGTAGGATTGTCTTTGAACGATAAATGGTTTCAAAAAAGAAAAATTAACTAACTAAAATTTAGTACATTAACCACTTTAAATAATAATAGTATGAAAACGAAACGCTACTTTACAGCAATAATGCTTTTAGGGTGTATGGCGGTAAGCAATGCCCAAGCTCAGAACACAGAGTGTGTAACCAACCTCTCTATTTATACCGAGCATGTAAAAGTTAAAAATTATGATGCAGCCTATGCACCATGGAAAATGGTGTACGAAACTTGTCCTGAATTGAATAGAGCAAATTTTGTGTATGGTGAGCGAATCTTAAAAGATAAGATTAAGAAATCTTCAGGTGCAGACAAAGATGGTTTTATAAACGATCTAATGGGGCTCTATGATAATAGCATGAAGTATTTTCCAGCAAAAACGAAGATGGCTGATGTGATTATTGATAAAGTACTTATAAAGTATGAGAATAAAATGATTTCTGATGAGGAAATATACAATCAATTAAAAAAGGCTTTCAATGAGGATAATGCAAATTTTAAAAACCCTAAAGCTTTATACTTATATTTTTCGAGTTTGGTAGATTTGAACAAAGCAGGTAGTAAAGACTTGCAAGAAGTTTTTGATGTATATGATGAGGTAACTGAAAAAATAGAAGATGAAAATGCAAAATTAACGAATGTAATTGCAAAGTTGCTACCAAAAGAAGAAGCTGGCACTTTGACTTCGAAAGAAAAAAAGCAATTAAAAGGAGCTAATATTAATTCAGAATCGTTTGGTAAGATAGCTGGAAGTATTGATGGCAAATTAGGGCCTTTGGCTGATTGTGGTAACCTTATCCCTTTGTATCAAAAAACCTATGACGAGAAAAAAGGCGATGTGGTTTGGGTGAAAAGAGCTGTTAGTTTAATGTTTAGCAAAGAATGTACTGATGATCCTATGTTTGTGAAGTTGGTAGATGCTCAGAAGAATTTAGACCCTTCAGCTGATATTTATGTATACTTAGGCACATTAAAGATGAAGAATGGTGACACTAACGGTGCCTTAGCAGATTTTGACAAGGCATTGAGTATGGAAACGGACTCAGGTAAAAAATCAAAAATTGCTTATAAAGTAGCTGTAATCAATAAACGTAAAGGAAGTAGATCTTCAGCTAGAAAGTATGCTCAAAAAGCGATTGATGCGAATTCTGCGAATGGTAGAGCGTATTTATTGATTGCTAATTTGTATGCTAGTAGTGCCAATGAATGTGGTTCAACAACTTTTGAAAAAAGAGCTATTTTTTGGAAAGCTGCTGATATGGCCAGAAAAGCAGGTAGAGTTGATCCCTCTTTGAGTTCTACGGCCAACCAATCGGTAAGTAGTTATTTAGCGAAAGCACCAACAAAAGAGATGATTTTCTCTTCGGGTATGGCAGGTAAAACGGTAAGCTTTAATTGCTGGGTTGGTGGTAGCGTAAAAGTGCCTAATTTGTAAAATGATTAAACCTATATATTATTTTTTAAAAAGCATTGCCATATGTTGTATGGCAATGCTTTTTTTTGCTTGTTCAGATGATTACAAGCGCGTTGGTGATGAAGCCAAAAAGCCTATTTTCCCTGTAGGTATTGCTGAAAATTTTGTTCTTACCTATACCGAGACGAAGGCCGCTATGAAAATTGATACCATTGCATCTTCTAAGGTAATAGCAGTATTAAAAGCCCCTAAAAGAGAAGATTTTAACAACCTAGAATTTCCTTATGAAACCTTTCCTGATGGCTTGGTGGTAGATTTTTATGATGATGATAACAAAAAGAGTATCGTAAAAGCTGATTATGGTATTATTTATTCTGCTACGAATTTGATAGATTTACGTGGTAATGTGGTTTTAGAAAGTAGTGATGGCACTAAATTAGAAACGCCACAATTGTTTTTAGATCAAGACAACAAGTGGAGTTTTACCCATAAAAAATTTAAATATACCAACCCAAAAGACGGTACGATTATGGATGGTGTTGGGATGGATTTTAGTCAAGATAAAAACTTTTTATACGCGCACAAGACCAACGGTTTGATGTTAATACCAGAAGAAAAAGAAGAACGGAATGATTAAAGTTTTAAAATACACAGAATACCTGTATTTATTTGTAGCCATTTTTTCAGTTTACAAAATTTTTCAAGTTTGGAATGTAGAACGCACATCGGCGTATTTGTTTATATTTTTTGCTGTTGCTTCTATTGGTATGTTTTTATTTCGTAGAAAGTATCGCAAGAAATTTGAGCAAAGACAACGGGATAACCAAAAGTAGATTTGAATACTTCAATCGTAGTTATTATTTTATCGCTTTTATTCTCTGCCTTCTTTTCGGGTATGGAGATTGCTTTCATATCTGCTAATAAAATACATATTGAGATTGAAAAAAAGCAAGAAGGATTTCTCGCCAAAATATTACGACTGCTTACCAAAAAACCTTCCAAATTTATTGCAACCATGCTTATTGGTAACAATATTGCTCTGGTGATTTATGGTATTTTCATGGGTGATTTTCTTACTGATTGGTTACTTCGAGTAGCAAATGCAAGTGATAATGCAATATTTGTTTATTTAAATGACTTTAGTTTACTTACTCAAACAATCATTTCAACGCTCGTTATTCTTTTAACGGCTGAATTTCTTCCGAAAGTCTTATTTCAAATATATTCGAATACGCTTTTGAAAGTATTAGCTGTACCTGCTTATATTTTTTATATACTATTCTCATTTATTTCTGATTTCATAATTAAAATTTCTGATTTCATTTTAAAAGCATTTTTTAAGACGGAAGGCGATGAAGTTCAATTGGCGTTTAGTAAAATTGAATTGGGTGATTATATCACAGAGCAAATGGAAACTGTGGAGGAAGAAGATGAGGTAGATTCTGAAATTCAAATTTTTCAAAATGCATTAGAATTTGCAGGGGTAAAGGCTCGTGAAGTTATGGTGCCGCGTACGGAGATAACTGCTGTAGAATTGCATGAGACGCCTAAAAACCTCACCAAGCTTTTTACTGAAACAGGGTATTCTAAAATACTCATCTTTAAAGATACTGTTGATAATATCATTGGATATGTTCACTCTTATGAACTTTTTAAAAAGCCCAAAACTACCAAGAGTATTTTACGCCCTGTAGAGTTAGTGCCTGAAACGATGTTGATTCATGATATTTTGAAGGTCTTAATTAAAAAACGTAAAAGTATAGCAGTAGTTCTTGACGAGTATGGAGGAACATCAGGTATAATGACGGTTGAAGATATTGTAGAAGAACTTTTTGGTGAGATTGAAGATGAGCATGATTCTACTGACTTAATTGAAGAGCAGTTAAGTGAGACCTCATACAAACTCTCGGCACGATTAGAAGTTGATTATTTGAATGAAATTTACAAATTTGAACTTCCTAAAGGCGACGAGTATGAAACCCTGGGAGGGCTAATTGTTAATGAAACAGGAGAAATACCTGAGCAAAAGGCTGAAATTGAAGTTAACAACTTCCGTTTTACCATTTTAGAAGTTTCCAGCACCAAAATAGATATGGTATTATTGGAAATCATTGAACCAGAATAATGGTGCTAAAAAGATGAATAAGGCCTTAAGCGCTTTTCCTAGAATTTATTATCCCACCTAAAAATAGAAGTAGATCTTTACAGTTTAATAAGGTGGGTGCAACTTCCGAAATTTAGATATTTAGGGTACCATAGATTGCTACAAGCTAAAAATAAGGCGCACAGCGTATTACGACTTTTGATGGTATTGTAAAGAAGGGCTAACGTTAACTGCAATAAATTTGAACAGATGAAAAGAAAATGGTAATTTCGCCACCCAATAACAAGAATAAATTTAAATAATCCATAGCAATGGCAATTTTAGAGAATATAAGAAAGAGAACTACCATTTTGATACTTATCATTGGTTTGGCTTTGTTCGCATTTGTAATATCAGGGGTTTTTGTAAATGGTGATATTGCCGGAAGCGGAAAAGTTGGTTCTTCAGTAGCTGAAGTAAATGGAAAGGAAATATCTATTGATGCCTTTCGAAATAAAATTGATGCGGCATCTAATAATGCTGGTGGTAGATCATCTATGCAATTGATTAACGATGTTTATGATGAAGAGCTAAAACGTGCCATTTTAGATGAACAATTTGATAATTTGGGAATTGGTATTGAGCAAGATCAAATCATTGATTTTTTAAAAACCTCAGGGTATTCTCAAAACCCAAGTTTTCAAAATGCAGATGGCGTCTTCGATCCTACAATATTTAAAGAAACAGTTGCCGACTGGAAAGATAATAATCCGTTGCAGTATGATTCATGGTTGCAAACCGAAAAAGTTATTACGCAATTAGCAAAAGAGCAAACCTATTATAACTTGATTAAGGCCGGCGTTGGTGCAACTTTAAAAGAAGGTGAATTTGAATATAAATTGGCCAATGATAAGATCGATTTACGATATGTGAGAATACCTTACTCTAGTATTCCTGATAGTTCTATCACCGTTACTAAAAGTGAAATATCAGGGTACATAAATGCACATAAAGAGGACTTTAAGCAAGAAAAATCAAGAGATATTCAGTTTGTTTATTTTGAAGAAAAACCCTCTGCAACTGATGAATCAAATGCAAAAGAGTACGTTTCTAAATTGATAAATGATCAATATGGATTTGATCAAACGAAGGCGTCTACTGAAGGTCAAGCGATAAATGATACGATTGCTGGGTTTATTAATACAACAGATGTAAATGCATTTTTAGACCTTAATTCAGATGTTAAGTTCGATACGATTTTTAAATCAAAAAGTGAATTACCTGTCTTATTTGCTGATAGTTTAATAAGCTTGAAGGTTGGTGAAACTTTTGGTCCTTACCGTGATGGCAATTACTTTAAAGTTTCAAAGATGGTTGCTAGAAAAAGTGGTGGATCAGTTAAAGCTAGTCATATTTTGGTAGCTTATGAAGGAGCTCAAAGAGCCAAGCCTGAAGTAAAAAGAACCAAAGAAGAAGCTGAAGCTAGAGCCAAAGAATTACTAGCAGATGCTAGAAAGAGAGATGCTGATTTTTCTCAAATGGCAAAAGACAATTCCGATGGTGGATCTGCTCCACAAGGTGGTGATTTAGGTTTCTTTCAAAAAGAAAAAATGGTGCCTGCATTTAGTGAATTTGCCTTTGAAAACAGCATTGGAACAATTGGTATGGTTGAAACAGATTTCGGTTTTCATGTAATCAAAGTAGATGATAAAGAGGATATTGTTCAAATCGGACATTTAGCAAGAGTAGTCGAGGCTTCTGAAGAAACTATCAACGATTTATTTACTGAAGCAACAAAATTTGAAATGGGTACTGCATCAAAAGGGAAATCATTTCTTGATGTAGCAAAGGAAAGTGAATATATCGTAAGACCTGTAAATAAGGTAAAAGCACTAGACGAAAGCTTGCCAGGTTTAGGTAGTCAACGGCAAGTAGTGCAATGGGCCTTCAATGACGATACCGAATTAGGTGATATCAAAAGGTTTAGTATCAATAATGGATATGCTATTGTGCAACTAACCGCAAAGTACAAAGAAGGGTTAATGTCTACCGAAGATGCTTCTGCTCAAGTGTTACCAAAAATTAGAAAAGAAAGAAAAGCTGCCCAAATTTTAGCTGCAAATAAAGGAAAGTCAATGGATGATATTGCAAAAGATGCCAATATTTCAGTGGCGAACGCCACAAGTTTGACGGTTAAATCACCTACAATTCCTGGTGCTGGAAATGAACCGACCGTTGTTGGGTTGGCTTATGCCATGAATCAAGATGAAACATCTGGTTTAATTGAAGGTGAAACGGGAGTCTTTATGATAACTGTAACTAAAAAAGAGACCGCCGCTGCTTTAGACAACTATAGTACGTACGCCAATACACTTAAAACAGCAAGTGCTTCTAAGGTAAATACTGCTGTTTATAATGCTTTGAAAGAAGCTTCTGAAATTGAAGATTATAGAGCTACATTTTACTAGTAGTTTTGAAATACAACAAATTAATAAGCCTTCTGTAAAGAGGGCTTTTTTTATAGTATCATCTCTTGAAATGGTACTATTATTGGGTATCCTTTCTTTTTGAAATAATCAGGTGTGTTCTTCCCTCCTGTTACCAAAATAAAATCACCTCCCCAAGCGCCAAGACTTTTAACTTCGCCTGAAAAATCAGAGAATAGTTTTGATTTGACTGTAGGTATGTTTAATGCCTTTGAAAGTATTTTTTCATGGGTCACCATGAGTACTTCAAATTCTTCAAGGCTTGAACTAGCGACCATTTTTTTAGTCAATTCGGTTATTTGTGAAACAAGTTCATCGGTCTTTATGTTTCTTTTTCTGTAGGTAGAAATTCCGTCGCGACTATTTTTCTTTTGATTCAGGTATACAAAATAAAGTGAATCTACAAATGGAAGGCTTTCATGTAGCGCTGTCACGATATGAGCCTTATTCTTAATGGTATATAAAATGGGCACATCATATTGAGCGCACGAAATATCATAACCACTTCCACCAAAAGTTACATCTAATAACGTATGAGCATTTATAGTGGCCCATTGGGCAACATTATTGATTAAGGTAGATGAAGACCCTAAACCCCAATTTTTAGGAAAGCTTAATGCCGTTTCAATAGCATAGCCATTTGTTTCGGTTAAAAAGCTTGGGTTCAGCAGTTTTGCGTTTTGTAAAATGTTTTGAATTCCTCTTGAAATATTTTGATCGGATGATGATATTTCTTCTAAGTTATCTAAAGTGTATACGCCTTCAAACCAAATATTTCCCTTTTCGTCTAAACTCCTCCAAGATAGTAGTTTCGTCATATTTGAACTTACCCGTAAATATTGACCATATGTAGTAGGAATGGCCCAAGCTAATGCTCCATCTAAAACAGCATATTCTCCAGATAATAATAGCTTTCCGTTGCTATAGAATTCTTGATTCATTGCTATTTTCTAAGGTTTTCAAAAGCTTCAACAACGGCACTATGAGTTGCTGCATTTTTTTTAAAGTGATGGGTTAAGGTCTTTTTTTCTTCATCTGTAGCTCCAAGTTGGTTTAAAATATTTAACAAGTGCATTTTCATATGCCCTTCTTGAATTCCGGTAGTGACCAACGACCGAACGGCTGCAAAATTTTGTGCAAGTCCGGCAACTGCAACAATCTGCATGAGTTCTTTTGCCGAAGGTTTTTGTAATATCTCTAAAGCTAATTTCACCAATGGATGTAAACTTGTTAATCCACCAACGGTACCTAGGGCCAAGGGTAGTTCAATCCAGAATTTGAAAATTCCATTTTCAATACTGGCGTCGGTTAGGCTCGAATATGTGCCGTTTCGAGCAGCGTAGGCATGAACACCTGCTTCTACAGCTCTAAAATCATTACCTGTAGCTAGAATTACGGCATCAATGCCATTCATAATACCTTTATTATGCGTAACCGCACGATGTGGTTCTACTTTAGCAATAGTAACTGCTTGAAGCATTTTTTTAGCAAACGCTGTTGCTTTTTGAGAGTCAGAAGTTAGTGCTGTTATGGGGCAGCTAACTTCAGCGCGAACCAAACAGTTGGGTACATAATTGCTGAGAATACTCATTACTATTTCGATATCTTTTTCTTCGTCAGAAAATGTAGCGTGGGTTTGTGCTTCATTCTTAAAAGTTTTGGCAAACTGTTCTAAACAAGAATTGATAAAGTTTGCGCCCATAGCATCTAGGGTTTCAAAAGTGCAATGCAATTGATAGTAATTTTCTAATTGGGTCGTTTTATCGCGAAGTTCAATATTAGAAATACCACCACCTCTTTTTTTCATGTTTTTGGTAATAGCAATCGAATCTTCAATCAATTTTGGTTGTATCAGTCTAAAGAATTCCTGAAGTTTTTCTGTATCACCTTTATAAATAAAATGAACCTGACCTATCTTTTCAGTACCTAGAATAGTGGTTTTAAATCCGCCACGGGTTAACCAAAATTTCGCAGCTTTGCTCGCTGCCGCAACCACCGAGCTTTCCTCTATCGCCATAGGTATTGCATACAAGGTATCATTGATTCGAAAATTTGGAGCAATACCTAAAGGAAGGTAATAGTTCGTTATTGTATTTTCAATAAACTCATCATGTAATTTTTGTACTTCAGAATTAGAATTCCAATAGCGCTTCAAAATAGTTTTGGCAGCAGTTGGGTTTTGAGTATAGTTGCTAACTATCCATTCTATTTTTTTTTCTTTGGTGAGTTTAGAAAACCCCTCGATAGGCGTGGTCATGTACTTACTAATTTGTTGGGTAAAGATAGGAATAAAGGCATATGAGGTCAAAATGCAATCCGAACAACCTAACCCGTTAAAATTGCCGTGTTTTTTTCCTCAAGCTGCGGTTTTTCACATTATTATTAGTAAACTTGATAGATTTAACTGATTTCACTTATTTATGAAGAAATTAAACATTTTATTGATTTTATTATGGGGCTTAGCTCCAATGATTTATGGACAAAACCAAAAGATTACTGTTGAAGATATTTATCAAGGAGCTTTTCGAACTGAGGGCTTAGATGCGCTGCAATCTATGAATAATGGAAAACAGTATACTGTTTTGAATACCGACAGGGCAAACGGAAACGTAACTGTAGATAAGTATGATTATAAAACGCTTGCAAAAGTTTCAACCATTGTTTCTAGCGCAGATTTGCCAGCTTTAGAGAACTTTTCTTCGTATTCGTTTACTTCTGATGAAACAAAGTTGTTATTAGCTACCGAACTCGAACCCATTTTTAGACGTTCTCGACTGGGTATTTTTTATGTGTATGACATTGCATCAAAAAAATTAACGAAAATTTCGGATGATAAGATACAAGAACCGAGTATTTCACCAAACGGACAAGAAGTGGCCTTTGCTGCAAATAACAATCTATACTTATTTAATATTGCTACGAAAGAATCAAGTCAAATAACATCAGATGGAATAAAAAATAAAATAATCAACGGAATTACCGATTGGGTTTATGAAGAAGAATTTGCTTTTGTTCGTGCTTTTGAGTGGAACGCTGATGGAACGAAAATTGCATTTCTTCGTTTTGATGAAACCAATGTACCTGAGTTTTCTATGGATGTTTATGGTACTGATAAATATCCGAAACCCCATGTGTTCAAATACCCTAAAGCCGGCGAAGAAAATGCTAGAGTTTCTTTGCAATTGTACGATGTAAAATCAAAATCTACTTCGAAAATTGATTTGGGCGATGCCTATTATATTCCTCGTATCAAATGGATGAATAATCCGAATAAGTTAAGTGTTCAGACTATAAATAGACATCAAAATCATTTGAAGCTTCATGCTGTGAATACCAAGAATAATTCTGTTGATGTTTTATTAGAGGAAACAGATAAGGCCTACCTTGATATTACTGATAACCTTACTTTTTTGGCAGATGATAGCTTTATATGGTCGAGCGAACAAGATGGTAATAATCATATTTATTTGTATAGTGCAGAAGGCCCTTTAATGAATCAAATTACCAAAGGGCAATGGGAGGTTACCAAGTATTATGGTTATGACCAAAATGAAGATCGTATTTATTATCAATCAACCGAGAATGGTTCTATTAATAGAGGGGTTTATAGCGTTGATAGTAGCGGCTCTGATAAAAAAATGCTCGCTGTTGAAGCGGGTACCAACTCCGCTGATTTTAGCGCTGACTTCACTTACTTCATTAACACCTATTCTAGCGCAGAGACTCCGAACACTTATAGCTTGCACAAAGCCTTAACTGGAAAAAAGATTAAAGACATCAGAAATAATTCTGCACTTTTAGAAAAGTTAAAGAGTTATGAAGTGAGCCCAAAAGAATTTTCAACCATTGCAATCAATGGTAATGATTTGAATATGTATATGATCAAACCAAAGGATTTTGATGCTTCAAAAAAATACCCATTATTGATGTATCAGTATAGTGGTCCAGGGTCACAAAACGTTTCAAATCGATGGAGTGGAGCAAATGATTATTGGCATCAAATGTTAGTTTCACAAGGGTACATAGTAGCCTGTGTTGATGGCCGTGGTACGGGTTTCAAAGGAAGTGACTTCAAAAAAGTTACGTATCTAAATTTGGTAAAATATGAAACGGAAGATCAAATAGCTGCTGCCAAAAAATTAAGTGAACTTTCTTATATTGATGAAGAACGAACTGGTATTTGGGGTTGGAGTTTTGGTGGGCACATGTCGACCAACTGCTTGTTGAAAGGTAATGATGTTTTTGAAACCGCAATTGCAGTTGCACCGGTAACCTCCTGGCGCTTTTATGATACCATCTATACCGAACGATTTATGCGAACACCAGAAGAAAACCCAAGTGGTTATGATGATAATTCACCTTTTAATTACCCAGAATTATTGAAGGGGAATTACTTGCTAATTCATGGCTCAGGAGACGACAATGTACATGTTCAAAATAGTATGCGAATGATTGAGGCCTTGATTCAAGCTAACAAACAATTTGATTGGGCGATTTATCCTGATAAAAACCATGGAATTTATGGTGGTAATACGCGTATTCAATTGTATAATAAAATGACCAATTTTATAAAGACCAACTTATAATCAACTATTATGACAGAAATTACTGAGTATTCAGACCAAAAGCAATTTTTAGGACATCCTGTAGGCCTCTTTTATTTGTTCTTCGCTGAACTATGGGAACGTTTTAGCTTTTATGGGATGAGGGCCTTACTAACCCTTTACATGATCAATGTTATTTTTGAGAAGTTGGTTGAACGTGATTATGCAACGGCTGCCGTTTATGCCTCATATGGGTCTTTAGTATATGCTTCTACGGTTATTGGCGGAAAGGTTTCCGACCAAATTTTAGGGATGCGAAATTCTATTTTTCTTGGTGGAATACTCATGGCAATAGGACATTTTGTCTTAGCAATCGAAAATGATATGGCATTTTTTCTTGCACTAGCTTTAATTATTGTAGGTAATGGATTTTTTAAACCAAATATTTCAACTTTTGTAGGAACCTTGTATCCTCATGGCGATCCTAAAAAGGACTCAGGATTTACCATCTTTTACATGGGAATTAATATTGGTGGGTGGATTGCACCTTTGCTCTGTGGCTGGCTAGCTGCCAAATATGGTTGGCATTATGGATTTGGACTCGCCGGTATCGGAATGTTAACAGGCTTGATTGTTTTTTGGAGAGGAATCAAAAATAATGTTTTTGGAGAACGCGGATTACCACCTAATGAAGTTGTAATGGACAAAAAAGTTCTTGGTATTAAACAAGGGGTTTTAGTGCCAATATTGGCTGTTTTAGCAGCACCTGTTATCGCTTTCTTGCTTTCTTCCTATAAAGCAGTTGCAACGGAAGGTATTTTTGGCGGTCAAAATATTGTGAACATAATTTTTCAAGCGATTGGAGTAGCTGTTCTAGCGTATTTAGCTTACGAGATGTATAAAGCAACTTTAGACGAACGTAAAAAACTATTTGTTGCGGTATTAATTACATTTTTCATGACTATTTTTTGGGGTTTTCATGAGCTTTCAGGAAGCGTTATAACTCTTTTTGCAGCGAGAAATATTGATTTAGCTGGTATAATGAGTGCCGCCCAAACCAATTCTTTGAATTCAATGTGGATCATTATTTTAGCAATTCCGATTTCGATGATGTGGACTTGGTTGAGTAAGAAAAAAATGAACCCTCGTACACCTTATAAATTTGGTTTAGGATTATTGTTCGCTGGAATTAGTTTTTATGTTTTGGCAATTAGTGGTACGAGTGCAAGTGAAAATGGGTTAGTGCCATTTGTTTACTTATTGTTAATGTACTTTCTACTATCGGTTGGTGAGCTTTTCATGTCGCCCGTGGGATTATCAAAAATTACTGACCTTTCACCAAAACGAATTGTAGCGTTCATGATGGGGGTTTGGTTTTTATCATCTGCTTTTGCGTTTCAAATTGTAGGTTTTATTGGTAAACAATTAGCTATTGAAAGCACGGATAAAAATGTTGGAGGATTGGAAACTTTATCAGTTTATACGGATGGATTTATGTTGATTGCCCAATATTCAGTTGTTGCTGGTCTAGTTGTTTTAGTTGCATCACCGTTTATCAAAAAGTTAATGGGTAATATACATTAAAATAACTACTCAAAATAAAAAACTCCCTTTTCACCCGTAAAGTGAAAAGGGAGTTTTCTTTTAGCACAAGTCTTTTCCCATCGTTTCACATAACTAGTGTAATTGCTTCCATCAACTAGTACTAATTCGGGCTGTATGCTATCGAGCATGCGCTCTAAGTTAATTTTTGGTGATTGTGTGAGTAGAACGTAATCGAATTTTTGAGGTATATAAACGCCCAAACTATCAATTATTACAATGGTTTTGTTTTTGAAAGAATAGCTATTATCTAATTTTTTACTGCTAATGTTTTTAATGCGTTCTCCAATTTGATAATCAGTAGCGATACGAGTTGTGTTTGCATCGTTTTTGGCAATTATTTGGAGCTTATTTGCAGATTGATGAAACAGTATCGTGTTTTTGCTTTGATGCGCTACTAAAAGACTTTCTTTATGCGCTGTTTTTGTAGTACAAAAAAGCATCCAAACTTGAAATCCGATGATACTAATTAGTAGAAAAATTACACGTTTGAAAGTAAGCTTTGAAAATGCTAGAATGCATACGATGATAATCAAATACGACAACACGAGTTGCATAGTATCAAAAGATATATTTCGAAAAATAAATGCTTCTTGTTGTGCCACCCATTCAACTACGCCATTCATTAAAACAATTAGCGTATTGTACCAACTGGCAACGAAGTCTGGTAAAATATCGAAGAGTGATAAGATTATGACCAAAATTCCAACTCCTAAGATTAGCCCTAAAAAAGGAACCACTAGAAGGTTAGATACAAAAAATAGCCCTGGAAATTGATGAAAATAGAACAAACTAATAGGCAAAACTCCCAATTGAGCAGCCATACTAACCGATAGTAATTGCCATACTTTTTTCAGTAAGAAATTTTTAGGAAACCATAGTTTTTGCATTAAAGGATATATCCAAACAATGGAAAATACGGCTGCATAACTCATTTGAAATCCTGCTTGAAACAACAACATAGGGTTGATAACTAATAATATGAAGAACATTGAAAGGGCGAGAATATTAAAGGTATTGCTTGGGCGATTTAGAAATAGGGCATAAGCTACAAATGAGAACATGGTAACAGCTCTGATAACTGAAGCAGAAAAACCTGCTAATAATGCAAAGCACCATAGCAAGAGTATGATGACAATTAGCTTAATTGTTTTACCTTTTGGTAGCAGTTCTAAGGGTTGTAATATGATTTGAAGCAATAGTAGAATTATACCGATATGCAGTCCTGAAACGGCTAGAATATGAACAGCACCAGCATTTTTATAATTGTTATAGGTAGCCTCAGAAATATCATTACGTTGGCCTAAAAGTAAGGCCTGAATCACACCCAATGCTTCTTGATTAAAATTTGCTTCTTGTAGTTTTGCACTTAGTTTTATTCGTAATGCTGCTGCAATACCAAGAGTAGTCTTGGTTTCAATCTTAGCAACGAAATGATTCTTTTTATGCAAAATTAGTTGCTTGTAAATGCCTATTCTTTCTAAATATTTTTTATAGTCAAATTGATGTGGATTTAGAGGCGAATGAATCTCAGAAAATTTCTCGAATGTGATAAGGGTATTATCGACTTGTAGTTTTTGAGTGGTATTGTCTAACGGGAAGCTAACAAGAATTTTTCCTGAAACTGGCTTTTCATCCATAGAAATAACTTGAGCAATATATCGATCAGAAAAGCTTGAAGATTTTAAAACTTCGCGAATTTTAATTTGCCAAGAATGCTCAATTTTAAGATTTTGATGTGTATAATGATTCGCATTATTTTTTGGATTCCAAAGTGAAACTGCAAGAATACCAATACTGATTGTTGAAAGCAGCGCTGTTGTCCCAAATAAAATAGAATTTCGAGGGAGTTTTTTAATAAAAAAATAAGCTAATATGCTGATGAAAAGAACGGTTAAGACCACCGGTATTTGAACGCCTAAATCAAAATAATGCCCTATTAAAATACCCAAGACCAAGAAGAGTATTAACTTAATAGGAATAAATTTTAGAAGTTGCATTACGTAAATTCTTACGCTAAATGTAATAAAAAATGAAACATACTAATAAGAACAAGTTGTTGTCTATTTCAAGAAGTGAATTATAATCTATAGTACTCGCGTAGCTTTTACAAAGGCAGAATTCCAGTAGCCTTCACGCAATGACGATACCATAACACCACGCGAAGACGAGGCATGAATAAATTTAATTTCGTTACCGTCAACAGCAACAACCATACCTACATGATTGATACGACGGGCACGTTTTCTAGTTTTAAAAAACAGCAAATCTCCTTTTTCAACATTTTTTACTCTTACCTTTTTTCCTTCTTCTGCCATATGGTATGATACTCTGGGTAATTGTACGTTGTGTTCTCCAAAAGATACATAAAGAAGTCCTGAACAGTCCATTCCTTTTTTTGTGGTCCCACCATATTTATAGCGGGTTCCTGAAAATGTTAGTGCTGTATTAATAATATGGTCTGCAACAGAAATTTCTTTTTTTGCTGACTTTTTCGAAGATTTACGAGATGAATTTGTTCTGTTTGAGGTAGAGGCCTCTACTGAAACCGTTCGATTTTGGCTATAATTTTTGGTTTTACTGTAGGTTGTCTTTTTTTTAACACTACCACAGTTAACCATCAAAATACCCAGAAGAAGGTAAAAAAGTTTTTGCATTTCAAGAAGTGTTTCTAGCTCTTGAAACTCAAAATTAAGAAAATTATTATTATCAAAACTTTAATATGAAAAGCAGCTATAAGCTCATAAAAGTATTTTGACAAAACTAACCCTGCAACTTATGCAGGGTTTTGCTTTTATCAAAGTGGATTTCTAATGGAATTGTAATACGGAACTATTGGTCAGAAATCTCAGCCCTATCATTCAATTTTAGCTCAACCCATTCGTCAACCATATCTTCAAGAATATTTAAAGGAACAGCTCCATTATTCAAAACTACCCCATGAAACTCACGAATGTCAAATTTATCACCCAATTCGGTTTTGGCAGCTTCTCGCACTTCTAATATTTTATTCATACCTACTTTATAGGCAGTTGCTTGAGATGGCATTACGATATGGCGTTCTACCATTTTAACGGCATCACTTTCAGCGTTAGGTGTATTTTCTACATAGTATTTGATACCCTCTTCTCGGGTCCATTTTTTAGTATGTATACCCGTATCTACCACCAAACGACAAGCACGCCATAACTCCATTGCTAAACGTCCAAAATCTGAATATGGGTCGCTATACATCCCCATTTCTTTCGGCAAAAATTCTGTGTATAAGCCCCAACCTTCTGTGTAAGCCGTATAACCTCCCATTTTTCGAAACATGGGAATATCTGTTAATTCTTGCGACATAGCTCTTTCCATATGATGACCAGGAATGCCTTCATGATATGCTAAAGCTTCCATTTGATATTTAGGCATAGCCATAATGTCATACATATTGGCGTAGTACGTTCCCGGGCGCGAGCCATCGAGCGCTGGTGCTTGATAAAAGGCCTTTCCTGCTGACTTTTCGCGAAACGACTCTACTGCTTTTACAATCATATCTGCTTTGGGTTTTCTCAGAAAAAGCTCATCTAAACGTCCTTTCATACTATCAATAAGCATTGTTGCTGTCTCCATGTATTCTGCCCGACCTTCTTTGGTATCTGGATAGTAAAATTGTTTATCCTCTTTCATAAACTTGAAAAACTCTTGCAAGCTTCCTTTGAAGCCAACATTATCTTTAATTTTATTCATTTCAGAATGAATACGTTTTACCTCCGCAAGACCAAGGGTATGAATATCTTCTGAGGTCATGTTTGTTGTTGTCGTACGGGCCAAAGCATTGTTATAATATGCTTCACCATCAGGAAATTTCCATGCACCTTGATCTGAAGTAGCTCGTTTCGATTGTTCCTCTAAATAAGAAGTCAATTTTGAATAGCCGGGCTGGATTGATGTAATCATTGCTTTTTCAGCATCACCAATCAAAGTTTCTTTTTCTTCTTTGGAAATATCTATTTTTTCGAGTTTCGACGTAAAATCTTCCAATAAGGTACTTTTCTCTCCAGAATTTTCAAATGGTTTACCCTTCAAAATATTTGCTGCGGATTCAATAGCGCGTGGAAAAACAAATTTAGGTGGCACGATTCCCGCCTCCTCACGTTCTTTTAGATTAACAATTAGCTGATCAAACATGGCATCTACTCCTGTTAACCTCGAAATATAAGCTTCTGCATCACTCTTATCGGTGATCTGGTGCATATTAATCAAAAAGGATGGTACTTGCGAGTGCATACCGAACATTTGATTAACAGGGTAGTTGTAAAGTCGGTATTTATAGTCAGCAATTTCATCCTCCATTTGCTGAACCGACAATTTATAACTGAGTTTTGTAGCTTCATCTAGGGCATCCTGATTGACAGAATCTTTGAGAAACACTAACCTAGCCTTGGTTCGTTCTAATTCCTCTGCTTCTGACTCCTTTGATAAATCGTCCCATTTGTCATAATCGGTCTTATCTCCTAGATAGGTTTGAAACATAGGGGATAAGGCGATTTCGCTATCCCATTGTTCTTGAAACCAATCATTTAATTCTGAAGAGGCACTTGCAATTTCTTCAGGGGAATAAGCAGTTTTAATTTCTTTATCCTCTTTGCAACCCATTGTTAAAAAGGTCAATAGAAAGAAAGTTAATGTGGTTTTGAAGATGTTGTTTTTCATGATTCTGAATTTAAGTTTTTTATGATTAAATGAGCTGTTTTTTCACTCGCCCCACTACCGCCGAGCTTATTTTTTAAGGCTTCATATTCGGTTAGTTGCGATACTCTTTGTTGGCCATTAAGAATTTGCTGTAATTCTGATTTTAAATTTTTTGAAGTTAAATCAGATTGAATCAATTCTTTTACCACTTCTTTTTTCATAATAAGGTTCACCAATGAAATATAGTCTAAGGTAATAATTCGTTTTGCGATTTGATAAGATATCCAATTGGCTTTATAACAAACTACTTGAGGTACTTTAAATAAAGCGGTTTCTAAGGTAGCTGTACCGCTAGTAACTATTGCGGCATGAGAAATGCTTAAAAGATCATAGGTTCTGTTTGAAACAAACCCCACATTCGGGTTTTTCAAAAATGGCTGATAAAAGTCCTTTTCTAAACTTGGTGCGCCAGCAATAACAAATTGATATTCTGAGAAATCGTCGGCAACCGATAGCATCAATGAAAGCATTTTTTGAACTTCTTGTTTTCGGCTACCCGGTAATAACGCAATTATTGGTTTTTGGTTATCTAGTTGATGCTCTTCTCGAAATGCGGTTTCAATTACTTCGCTTCGTTTATCTATGGCATCAATGAGCGGATGACCTACAAAATTGACCTCGAAATTATGCTTAGCATAAAATTCCTTTTCAAAAGGAAGAATAACAAACATAGAATCAATATCGCGTTTAATCTTTTTTATTCGACCTTCTCGCGAAGCCCAAATTTGAGGAGAAATGTAGTAGTTTGTTTTAAAGTTCTTTGTTTTTGCCCATTTCGCAATACGAAGGTTAAAGCCAGAATAATCGATAAAAATTAATACATGCGGATTGAAATTATAAATGTCTTTTTTACAAAATCGGATGTTTTTAAAAATTGTGAAGATATTACTAAAAACCTCAAAAAAACCCATAAAAGCCATCTCTTTGTAGTGTTTTACTAAAATTCCACCAGCTTGCTTCATTAAATCACCACCCCAACACCGCACTTCGGCCTTCTCATCTTGAGCCTTAATTGCCTCTATAAGGTTAGACCCATGAAGGTCACCCGATGCTTCCCCTGCTATGATGTAGTATTTCATATATCAGATGTTACTAAGAGGTTCGTTGTCTGATTTGGGCTGTGTGTTTGTTCAAAAATTATAACTAATTGGGCGCTTTCATCTTGCCCTTCAAACGTCGATTATTCAACTTTAAAACACCTTATAATACAAAATAACTAAAGCCGTTAAAATAGTGGCAATTAGAACTCCTTTGGCTCGATTATCTCGTCGAAGTCTTAAAAACAAAAAAAATGCAACCAAATTCAAAACAGCACCTAATGCCAATAAACTGCCTACGTGACCTTGTTGAATAGCAGCTTCAAACGAGGCTTGAATTCCTCTGTCTGAAAATAATAAAATGTATAAAAGTGTTCCAATAGTATTGGCAATAATACCTACTACAAAACCAATTAAGAGTTCTTTTTTATGCATGCAAGTCCCAATTATTAATGCCTTGAATGGCATGATGTGCGGTTAAATCAAACTGAGTAGGCACAACTGAAATATAGCCATTTGATAGCGCCCACTCATCAGTATCTTCACCATGATCTAATAATTCAAATTCCCCTGTGAGCCAATAATAATCTTTTCCCATGGGGTTGGTACGCTTATCAAACTTTTCTTTCCAATTAGCACGTGCCTGTCTGCAAATTTTTATACCTTTTATTTTCTTTTCTTCTAGCTTCGGAATATTAACATTCAGCACTACACCATCTGGAATTCCCTGAGTTAAAGCCTCTCTAACTATTTTTTTTATAGCATTTCTTGCTTGCTTAAAATCAGCATTCCAAGAATAATCGCATAATGAAAAACCGATAGCCGGTACACCTTCGATACCCGCTTCAATCGCAGCGCTCATTGTGCCAGAATAAATAACGTTTATTGAAGAATTTGAACCGTGATTAATACCGCTAACGCAAATATCTGGTTTTCGATTTAAAAGTTCTTGAAGTGCCATTTTTACACAATCAGCAGGGGTTCCGCTGCAACTATATTCTAAAGGCGCACCGTTTTCAAGATCTATTTTCATTTTTTTTGAATACAAGGCGGTATCTAGGGTAATGGCATGTCCTTTACCTGATTGCGGACTATCTGGCGCAACTACCACTACATCTCCTATTTCTTTCATAAAACGTATCAAAGCACGCAAGCCAGGAGCCGTAATTCCATCATCATTTGTTACAAGAATTAAAGGTTTCGACACAGAATATAATTTAAGACGTAAAAATACGTTTTTAAAAAAGATAAGTCCATTATTAAGAATAACAAAAATTTTGATTTACCAAGGTAAACTGGCATGGTTTTTTCAGTACCTTAGAGAATCAGTTAAAATAGACTTTTGAAAATGCTTAGAAGCCTGTCTCACTTTAAAGTCTAATATGAGGTATAGTTTAAAACTTGTACTTTACTAAAGCCATTCAGAGTTCAAAAATGGTTGGTAAAAGAACTTAAAGATTATATAGAAAAAAATAAAATAAACGAATGAAAAAAAATTTCGCCTACGGATTATTTGCGCTTCTTATTGCAGTTGCTTCTTGTAGCTTTACAAATAAGAGTTTTGAAAGTGATGATAAAGATAAATTATTGATTGACCTTATCACCTATGTTTTGGCCAAGGGTCATTACGAGCCCAAAGATATTGATGATAATTTTTCAGTTCATGTTTTTGAAGATTTTATTGATGTGATAGATCCTACGAAACGCTATTTTTTAGACTCGGATATTAAAGAGTTTGAAACTCAAAAATTTCAAATTGACGATCAGATAAAAAATACAGATATAACGTTCTTTAACTTGGTTCATGAACGATTGCTTCAACGTATGCAAGAAGCAGAAATTATCTATAAAGAAGTTTTAGATGTGCCCTTTGATTATTCAACTAACGAAACAATTGACATTAAGTATAACGAAATGCAATTTGTAGAAACTCGAGCCGATTTAAAAGAGCGTTGGAGAAAGCAATTAAAGTATGCTACTTTGAACACATATGATTCTAAAATTTCTCATTTAAATGAAGATGCAGAAACGGCCAAGGCACATGGTCATGATGAAAATGAAAAACCACTTACTGCTGAAGAATCTGAATCTTCATCAAGAGCTTCAACAAGAAAAACCTTAAATGAATATTTTGATTTTGTTTCTGACTTGCAACGTAAAGATTGGTTTGGTCAATATATCAATACTATTGTTGATGAGTTTGATCCGCATACCTTCTATTTTGCCCCTGAAGAAAAAGAAAAATTTGACACAAGTATGTCAGGTAAATTTGAGGGTATTGGTGCGAGATTACAGAAAAAAACAGAAGGCGCTAGAATAACAGATGTTATTTCAGGCGGACCTGTTTGGAGGGATGCTAGATTAGAGGTTGGCGATTTGATAGTAAAAGTTGGTCAAGATGGTGAAGAAGCCATCGATATTGTTGGTATGCGTTTAGAAGATGCAATAAAAATGATAAAAGGCCCGAAAGGAACAATTGTAGATTTAACTGTTCGAAAAATTGATGGTTCTAAAGAAGTTATTTCTCTAACCAGAGATGTTGTTTTATTAGAAGAATCTTTTGCTAAATCAGCAAACATTATTAAAGAAGACCAAAGATTTGGACTTATTAATCTGCCTAAGTTTTATGTTGATTTTAATGATTATGGTGAGCGCAATGCGGCCTCAGATGTGGCAAAAGAAGTTGAACGTTTAAAGCAAGAAGGAGCTGAAGGTTTGATATTAGATCTTCGTGATAATGGAGGTGGATCTTTAAAGACAGTTGTTGAAATGGCAGGTCTTTTTATTAAAGATGGGCCTATTGTTCAGGTGCAGTCTTCAGGTAAGAACAAAGACGTATATGATGACAAAGATGAACGTATTCAATGGGATGGCCCTTTAGTAATTTTAGTAAATGAACTTTCAGCTTCAGCATCTGAAATATTAGCGGCAGCAATGCAAGATTATAAAAGAGCCATAGTAATAGGAAGCAAACAGACTTTTGGTAAAGGAACTGTTCAAAATGTAATCGACCTTAACAATATTGTTAGAAGTAACGAAAATGGTGATTTAGGTGCGTTGAAGTTAACCACTCAAAAATTCTATCGTATTAATGGTGGTTCAACGCAATTGGAAGGAGTTAAGAGTGATGTGGTTGTGCCAGATCGCTATAGCTATATTGATATTGGTGAAAGAGATCAATCAAATCCCTTAAAGTGGGATAAAATAACACCAGCTGATTATGATGTTTGGAATGGGTATATAGATTATGAGCAGACGATTGCAAATAGCTCAGCGCGAATGACTGAAAACCCACAAATTAAATTAATCGAAGAACATGCTAAGTGGTTAAAAGAACAGCAAGATGATAATATGATTTCTTTAAAATATGAGGCTTACAAAACTGAAGAAGCAAAGCATAAAATTAAGTCAGAGTATTTCAAAAAAATGAATGAGTATGATTCTCGGTTAACTTTCGAATCTTTAAAATATGAACAAGAGTTATTCACTCAAGATTCTGTTCTGCGCGAAAAGAGAAATCGTTGGCACAAGAATTTAGCAAAAGACGTTTATGTTGAAGAAGCTGTAAATGTTTTACAAGACTTGAAAATGAATAATATTAAAAATGCAAAATTGGCAAGTGTAAAAGGATAATTCAACAAAAGCTACTTCATATAAAAAAAATCCCTGTTCTCAAGAACAGGGATTTTTCTTTGCTTTAAACATTTCTTATTTAAACACCACTAGGTATGAATCGTTTTCAATTTATCAGCGTGCATTTTTCGTAGTTTAGCCAGCTTCGGTGTGATTACAGCGCTACAATATCCTTGTGTGCTATTATTGTTATAATAGTCTTGATGGTGATTTTCTGCCTCGTAGAAGGTCTGCAATGAACTAATTTCAGTTACAATAGGCTTATCAAAATACGATGAAAGTTCTTTTGAAACTGCTTCAGCAATTTCTTTTTGCGCCTGATTATGATAATATATAACCGACCGATATTGGGTTCCAACATCACCACCTTGCCGGTTTAGTGTTGTTGGGTCATGACTGGTCATAAAAACAACTAACAGATCTTGGTAAGAAATTACATTCGCATCAAAGCTTACTTGAACCACTTCAGCATGACCAGTAAGACCTGAACATACTTCTTTATAAGTTGGTTTACCCGGTGCTGTTCCGCCCGAATAACCTGAAACAACTTTTTCTACTCCGTTTAATTGCTGTAAAACAGCCTCTATACACCAAAAGCATCCTCCCCCGATGGTTGCAAATTCTAATTTTTTACTACTCATTATTAATCCTTTCTTTTGATTTTATTGTTGAAGATTGTAATTGCATTGATTCAGAATTAATACAATATCGAAGTCCGCTAGGTTCGGGACCGTCAGGAAAAACATGACCCAAATGACCATCACATGTATTGCACATGACTTCTATCCGAACCATACCAAACATAGTATCTTTTTCGTACTTAATGGCATTTTCTTTGATAGGTTGTGTAAAGCTGGGCCATCCTGTGCCAGATTCAAATTTAATTGTTGAATCAAATAATGGCGTATCACAGCAAACGCAATTATATTGACCAGCCTCATGAATACCACAAAGTGCTCCAGAATGTGGTTTTTCTGTGCCTTTTTTTCTTGTAATTCTGAATTGTTCTGGGGATAAAATCTTTAGCCATTCTGCTTCTGTTTTTTCTACCCGTTGATCTGAGACAAGATTTCCAGTTACACTATAATGAATTACATCTTTCCAAGTGATCATATAATTTTCCCTTTCTATTTTAAATTGATTGTCGATATTTCTTAATAATTCTTCAATACAAATTAATGATAAACGATTGAAAAATCTATTTAGTAAAGTCGAAAATTTTGAGCAATCCTTACAGAAAGTGTTGTGTTGAATATTTCAAATTGAGTTAACTTCGTTTTATGGTACGCGCAAGATCAAATGATAAAAATAAAATTATTTATACAGTACTCTTGTTGGTTTGTGTTTTAGGGTTTTGGCTTTTTGAAAATTTTTATACTCCAGACACCTATGCTGAGGGAATTATAGAAGGAGAAAGAACTGAAATACCTCAAGAATTGTTACCTAGTTCTACAACTGGAGATTTGGTCACCCATGAACATTATATGTTATCGTATAGCGAAAAATACGAACAAGCCGAATGGGTTGGTTATATGCTAAAAAAGGAACATTTGACTTACGATGATCGTAAGAGACCTTATTTTATTGAAGACCCTAAAGTAAAAACCAAATCGGCCGATTGGCGTAATTACAAGGGATCGGGTTATGATAGAGGTCATTTGTGTCCTGCAGGAGATCGAAGGTTTTCAAAACAGGCCTATAATGAAACCTTTTATACCAGTAATATTAGTCCGCAAGACAGAGATTTTAATGCAGGAGTGTGGAATAGATTAGAGGTTCAGATTCGTAAATGGGCTAAAAAGTATGGTACATTATTCGTAGTGACTGGCGGTGTGCTTGAAGATGGTTTAAAAGAAATTGGAGAGGAAGATGTTGATGTGCCTCAGTATTATTATAAAATTATAGCTAGGGGAGAGGCTGATGATTTAAAATTGATAGCATTCTTAATGCCTGGTGTAGAGAGCGGTAAATCCTTAGAAAAGTTTGCCATATCAGTTGATGAAATAGAAAAAATGACAGGAATTGATTTTTTCGAAAAACTAGCAAACAAAAATGAAGTAAAATTAGAACGTGAGGTTGTTACTAAGCATTGGAAATTTTAAATTAAATCCCTTCTTTCATTCGGTTTGAATCTAATTTCAGCATAATAAATAGTAAGATAGTAAAAAATAGGAGTCCGGAACCGCCATAACTAAAAAAGGGTAAAGGAATTCCTATGGTAGGTAAGATTCCGATAACCATTCCAATATTAATAAAATAATGTATGAATAGTATGGAGATAACGCCATACCCATACATTCGAGCAAACGGACTTTTCTGACGTTCTGACAAGTAAATTAAGCGTAAAAGAAGGAAAGTAAATAATAGAACTACTGTTGTTGTTCCCATAAAACCCCATTCTTCGCCTACCGAACTAAAAATATAATCTGTGTGTTGTTCAGGTACAAAATCACCTTTTGTACGGGTGCCTTCTAAAAAGCCTTTGCCAAATAACCCGCCTGATTCAATAGCTTTTTCAGATTGGTAGGTATTGTAACCTATTGTTTTACGTATTTTTTCTAGTTTTTCTGGATCTTTTTCCAACCGTAACCATAAGCTGAATCGATCACGATGTCGTTGTTCGAAAACACTATTAAATACAAAATTTACAGATAGTGAAAAGAGTATTGCTATAATCGTCAATGAGACCAATGGAATAACAGGCACTTTGAATGTTTTCTTTTTCAACAATAATATGAGCACAACGATTAGCGTAAGGAATATGCCAACCCAAATAGTTCCGAATATCAAAGTGGTAATAAATATAACTATAGCTAAAAGTGCTAGTGCTAAATAATAGATGGGCAAACCTTCTCTGAAAATCACAAAAACCATAGCGAAAAATACCAAAGCACTACCAGGATCTGGTTGCGGTATAATTAGAATAGCAGGAATTAAAACAATCAGAAAAGCATATAATTGATCTTTTCGCCTTTTGATATCTGTTTGAATATCACTCAGGTATTTTGCAAGAGCTAAGGCTGTTGCAACTTTAGCTAATTCTGATGGCTGTAGGTTGAAAAATCCGAGATCATACCATGAGGTAGCACCTGCAATAGTCTTCCCGAAAATGAAGAGCCCGAGTAAAAGCACCATTGAAATGATATACATCACACTTGAAAATCGCTCGTAAAAACCCGCTTCAAGTGCAAGAATCAATATGATGGTTAGAAAACTTACCCCTATAAAAAAAAGCTGTTTTCCATAAAGGGTATCAAAATCAAAAATAGAAATGTCACTTTCTATAAATGTCGTTGAATAAATATTTATCCAGCCTATTACAAGCAATGCTAAGTAAATGAATACGGTAAGCCAGTCAATTCTTCTAAGGATACTTTTACCAGCCATGCCTGTTTATTTTGAGCTCAAATCAGCTTCTGGTTTTTTAGCATGTTTGCTCCAGTCTTTTTCATTTATTTTGAAAGGTTCACCGCTGTAAGGTTTTTTATATTCAGACTCGAGAGTTCTTTCTAACATTCGTTTTTCAAGATCTTTGCGTGTAATTTTACCTTTCAGATATTTTTCAATAAGTAATGATGCAATATGACCAGCGTAACGACCGCCATAATATCCATTTTGGATATAAACGGCAATTGCAATTTTAGGATTTTCAACGGGGGCAAAAGCGACAAATACTGAATTGTCAGTTAACTGTGTTCTTACGCTATCAATAACCATAAAATTTTCAACGGTACCTGTTTTACCTGCAATTTCAATATCAGGAATTTGAACACCTTTAGCAGTACCATAATTATAAACATCAGCCATGCCTTGAACAACTGGCTCAAAATGTTGTTTGTCAATAGTTGTGTATTTTGGTTCGGTAAAGGCAGGGTTAGAAATGTCTTTACCACCAATTTTTTTCAAAACGTGCGGAGTATAAAAATGTCCGCGATTTGCTATAGCAGCAGTCATGTTAGCCAACTGAATTGGGGTGACATTAACTTCACCTTGGCCAATAGCATTTGAATAAGTGGTAGTCGCTGACCATCTTTTGTCTCCTTCGCCATACCATTTATTATACATTTTTGTATTTGGTACTGAACCTCGTCTACCTGTATAAAGGTCAGCCCCTAAATACGAACCTAATCCAAAACTTCTAACATGTTTTTCCCAAGCATCCATCGCCTGACTGTTTGAAGGGAATTGTTCAAATATTTTTTTGTAAACTCCTACAAAATAAGCATTACATGATTTGTAAATGCCATTATTCAAATTTCTTGAGCCTCCACCACAATGGCAACCTTTCTTACTTCTACCAATATAAAAACCATTGCGGCACGAGATCGTCGTACTTGGAGTTATTGCTCCCTCTTGCAATGCGATAAGGGCATTGATAGCTTTAAATGGAGAACCCGGACTCTTTTCGAAGGAAATTGATCTGTCAAAAGTGGGTTTAGAAATTGAATCATAGTGCAGCTTACTATAGTTTCGAGATCTTTTTCTACCTACTAATAATGAGGGGTTGTAGGTGGGGCCTGAAATCATAGTTAGAATTTCACCTGAAGCAGGTTCTATTGCAACAATACCTCCCCATTTTCCCTGCATTAAAAGTTCACCATATTCTTGTAAGTCTTTATCAATTGTGATTGTAATTTCTTTTCCTTGAACGGGTTCAACATCTTGAGTGCCATCTTTATATCTTCCTATATCTCGATTAAATCTATCTTTTTGAATGTACGCTATTCCTTTTCTTCCCCTCAGGGTATCTTCATAAACTTTTTCAACTCCGGTTCTACCGGTTAACTCCCCTTGAACAAAATCGGGGTTTTTAGCTAAATCTCTTTCGTTTACTTCACTTATATAACCCAATACATTGGCAGCTGAATTGGTGTCATAATAACGGAGTGATCTCTTCTGAATATAGAAACCAGGGTATCTGCGCATTTTTTCTTGTAAGCGGGCATAATCTTCTTTTGAAAGTTGATGTACTAATACCGAAGGAAGACGTGGTGAATAGATGCGAGCTCTTTTCAATTCTTTTACGAAATTTTCTTTTTTCATATCAAGAAGTTCGCAAAACTCTAAGGTATCTAAAGTTTTTACTTCACGGGGTATAACCATTACATCATAAGCAGGATCATTGCCTACTAATAGTTTGCCATTGCGGTCAAAAATGTACCCACGTTCTGGGTAGTCATAATTGGCCTTAATGGCTGGGTCCTCCATTAGTTGATCTGCGGAAAAACTAAATATCTGTAGATAAGATAATCTACCAATAAAGGTTATCCCGATAAGAATAATTATCGATGAGAGTAGAATTTTTTTCATTATTCTTTTCTTACACTAAAAAGTGATCCAAATAAAAGGCAAAGTACCAACGACGCAATGCTGGTCGAGATAACTTTTTTCAAAATTAATAGTAAGTTAGCAAAACTAAATATTTCTAGTGTAAACAAAACTAGATGATGAATTACTATTAATAACGCCAAAAATGTAAATTGTTGTAAAAGGGTAGCATTGCTTACTTTAAAGCTTTGAAACTCATAATTTACACCAAATACAAAACGCATGATTGCTGGTCTTAAATAGGCAATAGTGATAGTAGATGCTGCATTAATAGCCATGGTGTCTGAAAAGAAATCAATTAAAAAACCGAGTAAAAAGCTAAGCCCAATGAAAGCAGCTCTATTTTCCTTAATCGGATACCAGTAAAGAAATAAAATATAAACCATTGGGTTTATAAATCCAAAAAAATTAAGATTGTTAAATACGAGAACTTGCACTAAAACTAATAGTGTAAATCGAACAACATTTATGAAATAGTAATTACTAATCATTGACTTCAGATTGTTCTTGTAGTTCTAATACCTCTTGACGATTCTTATTATCAACAATGTATACATTCTTTAGGTTTGTCATATCGTTAAATAGACTAATTTCAATATGCCAAAAACTTTTTGAATTATCTAAATCAAATTGTTTTATAGTTCCAATCGGAATGTTTTCAGGAAAAATACTACTCATTGCACCCGTAACAATGGTATCACCTATGACTAAAGGAACTAAGCGAGGAATATCAACCAACTGCACGGTATTATAAGCTTTTGCATTCCATACCAATGAACCAAAGTGATTCGTGTTTTTTAACTTGGCATTAATATTTGATCTTTCATTTAAAATACTTTGAACAGTTGCATTTTGAGCCGAAACGTTTTCTACAATACCCAGAATACCTTTTGAAGTAATTACCCCCATATCTGGCTTAATGTTAGCATTTGTCCCTTTATTTATGGTGATATAGTTACGCTGATTTGCATAGCTATTTTTAATAACCTGTCCTGAGGTAACGGTATATGCTGCCTGGGTAGAATCTAACTGAATCTGAAGAGCATCTTTGCTGTTGAATAATAATAAGCGTAACTGTTCATTTTCTTTTACTAGTTTTCTATTTTCCTTACGTAAATCGAAATAGGATGTAATACCAAATGAAGTTTTATAAATGTTTCCTGTCAGCCAGCTAGATGAATTAAAAAATGAGGATTGGTGGTATGAATGTGATTGAATGGTAAAACCTAAAGAAACGGTCATCAAAAATATATATAGAAGAAAATTCTTATATCTTAATATAAAGTTGATAATCTGCTGCATGCACTTTACGTATTATTTGGCCTCAAATGCGTAATCGGCCTCTAAAAAAGTAGAATCAAAAAGTTCAATAATGTTACAGAAATTGACCTATTTAATCAAGATACTTTTATATCGGTCTAAATTTTTCAAAGCAATTCCGGTACCTCTTACTACTGCTCTAAGAGGATCTTCTGCAATATAGACGGGTAAATCTGTTTTTTGAGATAATCTTCGATCTAAACCGCGAAGCATTGAACCTCCTCCAGCTAAATAAATACCAGTATTGTAAATATCCGCGGCTAATTCAGGAGGTGTTTGTGATAAGGTTTCCATAACTGCATCTTCAACACGAAGAATTGATTTGTCTAAGGCCTTTGCTATTTCTCGATACGAAATCTGAACTTGTTTTGGCTTTCCTGTTAGCAAATCGCGCCCTTGAACTGATTTTTCATCTGGTGGGGTTTGTAGATCTTCGGTGGCCGAACCAATTTCAATTTTAATATTTTCTGCGGTGCTTTCTCCAACATATAGGTTGTGCTGGGTACGCATGTAGTATATAATGTCATTCGTGAATACATCACCTGCGATTTTAACGGACTTATCACAAACAATACCACCTAATGCGATTACTGCAATTTCTGTTGTACCACCTCCGATATCAACAATCATATTCCCTTTTGGTTGCATAATATCTAACCCGATCCCAATTGCCGCAGCCATGGGCTCATGAATCAAATAAACTTCTTTGCCGTTTACACGCTCTGCAGATTCTTTTACTGCTCGCATTTCTACTTCAGTAATACCTGACGGGATACAAATAACCATGCGCAAAGCCGGTGGAAACCATTTTTTCTTTAGAGCAGGAATATTTTTAATAAACATATTGATCATCTTTTCAGATGCATCAAAATCTGCAATTACCCCATCTTTCAGCGGTCGAATTGTTTTTATATTTTCGTGAGTTTTGCCCTGCATCATGTTGGCTTCTTTACCAACGGCAATAATTTTACCAGAAATACGATCTCTGGCAACTATTGACGGACTGTCAACTACAACTTTATCATTGTGAATTATAAGGGTATTCGCCGTTCCTAAATCGATGGCGATTTCCTCGGTCAAGAAATCAAAAAATCCCATTTTTAACTCGTTTGGTTATGTTACACGTATGCGTGGGGTGCATTTCACCGACAAAAGTAGTAAAATTAGCTGCTCATTCATGCTTTATGTTGTGAATTTATAGCTGCGCGACACCAAATACCCAAGACTTGAAGTGTGTAGCCCTTAAAATCAAATGATAATCGCTTTTAATGTTTGAAATGACGTGTTCCTGTCATTATCATTGCAAGCCCATTTTCATTGCAGTAATCAATACTTAACTGATCTTTTATCGAACCACCGGGTTGAATTACGGTTGCGATACCACTTTTATGTGCAATTTCAACACAATCTGGAAAAGGAAAGAAAGCATCACTTGCCATTACCGCTCCGTCAAGATCAAAATTAAAAGATTTCGCTTTGTGAATTGCCTGATTCAATGCGTCAACACGAGAAGTTTGACCTGTACCGCTAGCACATAATTGCTTATTTTTTGCTAGAACAATCGTATTTGATTTCGTATGCTTACATAGCTTTGAAGCAAAAATTAGATCTTCTATTTCTTCAGCAGAAGGTTCTTTGGTTGTTGCATATACAAAATCGGCAACAGCATCCGTTTTATGATCTTTTTCTTGTAATAACATTCCGTTTAAACAAGTGCGAACAATCATTTCAGGCATTTCAACTTCATTTTGAATAAGAATAATTCGATTTTTCTTAGCCTTTAAAACCTCAAGTGCTTCAGCTTCATAGCTGGGAGCAATAACAACTTCACAAAATAACTTATGAATCTCTTCGGCTGTGGCGTTATCAATTTCTTTGTTGCTTATCAAAACTCCTCCAAAAGCTGAAACAGGATCTCCTGCAAGGGCATCGATATAGGCTTGATGTAAATTATCTCTTTGTGCTAAGCCACAGGCGTTATTGTGTTTTAGAATTGCAAATGTCGGTTGATCGTTTTTAAATTCAAGCATCAAATTTACCGCCGCATCAACATCAAGCAAATTATTATAAGAAAGTTCTTTGCCATGTAGTTTTGAAAACATTGCATCAAAATCGCCGAAGAAAAACCCTTTCTGATGCGGATTTTCTCCATAGCGCAATACTTTTCCGTCGGTTTCGCTAACTTTTAATGCAGCTAATTCATGATTTTTATTAAAATAATTAAAAATCGCGGTGTCATAATGTGAAGAAACATTGAAAGATTTTGCAGCAAAACGTTTGCGGTCTTCTAAAGTAGTGCTTCCGTTTCCGTTAGAAATTAGGGCTAAAACTTCTTCGTAATCTTTCATTGATGATACGCAAAGTACATCCTTATAATTTTTTGCTGCTGCACGAATCAAAGAAATACCTCCGATATCGATTTTTTCAATAATATCTTGTTCAGAAGCTCCGCTCGCGACTGTTTTTTCAAAAGGATATAAATCAACAATCACGATATCTAACTGTGGAATTTCAAATTCCTCAAGTTGTGCAACATCTCCTTCATGGTCTTGACGATTTAAAATTCCTCCAAAGACCTTAGGATGTAATGTTTTTACGCGTCCGCCAAGAATTGAGGGGTAGCTGGTAACATCTTCAACAGGAACCACGTCAACACCTAAATTATTGATAAATTTTTCGGTTCCGCCTGTAGAATAAATGGTAATACCTAATTCTGCAAATTTTCGAACGATAGGCTCTAATCCGTCTTTATGAAATACTGAAATTAAGGCTGAAGTGGCTTTTTTTATACTCATTTTTTTGCGTGCTGATTATTAAGATTCGTAAGCATGCAAAAATACTTTTTTTGAAAAGAAGAAGTTCGTCAGGTTATCAACAATACAGGCAAAGTTTTGAACTGTTTAGTTTAAAATTGTTGCCACTCGTTCATTTACAAATTCTAAAAATCGTTCATCTTCAGGGCTAAAAGGGTCAGAAGTGTTTGAATCGATATCAATTTGACCTATATTTTCACCATTAACAAACAATGGCACTACAATTTCAGATTTTACAGAAATGCTGCAAGCAATATAATTATCTTGTGAATTTACATTTGGCACAACAAAATTTTCATTCGACAAAGCCACTTGGCCACAAATACCTTTTCCGAACGGAATTATAGTATGATCTGTAGCTTCACCAGCATAAGGCCCTAGTTTTAATTCTTGCTTATCGCCATTTTTGAAATAGAAACCAACCCAATCGTAATAAGAAATTTTATTTTTAAGTAATTCACAAATGCTTTGAAGTCTATCAGTTGTGGTTTCGTTTTTGTCTTTTAAAATGGCTTGAACTTCTAATCTGAGTTGATCAAACATAAGGCGTATTTTTTTGGCTAAAATAGTGGTTTATTTCATTGAATTGCCATGTATTCAAAGCTTTTGTGCCTAAAATCTGAGTGCTAAATTTGCTTTGACTTAAAGTAAAAAGGGATGCCTATTGCTAGACATCCCTTTGATAAAACTATATTCTTTTAAATCTTAAGGCTGAATTTTAACATCGAATTTTATAAAATCATTGTTGTTAAAACCAGCTTGAATTTCAGTAATCTTTATGATTCCTTTTTTACCGTAGTTGTCGACAAATTCAATAACGTCACCTACAGCTACGTTGGTAACCTTCTGACTAGTTGACTTGATAATTACATCTAGTTCTCCTGATAATGCGATGGCATCAAAATCTGCAGCCGCAAAAGTTGAGCTTGAGAAATAGGTTTCATTTAGGGTTTCATTTTGAACATCATCTTCATTTGGGCCTGGCTCTAATCCTTCAACAGGAAAACCAAATGACGCATCAAATGTAGAAGTGGATGCTAAGGAAGCATCTTGCCCATCAGATACACCAGAAGCACCATAATAATAGCCAAAATCCCAAAAGGCTCTAAATTCAGGTCCTTCATTTATTTTGTATACTTTTTCATCAAGCAGCGAAAAGAAAGATTCTGTTGTACCATCAGCTGCAGGGGCAAATAATGTTATATCAGAAAAACTACGAATTTCTGTAGCAGGGTTAGTACCTGTACCTACAGTAACCGTTATTGTACCGGCTCCTAAAGCTAATCTTTTGGTAATATCTCTAAAATCACCTTTCCCTTTGGTTGTCCAAAAAGTGTATACAATCTGACCGTTTTCAATATCAGGTACAGGAAGTTCAAAAGTAAAATCGATTTCTTTCTTAGTAGCACCATCTAAATCAATAGAACCATCTGCATTTAATGCTTTGTCTAAATCATCACTATCTAATGCAAAACTATTAAAAGGCATATCACCTTGACCAGAAATATTTTGCGTAATGTACATTCTACGTTGTGTTGTGGCATCTGAGGTAAAAACTATTCTACCGGGCACGGTTGTGCCTACTTCACCACTAGCTGAAGCTGAAGTAATATTACTCGAAGAATCGGCTTCATTGAATACAACGGTTGCTACTTCTGCTTCGTCACCATCACCATCACCTTCGCCATCACTTGGTAGTTCGGTGTCAAAAATAGACCCATCATCTGTTCCACAACTTGTTACGAATATTGCCAAGGTAAACACAAGGAATCCGTATTTTAAAGTTGATTTTAGTTTGTTTTTCATAATTGTATTTTTAAATTTTATAGATTAAGTGTAATAAATCATCGATGAACTACATAGAATGAATAGTTCCTTACCTTAACTTCAAAAAGGGCATTAAAGTATATTTAGAGGGTGTTTTTTATCGGGTTCTAAACTTAGATTTTTATTATTGTCGAGGTTTTTGAATTGGGTTGTTAAAACAAGTGGCATAAAATTTCGTTAAAGCATACATTACAAGCTTGATAATTTCATTATTTCGTATTTTTGCACAAATGAAAAGTGTTTTACACAAATCGGTATCTTTTGCAATGGCAGTTTTGCTTTTGCTTTCCACCACTTCGTGGAAAGTTGAAAAGCACTATTGTATGGGGCGGTTGATGAATATCGCTTTGTTTGTTGATGTTGATGATTGCGGAATGGATATGTCGTCAGCTGGTATTGAAGAAAATAGTGGTGCCACTACCGACTCTTGTTGTGATGATGAAGTCATCTACATAGATGGTCAAGACGATTTGAAAATAGCTCTTAACGATTTAAATACAGACAAAGGCTTTCATTTTATTACAACTACATATTCTTCTTATAATTTATCACAAGTTCTCCAAGAGCAAGGTATGCTCTTTGAGCAATACCCACCTCCCATTTTGGTCAGAGATATTCAGTTGCTTGACCAAGTGTTTTTAATTTGATTTATTATCAATTCCTCTAAGGATAATCGCCTTTGATTAATCCCAAGCATGCTATTTTCTTTAGCATTCTGATGTTTTCAATCTTAGGTATTTCTTTTTTTCAGGAGAATGATAATAAATTAATAGTTTCATGAAACATACATATACAATCACAGGAATGACCTGCAGCGGATGCGTTGCTGCTGTTGCAAGTGCCCTATTAGAATTAAAGGAAGTAAAAGAAGTTGATGTGAATTTAGAAAGGTCAATGGCAGATATTTCCATGTCTAAACATGTTGCTTTGCAAAGGTTTCAATCCGTTTTATCAAGTAAATACACCATTGCAGAAAAGGTAGATTCCACCCTAGATGTTGCCAATAATCTTGGTGAATCGAAATCGAAGTTACAGCAACTGAAACCGTTATTACTGATTTTCTTGTATCTCTTTTCAGCAGCTTTTTTGTTAAACTATCAAGATTGGAGTACTTCAGAAGCCATGCTTGATTTCATGGGCCTTTTCTATATTGTGTTCAGTTTTTTCAAACTTTTAGATTTGAAAGGTTTTACTGAAAGTTTTAAAATGTATGATCCTTTGGCAAAATTAATTCCGGCATACGGTTGGGTTTATCCTTTTATCGAACTGGCCCTTGGGCTTCTTTTCTTGATGAGATTTCAAATCACTTTTGCCCTTGTTACAACAATTCTGATTTTGAGCATTACCACTTTTGGAGTTAGTAAAGCATTACTTGATAAAAAGAAAATTCGTTGTGCTTGTTTAGGTACAGCGTTGAAATTACCAATGACAGAAGCAACGTTTATTGAAAATGCGATAATGTTAGTCATGGCCATTTTTATGTTGATTAAGTCAATCTAAATACATTTGAAAACTTTTCAGTTTTTATTAAAAAAACAACAAATGAAATTATATATATACCTCTTATTCGGTTTGCTGCCAGTTCTTTCTTTTTCGCAAGAAAAAGTAGAAGGTATGGTGATGGAAGCCAATTCTGAAAACAAACAAATTGGTCTGCCTGGGGCTAATGTGTATTGGATGAACTCGCAAATAGGCACGATTACCAATGATGAGGGTCTATTTAGCCTTCCATTTTCACAGAAGTATAATAAATTGATTATCAGTTTTGTCGGATTTAAATCAGATACCTTAACTATAAATGAACCTAAAATGTTACATCATTCACTTCAACCATCTAACGAATTAGATGAAGTAGTTGTGGAAAAAAAACGCGATGCGGTTCAAAAGGCTTATTTCAGCGCTCAAAACGTGATAACCGTGAATAGTGCAGAGTTGCTAAAAGCAGCTTGCTGTAATTTGTCTGAGAGTTTTGAAACCAACCCTGCAATTGATGTTAATTTTTCTGATGCCCTTACGGGTACCAAACAAATTCAAATGTTAGGTTTAACTAGTCCGTATTTGTTGATTACTCAAGAAAACATACCCATGGTTCGTGGTGCCTCACAAGCATTTGGGCTAACATTTACCCCTGGTACTTGGGTAGAAAGTATTCAAATTACCAAAGGTGCAGGCAGCGTTGTTAATGGGTATGAAAGTATTTCTGGGCAGATCAATGCAGAGTTAGTTAAACCACTAACTGATAATGCCTTGTTCGTTAATGGCTACTATAATATTAATGGACGAATGGAATTGAATACCCACTTCAATCATAAGTTAAATGATAAATGGAGTACGGGGTTATATATTCACGGTAATGCAAGAACGCAAAAAGAAGACAATAATGAAGATGGTTTTTTAGACGCACCTCTAGCCAATCAAATTAATATAATGAATCGATGGCAATATCAAAATGTTGAAACTGGTTGGGTGAGCTTTTTGAATATTCGATTTTTGAATGACGAAAAACAAGTTGGTCAAGTTGATTTCGAGCCAGATGCACCAAATGCTATTCGAGGCTTTGGTGATCGAAACTCCTTTGCTGCCAATGAAGTATGGGGTAGTGAAATAGCAACACATCGTTTTGATTCATCTGTAAAATTGGGATATGTTTTCCCTGAATTACCTTTTCAAAGTTTTGGGTTTCAAGCTTCGTATAGCAATCATGACCAAGAATCATATTTTGGAGTTAATAGATATGATATCAAACACGAAAGTGTATACTCTAATTTGATTTTTAATTCCATTCTGGGCAATACACAAAGCAAATTTAAGACTGGTTTGACTTTTGCTTATGATGGCTACAAAGAACTAGTTAATACTGCAGATTTTTCTAGAGATGATGCATCAATTGGGGCATTTTTTGAATATAGCTTTGATAATTTAGAAAAAGTAAGTCTGACAGCGGGTCTTCGGGTTGACACGCACAATCGGTTAGGTTCTTTTATAACTCCACGTTTGCATGTTAGGTATTCTCCTTGGGAAAGAGGAAGTCTTAGAGGCTCTTTTGGAAGAGGTAAACGAGCAGCTAATATTTTTGCAGAAAATCAACAGTTGTTTGCCTCAGCGCGACAAATTCAGATTTTAGATACGAATGGAAGTATTTATGACCTCGACCCAGAGGATGCATGGAATTATGGTGTTAGCTTTTTGCAGGGATTCACATTTTTAGATAGACGCGGAAATGTGACACTTGATTTCTATCAAACAGATTTTAAAAATCAAATTGTTGTTGATTGGGAGAATCCAAGAGCGATTTCATTCTATAATTTAGACGGAAAAAGCGTTGCAAGCAGTTTTCAATTTGAGGTAAATCATGAGATATTAAATAATTTAGAATTACGAACTGCTTATAAATTCTATGATGTAAATACAGATTATCGTTCTGGTAATTTGCAAAAACCATTGCTCGCCCAACATCGGTTTTTTCTGAATTTAGGCTATGAAACTAAGGCTAAAGATAACGGGTCGCAATGGCGATTTGATTATACCTTGCATACTGTTGGCGAGCAACGATTGCCAAATACAGATGTGAATCCGCCAGAATATCGATTGGGTAATTCTGTTAAAGGGTACAACCTTATGAACGCTCAAGTGACGAAGGTGTTTTCAAATAGTTTTGAAATCTATGTTGGAGGTGAAAATTTGAGTAATTTCACACAAAAGAACCCAGTTTTAGGTGCAGATAACCCTTTTGGCGCAAATTTTGATACTAGCATTGTATATGCACCTATAATGGGACGAATGTTTTATGGAGGATTTAGATATAAGTTATAATACGAATAAACAAAATACCGCCTAGCGGAAAAAAACAAAAATTTACTTTATCATGAAAAAAATAACTACCCTAATAGCATTATTTTTATTTGCTGTTTCAGTTACAGCGCAAGAAAAAAATAAAAAAATGGATATGGAGGTTGATGGCGTATGTGAAATGTGTAAAATGCGTATCGAAAAGGCCGCGTTGGGGGTAAAAGGTGTTAAATACGCCTTATGGGATATTCCAACACACAAATTAACATTGATCATTGATGAGCGAAAGACAGATCCGATGCAAATAAAGACCGCTTTGGTTGCTGCAGGTCATGACACGAAAGAGTTGAAGGCAACTGAAGAGGCTTATAAAAAGGTAATGCCATGCTGCAAGTATCGCGATGATGAGGTAGTTAAAAATCATAAGAACTAGTTTAGGGTTGCTTTAATGTAAGGAATACCTAATTTACTTTACTAAATCCGTATCACTCTATGAAAAAGAAATGATACGGATTTTATTTTTTAGCCTTTTTCTAGTTGGCTGTCAGCATGTTTTCTCTCAAACCTGTTGTTCAGGTGGTGTACCTCTTTCGAACAATTTAGGTTTGCCAAACGAGGGTAAAGGCTCTTTTTTGATGGGATTGAATTACGACTATAATAATTTGAATACGCTTAATGCCGGCACCAACACTTTAGAGGATGATTCAAGATTGAGAATTACCAATTCAATTTTGTTAAATACGGGTTATGCATTTTCAAATCGATTATCTTTTGAAGCTCTTTTTACTTGGGTGAATCAAACCAGAACAATTTCACAATTTGGCAATGAAAATTTGTCTGAGACTTCAGGCGTGGGAGATGCTGTTTTTCTAATTAAATATGCTATACCCAATATATTTGGTTCAAATACAAGGTTACACCTCGGTGTAGGCACAAAAGCTCCGTTAGGAAAATCTGATTTAACTACTGAAGAAGGTTTTCAACTAACAGCCGATTTACAACCGGGTAGCGGTGCATGGGATGTTTTAGGGTGGCTTTCTATTTCAAAAAAATTAAATTTTAGACCTTCAGCTAACGTTTCGGCTAGCCTTATTTATCGTGTAACAGGGGCGAATAATTCGTATTTAAATAATACTGCAATTTATGAGTTTGGAAATGTTATGCAAATAAATACGGGGTATTCAGACCAGTTTTTAGTGCTCAATACTATTTTTAGTCCTGGTTTAGTTTTGAAATATAGAAAAGCTTTTAGCGATCAAATCGATATTTCTCAAATTCCAAACACAGGTGGAGAATGGATTTTTGTACGCCCAGAATTAAGCGCTCAAATTACATCCAGTATTGCTCTAAGTTCACGATTAGAAATCCCTATTTACAGTTATGTGGCGGGTACGCAGTTAACGCCAACACTAAGGTTTACCGTTGGTATGACATTTAAAATAAAAAAGAATAAATTGAACCCTATTAATTAATTACTATGAAAACTAAATTATTATTAATTGCATGCGTTTTTCCACTACTCTCTTGCAGTAAATCGAGCACCCAAAGTACCGCAAACCCTGAAATTGATACTGAAGAAATTGAAAACACTTCTGTTGAGTGGAGCATTCCGGTTTCAGAAGTTTTAGATGGTGGTCCTGGTCGCGATGGTATTCCTGCCTTAGATAATCCGCAAATGGTTACTGCTGAAAATTCATCAATCTTATTTGACACAGATTTGGTTTTGGGTTATAAAAATGGAAATGAAATCAGAGCGTACCAACACATTGTACTCGATTGGCATGAAATTGTTAATGATCAAGTAGGCGATGTATCTTTGGCAATTACCTACTGTCCGCTTACAGGTACTGGTATTGGTTGGAATAGGGTTATTGATGATAAGGAAACAACTTTTGGTGTTTCTGGTTTGTTGTATCAAACCAATCTAATACCGTTTGATAGAGCTACAAAAAGTAACTGGTCACAAATTTTGAATGAATCAGTAAATGGAAGTTTAGAAGGAAAAAAAGCAGATTTAATACAGTTGATAGAAACCGATTGGAAGACTTGGAAAACGATGTATCCAAACACAGGTATTATCAATATAAGTAATACCGGTTTTGCTCGTACCTATGGTGTTTATCCTTACGTTGATTATAGAACAAATAATAACACGTTCTTATTTCCTACCCCTAAAGATTCAAGATTGCCATTAAAACAGCGTGTTCACGCGATTACAGATGATAAAGCTTCGAAGGTATTTCAATTTTCAGATTTTGAAACTACTTCAGTAATTAAAGATGTTTTTAAGGGAAAAAATTACTTGATTGTTGGTAATGCAAATTTTATCACCTCATTTGAGTTAAACGCAGTACAAAACGACTTACAATTTGAATATGTTTTTAATGGTTCTTCAGATATTATATTACAAGATGGTGATGGTACACAATGGAATATTTTTGGAGAAGCTATTTCAGGTCCGAAAGAAGGTCAAAGCTTAGAAGCTTCAAAATCGTTTATGGGGTATTGGTTTTCGATACCTGCTTTTTATACTACTGAGATATATGAGAAAAGTAACTAATGGTTCGAATAGCATAAAATAAAAACCACACTTGAACTTCAAGTGTGGTTTTTAGTATAATTAAATTGCTTTTTGATACTGTCGACTTACATCATGCCGGGCATTCCGCCACCGCCATGTGCATGTCCGCCTCCACCAGCTGGAGCTTCTTCTTTAATGTCAGTCAATGCACATTCAGTTGTCAAAATCATTCCGGCTACCGAAGCAGCATTTTCTAAAGCAACACGAGTCACTTTTTTAGGATCGATAATACCTGCTTTAAACATTTCAACATATTTCTCAGATTTAGCGTCATAACCATAATCACCTTTTCCGTCGATTATTTTTGCAACAACAACTGAACCTTCACCACCAGCATTTTCAACGATGGTTCTTAAGGGAGACTCTATTGCTCTGGCAACAATTTGCAATCCGGTAGCTTCATCAGCGTTTTCAACTTCAACCTTTGAAAGAACTGATTTTGCTCTTACTAATGCAACACCACCACCAGCAACGATACCTTCTTCAACAGCAGCTCTTGTAGCATGCAATGCGTCATCAACACGATCTTTTTTCTCTTTCATTTCAACTTCAGAAGCTGCACCTACATAAAGTACGGCAACCCCACCAGCTAGTTTAGCTAGTCTTTCTTGAAGTTTTTCACGATCATAATCAGATGTAGTAGTCTCAATTTGAGATTTAATTTGATTAACCCTCGCCTTGATATCCTTTTGAACACCGCCACCATTTACAATGGTCGTATTATCTTTATCTATTGTAATTTTTTCACAGGTGCCTAGCATATCTAAAGATGCATTATCTAAAGAGAAACCTCTTTCCTCAGAAATAACAGTACCACCAGTTAAAATAGCAATATCTTCTAGCATTGCTTTTCTTCGATCTCCAAAACCTGGAGCTTTGACAGCAGCTATTTTCAAAGAACCTCTTAACTTGTTTACTACCAATGTTGCTAATGCTTCTCCATCAACATCTTCAGCAATAATCAATAAAGGCTTACCAGATTGAGCAACTGGTTCTAATACCGGAAGTAAATCTTTCATTGAAGAAATCTTCTTATCAAACAACAAGATATAAGGTGCCTCTAAATCAGAAGTCATCTTTTCAGAATCAGTAACAAAATATGGAGAAAGATATCCTCTATCAAACTGCATTCCCTCAACAACATCAACATAAGTATCAGTACCTTTTGCTTCTTCAACAGTAATCACGCCTTCTTTGCCAACTTTTCCAAAAGCTTTAGCAATTAAATCACCGATAGTTTCATCATTATTGGCGGAAATTGAAGCAACTTGTTTAATCTTGTCGGAAGAATCACCAACTTTTTTTGATTGCTTAGAAAGATTTTCAACGATAGCCTCTACAGCTTTATCAATACCTCTTTTTAAATCCATCGGATTCGCACCTGCAGCGACATTTTTCAATCCTTCTTTTACAATTGATTGTGCTAAAACAGTCGCGGTAGTTGTACCATCACCTGCTAAATCGTTGGTTTTAGAAGCAACTTCTTTTACCATTTGCGCGCCCATATTTTCTAAAGGGTCAGCCAATTCTATTTCTTTTGCAACGGTAACACCATCTTTTGTAACCTGAGGAGCTCCGAATGATTTGCTAATGATTACGTTTCTTCCTTTTGGTCCTAATGTTACTTTTACTGCATTGGCCAAGGCATCAACACCTCTTCTTAGGCCATCACGAGCATCGATGTCAAATTTTATATCTTTTGCCATAATCTATTATGTTTTTATTTTCTTTCTCGCAAAGGCGAGAAACTTTTAAATTGTTCTCGAAATTATTTTTTAAAGGTTCCCGACTTTACGGGAATAGAAAATGAACGAACTATATAATAGCAAGTATATCACTTTCGCGCATCATCAAATAGTCAGTACCTTCTAATTTTAATTCAGTACCAGCATATTTTCCGTAAAGAACAGTATTACCTACTTTTACAGTAACACTCTCGTCTTTGGTACCAGGACCAACAGCTACTACTTTTCCTTTTTGTGGTTTTTCTTTTGCCGTATCAGGTATGTATATACCAGAAGCGGTTTTTGTCTCAGCAGCCATAGGCTCAATTAGAACTCTATCTGCCAATGGTTTAATGCTAACTTTAGCCATAGTATTTAATTTTTTAAGTTGATTTAATCTTTCGTCTGATTCTAGTCAGAAATTATGCCAATGCTTAGAAACTGACATTTTGTAAAAAAAAATGCCAGCTTGTCATTTGGCTGGCATTTCATATTTTTTTAAATAATTTATTCGTTGTCTTCGGCAGTTGAACCTTCAGTAGCAGGCTCTGGTAGAACCTCAGCTGGTTCACTTAGTACTTCCTCTACTTCTCCATCTAAAACTTCTTCAACATCATCTCCGTTTAACAGTTTTGAATCTGCGGTTCCAAAGCTTCCTTTGAGAGCTACGTTAGAAGCCAAAATCAAAACAACCAGAAATCCAGCCAAAATCCAAGTGCTTTTATCTAAAAAGTCACCTGTTTTTTTAACACCACCAACTACTTGGCTACCTCCACCGCCAAAAGAAGAAGATAGACCTCCACCTTTAGGGTTTTGAACCATGACTACTAATACCAACAGCAAGCAGACGCCTACAATAAGAATTAAGAAAATTAAAAACTGTGTACTCATTACTAGATATTTTCTTGTTGTATTTTTTCTATCGCTCTAATTCGGTCTGCAAAGAAACCACTTTTTTCTGGATATTTCAAACTTAAAATACGGTAGGCTTGAACCGCTTTTTCGTATTTTTTTTGCTCTAAATATACCTTGGCCAAGGTCTCAGTCATCAACTCTTTATCATTGAATTGAGACGCTTGTTTTGTGTTAATTTTAAAAGCTGTTTTCTCGCTAGGCACTATCTTAGGGCTTTCGGCAATAAACTTATCAATAAGAGCAAACTTCTTTTGTTTTAGCACTTCTTTTTCTAACCTAAAATCACTTTGTTTAGTATGGTCGATAAGTTCATTTTTTCGCTCGATTGTATTTTTTGAGGTTACCTGCAACCATTCGCTAAAGGAATGTTTTTCTTTTTTAGTAAAAGAGAGCGGTTGGCCAAGTTGCAATGTTTCTTCGGCTTCTTTTTTTTCCTTTTTTAACGCAACATCAATCTTAGGATCTTTGGACTTAAATAATTCAGGATCTAAAATTTGATCGGCATCCGTAAGGTTTTGAGGTAAAGGTTCATCATCAGATTTTTCAATTATAGCTTTATTCTGATGGTTTTTAGGGATGATTTCTTCTTTTGAAGCAACTGAATTTTCTAAAGAGGTAATTTTTCCGGAAATTGAATCAGCTATGGAATTCTGTAGAAATTCTTCTGACGTAATAAAGTCAAAAAGAAGATCTCTATCGGTTGTATAAGCTGCTGCAATTTTCAGAGCGTTATTGTACTTGAAACTATTTAAATTTTTTAGTCCTTTTAAGTGAACAGCACGGGCAGCTTGAAAATATGGAAATTCTGACAATACAACTTCTAGTTGCATTGTCTGCTCTGAAGATACTTCCTCATTTGGTTTTTGTAATAGATATGTAAAATCTTTTACATTCATTTTTTTAACTTAAAACTAAGGAGTCTAATATACTAGACAATTTGTATTTCACATAACTCATGTGCTTTTTAACTAGCTTTTTGTAAAGATCTCAAAATACATTTAATTACCAATCTGCCAGCGATGCATTGAAAATATCTTGAGTTATCCGTTCAAAAATTATATCGTGCGCTTCCGTTTTAACCGATGAAAGTTGAGAATTAGCAGGGTAATCATAAAAAAAAGAAAAACGTTTATCGAAATCTGCTTCTTCTTTTGTATTGTTTGTAAAACGGACCTGTATTGCGATAGATAGTCTATTTTGAGCTGCTGTTTGTTGTGCTGTTGCGCTCATAGGCGAAATGCGATATTCTACAATTTCACCTTCATATAGAAGATCATATTTACCGTTGTTAACTAATTCTAAACTAGTTTGATTTTGTATGCGGTCTTGAAGCTCCAAGGTGAAATCACGATCCATTCCTGGTTCAAAAATTGAACCTGGACTCTGAGAGGCATAGTTCTGAAAATAATTGACCTGAAATGTTTTAGCATCACCAACATCACCACCAGTAAAATTATATATGCCACAAGAGCTACTACTTAGAATGATTAAAAAGATGGCAATTTTAATTTTTAACTGTTGCACATGGCTTGTTTTAGAATATCAAAGAAAAAAGAAAAGCAATAAAAGAACAACCATTTTCTGTAAAGCTTAACACAAAAATGAAATTAAGGTTTCATTTTTGTCTTCGTTAAAGATCATATTGCTTAATCTTTCGATATAGTGTTCTTTCAGAAATGCCTAGTTCTGATGCAGCGGCTTTTCGTTTTCCTCTATTTCTTTCTAAAGATTTTTTAATTAATTCAATCTCCTTTTCTTGTAAAGAAAGGGTTTCTTCTTCTTGAATTTCTTCAGCAAAGTGGTACTTATCTTCTTGAATAGGATTATGAGTTACGGGTTCGACTTGGTTTTCAGGTAGCTGTAATACCTCCATCGGATTGCTTTTCTCTTCAGTTGCCTCTTTTCCGTTTGCGCCGTAAATCTTGCGAATTAAATTTTCATTTTCCTCCTGTACCTTTTCGGTGTCATTATTTTTTAAAAGTTCTAAAGTTAATTTTTTGAGGTCATTTAAATCACCTTTCATGTCAAAAAGAACTTTATATAAAATCTCTCTTTCGGTACTAAAATCCCCTTCTTTTTTATCGCCACCAACGACCGCAGGTAAGTTAGAACTGTTTGCGGTTGGTAAATATCCATTTAAAGTAAAGTCTGAGATATTTCTTTTTTCTTCAAGAACAGAAATTTGTTCTGCAATGTTTCGTAATTGTCGAATATTACCAGGCCAACGGTATTTTAGTAAAAGAGCGGTTGCGCTGTCTTCAAGACGAATCGTAGGCATTTTATATTTTTGACCAAAGTCAGAGGCAAATTTGCGAAACAATAAATGAATATCATCTTGCCTTTCACGCAATGGCGGAATATTTATTTCTACTGTACTCAATCTATAATAGAGGTCTTCACGAAACCTTTCTTTTTTAATAGCTTCGAACATTTTGATGTTTGTAGCAGCCACAATGCGAACATCTGTTTTTTGAACCTGTGAAGAACCTACTTTTAAGAATTCTCCATTTTCTAAAACTCTCAATAGTCGCACTTGCGTAGTTAAAGGCAATTCACCTACTTCGTCTAAAAAAATGGTGCCTCCATCGGCAACTTCGAAGTAACCATTTCGCGTAGAAGTCGCCCCTGTAAATGCACCTTTTTCATGCCCAAAAAGTTCACTATCAATTGTACCTTCAGGTATTGCACCGCAATTTACGGCGATATATTTGGCATGTTTTCTGTGCGATAAAGAGTGAATGATTTTCGGAATTGATTCTTTACCTACGCCACTTTCACCCGTTACTAAAACCGAAATATCGGTAGGAGCTACTTGAATCGATTTTTCAATAGCACGATTCAGTTTTGGATCGTTACCAATAATTTCAAACCGTTGTTTTATTGATTGTATACCTTCCATTTGTTTTCATTCCTGCGCAAGCAAGAATCTTTTAATTTAGTTCTTACTATAATCTAACGCCTCACCAATTAAAGTGGCAGACGTGCATTCTTTTATCTTAACATTTACGAAATCGCCAACTTTATAATTCTCTTTTGGAAATACCACAACGGTATTTTGAGGGTTTCTTCCCATCCAATGGGCATCTGATTTTTTAGATGTTCCTTCAATCAGGACTTCTTCGATGTTGCCTAAGTGCTCTTCTGTTCTAAATTTGCAATGTTCACGTTGTAAAGCTATAATTTCGGCAAGTCTTCTTTGTTTAACTTCTGCAGCAACATCATCTTCCAATTTTCTGGCAGCCATGGTGCCAGGTCTTTCAGAGTAGAGATACATATATCCGAAATCATATTTTACATAGGTTAAAGCAGCTAAAGTTGCTTGATGATCTTCTTCAGTTTCTGTGGGAAAGCCAGAAATCATGTCTTGTGAAATAGCACAATCGGGAAGTATTTCACGCACATTATCAATCAATTCAAAATATTCCTCAATAGTATGCAATCGATTCATTTCTTTTAAAATACGATTGCTTCCGCTTTGAACTGGTAAATGTATGTGATTGCAGATATTGTCATAGTTGGCCATGGTTCGAATCACGTCTAATGTCATGTCTTGCGGATTAGAAGTTGAAAACCGAATTCGCATTTTGGGTTGCGCTTCTGCAACCATAACCAAAAGATTTGAAAAATCTACCGCGGTTGCTTTTTCCATATCCGTCGCCTTAACAAAATCTTTTTTCAGGCCACCGCCATACCAGAGGTAACTGTCCACATTTTGCCCTAGTAGCGTAATTTCTTTATATCCTTTCTTCCATAAATCATTGACCTCTTCTACTATAGATTGCGGATTTCTGCTGCGTTCACGACCTCTAGTGAAAGGAACAACACAAAAGGTGCACATGTTATCGCATCCTCTGGTAATCGAAACAAGGGCGCTTACACCATTTGTTTGCAATCGAACTGGAGCGATATCGCCATAAGTTTCTTCTTTTGAGAGCAACACATTCACAGCGTCTCGACCTGCATCTACTTCTTTTATAAGATTTGGTAAATCTTTATAAGCATCGGGGCCGACCACCATATCAACAATTTTTTCCTCTTCGAGCAATTTGCTTTTCAAGCGTTCTGCCATACAACCTAAAACACCAACTTTTAAATGAGGACGGTGTTTTTTAATAGCATTAAATTTTTCAAGTCTTTTGCGAACAGTTAACTCTGCTTTTTCTCTAATCGAACAGGTATTGACCAAAACCAAATCAGCATCTTCTAATTTTTTAGTCGTGTTAAAACCCTCACTTGCTAATATAGATGCTACAATCTCGCTATCAGAAAAGTTCATAGCACAGCCATAACTTTCAATATAAAGTTTACGTGAATTCGTAATGTTTTTTTCAAGGGATACAGAACTACCTTGAACAGATTCATCTATAATTTTCTCCATCGAACTCCTTTCTATTCTACCTTAGGGGTTTGCAAAGATAATGCTTAATACAATTTTATGACAAATTGACAGTTATAAAATTTTAGGAGGATGGCGCAACGAACCTTATTTTTTTGCATCTTAACTATGCAACTCTACTAAATTTTAGTTTTATGAAAAGAATAGGAATTTTAGTTTTAGTCTTCACTTGTTTTCAATCGTGCGAGTTAGATAATCAGGTGTCTTCACTTAACAATGCACAAACGTATTTAGTAGCAACCCCTATAAAAACAGATTTAGAGGTATTTAAAGAGGAGGCTATTGCTATTACAGAACCCGTGCCGATGGTGGAATCAGGCAAAATTTACGCCTATAAAAACTACATTTTTGTAAATGATGTTAATCGTGGTTTTCATATTTTAGATAATAGCGATGCAACTTCACCTCAAAATATTGCCTTTATAAAACTTGAGGGTAATTATGATATTTCAATAAAAGACGATCGTTTATTTGCCGATAGTTATGGTGATTTAGTGGTTATGGATATTTCAGATATTAATAATATTTCACTCGTTACTAGAATGGTAGATGCTATATACCAAGAGTTTTGGTGTACGGTTGGTTTTGATGTGGCTTGGCCTGAAGGGCCAGTTGATGCCTTCGACTATTCAGAATTTGATAGTACTACTGAGGCAATCGTTGGATGGGAAGTTAAAGAGCAGCGACTGACCGATGAAGAGTTTTTAAATAAATTCGGATACAGCTCAACTCGTGGAGAAGTTTTTTCAACCAATGATTCAGCTGCAGAATCAAACGCGCCGACAGAATCTACAACGGGTCAAGGAGGTTCTTTTGCACGTTTTAAAATTGTTGAAGATTATTTATATGCAGTCGAACCATGGAGTATTAATGTATTTGATATTTCTGATTTAGATGCCCCAAAAGTGTTGCAAGAAGTGTTTACAGAAGGTACGATTGAAACCATTTTCAATCAAGGTGATATTCTATTTTTAGGTGGTACGCAAGGCATGTATATTTATGATATTTCAGCCCCTGAAACGCCTACCTATGTTTCGCAATTTACACATGGCAGAGCCTGCGACCCAGTTGTTGTAAGTGGCGATTATGCTTTTGTGACCCTTCGTAGTAATAATTTTTGTGGAACTAGTGCAGAAAGTGGTCTTTACATTGTTGATGTTTCAGATCTTTCAAACCCGACTCTACAGAAAACCTATCAAATGACTGAACCTTACGGTTTAGGTGTTAAAGAAGAAAAACTTTTTATTTGTGATGGACCTGACGGTTTGAAAGTATACGACAAAACAAATGTTGATGATTTGGTACAACTGAATCATTTCGAAGATATAAATACCTATGACGTAATTCCACTATCAAATTCGTTGTTGATGATTGGTGATAAAGTATTATACCAATACGAATATCTTGATAACGAAATTGAATTGTTAAGTACTTTTAATTTGAATTAAATTGTTGTGAAATCAAGTAAAAGCACCTTGTGAAAATAGGGTGTTTTTTTGTGCTCATATATAAGGTATAGTACCAAATTAAAAAATTCGACTACTTTTGTTGCTTCAAAAACTAATGAATGGCTAAGAATTTAGTAATAGTGGAGTCGCCTGCAAAGGCAAAAACGATAGAAAAGTTTTTAGGTAAAGATTTTAAGGTAGAGTCTAGCTTTGGGCATATCGCCGATCTTCCTTCAAAAGAATTGGGTGTTGATGTTGAAAATGATTTCAAACCGAAATACATTGTTGATGACGATAAAAAGGCCCTTGTTAAAAAATTAAAAGATTTAGCAAAAAAAGCAGAAGTTATCTGGTTAGCAAGTGATGAAGATCGAGAGGGTGAAGCCATTTCTTGGCATTTATCAGAAACCTTAGGCCTTGACAAAGAAAAAACCAGAAGAATAGTTTTTAACTCGATTACCAAGTCAGCGATACAAAAAGCCATTGAGAATCCGAGAGAGATAAACTACAATCTAGTAAATGCTCAGCAAGCAAGACGGGTTTTAGATAGGCTTGTTGGATATCAGTTATCTCCGGTTTTATGGAAAAAAATTAAACCTGGCTTATCTGCAGGTCGAGTGCAATCGGTAGCGGTACGTTTGATTGTCGAACGTGAAAGAGATATTGATGCTTTTACACCAGAAGCTTCTTTTCGTATTTCAGCACAATTTAAAACTACCAACGGAAATGTATTTACAGCCAAGCTGAATAAAACTTTTCCTTCTAAAGAAAAAGCCGAAGCTTTTTTAAAAGAAAATATGAAAGCTGATTTTTCGGTAGGCAGTTTAGATAAAAAGCCAGCAAAAAAATCTCCTTCAGCACCCTTTACAACTTCGACCCTTCAACAAGAAGCTTCAAGAAAATTATACTTTTCAGTAGGTAGAACCATGCAGGTGGCACAACGGTTGTATGAGGCAGGTTTGATAACCTATATGAGAACTGATAGTGTAAATCTTTCATCGGAAGCTATTAATGCTGCAAAAGATGCTATTATTTCTAATTATGGAGAAGTGTATAGCAACGAGCGTAATTTCAAAGGAAAATCAAAAGGAGCACAAGAAGCGCATGAGGCGATTCGACCCACAGATATGATGAAGCAATCACCTTCGTTAGAGCGGGACCAATCTAAACTATATGAGCTCATCTGGAAACGTACAATAGCTTCTCAAATGAGTGATGCTAAATTAGAACGTACCAATGTTAAAGTTAAAGCAAATACCCATTCTGAATTATTTACAGCGAATGGTGAAGTAATCAAATTTGATGGCTTTCTTAAAGTATATTTAGAAGGTCAAGATGAAGAAGATGCAGGTGAAGAGCAAGAGGGAATGCTGCCCGCAATGAATGTCGGTGATACCTTGAATAATAATTTCATTACAGCTACCGAACGTTTTTCAAGACCTCCCTATCGATTTACGGAAGCTTCATTGGTAAAGAAGTTAGAGGAGTTAGGTATAGGTAGGCCGTCAACATATGCACCAACCATTTCAACAATAATGAACAGAAAGTATGTTGAAAAAGGAACCATTGAAGGCAACGAGCGCAAATACATTCAATTGGTTCTAGAAGCAGATGCTTTAAAAGAAAAAAACCTTTCAGAAATGGTAGGTTCTGATAAAGGAAAAATGGTACCAACTGATATCGGCATGATTGTCAATGACTTTTTGGTGAGTAATTTTTCAGCTGTTCTTGATTATAATTTTACAGCGAAAGTAGAAGAAGATTTTGATGAGATTGCCGAAGGTCGTGAAGATTGGCAAAAAGTAATGAAGTTGTTTTATAATGATTTTCACCCAATTGTAAAAGATGTTGAGGAAAATGCAGATAGAGCTAGTGGTGAGCGAATTTTAGGTGAGCACCCAAAATCTGGAAAAAGGGTTTCAGTACGATTAGGTAGATTCGGCCCAATGGTGCAAGTAGGTACCGTTGATGATGAGGAAAAACCAACTTTTGCAAGTCTTTTACCTGATCAGTCTTTGAATACAATAACATTCGAAGAAGCGATGGAACTCTTCAAGCTTCCGCGAAAATTAGGTGTTTACAAAGGAGAAGAAGTTTTAGCCAATGTAGGTCGTTTTGGACCATATGTAAAATTTGGCGAAAAATTTATATCCATGGATAAAGGAGAAAGCGCAATGGACATCGAAATGGACAAAGCTATAGAACTCATTGTTGCTAAGCAAAAAGCTGATGCTCCAGTTCATAATTATGAAGGCAATGATGTTCAAAAGGGAACAGGGCGTTTCGGACCTTTTATTAAATGGAATGGATTATTTATTAATGTCAACAAAAAGTATGATTTTGATAACCTAACGATTGCTAATATTGAAGAACTAATCGAATTAAAAAAACAAAAAGAAATTGACAAGCTGATTCAAGAATGGCCAGAAGAAGGCATTCGTATTGAAAAAGCGAGATGGGGTAGGCATAATATTATCAAAGGAAAAATAAAAGTAGAGATTGCTAAAAGTGTAGATGCCACCAAAGTTTCTTTAGAAGAAGCAAAAAAGCTTATTGAAAAGAAAACCCCAAAGAAGAAGGCAAAAGCCAAACCAAAAACTAAGGCAAAAAAGAAGTAGATAATTGTACTTTTTTGAAATTGCAAGAATATAATTCAGCTAAAGGGAAGACTCATTACATGAGTCTTCCCTTTTTTTAAAGAGATTTTACAATAGCTTTAGATTAGTAAATTAAATAATATGAAGCGGTGTTTCTTCAATGATCATGGTTGATAAGTTTTTTATCTTTTATAAAATTTGCGCTTGCTATTGTTTATGTGGTGTTACTCTGACTAACTTTGATGTCAGTATTTGTTTTAGATTTCCAACAAGTAATTTTTAACCATTCAACTCAATGGCATTTGATTTCTTAGTCCCAATAGATGATAAGGTATTAGCGCATACCGAACTATTACCTCCTCAAGCATTAGGAAAAAATATTCATAAGCATACCGTAAAAGATGGTCTGCCTGTAATTGCAATTGCCTCAATTGCGATAGTAGGCGTTAAAGAATCACGAAATGCTTTTGAAAAGAAGCTTGAAAAATTAGACGTATCTGCAATACGTATTGAATTGTATAAATTACTCATGGGTAATTGGAATTCTACTGTTGCTGATATGGGTGATATTGAAGAAGGTGAAACTATTGAAGACACCTACTTTGTTGTAAAGGAGATTGTTGCAGGCTTATTAGAAGAAAATATTATACCTATTATAATAGGTGCGACACAAGATATTACCTATCCCGCGTATCGAGCTTTTGATGGTATAAAAGACATGATTAATCTTGTAGCAGTAGATAGTCGTTTTGATTTCGGAATGGAAGATGAGCTGATTTCATCAAATTCTTATATGAGTAAAATCATAACTGAAAAACCAAATAATTTATTTAATTTTTCGAATATAGGTTACCAGAGTTACTTTAATGCTCAGGAAGAAATTGATTTAATGGAGCGTTTGTTTTTTGATGCATATCGCTTGGGTGATTTAATTTCTGATATCACATTAGCTGAGCCTGTTCTTCGCAACGCAAATATGGTCAGCTTAGATGCACGATCAATTCGAGCAGGTGAAATGAATTATTCAAGTAACTTTTCGCCAAACGGATTTACTGGCAGAGAAATTTGTGCAATTGCTAGGTATGCTGGCATAAGCGATAATGTAAATGTATTTGGTATTTATGAAATGGAAAATTCGAACCAATCAAGCCAACTAATGGCGCAAATTGTTTGGTACTTTATTGAAGGTTTCAATTTTAGAATAAAAGAATCACCGTATATCAATTCTGAAGCTTTTACAAAATACACCGTTCCGACTGAAAATGAGCAGTTAATCTATTATAAGAGTCATTTCACCGAAAGATGGTGGGTTGAAGTGCCAACTATTTTTAGTTCAGATACTAAACAGCTAGCATCTTCGTTATTACCCTGCACCGAAAAGGACTATTTGGACGCATGCGACCAGAACATTCCTGAGCGGTGGTTTAAAGCCTATAAGAAAGGTCTTTAAGTAATCATTATTTTTTCACAGTATATTAGGTTTGATACAATAATTTAATCAAATCGCAGTTTTAGAGTGTAGAATAAATATGTGATTTACAGTTTATAACCATAATCGAAATTTAACCTAAAGTATGAAGAAGCTATTGTTTACATCTATAGCGTTTGTTTTTTTATTCGCAAGTTGCGGATCAAATTCAAAAGGAGAGCTAGTCGGAGCCCAAGGAAAAAAGTGGTATCCGGAAAAACCTTACGGAATGGAATTGATTCCTCAGGGTTCATTTATTATGGGTAAATCTGAAGAAGATCAAGCCAAAGTTCTCAACGCACCTACAAAGACAGTAACCGTACGTTCCTTCTATATGGATGATACGGAAATTACAAACAGCGAATATCGACAGTTCGTTGAATGGGTACAAGATTCAATTACTAGAACTAAATTGGCAATACTTGCTGATGAATTAGGTTTAACCCCTGAAGATGGTGGTATTGGTGAGTATGCTTTTAAGCAAGCAGATACAACTAAGGCTTCTGTATATGACAAGTATATGTTAGACAACTATGCTGGTATGGGTGAAACTGGTTTCGAAGGTTATTCATTGAACAAAGACGAAGATTTAGTTTGGGATACTTCAGAATATCCTGATGAATACTATACTGAGGTGATGGATTCATTGTATATTCCTGAAGAGGAATCGTATAATGGGCAACGTACTATTGATGTTACTAAGTTGAAGTATAAGTACAGTTGGATGGATATCGAATCAGCTGCTCGTTCTAAAACGGGTAGAAGAAAAGATTTTATTATTCAAGAAGAATTAATGATTTATCCAGATACTACTGTTTGGATTCGAGATTTCGAATACTCGTACAACGAGCCGATGCACAATGACTATTTCTGGCACGATGCGTATAGCGACTATCCAGTAGTTGGTATCTCTTGGAAACAAGCACAAGCTTTTTGTGAATGGAGAACTAAGTTCAAGAATGACGATCAAAAAGCTAGAGGTAAAAATTTCGTAAATAAGTTCAGATTACCGACCGAAGCAGAATGGGAATATGCTGCGAGAGGTGGAATTGAAGGTGGAACATACCCTTGGGGTGGTCCATACGTTATAAGCGACACCGGTTGCTTTATGGCAAATTTCAAGCCTCAACGTGGTGATTACGCAGCAGATCAGGCTTTGTATACTGTAGAAGCTAAAGCTTATGAACCAAATGATTTTAACCTTTATAATATGGCTGGTAATGTTTCAGAATGGACAAACTCTAGTTATGACCCAAGTGCTTATGATTACGTATCTACCATGAACCCTAATGGTGGTGATGGTTCAAACGCAAGAAAAGTTATCAGAGGAGGTTCTTGGAAAGATGTTGCTTATTTCTTGCAGGTAAGTACAAGAGATTATGAATATGCTGATTCAGCGCGCAGTTATGTAGGGTTTAGAACCGTACAAGATTATATGGGTGAAGAAGATTCAACACAATAAAGTATAAAAAAACCAAATAAAATACCTCGTTCCGGGTATTCCAAAAATAAATCGTAAGAAGTACCTTTATATCAATATTTTAAAGACCGTGGCAGTCTACAGAAAATTGAAATTTAGATAACTTTACAAAGCTTAAATATCAAATACACAAATACACAAACCCAAATTTATTTTCCGAAGAGTTCGGAAAGAACTTTAACCAAATTTTTATTATTAACATTAAATCTTAAATTAAACTTTTAAATTATGGCACAGTCAAAATCAACAAAGAAACTATTTAACATGGCCTATGGCCTTGGAGCATCGGTAGTAATTATTGGTGCATTATTCAAAATTTTGCATTGGGAATTCGGTCCATTAACTGGAGGTCTTTTACTTGCAGTTGGTCTTATTACAGAGGCACTTATTTTTGCAATTAGTGCATTTGAACCAGTAGACGATGAGTACGATTGGTCTTTAGTATACCCAGAATTAGGTGGTGGTGCTTCTGCAGGTGGTAGCAACGAGTTTGCTCAAATCAAAGAAACTGAAGCTTCATTGTCTGCTAAGTTAGACACCATGTTACAAGAAGCTGGCGTTGACGCACAGCTTATGGAAAGCTTAGGTACTAGCATTAGAAACTTCGAAGGTGCTGCTAAAGGTATCGCTCCAACAGTAGATGCAATGGAATCTACACGTAAGTATTCTGATGAAATGGTACATGCTGCTTCTCAAATGGAATCTTTAAACAGCTTATACAAAGTACAATTAGAAAGTGCTAGCAAGCAAGCTTCAGTTAATGAAGAGCAATTGCAAAATGCGGCTGCTTTGAAAGATCAAATGGAATCTTTAGCTACCAACCTTTCTTCATTGAACGGTGTATACGGTGGAATGTTAACCGCAATGACCAGAAACTAATTAGTTTTAGTTGTAACGACCCCAAATCAATTAATAATTAAAAACTAATTAGAAAACATGGCAGGAGGAAAAGCAACCCCACGTCAGAAGATGATCAACCTAATGTATTTGATCTTCATCGCGATGTTGGCCCTAAATATGAGTAAAGAAGTTCTAGCCGCTTTTGGTATTATGACCGAAAAGATGGAAGCTTCTAACAGTAAGACAGCTGAAAGTAACTTAGCTTTCTTAGGTAGTTTAGAAACAAAAGCATCAGAGAATACCGAAAAATACGGTCCTCTTTTAAAAGATGCTAAAGTTATCAAATCAATGTCTCAAGAGTACTTTGACTATTTACAAGGTCTTAAAGATGCAATGATTGAAGGTCTTGAAGACCCTACAGACTATCAAGTGATGGACAAGTCTGATTATCTTGATCAGAAATTTTTTCAAGGAGATAATTTAACTCCTGAAGGAGAGGATTTCTTGAATAGAATTAATAGTTATCGTGACGGTGTTCTTAAACTTTTACCAGCTAAAATGAAAGAAGTGAAGTCTTCTGTTATTGCTCGTTTTCAAACTGGAGATGAAAATGGTAAAGTTGAAAACCGTAGTGGTGAGAAGGTAGATTGGATTAACTTTCATTATGAAAGATTTCCTCTAGTAGCTTCTTTAACCAAATTGACTGCAATGCAGGCTGATATTAAGGCAACTGAAGAAGACGCTTTAAAATCGATGTTACAAGGTCAGTTAAGTGAAGAGGTTTCTATGACCAACTATACCACTTTATTAGAGCAAGAGAAATCTGCTTTTTATTCTGGCGAAAAGTTTGCAGGTAGCGTAGTATTAGGTCGTAAAGATGCTACTACAAAACCAAATGAGGTAAACTTAACTTTAGATGGTAGAAAATTATCTGAAGGTAAAGATTACGAGATCAAAGATGGTCAAGTAAAGCTTTTGGTTAGTGCTGGTGCACCTGGTGATCACAAGATTGAAGGTAACCTAGTATTTATTCAAGATGGTGAGCGTACTGAGGTGCCTGTAAAGTCAACTTTCGCTACTATCTCTAAACCAAATGCGGCTTTAATTGCAGCTGATAAGATGAACGTTGTTTATCGTGGTGTAGCTAACCCTATGTCAATCTCAATACCTGGTATACCTAACAATAAAGTTAGTGCTTCGGCAGCTGGTCTTAAGAAAAGTAGTGGTAGTAAATATATCATGAATCCTGGTAAAGGAAGAACGATTAAAATCGTTGCTTCTGGTACTTTGCCTGACGGACAAAGAGTTTCTTCTTCTTCTGAATTCAGAATTAAAGATATTCCTAGACCTTCTGGTACGATTAGAGGACAAGCAGGTGCGGCTAAGATGTCAAGAAGTGGTTTAGAGAAATCTACCGTTGGCGCAATCTTAGAAGATTTTGATTTTGATTTGAATTTACGAGTTAGTGGTTTCAAATTCAAAGTACCTGGTCAACCAACTATAGTTGTAAAAGGCGGTAAATTAGATGGTAGAGCCAAGTCAGCTTTGAAAAGAGCGAAGCGAGGTGATGCAGTTCAAATCTTTGATGTGAGCGCATACATAACCAACAACAAAGGTTACAAATTGAAAAAAGTATCTCCTGTAGTTGTGGAGATCACAAATTAATACTAATGATCACCGAGCGGCTTTAGTCGCTCGGTAATTTTAAATTGATTCAAACATGAATTGGAAGAATGTTTTACTAATCGGAGCTGTTACCTTATTGCCCGCTTCTATAGTGGCACAAGCGAACATTTTGAACGCAAAGAAGCCCCAAGAAGTAGGCTTGAGAACTGACGCTCAAAAGGAACTAGATAATGATACTCCTTTGGAGTATGGCTATGTTGACGATAGAGATATCCTTTGGTCTAAAACCGTTTGGGAAACTATCGATTTAGATGAGCGAGTAAATTTCCCATTGTATTATCCTACAGATACCATTGATATTGGTGCTGATAGAAGATCTTTATTTCACGTTTTGATAAAAAACGTACAGAATGGTAAGTTAGATGCTTATGCTGACTCTTATTTTACTGAAAAAAGAATTTTTAGCGATTTAGCAGCTACTTTGAAGAAAAGAGATACTACCGATTACGGATACGAGCAATTGAATGCTGGCGAAGAACTTTCAGATGAGTATATTGATGAAAGAGAGCTTTCAGCTGCTGATATTGAAGAGTATCGTATAAAAGGTATGTGGTATTTTGACAAGCGCCAAGGAGAATTAAAGTACCGTTTGTTAGGTATTGCTCCAAGGGCACCTGATGTTAACTTTATAGATGACGAATCTATGGATATAGCCGATAACTTGGTTGACTTGTTCTGGGTATGGTACCCAGATGCCAGGGGAGTATTGCATGATGCGAAGGTTTTTAACCAACGTAATTCTGCACAACCCATATCTTTCGATATGTTGTTGAACGCAAGAAGGTTCAACGGTGTAATTTATAAAGAAGACAACGTACACGGTGACCGAGCAGTAAACGATTATATTGCTGACAATGCATTGTTCCAGTTACTGGAGGCCAAAAGAATTAAAGAGGTCATCAGAGATAGAGAGCAAGATATGTGGAGTTACTAATCGAAGTGAAATAACATTTGAATTCCAATTCAATAGTATATAAATCCTCAATGGAAACGTTGAGGATTTTTTTTATCCGTTATTTAGCAAAAATGGTAGTTTGATTGTTTGAAACATAGAAAAATAGTGTAGCTAAGTACCACTACAATTTTCAAATACCCGCCCCTTCCTTACCTTTACTTCATGGTAGATTATATAATTGTAGGCTTGGGCTTAGCCGGAATTTCATTTTGCGAACAGCTTGAGAAAAACGGTAAAACCTATAAGGTTATTAGCGATTCTTCACAAACCTCATCGGTGGTGGCTGGCGGCTTATATAACCCAGTTATTTTGAAAAGATTCACGATGGCATGGAAGGCAAAAGAACAACTGGCCTTGACTACCTCATTTTATGCATCCTTAGAAAAAAAGCTAGAGCAAAAGTTGAATTATAAGCTTCCAGTACTACGAAGGTTTGCTTCTGTTGAAGAACAAAACTTATGGTTTGAAGCTTGTGACAAACCAGGACTTGAATCTTTTTTATCCTCAAAGCTCTTAAAAAATACGAATTCAGCTATCGAGGCACCCTTCGGTTTTGGGCAAGTTTTGGGTACTGGCAGAATAGATACAGCAGCTATGATTTCTGCTTACATAACCTATTTACTTCATAAAGAAAAGATTTGGCAAGAGACTTTTGATTTTGAGGCACTCAAGGTGCAAGCAAAAAATATGGTTTACAAAACTATTAGAGCGAAACGAATAGTATTTGCAGAGGGCTATGGTTTAAAAAGGAACCCTTATTTCAATTACCTGCCTCTAACAAGTACAAAAGGCGAATATCTTAGTATCAAAGCTCCTGATTTAAGTGAAACCTGTGCTATAAAATCATCCATATTTTTGATTCCTTGGAAAAAGGATATTTATCGCGTAGGAGCAACCTACAAATGGAAAGATACCACCAATCTTCCAACAGAAGAATCGAAACGTGAGCTTTTACAGAAACTAGATGTTTTAATTCAATGTGATTATACCGTAGTTGGTCAGGTAGCTGGAATTCGACCTACAGTAACTGATAGAAGGCCTTTGGTGGGTCAGCATCCAAAAGAAAAGCATATGTATGTATTAAATGGTTTTGGCTCAAGGGGAGTTATGATTGCACCCTTTGCTTCAGCGCAGTTGTTCAATTTGATCGAAAGAAATGAAGAATTGCATCCAGAAATGGACATTAAACGTTTTAGCAAAAAATACTTTAAGAACTAGAATGTTTTGCATTTACATCAAATTTAAAAAAAAGGTTGATCCAAATATTTCGTGACAATCTTATAATTACAGGCATAAAAACAATCATGGTTCCAGTTATGGCTAAAAACGTTTGCAGCAAATTAGCCCCTATTAATAATTTTGCAATTACAAAAGCAACAGCAGCAAAAGCAATTCCGACGCCATAACTCACGTACATTGCACCATAAAAAAACGAGGGTTCAATTTTATATTTTGTATTGCAGTTAGAACAACGTTCATACATTTTAAAAAGATGACCTGGTTTGTATGGGTTCTTATTCAAATACATACTTTCTTCATGACATTTAGGACAACTTCCTGTTAAAATGCTGTATAGTTTGTTTCCTTTTTTTAACATTTGCAGAATCTTTAGGTAAAATTAATAAAAGCGAAAGGTTTAGAAGGTTTTAATAAATGCAAAATCCAAATTAAAAAGGATTATTTTAAACTTAATCTTGCCTTTTAAACGCTAACTATAAATTATAATATGCTCAACATTCATAACCTTTCCGTTTCATTTGGAGGCGAATATCTTTTTGAAGAAATTTCGTTTCGATTAAACGGTGGCGATCGCGTTGGGCTAATTGGCAAAAACGGAGCAGGCAAGTCTACCTTATTAAAACTTCTTACGAAAGACATGGCCTATGATACAGGCACCATTGCAATTGAAAAAGATGTTAAAATTGGTTTTTTAAGACAAGACATTGATTTTGAGCAAGGCAGAACGGTTTTAGAAGAGGCTTATCAGGCTTTTGAAGAAATAAAGGCTTTAGAGTTGAAGCTTGATGAAATCAATCAGCAATTGGTCGAACGTACCGATTATGAAAGTGAAGGGTATAATCAAATAATCATAGATCTTAATGATGTTACCCAACACTATGAAATTTTGGGAGGATATAATTACCAGGGAGAAACCGAAAAAATATTGCAAGGTCTTGGTTTCAAGCGCGAAGACTTTGACAAAAAAACAGATACCTTCTCTGGTGGCTGGCGCATGCGTATAGAGTTGGCAAAGTTGTTATTACAAAATAATGACGTTTTGCTATTAGATGAACCAACAAACCATTTAGATATTGAATCGATTATTTGGTTAGAGAATTTCTTAAAAGCTTGCACTGGTGCTGTTGTTATTGTTTCTCATGATAAAATGTTTTTAGATAATGTAACCAATAGAACCATTGAGATTTCATTAGGTCGCATTTATGATTATAATAAACCGTATTCAAAATATTTGGTTTTGCGGCATGAAATGAAGCAACAACAATTGAATGCTCAAAAAAATCAAGAGAAAGAAATTCAGCAGGCAGAAAGACTAATCGAAAAGTTTAGAGCTAAATCTACAAAAGCTTCGATGGCACAATCACTTATTAAAAAGTTAGATAAGATTGAGCGTATTGAGGTTGATGAAGATGATAATAGCGTTATGAATGTAAGGTTTCCAATTTCGATTACTCCGGGTAAAGTAGTAACCGAGATAGAAGAACTTTCGAAGAGTTATGGCGATAATGATGTATTGAAGCATATCAATCTTTTAATTGAAAGAGATAGCAAAACTGCTTTTGTTGGTCAAAATGGGCAAGGAAAATCGACTTTAGCAAAAATTATAGTTGGTGAATTAGAATATGGGGGTCACTTGAAATTAGGTCACAATGTTCAAATCGGATATTTCGCTCAGAATCAAGCTGAATATTTAGATGGTAGTAAAACTGTACTAGATACAATGATTGATGCAGCCAATGAAAAGAATAGAAGTAAAGTTCGAGATATATTAGGTTCTTTTCTTTTTAGGGGAGATGAAGTTGATAAATATGTAAAGGTACTTTCAGGTGGAGAACGTAATCGGTTGGCATTGGCTAAGATGTTATTACAGCCTTTTAATGTTTTAGTGATGGATGAACCTACAAATCATCTTGATATTAAATCGAAGAATGTTCTAAAGCAAGCCCTGCAAAATTTTGAAGGTACTTTGATTTTGGTTTCTCATGACCGTGATTTTCTTCAGGGCTTAACCAATAAGGTTTACGAATTTAAAGATCAAAATATCAAGGAATACCTAGGAGATATTGATTATTATTTAGACCAAAGAAAAGCGCAAGATTTTAGAGCCATTGAAAAAAAACAAAACAAGCCTGTTAAAAAGGAAAAAGTAAAAAGCAGTCAAATTGATTTTCAAGATCAAAAGAAATTGAAATCTCTCAAGAATAAATTAAGTACCGTAGAAAGTCATATTTCCTCACTAGAAAAAGAAATTGCAGAAATTGATCACAACTTACTGATGAATTATGATGCCACTATTGCTGCACCAGACTTTTTTGAATCGTATCAAACGACGAAAGATAATTTGGAAGAATTAATGAAAAAATGGGAGCAGCTTACTACACAGCTAGAAAAGGCATAATGCGTTTTTAATATTCTGCACGAAAATTCTTACATCGTTTTTTTGTCATTTCACAACAAATTTCGACTCTTACATAGTTCTTAATCGAGAATTTTTGCAATATATATCTTTTTTCACGTTTATTTGTAAGTAAATTCGGATAAATATAATGATTATGATGAAAGTAAAGTCAATTGTAGTACTGGTTTCGCTAATTTCTTGCGTTTCGGTTTTTGCAAAAATTTCTAAAGTTGAAAAGCAAGCGTTAATTGATTTTTACAATACTACTAATGGCGCAAAATGGACCAAAACTTGGGATCTTTCAAAACAAGCAAAAACTTGGGAAGGCATCACCATTGAAAATAATAAGGTGATTTCTATTTCTCTTATGAATAATAATCTTAGTGGCACTTTACCTTCGTCAATTGGGGATTTAAAAAATTTACGCCTGCTAAATTTGGCTTTTAATTCAATAGAAGGTGAGCTACCTGATAACTTAATGAATCTTCAAAATTTACAAGTATTGCGACTTGGTAAAAACAAACTGTCAGGTAGTATTTCTGAAAATATTGGAAATTTAAAAGAGCTGCTAATTTTAGATCTTTTTTCTAATAAAATTTCAGGTTCAATTCCTAAAAGTTTAAGTAATGCAAATAGATTGAAAGTGATATTGATATCTAACAATAACATTAGTGGCCGTATTCCTCTTGAGTTAGGTAGTTTGAAGTACTTAGAACGTTTAGAATTGGCAGAAAATAATATTTTCGGAGATGTTCCTGCAGCCATTGGAAAACTTTCCAATCTCAAGATGCTGGTATTATCTGAGAACAGGTTGTCAGGCGAGTTTCCTGCTACTGTTTTTTCGTTGCCGAATTTAAAGGTTTTGCAACTACAAAAAAATGCATTTGACCAAGACCGATTAAAAAATAGTATTCCGACGCAAACTGATTTAGCATTATTCGATTTTGATGAACCTGACGAAAGCGGTAGACGAAGAAATTTTGAAGAAATTTACAAAAACAACAGTTCAAGAATGGCAGACACAAAATTTGATGATGATAACGAAAACTAATGATATGAAGTTTAAAAACCTATTTCCAAAACAAAAGCTCCTGTTAGTGGTAGCTGTATTCATTTTTAATTGTGCTGGCGTAACTCAGGCGCAAATTTCAACGAAAGAACGAAATGCCTTGATAGATTTTTATCAAAAAACCAATGGTAAAGATTGGGAAAATAAATGGAATCTTGAAGAAAGTGAAACAACATGGTATGGGGTTAAAATAGTTGCAAATCAAGTGGTAGAAATTAATCTTTTTAGGAATAATCTTACTGGAATTCTGCCTGAATCAATAGCAGATTTAGAACATCTTACACATTTGAATTTAGCTTTTAATGGAATAACAGGTGTTTTACCTAAAAATATAACTCAATTAAGTAAGTTGAAAGCGCTAAAATTAGAAATGAACCGAATTAAAGGAGAATTGCCAAATGATATTGGTCAATTGAAGAGTTTACAAGAGCTTACTGCGTTTAATAATTTTTTAACGGGTAACCTTCCAGAAAGTATTGGTGCATTGAAAAATCTTAAAATTTTAAATTTATCAAGTAATAATTTAAAAGGTGATATTCCTAATACTCTAGGAAGTCTTCATAAACTTGAAAGTTTAGGTTTATTTGAAAATGCCTTAGAAGGATCAATTCCTTCAGAAATGGGAAGTCTTTCAAACCTTAGAGAATTAGTATTGGCCAATAATCAATTAGGCGGAGCCATTCCTATTGAAATTGGGCAATTGACCAGTCTTCGAATTCTGCAAATACAGAATAATAAGTTTGAATCTTTAAATGGTTTAAGACAATTAGATCAAAAAGAACTTTTGGCTTTTGATCATGACGGTGAAGATTTCAATTTCGATTTTAAAAATGTAAAAAAAGATAGATCGCGAATGGCGGACACCAAGTTCGATGACGACGATGATAACGATAAGTAAAGTGGATAAGTAGTTCGCTTTTCTAGTTAGTAGTTTGGTTTAGGGGGTGCGAAAGCATCCCCTAATTGGATTTGAGAGGTTTTTCTTTAAAAAGTGAGGCTTTTATATCATAAAATTAAAATTATCACGTTAGCAACATGATAGGTTTGTAATACATCTCCCTGAATATATTTAGAAAAATTGCAATTCTTGTTACAAATGTTTGGTAACTAAACCTGCTAACAATAGTCTTATGAAATTGATTCTACGTAATTTTTGTTTTATTTGTTTTATTTTTTGTACCATTTTTATTAACGCCCAAATTTCAAAAAGTGAGAAAAGGGCTCTTGTAGATTTGTATAATTCAACCAACGGAGATACTTGGACTTTAAGTTGGAATTTAAATTCTTCACCAGAAGGCTGGCATGGTATTGAAATTGAAAATGATCACGTTACATCAATTATTTTAAATAATAATAACCTTCAAGGTACACTACCAAAGAGTATTGAAGATTTAAAATACTTAAAAAAGCTCAATCTGGCATTCAATAAGCTAACAGGAGAGATGCCAGTAGAAGTAGCTGAATTGAGTCAATTGAGGGTGCTAAAACTTGAAATGAATCGACTTAAAGGCGTTCTGCCAAAAAGTTTTGATAAACTAATAGCCTTAGAAGAATTGACCGTATTCAACAATATGCTTGAAGGCACAATTCCTGAGAATATAGGTAAGGCAAAAAAATTAAAAACCATAAATCTTTCAAGCAATTTTTTTAGCGGTAATCTGCCGAAATCTATTGAAAGCCTTACACAATTAGAACGTCTAGAACTTTTTGGAAATAAGTTTACCGGTCAAATAAATATTGATCTAGGCAAATTAAAAAATCTTTCTGAATTAGTATTAGCCTACAATGGTTTTGAAGGAGCTGTGCCAGAAGGCATGCAAGACTTAAAACAATTACAATTCGTACAACTTCAAGGTAATCAGTTCAATTCATTTAAAAGTTTAGAGAATATGAATAGTAAAGGTTTAGTTACTTTTGATTCTGATGATATGAATTTGAATACAAAACTTAATTCTGAAAATTTGAAAATCAACGATTCAAGAATGGCAGATACAAAGTTTGAAAATGACTAAATGAATTCATATTAAAATTTAATAAAAAGAGGGAAGTGCCTAACGGTTCTTCCCTCTTTTTAGTTGTAAAAACTTTCTTTTTCACCTTACTTTGTTGCATGTTCGAACACTATTTTCAATGCCCATATTGTTGGGAAGATATTTCAATGCTTCTCGATCCTTCGATTAGAAAACAGACTTATGTTGAAGATTGCGAGGTGTGCTGTAATCCAATAGAAATTACCCCAGAATTTCAAGAAAATGAATTAATGGCCTTTAACGCAGAAGATATAGACCAGTAAAAATTCTAGATAATAAAAGCATTCATTAATCCATTATCTGAATTTTACCACCAAATACTTTATCTTTTTCCACTTCTTTTGGGTTTCCATAAATGTAAATAGAGCCTCCAGCGCGAACTTTAGCGTCAACTTTAAGAGACGCCTTGATTTTTGCGGTTCCGCCAGCGTTTACCCTTACTTGAGTGTTTTTGGTATCCATTTTTTCATTGAATACTTTGCCTCCAGCGTTGACAACTATTTCTTGAACTTTACAATTTCCTGTTAATGTAATCTGACCTCCTGAAGTCGATTTTATATACAGATCATTTGCTTTTATCTTTAAAGTCACTTTTCCACCTTCCTGCACAGCGATTTTAGCTTTCGAAACCGCAAAGGTTTCTTCTGAAGTGACTTTTGCATTTTCATTAGCGTCAATTAAGCTAAGCTCTTCGGTATAATAGACTTTTGCCTCAATATCACCACCATCCATTTGATTTTCAAAATCCATTTTAATTTTTAAAAGCCCCTTGTTATTATCTATATTAACATCGCCAATATTGTCACCGGTTACAACCACTTTATTCTCAGAACTTTTGATCAAGATGACATTAATACGATCAAATGCTTTAAGCTCATTAAACTTTTTAAGTGCTACAGTTTTTTTTTCTTGAGCACTTACACTAATGGTCAAAAGTGTAATGATAAATACTGAAATTAGATTTTTCATTAGTTCTTATTATATTAGAAAAATAGGTTGATATAGTGTCTTGAAATATGCCAAATTTAATAAAAGTTCTTTTGATTCAATTGTTAGTTCTAATACTTTTCATTTCGAAACCCTTTAAAAAATAATGATATATTTAAAGAAAATTTGAATTAATGAAAGTAAACTACAATAAAACTGTTTTCTATGGTTGTTTTTTTGCCATAACAATTTTCTTCAATCAAGGCTGTAAGTCTACAGCAGTACAACCCCAAAAAGTAGCGAAAAAGGCTGATAATACTGCAGACATCAAAGACAAGGGAAATCAACTCATGGTACAGCAAGGATACACCGAAAACGTTCCCGGTGCTGAAAAGACTTTTGACATGATTGCTATACCAGAGGGTAGTTTCATGATGGGAAGCCCAGATTCTGAAAAAAACAGAAAACCAGATGAAGGTCCGCAAAATGAGGTCTCTATTGATGCTTTTTATATGGCAAAATATGAAACCACTTGGGATCTTTTTGAACTATTTTTTAAGCAGAACACCGAGTTGTTCGTAAAACTTGATGATGAAAAAGTGGTAAAAATAAATGCCATTACAAGACCAAGTCCTCCGTATGAAGACCCTTCCTATGGTATGGGTAAAGATGGTTACCCTGCGGTTAGCATGTCGACCTACTCGACATTAGTTTTTTGTAAATGGTTGAGTTCAGTAACAGGTAGATTTTATCGCCTTCCAACGGAGGCTGAATGGGAGTATGCAGCTCGAGCAGGAAGTACTTCTACCTACAGTTTTGGTGACGATACTTCTAATATTAATGATTATGCGGTCTATTACAAAAATTCTAGTAATGTTTATGCTAAAGTGGGTACAAAAAAACCAAACCCTTGGGGACTTTACGACATGCATGGTAACGCTGCAGAGTGGACTTTAGACGAATACAAGGCAGATGCGTATGCAACCAATGTGGCTAAAAACCCTTGGAATACACCGACGGTAATACACCCTAGGGTATATAGAGGGGGTTCATGGGATGATGATGCAGATAAATTAAGATCAGGGGCAAGAACTGCTTCAAGCATTAAACAGCAAAAGAGAGATCCGCAAATTCCGAAAAGTTTTTGGTGGTTTACAGATTCTAACTATGTAGGTTTTCGATTAGTGAGTCCGAAAGTGCAACCTACCGCAGAAGAGCAAAAAAAATTCTGGCAAACCGTTTTAGATGAATAGACCTATACAAATTACCGTTTAAAAATGAAAAAAAATACACGTCGTTCGTTTATAAAAAAAACATCAAAAACTATGGCTGCGGGCATGGTTTTTAGTCATCTTCCTGCATTTTCAAATTTTGATAAAGTTGGTCAGGAAAAAGTGAAATTGGGTCTTGTGGGCTGTGGAGGTCGAGGTACAGGAGCTATTTTTCAAGCCTTGACAGCATCAAAATCTGTTCAGTTAGTGGCAATGGGTGATGTTTTTCAACACGAACTCGACAAAAGCTTCCAATTAGTTTCTAAAGATTTTTCAGAGCAAGTAGATGTTCCTCGTCAAAGGCAGTTTCTAGGCTTAGATGCCTTTAAAGATGTAATTGATGCCTGTGATGCTGTTATTTTGGCTACACCACCGGGTTTTAGACCAGATCATTTTGAATATGCCATAGCATCTGGCAAGCACGTTTTTATGGAGAAGCCTTTAGCCGTTGATGCACCTGGTTATAGAAAAGTAATCGAAGTAGGTAAAAAGGCGACCGATAATAAATTAAATGTTGTCGTAGGTCTGCAGTCTCGATATGAAATTGGCTTAAACCAATTGGTAAAGAAAATTCATGCTGGAGAAATTGGAGAGATACTTTCTATGGATGTGTATTACAATGTTGGGAAAGCTACCGTTTACCCTCGAAAACCTAATCAAACGGAACTCGAATATCAAATCAGTAATTGGCATTATTTTAATTGGTTGTGGGGAGGTCAATTGGCCGGACAGACCATACACCAAATTGATGTCATAAATTGGATTAAGAAAGATTACCCAATAAAAGCAAGCGGAATGGGAGGTAGGGCTATGTTAAAAGGCCCAGATCATGGAGAGATTTTTGACCACCATTATGTAGATTTCGAATATAAAGATGGTACCAAACTTCATGTGCAATGTCGTCAAATGGATAATTGCGACAATAGAATGGGCTTTAATATTCAAGGCACTAAGGCGCGGGTAGATGAGCGATTACAAGTTATAGATAGTAATGGCGAATTACTTTGGCGCTATCGAGATAATGATGATGCCACCGGATCGCAAATCGAACAAGACGTTTTTATAGGTTCGATTTTAGCTAATAAACCGTATATTAATAATACAGCCTATGGTGCCGAAAGTACAATGACAACAATTTTAGGTCGCATGGCTATTGAGTCTGGTCGGGTTATTGATGTAGAACAGGCAAAAGCATCTAATTTGAGAATTGTACCTCAACAGTTTTCATGGGATATGAAAATGCCAAATGCACCTCAATCGGATGGAACTTATGTCATACCCAAACCTGGAATAGCAGTAGTATAAACGAAAAAAAACAAAAATGAAAAATGTATTTCTTATTTTATTTGCAAGCTGTTTTACGCTTGTAGGTTTTGCCCAAGAAACATTTACCTTATCGGCAGACAGTAAACTAACTATTGATGGCACTTCTACTGTACATGATTGGACCGTTACCGCAAATACTATGGATGGTAGCGTTAAGACTGAAGAAAATTCTCCAAAAGAAATCAATTTTAATGTAGTTGTTGCAGATATCAAAAGTGAACGTGGCGCCACAATGGATAAAAAGATGCATGCAGCTTTAGGTAAAGATTCAAGTCCAAAAGTAATCTTTGATCTAAAAGAAGTAAAGAATCAATCGACCTTGGTAGGCACATTGAATATTGCCGGAAATGAGCAAGATGTTGAAATCAAAGGAAAAATTGATGCATCTGAAGATCGTATTTCTATTTCGGGTGAACATGGCATAACATTAGAAGATTTTAATATTGAACCTCCAACTGCAATGTTTGGTCAAGTAATCGTGGGTGATAAAGTTATTGTTAAGTTCGATTTGATTTTTAAAAAGTAATGACTGCATGGAATAAATTTTTGTTTTTACTTTTTCTATGTAGTGCTTGTAATACCGCTCCTATTTCAAAAGTGATAACAGTTTCTGAAACTGCTGGTTTAGCTAGAGAAATTGAATATGTTTCTGCCATATTTTCTGTTGAGGAAAGACTAAAAGAAAATGAAATAATAGTGGCAACTGATCAAGAAAGCGGCGAATCGTTCTTGATTCAAGTATCTGAGACCCTGAAGCAAAATAAAGGCTTTGAACTTTCTATTTTGTTCCCTATAAATCTTGCTGCAAACCAAACCAAAACATTTGAAATACGAATTGAGCAGAAAATGCGTGAGGCTTTGCCTGTTCAGCTAATGCTTTCTGAAAATCAACTAAGTGTTGAAAATAAGTACTACCAAGTATATTTTAGTGAAAGTGATGACCAAAGAGGAGGACAGGTCAACGGTATTCGATTGAAAAATTTTAATAATCAACTCTTGAAGAGGGGTCATATAGCTATGCATTGGGCCCCTAATTTTTCAAAAAGAGATTCTGAAAATTACTTTAATTTGGAGGATTTGCCGCCTAGCTCAGCAAATGTAATTGAACGTGAACAGTATCGCGTTTTAAAAAAACGTTCAGGTATAACTGATAGCGTTCCAGAAATACAAATAGAGGCTCAATATGAATTTCTGGCTGATTTACCATATGTTATCTTTGAATCAACCATGACTATGAAAGATGAAGTTATACTTGATTTATTGAGGAATGACGAAATGACTATGGATAGTTTGTTTACGCATGTAGCCTATTCGAAAAAAGATGGCAGTACGCATCGCTTGAAATTATATGATAAGGAATTAGATTTTTTAGAGAAAAATCCAATAGATGATGATGCAGAATGGGTTGCATTTTATAATCAAGATAAGAGATATGGTTTTGGTTCCATACGCCTTGCCCATGATATTACCAACCTCGAAGGCGGAAAATCGCCGACGTATAAACCCTATACAAAAATTAGTAAAGCCTCTAGTAATGGTCGCTATTGGAATAGGGTTATTTCTGATACTATTCAGACCTTTGCGAAAGGAAGCAAATATTATGAGAAAAATGCCTATTTAATATTTGAGGTAGATCAAGAAATACCTGAAAAAGAAGTACTTCATTTTAATGCTAGTTTAAGAAGCCCTTTAAAAGTCAAGGTTCAATAGTCAAGCTTAGATTTTCTTTTTAAAATTCGTTAACTTTAAAGGCTAAGTCTCAATCGTATCAGATAACCAACTTCATCATATGAAGCAGAAGATTTTTATTGCATTCATTCTTGCACTCGCAATGGGTCTGCTATATGCCACAAATTCTGGTTTTTTTTCGAATACAAAAAATGATTCTGTTAACGTTATAATGCCCGATGTGGTTGATTATAACTTTCATATTAAGCCGATCCTTTCTGATAATTGTTATACCTGTCATGGGCCAGATGCGAATAAACGTAAGGCAGGATTGCGAATTGATTCAGAAGAAGATGCATATGCAGAACTGGCTGAAAATCCCGGAAATTATGCTTTAGTTGCTGGTAAGCCAAGCGATAGCGAACTTTACCGAAGAATAATATCTGAAGAGCCTTCTGAAACAATGCCTCCTTCTGATTCTCAATTGCATTTGAACGATCATGAAAAACAACTAATTAAAAAATGGATTCAGCAAGGGGCAAAATTTCAAAAGCATTGGGCATATATTCCACCAACAAAAAAGAAAGTGCCTAGTTCAGAAACTTCGAATTGGGAAAACAATGAAATTGACGGTTTTGTACTTCGGAAGTTAGAAGAATATAAGCTATCAGCTTCTGAAAGCGCGCCTATTGAACCTCTTTTGCGCAGAATTAGTTTAGATCTTACTGGGCTTCCCCCAGAACAAGAAGTTATCAGTCAATTATTAGCGAATGATTCTGAAAAAATAGTGTCAATTGCCATTGATAGTTTTTTGGCCTTACCAGCTTATGGTGAACGAATGACACAATCTTGGTTAGATGTTGCTAGGTATGCTGATTCACATGGCTATCAAGACGATAGCTACCGTACAATGTGGCCTTGGCGTGATTGGGTAATTCATGCGTTCAATAAGAATATACCTTATGATGATTTTTTGATTTGGCAGCTAGCGGGTGATCTTTTACCCAATGCGAATAAAGAACAAATATTAGCAACAGGTTTTAATAGAAATCATCCGATTACACAAGAAGGTGGTACTATTCAAGAAGAATATCGGGTCAATTATGTTTTAGACCGTACAAATACTTTAGGGAAAGGAATTTTAGGACTAACCTTAGAATGTGCTCGCTGTCATGATCACAAATATGATGCGATATCCCAAGAAAACTATTTTGAGTTTTTTGCCTTTTTTAATCAAGTAGATGAAAAAGGTAGACAAATGGATGCCGTGCAGGCGAAAAATCAAAAATTCTATGCTGACCCACCCTTTTTAACTTTGAATGCAAAGGAGATTGAAGGTGTTCTTGATTTTGTAAACCTTGATAAAGGTAAAGAGTTAAACGTTATGATTATGAATGACTCTGCACCCAAAACTACATTTATACTGCATCGCGGAGAATACGACCAGCCTGCAGATTCTGTAATCGCCAATACGCCAGAAGTTATTTACCCATTTGCTGAAGAACTACCAAAAAATAGATTAGGTCTTGCTAAGTGGCTAACCGATAAAAAGAACCCGTTAACAGCAAGGGTTTTCGTAAATCGAATGTGGGCTATGCTATTCGGAAGAGGGCTAGTAGAAACGGCTGAAGATTTTGGTGTTCAAGGTAGCCTACCAACCCATCCTGAGCTTTTAGATTGGCTTGCAGTCGATTTTATGGAACATGATTGGGATATCAAATATCTATTAAAAAAGATAATGCTATCGGCTACGTATCAGCAAAAGTCTGAATTAAGGCCTGAATTAAAAAAATTAGATCCTGAAAATATTTTACTTGCGAGAGCACCTCGTTTTAGAATGAGCGGAGAAATGATTCGTGATTATATATTGAAAACAAGTGGTCTTTTGAATACGGAAGTTGGTGGTGCGAGTGTTAAGCCATACCAACCACCCGGACTTTGGGCAGAAACGAATGCAGGTGAGAATCGTGGAATTTTAACAAATTATGTTCAAGATAGTGGAGAAGATTTGTACCGAAGATCATTATATACTTTTTGGAAAAGAACCCTGCCACCCCCAACGATGACAATTTTTGATGCTCCAAATCGTGATTTTTGTGAAGTGCGAAGACAAAACACAAATACACCGTTGCAAGCTTTGGCTTTGCAAAATGATATTCAAGTTTTAGAAGCTGCCCGAGTTTTAGCACAGCGAACGTTAGCAACCGCCTCTCAAGATAAGGCTATGGTCGAACAAATTTTTAAAAGTATATTGGTGCGCTCACCAAAAAAAGAAGAAGCTATCATGTTAAATAAGTATTATGATGATGCGCTTGAAAAGTTTTTAGAAAATACCGATGACGCCAAAACTTTGGTTGCTCTTGGCGAATACAAACAATTAAATGTAGATATTTCAAAAACTGCAGCACTAATGCTAACAGCTCAAGTTATTTACAATCTTGACGAAACCATATCTAAAGAATAAAGACATGGAAGAGGATAAATCAAAATCAGAAAACCCATTAAAGGTTAATAGACGACATTTCTTTTCTCAATTAAGTGTTGGTATTGGTTCCTTGGCTTTGGGTTCTTTACTGATTCCTGATTTGTTTAAAGGAGAAACAGGATCATTGAAAACCCAACCTTTAGGTATCCCTCATTTTGCACCAAAAGCGAAACGGGTCATTTACCTTTTTCAAGCTGGTGCGCCTTCTCAATTTGAGACCTTTGATCATAAGCCTATCTTACGTAAACGTATGGGCGAAGATTTGCCTGATTCTATTCGCAATGGACAGCGATTAACTGTTATGACTTCAGGTCAAGAAAAGTTTCCTTTGATGCCACCAAAAATTGGCTTCAAACAACACGGAGAAAGTAGAACATGGATTAGTGATTTCTTTCCATACACCGCTAAAATTGCAGATGATATTACGGTAATACGCAGTATGCATACGGAGGCTATCAATCATGATCCGGCAATTACATTTTTTCAAACCGGGAGTCAAATTTCTGGGCGACCTAGTATGGGTTCTTGGATGAGTTATGGACTTGGTAATGAAAACAAAAACCTGCCTTCATTTGTTGTATTGACTTCTAGAGGAAAAGGAAATAGCCAAGGCTTATATTCTAAGCTATGGTCAAGCGGTTTTTTAGATTCAAAGCATCAAGGTGTTTTAATGCGTTCAGGTAAAGATCCTGTGCTGTATTTAAATGACCCAGATGGAATTTCAAGATCAGATAAAAGACATTTATTAGATCATGTTTCATCTCTAAATAAACTACATCATGTTGAAACTGGTGATGATGAAATCGAATCTCGTATAGCACAATATGAAATGGCATATCGTATGCAAATGTCGGTGCCTGATGTGATGGATATTTCAAAAGAACCACAATCAATAATTGACTTATACGGTGAAGATTGTCAAGTACCCGGCACCTATGCCGCAAATGCCTTACAAGCAAGAAGATTGGCAGAGAATGGGGTTCGCTTCATACAATTGTATCATCAAGGTTGGGACCAGCATGGTAATTTACATAATGAAATTGCTGGTCAAGCTAAAGATGTAGATCAAGCATCTGCAGCTTTAGTAAAAGACTTAAAACAACGGGGAATGTTAGAAGACACCTTAGTCATTTGGGGTGGTGAATTTGGAAGAAGTAATTATGCTCAAGGAAAATTTGATCCTGAAAATTATGGGCGAGATCATCATCCGCGAGCTTTTAGTATTTGGATGGCTGGCGGCGGAATTAAACCCGGACTAAATTATGGGCAGACCGATGAATTTGGCTATAATGTGGTTGAGAATCCAGTTCACATTAATGATTTTCATGCTACGTTGATGCACCAAATGGGTATTGATCACGAACAATTAATCTATAAATACCAGGGTCGTCGTTTTCGATTGACTGATGTAGCAGGTAATGTAGTTAAAGATTTACTTGTATAATTTATGGCCTACTCAAATAGTTCGCGAAGGGTAAATTATCTAATTTTCGGACTTTCTGTTTTTCTATTTTTCTGCCTTATTTTCGACGCTTATATCGAACTACCAAATGTAGTCGCTTGGTTAGGCCATTGGCATCCGGTATTACTTCATTTTCCAATTGTCCTTCTTTTAGTTGCTATTTTTTTAGGATTAACAGGAAAAAATATCCCCAAATTACTATTAACCGTTGCCACAATTTCGGCCTTGGTAACAGCTATCTCAGGATTTTTTCTAGGTACAGCATCAGGGGCTAAAGGCGATCTACTCTTTTGGCACCAATGGTTAGGTGGCGGTACAGCAATGCTTGCTGTTATTTGGCATTGGTTAAATGCCTCTGATTTAGGCAATAAAAGCTACACCAAAATACTTCAAGTTGTAGTAGCGGTATTTATTGGACTAACTGGGCACTATGGCGGAATGGTGACTCATGGAGAAGATTTTTTAGCGCTTCCTGTAAACAAAAAAGATCGTGAAATGCCAGAAGATCCGTTAATTTATCACGATGTTGTGGCAAGAATTTTAGATGAATCATGCGTAAAATGCCACAATTCGAATAAAAGAAAAGGCGAGTTGTTAATGACCAGTATACCACAACTTTTAAAGGGTGGTGAAAGCGGACCTTCTGTAATCCCTGGAAATTATAAAGATAGCGAACTGTTGAAGCGATTGCGATTACCTGTTAATGACGAGAAGCATATGCCTCCAGAAGGTGAATCAAATTTGAACGATAATGAAATACAAATTTTAGAACGATGGATAGCGTTAAATGCCTCAGACACCTTAAAATTGAGTCATTTAGATAATAGCGAGCCATTATTGGCCTTGGTAGCGGTTTTTAGACAGCCGAGTTTGATTAAAAAATGGGAAAACTTGCCTGTAATTGCTGATAGTACAATTGCTAGATTTACTTCTGATTATATGACGATCAAAAGAATAGCAAGTGACGTAAATGCCTTGCGCATAAATATATATAAACCACCCAATTATACATCAGCATTGATAACTAATTTAGAATCAATTAGCTCAAATATTGTAGAAATTGATGTTAGTGGCTTACCTATTGGCCAAAAGGAATTAAATTTAATTGCGGGTTGCGAAAACTTGGAGTTGTTAGAAGTAGATAGAACCCCAATTAAGGATATTGAAACTGATACTTTAAAAGCGCTTTCAAAGTTAAAAACGCTCAAAATATATGATACGGAGATTGGAGATCAAACTTTAGCGACATTAAAAAAAATTGAAAGTTTAGAACAAATTTATCTTTGGAAAACAAAAGTTACTGAAGAGGCCCTACTTGAATTTAGAACTTCAAAACCAGCGGTATTATTAGATGTGGGAGTTGATTTAGAAAACCCGGCCTTATTTTTAAAAAATGATTCAATAGCCCTAAAGTAAATTCTATTTAAAGTATAATTTCAAGAATTAATCATGCTATTATGAAATTTAATCTTCAAGGAAAAACAGCGATAATTACCGGTGGAGGTAGTGGTATCGGAAGAGCTATTTCAAAAGCTTTGGCAGCGAATGGCGCTCATGTACATATTTTTGAACTTGAAAAAGACCGTGCAGCTGTGGCAGTAAAAGAAATAGAAGACAACGGAGGCAAAGCAAAAGCACATGCATGTAATGTGGCTTCACAACAGGAGGTAAATAAGGAAATAGCGGGTATATTAAAAGAAGAAAATATTGATATTTTAATCAATAATGCAGGTATTGCACATATTGGTAATGTAGAGAAAACAACAGAAGCTGATTTAGATCGTATCTACAGCGTCAATGTAAAAGGGGTTTACAACTGCATTCATGCTGTAGTACCTCAAATGAAGAAAAGGGGAGGGGTAATATTGAATATGGCTTCAATTGCTGCTTCTGTGGGCATCAAAGATAGGTTTGCCTATTCCATGTCAAAAGGTGCTGCGCTTACCATGATGTATTCGGTGGCAAAAGACTATTTAAAATTTGGAATACGATGCAATAGTATCTCGCCAGCAAGAATTCATACCCCTTTTGTAGAAGGTTATTTGAAGAATAATTTCCCTGATAATCGAGATGAAAAATTTACAGAACTTTCCCAAACACAACCCATTGGGCGTATGGGAAAACCAGTTGAGGTGGCTAATTTGGCATTATATCTTTGCTCTGATGAAGCATCCTTTATTACCGGTACCGATTTCCCTATAGACGGTGGTTTTATAAAATTAAATGGAGACTAAAAGTATATTAATAAAAAAGTAAAAACCAATGAAATTAATAAGATTCGGAACTATTGGAAATGAAAAACCTGGTGTGCAGCTAGCGAACGGCGCACGAATAGATGTATCGAAATTTGGTCAAGACTATAATGAAGATTTCTTTGGTGGCGATGGATTAGAGCGACTGCAAACCTGGCTGATATCTCATAAAGATAGCTGCCCAGAAATTGATGTAAGTAGTAGATTAGGGGCACCCTTATGTCGACCGTCTAAAATTGTTTGTATCGGATTAAATTATGCCAAGCATGCCCAAGAAGCGGGGATGACGATACCGAAGGAACCCGTTTTATTTTTCAAAGCAACTTCAGCAATAGTTGGCCCCAATGATGATGTGGTTATCCCAAAAGGAAGTACTAAGACAGATTGGGAAGTTGAATTGGGTGTAGTCATTGGTCAAAAAGCTTCATATGTATCAGAAGTAGAAGCCATGAACCATGTCGCGGGTTATGTTTTACATAATGATTATAGTGAACGTGCTTTTCAAATTGAAAAAGAAGGGCAATGGTGTAAAGGAAAGGGTTGTGATACCTTTGCACCTTTAGGACCATTTATCGCCACTCGTGATGAAGTAGCTGATCCACATAATTTAAATTTATGGTTAAATGTAAACGGAGAGCAGCTGCAAAACAGTAATACATCAGATTTCGTTTTTGATATTCCAACTTCCATAAGTTATATCAGTCAGTTTATGACCTTGTTACCAGGAGATGTAATTTCTACAGGAACTCCCTTTGGTGTTGGTTTAGGTTTTGACCCACCAAGGTATCTCAAGCCAGGTGATGTAGTTGAATTGGGAATTGATGGACTAGGAATTTCACGTCAAGTTGCCAGAGCCTATGAAGAATAGAAAAATCATTTATTTTTTGAAAATTTTAGAGGGACAAAAACTATAATTTTTAGTAAGTTTGCACCCACATTTGAAAAATGGTGGCATAGCTCAGCTGGATAGAGCACCTGCCTTCTAAGCAGGCGGTCCTAGGTTCGAATCCTAGTGCCATCACTTAATGCAGAAAGTCCATCGGCCCCTCAGTCGATGGTTTTTTGTTTTATGGAAAGATGCAAGGCCAACAGCTTTGTAATCTTGGAAAAAAACAAAGAACAATGCAAACTAAGTAAGTATCCTTTATTTAAACTATATTTCCCGAAAATCACTATTTACATTCACCCATTGTGTAATCATTTATACTCTGGCATTTGGCAGTTGAAGGGTTTGGATAAGTAATCCCGTTACATCCACAAACAGGATTTAACTCAAAAGTAACAGCACAGTTTTCTTTTCTTATTTCTTTACAATCTTCTTTACTACAAGAAAAAATGAAAATGAAAACCATAAAACTATAGGTAAGTAATGCTTTCCCAAGTCTCACAGAGTATTTTTTTAATAACTTAAGCATCCTTTATTAAACTTTCATAAGATTAACGATACCCTCTAGTATACACCGTTCGATTGGTAGAAGATAAACCTCCCAATAATCCTTCTCTTGTTGTCTCAACAACTAAAGTTGATTCCCATGGAGTTCCGCTGGCTGCTTCAAGCCATAGCGTTTGAGTGACTTTACTAGAAAGCCATTGGCCACTTTTAGAATCTTGAAATGGATAGGAAGAAGTAATGATCAGTCGGTTTCCCTTCCTTTCAGCAGTTGAAACTATTGCCTCGCCAGTACGACCCATTAGAATTTTATTTTCAGATTTCGAGCCATCCAAAGCAAAACGGTAGCGCACCAGTTGTTGAATTTCCCTAGGGACAAATACCACCCGCTCAACTTCCAATTGATTGGAAGTATGTTTAATTGATATTTGATCACCCCAACCACTACCAAGAGTTGGAGTCAAAGGCACATCGATACGGTTAATTACCGAGACTCTATGTAAAACGGCCGTCGACCAAGTTCCTGAAAAGTCAGGATTTTCCATCGCCGAACTTCGCGGACCAAGGGTGTTTCTATCTGTACGGGTGTAGGTTTGAACAGCTTTTCCAGAATTCTTTGGTGCTGCAATATATGGGTCTGTAGCATTAGCGCTTGCGGTTACCCTGGGGTGTTTAATAAAGGTGGTTTCATACTCCTTTACAATATGATCCATAACACCAATTACTCCCGGGTAATAATCCTTCACATCAATTTCTTCTCTGGGGTCAACCCTCAAATCAAATAGGCGTACAAGGTTGTCAGGTTCTGCATCGGGCATTTCTGTTTTGTAGACATACCACAGTTTCCAATCGCGCCATTTGACAGCCATTATTTGTCCAAAACGTTGTGTAAATATGGCAGATTCTCTATTGGATTTCTTTTGTTTTCCTTCGAAGAAAGGCAACTGATTGACCCCATCGATAATACGGTCGTTAGGGACAATTTCGGGAGCCCCAGTAGCATTGATAATAGTTGTGAATAAATCAACTTCGTGAACCATTTCATTAGATACTTGACCTGCTTTTATTTTATCGGGCCATCGAATAACAGCCGGGGTTCTCACCCCACCCTCCATTGCTGAATTATAGTAGCCTCTATATGGGCCTGGTGAGCCTCTCCAAGGGCGTCTCATTTCCGCGCCATTATCGGTGCACCATATGATGAGCGTGTTGTCTTGAATACCCGATGCTTCCAATTGTTTTAAAATTAAGCCGACATTAAAGTCAACATCCGCCATGGAATCTCCCATGTCTCCAGCACCCGTTGTGCCAGCTTTATCAGGGTGAGGTAGCGCAGGAAAATGCAATTGAGTCATTGCATAGTACAAGAAAAACGGTTTGTCATTCTCAGCGTTTTCCTTGATAAAAGCCATTCCTTTTTCAGCTGCTTCGCGATCAATGGTTCGTCTAGTTTCAGGGTTGAAAGCTTTGACTTTTTTAGAAGGAGATCCAGCGGTTCCCTCCCAGATATACGGTGCAGGTTGTAAAGTGGGGTCAAAGGCTTCCATCGAAGGAAATTGCGAGACATGTGTAGTACCAGGTATGCCGTACCACTTATCAAAACCTTGCTGTGTTGGTTCACGTTTGCCATGCCAATTCTTAGCGCCCAAATCCCACTTGCCAAAAAGCGCTGTAGCATAACCTATGGACTTCAAACGTTCAGCAATGGTTTCTTCCCACAAGGTGGTACCTGCATAATAATCCTCCCCAGCTCGAACGGCATATCTACCCGTAAGAATGGCAATACGAGAAGGTGTACATGAATATTCCACATTGAAGTTGGTTAGTCGAATTCCTTCAGCACCTATTTTATCAATATTTGGGGTAGGCACACCTCTTGCCCCACCATAAGAGGCAACTTCTCCAACACCCAAGTTGTCAGGAAAAATTAAAATGACATTAGGTTTTTTTTGTGCAAACCCGAAGTGGAAAATTAGAAAGAAACTAGTCAGCAAAAAAAGTCGATGAGTGTTCATGGTATAGTCCGTTAGAAGTGAAACTGGACTAAAGTTAACAGCTTATTTTTTTCTAGCATACTTAAATTCACTTCTTTTTATCCAATCAGCTGTTTTTTCAAATTTAACTTCTTTCGTGATGATAAATATGACGCTGCCCATACTATAAGTATTTCTGATTACTGCATTTCTACCCGCATCTTTAGCCTTATATTCTGTTTGTATTTGAAGCTGCCCGTTTTCAAGTTCTTTTCTTGAGATCACCATTTTTTTGTTTAATAATACTCCATTTTTAGTGATTTTTATTTTATCGGAGGTATTCGCTTTGGGTTCGTTAGGGTATATATTGTTAAGTATTAGACTATTTTCATTCTTTCCTTGTTTAACTACAAGATTGGCAGGCATTGTAAATGGTTTGTTGCTTTGATAATCAAGATAAGTGATATCACCTTCCCAAGTTCCGATTACTAATTTCAAATCATCTGAATTGATTTTTGTTTGACTATAAACGCTCAATGATAGTATGAGTAACATTGGTAGTATCATCGATTTTTTCATATTCAAAGGTTTTAAGTTTGGGTAAAGACGAGCATCTTCGTGCCTTGTTACAGTTTTTTACATGGTGTTGTCAACAATTGTATTTTTACAAAAACAAAAGCTTATGCTTCATTTGAAATTAGCAACAGACCCGCGCTGGGTTAATATTGTTGAAAAAAACATAGAAGAAATTCTAACAGACCATGCTTGGTGCGAACAAAAGGCAGCTACCAATGCCATTACCATCATTACTCTTAATTCTGAATTCCCAGATTTAGTAACCGATTTATTGCTTTTAGCCCAAGAAGAATTAGAGCACTTTCAAATGGTACACGAGATTATTAAAAAGCGTGGGTACACCTTGGGCAGAGAGCGGAAAGACAGCTATGTCAACGAACTATACAAGTTCATGAATAAAGGGGGCAGTAGACTACAATCAATGGTAGATCGGCTCTTATTTTCTGCTATGATTGAAGCGAGAAGTTGCGAACGTTTTAAACTGCTTTCAGCGGAAATAAAAGATCCAGAACTTTCAAAATTCTACCATGATTTAATGATTAGTGAAGCGGGTCATTATACCACGTTTATTGGCTTTGCCCGCAAATACGGGCAAGATATAGATGTAGATAAACGTTGGCAAGAATTGGTTGCTTTTGAAGCTGAGGTGATTCAAAACTACGGTAAAGAAGAAACGATTCACGGGTAACGATGTTCGCGCAATTCGAATAGCTTTAAAAACTTCCGGTAATTTCATCTATATACGATACTCTATTTTCAAGCCAGCTTTTTAGAGCGCTTACTTCTGTCGAATTGGTATTCCATAAAGCAAAATCCTTAGCTTTTGCGCTTTTAGTTTTAGCAGCATATTCATCGATATATTTCATCAACGTATCAAGGTTGTTTTCTTTAAAAACAGCCCAATGTTCTTTGATCAATATCTGGATTTTAGGGTCAGACGATAATCTTGAAAAAAACTGCGTGCCTGATGAAGATGAAGGCGTCCAAAATAAAGGCCTATTAAAACTACTAAAATGTTCAAAGGAGCCTTCAAATGCAAAACCCCAGTCAAAATCCCATATCGGCCCCATAGTAAACTTACCTTCACTTTTTTTATAAATATATGTGCTTTTAGGATGATTAATTTCCTCATTGCCAGTAAGCATATACACAATCAAATAATTGGCTATGGAGACATCATCGATATAATCAAGGTATTCATTATTCGGAAAATCGTCTTGCGCCACTAAGGTCTCTAAGGTTTCAAATTGACTTTCTATGGAGGTTAATTTCGTAACATCCATATCTTTTGGATATTTAATAGTTACGGGTAGGTCGTAAGCATCTGATCTGAACTGCCAATTTTCATCATAATTCGTATCTAAATTTAGTAAGATACCATCAGCACCAACATTAATTCGATTGGTTTTTACTTCCACCTGCTCTGTTAGCATATATAGCCCTTGATACCGATTATTTATAGTAACTTCAACAGGTACGATGGTATTGGTAAAAGGCATATCTAGCAATTGTCCGATTTTCATTCCAACCCCATTTAATAGATGCGTTCCGTCAATATAATTTGCCAATAACACCCAATCTTTTTCAGGCGCCATTCCTAAAACAGGTGCATCACTATCAAGTTTAATTTTATATGGCTTTTTAGAAAAACCCCAGGTCGAATTTCCTCTTCCTCTTATTTTTGCATCGATAACTAGATCATCGAATTCATCTTGCCCGTTCACGGTCAAAACACCGGTTACATAATCTTCTTTAGAAGTTATAGGGACTCCTCCATCCGTATCGAAATTGATTTGAGCTAAACCTGTGCTTTCTTCTTTTTCTTCAGCTTCTTCATTAGGTGTCGAAATGAGGTTAGGCTCATCTGTGGTGCAACTTTCAAGGCTTGTAAAAATGAGACAACCCAATAGGAGGTAGACATAAATTAAAGGAGTATGTTTCAATAATTTTCGCATAGTTTGTGCAATTTTTACAAAGCTAAGGTACAAATTGATTCAGAGTATATTGAAGATTCGTTACCTCTGTCAGATTTTTGGGGTGGACTAACAAATGAGGTCGTTGGCATGAAAAATTTCATACGAAGCCCAAGTGATTCAAAACTGTGAAAAAGTAGAAAGCGTTACACCGTTAAAAGCATGCTGCTCAAAATATGATACCTATCTATTTGCATGTCACATTTTTAATGATTGCATAGAATTTCGATATATTTATTGCACCAACCACTTCTTTATGAAACGTAGATCATTTTTTAGAAAAACCACGACCGCTTTAATGGGAATTGGAGTCACAGCAAGCTCTTGTGCAAATACTACCGCTAAAAGCGATACAAAAACATTTAAAGTTTCTGCTACGATAGACCAGAATAAGGTGTTCTTCTATTCAGAGCTAATTAATGAGGCTATAAAAGTGGTTCATATTGCCGATACACATTTGTATAAAGATGATGAAAGAGGAATTCCCTATCAAAAATATAGCGATAGAATGGCGAAAGCCTATAACCAAACTGTACATTTTCAGACGCGTGAAGCAACAAACCCAGAAGAGGCTTTTGAGCAAGCTTTGGCTTTTGCAAAAGAAGTACATGCCGATGTTATTACCTTGATAGGTGATATTTTTAGTTTTCCGTCTGAGGCGGCAATAGAATGGGTGCAGTCAAAATTGAAAGAAACGGGTATTCCGTATATCTATACAGCTGGAAACCATGATTGGCATTATGAAGGTATGGATGGCAGTATGGAAACTTTAAGAGACACTTGGATTGAAAAGCGATTATTGCCCTTATATCAAGGGCATCACCCATGAATGTCGGCTTTTGATATAAAAGGCGTCAGATTCTTAGCAATTGATAATTCTACCTATCAAATTAACGAGGCGCAACTGCTGTTTTTTAAAGAACAGGTTGCAAGTGGAATACCCTTGGTTTTATTAGTTCATATTCCGATGTATGCGCCTGGCAAAAGTATTTCATTTGGTTGTGGAAATCCGAATTGGGGCGCCGCAACAGATAAAAATTTTGAAATAGAAAGACGCCCTAAATGGCCAGCAAACGGACACACGCAAACTACTCTAAATTTTCATAAAGAAGTCTTTCAAGCACCTAATTTATTGGGCATTTTTACAGGTCACATACATAGAAATTCTATTGAAATCATTAAAGGGAAACCTCAAATAGTTGCGGACGATAATGCTAGTGGTGCTTATTTAGATATCGACTTTTTGCCCATGGAAGAAAAGGATAAAAAGTTGATCTAATTTCCCCAAGTCATTACTACTTTTCCTTTTGTATGCATGGCTTCAATATACGCTATAGCTTCTGGTATTTTGGTGTGCGGAAAGATGGTGTCAATATGGGTTTTAATTTTCTTGTCTTGAACCAATTTTGCCAATGTTTCTAAATCGGTTGCATTTGCTTTAGCAGTAAATTGCTTCAAGGGAAATTTACTAAAACCATTTTTTATGAGAACCGAAAACATATGACCTACAGTTGTAAAACCTACTAGAACACCTCGTTGCCCCATACGCTTATAGTCTTCATGCGATAGGTTACCGTGGGTATCAACAACGAGATTGTACTTTAAATCATGTTGATGAATGTTTTCTTTATCATAGGCAATGATATGGTCTGCTCCTAGATTTCGTACAAAATGAGCATTTTTATGCGAACAAACGCCAGTTACTTCAGCTCCTTGTGCTTTTGCAATTTGTATAGCAAAATGCCCAACTCCACCTGAAGCACCATTGATTAAAACCGATTCTCCTTTTTTGATTTGTCCATGAGTGATTAGTGCTTGTAAAGCAGTTATTCCTGCTAAAGCTACGCCTGCCATTTCACCGTATTCAGACCCAATTGGCATGTGTCCACATACTGCTTCAGTTGCTGCAAGATATTCTGCAAAAGCACCACCTTCAAGGGTCTCTCCAAATACCTTATCTCCTTTTTTAAAATGTGTTATTTCGTTTCCAACTTCTTCCACAATACCAGCAAAATCGGCCCCAAGAATTTTATCTTTTGGTTTGAATAACCCAACAGTAAATCTAGCGAGAAAAGGTTTTCCTCTAAGAATATGCCAGTCAGCAGCGTTGGCGGCATTCGCCATTACTTTAACAAGTAGTTGATTGTTTTTTAAGATTGGCTTTTCTACTTCTTCTATTTGGAGTACTTCTGGTCCTCCATATTTAAATTTCGTAAATGCTTTCATTATATAAAAGGAGTTGTCTTAAATATGACGGCTTAAGACCCAATTTGTTACAAGTATATTAAATTATTGCTCTTCTTAAATTTAGATATTGATAAGTTAAATAGCTTAAAATTACGGTAGGTGTATAGCTTGCAATTAGTATGAAAATCATATGTCTCTGGTAATGCGAGCGTCGAACTTATATCTGTTTAACTTTGGAATTAAGTTATCATTTTAGCTCATACTCAGTTATGAAATTATTTTCCTGATATTTATTGTTGTTTTTGACTCCAAACTCCGATTACTATTCAATAAACAAGGTTTATTAAACCAGTTTAATGAGTTTCAATTGAAAATATGCTAAGTTTAAAACATGAAAAACACTATGAAACATCTAAAATATCTTTCAATAGGGCTGGCAGTTTTGTTTATGGCCGAATCTTGCAAAACCACTACAGATACTGCCATAAATAATTCAAGCGAAAAACAAGTATCGCAAGTCATTGCATCAGATTCTATAATAGTAGCTACTCAACGATTACACAAACATGTAGATGAAAGCAAGTTGCCGGGCACATTTATGCGAGTCATCAAAGACGGTAAAGTTGTTTATGACGACAAATATGGTCAGATTGATGTAGCCAATGCAAAACCGACCCAAGAAAATTCGCTATACCGAATTTTCTCAATGACCAAACCCATTACTGCAACAGCGATCATGTCACTCTATGACCAAGGAAAGCTGCAGCTTGATGATAAGGTTTCGAAATACATTCCAGAATTCGCACAAACCCAGGTGTACAAAGAGGTGGATGGAAAACATAGTACAGAGCCGCAAAAAAATGAAATGACCATTCGTCATTTACTCACCCACACTTCGGGCATTCCATACGGTTGGGAAAAGAGCTATACAGATTCTATTTATGCGACTAAGCAATTCATGACACAAGACTGGTCCATTGAGGAAATGGCAAAAGACTTGGCAACAGTACCCTTAAAATACCAGCCCGGTACAAAATACAATTATGGTCTGGGTGTTGATATTGCTGGTTATATCGTAGAAGTAGTTTCTGGACAAAAACTAGATGCCTATTTTAAAACGGTAATTTTTGATCCTTTGAAAATGGACGACACGGCATTTTATGTACCCGAGAAAAAAAAGGAACAAATGGCAATACTCTATGTCCATGATGAAGATGGCAAAATAAAAATATTCGAAAACCAAATTACATTAGGGGTTACTGAACCGCCAAAACTACTCTTGGGCGGCGCAGGCTTGATCTCGACCTTGGGCGATTATGAAAAGTTTTGTAGAATGCTTTTGAACAAAGGAGTGTTGAACGGTAAACGTGTACTTTCAGAAAAAGCAGCACAAATGATGATGACCGATCAATTTCCGTCTGAAGTAGAATCACTGCCTGGAATGGGCCACGGACTTTCCGGAACTGTAAAGCTAGATACAGGAGAATATAGTTGGGGAGGCGCAGCGGCAACCAAATTCTGGATAGACCCTACCAACAAGCTGATTGTAATCGGCTATACCCAATTGATGGGTGGAAAGGGTGAGTATGCCACAGAATTTAAGACTACTATTGATCGATCTTTGATAGATTGAATTAAATTTTAGCCAATTGTATTGTAATGTGCCGAAGAGTTCAAAAATAAATGTTATGAAAAAACAACAAGCATTTCCATGGACAATCATACTCTTGTTTTCTATTTTTATTACGAATATCGCATTTGCTCAAACTGACCCCAAGGCAAGCCTTAAAGATTCTCCCACCAGTATTATCGGTTTTAATCACATAGGTATTTCTGTAAACAACTTAGAGGAAATGGTCTCTTTTTACGAAAAAGCGACTCCCTTTGAAATCGTAAAAAGAGAAAAGATTAGTCGGCAAGTAAATGCAGATAAGCTATATGCACGTGAAGGCCTAGCCTACGAACGGGTGACTTTTAAAGCTCCAAATATGTTGCTTGAACTGACTGAGTATGAGAATCAGTCTACTTTGAAACGAACAAAAATGCCTCCTCAAGGCCCAGGTATGACACATACCTGTTATCAGTCGCCTTCGTGGAAATCGGGCTATGAGCAATTTAAAAAGGCAAACATAGACATACTAAGTAGAGGTGATAATGCGGTTGACTTGGGTGGCTATGGAGTGACCTATGCCTATGGCTATGACCCAGGTGGCAATATGCTCGAAATGGAGCAAATGGAGGCACATTTTATGAAACGATCTGGTATGGATAGCCTTTGGATACAACAGCATGATATGTGGATAACCCAGGTGGCGCTCTTGAGTCCTGATTTACAAAAAATTTCTGATTTCTATCGCGACGTTTTTGATTTTTCACCCAATAGAAAAGTAAAAATGGTGAACATGGAACGTCTAGATGACATCATAGACCAAGACAATGCGATTGTACACGCCACTTGGTATAAAATGGATGGTCCAGGTAAAATGCTAGAATTGATGCAATATGAAAATCCGGTAACTCCAGCAAAACTATCTAAAAAAGATCCTACCGATTTGGGCTATACCTTTTCAATAGAAGTCAAAGACATAGGTGCAGAATACGAGCGAATGAAAAAACTAGGCGTAGAATTCTTGAGTGAACCACAAATTTTAGGGGAATTTTACACGGTATTTGCCCATGATATTGATGGCAATGTATTCTCTTTACGTCAGGCGGTGAGCAAAGCTTCGGGATATTCAATGCAAAACTTCAACTATAAATAAATGAGCAATAAAATTTTAAGAATACTCGGTATTGTAGTGTGCTTGCTGCAGTCTTGTGTCGAAAATAAAGTGGATAACAAAGAAGAAATTGCTAAAAAAGCTGGAGCAGTCGTATTTCAAGCGAATTGTGCGGCTTGCCATAGCGGTACACTTTCAGAGGCGCCGAAATTGGCAAGTTTAAAATTACTTTCCAAAGAGGCTATCGTCGCAACCTTACGAACCGGGGTGATGCGAAATCAAGCCGATCGATTAAGCAAAGAAAAGCACGAACAATTGGCAGCTTTTATTTCAGCAGGTGATGAAACCAAAACTCCGAATAGAGTAGTACTTGGAAAGTGTGATGAGGAAAATACAACTGAAATTGCAGATGCAACTCCAATAATTGGTAATTGGGGTATGGGTTTACAAAATAAGCGTTATTACGATGGTGATGATTTGAAGATAACTGCTGAGAATGTACCCAAATTAAAATTGAGTTGGACCTTCGCTTTTCCGAATGCAACCCGAGCTAGATCACAACCAACAATCGTAGGTAATACGCTGTATACCGCCAGTCAATTCGGAACCATTTACGCCCTAGACCGAAAAACGGGTTGCACACTATGGACTTTTCAAGCTGATGAGGAAGTTCGAAGTGCCTTAGTGGTTGGAACCGATGAAAATGGAAAAGCAAGTCGCTTGTATTTTTCTGATTTTTCAGCAAAGGTGTATGCCCTTGATTTAAAAACAAAAAAACTCCTCTGGAAACAAAAAGTGGATGACCATCATATGGCGACGATAACCGGTTCGTTGAATGTTTTTGAAAATCGACTGTATGTACCCGTATCTTCTTTGGAAATTATTTCCGCATTTGATGAAAACTATGAGTGCTGTAATTTTAGAGGTTCGATGGTCGCTTTAAATGCGAATACTGGAGCACAGATTTGGAAAACGTACACCATTGACGAAGAAGCAAAACCGAATGGAAAAACAAGTGTTGGAACCACCAAAATGGGTCCTTCAGGAGCACCTATTTGGACTACCCCTACCATTGATGCCAAAAGAAGGGTTTTGTATTTTGGCACAGGTGAAAACTACAGTCGACCGGTTTCTAAAACGAGTGATGCGATTATGGCGTTGAACTTAGATGACGGTAAAATTCTTTGGACCCAACAAATGTATGCCGATGATGCTTGGAATGGGGCTTGCGTTTGGCCACCTTATGGTCCTAACTGCCCAGAATACCATGGTCCTGATGCAGATTTTGGAGCTCCAATAATATTAATTACTTCAGGTGAAAAAGACATCTTATTGGCTGGGCAGAAGTCTGGTGATGTCTTTGCTTTAGACCCTGATAATGGCGGAGAAATCATTTGGACCGAATTGGTAGGCAGAGGCGCAACAATGGGTGGCGTACATTGGGGTATGGCTAGTGATGGTAAAACACTTTATGTTCCTATCAATGACCAAAATGACTATGCTTTACATAAAGAACAGCCTATTCAACCAGGCGTTCATGCTCTGAACATTATAGATGGCAAACGTATGTGGTCTACTATAGAAGAAAACCGCTGTGGCGAATCAGAGGAATTTCAATGTGGCCCGGGTATTTCGGCGGCCATAACAGCAACTCCAGAAGTACTTTTCGCTGGTGCCTTAGATGGAATGCTCAAAGCTTATGACACCAAAACCGGAAAAGAATTATGGGCTTATGACACCGATAGAGAATTTGAAGCGGTGAATGGTGCAAAAGCTTTTGGGGGTTCGATTGATTCCGATGGTCCTGTAGTTCTAGCTAATCAAATGTTCATCACATCTGGCTATGCAAAATTTGGAGAACAACCGGGGAATGTACTTTTAGCTTTTGAAGTAGAATAAACAAAACAACACAGCATGCAAGTATTTAGTTTAGCAGAAAAGGTAGCAATTGTAACTGGTGGGAATGGTGGTATCGGATTGGCCTACTCCAAAGGCCTCGTAAAAGCTGGTGCTAAAGTTGCTATTTGGGGCAGAAATAAAAACAAAAATGCACAAGCCATTGCCGAGTTGCAAAGCTTAAGAGGCGACGTGGCCGCTTTTGTGGTTGATGTTACTGATGTTGCTCAAGTGAATGATGCATTTCAAGCTACGATTGCGCAATTTGGAAAAGTAGATATATGTTTCGCCAATGCAGGTGGAGCCGGGCCGCAAGGTAGAAGATTACATGAAGTAAGTGAGTTTGACTGGAATGCTATTGTAGATCTCAATTTGAATAGTGTGGTCAATACCTACAAACCTGTTATTAAGCATTTATTAGAACGAAAGGCGCCGGGGAAGTTAATCGTGACCTCTTCTATCGCCGCTTTATTTGGGACTGGTTTTTCTGCGGGATATGCAACAACAAAATCAGCCGTTTTGGGCTTGACAAGATCTCTTGCAGTTGAATTAGGAAATAAAGGAATTCAAGTGAATGCAATTTTACCTGGATACATCGAGACGGAAATGTCGTTAAAAGCTCCTGAAGCATTTCGAGAAGCTACACTTCGACGTTCAGTTTCTGGAAAGAATGGCACCTTAGAGCAGATGGAAGGTGTTGCGGTTTTTCTGGCTTCGAAAAGCAGCGATTTTATGACAGGCCAAAGTATAGTCTTAGATGGTGGGCATACTATTTTTCCTTTATAGTAAGTAAATCAAATGGGAAGGAAGTATATTAAATGGACAGTTTTAATTATAGCAGTAGCGCTACTGCTAATACCAGCCTATCGGTATTACGGATCTATAGATTGGTCTAAAAAACATAGTGCTAGAATTGCCGAGCTTCCTTTACTTCAAGAAACTGATGATACCGGAGAATTTCGTTTGCAAATCAATGATTTTGAATTTTTAGTTCGGGTAGCCGGACTTCAAAATGAAGGCCCTGCAGTCATCTTGTTACACGGTTTTCCAGAATCTTCCATCATGTGGACGGATTTATTAAAAGAAGCTGCTCAAGAAGGTTACCGAGTAGTAGCTTTTGATCAAAGGGGCTATAGTCCGGGTGCAAGACCTAAAGGCATTGAAAATTATCATATTGATGCCTTAACACATGATGTACTGGAGGTAGCCAATAGGTTTGATTTTGGTACTTTTCATATGGTGGGCCATGATTGGGGCGCAGTTGTTTCTTGGAATATGGCCATGGAATATCCTGAACGACTTCATAGTTTAACGGCACTTGCCATTCCTCATATTGATGTTTTTTTTGACGCAATCTTGAATCATCCAGAACAACAAAAGCGCAGCGGATATATGAAAACGTTGCAAAAGCCCTTTTTACCAGAATATACCTTCATAGCGAATCAACAGAAATTTTTTAAGCAGATGATGGCTGAAAATCCAAAAGATTATTTGGAAGAATATATTGCTTTACAAGCAGAATATGGCGCTGCCACTGCTACAATAAATTGGTATAGAGCTTTAGATTTAGAACATATAGTTAGCCAAAAAATCTATTCAAAAACAATCAATCGTCCTACCTTATTTATTTGGGGGTCTGAAGATTTGGTAATTGCACCAGCTATTATCCCCCAGCAAAAAGCATTGATTTCGGCTCCGTACAAAGAGGTGGTTTTGCCTACAGGTCACGGGCTTATTCAAACCGAAAAGGACACGGTTATTAGTGAAATTCTTTTGCATTTTAAAGCTAAATAAATTTTCACCTAGTTTATTTTCGATGGAATAAACAAAGTCATGGTAATAATGATTCAGATGTTCTCGCTTTTATCTGAAATCACGCTCTGATGCATTTTGCTAATTTTTTATTTCATATTTTGGTTCTAGCACTTTAAATTCTTTAGAACATGAGACATATTTGTAAAAAAGGAACACTCTTTTTTTTGCTCTTGGCTTTATTTGGTTTTCAAATCACAAAAGCACTAGCTCAACAAGGGGCAGAAAATGAGTATCCTGATTTGGTTTCCTTTTTCAAAGCATGGCGATCTTTTGAAAAACCACCGCTTTTAGAGGGAGCACCTGACTATAGGGCAATTAGCTTTACGAATCGTTTGCCCAAATACGAGAACATTTTAAAAGAATTTTACGCCATTGATACCGTCGGAATGAGTATCGCCCAAAAAGTAGATTGGTACGTGGTGCAAGCGGAGATTAAAGGCTATGGTTTCAATCAAACCATCTTAAAACCTTGGGAACGTGACCCAGCCTTCTATAAATCACTTTGGATGAATCGAAGTGATGTGCCAGGTCATGAAGGTCCTACTCATCATGGCACAACTGAATTCTGGACTTATGAATTTCCGTTAAGCAAAGAAGAGCGCGCTAGATTGTTAACTGAATTGAATGTTATCGTTCCATTGAATAAACAAGCGAAAGAAAACTTAACCGGTAATGCCAAAGAATTATGGTTGGCAGGTATCCGTAGCATTCAAAATCAAAGTAAAAATTTGACATCGATTTTAGACCATTCGAATGTGAAAAATGATAAAAAATTGGTGAAAGTCATCAAAGATGCCATCGCTTCTACCGATGAATTCGTGGAATGGCTTCAAAAAGAAGGTGCCACCAAAACAGGTCCGTCTGGAATTGGTAAGGAAAATTATACTTGGTATCTGCAAAATGTGCATTTGGTTCCTTTGACTTGGGATGATGAGGTTATGATTTTGAAGCGAGAACTTGCCCGCGCCTGGGCCTCGTTGAAATTAGAAGAACATCGCAATAGAAAGCTACCTGAATTAGTCGCAGCAAATTCTCCTGAGGAGTATTCGAAAAGAGCGGATGAAGCTACGCGAAGTCTCATCGGTTTTTTAAGGAATCAAGATATCGTTACTGTAAAAGATTATTTTGAGCCGGCTATTCGAGAACATTTGGGCGCTTTTGTTCCAGCAGAGAAACGTAATTTTTTCTGGATTACCGCCCACCTTGATCAACGCCCTTTATATTCTCATTTTTATCATTGGTTTGAATTAGCACGTATGGATTCTGAACCCAACAAAAGTGAAATTCGCAAAGGACCGCTTTTGTATAATATTTTTGATTCTCGCAATGAAGGAACCGCAACTGCTGTTGAAGAAATGTTTATGCAAGCTGGGTTGTATGATGATAACCCAAGAGTAAAAGAGATTGTTTACATCATGATCGCCCAACGCGCAGCACGAGGCTTAGGGTCTTTATATGCCCAAGCGAACGAAATGACTATGAAGGAAGCAGGTGGGATACACTCAGAATATACCCCACGGGGATGGATGAAAACCGAAAAAGAACTACTTTTATTTGAACAGCATTTGTATATGCGACAACCGGGCTATGGCAGTAGTTATATTACAGGTAAATATCTTTTAGAAAATGCCATGATGGATTTTGCCAAAATGCAAGAATTGAAAAACGAACCTTTTAAAGTCGCTGATTTTTTCAACCAATTGAATGCGATTGGTAACATTCCTATTTCATTAGGTCATTGGCAAATGACTGGTAATGACGACCAACTAAAAAATATAATGGAGTAATTTTAAGTTGTCGGCCGGGCACTTAAACAGATAAATTTCAATATTTTCAAAAAAAGATGTTGATTAATGATAATGCAAAGCAATCTGTCCTAGTTGTCCTACTATTTTTACTGAATCTTTCATAGAAAGTTTAGAACCATCAGCATGAATCCATCTTTTTAATGGTTGTTCGCAAATCAATTCTTGGGCATAGCTTTTACCATAGAATTTTCGCATTCGCATAAAAATTTCTACGTCGAATAACCATTTGGTAATAAATTTTTCTTTGAACATTCTAGATGCGATATCACGGTCCATTATTTTAGCGCCACATTGCGTGTCTTTAAAAGGCATTCCTAAAATGGTTTGTATAATTAGGTTTATAGTTTTACTAATAAATTTACGAGCTGATTCTTTTGTAATATCAGCGCCCATACGTGCCATTCGAGATCCACTTACAATCTTAAAGTCTGAATTTTCAATGGTATTTACCAAGTCATCAAAATCTCTAAAATCAGTAGACAAATCAGCATCTAGAAACCCAACATAATCAAATTGTGGATCTTTGATTAAATGCTGCATGCCTTGTCGAACGGCTTCTGCCTTTCCGCCATTTTTCTTACAATTATAAACGCTAATATTACTAGGGTTTGAATCTCTTAATTCTCGTAATACTTCTAAAGTATTATCTGTACTTCCGTCGTTTACAAAGCATAGATGGTAGCCCAAATTTTTATATGCAAAAGCTTTGAATTCAGAACTCAGCAACCTTTCTTCTTCGTTGTAACAAGGTATGACTACACCAACACAGTTCTTTTGTATAATTTGTTGTTCACTTTTCGTAGTTATCCTAGACGCCTCTTGTTTAGGAACTCCAATAATGCGCTTGATACGGGCAGCCATTTCATCTAAGCTAACCGGCTTTTTTAGATAATCGTTGATGCCTAGGTTGAAATTTTCTAAAATAACTGACTCATTAGTGTTACCTGACATGACGAGTATGGGGGTATCTCGTTTCATAAAGACGCGAATGTATTTTACGACTTCAGTTCCTGTACATTCTGTTACGGTTTTGCCCGACATTTCGGGCATATTCATATCCAATAAAACTAAGTCAGGCTTGAAATCGTTAAATAACATAATCCCATCTTCCGTGGAGTTAGCGGTTTTTACTTCATACCCTAATTCGGTAAGTCTTTTTTGAACTGATAGTAGAATCAGTTGTTGGTCGTCAATGGCTAGAATTTTCATAGGTTATAATTTATAGTTTATTGTATTTCGGTTTCGAAATCTAAAGGCTATCCGAGATTTCTGAAGCAAATATATCTCGGGGTAACTGGCTTTTTAGACCAAGAAAGGTGAACAACCAATTTCTGTAGTTGAATTGCTGATTAGCTTAGACAGTTGATAAGCGATCTTTTGCACAATAATAACACCTTTATATTGTTATAAATTCTTACAATGAAACCTATTAAAAAAACGAATACGTTGCTGATTCTAGCCCTTATTTTTGGGCTAGCTTTTCATGGTTCTGCTATATTTTTTACTTTAGAATCTACCTATGATGCATTGATACATTTGTTTTTTGCCGATCACTATGCAAATAGTTGGTTTGATCCTTGGGAATATAGGTGGTATACGGGCTTTACGGTACAATCATACCCTCCGCTAGTTCATCAGCTCATTGGTATACTATCCTATATTGGCGGGCTGAAATTTGGAATGTATACCGTTGGCCTACTTGCTATCGTTTTGTTTATAACGGGCGTCTATCGATATACTTTGTTAATGACTGGAAGCCGACGCATAGCGGGGTATGGTGCAGTTCTGGCAGTTTTCTCTTCCACGTTTGTAGAGACCTTGCATATTTTCGGGCAATTACCCAGTATCGCGGCTTTATCTATTTTACTGCATTCCATGACTGAAATATACTTATGGATTAAAACTGGTAAAATAAGGTATTTCATTACTTCCGTAACCATGTTGGCAGTAACGGTAACTTCACATCATGTTACCCCTATTTTTGGTATGGTGTTCTTCATTGCCCCTTTAATAGGAATGGCCGTTATGGATGCCTCTCGAGAGCGAGTAGATTCATACAAAAAATTGAACTTTAAAATATTTTGGGATACTACTTTAAAGCATTTTTGGAGAATTGCAAAGTTTGGTGGTAGTGCTTTATTCTTAATCATTTTCTGTATTCTGCCCTATTGGTACAATTCTAAAAGAAACCCAATTACGCAAGTCGCCATACCACATGGGTCACGTGATAATTTCTTAGAAATAACTTCATCTGGTCTCGTCTTTTTTATAATTCCTTGGGGAGTTTTTCTCTTTGTATTACCATATTTCTTCTACAGATATTTTAGTAAACGATATGTGTTTTTTGGATTGTCTTTTACCTTACTAACTATTTTAGGTACTGGGGGTACTACCCCTATTCCCTTAATGATGCTTGGTGAAACCGCATTTAATATTCTGACCTTAGATAGGTTTACCCTTTGGGCGACTATAATGGCACTACCCATTTTTGCGGAGTTTGCTTATCGAATGGTCGAAGGTGATTTGAAAACATTAATACAAGAAAAATATGGCTCAGTTTACCATAGGGTCTTAGGTGGCCTAATAGCCGGCGGTTTGTTATTTATGGTGTTGTTCACAATGACCTTAGGTTATTTTAGGCCTTCACAACCCGCTAAGATCAAAATGCTACCCATAGTCAACTTTTTAGGTGCAGATTCACATGACTCTTGGCGTTATTTACCGCTTGGTTTCGGAGATCAAATGGCTTGGCTTTCTGCGCAAACGAATGCGATGACGGTGGATGGAAATTACCATTCTGCTCGGCGTCTACCAGAGCTCACAACAAGAGCTATTGAACGGATAGAAAATTCAAAATTTAGAGGGGTAGAAGGTATAGGGTCTTTACAGCAGTTTTTAACGGTACCTGAAAAATATAATTTAAAATATATTTTCTCAAACGATAAATTCTATGACCCTATTCTATATTACTGTGGGTGGCAACGCTTGCAACAATTGGAGAATGGCATTATGGTTTGGGAAAAACTAAATGTGGCACCGATTCCACAAATTATGCCCAAGCAAGATGTACCAACCATAATGAAATTAATGTGGGGTATAATTCCACTAACAACAGTACTACTAGCAATTTTTGTTAATATTCAAATGATTTGGGTTCGTTTATTAAAGTCTAGAAAAGTAAAAGAGCATTCTTTTATGAAACTTGAACTGCCCTATACTAAATTTTCAAGCAAACTTTTGACATTTTCGCATGGGTGGGCATTTATAATGTTAGTCTGCTTGGGGTATGGAATGTACCTGTTCTATGTTAAAAACGTAGCTCAACTTTCTCCAAATAACGTCGTCGAATCGTATTATGACGCCTTAGATTTTAAAGAATTTTCTAGAGCGCATTCTTACTTAGATCCAGAGAGCAATATTGATATAGCTCAGTATATGTTGGAAGTTTCTGTCACCGATGGCATATTAAGCTCTTATGCCAAAATGGACTCTTTAGGTATTGATATTTACGACGAGACGAAGAATAGTGCCAAAGCCAAAGTTTCAACCACATGGATAACTCCCCTAGAAAACATTTTTAGTAGTGACCATCACGAACTTGTAAAAAGAAATAGTAAATGGTATATAAAACCTTCGAAAGTAGATAACGATATACCACCCGACCAACTTTTTACTGCAAATAGCACTACGTATTATAATCATGGTCGTAGAAAAATCACAACCCAAGAAACCTATCATGAAGATGTTTTGAAACAACCAGTTCTAGAAATTCTATCTGCCAAATTGGTAAAGTATAAAGGGCATTATAGTATTATTGGTGAGCTTCAGAATGTTGATAACACACCAGCTGATATTGTAATTATGGCTAGCCTTTATAATGATGCTAATAAAGAGCTTGCTAATTATAATGCAAAACACCATATCAAGCATAAATTAATGCCAAAAGAAACAACAGCTTTTAAAATAAACTTTGAAGGAATTTCTTGGTCTTCTACCCAAGATACGCTACCACCAACATTTGATCCTGACCAGTTCACACCAATCAGTTTTGAAGAACAGCCCACTAAATTTAATTTGCAATCTGCAGGAAACGTTGCTAATACCGATTTATACAAACATGTTGCCTTGCAAGATTTAGAGCATACCGAACAAGGATTTAAAGGAGTACTTTTTAATTCAGGAGTACAAGAAGTTACCATACCGCAGTTGCTAATTTCGTACTACGATAATGAGAATAAATTGCTATGGGTAGATCACAAATTTGTTGCAGAGGGTGTTCGTATTCAAAGAAAACAATTTTTTACGTATAAACCTTTAGACTTAGATAGTCTTGAAGTTATAAATAGTAGTTTAAAAAATTGTTTTGTAAATGGATCACCGAATGATGCCATAGCGGATAAGATATTTCCAAATAGAAAAACCATACATGGTGTAAAACAAACCCAACCCTTTAAAGGAAATGGGTTTGACTATATAAAGTTTGAAATCAATAGTTACATTGGTAATCCCAAATAGAATGCAAATTAAAATTCTCATAATTTTAGGCTTGATTCTAATTGGATGTTCTTCCGATAAAGTAGAAGAGTCAAAACATCGTTTTATTCCAGAAATTAACTTGGTATCGAAACAGACTAATTTTGCTGCTGGCGATTCTATTTCGCTTGATTTTAAAACAGATACGATTGTAAATAATCTGAAATTACAGCTTAAAAATGCTTATGGAAATACACTTTTAGCTCCCATTGAAATGGGCAATAAGCAGATGAAATTTAAAGTTCCAAAAAACTATGCAAGACTTGCTGGTCCTTGTCATTGGACACTTCTATATAAAGAACATACCTTATTAAAAGGAAAATTTGAAATTGCTGTAAATTCCGTAAGAGCAGCATTCATTGAATCTTATTTTGGTCCACGAAGTATTACAGCAGGGAAAAAAGATTTTTCTATGCTAACAATTGCACCAACAGATATTTATGATAACCCTTTAGATAATAATACCGAGGTAACTGTTAAATACCAATTTTTAGAAAGCATAAGTGAATTAAACATTACTACCGAAAGTTTTATTGCTTGGTATAATGTGGAGTCAACTATAAAATCAGGTAGAATATTGGTGACATCTGAATGTAATGGCACTACATCAAAAGAACTTACAACAATTGTTTATCCTGCTAATGCTGTTAACTTTTCTATAAGTGCATCAAGTGCACATAGTTTCGCTGATGGTAATCAGATTATAACATTTAAATCAGACATCATTAAAGATGAATTTGAGAATACTGTTGGTGATGGCACGCTGGTTACATTCATCATAAAGAATGAAAACAATTCGTATTTGTATACTATTGGTACCACGTTAGGCGGTATTGCAGAGGCTAGAACCTTACACCCTGATAAAGCATCTAATTGGGAGATTCAAGCATTTGTAACAGGTGCTGCTGAGAGTGATATTATAAAATTTTCGTTTAAAGCTGCTATCAAAGATTATCCAGTTCATTTTTCTCAAGGAAACAGACAAATTGATATTGGTCCTTTTGAAAGTTTTATGAAACAACTAATTCCTGATGGTCTTCTTTTACAGTTAGACATTTATAATGCTAATGGCGAATTTGTCGAAACCAAACATACAACGACTAAGAAAGGTGTTTGTTCAATTGTACTAGAAGAACATTTTTTGCCTGATGGTCTTTATAATTTTAAAATACAAGCCGCAGGAATAACTAAAGAATTTACCAAGAACATAGATGGCGATAAAGTTAAATAAGACATTATATAGAACGGTACTGATTGTAACATTCTTGGCTATAAATACGCTAATTATATATGGCATAGGTGCTGCTTGGGCTTTTATGAATACGGGAGCGGACAAAACTTCTATGTTACATTTAGAGGTTCCTATGGATGATGTATATAAGCCTAATATCGAATGGATCAACCTTGAAAATCCTGGAAGACCAATGGAAGATCAGGCTTTAGGTGAAATCACCAATGATTATATGAACGCCTGGCATGTGCGAAATATCGCCTATAAAAAAAATGACCGCTATGGTATCGAAGACTTTTACACAGATAGTGCTAGAGTAAGACTCTATGAGACTATTGATTTAAATATTAAAAATAAGAATTGGTATAAACGCACAACCTTAAATCATCATTCTTCTTTAGATTTTTATACTGCAGATGGTACCATGGTTGTTTTCAAAGATTACAATGTTGAAGAATATCAAGAAACGTATGAAGGAGAGCAATTACTATTTAGAGAAAAAGATACCACCAGTTATCAGGTTATGATGCTTTTAGAAGATGGCTTTTGGCGTATCAGACATTTAAAAGAAATAGCGGCACCGATAGATAGTGCTAAAGTTGAAAAACGAAACATAGAAGATAGACTAAAAAAAATCGAGAAATTAAAGGGAATTAATTATTACCCAAAAGACTCTCCTTGGGATACGTTTGGAAAAAAGTTTAATGACAGTATAATTAATCAAGATTTTAAAATCATTCAAAATATGGGTTTAAATGCAATTCGGATATTTATTCAATATGAAGATTTTGGTAAAAACAAAGTAGATACTAAAAAATTAGACTTGCTAAAAAGCCTATTGAATAGCGCAAAGGCAAACGACCTAGAAGTGATTATCACTTTATTCGATTTCTATGGCGATTATGATGTTTCCAATTGGACACTTACGCATAGGCATGCTGAGGCTATAGTGAATGCGGTCAAGGATCATCCTGCGCTTTTAGGATGGGATATTAAAAATGAGCCGGATTTAGATTTTGATTCTCGAGGTCGATTACGTGTTTTAGCTTGGCTTGAACAGATGATTGAGAATATTAAAAAATGGGATAAAAACCATCCGGTTACTATAGGTTGGTCTTCTCCGGAAGCAGGAATCGAACTCGCTGATCAGGTAGATTTTATATCGTATCATTATTATCGAGAAGTTCATGACTTTAAGAAAGCCTTTGACACCTTAAATGCAAAGGTGCCAAACAAACCTAAAGTTCTTCAAGAGTATGGCATGTCTTCGTATAAAGGTGTTTGGAATCTATATACCGGTGCTGATGATGAAGGGCAACGAGATTATTATAAAGAGATACAACCGATATTAAATGACAGTAATATTCCGTACATGTTTTGGACACTATACGATTTTAAAAAAGTGCCGAGTTCTGTGGCAGGAAGTTTACCGTGGAAAACTAAAAAACAACATTTTTTCGGTTGCTTGGATACCCTAGGAAATAAAAAACCAGCATACTTCGAATTAGCACATAAAAAGGGGAATAACTGAAAAGCTATCCCCCCTTTTTTCACTATTAACTAACCAATATTTTAAGTGTGCTGATCTTCTAACTCACTAATTTTCTTTGGGAGGTTAAGCTCAAATCCTTCTTTCTTTGACATTTTAATTGCTTTGAAATACTCTACGTACATTCTTGTGATCTCAGACATGGGTAATGAACATGCAGCTTTGTAATTTGTTTTACCTAAGGCTATTCGATAATCTTCTTGCGTTACAATTTTCTCTATGGCGTCTGCCAAAGAAGCGGTGCTTGATGGGTCAAAAAATTCACCGGTGTATCCTTCTTCGCGGACCAAAACACTTAAATCACCTAAGTCAGGAAGTACAACGGCATTACCGTAGCTACCCGCTTGGTGTAAAACACCTGAGCTTCCGGTAGTAGAAGTATATGGGAATACAGTAACTGCACTCTCACTAAAAATTCGTGGTACATCTTCTTCAGCAACGTAGCCTGTGAATTTTATTTGAGGCACATGGCTGTACTTTGCTTTCATTTCATCTAAATAACCTGGTGTATTCGGACTATCAGTACCTGCGATTACAATTTCCATATCTTCCGAAGTTCTCGAACGTATGATTTCAACGGCTTCAATTAAAATTTCAACTTTTTTATAGGTTCCGAACTTTCCGAAGGACATTATTTGCTTTGGGCCTGCTGGTAAAGTGTAGCTAGGTTCAGGCGGTGTTTCGAATGAACCATGCGGAATTAAGGCAATGTTACGTGCTTTGTATTTTTTTTCAAGTATCGTTACATACTTACTAATGGTTACAGCAAGTATATCTGATGACAAAACAAAGCGAGTAAGTGTAGCCCCAATAAAATTATATGCTTTTTGTAGAAGTTTGTTATTGGTAAACCCTGCGTTTTCTAAATCTACTTGCTCGAGAATATTATGTAGCAATGAAATGGTAGGTATGCCTTTCCATTTACAAATCATGGGTAACATCAAACCCAAAGCAGCGGGTACTTTTTTATCGCCAAATTTTAAAAATTGAAGATTAAATAATACGCCATCAGGTTTGGTTTGAGAAATTACCTTTGAAATTTTAAAAAGGTTCGTGTAGTCATTAAAATTCCAACATTCTTTCACCGTTATTTTACAACCTGATTCTTGAAAAGTTAAGTCTTTGGCTTCTGAGGTTACGTCAGTTAATAAAACGATTTCAGTTACTTCATCTTGAAGCCGAAAATGTTTCACTAAGTGATAACCATATTCGGTTAACGTTACTTTGCTGGGCGGATATGCGGTTACAATTGCTAATTTCATAAGGCTAAGTTTATAGTACTACGTTGGTTAATTATTTCAAAAGTGCAATAAAATAGATACTAGTTTGCTTCATCAAATATGGGCAACCGGTATGTGTCGATTGATGACAATATTTTTTAGACGAACTTTTGATATTTTTTGTATGTTTTGTTTTATTATTTAATGGGTTTTTTGATATACGTTTTATGGGTAAAGTAAATTAGTTGAGCCACCAAAAGCCCAATCATTGCGATGATTTGCACTTGAACAACCATAGCTAAACTATCATGAAAAAATACAACTAAAAGTATCTGAGATATACCTAGTATGCCTGAAAAGATTACAGGTATATATTGATCAAGTGATAGAAAGTAATAGGCGAAAATATTTGATATTGCGAATAGCGATGTTGCCAAGGCATATTGCCAGAGAAGACCAGCCATAGATATATAAGCATCTCCAAATAAAACTGAAATAATAAATTCAGGCATTAGGTAGCATGTGACCACAATCGCTAGCGACAATACTGAAATGTATCCTACGTATTTAAATAATATGGGGGCAGTAGGTTCGCCATCTTTTTGTTTTTGAACAACAGCGGGTAGTAACAACATTACAAACATCCAAGCCACGAAATAGACGGCTCTTCCAATAAGTGCTAAAGAAGCGTAAAGACCAGCATCAAGTGCATCAAAATAATGTTTTACTAAAAGGATGTCGCTATTATTAATCAGAATCTGAGTCAGCTCATAACATGCGGTAAGTATCATGAACCGCGTTACTTGTTTTTGATAATCGGGAGCTAGTTTTTCAGATTTGAAAAAAGAAAAATCTTTTAGGTTTGTGGGTATTAAGCCAAAAAAGAAAGATGCTACAATACCTAATGCGATTAACAAGGATGGTTCAAATGGGAGCAAAAGAATGGCTCCTATGGTTAGGAACAGTCTGCTCCACATCTCTGTTTGATAAGTGATCGAAAGTTTATTAAAATCTTGTCGACCTTGATACTTACCTCTGTTTACACTCATAAAAAAATAGAGCGGAATACCGAAGGCAAAGGCACTAAACATCCATGAATTTTGCGTATTGAAAAGTAGTTGCAGGTCTTTCGCGAAAAAGAGAATAATTGCACCAACGAAAATTCCGAATATAGCGGAATAGCGATACATTATGCTTTGAAAAGTCACCCATTGTTTGTTCTCAAAAAGCACCGCAAATTTGGCGGTTGCTAATTGAAAAGTCATTCCTACAAAAGATAACACAAGTAAAAGAGTAACCAATAAGGCAGCATCAGCAAATGCTTCTGGCCCCAAAAGGCGACCTAAAATTAGGTTATATAGGTAGTTGCCAACATTTACGATAAGCACGCTACCCATGAAAACTTGTTCAGGCGAAACTTTTTTTAAGGTGAATCTAAACGCGGTCATTGCTAAGAATATAGGAGGTTTTAGTGTTCTTCATCGTCTCAGCAATACATTTATTATCTCTTCCTATAATTTGAATTATGCGATTACTTTTTATAAATTCAAGATACAACTGCTCCATGGTAAAAGCACCCGCAGGCTCTATGTAGGTAACATCGTCTAGGCTTAAAATAATTTCATCCAACTCGTTTTGAAAACTTTCAAAATGTTGTTTCAGCATCATTGCTTTTTCAGATGATAATTCACCTGATACTTTAATAATACCTTCTTTATGATTTATTTTAATTGCCATTATTAATTTGTTTTTGGGTTGTATATCTATGTTCCAAATTTCATCTAAACAAACATATTATAGTACCGGTAATAGATGGTTGGTCCTCAACTTAAGACCAAAGGAACTTTTCTTTAGATTAGAGATTTTACCTATACGTAAAAGCAATTTGAGCAAGTTGACCTACGATTTTTACTGAATCTTTCATAGAAAGTTTTGAGCCATCAGCGTGAATCCATCGCTTAAGAGGTTGTTCGCAAATGTACTGTTGCACCTTGTCTTTACCGTAATGTTTTCGCATTCTGATAAATATTTCAACATCGAAAATCCATTTGGTAATGAAGGGCTTTGTGAACAGCATCGGAATGATATCTTTCTGCATAATTTTTGCTCCACATTGGGTATCATTAAATGGCATTTTAAGAATATTTCGAATAATAAGATTTATAGTCATACTTATTATTTTTCGAGCTGACTCCTTCGTAATATCAGCGCCCATTCGTGCCATTCTAGAACCACTTACGATTTTAAAATCAGAGTTTTCAAGGGTTTCAACTAAGTCATGAAAATCGCGAAAATCAGTAGATAAATCTGCATCTAAAAATCCGATATAATCCAATTGAGGGTCTTTCGCTAAATGAAGCATTCCCTGTCGAACCGCTTCTGCTTTACCACCATTTTTTTCGCAGTCGTAAACACTAATTTGGTTCGGATTTGCTAATCGTAGTGCTTCTAAAACTTCAAGTGTTTTGTCGGTACTACCATCATTGACAAAACATAAATGATAGCCAAGGTTTTTGTGCGCAAAATCTTTGAATTCATCACTTGATAGTCTTTCTTCTTCATTGTAGCAGGGTATGACCACGCCTACACAGTTCTTTTGTAATAATTGTGTTTCAGATGTGCTCGTAACAAGAGTATTGTTTGTTGGTACACCTATAAGTCTTTTTATCCTTGCGGACATTTCTTCAAGGCTCACCGGTTTTTTCATATAATCTTCAATTCCTAAATCGAAACCGTCAATTATAATTTTTTCGTCAGTATTACCAGACATTACTAAGATGGGAGTTTTTGACGCCTTTATTGTGCGAATATGTTTTACAACATCTAAGCCAGACATGCCTGGCATATTAATATCTACAAGAACTAAATCAGGACCATAAGAATCGAATAAAGAAATTCCTTTTTCACCAGAATCTGCTGTGGCTACCTCATAACCAATTTCTTTTAATCTCTTTTCTACAGATAGCAAAATAAGTTGTTGGTCATCTATGGCTAGTATTTTCATTGGTAGGAGTTTTTAAGAAAAGAACCTTATGAGGTTTTTGGTTTTTTAGTTATCAATTTTAATCATGTAATCCTAATCTTACATATAACGAGTTAAGAGAATAATAGTATTTCAAAATCAGATTATTCGTTCAAATGCAGCAATTCTTGCAATATTATTAGCTTTTGAAATTGGTAAGGCGATATTTTTAGTTGAAGAGCTTAGTTACCTTCGATGTAAGTAAATATCTTTAAGTCAAAAAGTTGTTAGGGTAGCCGTTACTTAAAACCTTATACGACTACCCAAAACAACAAATCGGGGGAACTATATGTACTACTATCTTAAAATTCTAGATTGAGACCAAATATGCATGGTTTCAGTTTCTTGAAGTACTTGAATTAATTTTTTATTGCGTTTTCCAATAACTGAAAATTTAGTATTGTTGTGAACCGCGGTAATAAATATTTTTAATAACATATAAGCTGCCTTGCTATCAAATTGAATAACACCCTCCAAATTTAGAATCACGCATTTTGAGGTGTTAATGACCTTTGATATATACTTATTTAAAATGTGAATATTTTTGCTTGTCAAAGTTCCGTTTACATGATATACATTATCATTTTCTAATATTTCTAAAGACATACTCTTACTATTTAAAATTGAACTTAATTCTGGTCAAAGATCCGATTGGAATGCTAAAAAAAGTCCCGCTTTCGTTCGATGGAAGATTACTATAGATGAGTAACCTAAATCGCACTTCCGAAGCTAAGAGACCCATACTACCTTTACATTAGAAATCAATACTAATAAATACAAACTATTGACGTTATGTAACTGTAGTAAAAAACTTACCCTACATGATTCGCTATTATTTTTTTATTATGACTTTCTTTTCTTTTTTCATTTTGGTTGCTCAAAGTGATATGCAAGAGGGTTTTACCTTGTTAGAAAAAGGAGATTTTGAAGAGGCTGAAACCTTCTTTGATAACTATTTAAAAACAAAAACTGAAAATAAAACGGCGATGCTTTGTTATGCCCGCGCGGTTGGTTTAAGTGGTGAACCTGAAAAAGCAACAAGCTTATTTGCTGCATTGTTAAAGGATTATCCTACTGATTTTGAAGTTGCGATCAACTATAATGAATCTTTTTTGTGGGCAAAAAAATATGAAGAAGCAAAACCTTTATATGAGCAAATGGTTAAAGATTATCCGACAAAATTTGCAGCATTATTAGGGTATGCAAATACCTTAAGTAATTTAAAGGAGTACGATGAAGCTCTAAAGTTAGTAGAACAAGCGCTAGAAATAGATCCTGAAAATGGTAGTGCAAAGATCTCAAGAAAGTATATGAGACTTGGCTTGGCCAACACCAATGTAAATAATCAAAATTACGGAAGTGGTGAAAAATGGCTAAAAGAAATTTTTGTTGACTTTCCAGAAGATAAAGATGCCCTACTAAATTTGGCTAACCTATATCTTATTACAAAACAGGTTGACAGCGCCAAAAGCATGTACAAGCGATATGCAACATCACCCAAAGATTCAATAACTGCATTAAATGGTATTGCTCTTGCAGAACATATAGGGGAAAAGGACAAACAGGCACTGGTTGTTTCCAAATATTCAAAATCTAAAGTTTTACAATTTGAAGATTTTGAATTAACCGAACGTACGCAGGAACGTTACATTCAAGCCTTAATCTGGAATCGGAAATTTATTGCAGCAAAACGACAAATAGATAGTCTAGAAAAGGTGCATACGAACCGGAATTGGATTCATGCCCTAAAAGCAACGTTAGGACTTTACATTGGAGAATCTAAGAAGAGTATCGCGAGTTATGATGCAATTCTCAAGAATGATAGTGCCTCTTTTGATGGTAATTTAGGAAAAGCAAATGCATTGTTTGCTGCAGATAAAATTATACCTGCTTACAAATCGGCAAATAATACCTTAAAGTTTTATAAAAATCAGAAAGACGCGACTGGGTTTATCGAAAAATTGGACTTAATGTTTACTCCTTTTGTAGAAGAACATATAGCTTACACCTTTGATAACGGTAATAATGTGGCTTTTTCAACAAATACTACTGCAAGTGTACCCTTATCAACCAGATTTCGAACAACGGTATCGTATCAATTCAGAACAACCGAAAATACCGTTACTCTAAACAAAGCTAATTCACATGTTTTATTGGCTGGCTTAGAGTATAAACTAATGCCTAAAACTAATTTCAAAGGTGTATTCGGAATTAATAATTCACGATTCATGACAGCTGCGTATACGCAGCCTATTTTAGATTTAAAATTACTAACACGCCCTTTTAAACTTCAAAATTTAGATATTGGTTATCAGCGTGAAATACAGAATTTTAATGCTGATCTTATTGAGCGTGAAATTGTTTTGAATCATTTCGGACTCAACTATAACCTGGGAACTAATTTTAATTTAGGCTGGTATACCCAGCTCATGCATACACAACAAAGTGATGATAACGTTAGAAACTTACTTTTTACATCTTTGTACTATAACGTTTTACGTAAACCAGCATTAAAAGTGGGTGTTAACTATCAATTTGTTGCTTTTAAGAATCAAGTACCAACCATTTATTTTAGCCCTGAAAAATATCGCGCTCTTGAAGTTTTTGCAGATTTACGAGGCGAGTTTTCAGAAAAAACTAGATATATGCTTAGTGCGGCAACGGGTTTACAGCAAGTAGAGGATGACCCGCAAACTGCAATTTTCAGAGCAGAAGCTAGCATCAAACATCAATGCTCTCAACGCTTGAGTTTTGAGGCATATGGTAAGTACAGTAATATTGCCTCAGCCACAGCTGCAGGATTTGAGTTTACTGAAATAGGGCTGAAAGCGAAATGGTTATTTACCAAGAAACCTCTCTTTTCAATAAACTTAGAAGATTAGCGGTTTTGCTTTCAAGGAAAATGACATACTTTAAAAACGATGTCAATTGTACAGATTAAGTGTTTCTTCGAAACCTTAAATACCTTTGGTTTCGTTAGCAAGTAATTTGCTGTAGGTGGATGGTTTAAAGAAGATTTAACCGCCGCATCAGTTCTGGTCTATTCGAGCGACTTATAGGAATTACATTTTTCTCAATCAAAACGCTATTATCTTCAATATCAATTATTTTACTAAAATTGATGATGTACGAACGGTGAATTTGCAAGAATAATTCGTCAGGTAACTTTGCTTTAATTTTTTTTAGTGTTGTGTGAACCGTATGTTCTGTAGATTCGGTTTTGATATTAATATAATCTCCTTTGGCTTCGATTAGAAGTATTTCTCCGTATTTCAGCTTAATCAAGCGCCGATCAATATTGATATAAAGATCTTCGCCTACCGAATTTTCGTTTGCAGAATCGGTATTAAGTTTAGGTTGTTTTAAGGTGCTACTTCTTACTTTTTCAACACATTTTTCGAAGCGTTCTTGCGTGATTGGTTTAACAAGATAGTCTACAATCATTGTATATTCATACGATGCAATTGCAAAATCAGTATCTGACGTGGTCATCACAACTTTTGGAGGATTTTTTAAGGTTTGAAGAAAATCAATACCCGTAAATCCTGGCATGTGCAAATCAAGAAATATAACATCAACTTCTTGTTGGTTTAAGAATTTGATGGCGTCAATAGCACTCTCAAATTCTTCAATCACATCTAAATCAGAAAATTTACCACAAAGTTGTTTTACAACAGCCCTTGCAGAAGCTTCATCATCGACGATGATACAATTCATACTTAAATAGTTTTCAGGTAGTTTTCAATAACATTCATGATTTTCATGAATTCGTCTTTTAACCTATTATTACCTAAACGCAGTTCTTCTTCAAAAATTACTGCAGTTTTGTAGCTTTCTTCCAAGCCAAGAATATTCATTTTATGTTTGAGCTTGTGCACATTCTGCGATGCTGCTTCTGTATTATTGCTATCAATGTTGTCGATATACTCTAATTTTTCCAACGGAAATTCATCTTTTAATATTTGGATGAAAGATCCTTTAAATTCAATATCGTTACCTGATAATTCATTGATATAGTTCATGTTTGGAATGTCCATACGCCTATTTTTTAATTGTAAAAAAGAAAGTAGCACCTTCACCTTCTTCTGATTTCAACCATATTTCACCACTAAACGAATTCACAATTTTTTTGACTAAAGCAAGACCAATGCCGGTAGCTTTAAAATCATCTTCGAGCTTTTTAAACATTTTGAAAATATCATCTTGATATTTTTTAGCAATGCCCTTTCCGTTATCTGAAATGCTGAACTGCCAAAATCCTTCTTTTTTTAAAGCAGCAATTTGAATTATTCCGTTGGGGTTGTATTCAGTTGCACTAATGGCGTTATCTAAAAGATTCTTAAACAATTGTTCAAGTTTGTATTTGCCTATCAGAAGTGTTGGCATAGGGTCAATTATTTCAATGGCAATATTTTTAGGAACGTATAAAGTTTTGGAAATTTCTGAAATGAGATGTTTTACATTTATTTCAACTTCTTTTTCTTCCTTTTCGGTGATAGTGGCATGTCTTAAAATGCCATCCACTAAAGCGTCCATTTTTTCCAAATTTTCACTAATTAAGCCACAATTTTGATTGGTTTGATCAGAGAAATTGTGGGCATCTTCTTCTTTGATACATCCCATTAAAAAATTAATGTTTCGCATAGGAGACTTTAAGTCATGCGAAACCATATGGGCATAGTTGTTTAATGCCTCGTTTTGTTCTTCTAAGTTTTTTAATAGCTCATCTTTCTCTGCTGAAATCTGATTGATCTTTGAAGATTGTTCTTCTAGTTTTTTAGCTAAGGATAAGGGGTCAAATTGTTCTTCCTCGTTTTCGCTTTTTGTTTCGAGATTTCCAGTATCCGTATTTAGGGATGCAATTGAACGCTCAAGCGACTCAATCACTTTCTTTTGCGCATCCGCTCGGTTGCGTAAATCATCATTTGCTTCAGATAATTCTTGAGAACTAATAATGGTCGATCGCTGAACTAATTCTAATTTAGAATCATTGTCTGCATATGACCTACTGATGGCCTCTAGAAACGTAATAAGTTCCTCATTTCCCTCCCATTTCTCAGGCAAGAATTTACGAATTTGTCTAGATAGCAATTTGTGCATTACTCGCTAAATAAGGTTAATGTCATGGTTTGGTTGTGTAATTTACACTCTTTTTGACCTGCAAAAGGGGCCATTTCTCCATACGAGTAAAAGCCCATTATTTTTGCCTGTTTTCCAATAGATCCAATTACTTCTTCAACTTCTTCTTCGGTACGTTGATCCATCACTAATTTTCTTCCCACGCAACTAACCAACAAGGCCAATTCAGGATCTACCTTTCTATCGCGCATGGCATAGTCTCCAGCAACAGCAGCGCCTTCGGCGATATCATCAACCGTTGACATCATGAGCTGTACTTTAGAACCTTCGGGCACGTCACCTGCTAATGTCATCGTGTTATTCTCTTCGTCAATATTTAAAATAGTTCTAACTATCACCTCTTTACTATCTGGTTTATGCACACTTAGTGGATATAATAGTGCGGCTTCAGGTAAACCTTTTGCCTTTTCACCCAAATACAATTTGTATAAATCGAGAGCGGGCTTTCCATCCAACTCATAAAGAATATTATTTTTTGATTTTGTTATCGTTCTTTGTGGTCCAAAACCTGTCCAGCCACCATAATTGGCACTTGTTATTTCTAAAGAATCACCGTAAAATCCGATACAAATAACTTCTCCTTCTTTCGGATTCTCATTGTAGGAGGCTAAAGTTCTTTCAAAGCGCGCATCATCTCCACAAAGTCCGCCTGAAATAGATACTGTAGTACCTAATTTTGCCTCAAGGCCTTTTATTAGGCCACTTCCGTTTACATTGGTTCCTTCAGAAATAATGAAAGTATGTTTAAGATTTTTTTTCGGTAGATTTTTGACTAGGCTATGACCTAATTCTTCCACATTCATTGCATGGTCTTGCATGTTCTCACGAACTACTTTAAATGTGCTTTTTTCGAATTCTATAGCTGTAAGTACAATACTGTTATTATAGACTTTATTTTCTAGAATTTCACCAGAGGTGGTTCCAAATACGATATGCCCATTTGGATATAAATCACGTATTTCTTGGTAAATGCTATTAGATTCTAGTGCATAACGATTACCAAAAACCAATACAATGGGTTGACTAAGGTCTTGTCGAGAATTTAAAAACTCCCAATTCCCATTTTTTTCTTTAACGCCTTGCTCTATCTTCATTGCTGTTTTTTTAAAGTGAAATAAAATGTGGTGCCTTTACCGGGTTCACTTTCTAACCAGACTTCACCCTCGTATAAATCAATAATTTTTTTTACAATAGACAAGCCTATTCCTGTAGATCTTTCTTTGTTCCCTACAGATTGAAAAATTTTAAATATTTTTTCGTGATATTCTTTTGGTATACCAACACCATTATCTTCAACGCTAAACTGCCAATGTGTTGGTGTTTCTTTATAATCAATATTTACAATACCAACTTCTTGTTCAATGTGGACTACTGCATTGCTCATAAAGTTTTGAAATACCTGATGTACTTTTGTTTTGTCCGCAAAAATAGTGGGTAAACTCTTCACAATTTTTACCTCTACATGATCAGGAATATAGATAATATCAGTTATATCTTTGATGACCTCATTCACATTAACTTCCGTATTTTCAACCGACTCGCTTGTTATGGTTGAGTATTTTAAAATGCCAACAATCAAGTTGTCCATAGCCTCTACCTTTTCTTGCATCATCGTTAATTGTGAAACACCATTTTCATCTAAAACATCTTTGTAATCTTCATAGAGCCATGTCGCCAAAGCGCTAATACTTCGAAGCGGAGATTTTAAATCATGAGAGACAATGTGAGCATATTCTTGTAAACCTTTGTTGCTTTCTTCTAATTCTACGAGTAGTTCTTCTTTTTGTAATTCAAGCTCACGTTGGGCACTTATATCTTCAATCATAGCAACCTGAGATTCGACTTCACCCTTAGCATTTTTAAAAGCGTTTACGGATGTTTTTGCCCATATGTGGCTATTGTCTTTTCTCGTATATTTCTTAACTATTGAAAAATGGTCAAGATTACCTGCATTCATTTGATCTATAAGTTCTTTTGATTTTTCTTTGTCTTCAGGAGATGAAATTTGGGAGACTTTCATCTTTTTTAGTTCAGCATCTGAATAACCAACAAGCGTTTTGAAGGTATTGTTAGACTTTACAATTTTGCCGTCAACGGTTAGCACGATTCCTAAAGGAGAATTTTCAACTATGATATCAAGCTCTTTCTTTTGGCCTGCTAAAAGTTGTTTGATTTCGGTTTCATGCGTAATGTCACGTATGATACCCTGAGCAGCAATTGGCTTTCTGTTCTTATCGTAAATCAGACTGCTATTGATGTGGATAAATTTTTCAGATCCGTCTTTCCGTATTATTTTGGCCTGGTAATTCTTGAGCACACCAACTTCAAACAAACTCTTAACCGATTCTGCGGTGTATTCTCTATAATCAGGATGCAGGAGCATAGATAGGTTTACCTTTTCTTTTTCAGAATCATAGCCTAAAAACTCCTTCGCCGATACATTCATTTTAAGAATGTTAAACTGAAGATCCATAACCACATAGGGGTCAACTATATTGATAAAAACTCCATCAAGTTCTGAAGTTTTTTCGCTTAATAGACTTTCTAGTCGGGCGTTTGATTCTTTTAAGTGATGGGTGACATCGTATAATTCTTTGGATTTTGCTTCCAAAATATTTTCTGCTTGGGCCCGTGCCCTTTTCTGTCGATCTAGAGCTTTTTTAAGAAGAAGAACTTCTTTATTATCCATTTTGGGTGACATCAAATTTTACTTCTGTACCATCTTCTTTCAATAATTCATAGACAATGGTAGCACTACTATTAAAATGTTCGAAACATTTTTCCATAAGTCCATGCGCTAATCGGTACAAGCCTCTTGAAGAAGAATACACCATAGAAATAGAAGTATCAGTCTTTTCTAATATTTTAAATGTTGGTAGCTCGGCTTCAGGATACAATTTTTGGACATGTACATGTATGTGATCTTCAATAGAGTAGAGTAGACCAAGTGGTGAATTATAGTTTTGTATTACCTCTGGGTGTGCGCTGCCCAAGCTGTTAAAAAGATACAAGCCAAACGTATATATCAAATCATTAGCTGGTATATCTACAATTTCACTCAGGCTCGTAATTAAACTAACCATCTCATTAAAATCATATGTACCAACTGAAGTGTAAATACCTTCAGAAGGTAAATCAGAATTCTCAATTATAGTGTCTGTGGTCTCTAGGCCAAAAGTTTCTTCGACCATTTCTAAAAATTCAGTAAATACGATGCCCTTCATATATTATTTATTTGAAAATAAAAGTAAGAATAGTATTACCTAATTATAAATTTTTGTTGTGAAATGGCTAATTATGTTAGGCTTTCACTAACTCATTTACTTCCCAATAATCAAAAACTTTACGAATTTTAGATTCGTAATCCTCATATTTTAATGGCTTTAGAATATATCCTGCAATTCCAATTCTATAACATTCTAATAAATCAGCTCTATTTTCAGATGTTGTCAAAATGATTGTAGGAAGATATTTCATAACATCGTCAGCTTTCAAAATATTCAGAAATTCAATACCGCTCATTTTGGGCATATTTAAATCTAAAAAGATAACATCAGGTAAATCTGCATCAGATTTTAGAATATTTAAGGCTTCTTCTCCATTTTTTGCTTCAGTAATATTGTGTTTCGTTTCGAGTTTAGAAACAGTACGTTGAAGCTTCATCGTTTCAATATTGTCGTCTTCAATAAATAAAATATTCATAATGTTAGGTTTTAAGTAAGGGACAATAGTATAACTTAACGCTAAAATAGCTCGAGAAGTGTAGACGAATGAAAATTAACTGTAGACGAATGACCAATACATGTCGATTTAAAAAGGTGTAGAATTTAATAAAAAGTCGAATTAGGAAACTTAGCGTCAACTTTAGAATCTAATTTTGGGAATTATGAGATGCAGTTTGTTGGCTCTAAATGTTTCTATTTATTAAATAAAGGACTGAAAATTTAACAATCAAAAATTAAATTTCCATTTCAGGTATGGCTCCGGCGACAATTAGATTCCCTTCTGTAGCTTTTTCAATTTCAGCGACACTAACCCCAGGGGCTCTTTCTAAAAGTTGAAAACCATCAGGCGTAACTTCTAAAACAGCAAGGTTGGTAACGATTTTCTTTACGCAACCCACTCCGGTTAAGGGTAATGAACATTTTTTAAGCAGCTTCGAAGCACCTGCCCGATTCGTATGCATCATTGCAACAATAATATTTTCTGCGCTTGCTACTAAATCCATAGCACCACCCATTCCTTTGACCATTTTACCTGGAATTTTCCAGTTCGCTATATCTCCGTTTTCAGCAACTTCCATTGCTCCTAAAATGGTGAGTTGTACATGTTGGCCTCGAATCATAGCAAAGCTTAGAGCAGAGTCAAAAAAAGATGCACCTGGTAAAGTGGTAATCGTCTGTTTTCCTGCATTAATAATGTCAGCGTCTTCTTCACCTTCAAATGGAAACGGACCCATACCAAGTACTCCATTTTCACTTTGAAACTCGACACTAATATCGTCGCGCACATAGTTTGCTACCAATGTGGGAATGCCAATACCAAGGTTGACATAATACCCATCTTTTACTTCTTTGGCTATTCGCTTTGCGATTCCTATTTTGTCTAAAGCCATGTTATGATTTTTGTCTTACGGTTCGTTGTTCGATTCTCTTTTCATACTTCGCCCCTTGAAAAATTCGTTGCACGAATATTCCGGGAATATGAATCTGGTTAGGGTCTAAGGTGCCTGCAGGCACTAATTCTTCTACTTCAGCTACTGTTATTTTTGCCGCACCGCACATACAAGGATTGAAGTTTCGAGCTGTTCCTTTGAAAATAAGGTTGCCAGCTTCATCACCTTTCCACGCTTTTACGAAGGCGAAGTCCGCTTTAAATGCATACTCTAATACATACATTTTGCCGTTAAATTCTCGAGTTTCTTTGCCTTCAGCGACTTCTGTTCCATAACCCGCGGGCGTATAAACCGCCGGAAAACCTGCTTGAGCTGCACGACATCTTTCTGCTAAAGTTCCTTGCGGAATTAATTCAACATCTAATTCGCCACTTAACATTTGTCGTTCAAATTCATCATTTTCACCAACGTAAGAAGAAACCATTTTGTCGATTTGTTTCTTTTGCAATAAAAGTCCTAAACCAAAATCGTCTACGCCTGCATTATTTGAAATACAGGTGAGTCTGGTGACACCCATGGCCACCAATTCGGCGATAGCGTTCTCGGGTATGCCTGATAATCCAAATCCACCTAACATTAAAGTTTGATTATCCGCTACGCCCTCAAGAGCGTCTTGTACACTAGCAACTTCTTTTCGTATCATAAGTACTAATTAATCTTTATAATTATCCGAATTTTTACTCGAACTTTCTAATTTACCTTTCCTTTTGGGAAGGTCAGAATTACTTTTTGTAATTCTGGGTGGGGCCTTTATTTTAAGCTACAAAGTATTTGTAAAGCATTTTCTAAATCATTTTTGTCAATAAAAGTCAAAGCGTAGGTATGTAATGCTTCCCTTTTACTATGCTCATTATTTAACTCTAAAATACGCTTTATTTGGTCAGATTGTTTTTGCTTTTCTACGGATTCATCCGAAGGTAAATGTTCCATATTTCCTAACCTTCCTAAATGATTTCCGGTTAAAACTGTACTTTTTAGAACGTGAGCCGGTAACTGATCCACTCCAATACCCGTATTAAAAATAGGTTTAGGAATTTCAAAAAGCGCATCACCACTAGCGCGACAATACCAACTTTCACCCATTCGCGCAACAAGATCCAATTTTTGAGTGTCTAAATTTCCTTTTTCATTGAGGTATTGTTCGTCGATATGTATTCGCTGCACTCTTGAAATTACCAAATTGCCAGCGCCTCCTTCATTTCCCAATTCAATAACATTATCTACAATACATTCAAAAGAAATAGGTGCTTCGCCAACTCTTGGCGGTTTTACTACTTCAGATGCAATTTGTGTAAATCCTGCTTTTATAAACTCATTTACACTAGCATCATACTCCGTACTTGACAAAGACATCTGTTCAACAATCTTATAATTGACAATATTGATGACCACTTCTTGATGTGCTTTTACATTCTCATAGGTATGCTTTGTAGTATTATCGCGACCTCTTCTTGAAGGTGAAAAAATCATGATAGGCGGATTAGCACTAAATACATTGAAAAAGCTAAACGGACTCAAATTCACATTACCTTCAATATCAATAGTGCTTGCCAAGGCGATAGGGCGTGGTGCGACTGCAGAGAGTAGAATTTTATGAAGCTCTGGTGTTGAAAGCGACTTCGGATCTATTGTTTTAATAGCCATGGTTTACTTTTTTGCAGGTAATATTTTGGCCCGTACTTCTCCAAAACCAACACGAATATCATTTTTTAGAGCGTATCCTCTCATAATTACTGTATCATGATCATGAATGAATTTACGTTCTGAGCCATCGTCTAGCGGCACTGGTTTTGAGCCTGCCCAAGCTAGTTCTAGCATAGAACCATAAGAGTCTTCAGATTTTCCACTTATGGTACCCGAAGCCATCATATCGCCCACATTAATATTACAGCCGTTCATTGTATGATGGGTCAGCTGCTGCGTCATATTCCAATACATATATTTGAAATTGGATGTGCAAACAACGGTTTCGCCAGCGTTCTCAGGTTGAATAGCAACTTCAAGATTTATATCGTAGTTTTTATTGCCGGTATAGTTGAGGTAGGGGAGTACTTCAGGATCTTGCTTCGGACCTTGCACTCGAAAAGGTTCCAATGCTTCCATGGTTACAATCCATGGTGAAATATGTGAGGCGAAGCTTTTTGCTAAGAACGGCCCTAAGGGTACATATTCCCATTTTTGTACGTCACGGGCTGACCAATCATTCAGAATGACTTTTCCAAAGATATAATCTTCTGCTTCAGAGGTGCTTACGCTTTCTCCAAGGGAGGTGTTTTTTCCGATGATGAAACCCATTTCGAGCTCAAAATCTACTCGTTTTGATGGGCCGTAAACTGGTTTTTCAGCATTCGGTGGCATTGTTTGACCGATAGGGCGATGTACATCATGACCGCTGACCGTTATTGAAGAAGCTCTACCATGATAGCCGACTGGAAGATGCTTCCAATTGGGCATCAAGGCATTTTCTGGATCTCGAAACATGGTACCCACATTGGTAGCATGTTCTATACTAGAATAGAAATCGGTATAATCTCGAATAAAAACTGGTAGGTGCATTGCTGCATCTTTTTGAGTAACGAATACCGAAGCATTTTCTTTTAATATAGAAGTTTCATCAGTTAATTCTTTTTGAATCAGCAAACGAACTGCATTTGTTTTAGCTTTTCCTAAATCTATAAATGGATTTAAAAAGTCATTCGTAAAAACGCTAGTGTCAAAATCAAATGCTGCGAAAACTTCTAATTCAGAAGCCTTAGCAAGATCAATAATTTGCTCGCCAATGGCAACTCCAACGCGTTTGGTAGGGTTTGAATTGGAAAAAATTCCGAAGGGAAGATTATGAATCGAGAAATCTGAATGTTCGGGTATAACTACCCAACAAGAACTATTTGTCATATACTTGTATTACTTGTGGTTTTCTGCTAACCAAGATTGATAATAAGTTTCATCTGCTATTTTTAGGGCTTCCTCTGTCAACTTCAAAGGTTTAAACGTGTCGACCATTACCGCTAATTCTTCGGTTTTTGTTTTTCCAATACTGCGTTCTACAGCGCCTGGGTGCGGACCATGAGGTATACCTGCAGGATGCAAAGAAATATGCCCTGCTTCAATATCATTACGACTCATAAAATCTCCGTCTACATAATACAGCACTTCATCACTATCAATATTACTGTGATTATAAGGCGCCGGAATGCCATTCGGGTGATAATCATAAAGCCGTGGTACAAAACTGCAAATTACAAAGGCGCTGGTTTCAAAAGTTTGATGTACCGGCGGTGGTTGGTGAATTCTACCCGTAATTGGTTCAAAATCATGAATAGAAAAAGCATAGGGATAATTGAAGCCATCATAACCAACCACATCAAAAGGATGCGAAGCATATACCATATCAAAAATATCGTTCTGCTTTTTGATTTTTATAAGAAACTCTCCTATTTCATCATGGGTTTCTAATTCTTCTGGGCGACGAATATCGCGTTCACAATACGGAGAATGCTCTAAAAGTTGTCCGAACCAATTGCGATATCTTTTGGGTGTATACACCGGGTGATATGACTCAACAATAAACAAACGATTGTTTGGGGTGTCAAAGTCCATCTTATAAATCATCCCTCTAGGTATCACTAAATAATCACCGTAACCGAAAGGAATGTTTCCCATGTGCGTGCGCAATTTTCCAGTACCCTTATGAATAAAGATAACTTCATCAGCATCTGTATTTTTATAGAAATACTCCTTTTGCGATTGCTTCGGAGCAGCGAGAATGATATTACAATCATTATTCGTTAAAATAATTTTTCGGCTTTTTAAATAATCATCCTCAGGGCTAACTTGAAAGCCTCTCAGTTTGTACGACTGAATGCTATTTTGCTTTGCAACTTTTGGTGCAACACTATATTGGTTTTTAATTTCTTTTACCTGGGTAGGCGGATGCTCATGATATAAATTAGAAGACATACCGTCAAAACCTATGGTGCCAAAGAGTTGTTCAGAATACAAAGCACCATTTGGTTTTCTAAACTGTGTGTGTCGTTTTGGGGGAATTTTACCCAATTTATGATAGAAAGGCATAACTTCAAATTTTGTTATTCAAAGATAAACAATTGTTGAAGTAAAATCTTTGCGTTACATTGAGTTGGTGAATGAATAGGTATAATTATGGTTAAAGTAGGCATTGGAATTATTGGTACAGGCTCCATAGCTAAAACGTATACAAAATGTATTGCGGAGCTCGAGCAGGTGTATTTGGTTGCCATGTATACCAAATCTGATATTCGTATTACAGAGGCGGAGCAATTATTTGGAGTACCAGTTTTTTCTAATATGAAAGCTTTTTTGGCAGAAGCTACAATTGATTTGGTTTGTATTTGTAATGAAAGTGGCAATCACGGTGAGGCTATACAGCAGGCTGCTTTGGCGAACAAACACGTGCTATGCGAAAAGCCATTAGAAGTTACTCCTGAAAAAGTAGATGATGCCATCCAAATTTGTAAGGCACAAAATGTGCTATTAGGGGGTGTTTTTCAGAATCGATGTGAACCTGCATATCAAGCAGTTTTGAAAGCGGTTTCAGAAGGGTCATTAGGCACACTTTTAATGGGCAATGCCTATATCAACTGGTATCGAAATACAGCGTATTATAAGACAAATCCTTGGCGGGGAACGTTGCAGTTAGATGGAGGAGCAGCATTTATGAATCAGGGCATTCATACCATAGATTTACTTTTGACTATTATGGGCCCGGTACATTCGGTTTTTGGAAATATTAAAACTTTGGTGCATGCGATTCAGGGCGAAGATGTAGGTGCAGGACTTATCACTTTTAAAAATGGTGCTATCGGATCAATTACAGCAGGCACCTCATTGTACCCGGGGTATCCAGAGCGCTTAGAGATTTATGGTGAAAAAGGAAGCATACGCATGGAAGGAGGCACAATAATTGATTGGAATGTAGCGGATGTCGCTGCTCCTGATTTCAATAGGGAGGCCAAAAGTGGTGCCGCTGATCCTACAAGTATCGGCCACTTGAATCATAAAATGGTATTACAAGATATGGTTGATGCTATTTTTGAAAAAAGAAGGCCGATGGTTGATGGTAAAGAAGCTAGAAAATCTGTTGCTTTGATAACAGCCTTATACCGTTCATCGCAGCAGAGAAAAGAAATTATAGTTTGATATTAAATTTAAAGTATACTTTAGATTTAATTGTATTGAAGTTTAGCTCAAAATGTAAAAGGTAGTTATGATGACTTGGCTCATTGCGAAAATAGATTCGAGGAAATTATTTAAAACATAGGTGCCACATCTCATAAAATTGTTCGTGTTTGTTCAATGAAAAAAATAAGAAACATAGTACTACTCTTTTCGATAACGCTTTCCGTTGTAGCGCAATCAGAAACTAAAAACCTTCCTGAAGGAACCGTACTAGTTGCTGAAAATATGATTTTTACAAAAGATAATTTTGGGGTAAGTCCTCATTATTTTTATCCTACAAATTGGTATGGTGGGGGTTATCCTGTAGCCTATGATTATTATCCTGTTGCCAGTACTATTTTAAAAGCTGAACTGTTAAATCAATATGAATCTGCAGGCTGGGTTCGCAATTTTTACCCTGCTGCGCATGTACTTTGGAATCCGAAAAAAGGAATAGGACAAAACGCGTTACGCGGATTATTAGATCAAGCTGATTTTTATTTAAAACAAGGTAAAAAATTTCTTTGGACCCCCGCTGGCGCCTTTCATGATGACGGAAAAGCAACTTGGGTAGCCTTACCACATACCGCGGCTTTCGAACAAGAATGGCTAGATTTTCATACCCAATTACTAACTAGTACTTATACCAACCCTGGTGGGCTTGGGTATACTTTTGCAAGCCATCCGGGCATTAATGCTTACGAACCGTTTAATGAGAATATTAGGTCGAATGTTGCTAACAATTTTGCCGGTGCTTATGCGCGTTCACTTAGAATAGTAACCAAACTTTTCGAACAATATAAACCAGCTTGTGACATTATTAGTTTTACAGTTCAAGGTGGTAACGGAGCAAACCTAACTAAGATTTTCAATGCAAAAGCAGAAAGTATTTTAAGTCCAAAAATTGCAACGAATAATGATAACGGCACCGGCAAAACAGCTGCAGATTATCTCGATATTCATTCGCATCATTTTTATCAAGAAGGCTTAGAAACGATGGCTACCTATAAACAATGGTCAGCCACCAATGATTTGTCTACTAAAAAAGTGCTTGATCTACATTTGAAGCATGCAATAATGCCCTATAAAACTGAAATAACTGACAATGTAAGCAGTCCGTTATTCGGTAAAGCCTTAGCTGAAATTCCTTTTTGGAATACCGAAAGCGGGTATAACCCAGGTGAGCTCACCCCAGCGTATAAAAGAAATGTAGCGAATACAAGAAATGTACAAGGCGATGGCTTTCGTTCGTTCATGCTTGATGAAGACGAAGCTTTTTATGCTGTTTTAAAATGGTTTGCGCCCATTTCGTTTTATCTGCGCGATGGCAAAGGCGGATCGGGTGTTAATTTTGCGTATAAGATGGATTTGCCTGGCATACCTTACCAAGGATCTTTATCAAGTAGCGGTATAATTTCAGACATTAGAAAAGGAGAAAATGGTGTTGTTCGAATTACTACAAGCAATAACCCGGCAAACAACCCCGAAAATGATTGGCTTGAAAATATGCGAATTGTGATAACGGCACCAGCAGAAGGGTGGTATGATTTGGGCCTTAGCTCTGGAGAACAAAAGCGTTTCGCTGTACATGTAGTGGATGCGGAAAACGGAGTCTTAGAATTAAAAAATACCTGTTTTACCGAAGCGCCAAAGGGAAGTATGCGCTATAATGAATTTCAATTATCGCACTCATTTTACCCCGAAGAATTTAAAAAACTAGTTGACCTGATGACATCTGGGCCAATTTCTTTTGGTTGGATTCCGTATGAAGATGGTTCTAAGGGTATTTGTTTGGTAACGCCAGAAGTAACTTATTACACGGATGAAAATGGTACTATGAAAAAGTGGAAACATAAATAATAGGATGTAAGTTTTTCCTGTTTTCAATGGCTAGGCCTTTTTAAAAAAGCTCCAGATTTCTCTGAAGCTTTACTAGTAGCGGGGACTGCCCCAAAGCGTTGGGGGAACCAGCTATTTTTTCATCAAAAAGTCTACAACAAAAAAAAGCCTCAGATTTCTCTGAAGCTTAACTAGTAGCGGGGACTGGACTCGAACCAGCGACCTTCGGGTTATGAGATCGATAAAAATCCGCATTTTAGGGTCTTTCCACGCTTTTTAAGTTAAAACCGTATACCGAATTGTGCACACTAGTTAAAATTAATTTCTCTGACAATGTACAAAATATTACCCTATGTTGACTAGTTTAAAAGTGAATTCTAAAATTGAGAAAAATGAACAGACGTGTTTCAATTAAACAAATGCTATTTGACCTATTACAAATAATGCCTGCAAAAAACGTTCAAAGTTAACCACTTAAAACTGATTTTTTTGAACCACTTATAAAATAGTTAAAGGTTCTGTTATAAAAGGGTTTGCTTTAAATATTGCTATGCTCACTTTATTCCGGCGGGAGTGGTATACTCTGTCCGTCCTTTCCAGGTAGGAGAAGTAAAGAGGAAATCTAAAAATTCAGCATCTTGTTCAAGACCTTTTGTTAGTGAAGCTCTTTACCCGAAATGGAGTTTTTCGCGGAATTACGGGGAATGTGCTGAGAAATAAAGTAGTTAGTTAATAACGGTATTTTAGTCGTGATTTGTTCTTCTTAAAAACAAAAATCCAATCTAAATGAATAGATTGGATTTCGAAATAACATTTTTATTTATAATTGTTAAGCTAATTAAGTATGCTCATTAGCTATGAGGAAATAACAAATGTATGGTTGTACCCTCATGTGGTATACTTTCAACTTCTATTTTACCCTTCATAATATCCATTTGATGCTTGACCAAGAATAAGCCCATGCCTCTTGATTCGCTATCGTTACTTAGCGATGAGGCCATTTTAAATAACTTATCACCTTTTTTAGTTAAATCCATGCCGATTCCATTGTCCGCGATAGAAATAATTGTATGAGTCTTGGTAATGCTATTTGAGATGGTGATTTGAGGAGTTTTACTCATTTTCTTAAACTTTATAGCATTAGAAATACAATTGGTCAAAACATTTTCTAATAATGAAGGATAAGACTTTACTTTAAGTACATCAGGAATTTCATTGACAAATTTAGCCTTTGACATTTTTATTTCTCCAGACAGATTTTTTTCTGACTTGAAGATATAGTCATTTATTACGAGACGTTCTTTTTTAGTTTTAGAACCATGTCTAATGGTAACCATTTCTCTTAGGTCAAGTATGTTTTCAGATAAAGTTTTGGTACTATATCTTAAAACATCTAAGATTTCATTTACCTCTTTTTCATTTTCTGCATCTTCCAGAAAATCGAACATCAACTCATAATTTATTGCATGGCCTTTAAGGTTATGAAAAATAACCCGAGTATAATTCAAGAGTTTATCTATTTCTTTTTCCCCGTTGTTTACTTTGTTCGTTAAATCGCTGATAATATTAGAATCTTTTGTTGCATCTTCTAATACACATAATAGCTGGGTGCCCTCTTCAATCAAGCTACCCTTTATTGATAGCACTTTTTTATTCCCATTTTTGTCTTTGAAGTCTAACTTACCTGTAATTTGTTTTGAATTATGATTCGCAATTTTGACAAAATGAGATCTTCTAAAGTTATTTTCAAAAAACTCAAGGCAGTTCTTATCTTCTAATTCAATTTTTTCAAAACCAGAAAGATTCAATAATTCTCGGTTTACTTTCAAAATATGACCATTTGCTAAATCAACAACAGCCATTGCGCTTGGAGCTTCATCAAATAATAGGTCGCGAACTTCAGGTTCTTCTGTATCCTCGGTTAAAACTTCGTTGTTTAGAATTTGAGCCGTGCCGATAATACGTTTACATTTTCCGTTTTTAAATTTTGGTCTACCAATAGTTTTTACCAAAATTTCAGAATTGTCATTCAATGAAATCTGCAAAGTTTTATCCCAAGGGGTACCATTCTCTATGGCATCATAGAGCGTATTTTTAATAATTTCTTCTTTTTCCTTTTGGCCAGAAAAACCAATAAGATTCTTTATACTGATTTTCGAATCGTGCTCTACTTTAAAAATACTCTTTGCAACGTCAGATAAGATAAGCTTCTCGTTTACCACATCGTATTCCCAGCTTCCAATATTGGCGATTTTTCCTTTTTCTGTAAGAAGATTTTTTGCTTTTAAAAGATCATATTCTAGCTCTTTTAATTTGGTGATGTCTTCTGCTGTTAGCATTACACCAACTGTTTTGCCTTGATTGTTTTTCCAAGCACTAAAGTGCCAAATAATTTTTTTAGTGCTACCATCGCTTAGTTGCACTTCATCTCGCATTTGAATTTCTTTTAGGCCTTCAAAAGCGAAATCTAGTTTTACTTTGATATCTTTAGAAAAGCTAGGGAAAATTCCGAAAATCGATTTACCAAACATTTTTTGGTCATCGAAAAAGAATTTTCTTTTCCACTCATCAGAAGAGTCAACTAGATTGTAATTTGCATCTAGCAATACGGTCGCAGAAGATAATTGTTTTAACCAAAAAACTTTTTCTGTTTTTTGCGCATTACTTGAAGTCTCTTTACGGGGGACAATGTCTGTAGGTCTGATAATTGTAGGTTTATTAGGTTATCTATGACCCAAATTTGGTACTTCTATTGTTCAGAAAATATATTTTGTTGTTAAAGTTTCATTTCTTGTGGTAAACCAATTCTTTTTTGTGGTTTATCCTAAATTAACTGACCGTTCATCGGATTTTTAAGTAAGGATATCTTCGATTACGTTATGAATTGAGTCCTTTGTAAGTGGTTTTAACAACACTTCTTTAATCAGAGGTATTTTGTCAGCTTTTTCTTTGTCGGCAGGACTAAGTGATGTTGACAATAGAATTACTTTTGTTTTAATTTTTGATTCTTTTTTTAATTTTTGGAGTTTTTCTAGAAACTCCCAAGCACTCATAATGGGCATATTAATGTCTACCATAATAAGTTCTGGTGGCTCTATACCGTCTTGTTCTAAATATTTTAGTGCATTTATTCCGCTTCTAAATTCTAGCACCCGTTCAACACTATTTGATTTTTCAATAATTTTCTTGTGAAAATAATTGGTAGCCAAATTATCATCTAATAATAAAACTGATTTTAATTTTTTACTCATCGAGAGGATTATTTTTTTATTGTGAAAATAAATTTAGTTCCTATTTTGGTGTTGTTTTCAATCCATATTTCTCCTGCGTGTAATTCAGTTATTTTTTTACATTGTGCTAAGCCTATTCCAGTACCCGAATAACTATCCATATTATTAAGTCTTTGAAAAATATTGAATACGCGCAATCGATTCTTTTTCGCGATACCTATACCATTATCATTAATGCTAAATTTCCAATGGGTATCTAATTCTTGCACATCGATATCTATTTTAGGGGGGTGACCTTCTCTTCTAAACTTGATTGCATTCGAAATAAGATTAAGGAAAAGTGAATGTAACTCAATGGAGTAGCCTTTGATTTTCGGTAACTTCTTAAAGGTAATCTTTGCTTTAGTATCAACAATGCGTTTATTTAAATCTTTTTTAATATCTCTTAGCATAGCGTTACAGTCTACAAGGCTCAACTCTTCTCTGTTTTTACCTATTTTGGAATAGCTCAACACACTTTGCACTAGACTTCTCATTCTTGCTGAGGCTTCAATTATAAAATTGATATAATTATCAGCTTCGTTATCAAGTTGACCTTTGTATTCTTCCTCTAACAGTCCAACAAAATCAGTAATCGTGTTTAGTGGTTCTTGCAAGTCATGACTTGCTACATAGGCAAACTGTTCTAATTCTTTATTGCTGCGATATAATTCTAATTCAATGGTCTTTAATGGTGTTATGTCTACATGACTTCCCACAATTCTAATGGGTTCGCCTTTTTTATCCCATTCAATTATTTTGGCATTGCAATGTACCCATACAATGCTTCCATTCTTGTGCATGAAACGTGCTTGATATATAAAGGGTAATTTGCCTTTTGAAGATTTGTGCTCATCAAATAAATCTTGCACAAACTCTAAATCTTCAGAATGGATTAATTTTTTCCATGATTTGGAGTTATTCTCTATTTCGTGGTCTTCATAACCGAACATGGCCTTGTAACTCGGACTTAGATATTCAGTACCCTCTTTAAGCTTAGAATCCCAGAAGCCAGCCATAGTACCTTCTAGAAGTTGTTCAAAGGCTTGATTTTTATCTTGATACTTTTTCTCGGCAATTTCTAAATCTGATACGTCTCTTATAGAACAAATAGAATACAATTCCTTACCATTGTCATCATATACGAATGTCGCATTAACGCTAATTGTAAATATTCCCCCATCTTTTCTTTTAAACTTGCGTCTTACATTTTTTAGGAAACCTTTTTCTTTAAATTCCTTATATCTTTCTTTCGCTTTGGTTTTGTTTTCTTCAGCATAAAAATCAGAAAGATGAAGCCCAATAAGCTCTGAAGTATTCTCATAACCTAAGCCTTCAGCCATACGTCTATTACAATTCAACAACTTTCCTTTGGGGTCAAATGAAGCAAACATATCAGGTGCACTATTGTAAAGTGTTCTAAATTCTTGCTCGCTTTTGCTAATAATAGCTTCTGCCTTTTTTATCTCATCAATATCAACAAAACTAACAACAGCACCATTAATAACATTCTCACTATTAAAATAAGGTGTGATTCTTTGTAAAAACCATTTGCCATCAACAGTTTGCACTTCTCCTGAAAACATTTTTCCGCTATCGATAACTTTTTGAATACTGGCTAGAGTAGATTTTCCTGTCCCAAAACTGTTGGAAAAATGAGATATAGGTCTTCCTATATCTGATTCTCTTAAGTTGAAGTGTTCGCTAATTGACGGAGTGAACTTTCGAATTCTTATATCTGTATCTAGAAATATAGTGCCTATTTCGGTACTTTTAAAAAGATTGTCCATATCGCTGTTAAGCGCTGCAAGATCCTCGATTTTTTGCTGTAATTCAGCATTGACAGTATGTAACTCTTCATTTACACTCTGTAATTCTTCGTTAGTACTTTGAAGTTCTTCGTTGGCCGCTAGTAGTTCTTCATTGGTTGCCTGGAGTTCTTCGTTACTGGTTTCGACCTCTTCAACTACATTATTCAGACTTTCACGTGCCTCTTTCAACTCACCCTCCAATTCTAAAACCCGTACCCCAGTAGCTCCTGTGGCATCTGAGACCAATTGTGCAGTCCCTTTTGTTTCTTTTTTGGGAATAAAAAGCAATAAGCAGCCTTTTGAACGATTAATATTGTTCATTTCAAAGGGGTTGACCAACAAATCAAAAGGTAAGTTGTTATTTTGATTCTTGGTAGTCATCGTTTTATGAAGAATCCTTTGATTCTTTTTAAATGCTTTTCGAACGCTTGCTGCCAATGAAATAGAAATGCTCGGAGGTAACATTTTAAGTAGGTTTATACTAAACCCCCTTTCAGGTAAATCAACAAACTTTCTGAATTCACCAATAGCATGTAATATATTATAGGTCTCGTCTATATATACACCGGCAAGACCCAATTCTTCAGCCACAGTCTCGTTCATGACGTCGGCCATTTTGGTCTCGGTACGAGATTTGCTGCTCGACAAATTGTTAAAGGAAGCTGTCAATTTATGCTGATCAGGGTAGTTTAATGGTTCTAAGCCTCTCCCCTTGGCGCGTTTAATATTTTGATAGATCTTTGATTTGCGGTCCACCTCTTTAAGAACACTTGAATAGTCACCTAAAGATTCGCTACTACCTAGCACCAAAATACCTTTTAAGTTTAACGAATAGTGCAGCAGACCCATCACTTTTCGTTGCGCTGGCAGCTGCATATAAATTAGCATGTTACGACAAACAGCAATATCCATCTTATTAAAAGGAGGATCTTTTAAAACATTGTGTTGGCTAAAAATCACCATCTTGCGTAAAGTATCTTTAACCTGGTATTCTTCCCCCCTTCTAGAAAAAAACTTTTGTAATCTTAGAGGCGACACATTGGCAACAATACTTTCAGGGTAAAGTCCTTTGCTCCCGATGTCAAGATGATTTGTTGCCAAATCGGTGGCAAAAATCTTTATTTGTAATTTTTTTTCTTGCCGTTGCACTTCTTCAGAGATGAGCATAGCCATGCTATAGGCTTCTTCACCAGTACTCGAACCCACGCACCAAACTTTAAAAACATCGTTGTCTTTTTTCTTTGCGACCAATTCTGGAATAATCTTCGATTCTAGTTTTTCCCAAACATAAGAATCTCTAAAAAAGTTAGTCACTCCAATCAAAAACTCACGGGCTAAAATATCGGACTCAATCCTGTTATCTCTAATAAACTCTAAATACTCTCTTTGGTTATGTAATTTATTTACGCTTATTCTTCGCGCAATACGACGTACGAGGGTTGGTCGCTTATATTCTTCGAAATCTAAAGCGGTTTCTTTTCTAATTACTTTTAGAATACTTAGTATGGTATCTTCATCTTCCTCAATTTGAACTACTGAGTTACCATTGGTTGTTGGATGTTCGATATAGTGTAATAACTCACCTGCCATTGATTCTACCGGTAAAGTATAATCTACCAGACCTGTATTGATAGCGCTTCTTGGCATGCCATCAAATTTTGCCTGCTCAGGGTCTTGCACCATCACCATGCCGCCAACTTCTTTAATTTCACGAGCTCCACTTGTGCCGTCGCTACCTGTACCACTAAGAACTACACAAATTGATTTTTCTTTATATTCCTGAGCCATTGACCTGAAGAAAATATCGATGGGTAGATTTAAGTCGTGCCCTTTAGGTTTGTTAACAAGGTGCAATTTCCCATTCATAACGGTCATATTCTTTTTTGGGGGAATAAGATATACACTTCCCTTTTCTATGACCATATTATTTTTTACTTCTTGAATGGGTAAAACCGTATTCTTTGCAAGCAATTCTGCCATCAATGATTTGTAGTCTGGACTCAGATGCTGAATAATAACAAAACTATGCTGACAATCATGAGGAACATAATTAAAAAACTCTTTCAAAGCTTCTAAGCCACCAGCACTTGCCCCAATAGCTACTACCCTGTTATCATCTCCGTGATTTTTTACTTCAATCTCAGGCGCTGGCGCAGCCTTACTCTTACTCATATTGATACTTTTACTTGGTAAATAAAATTTTACACCTTTTATTTTATGTGAACGTTCTAGTTTTCTTAAACTAAAATCGCAATAACATGTGTAAACCAATGTTATACAAAACACTATTGTTTAAACGTATGTAAAAACGATGTGCACAGTTCAGTTTTAAATTTAACTAAATTATAAACCTAATGTTAAATTATAAAATAAAGAATTTGACTTTGGGCTATTAGCGTAAACAGGCTAGGTTAGAAAAGTGAATTCGAATAATTTTATAAGGGATTTATAGCAAATTTACGTACAATTTTTAATTACATAAAATACCAAAAAATGCTTTCGAATTTGTCGACGAAATACTAATTATGTCGATGAAACACATATTTTAATGTATTTTCTTATAAAATTATTATAATATTTTAAAAAAATACTAAACTGTATCAAGGATTACCCTGAAATATAGGTTTTAAACATTTCTAATTTAGAATACACTTTTAAAAATTTAACAATATGCTAAAAAGGCTTAAAACCGCTCTTCTATTTCGCTCATTACCTTAAGGATGATACACTCGAAAGATGTTCATATATACTTTTAAAAACCTTTCGCGCAGTTATACTTGCTTTCGGAAAATCTTTGGCATCTGTAGATTTAAGAAAACTAGACAACAAAGGCCAACCTGCTTCTTTAGGAGACATTGATAAATAAGATCTAGGTTGATTACCAAGTGACATTTTAATATTTTGACTTAATTGTATGGCGCCCATACTAGAACCAATCACAACATAACACATACCCAATACCTCATCTTGACTAAGAACTGCTGTTTTTTCAGATGCCAACATTATTTTATCAACATTTAGAGCTATTAAATCATTATATAATAATTGATGTCGCTGAAGTAAAAGCGGTTGAAGATTAGATATTGGTACTTGCTCAACTGAATGTATTAATTCTTTCCAAGGCTGATAAAAAGCCAAAAGCATTTGAATATAATCATCTATATCTAGCTTATTTTCTTGACAGCGTTTTAAAACTGGGTTACCATGTAAATCAGCATGAATTTCTTTTGTTTCTTGCCGTAAAGCGACTAATATACTACTCATAAATAATTTTCTATTTTATGATTTTTTTGCTGCTATTATTTCTTGTATTCTTTCAACCAAATTGCTGGGGCTAAATGGTTTTCTCATAGTTAAATTCGTTCCCATTGTTCTTATCAATTTAAGTACATCAAACCCAAAATTGGGAGTTGCGCCGGTAACTACTAATATAGGCACTGTTTTCCCCCATGTAGGACCACCGTTCATTTCATATCGCAAACGAGAAATTAAAGTTACACCCGCTTCATTTTTAAGTTTGCCAGAATTATCCTTAATAAACACATCACAAATTATGACATCAAATTTCTTTTGATTACACAGACTAATCGCATTATCTACATCCCAGGCATGTTCGACATCAAATCCGTATTTAATAAATTCTCTTTTCCAATCAAGGGCAAGTTGTATATCATCTTCAAAAATTAAAACTGCTTGTTTATTTTCAATAGTATTCATTATCTCAATTTAGCTAAATGTAGTACAGGTAATAATTCTTTTTTACTAATTGGTTTGGATAGTACCGCAAGACTATTTATTTTATCTAGTTCTTGATCTTTACTTCCGTACCCCGTTACAAAAGCAAACGGAATATTTTTTTTAACCAAGAGTTTACTAATCTCTCCACTAAACTCACCATGAATATTAGCGTCTAAAAAAGCAATATCATATTCATTTTCTTTTATGTAACGTGCAGCAGCTTCTAAGTTAGGTGCGGCATCTATTTTAGAAGCGCCTAAATCTTTTAGTATTGCTACTAATTCTTTAGAAATAATATAATCATCTTCAAGAACAAAAGCTCTAAATGGTTTTAGTTTTTTCGATATAACAGGTATTTCCTGAGATATCATTTTTGAAACTGCGGGTGTATTTTTAAAAGGAATACTAAACTTGGCTTCGATTCCGCTCTCATGGAACGTAATACTACAGTCCGCATTAAATTCGTAAGCCAAAGCTTCTTTAATCAATGAAGTACCAAAACCTTGTCGAGTTGGGGTTTGTACTAGAGGCCCGCCAGTTTCAATCCAAGATATAATTAACTTGCCTGAAGTCATTTTCCAGTTTAAATCAATAGTGCCAACCGAATTACTGAGCGAACCATACTTTGTCGCGTTTAATGATAATTCGTTTACAATAAGCGATAACAATGAAGCAAGGGCAGGTGTGAGATTCATATTGCCTCCCTTGAGAATTATACGCTTATCCAATAATTCTTTATACGTTACCAATGATCGTTCAAAAAGTGTTCTAATATCAACTTCTTGCCAATCAAATTCCGTTAACATTCTTTGAGTTTCAGATAAAGATTGAATGCGAATTTCAAGAGCTTTTATATAATCTTCTAGCGAATGAGAAGAAGATTTGGTTTGTGTAACAATTGAACTTACTAGTGCCAAGGTATTTCTAACGCGATGATTTAATTCGCGAATCACTAAGCCTAATCTATTGCGATGTTCATTTTGTATTGTAGAAATTGATGTTATTTTTACGAGGGCATCTTTTAGACTCTCAGCAATTACAATTTCTTCATCACTAAATTTATCAGATTGCTTCTGTTTAGAATTGATATATTCGGCGAATGATGCCCTGGGGTTTAAACGTACACCAGCGTATTCTTTTTCTATATCTTTCTTAGGGTTTCCTGCCCAACGAACCGTTTTATCGGTGGCCTTTCTAAAATAGAAAAGAAACTCAAAAGGAGCTGCCGGACTTGGAATAGCAAGTACACCTGCAATTTCTCCGCAATCTAAATCAGGGTATTTCATTGAAATCGATTCTAAGGCAATTGGTTTTGAATCGTTCTCTTCTGTTACAAATTCGTTTTGTAAATTTTCAACTAATACCTTAATACTTTCTGTTTCTGGACAAATACCATAGGTATGAACTTTGTCTTTGCTAATTAAGCAAAGCCCATGGCAAGGTATTAGTGTAGCCAATTCACTTCTTGCAGTCTCCCAATATGCAGAGAAGCCAATGGGGCTCTCATCTGGGACAAAAAGAATCGATGCTATTCTAGTACATTCTTTAATGCTATCTAAACGTTGCTTTTGAGTAATTGTACTAAGTGTCATTGCAATGGTACTGCCAAGAATTTCTAAAGAAGAAAGGGTTTCAGAACTAAGCATTCGTTCAACTTCATGATGAAAAGCAAAAAGCCCCCACATTTTGCCATTCAGCACAATTGGTAAACTAAGAGATCCATTAACGCCCATATTTTGAAGATACATTGTATGCACAGGTACTACGCCACGTAAAATTGCAAGAGACAAATCTAATTCTTCAGGCTTTGAATTCTTTGACAAGATTGGAACTTGTTCTGCATCAATAGATGGTAGAATTCGAATTGGAGTTGTGGTGTATAGCTTTCTTGCAGAATTAGGAATATCGAACGCCGGAAATCGAAGTCCGAGAAAAGAATCAACATGCCCATCACGAGATTCCGCTATAACCTCCCCAGCACCATCAGAAAGAAATCTGTAGGCTTTAACTCTATTAAAACCCGAAATAAAACGAAGTTCTTCAACCGTCTGTTCCATTAAGCTTTGAACATCTTCTAATTTTCTTAAGCGATCTAAAACTCGTTGAACGGTGTCAAGTAATTTTAAATTAAGTGTTTCTGTTTTTTTTTCTGGCTGTAATTCAAAAATAAATCGCTCCTTCTTTAAATGAACAAAGATTTCGCAAAACTCATTTTTCTTTTGAATACGCCCAACATATTCGCGTTGCGTGCTTATTGTACCATGTGATAAGGCATTATTACATTGATGAATAATTTTATCAGAAAAGAATTTACTCAAAGGCGCACCAAGTAACTCAGCAGTTTGGCAATTAAACCAATCTGCCAAATTTTCAGAAACATCTGTTATTATAAAGTCTTTTGGGTTTATTGCTAAAAGAAAACCAAATGGTTGAATATAGCCTATATTATGAATAGGTACATTTTCACAATTTTGAATTGCTTCTTGTTCTAAACTTAAAGACTTCTGTTCTGAATTTTCCATAGGTCAATTTACGATATATCAAATACTATCAAGTAATATTAATTAAATTAAAGCATCCAATAAACCTATAATCCATAAAAGTGCTAGAGCCCATTAAATGAAAATCGAAGATGAAAGTTAATATGAATACTATAGGGTTGCAAATAGCTAGTAATTCTAGTTAGGTTGATGTTCATAATCTTCTCACTTTTCAAATACTAGCTATTCGTTTTATTACAGAACCCATGACATACAGCCCCTTTTTTATCCGCTTGAGATACTTTTTTTTAGCTTCATACATCAATATTTAATAGGTTAGCATACAAAAAACTTGACTAAACAACTTAGTTTTTTATTAACCGATAAGATGCTGCATCTTTACCATCCCAGATCTTAACCAACTTAACCACTAAAAGCCCTTACAAAATGTTAGGGCTTTTTGTATTTAGGGTATTTTGAGATTGAAGCCCAAATATCATCCTCTAAAAATAACGTTCATTTCCTCACCTAAAATGATTTAAACTTTTTAAGGCTTTTCGTTATTACAGGCGTAACTATTTGAATACGCTTTTACTATAGATTTTGATCTGATTATTGGTCTAATTCCTCATCCATACCAATTTTTTTAAATGTAACAGAGAGTAGCTTTATTTCTTTTATGTGCAAGTGATTATCTGAAATAGCAATATCATTGAGAATTTTTGAAAAAGCCTGTTTTTTTTCTTGGGTCATCTTTCGAAGGGTAAGTAAGGCTTCCTCTTCAACCATTTCTTCTGCATTTTTAAAATCGTCAGTATCAAAACCTATGGTATGTTTTAATTGAATCAAAGCAATACGCTCCCCCCTGTGAAATTTGTCGTCTGCATGTACTACTTTATTGCACATATAAATGATTGCTCGCTTTTCTTGATGATTAAAAGTCATTAAGGGTTTTTTGTTAATTGTGATAAATAGCTGATGACGATTAAATAAATCAGAGTTATTGTTTGTAACTTAAATACATATCGGTAAAATTACAGATAATAATATTGATGTTACTATTATTTTAAAGATGGACTCACTTTTCAGTAAACTCTGTTTGCAAAACATATTTTTCTTACAAAAAAGATGGTTCAAAATTAAGTAACTTGAACATAATAAGGACTTTACGCCTACTAATATAATCTAAAATCCTACGAGCCTACTATTTTTGTAGGATTTTATGTAGGAGACTTGTAATAAACAATTACTTTATGTAACTTTAAGTTAAAAGGGGTAAATATGGAGAACGCTGAACTAGCCGTTAAGAAACAGAAAGATAAAACGGAAAGAAAAATTTCTGGAGGATTTTCAATAATCGGGGTAGGTGCTAGTGCAGGTGGTCTTGAGGCTTTAAAAGGTTTTTTTGAGAATTTTCCTGATGATTTTGAGCATAGTTTTGTTGTTGTTCAGCATCTTAGTCCAGACCATAAAAGCTTGATGGCAGAATTATTGACTAAAAACACAAAACTACCCATTCTAGAAGTTTCGAAAAAAACCGTTGTAAAACCGGCGCACATATATCTTATACCCCCAAAAAAAAATATCTACATCAAGGACGGAAGTCTCTATTTAAAAGACAAACCCCTTAATCAGTTGAATTTACCTATTGACATCTTTTTTAGGTCGCTTTCCAAAGAGAGAAAAGAAGACGCTATAGTGGTGATTCTAAGTGGTACAGGTAGTGATGGAAGTAGCGGAGCTAGAGAGGTTAAGGAAAATGGAGGTTTGGTAGTCGTTCAAAATCCAGTGCAGGCAAAATTTAACAGTATGCCTCAAAACGCAATTAATACCAGATTGGTAGATTACGTTTTGCCGGTCGAACAAATGGGTGAAGAACTGCATCGGTTTATTCATCAACCGGTATTGCTAGGATCCGTAGAAGATAAAATAGTTCGCAATGAAAGTACGCTATTACAAATACTGAATTTTGTAAATACGGTTACCGCTTTAGATTTCGAGTCCTATAAGAGGCCTACTCTGGTGCGAATGATTGCCAGGCGTATGGGAGTCAAAAATATCAATACCCTAGATAACTATAAGGCTTTTCTTATTGAAAACCCTTCAGAAGCTGACATACTGGTTCGTGAATTTTTAGTTGGGGTAACCAATTTCTTTAGAGACAAAGCCGTTTGGGATATTCTCGAGTCAGACATCGTACCAAAATTAATTGCCTCGAAGACTCCTCGAGACATGATAAAATGTTGGTGCGTCGGTGTTAGTAGCGGTGAAGAAGCATACTCACTAGCTATTTTGATTAATGAAGCCTTACAAAAAAATAAGCTCAATAACCAGGTTAAAATCTTTGGAACCGATATTGAAATCAATCATTTAGAAGATGGCAATCGCGGGCTCTACAAAGAAAGTGCGGTATCAGGTCTCAGCGCAAAACGATTAAAAGAAAACTTTACCAAAAAAGGAGATGCATATCAAATAAACCCTAACATTAGAAAAATGGTAATTTTCAGTCAACATAATGTTCTGAAAGACCCACCATTCATTAAAATGGATATCACCACTTGCAGAAACTTGTTAATATATATGCAGCCTTCTGCGCAAAGCCGTGCCATTGATGTTTTACACTATTCGTTGAACCTTCACGGGCATATGATTCTGGGCAGCAGCGAATCAATCAGTTCACATAAACATGTTTTTGAAGAAATTCACCGTAAGGAAAAGATATTTAGAAACAAGCGAATTTCTAAAACCGTAGGCACAAGTAGCTTTATCTCTAATGGTAGCCTGCAAAACACTTTTGGTGCAAAAGCAATGAACTCAGAAAAAAGAGTTAATGAAAAAATTGCGGAAGCGATAAACGAAAATCTCGAAATTACCACCATCATCATCGATGTTAATTTTAATATCGTTAATGCAATAGGCAACCTTGCCAATTATATTTCATTACCAAATCGTGGCTTCAGTATGAATCTGCTTAAAATGATACCTGATGATTTTGGAACCATTATAAGGCATTTGGTTAGAAAAGCTCAAAAGTCGAATAAAACTGAGCGCCATTTAAGTACACAGTTAGACCTGCAAGAAGAAATAGTTTTCATTGATCTTTTTGTAAGCGAATTTTTAGAATACAATACGCCTGAAACTAATAATTTCATGATTATTTTCAAGCCTGTTGAAAAGCCAAAAGTGGCTAAAAAAATCAAAAAAACCAAACTTGGAAAGATTGATGCCCTCCTTTTCTCTGAACTGCAATCTGAACTTGAAGATACGAGACAGAGCCTCAGAAATATGATAGAAGAGGTGGAAACCAGCAATGAAGAATTACAGACAACAAACGAAGAATTGTTAGCATCAAACGAAGAATTGCAAAGTACGAATGAAGAACTACAAAGTGTAAATGAAGAGCTGCATACGGTAAATTCAGAGTTACAACACAAGATAGAAGACTTAAATCAACTACATGCAGATCTAGACAACTTGTTTAAGAATGCTGACATTGACATTCTATTTTTAGATAAAACACTGAGTATAAGAAAGTTTACCCCCAACATTACAAAGCATTTTAAAATCAGAGAAAGTGATATTGGTAGACCTTTAGAAGATTTTTCAAGTTCATTCACGAATCACAATGCCATCAACCTTATTAATGATGTTAAAGAGGTGATTAGTAAAAAGGTAACTAAGGAGGATGAAATTCAAGACTCGAACAACAACTGGTACATTCAAAAATTGGTGCCGTTTTTTGATTCGAACAATGATGTACAAGGGGCAATTATTAATTACATCGATATTCAAAAGGTGAAATTGGTGCAAATGAAAATTGAAGAAAAAGAGGCCGAATTGCGCTCTATGTTCGATAATTCCCCAGATATGTTCGTTTCACTAGACCATGAAGGTAAAGTAACAAAATGTAATAATGAAGTGTTGAGCATACTGGGTTATGACAACCATGAAGAACTTATTGGAAGACATGTAACGGAATTACATAAGACTGTAGATCCTGAAGTTTTTAAAAATGACTTTAAAAAGGTTGGTGCAGGAAAAGTTCTAAGAGATTTACCGTATTCACTAATTTCCAAAGCAGGAGAGGAAATACCTGTGATGGTGAATGCAAAGGCGATTTTCAATAAAGACAACACGATTAAATCTATTTTAGGCAGTTGGAGGGATATCAGAAAGGTCGTGCATATGGAAAACCAAATCAAGGACAAGAATATGGCCTTTGAACAGGTATTAGAGAGTACAATGGCTGGTTTTTGGGATTGGAACATTAAAGAAAATACCGAATATTTGAGTCCTTCGTTTAAAAAAATGTTTGGTTATGAAGATAACGAAATGGAGAACAAACCAGAAGCTTGGCAAACCATCATCCATCCAGATGATTTAGGTAAAGTTGTCAAATGCTTTGATAAGCATGTAGAAAGTAAAGGGGTCGTACCATTTGATAATGAAGTACGCTATTTTCACAAAAACGGAGATATCATTTGGGTCTGGCGTAAGGGTAAAGTAATCGAATGGGGCGAAAACGATGAACCTATTCGAATGGTAGGTAGCCACGTAAATATTACAGGACTCAAAAACTTGTACCAAAGTAATAAAGAACTTGAACGCTTCGCCTATATAGCCAGCCACGATCTTCAAGAGCCATTGAGAACCATAGAAGATTTTATAACCCTTTTCAAATCAGAGTATTCAAAAACAATGGATGATGAGGCGAAAACCTATCTCGATTTCATTGAAGAAGCCTCATCTAGAATGGGCTCCTTAATCAAGGATATTCTTTCGTATTCTAAAATAGGTACAACAAAAGATTTAGTTACAGTAGATTTAAATGAGCTAGTAGATAATGTACAACAAGACCTGTATTTAAAAATTAAAAATTCAGGGGCAAAAATTAAACGTAAAAAATTACCGAAAGTTGAAGGTTTCAATATAGAACTGCACTCGCTCTTTTTGAATCTAATAAGTAACTCCATAAAGTTCACAAAAGAAGGCGAAGTACCGAACATCGAAATTGGTGCTGTAAAAGGACTCAAAGAAGGAGCCCATCTATATATTAAAGACAATGGCATCGGAATTGATAAAAAGGACTTCGATAACATTTTCGAAGTTTTTAAACGGCTACACAATCAAGAAGAATTTGAAGGTACAGGCATTGGCTTGGCCCATTGTAAAAAAATTGTTGATTTACATAAAGGCAAAATCTGGGTCGAAGCAGAACCAGATCAGGGTAGTACATTTCACATCACTTTAAACCACTAAATTCGATATCATTATGCTAAATTCTATTTTACTGATTGATGATAATAAAGCTACGAATTACGTTCACAAAAAATTCATTCTTAAAGCTGAGTGTGCTAAAGAGGTAGTTGGGTTTCAGCAAGGTCAACAAGCCATTGAATACTTAGAACAATTGTCGGTATACCCAGAATTAATTTTTGTTGACATTAACATGCCAACTATGGATGCTTGGACATTTATAGATAATTACAACAAAATTATAGCTAAAAAGGATCAAACTTCGAAGGTGATTTTATTAACCACTGCATTAAGTCCTGGAGACAAGGAAAAAATGAAAAATTATCCCACGATATCATCAGTAATTCTTAAGCCTCTAAACACTGATGTAATTCAGACGATTATTCAAAAGTTCTTTGTGAATGTCAAATAAATGCGGAAACATCAAACATCTTTGAATTCACAACAACTAACTTACATTTGACAACAACTTTTAAATTGTAAGAATTTTCTTTATTTATTTTGTGATATTAACAAGAAAGATAAATAATGAAAAATCCTGCCAAAAGTAAAACACCTAACACAAGTTGGGTATCACAACTACCATCTAACAGTGTTCTTTTAAATACAGAATTAGAAATCATTGGTGGTTCTAAAAAATGGTTCAACACCTTTGAATTAAATCGTGAAGACACCATAGGTAAAAAATTTCTTAGTCTTTTTCCTTATTTTAAAGATTCATGGTTAGATAGTTTTGAGTATTCTCTTGAAGGCCTTACCGAAATTAAAAACTTGGACAAATTCACTGATGCTACCGGTATCAAATATGATTTTGTTTGGAATATTAATCCATGGCGAGATGGCTACGGCAAAGTAGTCGGAATTATAATCAACGCTAAGGAAGTCTCGGAAAAAACCGCCCTTGAACTTGAACTAAAACAAACGCAAAAATTACTAAAAGATAAAGGAGAAGTAGCGAAAATAGGAAGCTGGGAATATAATATCGCCGAAGATCAATTGTATTGGTCAAAAGAATTAAGAGAAATTTTAAAGGTTGGCAGTACTATCAAACCAACGCTAAAGAAAACCTCAGCATTCTTTGATTTAAATGAGGACAAAAAGGTTTTCAATATTCTTGTTAAAAACGCAATCTCTTTTCGCAAACCTTGGAATAGGAACTTTCAAATAAAAACTAAAAAGGGAGATGTGATCTGGGTAAATACTATTGGCCGACCAAAGTTTAAAGGTGATAAATGCGTTCGGATTATTGGTACGATTCAAAACATTAGCGATACGTATACCGCTGAAACCGTAAAACCTATTCAAAAGCATGCTGAAACATCATGGAAAGCCATTGAAGAATTACCCGCTGCTTTTGTCTCAATAGATATTAAGACAGGAAAAATTCTTAGGCTAAACAAAGCTTTTAGCTTATTAATTGGGTTATCTAAAGAAACATTTTTGAATAAACATTTCAAAAACTTCGTTCCCATGCCCTTATTGGAAAGAGTACAATGGAGCCGATCTATTATAACTAATAAAGTAATAAATGGACTAGAAAAAGAAGTATGTATTCAGGGTTTAAACTCACAAACAAGCTTCAAATTTAATGGTAAAGTCATTCAAACAAAAGATGACAAAGAAGAACTCCTTGTCAATTGTCAGAACGTAACAAAATACTTTATTAAAGAACGAGAGTTGACCCGTGAACTGAAGAAGGCGAATGCTGAATTGGATAAATTTGTTCATTTCTCACATATGGTTGCCCACGACCTAAAGGCTCATGCTACCAACATTCACCTTCTTTTAAACTTCTTAATTGAAGAACAAAACGTGGCCGAACGAAAAAAAATATTAAAAATCATATTCGATTCTACCGAGGATTTAACCACTACAATAAAGGGGCTTAGAGAGCTTGTAACAATCAGGCATGAAATAAACGAAAAGAAAGTTCTAATTCCCTTAAGCGATATTGTTTTCAAAATCATTAAAAAAAATAAAGGTCTCATCAAAATGAATGAAGCAAAGATTCATAATGAAATTCCTGAAGATTTCGAAGTACTGGCTTTGCCGATTTACTTAGAAAGTATTGTGTCAAGTTTTTTGCTAAATGCCTTAAAATTTAAAAACAAAAAGAAACCAGTCATTATATTGAATGTAGAACAAACAAGTCGGTATAACGTATTTTCCATTGAAGATAACAGTCTTGGAATGGACCTTTCGAAATCTGAAGAACAACCCTTTCAACTAAATAAAATTCCAATAAACATGGGAGATTCAAGTGGAATGGGCTTATATCTTGCCAAATATCAGATGGAAATTATGAAAGGCCGTGTGTATGTAGAAAGCACACCAAAAAAAGGTAATATCTTCAAAGTATATTTTCCAAAAAAATAAAAGTTTTGAATATTTAGTTAAGCTCGGGTGGTTCCTCAAAATATTGTACCCGAGCTAATATTATTTTTATCTCTGGTTACGCAACCAAATATCAGGATCTATATGAAACCTGTGCTTCCAGCCCTGAACAGACTCGTCATCATACAATTCCTGATATGGAAAGGTATATTAAGTGGAGTACTTATATCGTTTTTTCTATTTCCTACAGTACCTTTAACTGTTCCTTATTTTAATGATTTGAAAACAAAGGTTTTCATTACGGTAGGGTTTGGGAAAGAAATGCCACTTCCAACATTTGACGTACCTCACAAGTCGCTAGGTTTAGGGTAAGTAGTCTGAAAGCCTAAACCCTATCAAAAACAAAAATCAATCGAAGCTCATCAACCGTTTATTCCACAAGGCTCTGTACTTAAGTGTCTTTTCTTAAGCGATCTAAAACCCGTTGAACATTATCAAGTATTTTTCACACATCAGCTATTTGTTTTCTAATAGAGACCATGACGTTCTTCCCGCTTTTTTGAAAGGATCAGATATTTTTCTTCAGCTTCAGACATCAGTCTCCACCAAGTTAGCATACAATAATCATGACTTGACAACTAAGTTTTTTTTAACTGATATAATACTTCATCTTTACTATCCCAGATCTTTACCAAACTCAACCACTAAAAGCCCTAACATTTATGTTAGGGCTTTTTATATTAAACTAAGTTACTTCATGCTTTTGTGTAATCTCTTTACAAATCGCACCTTTGGTAAAGAGTAAATATTTGTTCCACGCAATTATGCTACCTCCCATATTATTTATTGCTTTTTAGAAAGTTTCGACCATTGTTTAGGATCTACACCTCCGGTATAAATTTTAGGCTCTGAATAGTTCAATTTCATACGAGAATCGTGTACTGTATCATGTACTGCAAGTAAAAGTAAGGAAATAGAAGACATAAAAAAACGGTTTGTGCGTACACAAACCGTTGATTTAATTAGCTTTAAGCTTAGTAGCGGGGACTGGACTCGAACCAGCGACCTTCGGGTTATGAGCCCGACGAGCTACCTACTGCTCTACCCCGCGATGTATGTTAAAAAGTGCATCGCTACACTAATTTCCCAATTTTAACCCAGATAAAGTAGGTACCCTGTCCTGAGCATAGTCGAAGGGTACTGCTCTACCCCGCGATATGGGTTTTTATCTTAATTGTTTTTACAACTTCGGGTCATTAGGCCGACAAGATAAAGTTCCGATTCTATTTGAAGCGGGCGACAAATATACAATGTATTTTTAGTTATATCAAAACTTGACAAAGAATATTTAGCAAGACATTTCATCAAAAAAACCTTAAAATCCATACCTTCGGTTTTATATTTTCTTTATGGAAACAATTAATGATTTTATTTCGGCAGCACTACCGTACACCGAGTGGCCGATGTTTGTTCTACTTATTTTAGGGGGACTTTTTTTGGTGTTTTATTCCAAGTTTCTACCCTATCGTTTTTTTGGTCATGCCATTGCTATTACCGCGGGCAAATACGATGATAAAAACGCAAAAGGTGATGTAAGTTCCTTTCAAGCACTTTCTGCAGCAGTCGCGGCAACGGTTGGATTAGGAAATATTTCAGGCGTGGCAATAGCAATTCACGACGGTGGCCCCGGAGTCATTTTTTGGATATGGGTAACAGCATTGATTGGTATGTGTATCAAGTTTTATTCGTGTAGCCTATCCGTAATGTTTCGTGGTACAGATTCAGAAGGTAATTTACAAGGTGGCCCCATGTATTACATCACCAAAGGCTTGGGTGAGAAGGCGCGACCTTTAGCCATGTTCTTCGCTGTTTGCGGACTCTTCGGATTTCTTGGTGTATTTACTGCCAATCAATTTACAGAAACTTTTATGAGTGTTGTTGAACCGTCGACTACCATTTATGAAATGAGCGCTATGAATTGGAAGTTGACCATAGGCATAATACTTGCCGTTCTTACTTCTCTAGTTATTTTTGGCGGATTAAAAAATATTGCTAAAGTTGCTTCAGCTATTGTTCCTTTTATGGTGGCCGTTTATCTAATTGCTGTTCTTGTTGTCATGGGTATGAATGCGTCGCAGATTATTCCGTCATTGAAACTAATATTTACTGAAGCGTTTAATTTAAATACTATAGTAACAGGTGGCTTTTGGGGCTTAGTTATCATTGGTATTCGTAGGGCTATGTTTTCTAATGAGGCTGGTTTGGGTAGCGCCCCCATGTATCATGGGCAATCAAAAACTGACAACCCTATTAAAGAAGGGCTTGTTGCTAGTCTAGGGCCTTTTATTGATACGATTTTAGTGTGTACGTTTACGGCGATTGTGATTATTTTGAGCGGTGCCTATTTAGAAAATTCTAGCGGAATTGTCATGACCCTATCGGCCTTTGAAACTACGCTTTTTGGCTACGGAGATGACCTGTTAATGATCATCGTTACTGCCTTTGCATTGTCCACGCTCTTTACCTATTCGTACTACGGCGTAAAAAGTTTGTCATTTTTGACCAATGCAAAAATTGGCAAATTTTATAATTGGTATTTCGTCATCATGATTATTTTCGCTGCAGTAGCATCACTTGATTTGGTGAAAAATTTAATTGATTTGTCGTATGCATTAATGGTGATACCAAATATGATTGCGGTACTTTTGCTCGCGCCTAAAGTGAATGCAGCGACAAAAGAATACCTTAAAAAATTAAAAGATGGCAGAACATAAATCAGGCTTCGTAAACATCATTGGTAACCCCAATGTGGGGAAGTCTACCTTAATGAATGCCTTTGTCGGTGAGAAACTTTCGATTATCACCTCTAAAGCCCAGACCACAAGACATCGTATTTTGGGTATTGTCAATGGAGAAGATTTTCAGGTGATTCTCTCCGATACTCCGGGTATTATCAAACCCGCTTATGAGTTGCAATCAAGTATGATGAACTTTGTAAAGTCTGCTTTTGAAGATGCCGATGTATTGCTCTATATGGTTGAGATAGGGGAGAAGGCCTTAAAAGATGAAGCCTTTTTTGAGAAAATAAAGAATAGTAAAATTCCTGTTTTATTATTATTAAATAAGGTCGATACGGCCACGCAAGAACTATTAGAAGAGCAGGCACAATACTGGCAAGAATTGCTTCCGACGGTAGAATTGCATCCTATTTCTGCGCTATCTAATTTTAATGTGAAGGGAGTGTTTGAACGAATTATTGAATTGCTGCCTGAAGCACATCCATATTATCCTAAAGATCAGTTGACCGATAAGCCTGAGCGGTTTTTTGTGAACGAAACCATACGAGAGAAAATCTTAATCCATTACAAAAAAGAGATTCCGTATTCCGTTGAAATAGATACGGAGGAGTTTTTTGAAGATGAGGCTATTATTCGCATGCGATCTGTTATAATGGTCGAGCGAGATTCTCAAAAAGGAATAATCATTGGGCATAAGGGTAGCGCATTAAAAAGAGTAGGCGTCGAGTCAAGAAAAGACCTTGAAAAGTTCTTTGGAAAGCAAGTGCATTTAGAACTCTATGTAAAAGTGAACAAGAACTGGCGAAGTGATGCCAGGCAGTTGAAAAGGTTCGGTTATAATCAATAATACGCTGATTTCTTTTTAATCAGTACGAATTTTCTTTAGAGCAAGGGTATTTAGTCGAATAAGCCTGTACAAATACAATCTTTATAGTCAACTACTGTTATGCTTATAACTCGAAGTCAGAAACTACTGAACGTGTAGTTCAACGAAAAGAAACAAAAGACTACCCAGTCAATTAGAAATCTTCGTTATCTTTGATTTATCGATGAAATGCATAAAAACCCGATGAAATGCAGAATGTAATAATTTTTGGAGCCTCAGGTCATGGTAGTGTTGTTCTTGATTGCCTTGAAAGAGAAGGCAAGTATAGGTTTGTAGGTTTTATTGATTCTTTTCAAGAAAAGGGTACCGAGGTTAACGGTTATAGCGTTTTAGGAACCGAGAGCGACTTACCTAAAATTATTGAAATGTATGATGTTTTTGGAGGTGTGGTTGCCATAGGTGATAATTGGATCAGAAGTACCATGGTGGATAGAATCTCAACCATACAACCTGATTTTAATTATATAAGTGTGATACATCCCACCGCAGAAATTGGTAAAGAAGTTCAAATTGGAAAGGGTTCTGTAATAATGCCAGGAGTTACTGTTAATGCAAATACGATTATTGGAAATCATTGCATCTTAAATACAAATTGTTCTTTAGATCATGACGGATTTATGAATCATTTTTCAAGTTTAGCGCCTAATGTGTGCATAGGGGGTAACCTTATTATGGGTCAAGGTTCCGCGGTCTGTTTAGGAACCAATATTATTGAAAACATAACAATAGGGTCACATGTTGTAATAGGCGCTGGTTCTTTAGTTGTGGGTAATATTGATAGCCTTGTCTTAGCATATGGTGCACCGGCCAAGGTTATTAGAAAGCGAACAGCTGGTGAAAAGTATTTAGGTGGTAAAAGGACTTCAACATCAGTTATTGCGTTAAAAGCAACATAAATCTTCATATTTCATTTACTTCAACTTGTTCTTTAGTGTAAACTAGTAGATTCTTCTAAAAAGTAGAATTTACACCATAGTCAGAAATTTGAGTAAGCTAAGGTTTGCTTAGCGTTAGTTTACTTAAATTCAATAAAATAGCCTTACTTTTGCACCTCCAAAAATAAAAGGTATGAGTGCTATCGTTGCTGTCGTCGGAAGGCCTAATGTAGGAAAGTCCACTTTTTTTAATCGTTTGATTCAACGTCGCGAAGCTATCGTTGATGCCGTAAGTGGCGTCACCAGAGATCGGCATTACGGAAAAAGTGATTGGAATGGCAAAGAATTTTCATTAATTGATACAGGTGGGTATGTTTTAGGTAGCGATGATATCTTCGAACAAGAAATCGATAAGCAAGTAGAATTAGCAATTGATGAAGCTGACGCTATTATTTTTATGGTGAATGTCGAAGATGGCGTTACGGGAATGGATGAAGATGTAGCGAAGCTACTTAGGAAAGTGAATAAGCCTTATTTTTTGGCAGTAAACAAGGTAGATAATGCCAAACGTGCAGAAGATGCCGTAGAATTCTATGCCTTAGGATTAGGAGAATACTTTACCTTATCAAGCATAAATGGTAGTGGTACGGGCGATTTGTTAGATGCTTTGGTTAAGGTACTACCAGAGAAAGAAGCGGAAGAAAGTGATTTGCCAAGATTTGCCGTAGTGGGTAGACCTAACGCCGGAAAATCTTCTTTTATCAATGCGCTAATTGGTGAAGAAAGATATATTGTAACTGATATTGCGGGTACTACGCGTGATAGTATCGATACGAAGTATAATCGTTTTGGGTTTGAGTTCAACCTAGTTGATACTGCAGGAATTCGACGTAAAGCGAAGGTGAAAGAAGATCTTGAGTTTTATTCGGTGATGCGATCTGTTAGAGCCATTGAACATAGCGATGTTTGCCTTTTGGTAGTAGATGCAACCAGAGGTTTTGACGGTCAAGTGGCTAATATATTTTGGCTCGCACATCGCAATAACAAAGGGGTTGTTATTTTGGTAAATAAATGGGATTTGGTGGAAGACAAAGAAACCAATACCATGAAGCATTTTGAACAGAAAATTCGAGAAGTCATCGAACCCTTTGTTGATGTGCCCATTTTGTTTATTTCTGTACTAACAAAACAACGTATTTTCAAAGCCATAGAAACGGCTGTTCAGGTCTATGAGAATAGAAGCAGAAGAATACCAACAAGTAAGTTTAACGATACGATGTTGCCCATCATAGAACACTACCCACCGCCAGCTTACAAGGGTAAACATGTCAAAATAAAGTACTGTATGCAAATTCCGACGCATTATCCTCAATTTGCTTTTTATTGTAATCTGCCGCAGTATGTGAGAGAACCTTACAAACGATATTTAGAGAATAAACTTCGAGATGAATTCGACTTTACAGGGGTGCCCATGTCAATTTTTATGCGAAAGAAGTAGGTTTTTTAGGAGTTAGGAGTTAGGAGTTTTGTTTTTCATCAACTGTCGGCCAAAATTACCAACCCCCTGAAGCACCACCACCGCCAAAGCCGCCGCCTCCAAATCCTCCACCGAAACCACCGCCGAAGCCACCTCCTGAGCTTCCGCCAAATCCGCCACCGCTACCGAAACCACCTCCTGAACCTCCGCTACGGCCCATATTACTAAGAATAATAATATCCCATAAATCTAACCCGCCAGAGCGATTTCCTCCATTACGACCGCCACCATTTCTACGATTGCGACTCGATAAAATAATAAGAATAACAAAAAAGATGATGAACGGTAGAAAGCTTCCTAGCGGAAAACTTTCTGTAGTTTCAAAACTACGCTCCTCTTTAAATTCACCGCTTAAAACTTGAAAAATTACATCAGCACCTTCGTTTAATCCTCCATAGAAATCACCTTGTTTAAATCGGGGTAGAATGATATTTTCAATGATTCGTTTTGACATGGCGTCTGTTAAAGAACCTTCTACACCATAACCGGTGCTTATGGCTATTTTACGGTCATCCTTTGCAAGAAGAACGAGTATGCCATTGTCTTTGTTGTCTTGACCTATACCCCATTTATGGCCCCATTGCGCCCCTAAATAATTAATATCCTCGCCTTTGGTTGTGGCAATAATAACCAGTACAATTTGAGTTGAGGTACTATCAGAATATCGAACTAATTTTTGTTCTAGTGCTTTTTCCTGTCCGTCAGGTAATAAGTCAACCGATTGATCATCATAAACACTTGTCTGTAATTGTGGTTTTTCAGGAATCTCAAATTGAGCGAAAACGAATCCGCAGCAAAAAAACAATAGAATAAATAGGCTATCCTTTAGATACTTCATTGCTCAATTCATTTATATCATCATGATTCCAAGGAAAATGCGTTTCTAGTTCTTTGCCAGCAGTTAATACGCCATCAATAATACCTTGTTTGTAGTTTCCTTCTTTAAATTGAGATTGTATGGTATCGCGTGTGGTCTCCCAAAAATTAGCTGGGGTCACCTTATCAATTCCTTTATCCCCATAAATAACAAACTTTCTATCGTTCACGGCGACATAAATTAAGACGCCATTTTCATCTTTGGTATTATCCATTTTTAGTAAATGAAACACGGCTTTAGCTCTTTCTAGATGATCTAAACGGGTATGGGCTTCAATATGCACCCGAATCTCACCAGAAGAGTTTCTTTCGGCCTTAAGAATTGCCTGAACGATTTCGTCTTCCTCAGTTTCTGATAAAAATTTTTCTACACGAGACATATAGCCTTATTATTCGAAATCAAAGTCTACGTCAGGGTTTTCTGAAGCACCAGGGTCAGCTTTATAACGCGCCATTTCTTCAAAACCAAATAAACCTGCTAACAGTTTACCAGGAAATTTGGTGGTGTGTATGTCGTAAATATTGACTTTCTCATTAAAACGATCACGAGCTACATTAATACGATTTTCAGTACCCTCTAGTTGCGCCTGAAGTTCTAAAAAATTTTGATTTGCTTTTAATTCAGGATAACGCTCTACTACCACCATTAATTTACTCAATGCTCCGGTCAACCCACTTTGGGCTTGTTGAAAAGCGGCCATTTTATCAGGGGTAAGATTATTAGCATCTATGGTCGTTGAGGTAGCTTTTGCTCTCGCCTCAATCACATCGGTTAAAGTACCTTTTTCAAAATCAGCAGCTCCTTGTACTGTTTTTACCAAATTACCTATTAAATCATTTCTCCGTTGGTATGAACTTTCAACGTTAGACCATGCAGTTTTGGCGTTTGCCTCATTTTCTACGGCGGTGTTATTAAAGCCAACGCCCCAATCGTAAGCAATAAATGCTAAAATTCCGAGAACTATTAATACAATTAATCCTTTTTTCATGATAAAAATTTATGAGTTAGTGTTATTAGGTTAGTGTTTCTTATCCAAAGAACGTTACACTTTTATTTTGAAAATTTCAAATCAAAGCCGCTACGAAATGTAATGCTATTCAAATAGAATTCGTTAAAATTATAATTGTTCTTTAATCTTGGTGAGTTCCGCTTTAATGCGCTCTAATTTTTCAATAATTTGAAAGTTGTCAAGGGTTTTTTGTTTGCTCTCTTTAAGATGGGTTTTTGCACCTTCTAATGTAAACCCTCTTTCTTTTACCAAATGATAAATTAATTGAAGATTTTTAATGTCTTCAGGTGTAAATTTACGATTGCCTTTGGCATTTTTTTTTGGCTTCAGCGCAGAAAACTCTTTTTCCCAAAAGCGAATTAATGAGGTGTTGACATTAAAAGCCTTGGCCACTTCGCCAATGCCATAGTATCTTTTTTCAGGAAGGTCAATATGCATTAATCTAAAGATTGATTTTCTTGATTTGCGTATTTCAGCATATTCTCAAATTCTTTCAAAGACAAATTACCATAGTAGAAATTTATAGGATTGATTCGTTCTTTGTCTTTAAATACTTCATAATGTAAATGAGGTGCTTCTGATCGACCCGTACTACCAACAAAGCCAATTAAATCACCACGTTCTACTTTTTGACCTTTCTTCACATTGTATTTACTCAAATGCGCATAAAGGCTCATATAACCATAGCCGTGATCAATACGAATGTGTTTTCCATATCCTGAAGAGTTATTGTCAGCACGCGTTACTTTACCATCGCCAGAGGCATAGATGGGCGTTCCCTTTGGAGCGGTGAAATCCATACCACGATGCATTTTTCTTGCTTTGGTGAAAGGATCTGATCGCCAACCAAAACCTGAAGCCATTCGAGTTAATTCTTCATTATTGATAGGTTGAATAGCAGGTATTGCTGCAAGAAGTTTTTCTTTTTCTTTGGCGAGTAAAGCAATTTCTTCTAAGGACTTCGATTGAATGGCCATTTGCTTCTTAATGATATCTAAACGCTTCGTAGTTGCGATCACCATTTCCGAATTATTGAATCCTTCTAGTGATTTATACCGATTAATACCACCGAAACCTGCACGCCGTTGTTCTTCAGGTATGGGGTTAGCCTCAAAATAAAGTCGGTATATATTATTATCACGATCTTCAATATTTGCTAAGACTTCTTCAATTTGCTGCATTTTTTTATCCAACAACTCAAATTGAAGTTCGTAATTTTTAACTTCACGGTTCAGCGAAAGCTCGCGTGGTGTATTTACTAAAGTGGTATTCAACAATAAGACTAGTCCGAAAAGACCGAACAAAATAGATCCTAAAAGGAAAAAAGTAATATTGCGATAGCGCCGAGATTTCTTCGGTTCTATTTTACGATACGAAAGTGTATCAGGGTCGTAATAGTACTTTACTTTAGACATGAATGTATTTTTGTTCTATTTTTGTTCCGCTTTAACAGAACAAACAAATATAAAAATTGTTTTGATTAAATAGTTAAAATAAGCAAAACTTACAACTCTAACATGACTTCCAAAGAAATCAGAACTCAATTTCTAAATTTTTTTAAGGAAAAAAGCCACAAAATTGTGCCTTCTGCCCCCATGGTGATTAAAGATGATCCTACCTTGATGTTTACTAACGCAGGAATGAATCAATTTAAGGAATTTTTTCTTGGGAATACAATTGCAGCGCATAAGCGCGTTGCTGATTCACAAAAATGCCTTCGTGTTAGCGGTAAACACAATGATTTAGAGGAGGTAGGCAAAGATACCTATCACCATACCATGTTCGAAATGTTAGGGAATTGGAGTTTTGGCGATTACTTTAAAAAAGAGGCGATTGCCTGGGCATGGGAGTTCTTAACCGAAGTATGTAAAATGGATAAGGATAGTCTCTATGTTTCCGTTTTTGAAGGAAGTGACGATGCTGATAATTTAGAAATGGATGCTGAGGCGTTCGAGCTTTGGAAAGCCATTGTGCCCGAAGATCGGATTATCATGGGCAATAAAAAGGATAATTTTTGGGAAATGGGCGATCAAGGTCCCTGTGGGCCTTGTTCTGAAATTCATGTTGACATTCGCTCTGCTGAAGAAAAAGCCAAAGTTTCAGGAGCTTCTTTGGTAAATGAAGATCATCCGCTTGTGGTTGAAATATGGAATCTTGTTTTCATGCAGTACAACCGAAAGGCTGATGGAAAACTAGAACCACTACCTGCAAAGCATGTAGATACAGGTATGGGTTTTGAAAGGCTTTGTATGGCCATGCAAGGGGTAGAATCAAATTATGATACAGACGTTTTTACTCCGATTATAAGAGAAATCGAGACCATTACAAATTCCAAATATGGAAAACATGAGGAAATCGATATTGCTATTCGTGTAATTGCCGACCACATTCGTGCGGTATCTTTTTCTATTGCTGACGGACAATTGCCAAGTAACACCGGTGCAGGCTATGTCATACGAAGAATTTTACGAAGAGCTATACGCTACGGATTTACGTTTTTAGATACCAAACAGCCCTTTATGTATCGTTTGGTAAATGTATTGTCAAATACCATGGGCGATGCTTTTCCAGAATTAAAACAACAAAAGCAGTTGATTGAGAATGTTATTAAAGAAGAGGAAAATTCTTTTTTAAATACCTTGGAACAAGGTTTAGTGCTATTAGATAGTATGATTTCAAATACTAAAGGCAAAGAAGTAAATGGAAGAAAGACTTTTGAGTTATATGATACCTACGGATTCCCGATTGATTTAACAGCACTTATACTAAGTGAAAAGGGATATTCTTTAGATGAGCAAGGTTTTGAAGAAGCCATGCAAGAACAAAAGAATCGCTCAAAATCGGCTTCTGCTACATCAAAAGAAGATTGGACGATTTTGTTGAAGGATAATGATCAGGAATTTGTCGGTTATGATTTTTTGAACGCGGATGTTAAGTTGGTAAAATATCGAAAGATAACTTCTAAGAAAGACGGCGAACAATATCAAATGGTATTTAATTTGACTCCCTTTTATGCCGAAGGGGGTGGTCAAGTAGGAGATAAGGGGTATTTAGAAGCTCCCAACGGTGATGTGATTTACATTGTTGATACGAAGAAGGAGAATAACGAGATTGTTCATTTTACTAAAAATCTGCCAAAGAAGACGGGAGAGGTTTTTAAAGCATCAGTAGATAAAAAACAAAGACAACGAACAGAAGCAAATCACACAGCAACCCATTTATTGCATCAGGCATTACGTGAAATTCTTGGTACTCATGTTGAACAAAAAGGTTCGGCAGTTCATTCTAAATATTTACGATTTGATTTTTCACACTTTTCTAAGCTAACGGTAGATCAGCTTCGCGACGTTGAGAATTTTGTAAATGCAAGAATTGAAGGCCACTTGCCCTTTCAAGAAAATAGAAATGTTCCTATGGCGCAGGCTCTTAAAGAAGGCGCTATGGCTTTATTCGGCGAAAAATATGGTGATGCAGTAAGGACCGTTCGTTTTGGTCAATCTGTTGAGCTTTGTGGAGGTACACATGTAAAGAATACCGGAGATATTTGGCATTTTAAAATCAAGTCGGAAGGAGCTGTTGCTGCCGGAATTCGAAGAATTGAAGCGATTACCTATGATGCAGTTAAAGATTTCTATTTTGAAAACAATAGAACTTTATTCGAAATCAAAGATGCCCTAAATCAGGCACAAGATCCTTTAAAGGCGGTACAAAGTATTCAAGAAGAAAATGCGAAACTTAAAAAAGAGGTGGAGCAATTGTTAAAAGACAAGGCGAAAAACCTAAAAGGGGAATTAGCAAATGAACTTGAAGATGTTAATGGGGTTCAATTTTTAACAAAAAAGATTGATTTAGATGCTGCTGGTATCAAAGACCTTTCCTTTGAAATGGGTCAAAATAAAGACAATCTCTTTTTACTTTTTGGAACAGAACAAAATGGCAAAGCATTATTATCTTGTTATATATCTAAAGAGCTTGTAGCGGCTAAAGACCTCAATGCAGGTACCATTGTTCGTGAATTAGGTAAACATATTCAAGGTGGAGGCGGCGGTCAACCATTTTTTGCTACCGCTGGGGGTAAGAATCCTGATGGTATTGATGCAGCACTAAAAAATGCGAAGGCGTACTTGGATTAAGTTGAATATTTAAAGTAAAAAAGCCGAGGGTTTGAAAGACCAAGGGTACACATTTAAATATCCACATCGGGTATAGCAACTATGAGTCTGCAATCTTTCTTTGTCTATAAAAATTGGCCTATTCATTGCCTTCTTTGAATAAAGTAGGAGCTAAAAAAATCATATGAGATATTTTCTTTGCTTGCTTATAGTACTTCAGATTTCGTGTTCTGAAAAGAAAGAAGCTGGCAATTCTGATTTAGCTTTAGAAAAACGAAAAACTATAAAGATTAATTCCGCTGATTCGTTAAAAATAACGCACTATTGGAAACAAGCAAATGCCGTTGGATTGTATTCTTCGATGCGTCAAAAATATCTCGATTCAGCCTTACAAATAAAACCAGATTCTGCTTTTTTTTGGCAGCAAAAAGCAATGCCTCTTTATAAAGCACGCAAATATTCTTTGGGTAAACCATTTCTAGAGAAAGCAGCGCATTATGATCCATCAGGAAGTCTAGATTATAGCGGATTCATGAAGTGTATTTTTTCGAAAGAATATGAAGAATCTATTGCTGACTTGCTAGAAGCTAAAAAACGCTTTGGAGATAGTTATGTGATGGATCATACCTATAATTTTTATATTGGTTTAGATTACTTGCAGCTTAACCAGTTTGAAAAAGCCAAATCATACTTATTAAAAAGCAAAGAACAACAGTTTAAAGATTTTCCCAATGACCCACCGCATGAAGCTTGCCACTACTTAGATTGGTTTTATTTAGGTATTGTGGAGTACGAACTTCAAAATTTTGAATTGGCGATAGCGCATTTCGACATGTCTCTAAAAGTATATGAAAATTTAGCCGATGCGATGTATTTTAAGGCCATTTGTCTCAGAAATACGGGTAAGTTAGAAGCCGCAAAAATGATTTTTGAAGAAGCGCTAAAAAATAATCAGAATACAATAAATGAGGATAATGTTTTTTATGAAGTGTATCCGTATCAAATATTTCATAAGTTAAGCCCCATGGCAAGAGAAGCGAAATGAAATTTCAAACAAAAATCACATTAAAATCAGCAAAGAATCAAATTGACTATGCAAGTCAAGTGTTAATTTTAGGTTCGTGTTTTGCTGAAAATATTGCTAGTAAACTTGATTATTTTAAGTTTCAATCTGTTCAAAATCCTTTTGGTATTTCGTTTCATTCAATGGCTATTGAAAAATTGATTTCAAGGGCTATTCAAAAAGAAATGTATAAGAAAGAAGATGTTTTCTTTTTGAACGAACGGTGGCATTGCTTCGATGCGCATTCTGATTTGAGTGATCCATCCAAAGAAAAACTGTTGGATGAACTAAATTTGGGTTTAGAAAGAGCGAATAAACAAATTAACAATTCAACGCATATTTTCATCACCTTAGGTACTGCTTGGATTTATAGAAATCAAAAGACAGGTTCAGTAGTTGCAAATTGCCATAAAGTGCCACAAAAAGAGTTTTGTAAAGAATTATTGTCTGTTGCTGAAATTAAGAAGAGTCTAGAAGCCATAATTCAAAATATTCGTTCAATTAACAAAAATGCACATTTTATTTTCACGGTTTCACCTGTTCGACATTTAAAAGATGGATTTGTTGAAAACCAAAGAAGTAAAGCACATTTGATAACGGCAATTCATGAATTTAGCGAAACTTCGTATCTCAAACCTGGTATTTCGTACTTTGAAAGTTATGAAATCATGATGGATGAATTAAGAGATTATCGATTCTACGAATCTGATATGGTACATCCAAATTTATTGGCAATCGATTATATATGGGAGAAGTTAAAAGCGGTTTGGATTGCGCCAAAGGCATACCCAACCATGGATAAAGTAGCTGCTGTTCAAAAAGGGCTAATGCATCGCCCATTTAATCCAAATGCTGAAAAGCACCAACTATTTTTAAAGTCCCTCGAATCGAAAATTACGTATCTTAAACGGGAGTACGTTCATATGAAGTTTTGACTTGATATCATCCTGAGCGCATTCGAAGGGCTACAAAGCTAAAATACCTAAGTAAACTATTAATGAAAAAAGTTTTAATTACAATTATTATAGTCTTAGCCGGAATCTTAATCTTCCGAACGTGTTCAGAAGACAAAAAGGAAAAAACTATTTTAAAAGAAAGTTCAATGCTTATACAGCAGCAGATTTCTAATGTATCAAAATTGATAGTTACCGAAGGTCATTTCGCTGAAGTGTACAATTATAAAGATTCGCAAGAGTTGTTTGGTCCTTTAATTACTGCAGATAAAAAAGCATTGGTAGTTGTAAACGCAGAGGTAACGGTAGCATATGACTTAAGTAAAGTTGAGTTTGAGGTAGATGAAGAAGCAAAAACGCTTTATATAAAAAGTATACCTGACCCTGATATTAAGATCAACCCTGATTTTGAGTATTATGATGTTTCAGCTGACTTCTTGAATCAATTTGATGCTTCCGATTATAACAAAATCAAAAACAATGTGCAGGCCTCTTTGATGAAAAAAGTAGCCGCATCTACCTTAAAAAGTAATGCAAAGAATAGGCTCATCAGCGAGTTGTCGAAATTTTATGTGTTAACAAATTCGTTAGAATGGACATTGGTTTATGCAGATGTGCCAGTTATCAATATTGACGAACTTCAAATCATTGATTGAGTTTCAGAAATTCGCCAGCCCATTTGATGTATTGTTCCCAATCGTAATCTGTGACATCGTGTTTTCCTTCCCGAATGTGATAGGCAACTGATTTATGTATTGGAGAATGAACTTCAGGAATTTGGTTTGTGCTTATCCCTTCTTTGCCCAAAAGAGTATAGACTATAGAAGCATATTGAGCGGATAGAAATTCACCTTTAGGATCTGCCCATAAATCATCTTGCGCACTTGCAACATATAATGGTGTTGGCGCTATTAAAGCCAAGAGTTGATGTTGGTCAACCGGAAGCGCCTCCTCATTATTGTTGTAATTTTTGAAATTAAAGCAAAACCAATGCGGAAAACTTGTATTAATTATATTAATCGTTTCTCCAATTCTTCGTTTGGAAAGAGCAGCCCCTCCACAGCCAGAATCATTGCTAATTACGCCTGCAAATCTTCGATCTGTAGCTCCGGCCCACAAGGCAGCTTTGCCTAAACGAGAATGACCAAATACGATTACTTTATCAGCGTCGATAGCTTGATCTTGTTGCAAATATTCTAAAGCCTTGCTGTACCCAAAGGCCCATGCTGCTATACTGCCCCATTCATTACTTTCTGGTTTTTCTTGACCTTTCTGGTAAAACAATTGGTGCAGACCATCAGTAAAGTCATTTTTGTCTGGATCGATTTCACCGTAGTAGATGGTCGCCAAACCAAAGCCGCCAGCTATAATTTTTTCAATGGCCCAACGAGATGCTCTTAGACCGCGAGATGCTTCGGTAATATGATGTTCGTTAATATTTAAAGCTTCACTATTCATAGCCCATGCATTTGAAATAATCACATCTGGGTCTGAGGTAATGGACTGATTCCCAAAAAAATTATATCCTAAAAAGACAGGAACGGCAGAAGCTTTTTTGGGCAAATACATTAGAATGCTAAAACTAATTGACCTGTCATTTTTAAAAATAGTTACCGCAACCTGTTTTCTTCTTGCAGTTCCATTTAATACATTATTATTTTCTTCTAATACTTTAAATGTTAAGCTATCGATGTCACTAGGTACTTTTCCATAGACTTTATTTTCAAAGAATTCAAAAAGTTCTGGGCGTCGTTGTTCATGCCAATCGTTAGAAGAAATGATTTTTTGGCCAGAAAATGTTGTCAGCAGATCAGGAATACTAAATTCTGGAATCTTGCTTTCATCATAATTGGTATCGAATTGTGAGAATGACATAGAACAAAAAAATAGAAGGATTGAAAAATGGAAAAAGGTTTTCATTTCAACGAATTTGACTTCAGTTAAAATACTGTTTTTTCATCAATTACTCGATAATTGAGATTTATATGCTTTGAGTCTTGTACGCCCGTACCGTTCGGGCGGGCCTCTAAACTTTGAGTTTGTTTTCTAACGAATGCCTAGTGAGCTTGCCCAGCGATAGGTTGCCTATTTTAAGAATTCTCAAGATTCCGTTAAACTAATGCAAAGTAGCATCCGCTATTGCTAAATTGTTTTTACATTCATAGGAAATCAAAAAACAATACCATGGAAACAAAAAACAACAGAAGAAATTTTTTAAAGTCAACGGGAGTATTGGGTGCAGGATTGCTCGTTCCTAGTTTGAACTTTGCACAACCATTACATACTGTAAAAGATGAGAATATTCATGAGTTTGGAAAACGAACCGGCTACACCAATGAAGTAAGTATTTTGGTTTCTATGATGGATTGGATGCGCGGCACCATATTAAGAGGCGTTCAAGACATTAGCCAAAAAGAACTCGATTTTCTTTTGGATGATGACTCAAATACTATTGGTGCCATGTTGATGCATTTGGCTGGTACAGAGCGCTACTATCAAATCGATACCTTCAAAGGTATTTCTAGGAAGGAACTTAGTTTCGGACTTTCCGATGAAATGTGGGAAGCTGCAAGTAGTTTGGGCAATAAAGGACGAACCACTTTTAAAGACAAGTCGCCTTCTTTTTATGTAGACAAATTAGCAGAAGTGAGGGAGTATTCGTTAAACGAATTAAAGAATAGAGATGATGATTGGTTATACGAATCAACCCCTTTTTTCGGAAATCAACCAACAAACAACTATTGTAAATGGTTTCATGTAGTTGAGCATGAATCAAATCATAATGGACAAATTCGTATCATTAAAAAGAGAGTGGTTTAAACGACAAAACTAGAATCAACTAATTGTAAACCATCATCAATTAATTGTCCGACCTCTGGATTGTTACGCTTAACGCTTTCTAAATAGAGCGCTATTTCTTTGGCGAAATCAATATCGCCGTTGCTTTTAGCTAGTTCGTATAATTCTACTGATAAAAGCCAATCGTTGGGATATTTGTTGCAAATTTCTTGAAATACCTTATGTCTTGAAATCGTTGTATTTGTACCCAATCTGAATGCGCGAACTTGACTGTAATAGCTTTCTAGCTGTTGCTGTTCAGAAGATTTTGTAGTTGAACCTGTTGTTGTGGAAATGTTATGGTTTATCAGATCAAAACTATTTAAGTCAGCAGGGCCATTAAACGCCGCCGCAATATGCTCACCAACGGCCATATTATATAGCCGATCTTCTGATTCGAAGAGCACCTGGGTATTATGAGTTACTTGACAATCTCTAAAAGTGATTAAAATAATTTCTCCTTTAAGATTGCGAGTACCAGTGACTATTTCACCAGTAATTTTTACATCACCTTCAAATTCTAAAGTAATAATTTGACCTTCAAAAATAGTATAGGCCTTTAAGTCTCTTGGGCTCATAGCTTCAATAGCCAAATTGATACCTTTGAGTTTTCCGATTGGAGAGCCAAAACCATCAGCATGATGATTGATACTGTGACCTACCAATTCCTTTTCTCGAAATGAAAGTGCGGTGGGTCCTGTAGTTTGAAAGAAAACGGCTTTATCATCATGAGCGATTACAGCATCAAAATTACCAGAAACTTGTAATCCGGTACTTAATTCAATGGTGCCGAGTTCTTTCGAATGAATCAGTTTCTCAATACCACGTAAACCTCCAGTTCGCAGCGCCATCGTATTCGCAAATTCTTCTAATACTTGACTAAGAAAAGCAAAGTCTGGTGTTACAAAAAGTTGTGGCTGTGGTTTGGTAATATCAAAAGAAGTATTTACCGCATCGATGCTGTAAGGCACTTTTTTGACTTCATCAGTCATACACCAAGCACTTTCACCAATAGAAGATAACAGTCCTGCTCCATAAATTTTAGGGTTTTCAACTGTACCTATCAAGCCGTACTCAACAGTCCACCAATGCAGATTTCTTAAGAGTGCCATTTCGCTTGGTTCACCCATGCTGTTTTGCAAATCTTCAATATGCTTTTCAGCTTTTTCGATTTCTGTTTGAGGAGTGCCAGAAGCTTCTTTTATGATTGAAAGATGACGTACAGCTTCATAAAGTTCAAAATCTTTTGCACTAGAAATAGCTTTACTACCAATTTCACCAAAACGGCGTAAATATTCTGCATACTCGGGGTTGGCTATGATAGGAGCATGCCCTGCTCCTTCATGAATAATGTCTGGTGCAGGTGTATATTCAATATGTTCTAATTGGCGAATATCAGAGGCTATGACCAAAATATTGTAGGCCTGAAACTCCATAAATGCAGAAGGCGGAATAAACCCATCTACCGCTACTGCTGCCCATCCAATTTCTTTGAGTATACGGTTCATACCGTACATATTTGGAATATCGTCTATAGCAATACCCGTTTTTTGAAGTCCTTCAACATATGATGTATGAGCAACCTTGCTCAGGTACTCTACATTCTTACGCATCACATAACGCCAAACCGCCTGATCTATAGCGGTATAATCTGCATAGTCTTGTGGTTTAATAAATTGCTTCAGATGCTCAGGAAGCTTATCTAAAATGGCATTGCTTTCGTACGACATGGTAACTGTTTTCTTGGGATAAAGTTACGCATTTCGAAAACTATAACTACCCTTTAAATGTTAATAGCAGACATAAAAAAACCGCCTCAAGGGCGGTTTTAAATTATTTTGAAGCCATTGCTTCTGGCGGATACTGTGTCATTATTTCAGCAACAAACTCTTTGATACGCATTTCCTTCTTTTCAATTTTTTTAGAATTTCTTAAGGTGCCATCACCTTTACCTTGCCACACCAATTCTTTATTTTTTGCATCAATTAAATCGATGTAAAGTGAGCCCGCGGTTCGTGTGCTGACATTTGATCCGCCACCCCAACCAATTCCAGGTCCAAAGCCGCCCCAACCAAATCCAGGTCCGAAACCACCCCAGCCAAAGCCACCCCAGCCAAATCCTCCCCATCCGCCTCCCCAGCCGAAGTTATTGTTGAAAACATCTACTTCAGAACGCTCTTTGGTGAATATGCTAACTAAAACATCAGGGTTTTTAGATTTAACAAAGCCCTTGGCACTCATTTCAGTTTCAATGGCGCGTAAAATTCGCTTTTTATCTAAATCTGAGATTTGCGCTTTATCAATACCCGTTTTATAAAAGGCATATGATTTGTAGGAATTGAAGTTAGTGCCTCTGTCATAATCTGATAAAACTCGTACCGAAGTACAAGAACTCAAAAACAGCAGTACAAGAACCGGTATTGCAAGAATTTTTATTTTTTTCATAATCAATATTTTTTTTGGAGTTTATCAAGTTTATTTGTTAAAATAGATATCAAAAATCATGCCGAAAACACAAGTTATTGTGTGTTCGTTTTCGGGTCATAACCGTAGGGGCAATGCCTGCAACCACTTTCACAACAATATCCTCGTTTTAAGTGATATTGTAAGGTGAAAACCCGATACCCTTCTTCTGACCAATAAAAGTCTCCTTCTTCAATTGAAATATGTTCTTTCATAAATAGGATATTCGAAAAGTTGCTTCTAGCTTTTACAAAATTACTTTGCCTGCCGTTAAGCATAAAATTAATAGAATTTTTGTTGATAACAGGTTATTGATGTCTTGAAATCTCTAGTATGAGGCATATTTATAGGTATTTAGTCAAGAGCTTAAAATTGTTGGCAACATATTTGTGTTTATATAAACAGTAACGAACTAACAATTAACTTTGTAAGTAGCCGTTTAATAGCTGATTATGATCTTAGTTTTTAAACATTTCTTTTATAAAAATTATGTAGGCCTGTCTTTTTGGCCTTTTATCATTTTAAAGAACAATTCTTTAAAGGCTGATATTGTATTGATTAATCACGAGAAAATACATCTTAGACAGCAACTAGAATTGTTGATATTGCCTTTTTACTTGATTTATGTTTTAGAATGGTTATTTCGCAGTCTTTTTTACCTTAGTTTTTATCGGGGGTACCAAAACATAAGTTTTGAGCGCGAGGCATATGCCAACGAGCATAATCTCAATTATGCAAAAGAACGCAGACCATTTAGCTTTCTTAAGTATGTATGAAGTTGGAAATGTTCTATTTAAACTAGCCTAAAAAATATAACCTTGCTTCAATACCGAATCGCTGTCGGATGAAGCAAGGTTACTATAATAGTTTTACTGTAATCGCATTTAGTTATACAAAGACCGCTCTGTAAAACTTATTTACTCTATGTCTAATGAAATATAACCTGATGCAGGATCGGATAAGGTTTCTCCACCACTCCAAAACCCAGAAATAGTTGCTTCCGTTTCCGAATGCATAATATCGGTTACTATGGTATAGTTACTTACACCAGCATCATAAGAATAAACACTTGTTATAGTGGTGCCAGATATCGTCCAAGTTCCGAGAGCTTCTGAAGTGCCGCCATCTATGGCAGTTAAAGTGCCATCAGCATTAAAGTTCATTTCAAAATCAAAATCAGTAGTTGTTGAATTCGGATCAGTATTGTAAGCACCATCAAAATTTCCAGAAAATTGGTTGTCGATAGTGATTTCTAAAGAAGTTTGTCCTTCAGAATTCGAGGCGATTAACTGTATCGTATTGGATCCTAAAGGGAGCGATTTACCCCAAGAGATAACACCATTACTAACGTTTACCGTCGTTCCTGGGATGTTAGTACCTAAACTAAAAAGCCCTGTGTCACCATTCCAATTTACGGTAGGTGCTTGTGTTTGACCTGCGGTAAAGAATGCAGTAGTGAAATTGGGATTAGACAATGATGCCGTTGGAGCTGAGACTTGAGGTATATCAGCATTGTCATCCTTGTTGCAAGCAGAAGAAATTACTAATACCATTAATACCATTAATTTGGTGAATTTAAAATTTGTTTTCATGTTTTTATTTTTAACTGTTTCTACTTTAATGCAAAATTATTTTATAGGTTAACATTAGTGGGTCGCAAATGTTACCAATGGTAGTTCTTATCTAACATAATTGGCATGCTAAAGATGAAGCGTTAAGAAAATTTTATAGGATGATCGAGATTAAAAATACTCCGAGGCTTGCCCGCCAGTACCGTTTGGGCTTGCCTCGAGGTTGCTTATTAAAGAAATTGTTAGGTTTTGTTAGTATTTACTACGGTATATCGAAAGAATCTCAACAAACACTAGTATTAAATAGGTTGATTTTTGTGCCCTCTATTATTTAAATTTTATGGAGTGTACTAGAATATCAGTTTTGAACGAAATGCATATGCCAACGAGCATAATCTCGATTATGCCAAAGAATGCAGACCATTTAGCTTTATAAAGTACCTTTGATGTTATAATTCTTTAAAGTGCGGTCAACAAATCAAGCTATAGATCTTCCTTTATTAAATGAGAAACAGGTGTCTTTAGCATTGAAGCGAGAAGATTTAATTCATCCTTTAGTTTCTGGTAATAAATATCGAAAGTTAAAATACAATTTGATAGCTGCTACAGCTGAGCGTGTTGACACGATTTTGACTTTTGGCGGCGCGTATTCAAATCATATTGCGGCAACTGCATATGCCGGTCGATTGCACGGATTTAATACAATAGGCGTTATTCGAGGCGAAGAACTGGCTGAAAAATGGAAGGACAATCAGACTTTAAAACTAGCACATGAGAATGGCATGCGTTTTAAATTTATTTCTAGAAATGCCTATCGGAATAAATATACTGAAGCATCAAAAAAGAAATTGGATGCTGAGTTTGGTCCGTTTTATCTTTTACCTGAAGGTGGTTCAAATACCTTAGCCGTAAAGGGCTGCGAAGAAATAATAACTGAAGATGATATTCATTTTGATGTTATTTGTTCGTCGGTGGGTACCGGAGGTACTCTTGCAGGAATTATTAATGCAGCTAACCAAAATCAACGAGTTTTAGGCTTTCCTTCTTTGAAGGGTGATTTTTTAAAAGAAGATATTCGTAATTTTACTGCAAAGAAAAATTGGCAGTTGCAAACAGATTATCATTTTGGAGGATATGCAAAAGTATCAGAAACATTGATTCATTTTATAAATGAGTTTAAGTCGCAAACCCAAATTCCTTTAGATCCAATATATACAGGAAAGATGATCTATGGCATTTTAGACTTGATGAAGAAGAATTATTTTAAACCGAAAACTAAAATTCTAGCCATTCATACGGGCGGATTACAAAGTATAAAAAGTATGAACGAAGTGTTGAAAAAAAAGAAATTACCCCAAATTTCAATATGATAACAAGATTGATCATAATTTCATTGCTGGGTTTTTTGTTCATAGGATGCAAAGTGAAGCAACGTGTGACCTATAGTAAAAAAAAGACGCAAACGGTTAGTACACCCATTAAAAAGGGGATAAACCAAAAAAGGGAAGATGCTAACGGACTTTATTCCATGCCAGAAGATTCTGGGAAGTTTGTTCAATTTGAAATCAATACTGTTCAAGAATATATTGATACGTTTTCAGAAGTTGCTCAGTTTGAAATGAAAGCTTATGGTATTCCAGCTAGTATAACCTTAGCACAAGGTCTTTTAGAAAGTGGCTTTGGTCGAGGTGAACTAGCGATGAAGACCAATAATCATTTTGGTATTAAATGTCATACGGGTTGGCAAGGCGATTACGATTTTCATGATGATGATGAAAAAGGAGAGTGCTTTCGAAAGTATAACCATCCGATGTACTCTTATCGCGACCATAGTATTTTTTTAACGGGTCGTTCGCGGTATGCTTTTCTTTTTGAATATAGAAATACAGATTATAAAAAATGGGCTAACGGACTCAAAAAAGCGGGCTACGCTACAGACAAAAAATACCCGCAGAAACTAATTTCTTTAATTGAAAAATACGATTTAGCCCAATATGATCGTATGGTTGCTCAACAAGGTTATAGTAGAAATGAAAATCAAAATGAAGTTAATGAGAAAAGAATAGCTTCAGCACAACAAAATAAAGTACATATCGTAAAACGAGGAGATACCTTATATTCTATATCAAGGGCATATTCTGTTTCTATTGATGATCTAAAACGATTCAATTATATGTATAACGATACCATATCAGTAGGCCAAAAACTTAAAGTACCGGCTCAGAAATTCAATTAAACATGCGTTATCAAAGAAGTAGTGCCCTCTTTAAAGAAGCTCAAAAATATATACCTGGTGGAGTTAACTCACCTGTGCGTGCTTTTAAAGCTGTTGGTGGTGATCCTATTTTTGTAAAAGAAGCCAAAGGAGCTTACTTGTACGATGAAGATGGAAATCGATTCATAGATTATATCGCCTCTTGGGGCCCACTTATTTTAGGTCATGCTTACGCACCTGTTATTGAAGCAGTAGTTGAGAAAGCAAAAAAAGGCACCTCTTTCGGAATGCCTACAAAAATAGAAACGGAATTGGCTAAGTTGGCGGTGGAATTGGTACCCAATATTGAACAAATTCGTTTTGTGAATAGTGGTACCGAAGCATGTATGAGTGCTGTGCGTCTTGCGCGTGGTTATACTGGAAAAGATAAGATTATCAAATTCGCCGGCTGTTATCACGGTCATTCTGATTCGTTTTTGATTCAAGCGGGTAGTGGTGCCGTCACTTTTGGAAGCCCAAATAGCCCAGGGGTTACTAAAGGCACAGCGAAAGACACCTTGCTAGCTAATTATAATGATTTACAAGGCGTACAAGAATTGGTGAAATCGAATCCTGGTGAAATTGCGGCAATCATCATAGAACCAGTTGCCGGAAATATGGGATGCATTATTCCCACTTCAGATTTCATACAAGGCTTAAGACAATTGTGCACCAATGAAGGTATTTTGTTACTTTTTGATGAGGTCATGACCGGATTTCGTCTTGGAACAGGGGGAGCACAAGAAGCATTGAAAATTGATGCTGATATTGTAATGTTCGGGAAAGTAATTGGCGGAGGCCTGCCCGTAGGTGCTTTTGCAGCTAGCACAGAAATTATGAATCATCTTGCTCCTAATGGGCCAGTCTATCAAGCAGGTACTTTAAGTGGAAATCCATTAGCAATGAGTGCTGGTTTAGCGATGTTAACTGCATTGAAGAATAAACCTGAAGTATTCCAAAGCTTGGCAGACAAAACGGCTTATCTACATAAAGGTATCGCTACGATATTGAATGAAAAGGGTGTGCCGCATCAAATTAATCGTTTTGGTAGTATGATTTCTGTACACTTTACTGAGAACCCCGTTATTGATTTTACAACTGCTACAAAAGGTAACAATGATTCGTTTAAAAAGTACTTTCATGGTATGCTTGATCAAGGTATTTACCTTCCACCGAGTGCTTTTGAAAGCTATTTTTTAAATGATGCGATTAGTTATGATGATCTTAATGAGACTATTGCTGCTGTAGCAACCATTTTTTAGGATTAGCGTTTTTAAAGATTTTTTTTAGATCTAAAAAGATGCTCAAATAGTGCATTTCATCGGATAGTTATGCCTTTTGTCAATTTTTTGTATAAATATCCAACAGCTTGTAGTTAGCATTAGACCAAATCATTACAACTCGGTTATGCAACTAAATATTATTGTTATTGATGATTCAGCAGTACAACTTGCTATTTCTTCAAAGCTTATTCAGAAAAATAAACACTTGAACTTAGTAGGCACTTATTCTAATCCGTTATTAGGTTTAAATGCTGTTAACGATTTTAATAACAAAATTGATGTGGTGTTACTAGATGTAGAAATGCCTGAAATTGATGGGTTTGCGCTAAAGAAATTATTCAACAGATCAGTACTGGTTATTGTCAATTCTACGCGCTCATCTTTTGAACAACAAGCTTATGAAAGCGGGGCTGTTGATTTTTTAGCAAAGCCCTTGAATTCATCGAAAATTGATGTTGTTGTTCGTAAACTATTAAAATCAAATTCTGAAATAGCGATTGCCAGCTAATTCAAATTTTAATTCAAAATATGATACAATTTTGGCTATTTAGAAACTAATTTATCTATTCCTTCCACCGGCATTTTAATATAACTTCTAGATTTTCTTTTTTCCATTCCAGCAAGTTGAGCTGCTCCAAAAGTTGCCGTATCCCCTTCATATAGTACCCGCCATATTTTACCTGTTTTAGATTCAGAAATATATAACGAACCATCTGGACCTTCTGATAATCCCATAGGGCGATATTTTGCATCGGTCATTTTGGTGATTATATCGACACCAGTAAAACCATCGGCAAATACCTCCCATTTGCCAGTAGGTTTTCCATTTTCGAAAGGAATGAAACCAATTATATATCCCGCTTGCGGATACGGTGTTCGATTGGTAGAACCATGAAATGCAACAAAGGCTCCTTTTTTGTAACGCTCAGGAAACTGATCGCCTTTGTAAAAGAGCATATCGTTGGGCGCCCAATGCGCTGGTAATCCCATCAATGGATTTGCATATTTGTTACTTTCTTTTTTGCCATCACCTCCATATTCTGGGGCAAGCATGCGTTTATGCTTGAAGTGATCCCAATAGGTATAGGGCCATCCGAAGTCATCACCTTTTTTAATTTTCATAAACTCTTCAGCAGGTAAAACAGCTTCTTCCCATTCACTAAAATATTGCGGGGCGTGGTTGTGTAGGTAATCTCGCCCATGATTAAGGGCGTATAGACTGTTATCATCTTGATTCCATGATAATCCTACAATACTTCTTAAGCCGGTAGCAAAGCGTTCGCCATCGGCTTGTGTTTGATTTAGTTTGGTTTCATCAAATTTCCAAATACCACCTAGAATATCTAATTGCGAACATGGGTTCTCTCCTTTAACAATGGCGTTGGGGTCGTTGCCGGTTGCTTTTTGATCTTCACAAGCATTCGTTGGAGCGCTAAAAGTTACATACATACCACCTTCATTATCAAAAGCTAGTGATTTTGCATTGTGCCAACGTATTGGAAACTGATCAATGACGAGCAGTTCAGGTTTACCTTCTGGAATCAATTTCGAAGGCGATAATTTTTGACGATATACTTTTAATTCAGAACTGAAATAAAGATAACCTTTGTGTATTCGCATTTCGGTTGCAAAAGTACCGTCGTTAGGGTAATCACCAAATACTTCTTTGATATCCGCCTTGCCATCATTGTTGGTATCACGAAGTGCCATATTACCGAGGGTACCTTTATCGGTTCGTAATTTTACATAAATATCACCATTGGTATTAACGGCAATATGTCGAGAAGGGCCTATGTTTTCTGCTACTACAAGGGCACCAAAGCCATCTGGCAGAATGAGACCGCCGTTATCTGTATCTGGTTTTAAAATCACTTCAGAAATAGGGTCGTTGTGACTAGAAGTAGTAGGTAGGGTAGTTTCGTTAGGCTTAGCTTTTGGCTCATTTTTGCAACTAATGATGAACAAAAAAAGCAGGAATAGATATTTGTATTTATCTAGCATTAAACTAAGGTATCAAATTCAATCAAAATTATTTTGGTTTTAAGTCATTTTCATAAAACTGCCATCGAATATTTTGATCTTGCCGTGGAATGCCATTATGCATGTAAACTTTGGAAAAAGCACAAAAAAAACCACGCGTAAGAGCGTGGTTCGTTTCAAAACATCAATCAACCAATCTAACTTACTTTTTACTCTTTTTGTTTGAAGCTTTTCTATTTCTATCGCCTCTGCTTTTGCGATGTTTGCCGCTACGATGTTGCATTTTCTCCCATTTGGCAAATTGTTCATCAGATAAAATGTTCTTTAATTTAGCTTTTTGAGCAATTTGATGATCAAGACGTTCATTTGCCACGGCATATCGTTCTTCTGAGCTAGGTTTTTTACTATCATCGCTTTCCTTTTTTGCTTTGCGGTCCTCCATTTTACTTTGACGCATTTTTGCATTATCAAGAAGTAAGGCCTTCATTTGAACTTGTTGCGAATCTGATAAATCAAGAGCTAATGTTGCTTTTTTGGTTTGTAAAGACGCTGTTTGTTCAGGCGTAAAAGATTTCATTCGTTCGCGATTTCCTCGTTCGCCTTTTTGAGCTATGGCGGTAACACCTGCAAAAATCATCAATACGATTACTATTTTTTTCATAATTATTTCAGTTTAATTTTGTTTTCAAGGTCCTGTCTGCAGTTAGGATTGAAAACCTGTTCCTATTTGTAGCTTTGACTATTTATAAACAGATTGGTTTAATAGCTATGATTAAATTATGGTTTTTTTAACACCTTAGTCAAGAACGAAAACAAAAAGTGCGCAGTGAAAACTGCGCACTTTTAGTCGACAATCGAGGTTAGAATGCTTTGAGGTTTGCCTCTAAATTTTAATTTGGTGTTCATGCGAATGCCGCCTGGGCACGCCAAGAGGTCGTTTACGAAATACGTTCTTTTGAATCGGTTTTTGCCTGCTAATTTCGAATTATTTTATGCGTTTGTAAGGAGTTATCAGTACCTACCGTTAAAAGATAAACACCTTTAGCCAATCCACTCATTTTGATTTTAACTTCATTATTTTCTACGGTATATAGTTTTGATGAAACTTTAGTTCCTCTCATTGAAAAAAGTGATACTTGAATCTCAGTTTCAAGACCCCCCTGTAGTTGTATGGTCAGTTCTTCCCCTTCCACAGGATTAGGATAGATGTATACCTCTGGGTTTAAAAGAATGAGTTCTTCATATGGGGTATCGCAGTCGTTATCAGAAGTGATTACGAGTGTATTTCTTGATTTATTCAAGTTTAAAACAACTTCATTTTCTGTCAATTCTTGCGTTTCATCGTTAAGTGTTATTGTATATGTGTTAGCCCCTGAAAGAGATAAATTAACTTCGTTGGTAGCGAAATCAACTTCTGAAACAACTGCAAATTCTTCAAATTGAGTAATAGTGACGTCATAACACGCCTCATAGTCAGTTTCTCCGTCTACGGTAAAGCATACAGAATAATCGCCAGCATCAAGATCTTCAAAACTAACTGAAGAGCTAAAGTTTTTTGAGACTCCTATTGTACCAGATGATAATGTTGCCTGATAGGTAAGGTTTTCTACCACATTAATTTGAATGCTTCCTTTTGCAGACTCACAAGATCTACTATTGGTGATCAAGTAGTTCGAATCGGGAAGCGAAAATTGGTTATCGCAAACGTCACCAACACCATTATTATTTGCATCAGCTTGATCTGTATTGGCTACCAACGGGCAGTTATCGACAATATCAAGAATAGTATCATCATCATCATCAGTATCACAAGCATCACCTATACCGTCATTATCGGTATCAGTTTGGTCGGCATTGGCTGTTGTGGGGCAATTATCTTGCTCATTGGTAATGCCATCTCCGTCAAGGTCATCCGCAGAACTATCGCAAACATCTCCTGTTCCATCTTTGTCAAAATCTGCCTGGTCAGGGTTAGCGATTAACGGACAGTTGTCATCTTCATCTAAAATACCATCATCATCATCATCTCTATCACAAACATCGCCTATGCCATCATTGTCGGTATCTATCTGATCTACATTATGAATAGTTGGACAGTTATCTGCGCTATCGATAATACCATCATTGTCATTGTCGTTATCGCAAACATCACCAATGCCATCGTCATCAGCATCTTCTTGATTCGCATTTGCTATGTTTCGGCAATTATCATCATCATTCATTATACCATCACCATCGTCATCATTTGGATCTTCGCAAACATCACCAATACCATCATTATCAGCATCGGCTTGATCTGGGTTACTCGTTAAAGGGCAATTATCATCTACATCTAAAATACCATCATTGTCATCATCCTCATCGCAGACGTCGCCCATACCATCATTATCAGCATCAGCTTGATCTGGGTTGCTCGTTAGAGGGCAATTATCATCAAGATCTAAAATACCATCATCATCATCATCATCATCATCAGCGGGAGTGCCTTCAATTACTAAATCATCAATCACCACACCTTCTTGGGTTACAAACTCATCAGAATGAAAAACAAAACGGAACATAATATCGGTTGCACCTGTCAAGTCAGTTTCATTTGCCGCATTGGCGCTAAAGTCATAGCTATAGGCATTGAATTGGGCATTGGTGCCTGTCCATTGTCCGCCAGGGCAATTTTGGCAATCCGTTGGGTTAGCACTTCTATCACTATTGTACCAGTTAGGCGAACTGTTGGCAGAACCTAAAAGATTCCATGATTCGCCTGTATTTAATGAATATTCTACATAAAGAACGTCGTAGTTAATTTCGATATCATAAGCCATATTAAACTTTAGTACTGGTGAAGAAATATTTGAAAAATCGTAACAATTGGTAACCAGATAGCTTAAGTTAGCATCGGAGTATGCGCCACTCAATGTGGTGGCATAGGCATTAGAACCTGTTGCAGCAGCAGCCAAAGTAGTTCCACTAGGTGAACCTCGCTCCCAAATAGATGCGTCTCCTGCAGAACCATATGATACCAAGGCCTCGTCTGCAGTTTCAAACGAGTTTATCTGAGCTGCAACCCCAGAAACATTGGCAAAAAAGCTTTGTGCAATTGTATTGTTGTTTGATACATCATCATTGGGTATTTGCGCAATGATCTCGATAGTTGTTTCTCCAGAATCATTTAAAGCAATTGCATCCAAAATAACAGTAAGGGTCTCTTGAGGGGCAATATTATTGGAAAAAGACTGTGTTTCTTGAGTTCCACCATTTATGCTGTAAATGATGTCAAAAGCTTCAATAGTATTTGTACCATCATTTATTAATTGAATAGATGGTGCTATACTACCGCAAACCAGACTTCCTGTTTCAGGAGTTATGGCGATTAAGCGAATATCATCAGCAGGTGTTTGAACCGTATATTGACCTTCAATACTATATTGCCCGAGAGATGCATAATTTGAATAACCGTTGTCGACGGTGCCTTCTCCAGTTCCTTGAATTTCTAAGAAATAAAGTCCATCAGATAAGTTAGCAGTAATTGCAGCATTTAACCCTGTAGGATTACTGCTGGCTACTTCAACATTATTAGCATCTAAAAGGCGCAATTGAATATCAAGGTTGGGATGTACATCATGCGGTTCAAGCGAAAAATTTGCTGAACCTGCCTCTGCAAGAAAAGAAAACATATCAACATCGTTTCTTTCTCGAATAATGCCGAAATTTTCAGAAGCACTTACATTACCTGCTGCGTCTGCGACTAAAGCAGTTGCTGTATTTGCTTCACTACCATGATCATCAAGTACAAAACCAAAATTGTTCTGAGAATTAGCAATAATTTGAATGTCATTTTGGGTGTTCGTGGCATTGTTATACTCCCCAATACTCCATTGACCAATTGATTTTTGTAAGCTGAAACCCATTATCGGAGCCCAATTACCGTGGCCTTCATAATATTCAGTAGATCCTTGGCCATCATGATCAAGACCCATAGTATGACCTACTTCATGAGAACCGGTGTCTCCTGCATGTTTACCATTACCTAGGTTATAAACCCAGCAAGGGTCATCAGTATTCCAAGAGAAGGAATTCAAATATGCCACCCCGCCAGAACCTGGTTGTGCATCATCAGTAGGTGTGAAAATACACATCATTCTACGGTTTTTTGGCGTTGCTTCAAAAACTGAGCGATCGGTAACGATATTGATATCAAACGGACTAAAATCTTCCGCCATTATTTCCCATGTTGTAATGATCTCTTGATCAGAAAGACCAGCCGGTTGAGCGTCAATGGTATCACCATTATTCCAATTGGTACCTGTAACAACTTCGCCATCAAAATCTAAATATATAACGGCCGTTGCACTTGGTCTACTTTGTAAAGTTAGCGGAGGAAGTTTACTATTCGTTGCACTACTTTTCTTTGAATTAGAAGATTTAGTTACTTTTTCATAAGCAATACAAAGTATAGCATTGATATCAGTTTCTTCAACATACACTTTATTGTTTGCTTTCGTATAGATTTTATACGCTCGATTTTCAGCTCTTTCAATGATATGACCTTCTATCATGCCATTTGTATAGTTTAGACTAAAAGAAGAGCTTGCTTTTTGATCTACTGAACCAATTAGCGAAATTGTTTTTTGCATTTGATTTTTTACGTTCAAATAAAGTTCAAACGTTTTTGAACTGGAAAGTTTAATTCGCATTGGCGCTTCAACTTTACCGGTTTTATTGGCTTTTGAAAAGCCTTCTATAAAGGTGGTGGGGCTATCTGAAACCAAAATCGGATCATTGCCAAGTTGTTGTGCTTTAAGGACTGTTAGGCAGCATAAAAATAGAATGCAAACAAATAGTTGCTTGGTAGAATAAATCATAGCAGTAGTAGGTTATGATGGGAAAACGTCATAAGCCTGACTTTTATTAGTTTTTTACCGTTTTTTAGACGAACGGTAAAAAGAAAAAAGGGATTGAATTACTTCAAGCCCTTTTTTAAGGGGGTAAGTAGGTTGCTCAAATTATATTATTTCAATGCTTCACTATTTGAAACAGTCTCTATATTGTTAGCTAATTCACGCGCTTGCATTTCATTCGTTTGATTGATGTAATAATTAGTAAAAAGAGTTAAAACTAAACTTGCGAGGTAAAGAGCACTTTTTATTTTATAAGTCATAATGATTTGGTTTTTAATTCTGAGGCTAAACTACTTCTAAAAGCAATGCGAAAAAGCCGATTGTTGTGAAAAAGGTGTTTTGTGATGTCAAATTGCGCGATGTTGTTGAATAGCGTTTTACTTCATCGATTGTAGTTGTCCGTTTATCGAGAGGCTATTAAAAATTGCGTTTTCTCGGTTAGATGAAAACTCGGCAAAAACGCTCCTTTTTGAATTCAAAGCGTTAGGTCTTTAATGAAAAGGATAGTTTTATATATTTTTAGGTTCTATGTAAGTTAGCTATGGTAGAAGAGTATCATTTTCAATCTTTGTAATAAACAGCTATTTAATGTGGGGTTCTTTATATTGTACTGTGGAATGATACATCAAACCTTATTTTCGCAAAAAATTACAAATACTGTCTAAAAATTTGAAGAAAATCTGAAAGCCAAGAGGTAAAAATGTATATAAAAAGTAGTTTAATTTGTTACTAGCACAAAGGTTTGGGCATTTTAAGAAAGTTGCCAAATTTTTAAAGAGAAATTTGTCATGAAAATTCAATACAACGAAAGGGAGAATTTAATAGAAATTAAAGACGATTCAGCTTGGAATTGAATACTGGAAAATTGCGCGATATACTAAAATTAAATAGGCATTCTGATATAGGAATTGAAACTATCTGATATAAAAAAGGTCAAATATTTATAGTTTATATTTATTTTTTGATTGACATTAAAAGATACTAGTATGAAATTAAACCTAATTGCTTGTGACGCTCAAAGACCCGATAAAAGAGCTATTGCTCAATGTATTGATGAGATTGCTTCTAACATTGGTGCATCTTTGGCGAAAGAGTTCACAGAGATTCTTTTAGAAGGAGATGCGCTAACTATTGAGGTTGAAGATAAAAACTCGGGTTCTGCTTTAAGAGCTTTGCGAAAGTTAGGTATTGACTACGAAATTGTAGAATGATTCAAAACAGATATAGCGATAACCAAATCATTAAAAGTTCATAAAAATATATCTTTTTAAAAAGTTCAGGTACGAGAAAAGGATGTGTTCTTTCAAAAGAACCTAAGAAATTTAAGATAAGAATACGAAATACACTTCATTCCTATTTTTGGAAGTTATTTATAAGCTAATATTTAGTATATTGTCTGATAATTTTAACTAAATGTTCCCTGCACTAATGATAATTCAGCGAGCCGTCTTGGTGCGCATGAAAGAACCTGTTTCCGTGCTATCTTTTGTGATAGACATGGGGCCATTATTATTGTTGTCATTGCTTTTTTCTGCGATTTTGTTTTATTCTTGGTATTTCGGGGTAGAACTTTCCGGGCAGCGAAAGAAGCAACGACTATGGTTGTCAGAAAACAAAGGTTTAATACAGCAATATAAGTTTTTGAATTACTTGCTTGATAGTTTCGGGCAACATATAGCGAGTTGCAAAAATTGTAAAAATGACAAAATGCAACTGTGGGATTATAAACAAGATGAATTATTGGTTGTGCGATGTAGGTCTTGTAAAATGAATTATACCTTTACAAAAGATCAAAATGATTTGATTCAACTTATGCTCTCTCAAATAGAAGGGGTGGTTAAGCTTGTAAATACTGTTTTTAGCTATCGGTATCAAGTTCTTGGAAAACTTTTGATTCGTAATCTTGCGATAGATCTCAAAAATAGAAAACGTGATTTTAGCCCCTTAGCAGTTTTACATTTTACCGCTAGCAAAAAGAAGCAAACCTCTAAATCAGTAAAGGACATTTTTTTAAATGAATGGGAAGTTGTTTTTCCAGATAAAACCGAACGGCTTGCTTCTTAAAGTATTCATGTTATTACTATAAACCTTCAAAACTTTGTTGCGCTCTAAAATGTTGTTGAAAACTATAAGCCTCATTATTTTTAAGAGTTAATTTAGTTTAGAGAAAAAGTAGATTTACAAGGATGAAAAATTATCATTACCTCATTGCATGCTTATTACTCTTCGTTGCATGTCAAAATGATTCCCTAACAAAGAATATTGAAATTAATGAGCGTATGTTGCTACGAAATTTAAATGTATTATCTCAAGATTCTATGGAGGGAAGATTCTTCGGAACTATTGGAAATAAAAAAGCTCAAAAATTCATTTCAAAACAATTTGATTCTCTAGAAATCGAACCAGGTTTTATTTCTGGTAATATTCAAAATTTTCCATTCACTTTTAAAAAAAAATTTAGACAACAATTATATCCGATTTCAAATGCAAAAGAAGATTTCAGTAATGTGCCAGATACTACTATTACGGGAGGAAATGTTGTAGCAATGCTAAAAGGTGATATCGAAAAAGCCATTGTGATAACAGGTCATTTAGATCATTTAGGAATTCGTGATGATAAGGTTTTTAACGGTGCCGACGATAACGCTTCTGGTGCCGCCGCCTTGTTAACAATAGCGACGTATTTTAAAGAAAAACCAACAAAGCATACCTTGATTTTTGCTGCGGTAGATGCAGAAGAAATCGGATCTTTAGGATGTGAGTACTTACTAAATAATTTTCTGTTTGATATAAAAAATATTGCCCTAAATATAAATATGGATATGATAGCTCATAACGACGCAATGCAACTTTATGCCTCGGGTTTATATCATTATCCTAAATTAAAACAAGCTTTAGATAATCTGAACCCTTCCAAAATAGAGCTTCTTTACGGACATGACAATCCGAATAACAAGGATATCCAAGATTGGACATTTGCCTCAGATCATAGAGAATTTCATAAAAAGAAAATTCCTTTTATCTACTTTGGTGTTGAAGATCACAAAGATTATCATAAATCAACCGATACCTTTAGCAATATCAATAGTGCTTTTTATATTGAAGCTGTTAAAATGATTATCGAGGCGATTGAAAAATATGATTCGTTTCTTGTTAATGAATCTTGACAAGAGTCATGAATTTTGAACATGTATAATTTTTTTTAAAGTATTTGTAATGTTCTTAAAATGAAACTTTTTTGAGCGAGCATCACAATGGCTTCTTATTTTTTTACTTATAACTGTAACATTTTCCTTTTTTAGAAGTCTTTTAAGTATAGAATTTCATTTTTTCTCACATCAATCGAAATTCGAATTAGCTATGATAAAGCTGTTTGCAAATGCGAATGGCTTTATTTTTTGTAATTTTTTAAATGCCTTATCCTATTGAATACTCAAAATAATCGATAAACGGTTGATTTTGAATAGCTTTGATGCAAACAAACAAAATAATTCTTTAATTTTTTCTCATAAAAATTGGTTAGTTCTATTACCAAGGTGATAATATTTCAAAGGGCTGTATATGAAGTTCTCAATATTTGAAAGGGCTAATTGAGAATCTGATATTTTAGCGATTTTTAAGAACATCGATGAACTACATAGGCTACAATATTAGCAGCTAACTGCGTTATACTATCTCATAAACTAACCTATGAAAATTATGAGCAACAAAAATATTAAATTGAGTATCGCAATGGGTTTCGCTTTGGTAAACGGAGTTTTTGCAAGCACCCCAAATAAAGATGTTGAAGTTTTTGATATTAATAGTATCGAGTATATAGAAGAAGAAATTGAGATCGATTTGGGTTTTGATGTAGCAGATTATTTGCCAGAAGGTTTTGACCCGTATAAGATGTATGTAGACCTGAATGCTATTGAATTTATTGAGGAAGATATTAAAATCGATGACCTATCAAGGCATTTGCCTTCAGGTTTTGACGCTTACGCGTATCCGCAAGATGTAAAAAGTATCAACTATATTGATGAAAATGATGCTTTTGAACTAAATTTCAATCCTAAAAAACATCTACCAGAGGGATTTAATCCGTATATAAAATAAAATTCCTCCGATTAGGATTAGCTCCTATAAAAAACCTCCATTTTTAGTGGAGGTTTTTGCTTTTGAACCCTAGAAAAGCAGCGGAATAACAAATTGAAATAGTACAACCAAAAGTGCTACCGCGATAAGATTGAGTATAATTCCCACCCGTGCCATTTCATGAACTTTGATATAACCACTCGCAAAGACAATCGCATTTGGTGGAGTAGCCATAGGAAGCATAAAAGCACAACTACTAGCCATTGTAACAGGTATTAATAAATAGAGTATTGGAATTTCCAGTCCGATAGCTATCCCAGCAACAACGGGGGCTAATACCGCAACCAAAGCTACGTTGCTCATTAATTCTGTCATAAATAGCATTAAAACAATAAGTAATGAAGCGGTTAAAAGAATACTAATATCACTTGCAGCAATTGCATTGGCAACAACATCTACAATACCGCTTACTGACATGCCTTTGGCAAGTGCTAGTCCACCGCCAAATAGAATTAAGATACCCCAGGCTAGCTTAGAAGTGTCTTTCCAATGAATTATAAAGTCCCCTTTTTTTAGATTATAAGGAATTGCAAACAGCGATACCGCTGCCATGATACTGATAATAGTATCTGAAAGCCCTAGATCAGGAAATATTTTATTGATAAGTGTTCTAAAAATCCATAGAAAAACGGTAACACCAAAGATTACTAAAACCATCTTTTCTTTTCCGCTCATGGGTCCTAGCTTTTCTAATTCAGAATTGATTACATCTTTACTCGCAGCAAATTTGAGCTGCTTGTTCGGGAACATCTTCAGCAATACAAAATAGCTGATCGCTATCATTAGGGTTGAAAATGGCACACCAATCACCATCCATTTTAAAAAGGAAATCTGAATATTATACTCATTTTCCAATAAACCAATCATTACGGAGTTTGGAGGTGTCCCGATTACGGTTGCGATACCTCCGGCGTTAGCGGAAAAAGCAATACCCAACATAACACTTAAGGCAAAATTTTGATCACTTTTGGTAAAGCCGTCTGCATCATTAATCAATAATCCAATTACAGACATAGCAATAGGCAGCATCACTACCGTACTCGCGGTATTACTAATCCACATACTTAATACAGCGGTAGCAATCATAAACCCTAAGACGACCTTGTTAGGCGTGGTGCCCGTAATTTTGATGATACTGAGGGCAATGCGTTTATGAAGATTTACTTTCTCAAGCGCCAATGCCATTATAAATCCACCGAAAAATAAAAAGACAATGGAGCTTCCATAATTCGCACCTACATCGTTTATGGGCATAATTTTTAGCAGCGGAAAAAGAATCAAGGGGAGTAGTGCAGTCACCGATATTGAAACAGCTTCTGTAATCCACCAAATGACCATCCAAACTGCGGTAGCTATTACCATATCGCCTTGTTCAGAAACAAGATCAAAAGGTAAGTTTAAAATAATAAGAAATAAGATGGGCCCAATGAAAAGGCCTAGTTTACTACTAATATGCATATTGTTTGCTTGGAGGTTCTAAGCTATGTTTTTTCGGGGGAATAACAAATTAATAAACAATAGAATCAGTAGCGATTTGCGGAAGTGTATAATTGCCATAATCGATAGTGATTTTGTTATCGTTTAAAGTCTTCGGACCAGACGCATCCATTTTGGTTTGGAAAACATACACCTTTTGTAAGCTCGCAAAGTCAGAAAGCTTTTGCAGTTGCGGTGCTCCAAAATTTGTACTGGTTACATTGAGGCTTTTTAAATGTGCTAAGGAGGATAAAAGTTCAATATTTTCTCCGGATATAGAAGTATTGTCCAATTTCAAAATTGTCAAATTCGGAAGCTGTGCCAACTTTTTAAAAATTGCATCCGTAATTTTTGTGCCTCCTAAATCAAGTTTAGCTATTTGCATTTTAATAGGAAGCAAAGTTTCAAAGTCAGTATCTGAAAAGTCATTTTTGTTAATACACGAGACACTCAGAAAGTTTGAAGATTTACTGATGCGATCGACATGAACACCTGTCTTTTCGATGCTAAGTATACTGTCTTGAGCTGCTTCTTCTATCGTAATATCAGGATGGCCGTTATCTTGTTTTTTAGGAAAGAATGACTGAAGCAAATCTTTCGCAAGACCAATTTCTTTGATGTTTCCTTTAAATGGATGCCCAGCATCAATCCATGCGCCAACTAATTTTATCTCTTCTTTTGAGGGTTGTGTTTTGCCTTCAGGCGGCATGTGATCGTCATTGTCCATCGGCAATATCATACGCGCAAAGAGATCACTTTCTTTTGCATTCTTAGCAAGAAGTACTTCGCCGTTTTCTCCACCTTTTAAAATACCTTCTTCAGAATGCAATAGCAATTCACCCTTCGTTTTCTTCGGATTATGACAACTCACACAGTTGTTATTCAAAATGGGCTTGATCACATCTTCATATAGCAATGCTTCTTCCCAATTATCATCAGTAAGGGCAATTTCTTTTGCTTCAAAAGTTTCTATACCCATGGCTGATTTGACTGAATTAGGCAATGGTTCAACCAAGTAATTTTCTCCATGTGTAATAGTGCCACCTTGATGACCTGTAAAAGAAATTAAAATTAAAAAGAGAATGGGTAGCAGCACAGCCGGAGTTTTGGCAAGAAAGTCTACAGCCTTCATCCCCTTTAATTTCGCATAAATCAGAAATGAAAAAAGGGCGGTAGCAATACCAGACCACAAATGCCATTTTACCGTATCAAATGCATAACCCTCACCTAAATATTGCATATAGCCAGTAATACAGGCTAATACTGCACTAATTCCACCCCATAAGAAAATCAAAGGAATCACTTTTTGATACTCTAATCTTTTATGATCGTACCATTTCAACAACAATCCTAAAAGAATAAATCCAATAGGCAAGTGCACGATGAGGGGATGTAGTCTTCCCAAAAGTTGTTTCAGAACATCCATGTTATTTAATTTCTAAACGTTCTTTAAGTGCCTTCATCATATAGAGATTGGCTTTCCATTGGTCTGCCACAGGTACTCTGGTATAGGGTAAAGTGGGCATGTAATCTGCAGGTCCAAATTCTGCTGTGATGGTAAAGGATTTATTTGTTTTCCATTTTTGACGAATGACTTTTTCCCATAGGTCTAAATGTCGGTCTACAGCTTTTTTCCATTCAGGCGCTTTTGGGTCATTGACTTGTGGGCCTTCAGCATGGCCAACGCGTGCATGTATATGAAACGATTTATCTAAAACTTCTTCTAAGGCTTTGTCTTGGTTTTTTAATAGCGATTCATGAACAACCATCCAATGACTGATATCTAAGGTCATTTTTAATTCAGGAATGGCCTGAATATATTTTTTGGTGTCGGGAAGGTTATAACTAAAACGCCCGCGGTGTGTCTCATGGTAAATAGGAATATTGTTTTCTTTAGCTATTTTGTTCGCAGCATCAATGAATGCCTTATTCTGCTCAAAGGAGTAAAAATCGTTTCCCGTATGACAATTAATATAAGCAGGCTGCCAAGCGATTAAGGTTTTAAAATGTGCCGAATATGCTTGTAGACTTTCTTGAAAAGGGAGTGTTTTATTCGTGCCATTTAAAAAACCAACTTTCAAATCATATTTTTCAAGGGCGGCTTTTAATTCTTGTTGACTTTTTTCATCTGAAGGAAACCAAGTTTCTAAACCATCATAACCTGCCGCTTTCGTTTTTTCGCAAAAGGCATCCCAAGAGATTTGTCGACCCCAATCAGTATTGTAAAATTCTAGTTTTTTTTCTTGGGAATAATTGAATGTAGTAAAAATGCAAAGTATTGTGAATAATAGAATCTTCATTTTTTGGTATGGTTTGTTCTTTTCTAAAGGGAGGTGCTTTTTTTAAGCTAAAATTTCTTTAATTACTTCGCCTTCAACATCGGTTAATCTAAAATTTCGCCCTTGAAACTCATAGGTAAAAGCCTCGTGATCAAAACCTAGTAAATACAAAATAGTGGCATGAACATCATGTACCGATACACGACCTTCGACACCTGAAAATCCAATGTCATCAGTTTGTCCGTGAGCGGCACCTTTTTTGATGCCACCACCAGCCATCCACATGGTAAAAGCATCACCATGATGGTCTCTACCTTTGTATTCCATTTTTTTGTTTCCTCTATTTTCTTGCATTGGGGTTCTTCCGAATTCGCCGCCCCAAACGATGAGCGTGTCATCTAAAAGGCCTCGTTGTTTTAAATCTAAAATCAAGGCGGTAATAGGGCGATCAATTTCACCGCATTTATTCCGAAGGCCCAAATCAACAGAACCTTCACGAATATTCCCATGGGTGTCCCATCCCCAATCAAAGAGCTGTACAAATCGCACACCATCTTCAACTAATTTACGGGCTAACAAGCAATTATTTGCGAATGATTCTTTGCCAGATTCTACACCGTACATTTCTTTAATATGTTCGGGTTCGTTATTTATATTCATAACCTCAGGTACGGCAATTTGCATTCGATATGCCATTTCATATTGGTTGATACGCGCTAAAATTTCAGGGTCGGCATATTTGGCATATTCTTCCTTATTGATTTTATTGATAGCATCTATCGTACTTTTCTTAAGATCTCGCGTGATGCCATCAGGGTCTTCGATGTACAAGACGGGATCTCCTTTCGAGCGGCATTGCACGCCTTGATAAACAGAGGGTAAAAATCCGCTTCCCCAAACGCTTTTACCAGCATCAGGTGAATTTCCACCAGAGTTTAGTACAACAAAGCCAGGCAAGTTTTGATTTTCAGACCCGAGACCGTAGGTAGCCCATGCTCCTATACTAGGTCTTCCCAACCGTGCACTACCGGTATGCATGAATAATTGTGCCGGACCATGGTTAAATTGATCGGTATGAACTGCTTTTAAAAAGGCAACATCATCTACAACTTTTTTAAAGTGAGGCATAAAATTGGATACCCATTGCCCTGATTCACCTTCTTGTTTGAACTCTGCTTGAGGCCCTAATAGTTTAGGGGTACCCTTAATAAAAGCGAATTTTTTTCCATTTAATAAGGATTGCGGACAGTCTTGTCCATCCAATTTGTGTAAGGTTGGTTTATAATCAAACATTTCGAGCTGTGAAGGAGCTCCGGCCATGTGCAAATAGATCACCGATTTTACTTTGGGCCCAAACGGAGGAGCTATTGTCGCCAAAGGATTCAAATCTCTATCGGAGAACGATATGGTCGATTTTTTCGATGGTTTTGTTAGCGGATCACAACCCATGAAAATGGAACTCAGAGCAAGACCGCCCATTCCTTGCGCGCAACTTTTAATAAAATGCCTTCTGGTTTTTACCTGAGCTTCACGAGCTAATTTTTCTTGAATAAGTCTTTCGATTTGATCTTTCATCAGGCTTTAGTTAAAAATTCATCTAAATTCAGTATCGCATTTGCAACGATGGTTAGGGCACCCAATTCTGGTGTCGGTTTCTCTTCAAAATGAAGAAAAAGTTTGGGCGCTTTATCATTTTCGGTAAATTCAGAAAGCGAGACTTCATATAATTCTTTTAAGGCATTCAAGCGCGAAGGTGTTATTTTTTTGAAGGTTGCTCTTTCATAACTATTAGTAATACTTTGATCAATTTGATCAGCAATTTGGGTGGACTTTGCTAATTGATAGGAAGCTTCTAAATACACCGGATCATTCAGCGTAATCAAGGCTTGCAATGGAGTATTGGTAACCGTTCTTCGAATCATACAAACCTCTCGACTACCGCCATCAAAGGTCAAAAATGAAGGATATGGACTTGTACGTTTTAAATAGGTATAAACACCTCTTCGATAACGATCTTCGCCTTTACTTTCTTGCCATTGGGCATCGTTATATACGGTTTGCCATACACCATCTGGTTGGGGTGGCATTACGCTTGGGCCATACATTTTAGCGCTTAATAAACCTGAAACCGCCAAAGCTTGATCACGAATTTGTTCTGCACCCAAACGTACTCTCGGTCCACGAGCGTACAATTCGTTATGAGGGTCGATTTGGTACATTTCAGGAGTGCTTTCTGAGCTTTGCCGATAGGTGCCAGATAAAACGATTTCCTTTATTAGCGCTTTCATACTCCATTCATGGGTATTCATAAATCGGAGTGCCAGCCAATCTAATAGCGCAGGATGTGTGGGCGATGCTGATTGTGAACCAATGTCTTCAATAGTAGATACCAGACCACGACCATACATTTGATGCCATACGCGGTTAACTAAAGTACGCGCTGTGAGCGGATTCTTTTTGTTTACGATCCATTTCGAAAGTCCCATTCTATCTTTCGACCAATCAGGATTCCATTTATTTAGAATTTCAGGAGTGTCAGGTTGTACCGTATCTGTTTTTGATAACCAGCTACCACGATCAAAAAGTTGTGTGGTACGTTTCATATACTCTGGATTCTCAGCCATAATGGGCACCGTTTCAGTCTTCGCATTGAGAGCCGTTAAGAAATTGGTATTTACTACTTTCCAGCCTATTTGCTCTTTCCCAGGTATATCAGGAATAAAACCAATCCAATAGAGATTAAGAATATTAACCTCCTTCGCAATCGCATTATTTTGGGTTTCGATATAGATATTCGTTTGTTTATCTATTTGGGTAATAGGAAATTGTGACGTCGTATTTTCTTTGGTTTTATTGATAGTGAATTCCCCCAAAAGAGCACCTTGTGCATTATTCTCTCGAATAGTCATTTTAGTATTGTTGTAATGCGACCTATAATTGAGGTATACGTGACTGGCATTATTGGTATATGCGTTTTCTATAATCAAGTTTCCATCATCCCAAAAGACTACCGAGGCATGATCATCGTAAACACTATTATTGAAATTTGTAAAAAAGTGTGATTTATAGACGGGCTCTGTAAATTGTAAAAAGTCTTTGTAGGATTTTGTTGTCTTTTTATCTCCGTGTTTTGAAACCCAATTAATGACCTTATCAACTTGTTTTTGTTGATTTGGAGTATAGAATTTTAATACCGGAGATTCGCTTGGGGTATCTTCATCTCGTGAATTATTAAAAAACGCCATTAACTCATAATATTCTTCATGTTTGAACGGGTCGTAGGGGTGACTATGACATTGTACGCAACCAATGGTTGTACTTTGCCAAACTTCAAAAGTAGTATTGAGCCGGTCAATAACTGTAGCCACTCGATATTCTTCATCATCAGTACCACCTTCATCGTTGTTCATTGTATTTCTATGAAAAGCAGTCGCTATAAGCTGGTCTGTTGAAGGTTCTGGTAATAAATCACCTGCTAGTTGTTCTATTGTGAATTGATCATAAGGCATATCTGTATTAAAGGCATCAATAACCCAATCGCGGTATTTCCAGATAGACCTACCCATATCTTTTTCGTAACCTTTTGAATCTGCATATCTAGCAAAATCAAGCCACCAGGTGGTCCATTTTTCGCCATAAGTTTTTTGGGCTAATAGGGTATCAACTATGGCTTCATATGAAAGCTCATTAGATTCATATTGTTTTAAAAGATCAAGGCTAGGGGGCAAGCCAGTTAGGTCTAATGCCACTCTTCGAATGATATCATTTTTTTTAGCAGCATCGTTTGGTTGCATTTGTTTTTCCTCGAGTTGCGCCAAAACAAAATTATCGATGTCATTTTTTATGAAGTTAGCGGAGCTACTAGATGAAAAACTAGCTTCGGTAGTAAACGAGGGGACGGCCACTTTTTCTGGCAAGGAATAGGCCCAATGTTCACCCCATTTGGCTCCTTGGTCAACCCACCGAGTCAAAAGCTCTATTTCTTCATCAGTAAGTTTGGGTTTTTCATAGGGCATTCGCAGTTCAAGGTCGTCTTCGTGTAATCTTTTAATGAACTCACTACCTGAGGCATCACCCCTAATAATGGCAGGTTTGCCAGAATCTGTATTAGCGAAAGCTTCATCTTCAAACAATAAACTAAAACCCGCATTTTTTTTAACACCACCGTGACAAGTAATGCATTTATTATTAAGAATGGGTTTGATTTGCGTGCTGAAATCTACTTTTTCGGATGTATCACAAGATTGGGTAAAAATCGCGCAGATTAAGACCAGTAGAACCAGAATCCACTTGATAAGCATTTCTTTTTTCATAGAATGACCAAATTAGCTAAAGAAACTAACCGTCATAAATATAGGAAATTTTAAGGCGAAATTATTAGTAAAAATATGCAACTAAATATATTCATAGTTGCAAATAAAATAATACAAATAAAGACAACGGGTTTTTTAAGAAACAATCTCGACAAAAAGACCATCATCAGTTTTAGTCACTTTCGTAAGTCTATGTTTTGAAAGTCCTTTTATAGATTTATCCCATTTTTTACCGCTAAGAGCAGCTTGGGTTTTTAGAGCTCCTAATTCCATTGAACCTTCTGGTTTTAGAATGGCAAGAATTACTTTTTCTTCATCCGTCAGTTCAATAGACTTCTTTTCAGGGCGCATCTGTGGAAAGAATAAAACTTCTTGAATCGAAGAATTATTGGTGAGTAACATTACCAATCGGTCAATGCCGATGCCAATACCAGAAGTTGGAGGCATACCATATTCTAAAGCACGAATAAAATCTTGATCGATAAACATCGCTTCATCATCACCTTTTTCAGAAAGACGCAGTTGCTCTTCAAATCGTTCGCGTTGATCAATAGGATCGTTCAACTCAGAATAACAGTTGGCTAATTCTTTACCATTAACCATTAATTCAAAGCGTTCGGTCAATGCTGGGTTGTCACGATGTTGTTTGGTCAACGGACTCATTTCTTTTGGGTAGTCGGTTATAAAAGTCGGTTGCACATAAAAGTGCTCACATTTTTCACCGAATATCTCATCGATTAATTTACCGACTCCCATAGTTTCATCAACTTCTAGACCTAATTTTTTTGCAGTTTCACGCAATTCAACCTCGCCCATTCCCGCTACATCTTCTCCCGTATGAATCTTAATAGCCTCCAAGATAGGAACTCTAGCGTATGGGGCTTTGAATTCAATTTCGTTTTCACCTACAGTTACTTTTGAAGTTCCGTTCGCATCGATGGCTACTTTTTCAAGTAGTTCTTCGGTGGTATCCATCATCCAATTGTAGTCTTTGTAGGCTACATAAAGCTCCATTACCGTGAACTCAGGGTTATGGGTACGATCCATGCCTTCGTTTCTAAAATCCTTAGAGAACTCATAAACGCCATCAAAACCACCAACAATCAATCTTTTCAAATACAATTCATTTGCAATTCGCAAATACAACGGAATGTCTAGTGCATTGTGATGTGTTAGAAAAGGACGTGCAGCAGCACCCCCAGGAATCGGTTGTAAAATGGGAGTTTCTACTTCTAAATACCCCTTGTCATTATAAAATTTTCTGATACTATTGGTAATCTTGGTTCGCTTAATGAACGTATCTTTTACATGCGGGTTTACAATTAAATCAACATATCGTTGGCGGTAACGTAATTCTGGGTCGTTAAACGCATCATACATATTACCATCAGCATCTTGCTTTGGTAAAGGCAAAGGACGTAAAGCTTTACATAGTATAGAATAGTCTTTTACTAAAACCGTTTTTTCGCCTACCTGAGTAGTGAAAAGCTCTCCTTCAACGCCGATAATGTCTCCTAAATCTAAAAGCTTTTTGAAGACTTCGTTATATTTAGAATGGTCATCAGCAGGGCAAATTTCATCTCTATTGAAATACAATTGAATACGGCCTTCACTATCTTGAAGTTCACCAAAAGATGCTTTTCCTTGTATTTTTTTTCGCATCAATCGACCAGAAATCACTACTTTTTTTCCTTCTTCATACTGCTGTTTTATACTTTCTGAAGTAGCATCTACAGGGTATAAAGCCGCGGGATATGGGTCAATACCCATAGCGCGTAATTTGGTTAATTTTTCTCTTCTAATGATTTCTTGTTCCGACAATTGCATTATGCTGTTCTTTAATCTTGCAAAGATAGCGTTTCGGAAGTGGAATTTAAAAGGGAAGTTGTTGTAAAAAAGGTCAGTTGATCGGTGTTCGATGCTTAATAATATTGGTTTACGAATCATCAAGCATCAAACATACCCACTTTTGCTTCTAGTCGAAATGCATCGATTTAGGATAATTGGGAGTATATGCTGTATTCGAGACAATAGCCTTAATGTCTTCTTCTAATGATACAATTGGACTTTCAATGATCCGGTTCGTTTCTTTTCCGTTTTTATAAAAAATAAAAGTAGGTACGCGTTTTATTTGAAGTCCCCATTCTTCGCCATTCGGACTTTTCTTATAGTGTTCTTTTCTTCGATCAAGGCCTACAATTTTTAAATTTTCTATAGGGAAATCAGCAGCTTCTAGAATTTTGATAAAACGAGGCACTTCTCTTTTGCTATCACCACACCAAGTACCCATAAATATCAAAATTTGATGTTTAGCTAAATCGTCTTTCATCGCGGTAACAATTTCATTAGCTACTGTATAGGCTTTTTGATTTGTTGAATACCAACTTTGATATGATTTTGATGATAGTCCGGTTATATCAATTTCACCCACTAAGAATGACTGTCCGTTTTCTTGATTGATTTCTTGATTAATTTCTTGGGCAATTGCTGTGGAGAATAATAGTAAAAAGGAAATTAGGATAAATGATTTCATGAGTTTCAGTTTTGAATTAAAACCGAAAGTTCTTGAAAATGCCGCCTGAAATGGCTTTTTGCAGGATGGATATTGGTACTAGACCCTAGGTGGATTTTATATCAAGCGCAAATACCAACCCAAGTTCAACTGTAAACATGTTGATGCATTAATTTGTTCATTTGGTTGATAAAATTTTAGTTTTTAACCTCTAACCCATCAACTCCTTAATTTCTTCTCGCGAAGAAACATTTAATTTTTTGTTGAGGTTGTTAATGTGCGTTTTTACGGTGCTAAGGCTTATAAATAGGTCAGTAGCAATTTCTTTGTTGGTTTTATCATTCAGTATCTCATTCACAATTTTCTGTTCTTGCACCGTCAGTTTTCCTATAGTAATTTCTTTATGCTGCCGTCGTTGTTTTCTTTGTTTAAAAAGAAAGTATAGGTTAAGTAGCATTGAGCAACCGATGATTACACCCCAAACCCAATTCCAGTTCGTATCATCAGGTTTATTTTGCGATACCATTTGTTGATCAGTAATTATTTCGGTTTGATACAATTTTGTAAATACAGTATTCGGATATTTTGTTTCAAGCCGTTCATGTAGTTCTGAATAATACTCATTTTTAGTTAAGCTCTTTAAGTAATACGGATAGGTTTCATTTCTTTTATCAGACAAGAAGTCATATATATAAAGCTCGGCCAAAGGCTCATCTATCGCTTTACCAAAATCTTGAAACGTTTTGAACCATTTTTTTGAATTCAATTTGCGATTTGCTTCACTTGGAAAATCATAGAAATCAAATGCCATCTGCTCTTTTAAGCCATCTATTTGAAGAAATACATCTGATTTTTGATTCGTAGAAGTAATATCACATAGTATTTCATCTGCAAAGCTCGTCGGAAAAGTGATCGTATCCTTGTTATTGGCAATGAACAAAATACTTTTGCTGTACTCACACTTTCCAAAAAAATGATTAGAATCTAAAGTTTCTATAGCACATTTATCCACATGAATTCTATATATACGATTATCAGGAGACAAATTATTTCCTTGAAATTTGAAATGACCTACAGAGTCTACCGAAGCTTTTTTAATAATCTGTTCAAGATAAGGACGAGAAAGTTTCCTATAGTCTTCTATTATAGAAAGATAAACGGTTTTACCCTTAACATTTTCAGCAATTTGACCCTCAAAGCTATACTGTGAAAAACCTCTTGAAAAAGTGAACAGCAGAAGAATGAAAACGAAATTTCTTATCATGAAAGTATTTGTTGTGGAAGCTTAAAAATAGTAGTTTTTGTAACAATGTGAGTAGATTTACGTCCAATAAGTACACTTGCTTCATAAAAGGGCAGGATCATCAATCAAAAATCAAAAATCAAATGAGTTTTTTACGTGTATTATTGGCTATACTATTCCCCCCGCTAGCGGTCATTGGAAAAGGCTGTGGTTCTTTTCTAATTGTTTTGTTACTTACCCTTTGTGGATGGGTGCCAGGTGTTATTGCAGCGCTGGTTATTTTAAATAACCCTAATTAATTTTATTTAACCTCCTTGTTTATTGAACACAAATGGAATTTGTTTTGAATTATGCGGTAATGTGTTGAACTACGACTAAAAATTATTTTTGTTTAGGGTTTGACTTTCTCCTTTTCGGGGGAACTATGGAGGAGGTCTTACCCTTTACAAATTTGTATCTTTGTCTTCATGAATAAAAAGGTTTTTGTTCAAGATTTGGGTTTAAAAGATTATAAAGAAAGTTGGGATTTTCAAGAACAACTTTTCAAAACTACAGTAGACCTAAAAATAAAGAATAGGAGGGAGGAAACGGAGTTAGAAACCCCCAATCATCTCTTATTTGTAGAACATCCGCATGTATTTACTCTTGGAAAAAGTGGTGACCTTTCAAACCTTCTTGTAAATGAAGAAGAACTCACAGAAAAAGGAGCGAAATTTTATAAAATCAATAGGGGGGGAGATATTACCTATCATGGCCCTGGTCAAGTTGTAGGTTACCCCATTTTAGATCTCGACAACTTTTTTACTGATATTCATAAATACCTTCGGCTTTTAGAAGAAATGGTGATTTTGACGGTAGCAGAATATGGATTGAAAGCTGAGCGATCTAAAGGCGAAACCGGAGTTTGGTTGGATGTAGGCACTCCGTTTGCACGAAAAATTTGTGCTATGGGAGTGCGGGCTTCTCGCTGGGTCACCATGCATGGTTTTGCTTTAAACGTAAATTCAGACTTAGGCTATTTTGATTTAATGATACCTTGCGGAATAAAAGGTAAAGCTGTAACTTCTTTGAATGTAGAATTAGGTAAGGCTGCGCTTGATATTTCAGAAGTTAAACAGAAGTTACTTCATCATTTTGAAGTACTTTTTGAGGCTGAAATAATAAAATAAAAAACCGAGGTATGAGCCTCGGTTTTCTTTTTCTTACTTGTGAATACTTAATACTCAAAGCCAAAATAATCCATGGCTTCTTTATATGACATTTTTTTAATGTTTTTTGTTGTGCTTTTCCCCGACAAGGAACTACTTTCAACGAATATGAATCGAAGTCGTAGGTTACTTTGGGTGAAAGTAGATCTCAAGACAAGCGAGCCAACGCTAATTTGATCTATTTCTAAAATAATATCTCCACCTGAAGAAAGCGGTAAGGTTTCCCAGAAATCATTTCCGCTAACGGTCACATATGCGAATACTACGCCAGAATCGAATATCGATTGAGTCAATTCAGGGAAGTCATAATTGTTGGTACCTGTTGTAATTTCTTGATTTTCGAGCAAAACGGAAACGACATTGGCATTTCCATCGGTACCGTCAGCCCCATCTGTACCATTAGTGCCATCAGTTCCATCAGTCCCATCGGTTCCATTAGCGCCATTTGTGCCAGCAAGCCCAGCTGGTCCTGCGGGACCGGTTTCACCATCTTTTGAGCATGAGCTCATTGAAATGGCCATTGCCATCATTCCGAAAATAAAATACTTCAATACTTTTTTCATAATAAAAGGGTTTTTAGGTTAAATATTTATTTAAAATTGAATACGCATTAAAAATTTGTAAGAGAAAAGACCGTCTTGAAATTGCTAAGGCGGTCTTTATATTATTTTTAAAAAAGATCATTAATGTCCATACCACTTTTCATTAACTGATTATTCGTGTTGTTAATGTCATCATTATTCTTGTTGCTATCTAAGAAAATATCAGGGTCGTAGCTTATAAGTATTGTGTATTCTGGTGGAAATTCTCCCTCTGCTGGTGAAGAAGCATTCCAAGCGCGACTAAAAGAAACTTCTACCGAATCTCCTGAAGCTAAATTGGTAAAACTTTTCTGTGCTACAATTGTACCTTGGTTAACACCAAGTTGACGTTCGTACAAGAAAAGTGTTTGCTGCCCTTGATCAGAAATATAATCGTCGGCGATATTGGTTAGTGTACCTTTTATAGTAGCCATACCACTAAATTGTGATGTTTTGTCAACGCTAAAAGAAATTTCTTCTGCGGCCAAATCAATAGTTGGATTGGCTTCTGTAACGGAGTCTTTATCACAACTAGTGAAGGCTAGCGTTACCGCCAAAAGACTCATTGTTTTCAAATAATTTAAAGTTTTCATAATTTTTGTTTTTAAAATTCATATTGTTTCCTATTTAATGCTGGGTTTTTAAAAAGGTTAACATTAACGCATAAAAAACCGAGGTTTAAGGCCTCGGTTTAAGTTTTACAAAAAATATCAATATATAATCAAGGTCAAGTCACTTGATTCAACTTTCGAGATATTTCATTTTTAATTTGTCCCGTCTTTTTCTTGATTTTTTGGCACTAATAAATAAAGGTATTGAAGTGCCGATACCTGCGGTACCAACTGCTAATACTAAACCACCACCAATCTGCGTGATCCAACTTGTATATTCATTTTGATCTTTTAAAATGAATATACCACCGATCAATCCGCCAACACCAACGGTAAGTAAAGAGGCTGCAACTGTATTTTTTGCACGACGTTTGAAGTCATAATGCAAAAGTTGATGTAACTCTTTGGTTGCTTCTTGACTAAAAGAATATTCGGTTTTGTATTGAATGCCGAGGTTTTCGAGTTTTTTAATGTGCCGTTCTTTGAATTCTTGTGCGTGTATCGTTAAACAAGCAATTAAGAACATGCAAATAGATATAGTTTTTGTTTTCATGATTTCTATATAGTTCTAATAGGAGTTACTTGTTAGATTCAGACATACTTTTGTCCATAGCTTCTTTTAACTTTTTATTGACTTTAATTTCAAATTCTGCTTTCTTTTTCGGATCTAAACCTAATTCGTAAAGCTTGTATAATTCACGAAGCTCTTTTCTTTGACTTTCTGGCATTTCGGTTTTCTCAATGAGTTCAAGATAATTGGTAGTACCCACAAACGGGTTCTCTTCTTCCGAAGCACCGCCCATCGTAAATACTTGGCTTAAAATCTTGGTTTGTTCATCTAAAAGATTCATTTGTTTTGTAGTATCTGAGCTAGTGACTTCTTTCTTTGATGTCATCTCAAGTTCTTTTTTTTCGTGTTGTCCTTGACAGGCTGCGAAAGAACCTAAAAGACAGATTGTTACAATTGTTGTTATTGCTTTCATTATATATAGTTTTAGAATTAATTTTTCATTTTATGGTTTTTTCTTAATAAAGGTTAACATCTAGGGTTAGAGATAACAAATTAATGCATGAAATAAGTTGATTTATAGCGTAATCAAAGCATTTGTAGAAAAAAAACAAGATTTGAAATACCTCAATTATTCTTGAATTTTCTAGCGAAAGGCTATAAAAATGTTAAATTAGCTATGTACCATGTTAACCTTTGATTTAAAACGCCATTAAAGTGCAAGAAAAGACTATTGATATATCGCTAGAAGAACTAAGATCAGGCTCTGAAAAAGTTCTCAAGCAAGTATATGAACAGAACAGAGATAAGTTTTTGAATTTTGCACGAAAGTATAATTTGTCAGAAGAAGAAAATATTGATGTTTATCAAGATGCCTATATCATTTTTTATGATAATATAATGAGTGGCAAGGTTGAAAAGTTCACAAGCAGTATATCAACATATCTCTTTGGAATTGGAAAATATTTAATTTTTGAACAAATGAGAAAGAATAAAAAAGTGGTAAGTTCAGATTATGATCTTTCCATTGTTGGTAAAGAAGATGAACTTGTAAGCACCTTAGAAATTGAAGAAAAGGGGCTGACGGCTGAACAAGAATTGCTACAAAAGCATTTTGGTACATTAGGAAAAAAATGTCAAGATCTTTTAAAACTCTTTTATTACAGGGGTTTTACGATAAACGAAATTATGGAAGCCGAAAATTACAATAGCGAGAATGTGGTGAAAGCCGCTAAATCTAGATGTATGAAGAGTTTAAGAGAAAGAATCCAAGAAAATGCCTACTAAGATGGATAAAGAACTTTTATTATATAATTATTTTGCCAATAATCTCAGTAATGAGGAAGAGCAACTTTTTAATGAATTATTAGATTCTGACAAAGATTTTAAGACGCAATTCGATTTCGAAAAAGATTTGAAACATGTTATTCGAAATAAAGAAAATAAAGATTTAAAGAGTAAGTTGATTGGCTTTGAGAAAGAGGTGGAAAAAGAGACTCCTCTTACTTCCGCTAAAAAATCATATCGTTTTTTAGCTATTGCTGCATCAATTGCTATGTTAATAGGCTTGGCTTGGATGGGATATAAAGATGGTTCTTCTAGTTATTATGAAGATTTATATGCAGCAAATTTTCAAGAATACCCAAATACAGCATTTACTATTACGAGAAGTGACACAAATGAATCTTTAGAAAGAGAAGCTTTTGTGGCTTATGAATCAAAAAACTATGAACAGGCCGTTAAGAAATTTCAAGAAATTACACCTGAAAATAAAAAACCGTATATAGATTTTTATCTAGCTCAGTCATTTATAAATTTAGAAAAAAACGAAAAAGCGAAAAATTTATTAAAGACTGTTATTGATAATAAAGATGCATTGGTTGCAGAATCACATTGGTATTTAGCATTGATAGCGGTCAAAGAAAAAGAGATTGCCATTGCTAAAGCTGAACTTGAGCTATTGACAACAGCTTTTGATTATAATAAAGAAAAAGCGACACAACTTCTCGATAAACTTAAGTAGCTTTTTTTCTAAATAAAAAGAATCCTCCAATCAAAAGTAGTAACCCGCCTAGTCCAATCCACAATAGGTAGTTTGGTGTGGTTAAAGCTTGTGTATTTCCTGAAATTATAAAGCCAGACCAATAATATGGATGTGACAAGCCGTTTTGATTGTTTGTTTTCAAGAAGTCTTTTTGGGCCATTTGTAAAGCCACATCTTTTGAGTTTCCATCAGATAAATTTTTGTAAAAAGAATCCATCAAACTAGCGGTAGAAGCATCGTTAACCTTCCACAAGGTACTAGCAATACTTGAAGCACCGCTATAGAAAAAACCACGCGCTAAACTTAGAAAGCCTTCACCTCTTTTAAGTTCGCCAACACCGCTTTCACAAGCACTTAAAGTAACCAGGTCTGCATCAATTTGTAGATTGTACAAATCACTTACGTATAGTAAATTCTCTTTAATCTCAGAACTTGAAAAAGCCAAATACGAGTACTCTGGCTCCGAATCATCAAAAACAGCATGCGTGGCCAAATGCAGCATACTATAGTTAGAAAGTTGAGTAGTGAAGTTTTCAAGTGATGCCCTTTCGTTTACGTAAGATTGGCCATTAAACGAATTTAATATTTGTTCAACTTCACGCTTATTATGTGGCAAGGGCAAAAGTTCGTCTCTTGACGGATTTACTTGAACTTGTTCACCTGAAAAGGTCGGTGCGAAAGCTAATAAATCTCCGGTCTTTTTTTTGCGATCAGTAAGTTGAGCATAGAGCGTTGCCGAATTTGCATAGCCGATGGCATGATGCTCCATTAAATATGAAAGTCCGTTCTCATCAGTATTTAAAGCTCCGAAGGGAATGTAATTTAAAAGCCCATCAGGAATAATAATCAGTTTCTTTTTTTCTACAGATGTTATAAGTGGACTGATCAAATCTTGATATAATTTATAGGATAAAGTACTTAAAACTGTAACATCTGATTTAGAATCAGCCAACATTTGTCGCATTTCTTTAATAGAATTTTCTAAAGAAGTATCTAAAGTAATACGATGAATTTGTTTGGATGAATTGTCAACCGCGATAGCATAGATCGCATTGGTACCATAGAAATATGAGATTAATTTTTCATCAGATTTTAGCAATTTTTGTGTTTCGACAAGTGTAAATATTTTAGTATTGTATTTGAGATTGAAATATTCTTGATAATTGTTTTCAATGTTTGTAATGAGTATCCGATGATCTTCTTTTAGTTTAAAAAGTTGTTCTTCTTTTTCAATATTTGTTTTAGAGGTCGCATTGAGTTGTTTTTCTAGATGAGTAATCTCCGATTTTAACTGGCGTTCACGTTCAATGAGATGATCTGGGATATTAGCAAATTCCGTAGCTTTTGCACCCAAAAGAGCCTCTAAAAGTAAAACTGATTTACTTTTTTCTGAATATTTGAAAACGGTATCAATATATTTATTTTCAAGCTTGACTTCCTGAAGTAAATAGCCAATTTCAATGCCTGTTTCAAATAATTTAAAAGCATCTTCGACAAGACGTAATTTGTCGGTTTGATTTTTAAAAGTTGGTTTTAATAGGTCGAGAGTATGCAAACCTGCATCGACTGCATTCAATACATTTGCTTTTGAACTAACTTCTGGTAAAGTTGACAATGCGCTTGCCTTTGCAGCCAAAAGACTTAGTAAAACGTTCTTTTGTTTGATTGAAGACGGATCTGGATTAGTTTCTAGAGCGACAGAAGTAAATTCTGAATTGAGTTCTACAATACCTTGTTGATAATTTAACAAAGCACTTTCTGAATCAGCTTTTTTTAAATAGAGGTCTCCGATTTTTTTTCTTAACCGCGGTTTGTTATGATCTAAGCTAGCTTCAAGCGCGTTTTCGAAGGCCAAAAGGGCTTTGCTATAATTACCCTCTTTACTATGAATTTCTCCTTGAGCTACTAGGTAACTGTCAATAAAGGGGTCATTCTTTATTTTATACTTATTTATTTTACCAAGATAAAATGTTGCACTATCTAATTTGTTAAGGTCTTTATAAACATTAGAGAGTAATAAGTTTGTTGTTACGATACTGTTTCTATTTCTCTCGGTGTAGTTTTTTTCATTAAAATCTAAAGAAGTTAACCAGAGCTTTTTAGCTTTATCCAGTTTTCCTTCTTCGTAAAGAGAGTTAGCATAAAGATTATAAACTTTAAAAAGTCCTTCAAGGTCATCAGATTTAAAGCGCTTAAAAAGACGAATATTTTTTTCATAATAGTCGTTAGCTATAGTGTACTTTTTAGTTAAAGCATTCATTTGAGCTATGTAGCTATAACAATTTGATACTAAATCTAAGTCATCAATATTATCTTCATAGTTCGGTATTAGAATTATTTCATTTGCCAAGTAGTCAAAAAATTGCTCTGCTTTTTTATAATCTTCAAGCTTGTGGTAGTATATTCCTTTATTAAAGCTGAGGTAGTTTTTTTGAAAACTCCCCTTGTTAGGAAGAGTGTCTAGCACATTAGAATACCTTTTTATTAATTCTTCAGTTTGTTCAATTGTAGATTTGATTTTATCTAAATCATAAAAATAACCCGCTGAAAAACAAACATAATTTAAGTTATCAATGGCAGTAGGAATTTGATTGTTAGATAATGCAAGCTTATTAATTTCATCAAAATAGAAGTAGGTAGAATCTTTATTTGAGTAAAAATACTCGTAAGCTTTATCTTCAAGAGCTTCAAGGCGTTTGTCATACTCTTGGCCAAAACCTAATTGAAATATGAAGAACAACAAACAAATGCCGTACAATTTTAATCTTTTTCTCAAAAAGTGAAATTTTTGGTTTAAAATTAATAATTGAAAAATAAATATATTCTAAATTAAAAACGACCCATAAGAAAACAAGCCCCTATTTAAGGAGCTAGTTTTATTTATTTATAGTTGAAACTAAAATATTTCTTGTTCAATATTTGAATCTAGTGTAAAATAAAGAGCATCTTCTTCAGTACTAAGTTTTTCTGTTACTTGTATTTGAATTTCACCATTATAGTCTGGCTTATCGAATTTAAACACAACATAACTCAATAAATCATCAAAATTATCAAGTTTAACCGGGTTTCCTACAGTTGTACCTATAATCTCACCATTCGAATTGGTAACAATCAATTCATAGAATTCTGTTTCTGGTGATACTGTAAGGTATTGAATCCCAGGAAAGCAACTTTGTGGTTTTGGGCAAGGTACAGGAAGTGGTGGTCGTCTCTTATAAACAAAATCACGATAACCTGCGATATCATTGATTTGTTCTGAAGTTTCGAATTTTTCTTGAGTAGCATTATCAAACCGCTGAAATATGCTATCATTTGCCTCTTGCGATTCAATTATTGCCGAGAGTTCTTTCAATTCAATATCTAAGGCTGCTACTTTTAATTCTAAAAACTCTGATTTGAAATCATCTGCATAAAAGTAATTCGTTTCAGTCAATATTCCATTTTCATCATCAGGGTGCCCATAAAAATCTTTAATACAAGACGAAAGTATGACGCAAAAGATGAGTAATAAAGTAATTTTTGTTTTCATTATAAGGGTTTTAGTTGAATATTATTTATTCTCTTTAATGTTCAAATAGTTATGAAGGTTAACTAATTTTGACAGGATAAATTTAGAACCAATTGACTGCAACTCATGCTACATATGTAACAAGGTGTAAAACATATGTAACATAGACTTAAATTAAATATAATCGTTTGATATACAGAACGTTTTATGTTTTTTTTTGATTTTCAAATGCTTTATTTTTTCGAAGAAAAACTATTTTGAGTACTTTGTAAGTGCTGTTGAACTGATCAGATCACCATTCTTCTTATACGTTTCTTGTTTTATAACTCCCACACCTTTAGCCAACCATATTTTAGAAGTAACTTCCATATTGACTCCCATAGCCTTTGATCGGGTTTTTTCGGTTATCACAAAGCAATCAAATGAACCAACTGCGTTAGTTATACTTTCTTTTTTCTCAACTTTCCTTTCGGTTTGGTCAACCGTAAAATTCATTTTTATGCCACTCATATTCATGTTAATTGCTACATTGGCATCTGAAAGCTCTTGGCCTACTTCAAGGTTGTTCGGAATTTCAATATCGATACCTGAAATGTCCATTTCAACATCCATTTCTGAATACTGATTCATCATTTCCGCTGGAAAAAGGGACTTAAAATCTATTTTTACGATATCATTTTCACAAGTGTAGCTATAATTGGATTCAAAAAGTTCTTTACCTTTTTTATCCGAAATTTTAAAGTCTAAGGTAGCTATGGTAGCCGAACCTTCTGTAGTTACTGATGAAACCAAATAATTAGCGACACTTTCAACTTTACCTTTTTTATTGTAGCTCGTATATTCAAAAGAAGAGCCTTCCGTCATGGGGTAGTAGGTACTGCAGCCATCTTGTGCCACAAGATTAAAAGACAATAATATGATACTAAAAATACTAAGTATTGATTTTTGCATTTTTTATGTTTTAATGGTAGCAATGGGCGGTAGCTTTGAAAAGTAAGATTATCTCAAAACATATCCTTTTACTTCTTGCGAAAGTTGCTAACTAGGGCAAAGTACTACGAGAAGGGTGATTTTTAATCTAGAATTCTATAAATGGAAGAATATTCTGTGTTCGTGGTAAACAATGTTGTATAATCGGATGTTTTTTCGATTTACAATTTGTAAACCATGATAGAACTATTGTCTTTTTTGGCGACTACCTTTAAATTTTTGTCCCTATCCATATCGCTGAGGTCAATTTTGGAGGCGCCATTAATTGGAAATCCTGAGATAGAATTTGCTTGACTATCAAATAGATATATTTTTTCGTTTTGAAGATCTGTTACACTAACATAAATCTTATCGTTAATATAAAAAATTTCAGGTTGTGTATAAACACCCATTTCAAGTTCTAGTTTTTTTTCTTTTATCTGCAACATGTTATCATCCATCGTAACGAGTGTACGTGCAGTACTAAATAAACCATGATCGTTCGAAAAATTCATTGAGGTTTTTTTTACCTTGCCTTTGCTGCTTATTTCATAACGTATCCCTTTTTTATCTGTTAAGGTAAACCGACTCTTATAGACGAATATTTCATTTTCAGAAAAATCAATTTTCTCACTCACTTTGGTTCTGATATCCCCAACTCGATTAAGAAGTTTTAAAGTGCCTCCTTTCAGTTTAAAGGCCAAATAATCTTTGTTGCCAATTACTAAGTGTTTAGGAGCAGCTATTATAGGCTGTTCGGCTTTCGTGAACTTAAAGCCCTTTACTATTTCCGCTTTGCTATTGTACATATATATTTTATCATTTTGAGTAATTACAAAACGATAGTTTTTTTTCTTTTCATAGTCAAAAACGGCTAAGGGATTTAAATTACCTCCTTCAAAAGTTTTACTAAATTGTTTTACTTCCTTTCCGTTTCGATCTAAAACGAATAATTGATTATAGGTGGTAAAAGCCAATTGCAAACGACCATTCTTAAAAATATCAACTTGGTGAATTTTACCTTGAATCTGGTTTTTTAATTCCTTTTTCCAAATAATTTTACCTTTTGAAGAAATTAAATAAAGTATGTTTTTTTGATCTTGAACAATTATTTCTTTGGTGTTGTTCAAGTGATTGACCACAAATTGAGGGTTGGTAGCTATTTCATTAGGCAAGTCAACTACAAAAAGAGATGCAACACCTTTTTTACTGCCTTCAGATTGAATTTTCTGTACGACAAGGTTGGTATGATAAAAATTCTTATCGGTAATGGTTTGCGCTGCATAAGCATAATCTGAAAGTTTTCTATTTTTAAAATCTTCGGCAAAATCACTTATAAAATCATTTTTAAGTAATTGGCTTATTTTTTTAGAGTTTGCAATGAATAAAATGCTTGATTCTTTGGCTATTTCATTTTCAACTGTTTGAAACACATTCGATTTGTTAAATGTGTTTTCATCTTTATGGTTTTGAATTATGGTTTTTAAAGCATTCTGATCTTCTGAAAAAATAAAAGCATTTTGTATAATTGTACAAAACTGGGCATCAAAATTCTTCACTAATGGAGAAAATCTAACATTAAGAAAATCAGTATTTCGAAGTGCTAAAATTTCATTTCCTTGAAATTCAATACTGCCCTTTTTGTCTTTCCTTAGGTATTCGGCAATAGTTTCACCTCCAAAAGTGTTGAGAATAATATTTTTACGACCATTTAAGTATATTACACCTATTTCCTCTACTGCATTTAAATCAGGATTTATTGGTGAATCAATGTCTGTAAAAAGCGATTTGTTTTTTGAAAACGCTGCATAGTTATCATAAGTGTAGGATAATATAGCATCTGACCATTTAGGAGCAAAAAGAGAAGTGTTATTCATCGTAGGTTTGGTATTGGCTAAAAGGTCTATAAAATTCAAGGTAGAGTCGTTAGCAATGCTTATACCACTAATATGAAAGTTTTTTTGATTTTCATCTAGATCTAAAGAAATCCAATCTGAAAAACCCAAAATATTTAGTTTTGATTTATCATTTAATTTTGATTTTAGTATTGAATTGCTTTTGTCTAAGTTGATAAGAATAGAAGCGGGTTTAATTTTGCTAGTGCTTCGATACAGTTTTTTAAGTAATTCAGAAGAAACAGGTTTTCGAGGGTCGTTAAATTGCTGCAACAAAAGCTTTGATGAACTAATAATAATTTTATCACCCGATGATAAACTATAAAAAACAGCGTCATTGATAGTGTATTTTACGAATGAAGAGTTCGCTATTTCGAAGGTTTCTACCTTTTGGTTTTGAATACTATCTAATTGAAATAAATCGGTATTTTTTTTGGTGACGTATGTGAATTCAAAATTGCCAGCGCTAACTTCAGTAAGTGCCAAAAGACTTTCTGAATTAGGCTCAATGTATTTAAGATATGATACTTTATCAAGAATTTTTTGATGTGCCTTGGCCGCACTTAATTCAGATAAAAAATCATTGTTGTCAAGTGTGTTTTTGAAAAAATTGTAATCTGTTATCTTGATAACGATAGAAGCGTTCTCAGGTATAAAAGCCAATAATGGCTTAATATTGGTTTCTTTTTTCGTGCAGTTGAGTAGTAAAATTAAAGTTAGATAAAATAGAATTCGGTATTTCATTAAGGTGCACTTTTATCCAAAGTTATAATTTTTAAAACTTTAAGATTAATTGCTCTGGTAATTGTTTGAAACTTTTTCTATGATATTTGGTAATACCAAATTTTCTAATAGCAGCTCTATGTTCTTTGGTTGGGTATCCTTTATTTTTTTTCCAGTTATACATGGGGTATTCTAGATGCAGTTCTTCCATATAAGAATCGCGGTAGGTTTTAGCAAGAACAGAGGCTGCAGCGATGCTCAAATATTTTCCATCGCCCTTAATAATACATTCAAAAGAAATTTCTTTCCAAGGTTTGAATCTATTACCGTCAACAATTATAAACTCGGGTAGCGTTTCTAATTGATCAATAGCTTTGTGCATGGCTAAAATTGAAGCATTTAAAATATTGATTTCATCAATTTTTACAGGATGTACATGGGCTACTCCGAAACTAATGGCTTTTGATTCTAAAATTGGTTGAAGAAGTATTCGCTTCTTTTCGCTTAATAATTTAGAATCATTGAGAACTTCATTCCTAAAATCAGAAGGTAAAATTATCGCTGCTGCCGTTACTGGGCCAGCCAAACAACCTCTTCCTGCTTCATCTGTGCCCGCTTCATTTGCGCAATAAAATTGATTTTTTAACATAGGTAAACATAATATTTTTTAGAAAAAAACAAAAGCAAACCATCTTACTGAAAATTCATAAATGGTTTTGCAAATGTTTAACTCTTAGAGCACATAATTATTTTTATATCAAAACTTTCACATTTAATTACGAACAAAAAAATTTAACTTTGCCTTTGTAACTGCATACAATGAAATATATTCTTTTGTTTTTTTTGGTAGCGATGGGTAATATAATACTCGCACAAGATAAGCCAGTTCTGCAAAAAAAAGAAAGAACTACAATTCCACCCAATAAAAATAGGTCATTGCCTGATGAAAAATCAGAGCCTATTACGTCATCGATTAAAGATTACAAAATTATATCTTTTGCAAAAGACACAACTTATATTGATACCACTTTAACTATGCATAAGGAGTATACGTACAATTACCTTCGCGAAGATGACTTTGAATTGATCCCATTTTCGAATGTTGCCCAACCTTACAATAGGTTGGGGGTGTCATTTGAGCGTAAGAATATGTATCCAAAACTCGGTGCAAAAGCAAGACATTTTAATTACGCTGAAATGGAAGATGTGAAGTATTACAATGTGGCAACACCTATGACTGATGCACTTTTTAAAACCACTTTTGAAGAAGGTCAGTTGTTAGATATAGTATTGACTTTTAATACTTCAAAAAGGTTAAATTTTTCAATAGGTTATGAAGGGTTACGATCTAGAGGTAAATATCAATTTAATGAAAGCGAATCTGGTAATTTCAAAGCAAGCTCCAATTATGTAACGAAAAATGGGCGATATGCTATAAGAGCTCACGTTGCTGCTCAAGACATGACCAATGAGGAAAATGGAGGTTTAGCAAATGCTGAAAGCGAGTTCGAGTCTAATGATCCTGATTTTACCGATCGCGTAAAAGTGAATATAAGGTTTAATGATGCAACAAATAAGATTTTGGGTAAACGCTATTTTTTTGATCATCGATATAAGCTGATAAAAAAGCAAAAAGATTCGAGTAGGGTTGAAAAAACCTCGCTTGCAATTGGTCATCAATTTAACTACGAAACGAAATTCTATCAATTTCAACAGTCAGCTCAAAATGCATATTTCGGTGATGGTTTGTTAACAGCGATAAACGATAAGGCTAAATTAAAAACAATGTATAACCAAGTAAGTGTAGATTTTTACAACGCTACTTTAGGCAGTCTTCAAGCTAATTTGAGTTTATATAATTACAACTACTTTTTTAATAGCCTTTTTATCGATGCGAATCAACAGGTTGTTGAAAATCAATTGAAAGGAAAAGAAATTGCCCTTGGTGGTAACTACCAAAAGCAAATAGGTGGTTTTTTAGTAAACGGAGCATTCAAATATAATCTTTCAGGTGATTTAACAGGTGCCATTGTTGATGCATCAGCAAGTTATCAATTCAATGATGATAACAAAATTACAGCAAGTTTTCACTCATCAGCAAGAATGCCTGATTTTAATTTCTTACTCTATCAAAGTGATTATGAAAATTACAACTGGCAGAATACTTCGAATTTTGAAAAGGAAAGTGTAAATAGCCTTGCCTTTAATTTTGAAACAAAGAAATGGGGTAATCTTAGTGGTAATCTTGCAACAATTGATAATTATGCTTATTTCGCTTTTGATCCAAATCAGCTATTGACAGTTGGTGAGGAGAATGCATTTATTCGTCCATTTCAAGAAACAAATAGTATAGAGCATTTAAAAATCAAATACAATAAAGAAGTTAAGGTCGGTCAGTTTGCTTTAAATAATACAGTCATGTATCAAAATGTAAGTCAATCCAATAATGTACTTAATGTGCCTCAATTAGTGACTCGAAATACCCTATACTTTTCTTCTGATGTCTTTAAAAAAGCCATGTTCATACAAACAGGTTTTACCTTCAAGTACTTCACGTCCTATAGTATGAACGGTTATAATCCTGTTTTAGGAGAGTTTTATGTTCAAAGTGATGAAAAATTAGGTGGGTTTCCTCTACTTGATTTTTTTATTAATGCCAAGGTGCAGCAGACACGAATTTTTTTGAAAGCAGAACATTTTAATGCCAGTTTTGGTAAGCGTAATTATTATGCTGCCCCTAACTACCCTTATCGCGATTTTGTGATTCGTTTTGGATTAGTTTGGAATTTCTTCTCGTAAGCACTTCATATGTCTTTATTTTCTAGACTTTTTATAATCTAAAAAAATACCTTTCTTAGGTTGAGGGCTGCTACAAAAGTAGCACCGGGCTTTTGCCACTCGCTTTTTCTAAGGCATCAAAAAGAATTGATGATTTAGAAAAGAGCTCAAACAAAGGCGCAATCCCTTCCCCAAAGAAAATAATTACTCTTTTTTCATGTTGATAATCAAATAGTTGTGTATTTATTTTACGAGTATTATAAAAATTTTCATTTATGTATTGTGTAAGCAAAAAAAGCATCTTATATTTGCACCCGCTTAGGCTTTGAGGCGTAAGTGAAAAACAAAGAAACGGAGTTGAAGATTCCGTTTTTTATTAAAGTTCATTGACAAATTGTAGAGACAGCGCAAATAACCTTCGGGTTAATTTGTAAATTAAGAATCATATATATGTATTGTAGAAATATGGTATGTATAAGAATTAGATCGAGATTACGGAGCTGGGAGCATATTTTAATTGTTAGTACTTAATATTATATAAAGATTAACGATGAAGAGTTTGATCCTGGCTCAGGATGAACGCTAGCGGCAGGCCTAACACATGCAAGTCGAGGGGTAAC